>Ga0080001_10341_pt1 | contig 618268 bp, 617 predicted proteins | sample YelNatPoosite2B6_FD_69204 | JGI IMG/M metagenome (GOLD analysis project Ga0080001, IMG submission 69204) | Hot spring thermophilic microbial communities from Obsidian Pool, Yellowstone National Park, USA - site 2 B6 (SPADES assembly) (version 5) | ecosystem: Environmental > Aquatic > Thermal...
CGCTAGAGACCGAAGTCTCCCGCTCGACTTGCATGTGTTAGGCACGCCGCCAGCGTTCGTCCTGAGCCAGGATCAAACTCTCAATTTAAAAGTTTGAAAACTTAAGCTCATCGCTTACTTATTTAAGAAGTTTTTCAACTTCAAAAGAATTGCTGGTCATTTACCTTAATCATTCTCTGTTTAATTTTCAAAGACCAATTGTTTTGCCGTCATCTGACAGCTTTTATATCTTATCATCTAAACTTTTATCTGTCAACATCTTTTTTAAAAGTAATTTTTACTAGCTATCAGATATTGAACAAGATTATTCAGGTGATTTGTTGTCGCTTTGTGTCGGCGACAAGGAATATAATATCATTTTCAAATGGTATTCTTTTAGTTTGTCGGACTACCACATTAAAATAGCTTGTTATAACTACATTAACCTCAAAGTTGCTCTAGTTTTCTTATGTTGACACGCTAGGATAGGTATATTTCAATTACAGCAATAAACTACAGTAAGGATATATAAAAATAACTACTTATATATTTGAAACATAGCTGGTATAAGCTATATATAAAAACTCTATAATATAAAAGTGCATACCTTGCTCACTTTCACATTATAGAGTTTAATTAATTGATTTAATTCATACATAGGTATTATTATTCACACTATATCCTATGTAACTTTTTTATCTATATCGCTGATTTTTACCTTATTATATTTCTCTTGTTGCTAATTTTAAGAATTCTAAATCTTCACCCTTTAAGTTAGATGACAACTTTTCAAATACAGTCTTATGATAATTATTTAACCATGCTTTTTCTTCTGGTGTTAATAAAGAAACATCAATAGGCTCTAGATCAATAGGGCATAAAGTTAATGTCTCAAATTTCATGAATTGTCCACCATACTCTGTCTTTTCATCTTCTTGAGCTGTAACTAAGTTTTCTATTCTTATTCCATGCTTACCAGCCTTATAAACTCCTGGCTCATCAGACATAATCATTCCTTTTTCAAGCTTTACAGTATTAGGAACCATAGCTATTCTGTGTGGTCCTTCATGAACGTTTAAGAAGAAACCTATACCATGTCCTGTTCCATGTTTATAGTCCATTCCTGCATTCCATAATGGAATTCTTGCTAATATATCAAGATTTGAACCAGTAGTTCCATAAAGGAATCTCTGACTTGCTAAATTAATCATACCTTTTAGTACAAGAGTATAATCTTTCTTTTCTTCTTCAGTTAGCTGTCCCATTGCTAAAGTTCTTGTTATATCTGTTGTACCATCTAAATATTGAGCACCTGAATCTATTAAGTAAAAGCTTTCTGGCTTTATAGTTCCAAAATTAGTTTTTGTAGGATGATAGTGTACAACCGCAGCGTTCTCTTTGTATGCTGAAATTGTTGTGAAGCTTAGATCGTAGAAATTATCTCCTTCTCTTCTGAAGGCTTCAAGTTTATCGGCTGCTTCAATTTCAGTTATAGTACGTGTCTTTATAGTTTTCTTTATCCAGTTGATAAACCTAACCATAGCAACGCCGTCTCTAACCATAGCGTTTCTTACATTATTAATTTCAACTTCATTTTTTACTGCTTTTAATTTTGTTGTAATATCCATAGCTTCTACAGTTTTAACCTTGATTGAATCATAAACCCAAGTATTAGTCTTTGAAGGATCAAGTAGCACTGTACCCTCAGTAATATCAGCTATGAAATTTACTATGCTGTCATAAGGCCTTAGCTCTACATTAGCTTTCTCAAGCTCTGCTTTAACCTCTGCATTTACTTTTCTATCATCTATAAATAAGTAGTTTTTGCTTTCTGTAACCACAGCATATGCTATTGTAAGCGGATTACATTCTACATCTCTTCCTCTTATATTTAAAAGCCAAGCAATATCATCCAATCCTGATATTACATAATAATCTGCACCAACAGCTTTCATTTCAGAAACTACTTCAGAAAGCTTTTCTTCTCTTGATTTTCCAGTATATTTAATATCATGCAATATAACTTCTGTGTTTGGCTTTTCTGGTCTGTCCGACCAAACTTCATTTATTAAATCTTCATTTATTGCGTATGAAAATTCCTTGCTGTCTAAAGTCTTTTTTAGACCTCTAAAATAGTCCACTGATATAACTTTTCCATCAAATCCAACCTTTGATCCCTTACTTAAAGAATCTCTTAGGAAAGCTTCAATTGTTGGTACTCCGCTTTCTCCCATTCTAAATAAGGTTACTCCAGTACCTCTAAGCTCGTTTTCAGCTTGAAGGAAGTATCTTCCGTCTGTCCATAGGCCCGCTTCTTTTAAAGTAATTACTGCTGTTCCTGCAGAACCGGTAAACCCTGTTATGAAAGCTCTAGCTGTATAATGTTCAGCTACATATTCGCTTTGATGCGGATCTGAGCTTGGTACTATGTATGCTTCAATATTTCTTTCTCTCATAAGGTTTCTTAACTTCTCGATTCTTTCTTTTACGTCCATAACTTTCACCTCGTATAATTTTTATAATTTAGTAGTAATACTTCATGATACTGATTACATTATAACACAGCTTTTATTAATAACATAATATTCGTAAACTTTTTTCATCTTATACTTATTAAAATAAAAAAATATCTAGAGTTACTCTTTAATATATATCTAAGCACTAATATAAAGTTATAAAAATAAAAGAAGTAAGGAAAACTATTTATTGACTCTGGAGGTGATTTGCTACAATTATGAATGATATAAATCTTAAAAATAAGATAAATGAAATATTAAAAAACATTGGTAACAGGCATTCAGTCGTAAAATTTTTTATAATAGGAAAAATAAAGCCGATAAATGCTGCGATAGTATATTTGCAAGGTCTGACAGAAAAAAATATTATTGACAGAGACGTACTATCTCCACTAATGTTTCGTGTTGATGAAGACTTAAGTACTCTTGTAAATCTTCCCGAATATCTTTGTGAGAAATATATTTCCATGAGTAATACTATAGTCGAAAAAGATATAAATAAAGTGATATATTTCGTAAAAAGAGGCTGTACCGTTATTGTATTAAGTAATTCTCCTGAATTTATCCTGATTGACACATCTTCTTGGATGCGCAGAGCTATAGACGAACCACCTAACGAAGTAGCTATCCGAGGTTCTAGGGAAGGCTTTACTGAAAATCTGGAAAGTAATCTTTCAATGATAAAACGTAAAATTAAAGATAAAAACTTATCCATTGAAAAATATCTAGTAGGTTCTAGAGGTCAAACTGATTTAGCTATTGTATATATAGAAGATATTATAAACAAAGAAGTATTAAATGAAATAAAAAAGCGTATAAAAGCAATTGATGTAGACTCAGTACTTGCCACTGGAGTACTTGAACAGTTTATAGAAGACTATACCTACTCTCCTTTTCCCCAAAGTTTTGGAAGTGAGCGTCCAGATATTATTGCAGCTGCACTTTTAGAAGGCAGAGCAGCTATTGTTCTTGATGGTACACCATACGTTATCACCTATCCTTCTACTATGATCGACTTCTTTCAAACCGTTGAAGATTACTACGAACGCACACTAATTTCTTCTTTTGTAAGAATAATTAGGTTTACTGCCGTTACTCTTGTTTACACTTTGCCTTCATTGTATTTAGCACTAATAAAATTCAACTGCGAGCTTATTCCAATAAAATTTGTTATTCCAATAGTTCAATCGAGAAAAGGTATAGCACTTACTCCTTTTATGGAGATAGTTTCTATGCTTTTCGTTATAGAGCTCCTTAGGGAATCAGGATTAAGACTGCCAAGTAGAATAAGTCAAACTGTAAGTGTTGTTGGTGGTTTTATTATAGGAAATGCGGCCCTTCAGGCAAAATTAGTAAGCCCAGCCACACTGCTTATAGTTGGAATTACAGCTGTATGCTCCTTTTCCATACCTAATTACGAAATGGCTCAATCTGTAAGAATTATTACTATCCCTGTCTTAATCCTCGCTAATGTTTTTGGCGTACTCGGGGTTACTATAAGCTGGTATTTCATAGTTCTTCATCTTTTTTCCATTGACAGCTTTGGAGTGCCTTATCTTAATTTTAATAACAAAGGTGATTTTAAGGATATCTTTCTCCGTTACCCTTTATGGAAGATGAACAAAAGGCCAGCATCTGTATCGGGTAATGATCCTGTACGGCAAAAAAACTTTAGAAAAATATTTAGGAGGTCAAAAAATGAATAAACCAAGCAACAATAGTGTAGATTCTAAACAGCTCATTTTTTTATCAGTAGGAACTATTGTTGGTGTCGGAGCTTTAACGCTACCTAATGACCTTGTAAAAAAATCTGGTCAAGATGCTTGGATTGCAGCGATTTTAGGAGCTGTTTTCCCTTTATATCTCGGCACACTATGGCTATTTGTCGCTAAAAAATATCCTGATAAAAATATTCTTGATTTGAGTAAGTTATGCTTTGGTAAAATAATAGGCACATTTCTAAATTTTTTATTATTTTTAATGTTCCTTTATAGAACTACATCAGTTGCTTCTGCATTGTGTAACATTTTTATTGTATCATTAGCAAATTATCAAACTCAGCTAAAGCTTTTAATAATCTTTTTATTGATTGGATCAATTACTGCCTATATGGATTTACGCATATTAGGCAGGTTAAATACTCTGATTTTCTACATAACAATCATTTTAAGTACAATTTTGGTATTTGCCTTTAAAGAAGGTAATTACAGAAATCTTCTTCCTGTATTTCAGACATCTCCAGTTAATATAATAAAGTCTACAAAAGAGTCTTTATTTGCTTACAATGGTATTGAAATTATTTTTATTGCATCACCATTTTTAGTAGAAAAGGATAAGCTGGCTGGATGTATATATAAGACAATATTTATTGTAAGTGCAATTTATTTTTGGTTTGTATTCATAACTATTTATTTTTTAGGCATAGATCTTATACCTAAATATGTATGGTCAGTATCTACTGTGCCTAAAGCTGTTGTAATACCTGTAGTAAGTAATTTCAGACTTATTTTTATGATGTTTTGGAGCGTAATTATCTTTAAGACCTTATCAAACTTTTACTTTTTATCTGCATCTACACTGAAAGATATATTTAAAAAAGTAAATAAGAAAATAATTTTTATAGTCATCTTTATTTTAAGTCTTTATTTAAGTCTTCAATATAAAGATGAGATTACAAGAAGAAGTATCAATAGCAGGCTTGCAGTGATAGATGCAATATTCTCTGTTGCCTACACCACAGTTATTGCTTTTATATGTCATTTTAAGAAAGGTGCTAATAATGAAAGTTAGATTTAATAACTACTTAAAACTGCTCATTTTGCTAATAATTTTAACTGGATTTATGTCAGGAGTAACTGCTCAGCCTATAGAAGAATTGTTAATTACTAATGGAATTGGTTATGATTTAGAAAAAAAAGCTGGAGGTGAAATGCAATATATAATTCCAACAAGCTTCTATACCTTTAAAAACGAAAAATTATCTTCTTGTGATGTAAAAAGAGCTATCGGTACTACAATTGGTAATGCAAGAGAAAATAGGCAGACCAAAATAACCAATAAATTTGTATTAGGTTTTGAAAAGGTTTATTTATTTAGCGAAGATATATCTGAAAATGGTATTAAAACAATTATAGACTTCTTATTCAACAACCCAGCAGTAAATGATAATGGTTCAATTGCTGTAATCTCTGGTTCTGCAGAAAATGCTTTTAAAAGACATATAGAAGGAGCTAATTGTGCTGCAGATGATATTGATGGAATTATTCGCAATCTTAATAATAACAACTTTTTTTCAAAACACTATAATCTTTCCGATATTTACATTAAAACTAATCAAGAGGGAAAATCTCTAGTTATTCCTTATATAGAAAGCACCGACGAGGGTTTTGAAGTTAAGGGTCTTAGTTTATTTAAGAACTATAAGATGATTGGAAAGCTAAATATGGCTGATACTCGCTTTTTTAATCTTCTAAGAGAGAATAAGTGCCATGGTCATATAGACATTCAAAGAACCCCTACTGAAACTTTCAGTTTTTATGGCACCTCCAAACGAAAGGTTACTTGCGATAAAAATGGTGACAAATATAAATTTACAATTGAAGTCACATTAAATGGTGAAGTTTTAGAAAACGAAATATTTAATAATTTTTATAATAATATTAATGCAAAAAAAGAGGTTGAGAAGGAAATAGAGGATGAAATCAACAAATCTTCAGAAGCTCTAATTAAGAAAATACAAAATGATTATAACTTTGATGGTCTTGAACTTGGAAGTATAGCAGCCGCAAAATATGGGAGACGCACTGGAATGGATTGGGATAAGGTTATATCAGATTCTGAAATTGAAGTAAAGCCTAAGGTCCATATTCAAATAACGGGTCGCGGAGATATATAATTTGAGATTCATAGGCTATGTCTCTTTATAGACTTCAAAGTAGATATGCTATCTGAGTGAGTAAAAACTTCAAAAGCATGGGAACTTTTACTCACCCAAATAGCGATTTATTAATGAGACTCTACAGTAAGTGCTTTAGTAATCTTGACAACAAATCTCCTTGGCAAGAACTTAACTGCATAGGCACCTAACTTATTTACAGCTCCTGTAACCACAACTCTCTGCCCTTTCATAAGAGCCCTATAGCCAAGTCTTGCCACTACATCTGCCTCCATTGGTTTAGCAAACATCTTTGTTTTCTCAACATTTGCAGCTTTTGCAAAGTTAGTTTTTGAAGGGCCCGGACATAAAGCTGTAATTGTTATTCCAGTACCTCTAAGTTCTTCAGCTAATGCTTCTGAAAATGATAATACATAAGCTTTGGAAGCATAGTAAACCGCCATTAAAGGACCCGGCTGGAAGGCTGCTGTGGAAGCTACATTTAGAATCTTTCCGCTTCCCCTTAACTTCATTTCCTGTAAAACATAGTGAGTCAGTTCTGTTAATGTCGTAACATTTAATTCTATCATGTCTATTTGTCTCTCTGCATCAAGCTTATCAAACCTTCCCACAAGCCCGAAACCAGCATTATTTATCAGCACATCGATATTCAAGCCCTTTTCTTTTATTTCATCATACAATTCTTTAGCTGAGTGGGATTTTGATAAATCCTTTTTAATAAGTGTAATATTTAAAGAGTCAAATTCATTCTTTATTTCCTCAAGTCTTTCTATATTTCTTGCTGTCAAAATAAGGTTATAATTTTTCTTTGCAAACAGCTTAACAAATTCATATCCAAAACCACTAGTAGCCCCAGTAATTAATACAGTTTTATTCAATATTTATCACTCCCGTTAAAGTACAATCTTCCAAATCATTCAATCTTCTCCCACCAGGCTTCAGTTTTCTTAGGTGCTTTAATATCTAATTTTTCACCAATCATAGGATGAAGTAACTTTACATTTCTTCTGCTGCTTTCTTTAGTTACCCTAATTATAGGTTCATCCCATGCATGCATAGACAAAGTAAACTTTGCCCAATGAGAAGGCAGCAATTTTTCTGTTTTTAAGTCAATAGAGGCCTGAACTGTTTCTTCAGGCATCATATGAGAATCGGGCCAAAGCCGGCTGTACTGACCACATTCTAAAATAGCCAAATCAAAAGGCCCATAGCTTTCTCCAATTTGCTTAAAATGAGAGCCATAACCTGAATCTCCACTATAGAAAATTTTCATATTCTCTGTTTTTATTATAAAAGATACCCATAAGGTTTGATTTTTCTTCCCCCCTCTTCCCGACAAATGCCTTGCTGGAGTTATAGTTATCTCAAACCCATTATCAAAAATTATACCTTGGTTCCAGTCCTTTTCAATTATTATATCTTTATCAAAGCCCCAGCGCTCGAAGTATTCTCCTACCCCAAGCCCTGTAATTAGCTGTTTGATTTTTGGCCTTAATTCCACTACAGCCTCATGATCTAAATGGTCATAGTGGTCGTGTGAAATAAGAAGATAATCTATATCAGGTATATCACTTACTTTATATATATCACTCCCTTTATAGCTTCTATTAAAGAATTTTATTTTAGAAGCACTGCCGCTCAGCACAGGATCTATTAAAAATTTTTTACCATTAAGCTGAAGGAACCAGGAGGAATGCCCAAACCAGATAATAATATCTTCATTTGGATTCAAACTCTTTAAATCAGTTTTTATTGAAGGCAAAATGCTTGTGGGTTTTCGTTTTTTTCTTTTATTAAAAAACATATCCTTAAGTATACTTATGATGCTTGTATAGTCTGATAAATCATAAACACCTTCAAGATTATGAAATCTTCCTTTTCTATAATTAGGAGAATTTTTTATTATTTCAAGTCTTTCTTCTGATGGATTTTTGTCAGGTTTAAGCTTCATCGCTAAATCCTCCTTTCTATAAACTATTCTGATAATTTAATAGTATTCTCCAAAAGCGTATTTCTAATCTTTTCTCAAACTATTAATACACAAAGAAATTTTTCAAATCATATACTGACATTATGATTATTTTTAAGCAGGTGGTTTTTATAAGTGAGTATTCAGATCTTAATGTAAAAGAACTTCAGCTTTTAGGAACGGGAACTCAGGGCAATGTATATAAAATTGACAGTGAAAAATGTATTAAAGTATTTAAGAGCAAAAGAGAGTGCAAGGAAGAAGTACAATCTTTAACCATAGCTCAAGAAGATATTCATTTTCCAAAGCTCTATAAGTATGGAGAGGATTATATTGTTAGGGAATTAATTTCTGGAATTGAACTTGATAAATATTTAGAGACACATAAATTAACATCACAAATCATAATTAAAATTATTGAACTATATGAGTCTATGATTAAAGTTGGCTACAAAAGACTTGATGCAGCTATATTTCATGTTTTTGTTACTCCTTCTTATGAACTTAAGCTTATAGATACTGCAAAATCACTGAAAAAGAAAACTGAAATTCCAAACCTGCTTATCAGCGGTATTGAAAAAGCTGGTTTTAAACAGGAATTATTTGATTTTTTAAAAGATACTAGACCTGAGCTTTATGAAAAGTGGAAGCATTATAAAAAAATTAATTATAAAAAGATAGGTTAGTTTGGAGATGATACTGTGAGATTTATGATATTAAGCGATACAAAAGGCAAGGATAATGGCATTAATGAAAAAGTTATATCAAAATTATTGAAAGAAAGCAAAAAATTAAAGCTCGAGCCTGAATTCATCGTGCTTGGCGGGGATAATATAGCAGGCAGCAGCGACAAAACTATATTAGTTAATCAGCTTGAAGGCTTTAGAAAACTGATAGAAAAATATTATCCTGCTAAACCTTTGCTTCCCATAATAGGAAATCATGAAGTAAATAACGAACCAATAGATGATTCATATGAAAAAGTATTTCAAATGTTTTACAACGATATGCTGCCTGATACATGTCTTGAGTATTATAACAATACCGCTTATTATGTGGACTATGGAGATACAAGACTTATAATACTTAATTCTTTTCACTACGGCGAGCTAAATAGAATTTCTGAAAAGCAGCTTGCCTTTTTTCAAACCGCTGCTTCAAAAGAATCAAAAAATAAATTTGTATTTGTTCATTCCCCTGCCTTTCCTACAGGAGCTCATTTAGGGCATTGCTTGGGCTTGTACCATAGTGAAAGAGATACATTTTGGAATATAGTTAAAAAGCACAATATTGATATAGTTTTTTCAGGACATGAACATAATTATTCCGTAAGAAGAATAGACTCTGTTTATCAAATTATTACCGGAGGCGGAGGAGAAAAACTTAGAGACAAATATAAAGATAAGAAGGGGGTTCTGGTTGCTCCTATAGCTAAATACCATTGTGTTATTGTAGACGTTGATGAAAATTTTATTAAAGTATCTGCTATTGGCATTGATGGAAAAACCTTAAATGAATTTAAAATAGATAAATAAAAAATACCATCGCGATATCTAGATAAGAAGTTATCTAGATATCGCGATGGGTTTTTATTATTTTTAAGCATTTTCTAAGCTGTTTGATTATTTTATATAAGCCACTCCTGATACCGGAATGTCAATAATTAATACTCCCTTGTTTAAATTAATATTTTCCCTTTTAATTACTTCACCCATACAGTTTATAACTTCTATTTGTCTTTGTCCTAAATCATTTTCTATTTCAACATAGAGCTTATCTTTTAATGTTCCATTTACTAATATGATATTTTTGTTTGCTTCTCCACCTAAATGCACAATAAAATCTGAATATACAGCTGCTAAATATTTTTCTTCTGTGCTAGAAGCAATTATTGGGTAATTTAATTCAGGGTAATATGGCGCAAGGCTTCCGTCTATAAGCACATCTCTATGTCGTTTCCAGAAACTGAGCCAAAAGCTGCTCATTTTAAAATGTTCCTCCGTTAAATTTTCAAATCTCATAGAAAATTGAGGCACAGAAAATAATACATTTATTAGCTGTAATGCTGCACTTTCCACTGTATCTTTACTATTCCACATTATAGGATCTGAGTGGGCAGCAGTGTTTCCACAGAGCAATCTTATATCCATTGAACCTATTCTATTAGTAATCGAATCATTAGGGCAGTCTGTAACTCTAAACATATTTCCGTACTTTCTCATATATGGTCCAATATATCTTTGCCTGAATTCAATCATAATATCAGGCTTAATAGCTTTAAGCTTTTCAATTACTGAGCTTAATAAACAATCTACAGCTTCTTGTACTGATTCAAAATCCATCAGTTCATTGTAGCTATCCTTCTTATCAGCAGGCAAGTCAAATTCATCCACAAAATCCAGCTTAAAGCCATCTAAATCCCATTCGGTAACCGCACTTTCATATACAGATATTAAGTATTCTCTGACCTCAGGATATCTTGGGTCAAGTACTCCCGCCTTTAAAGTCTCATCATAGACTAAAATTTTATCTTTAAACCTGTTCCAAGCCTCTGCGTATAATCCAACAAAAGGAACACTATACCAAAGTAAATATTTAAGTCCAATATCATGTACTCTTCTAACATGCTCTTTCATATCAGAAATCCTTTTACTTGAAACCTTCCAGTCACCACAATAGGCATAGCCTCTATTATTATCATCTGTCTGCCAGCCGTCATCCACAATAACAGCCTCACAGCCTAATTTTTTTGCTATACTGCACTGCTTTTCAATTTCATGATCGTTTAGCTCCTGATGAAAACTATACCAAGTTGAATACATTGGCTGTCTAGCGGCTTCCGGAACGAGGGCAGGTTTATACTGCTCAAAGCTTTCCCACCATTTTGAAACATCTTTTAAGCTTTCATAGTAAGGTATGTCTCTTGTGTCTATTCTAATTTCACCTTTATAATCAAGGATTTTTTTTGAGAGTTCTGTAAATAGTATAATTTTACATTCAAAAGTACCATCCTCTTCGTGTACCCCTGCATTGATATTAACTGTATTCAAAGCATCAGAGAAAGCACAAGTATGCCTGTTCTGACCATTTACATTATAAAGGCATGAAACCGGTGCAGAAATTGTTGCCTTAGAGTAAAATCCTCTCGCCCAATCAGCATGGAAGGCCTTATTTCTAAAAGCCGTGGGATACCAATAAGAATGTATATCAATAATAGGCTGCTTCCATGAAATTGTAACTTTGGGCATATGAATAGGCTTTTCTGAAGTAATTTTTAACTTTATGATTTCCAGCCCTTCTTCCAAAGCTTCACTCACAATATTTAAATTTAAATCATCTGCTCCCTCTATTTTAATTATTCTACTGCTTGCTTTTATTTCTTTCACTTTAGCCTTCCCCCATTCTTTAAAAGCAAATTAGAGTTTACACAAACTTAGGAAGCCAGTCACCATGAGCCTCAATCAAATCATCACACAAGGAAATAATATCATCAATTGATAATTCTGCTGAAGTGTGAGGATCAAGCATAGCAGCATGATAAATATATTCCTTTTTACCTGTCAATGCTGCTTCTAGTGTTAACAATTGTGTATTAATATTAGTTCTGTTAAGTGCAGCCAATTGAGGAGGAAGTTCACCAATAAAGCAAGGTGTTACCCCGCTCCTATCAACCAAGCAAGGAACTTCTACTACTGCATCCTTAGGCAGATTGGTTATTAATCCACTATTTAATACATTTCCTCCAATTTTATATGGAATATTAGTTTCCATAGCCTCCATTATATATGAAGCATATTCTGTCGTTCGTTTATGCTCAATGTTTTTATTGTTAACCAAGTCCTTGCCCATTTGCTCCCAGCCTTTTATTTGAGCTATGCATCTTCTTGGATACTCATCAAGAGGTATATTGAATCTTTCTATTAACTCAGGATACTTATCCTTTATAAAATAAGGCATATACTCTGCATTATGTTCACTTGATTCTGTTACATAATAACCGAATCTCTTCATTATTTCATAACGGACCATATCATGGTGTGGAGTTTCTCTTTCTATAGCTCTCTTTTTAATTTCTGGATATAAATCTTCTCCGTTTCTTGTAATTTCAAGAAGCCAAGCCATATGATTTATTCCTGCTATCTTCCATTGAAGATTATCATTTTCCATTCCCAAGCCTTTTAATAAATGATCTGCGCAAACTTGTACACTATGACAAAGTCCAACTGTCTTAATACTTGTTCCTCTGAGCATAGCTCCAGTAAGTACAGCCATTGGATTTGTATAATTCAAAAACCAGGCATCGGGACAAACTTCTTCCATATCCTTTGCAAAATCAAATAATACAGGAATTGTTCTTAATGCTCTAAATATCCCCCCAATACCTAAGGTATCACCAATAGTTTGACGCAGGCCATATTTTTTAGGTATTTCAAAATCGATTACTGTAGAAGGTTCATATCCCCCTACTTGAATAGCATTTACTACATATTTTGCTCCTCTTAAAGCTTCTTTTCTATCCAAGTAAGCTGTAATCTTTGCACGTCCATTATTAGAATTATTATTAATATTGTTTAATATTACTTCTGATTCTTTTAATCTCTTGTGATCTATGTCATAAAGTGCAATTTCCGAATTTCTAAGAGATGGAGTTAACATAACATCACCTAATACATTCTTCGCAAATATTGTACTTCCTGCCCCCATAAAGGCTATCTTTGCCATAAATATCCCTCCAATTGATTCATTTATTTTTACTTTATTTTTCTTTTCATTTATAATTATAAATAGTAGACAAGTTAATATATATGGAATTATGTTGTTAATGTATAGTTCAATGTTACATCAATTTAGGATAAATCCGTTGGAGGTTCATATGAGCGATTTTTCTATGGAAGAACTATTCCTTGAAATAACAAATAAATACGATTCAAATTTAGTAGTTTATCAGTGCGGCTGGGAAAACTGCAAACCTAAACATTCCTATGGTCCTGCAGTGAGAGATCATTATTTAATACACTTTGTTACGGAGGGCTGCGGCAAATTTTATATAGATGGACTTACCTTTGAGATAAAAGAAAACCAAGGCTTTTTAATCTGCCCTGGTGATATAACTTATTATGAAGCTGATAAAAATACTCCTTGGAACTATATATGGGTAGGTTTTAACGGTATAAAAGCTCCACAATATATTCAGCAGCTTGGATTAAGCAAGCATAATCCTTTAATTAATACAAAAAATCCAAAGCTTGTTCAGGAATACCTGAGTAAAATTTTCGAAAGCACAAAGCTCGAGCATGCCCGCGAAATTGGAATGCTTGGTTATCTTTATCTATTTCTATCCGTATTGATTGAAGAAGTCAAGGTAAAAGAGCCTACAAACTATAAACATGAATATATACAAAAGGCTATAGAATATATAGAAATGAATTACCATAGAAATATAACTGTTAGAAATATTGCGGAACATATTGGTTTAAACAGAAGTTATTTCAGCAGCCTTTTTAAAAACTCCTTAAATATATCTCCGGAAAACTTTTTGATTAAATATAGAGTTAATAAAGCCTGTGAGCTTTTAAAACAAAATAAAAGCTTAAGAATAGCCGACGTGTCCCGCTCAGTTGGTTATACAGATCAGCTAGCTTTTTCGAAAACCTTTAAAAAGGTAAAAGGCTATTCTCCCAGCGAGTATTTAGGAAAAAGTTAATACTTATATAATATTAGGACTGGTTTATTTTAAACCAGTCCTAATATTATATTTAAAATTCTTAGTTCACAAAAAATACTCATGAATTTTATAAATTTATGTATTTTTATATGTATTAATTCTACATGGTTTCAAAATATATTTACAAATAAAAAATGTGATTATATAATAACAATATATTTAAATGAATTATGATTCATAAAAAAGGAGTACAATTATGCCAAAAATAATAAAAGATGTTGAGCAAACTATTAGAAGCTGCGCTAATCAGTTGTTTGTAGAACTTAGCTATACAAATGTTGATATGAAGATGATATCGCAAAAATCTAAAGTAGCCGTTGGAACTTTATATAATTACTATGAAAATAAAAAACAGCTTTATATAAGCATACTTAAAGAAAGCTGGCAGAATACATTCAATAAACTTGATTGTATAAACGAACTTGCTATTTCTTCTGAAGAAAAGCTTGAAAAACTTATAAAAACACTTTATGACGATATTGAATCAAGAAATGGATTAGGAAAGGCTTTAATAAACACTTCAAATGATGAGCTAAAGGATGATAGTGAAATTAATGATTTAAAACTCTGCTTGATTTCAAAATTAGATTATTTCTTTAAATGTAATGCTAAGGGAAACCATCTCAGCAATTGTACTAACGCTGATACTAGGTTGTCCGAATCTTTAATAGTATGTTTAATAACAATGATAGAATTTCATCCAAATGATAAGGAAGAAAACATCAACTTTTTAACTAAATTTATAAGCTTATCATTTAAATAATATGGTAAAGGAGGCCAATTTTATGAATTTATTAATATATATACTGGCAATAGTTATTGGTGCTGCTACTGGTGGTATAACAAGTCTTATAGGCGCTAGCGGGGTCATGATTATAGTTCCAATTCTGACTATGCTATTTAAAATAAATGTTCATGCCGCAATAGGTACAAGTCTTTTCGTAGATGTCATAGCCTCTTTAACAGTAGCTTATTCGTACTACAAGAATGGAAATATTGAGCTTAAATCAGGTGCTTGGATAGCTTTATCTTCTATTATTGGAGCCCAGCTAGGAGCTTTATTTTCAAGCAAAATAGGAGAAGGAAACCTTTCAAGCTCCTTTGGTGTAGTGTTAATTATAGCTGGTTTATCAATGTTTCGTAAGAGCTTTAAAGAAAAAAGAGACTCCTCTGATAAAGTAGTCGGCTTTATAAAATTTAAAGCAGAATGGCAAAAAATATTAGCCGCTTTAATTATAGGTCTTGGCATAGGAATACTAAGCGGAATCTTTGGAGCAGGTGGTGGAGTTATGATACTATTAGCTTTAATAATATTAATGTCTTTCCCACTCCATAAGGCTATAGGTACATCTACTCTAATAATGGCTATAACTGCTCTTTCCTCAACTATAGGTTATGCCGTTAGAGGCAACATAAATATTTTATTAGGTATTTTGCTATCAGCAGGTGCTGTAGTAGGCGGGATTTTAGGCTCTCGCTATGCAAATAAGATTAATGAAAAAACATTGCAGCGAACTGTTGGTATATGTTTCATGGCAATGGGTATAGCTATGACTATAATAACTATAATAAAATAAAAATGTGGAACGTAGATAGATTTGTGTAAATTCAAATCTATTTACGTTCCGCTTCCTCATTATAACAATTAGCCTAAATAAATCAGATAGTCTTAACATGATGCTGCTCATTCTCATGTACTGGTATTACCACATACGAGTACTTACTTCCATCACCTTTTATTTCTTTTTGTGCTTTGACTTTCGTTCCATCTACCATAAAATCATTACAATTATCAGAAAACATCGCCTTCCAAATTATAGTATTCCTTCCTTTGTTTATAAATGTTACTTCTTTATTTTCTAAGCACTTTATTGAAATTTCATTACTAAATATAGGAATATTGTCGATTTCAATCCATTTTACATCCTCTGTTAATCTTGGATTACTTTCAATTAATTTTTTTGTTGCATCCGGCTTTATTCCAACCATACCTGTAATAATGCTACCGACAACACTATATGAAACTTCTGGATATTCTCTTCTCTTTTTTAAAGGGCTAACTAACTCCATTAAGAAGTCATATGCTTCTTTAGCGAAGCCGTATTTGTATAAAACCTCTGGATAGTGAGATTCTGTTTCAACATTTATATTCTTACAGCTTAACAGCACTTTAATTGAACTATCGACTCTTTGTCTGTCTTCAACAATATCAAAATATAAAGGCAGAGGGGTTACAAAGTCAGCGCTTTTTTCTGCATCATTTACAGAAATACCATAAAGCTTACCATTTTCTAAAATAAAGGTATTATAGTTGTTTTTATCCTTATTCCACCACTTTGTATTAAATATACGTTTTATATTTTCTGCTTTTTCTTCATATTCTTTTGCTTCTATATCATTTCCTCTTAATTTCTGTATTTTAGAGTAGGATAAGTATCCCCTATACTGTGCAGCCATCATATCGCATGCTGATATAATCTTATTAACTCCAACCTGACCTTCAAGGTATGATGGGATTCCTCTGTAAACACAACCTCCCTTATATTCTAAAAGGCCATCATTATTAACATCCCAGCACTTTACATAATCCTTAACAGTTCTTTCATAGAAGTTTAAGAAAATTGGATCATTAATGTAATCTAAATCTCCTGTCCAAAGATACTGCCTATAACAACAATCTAAAATATCAAAGTTTGCAGGGAGATTGTACCAGAAATTATTATCATTCTTATAATCTTCTGGAGCAGGCAAATCATATTTATTTATTTCCCAATAGCTGCACCAATCCCTTGATTCACTTATATTTTCGGCAAACTTTTTTAGCATATTTTTATTAAACAAACTTAATCCAAGTATTTGTGCACCTGTACTCTGATGAGAAGCATCTCTCATACAGAAGGCATCTCTTCCTGGAAGTGCCGCTTCATACCATAACCCTACTGGATCATTTATATTAACATACTTTAAAGCCTGGTCCTTAGCCCAGTTAAAACCTTCAACCAGCTTGGTATTAGAGGATTTTATTGAAACTCTATTTAACTTCATAACTTAATACTCCTTTATTTTAAGCAAAATTTATTCTTTAACAGCTCCAATTGTTATTCCAGATATAAAATACTTCTGAAAAAATGGATATATCATAGCAATTGGAATAGTTACAATCATTGTGATAGCAGCTTGAACTGTTTTTGGAGTCAGTGAGGAGTACTGTCTAGCAGCAAGCTGTTGGTCCCTTATCTTTTCTAAAGCCTCAGTTTCTAATAAAACTTTTCTTAAATATACCTGCAGCGTATCCCATTTTCCTGAAGGATTATAAACCACAGATGTAAACCAGTCATTCCAATGACCAACTCCATTAAAAACACATATTGCTGCTATTACAGGAATGCACATGGGAAACATTACCTTCCAAAATATTGTTAATTCTCCTGCTCCGTCGATTCTGGCTGATTCACTTATTGCATTTGGTATTTCCTGCATATAAGCTGCTATAATAAGCATATTGTAGGCACTAAAAATACCCGGCATCCAGTAGATGCTAAAAGTATTTATTAAATGAAGCTTAACCATTAATAAGTAAAAAGGAATTAATCCTCCGCTAAGATACATTGTAATTACAAAAAGTCTTCTCATGAATTTTCTTCCTGAAAATCCTTTAATAGTAACTATATATGCAAGCAAGGCTGTTCCAATTACGCTTGTAGCTGTTCCTACTATTACCCTCGCTACAGAAACAACTGTTGCCTTAACCAAAGATTTTTGTTCAAATATAAACTTATAAGACTCAAAGGAAATTTTTCTTGGCCAAAGATATATTCCTCCTTTAACCGCATCAGCACTATCATTAAAAGAAATCGCCAATTGGTTTATAAAAGGATACAGCATAACAATAATTAGCAGTATCATAAAGATAGTATTAAAAACATCAAAAATTTTGCTTCCTAAGCTTTTTTTATAATGTCTTGATTCCATTACCAGCACCTCATCTTTCTTTTGCCTTACAAAAGTGTTAAATAACCGAAAGGTCAAAGAATTTCTTGCTTAAACGGTTTGTTAAAAATACAAGAGTAAGTCCTATAACTGATTTAAATAATCCTACTGCCATACCATAAGAATATCTTCCTAACTGAATACCATATCTATAAGCATAGGTATCAATTACATCCCAATACTCACGTGTTTGTGGAGACCCTAAAAGCAGCTGCTGCTCAAAGCCTGCATTTAAAATACTTCCTATCTGGAGTATTAAAAGCAGCACTATTGTTGATCTTATTCCAGGCAAAGTTATATGCCATACCTTTCCAAACCTGTTTACACCATCTACTTCTGCAGCATCATACAGTTCCTTATCAATACCTGCAATGGCAGAAAGATAAAGAATTGATGAAAACCCTACACCTTTCCAAATATTAGCTGATGTAATTATAGTCCAAAAGTACTTTCCTTCTCCTAAAAAAGATATTTCATTTTTTAAGAGTCCAAACTTTTGAAGAATAACTGGTAATAATCCATCAGTACTTAAAAATGTAAATATTAAACTTGCAGTAACAACCCAAGAAATAAAATATGGAAGATACGTAATGCTTTGTACAGTTTTCTTGAAACGTTTATTCCCTATTTCATTTATTAATAATGCAAGTATAATTGGTGCGGGAAACCCGAATAATAGATTAAGTCCGCTTATTGCCAGGGTGTTTCGTAAAATATTAAAAAACTCCGGTGCATTAAAAAACTGTTTAAAATAAAATAATCCTGCCCAGTCGCAAGCCAAAATACTTTTGCCGGGAGTATAGTGAAAAAATGCTATTAACATTCCATACATTGGGTAATATGCAAATAATAATACCCATAATATTATCGGAGCACAAATAAGCCATATATGCTTTTCCTTTTTAAAGTTCCTAATAACCCTATCTATTTTTTTCTCTTTCTTAATTTGTATATTTTCTTGTTGTAAAGATAAATTATCCATACTTTTACCTCCCCAAAAGCTTATGCTGTCTTATAATCAATTGTTGCTGCTACCTTTTGTTAAAAAGAGAAGGGGATGACCTCCTTCTCTTTTTAATAATTACTTCTTTCCCCACTTTGTCAGGTTCTTTTTATATTGTTCTGTCATATATTTTTCTAGTTTGTCTGCACCTGCTTTTTCTACTTTACTTTTCATTTCCGCATAGTTTTTATCAAATTCTGCATCAGACTTACTTAAAACAGTTTTTGCCCAGTAGGTCTTAATAACATCATCAATCTGCTGCTGAATAACTGTTACAGGATTATCTGGCAAGAAATCTATTTGATCCATAGCTGAATTATCATAAATAGTGTCTTTCATATTTTCATTTAAGATTTTTTTCCATTTTGCCTGATCATTAAAGCACTGATCAATCCAAGCATTTGCATTAGGAGCATCACTCATAGCACCTTGAGGATGTATTAGCCACAAATAATTTGGTCCGAGAGCTTCATGTGCAGTATAATCATAGGTAGCATTTATTATTTCCTGCTTAGACTTTTCATTGAAGCTCCACTTGCCATCTTTAAAGTTCCAATTTGAAATCTCTAAATTTGGAACTCCCCATGCAAATAGTCTTGTACCGTTTGGTGTGATTGAAAAGTTTAAAAATCTGACTATATTTTCTGGATTTTTTGCCTTATCCGTGATAACTGTATAGCCCCATCCTGTGGTATCCTTTGGTGATAGATATGACTTTTCAGCCTCAGCACCTTTTATTGCAACCTGAACATATCTTTGATCTTCTTTCCAATTTTTGTTTGTTTTTTGCCATACTTCATGTCCAGCGTTCCAAGTTTCCCACCATGGTCCTATATGTCCCATAACTCTTTCATCAGATACTTTTGTTTTCCATTGCTCAAATTTATTTGTGAAGGAATCTGGATCAAGCATACCATCTCTGTATGCCTTATTATAGAACTTTGTGAACTCAATTCCTTCAGGTGTATTAACCCAGTGTGTTAAATTATGATCCTTGTCTTCTTTGTATCCTTCTTTTAATCCCCAAATTCCAGCAACTGTACTTACTGAACAGTTGTCATTATCCCATGAAAGTGCATACACCTTCTGACCTTTTGAGTTTGTTGGATGTTTCTCAACCATTTTCTTTAATACATCATAATACTCTTCAGGAGTCTGGAACTTTGGTGCTCCTATTTCCTGATAATAGTCCCATCTGATATGTGCTGAATTGTCTGGTATTGGAAGCATTCCCCATGCGTAAGGCAGTGCATATATCTTTCCGTCCTCACCTTTAAACCTGTTTATCATATCGCCTAATTCTTTTTTGATATTATCTCCATACTTATCTATATATGGTGTTAAATCTTTTATCTTTCCTTGCTGCTTCAACTTTTCAACATCTGCCTTTGATAATCCCGTTATTACCTCTGGATAGTCATTAGATGCTAGCGATAAGTTAAACCTCTCATCTCCATCCTGGTTGTAAACGATTTTATTAAGTTTAACATTAAAGTTATCAAGTACATATTTCTGCAGCTGTTCAGTTCTCTTTTTGTTCTTTTCAGGATCAGCCTTACCTTTAGCATAGAAATTAATTTCTAAGGTTTGTTCTGGTACTGGCCATCCATATTCATTAGTCCCTTTGGTCTTCCATTCACTATTTGTAGAAACAGTATCCTTTTTACAGCCTATAAACGTTGAAGTTATGAAAATACATGCTAGCAAGGCAACTAAATGTCTTTTTTTCATGTTATTTCCCCCTATCATTATTTTTTCTGAATCTTGTAAGTACTTTTTAAGTAATTTATAAGTTTAAAATATAGCCAATTTAATGTTGTAAACAAGCTTGCTGCAGCAGCTTATTATACTAATAGTACTGTTCCGCGAAACTTTAAAATTTTCTTTTCTAGTATATTTAAATTATATGATATGAAGGCAATGGTTTAAAATGAATTAATGTTAGAAGTATATGTTTGATTGTTAGTTGTGAAATTTCTTCAAATAAAAAAATATTGACTTGTCTTTATCTGTTAAGTCAATATTTTTTATAATCCTATGTTATTATAGCTTTATTTTACCTTCCAAGCTGTGTCTTCTTTTGAATCGACAAGCTCAATATTCTGCTCTAAAAGGATATTTCTAATTTCATCTGCTCTAGCCCAGTTTTTTTCTTTTCTAGCTTGGTTTCTCTCACGGATAAGCTTATTGATATAAGTCTCATCAACACTTACATTTTCATTTGTATTATTAATTTCGGTTAGGTTCAGAGAAAATACCCTATCAAAATGTTCTATTAAATATACCTTTTCAGAATTATTTAAAGCCTCATCCTTTATAACCTCTGATAATATTGTAAAGGCATTTGCAATATTCAAGTCATCACTTATTTGCTCAGCAAACTTAGCTTGATAACTATTAATATTATCTTCATTAAGCTTATCCTCAGCGTTTTTACTCTCCAGTATTCCATTAATTTTGCTTTTTAGTTTGCCGAACGACTTTTGAGCCTCTTTTAAACTTTCAAAGCTAAAAACTAATTGTTTTTTGTATTTAGACTGAAGGCAGAAATATCTGTAATCTAATGGACTAAATCCTTTTTCAATAAGCTTTGAAACAGTTAAAAAATCTCCGTTTGATTTTGACATCTTGCCATTATTAAGCACTAAAAATTCTGCATGCATCCAATAGTTTACCCATTTATGTCCTACAGCACTTTCTGATTGTGCTATCTCATTTGTATGATGAACAGGTATATGTTCAATCCCTCCGCAATGTATGTCTATTCTGTCTCCAAGATACTTCATTGACATTGCTGAACATTCGATATGCCATCCTGGAAATCCCTTTCCCCAGGGTGATTCCCACTGCATTATTTGATTGCTAAATTTGGAGTTTGTAAACCAAAGTACAAAATCCATTGGATTTTTCTTATAAGGATCAACCTCTACTCTGCTTCCTGCCTTAAGTTCATCCATGCTAAGGTTTGCAAACTTAGTATAGTCAGGGAACTTTTCAATAGGAAAATATACATTACCGTTGGCTATATAAGTAAAGCCTTTTTTCTCAAGTATTTGTATAAACTTAATCATATCTTTGATATGTTCTGTGGCTCTGCACACAACATCAGGTCTTTTTATATTTAAAAGCTCGCAATCCTTCAAAAAAGCTTCCTCATAAAACCTTGCAATTTCCCATACTGTTTTATTTTCTCTGCTTGCACCCAAGGCCATCTTATCCTCACCGCAGTCTGAATCAGACTCCAAGTGACCCACGTCAGTAATATTCATAACATGCTTTACTTTGAAGCCTATATACTCTAATGATTTTTTAAGAACATCTTCAAAAATATAGGTTCGCAAATTTCCTATGTGCGCATAGTTGTACACTGTAGGTCCACAGGTATAAAGTCTTATCTTCCCTTCTTCTATTGGTTTTATTTCTTCCTTCTTTCCAGTCAACGTGTTATAAACCGAAAACTTCATTAATACTACCTCCCTATTTTTCTTAGCAAAAAATAAAAACTGCAGGCAAAAACCTGCAGCTTATAATGCTAATTAAAATTAAACTTATAAGGCTATCTCAAAAAAATTGCAGACTTGTTGCTATTTAAACTTACTAATATTGAATTAGTTAAATAACAACAGCAACAGCATTTCATTTTGATTAACCTCCTCTAAATGATATATACACATTATATACCATCTTTTAGGAAAATGTACATATAAATATTCTAAAAATTTAAACTAATTATTTTGACCATCTCTTAAGTTTTGGAAGCTGTTCGGTTAAAATTCTTCTTGCTTCAGCTTCATCCACGCCGTTCTCCTTCATAAATGGAACGCATTCCTCAATCATTTGCTCTAAAGTAGCATTAGGAGAAGTAAATGCACCTTCCTTGTAGCAGTAAATACAATACTCGGTATTTTTAGTTCCGTCGTTGTTTGTACCCAGAACCTCCTCATTCATTGGTATTCCGCAGCTTTGACAAAATAATTTTTCCATAATGTTTTCCTCCCTATATGTTTTATAATCTAATTATATAGGATTAAATATGACAGCATTATGTCATGTTATAATTATTTATTATAAATATTTGATATTTTTAAAGCCCGCTCCCTAATTATATCTCTAATATGCTTTGGTTTAACAACCTCGACTTCGCCTCCGTAGCTTAAAATCATGCTGTATACCCATTCATCTTCGGGATAGTTTACGCTGACTATTAGATTCCCAGCTTCATCATAAGTTATAGAAGATTCATCAAAATACTCCTCAACACGATTTCTTACTGTGGGATTAAACTTCATGACTATATGCTGAGGAAAACCGCTGATAAAGCTTTTCTGCCAAGGAAATTCTTCTACCTTTCCTTCTTTTTCTTCAAAAGTATCTTCCAGCATATTTAAATCTTTCATTCTAGAAACCTTAAATAATCTGTAGTCATTTCTAGCTCGACAGTAACCGTAAATATACCAGCTATAAAGTTTTAATACCAAAGATATGGGTTCAACTAACCTTTCTGAATTTAGTCCATTTGGACTGATATATTTAAAGGAAATGACTCTTCTCTCCTCTAATGCTTCTTTTATAAGAGCAACCTTCTTTTCTTGAGGATTATACCTCTCCCAAGGTGTCATATCAATAATCAACTTCTGAGATCTTTTATTTATATCCTCTATTTTATCCTTTGGAATCAGTCCTTGAACCTTTTCCATAATATTATTAACACTTTTGTCACTTAAAGCTTTATTAACTCCACTTAGAGCTCTCAAAATAGCAGCTATTTCATCAGGTGTCAAAAAATTTTTATCAACCTTATAGTTTTTTAATATGCTGAAGCCTCCATTTTTACCTTGATGAGCCACTATAGGTATTCCTGCCATATTTATGGCTTCCATATCCCTAACTATGGTTCTTACTGACACCTCAAAATACTCAGCTAATTCACTTGCTGTTATCTTATCCTTATTCATTAGCAGCATAACTATTGCCAGCAGCCTCTCAACCTTCATACAATCACCATAACCTTCTCATGCTTAATCAAGCTTCTTTTTAAACCTTATCATACTTATTATAAGCAGAACAAGGCCAAGCACAAATAATAATGATACGTCATTAAGCAAATACTCCATGCCCACTCCTTTTGTTACTATTCCTCTTAAAATATTTAGGAAGTAGGTTAAAGGAAGTGCATAGCCTAGATACTGTATAAGCTTAGGCATAGCTTCTCTTGGAAAAACAAATCCTGATAGAAGCACGCTTGGAAGTATAATGAGCACGCTAAGCTGCATAGCTTGAAGCTGAGTTTTTGATACCGTAGAAATAAGAATGCCTATGGCAAGTGCACAAACTACAAATCCTGCTCCTAAAAAGAGCAGCAATCCTAGACTTCCTGCTATAGGAACTTGAAACCATATAAGCCCTAAAGCAAGGGAGAAAATAAAGTCTAAAAAGCCTATTATTACGTAAGGTAAAAGTTTTCCTAATATAAGCTCATGTGATTTTATAGGGGTTACAATAAGCTGTTCTATAGTGCCTCTTTCTCTTTCTCTTACTAGTGCAAAAGCAGTCAAAAGTACAGTTATATTTTGCATTATAAGACCTACCAATCCCGGAATAGTAAAGTTCTGATTTCTAAGACTTGGATTATATAAAACTTTAGTAGAAACCTCTACCCCTCCAGTATTTATATTTTGTGACAGTTTCTCAGACAGAGCTGCCATTGTCTTCATTCCGCTTTTTTCGCCAGCCATTACTCCGCTTGAAAAAGCTGTTTTTGCGGTGGTAGGGTCAGATCCATCAATTATAAGCTGTACCTTTGGCCTTTCTTTGCTTAAAAGTTTTGTTGAGTAATCCGGAGGTATAATAATCCCTGCATGAACCTTTCCACTGTTTATCTTCTGCTCCATATCTTCTAAATTATTTACATTTCCTTGTATTTTAAAATAAAGAGTATTTTGAAAGCTCCTAATAAGTTCACGGCTTTCAGCTGTATTACTTTGGTCAAGTACTACTGTTGATATATCCTCAAGCTGAGTAGCTACTGCATATCCAAATAATAGCATCATCATAATAGGCATACCTATAGCAATACCAAAGCTCGCTTTATCTCTTTTTATTTGGATAAATTCTTTTTTAACTATTGCCCAAAATCTCTGAAGATTCATGTTTATTCATCCCCTCCCACAATACTTTTCAGTTCTTCAAAGGAGGCCTCTATTTTTTGATTAGTTGATCTTTCAACGTATTTTATAAAAACATCTTCAAGGGTTCCTACCTGCTCCTCTTGAATAAGTTCTTCCGGAGTACCTGAGGCCATTATCTTTCCATTAAAAATAAAGCATAATAGATCGCAGCTCGAAGCCTCATCCATATAGTGAGTAGTTACTAAAACAGTGATTCCTTCTCTAGCTAAGGAATAAATCATTTCCCAAAATATCCTTCTGGATACTGGATCAACCCCTGCTGTAGGCTCGTCTAAAACGAGAAGCTTTGGTTTATGAATAAGCGCACAGCCAAGCGCCAGCCTTTGTTTCCAGCCTCCTGAAAGGTTTTTAGTTATATTTTTCTCTCTTCCATTTAATCCAGCCATAGCTATTATAGCTTTTTTTCTTTTCTCTTTTTCTTTCTTTGAAAGCCCATAAACTCCGGCATAGAAATCTAGATTTTCACTAACTGTCAAATCTTCATAAAGGCTAAATTTTTGTGACATATAGCCTATACTCTGCTTTATTTTTTCAGACTCCTTTTTTATATCAAATCCAAGTACCTCAGCTGTACCAGATGTTGGAGTAAGCACACCGCATAACATTCTAATTGTTGTAGACTTCCCTGATCCGTTTGGACCTAAAAACCCAAATATTTTTCCTTTTGGTACTTCAAAGCTTATATCATCTACTGCCTTAAAGTCTCCAAAGCTTTTAGATAGATTTTTTACTGTTATCGCGCTCATAATTTATTATTTAACCTCCACATCTACCATAGTACCTGGAATTAAAGAGGTATTGTCATCAAGCTTAAGCTTAACTTCAAAAACTGTTTTTTCCTTATCACTTTTTTTCTCTACATTCTTAGGAGTAAATTCAGATTCTGGAGAAATATATATTACTTTTCCTTGTTCTAAATCTTTTCCATTATAATAAATTGGAAAATTACTATTTAGCTTAATCTCATTTCTCTTTTCCTCTTCCACATATATTTTTATATATCTAGTCTTTAAGTTTATTGCCTTTGCGATATTCATACCAGGTGAAGCTATTTCTCCCTTATGAAGAAAAACATCAGATATTACTCCATCATTGGCCGAGGTTATCTTCGCTTTTTCTATTTGTAAATTTAAAAGATCAACTGACGCCTGCGCTTGCTTAACAGCTTCCTCTGCTTGCTCTTTGACCTTATCGCTTGCCTTGCTTGGCAAATCATCCTTTTTAAGCTTAGCAATGTTAAGAACTGCTTCTGCCTGCTGCTTCTGTATTTCAAGCCCTTTACTCTCAATTTCTGCAACTACTTGATTTGCTTTTACATCTTTCCCCTGCTCAACTGATATGCTTTCTATCTTTCCTGAAATCTCTGCAGGAATATAAAAACTCTCAGCTTCAACTGTTGCTGTATACTTATTGCTGTTTTCTTCACCTTTTAAACTACAACCAGAAAGGCTCAGCACTAATGCTGCTGCAGTAATTAGTGAAAATATCTTTTTTATCATAAAACTTCCTCCTCCACTCGAAACACTGGGAATCTTAGATCACTCACTATCGTTCGCAAGATTCCCGTTGAAGTCCATTTAGGACTTCAACCTCCCTTTTATACATACCATTTAAAAATAAATCAATCATTATATCTAACTGCTTATCCTCTTCCACAATAACTAGATCAGGCATAATTTGCTTTTGTATAACGTACATGCCCATCATGCCGATTAACGATCTTATAGCTATATTTGTGTCTATATTTTTAAATCTTCCTTTCTCTATTCCCTGTTGAAAATACAGTTCTACAATACTTTTTCCTTTAATTATTATATTTTTGATGAAAGCCTCCTTTAGGTCTTCATGATACTGTACCTCAGTCATAACTACCTTTATCATATCCCAGTACTTTACTGCAATATCGAATCTATCTTTTAATAGTATTTTGAGTACTTCCTTTTCATCTTTACCTTTATTGTCCTCAAAAATTTGAGTTAATCTCTTTGTCATTATCTTTTCTCCCATCACCTCCACAAGCTTAATCATAACTTTTCTTAAAATATCTTTTTTAGTTTTAAAGTATCTAAATATAGTTCCTTCAGCTATTCCAGCTTCTTTTGCTATTTCGCTTGTAGTTGCAGCGCTAAATCCTTTTTCGGAAAAAATCTTTACTGCTGCTTCTATTATTTCTTCTTCTCTATCGCCGCGTGCCATTAACAAACACTCCTTTCAATATTTATCAATAAGCAAAATGAGTGACTACTCACTTTTATTTTAGTACTAATATTTACTAAAAGCAAGGGGCATTATAAGAATTAGATGAAGCATAGCAATTTATAATTGTTACTTTCCTAATAAAATGTATAGGAGGGCTACCATGATAATTTCTAATGAGATTTATAACTGTTTAATTAATCAAGCTATTGTTATGAAACATGATTCGCGGGAAAGTGGAAGCGAAATCGCTAAAAAAGTTGTTGATGAGTATTTTAGAAATGATAACCTTGACAATAATGAGAAAGGTAACCTTATACAAGAGATAGAAAAAATATTAGGATACTAAAAAAGGCAGCTATACCTAGCTGTCCTTTTTTTTATAAGTACTTAATTTTAGGGCTTCATTAACACTAACAGGCTTTGATAAAATGTATCCTTGGACTATCTTACAATTGCTATCTCTAATCAATTGAAGCTGTTCCTGTGTTTCTACACCTTCTGCAACCGTTACGAGCTTCAATTTATTGGCCAATTCTATAATGGAATTAAAAATTATATTTCCTGCTGAACTATCAACAATTTCATCTATTATAGACTTATCAAGCTTTATAATATCAATAGGCAGTTTCTTCAAGTAATTTAAAGAACTATACCCTGAGCCAAAATCGTCTAGGGCTATTTTTACTCCAAGTCTTTTTAAACTATTAAGAATGCTTATAGCATGATCTGTATTCTTTATGAGAGAGCTTTCGGTTATTTCAAATACTATTCGTCTTGGTGAAATGAGATATTTATCCAGCAGTCTTTCTATATCTTGAGCTAAATTATCTTTTTCAAAATGCTTTGCCGACAAGTTAATACTTATACATATATCATTATCTTTAAAATAATCCGAGCAAGCTAAAAGGCTGAAAACCTCATTTATAACCCACATATCTATTTCAATGACCAAATCGAGTTCCTCGGCCAAAGGAATAAAAACCCCTGGAGAAATAAGCCCGTGATTATCATGCTTCCAACGAATTAATGCTTCAAATCCCAATATTTTATCTTCAGTTATATCATATTGTGGCTGCCAGACCATGGAAAATTCACCACTACTAATTGCTTTTTTCAATTCATTTGTAAAACTAAGCTTTTCAAGTAACTCATGATGCAGCCCTGAATTATAAAATGCAAAAATGTTCTTTCCAAATTCCTTAGCTGCACTTAATGCCATGCCTGCTGACTGTATAGATCCTTCTATACTGCTTCCTATATTTATGCCTATAGATACAATGTAAGTAGGTGTATCTGCTTTATCTTCATAAAGGAGACTATTTATCCAAAGTATATCAATTATATTTCTATCCTTTGTGAGCAGCTTTGCCTCATGAGGCGGTAATGATTCTCCACGGAAAGCACTGTCAAACAAATCGCTCATATTATGGCAGATATCATCAGTTATTAAGGTACCTCTCCATCCTTTACCCAGTACTTCTTCCTTTGAATAGCCTGTAATTATTTCAGCAAATTTATTAAATAATATCAAGTTTTCATTTAAATCCCAGATATGTATTATTACATTTGAATTATCAACTATATTATCTAAAAAGCTTTTATCCTCTAAGGGAAAATCTCTGCTAGGCTGTATTTTTAAGTAGCTGTTAGTCATTTTCATAGTTTTATCATCCTGTATAGTTCAGATTTATTTGCATACTAAGACAAAATTTCCTTAATATTGACATAAAATTCATTAAATTCATTTTACCATATAAACATCAATTTTGAAATATACAAGTTACAACTTTAGTTTATTAAAGTCTTCCTTAATATTTCGTATGTTTAAAATACAATACAAAAAGTGCGAGGGGTTAATTTCTCGCACTTTCTCAATATTATTTTTATACATAGAACGCTCTATACATCTCTTAAATCTTCTAACAGCTGCTGGCATCTTTTTGACGACATCATTCTTCTAAATGGAAGATATTCTACATAGTGAAACAATTCTTTTTCTGTACACATTACCATCATCACTTTATTATTTCTCTTTTTCTTAAAAATTACATTACGATTATCTCTTATTGCACTTAAAGCTTTAATAAATACTTCTTTTATATACTGATATGCTTCTTCATTTTCTTTTATCTTCTTCTCAAGATATTCTCCTTTAAGATAATCAAATGATGCATCACTATTATAGTGCCTGTATATATAATATAAAAAATCATCATATATAATGAATGCATCTTCTTCATTTTTTATATCTCCAAAAACTCTTTCCATAGCTGAATAGGTTGTAATCCATACATCCCCAGCCTGCTTTATCTCATATTTTTCAAATTTGCCTCTTTCGATAGCCTTTCTAATAGTTGAGCCATCAGATAGTCCCCATTTTCTTGCTGCCTCTGATAAAGTCATAACTGAGTTAAGTTCTCTATTGCTTTCTTCTTCACTAATGGTAAATATACATTTTATATCTCCCTTTTCCAGCTGACCATAAAAGATTTCCATCATATTACCCTGTTGGTCATATTGATTTGATATAACTAATATTTTCTGCCCTCTATATAGTAAATCATAAATACCGTCAATGCTTGCTATTGTATTTATTAATTCTTTATCTTCAGTATTGTATACCTGTGCCGGATAGAGTCTTCTATTTTCCATTGTTATAATAGAAATGTTACTCATATATCTTCACTTCCTAATTAAATTATCACTATCTAGTGACAATTTAATTGTATATCTATAGATATATATAATCAAACTTCAAATATACGTATTTACTTGAAAATAATTGAAAACTTCATATTTATTATAATATTTCACGTTCTTTCTTTGTTTATCTCTAATTTTTCACTATATAGTGAAAAATTAGATTAAAAATGGGGCTGTCCTAACAATAGCTAAACTAGCGTGTTATTTGAAATTGTAGGAACGTTTGAGTGAACATCAGATATTCTTGTTCCTAAATTTCAAATAACACTCGGTAGGTTTAAGCTATTGTTAGGGCAGCCCCATCCCGCTATTTCATTCCCGTATAAATAAATATTGCGTCTCTTAAAAATTCTGCTGTTCCTGGCTGCTCTTTATCATAATAAGCTGTAAATCTTTCATCAGCTACATACATCTGAGCAACACCCGCATGAGCTTCTTTACTATAACTGTCCCAGTAGAAACTTAGCCACTGTCTATGCAAATCTGCTGCCTTTTGAGCTAGTTCTCCTGCAGGATCCCCTGTTTTAAAAGCATCCTTAAGAGTTTTTAAAACTTCCTCACCAAGCTTATTCACTTCATCATATTCCTCTTGAGTCATATTATTGAGCTTGGCATTTGACTTGTTAACCGTTTCGTCACCATATTTTTCACGGATTTCCTTACCATATTTTTTCTCATTTTCTTCAACTAACTTTTTCTTAAAGCCTTTAAATTTATCTTTATCACTCATTATAATTCCCCTTTCCTTTACTCCAATTGTTTTATCTACATTTTCAATAAGCATATCCAATTGTTTTCTTTTATCAAAAAGCTTTTCACGATGCTCTTTCAGCGCTCTTACTGCATTAAAGGATGGAGAGGTTACTATTTCTTTGATTTCTTCTAAACTCACACCGAGCTCTCTGTAAAAAAGAATTTGCTGAAGTCTATCAACTTCTTTCTCGCCATAAATTCTATATCCTGATGAATTGATTCTTGCCGGCTTAAGAATGTCAATTTCATCATAATACCTTAAAGTTCTGGTGCTTACATTAGCCAACATAGCTAGCTTTTGAACCGTATATTCCATACTAACCCTCCTGTATTCCTTTCACGCACTTAATGATTATCAATCATTAAGCCTCTTGATGAGATAAATATACACCTTTACGCAGCGTTAATGTCAATAAGTTTTTACAATATTTTTATTTTATATTATTAGGAATTAACTAATACTAATGCTATAATTTTTGTATACTCGCATTTCACCTAAGATAGATTAGGATTTTAGCGATATAGTGTTCTCCATATAAATTTAGGAGGTACTTGTAATGAATCAGATTTACGAAACAGATCGTCTTATACTAAAGATAATTGATAAATCCTACGCACAAATAGTTTTAGACTATTTTTTAAGGAACAAAACTTTTTTAGAGGAATGGGAAGCAAAAGGGCCGAAAGATTTTAACACAGTTCACTACCATGAGAGAAGGCTAGATGAAGATGTAATTAATATTAATACTGGCAAAGGCCTGAGGTTTTGGATTTTTAAGAAAACAGAGCCTGATAAAACAATAGGAACCATAAGCTTTAATAATATTGTAAGAGGTGCTTTTTTATCCTGCCATCTTGGATACAAATTAGATGAGGAAGAACTAAACAAAGGCTACATTACTGAAGCGATAAAAAAAGGAATTGATATTGTATTTAATGAAATTGGTCTTCATAGAATTGAGGCTAATATTATGCCTAAAAACAAACGCTCTTTAAGAGTAGTTGAAAAGTTAGGCTTTTATAATGAAGGTTTAGCTTATAAATACCTTAGAATAAATGGCAAATGGGAAGATCATATACATATGGTTTTATTAAATGAAAATGTATAGATAATATAACTTTTAAGGGTAGGCATTATTTGATTGCTTACCCTTAAATTATAAAATTATTTCTTAATGTCTATTTTTTCCGAATAAAAAATCAACTAAAAACACAATAACCGCAACTATTAATAATAGGTTTAAAAGTCTGCCTGCTAATCTTAATGCAAATCCAAGCAACCAGAAAAATACAATTACCCCGCCTATCCATCGTAAAAATGCCATTACCTTAATCTCCTTAATTCTTAGTTTTTTCATATACATTATTTATGAATATTATCTACATATAATAATTATTTGTCAAATACTATATAGGAATAAAACACCCTAGAAAAATATCTAGAGTGTTTTATTCCTTTTACAAAAATAGTATGTCTCAAATGAGATATACTAATTTGGGCGTTATCTATTTATCATAGCCTTCGTACTTTCTTTTATAGTACCCAGCTTAAAACTTCTAGTCTTTTTAGTTATACTGATATAATCAAATCTCTCAGCTTTTACATGCATTAAAAGTCTTTCCATAGAAGTTAAGCAGGATATTGTGCCATTGCCACTGCCGCCGGCCGCTGCAACAGCTATAACAGGTTTATCTTGAAGATATCCATTCTCCTTTTTCCATGCCTCACATCTTCTTAGTCTGTCAAAGAAAGCCTTGGCAGATTCACTCATATCTCCCCAATAAACTGGAGTAATGAATACAAATGCGTCCATATCCTTAAGTGAATTATGTAAATCTTGAAAATCATCTATAACCTGACACTGATTTAGACTTAAGCATGGTCCCCATCCATTACCACAGGCATGGCACTGACCTACTTTCATACTGTTTAAATCGACCATAACAACTTCTGCACCTGCTTCTTCTGCTCCTAACTTTGCTGCATCTCTGCAGGCCGCAGTAAGCCCATCCTTATTAGGGCTGCTTGTAATAAGCATAACTTTCATTGTTTCATCCCCCTGTGTTAAATTTATTATATCTTGGGTATTAAAAATGAAGTAACATACATTTCGTTATCAGATCTTAAAGCATGCATAACACCAGCAGGTACTATAAATGCCTTTCCAACTGTAAGCTCTATATCCTTGTTTTCTAAAACTCCAAAGCCTTCCCCCTTAATGCAGTAAAAAAACCTCATCATGGTTTGGATGTTTGTGAAGTGCTACCTTTTTCTCCGCTGGAATATGGTAAACATTAGTTGCAATTGAGTTTTTAATATTTTCTAAATCCATTTATTATGCTCCTCCGTAAAATGTAAAAAGAATTATTATATATTAATTTTTTAAATAAACACTAGTATTTTCCTTTAAACATATAAATATGATAAATTCTTTTGAAGCCTTTCTGCTGCCTCATTAGCATTTAGGCAATCATAAATATCGTTAAAAGAATCTTTTATAGAGTGTTCATATGATAAAACATCTTTGACCTCATTTATCTTCTTCCTCAGTTCATCCTGATCTTTCAAATAAAAGAAACTTATACTGCATTGTGCTGCCAATCCTATAACAGCGACAGTTATATTATCTTTACTACTTATCATTTCAAGTTTTATCTTATTATAAAAATCTTTTGCTTTATCAGGTTCATTATGCTCAAAAAAGAAAATTGATAAGTGCTTATAAATAAGTTCCCAAGGATGAATATTCACTTGAGAAAACTCACTTTCCAGCTTGATAGTCTTTAGTTTTTCTATGATTTCCTTATCTATTTCTTCTTTAAAAATATTAAGCGATTTTATAAAAATTAATAATTTGAAAGCATCCTGTCTCTCTAATACAAAATCCAGTTGCTTATTTAATTCCTTAAAGTCCAAATATTCTTCTACATACTTATCATATAAAGTTTTATCCTTCGAGTCTAGTGCCAACTGGAGCATGAATGATATGGTTAATTCTCTATTAAACGATGCCTTTTCAAACTCCTCTAAAGCCTTCTCAAAATAATTTATTGCTGTATCTTTATCCTTTTTAAAGCTGTAAAATTGGCCCAAAGAACTATATACTTTGCCTAATAACTCATATTTAAATTCAAAATTTTGTTCAGCTGCTGCTGCTATTTCATCTCCATACATATCCCTGAGCATCTTTTTATCCTTCTTTAGTTTTTCAACAAAGAGTCTATCTCTTTCAATAATTTGTATGGCTTCATCAAATTGAAATTGGTTTGCATATAATTGTGCGGCACTTAATAGTGTTCCGCAAAAATCTTCCGGCTCTACTTTTTGCCTTAATTCTCTGCAGCATTCATAGAAATATCTTGCTTTATTTATATTCCCAGCATGATTATAGCCCATTAAAAGCAGGTCAGACAGCTTATAAATCAATTTATCGTTGATTTCATTCTTAAACTCATGAATTACTCTTTGAAAAATCTGTTCTCCAAGATATAATCCAAAGTTAATGTCTTTCTCATTTTGTTCTGAAGCAACAGTATCCTTGGAGATAATATCCTTTACTGCATCAACATAATTTAATATATCATCTATATTAAATAAATTATCTGCCTGCTTTTGTATATTTTCAAACCAATGATTTCTATAGAAAGCTTTAAAATCAGAGTCAAGATTTTCTGTTTCATAAAGAGCTTTGATGCAGCCTATATAATCTTCTTTAACAAAGCTTTCATACATCTGTCCCCAACAGTCATCCATATCATCATAAGCCCACAGCAAAGGTTCATTACCAGTTATATTTACTGCCTTATCAAAAAGTTTTTCCAAGTTAAAATCATAAACACCTGGACTTAGATATTCCCTAATAATATCACAGCTTAAATCAGCAATATAAAGCCACGGAGTTGTATCCCTGTTCATATCCTTAGCTGTTTTATAATAGTTAATTGATTGCACATTAATATCAAAAATAATATTTCTTTTAATATTATCCTCAACCATTTTAGTCAATAGAGCCGTTTTAAAGCTTCTTTGATCAGTTAAGTAAAATATTGTATTCCCCTTTTTATCCAATGCAGAACTATAGCCTAGTCTCTTATATTTTAATAAATTCTCAACATCTGAATTAGGTACCGGTATTGAACGAGTTGCTAATTCTAATACAACTTGTTCTTCACTTTGAAACTTTGGATTGTAAAACAATATATTATTTAAAAGGCTAAGCAGCATATGTTCATATAAATTGCTGGCTTCTTTCTCATCAACCAAATTAGAAAAGCCTTCATAGCCTTTCTTAGGTGTCCTTCCCTTAATCATGATAGTAAAATGATAATTTCCATTCTTCTTAATGTATTGCTTAAGAGCTTCCTTTAATTTATTCTTTTTATATTTATCATCTATCTCCATAGCATGGATTCCTTTTGGATATGAGATGTTTAAAAGCTCGCACTGTTTTTTAAGAAACTGCTCAATCCTTAATTTTTCAGAAACAAAGGATAAACTTTCTTCTTCTTCAGAGGAAGTTTGTCCTTCTTTTTCGTAATATACAAAGCCTGCTATTATCTTTACAGCACTTCCTTTTCCTTCAAAGGAACCGCTTTCGTCTAATCCTACTACAAGCACATTTTCACCTCCTAATCCCTGTCTTTAAACTTCCATCCAAGGTACATTATTAAACAAGCAAATAAACCAATTAACCCGAATATAATCCATGCTTGTCTTAAATTAGGGCCTTCCTTTATCGTGTAAAGAGTCTCCAGCTTTACAATACCTACTCCATAAATACTTGCCAGTGTAACGGCCGGAAAGAATATAGAGGATATAAACTGAAATTTATTGTTATTCTTTGCATTATAAAAATCATCAATGATTTCAAGCTGCTCAACAACCTCATTGTAAAGCGTACTGCAATTGAATATCTCTTCACATCTTTGATAGATCTCAGCTCCAAATTTATTATTTGTTATTTGACTGAACCAGCCCTGGGCCATAAAGTCTAGAAGAACTGTTCTTAGTTTTGATATTTTTCCTGGGCTTCTGTTGCTCTTAAAGCTTGCTAGCTTTTGGGCAAAGTAAATCATAGTGTTTCTCTTCTGAAGACTTAAGAGAAATATATCAAAATATTTATCTTGAAATTCATTATATATCTGTTCTATTTTATTTTTTACTCTTCCATCCAAATCATCATTATCTACAAGTATTATTGCTCCACCGTTTGTACTAAAACCTAACAAAGCAAAATTTTCTATATTATATGTTTTTTCATCTGGCTTATTAAACTCATCCCATTCCATAAGATTGCTGAGTTTATAACACATCTCCTGAAGTTCATGCTTATATATTGTCTTTCTGTCAAGCTCTGTTATGCACCATATCATAAGCTCTTTCTGTTCTATATTCAAGCTCTTAACAAATTCGTCCTTAATGTGCTTTTTCAATATATTTTCTATTTTATCAGTTTCACTTCGGAAGATGTTTGATACACTTTTATTAAATTTAAGAAGCTCTTCAAAACTAATCCCATCTCCAGCTGCGTTTTCCACATCGAAGTATAAAACTCCTGTTCCATACTTGAATAAGCTTAAATAAGACCTGTCAGAGTTTAAAAAGGCTTCTTCTGTTTTTAGTTCAAAATGAACTGTGGGTTGGCAATCTTCCTTTGTATTTGGCTTTACCTTCTTCCCATATAAATAATCCTTTATAAATCCTAAAAAATAATCTGATCTTTCTTTTGAAAAGCTTCTTCTACTAACAGAAACGCTTTTACTTAATTCTTTAACCAGCTTCTTATATTTTGTATGTTCATAATTAAAAGGAATAACAAATCTGTTAATGCTTCTCTCTACTTTTGTCTTAGTGAATTCCATAAAAATATTTTCAATTTCATCGTTGCTAAGAAGACTTCCTATCCTGGGAGCATCTACTATAGTATAATTAAAGCTTCTTCCATCAAACCATGGATCGTTGTTTGTACACCAGGATTCTTGGTATCTTAAAATTCCTCTATCTCTCCACTTTCCTTCAATACTTAATTCCTTTTCTTTTATGCACTCATATTTTTCAAGAAGTTGTCCTAGGTTTTTAAGATACACATCACTGTTTGGATCTACAGATAAGATAACTCTATTCGACCTATTTATATCTATTTTAAGCTCACTGAACATTTTCTGTTTATCCTCATCAAGCCTGCATGGTTCCCATGGAATAAACGTAAAAATATATCCTGTTCCTGTTGGTGAATTTTTGTCGCTTCTTGCCCAATACTTATGAAGTATACAGCTAGGCTCTTTCTTCCAAAACAGTGCATCTACTGATTTTAGCATTCCAGCTTTATCTTTAACAGGCAAGCGTACTATTTTCTTCCTGCAGATACTATCAATATCCTTTTCATATCTTTTATAATCTTCTTTTAAGAGCTCAATTTCTTTTTTAAAAATACCATCATTTAAGATTATAGAAGGATTATATAAACTTTTGACTCCTATTGATAAGCTACTAAACCTGTTCATTGCATATTCAATTAACTGAATTCCTCTAATTAAGCACATACTATCAAGCTCAGATCTTCTAATATCTTTATTTTCCTCTCTTATTATTTCCTCAATTGCATATGCAACTGCAAAAAGTGTACTTACATTTCCGTTCTCAATCTTCATTTTTCCGGAGTCTATAGCCTCTGCATACTCGCATAAATCTTCATAGTTTTCAGGCAATCTTCTGTTTAGTATAAGTTCTCGTGCAATATATGCTGAAGCAAAGCAGTCAAAATCCGGTTCAGTGTGCATTACAACTTCAACTTCCTTCGCATCTTCATCAATATTTTCTAAGAGCAAATAAGGGCATGCACAGAGTATTCCAGAAACATTCTGATACTGCTTTCCATTAATATATATTCCGTCTATACCTTGATGCTGGTCAATTATTCCTTTAGACAGGTCATTTCCTACATCCAAGAATACTCTATTTTTTCTTGGTCTTAGATATTCGTTGCTATTTTGGCTGCTTACAACCTCACCCTTTCTTATGAATTTATATATAATGTCTACTCCCTCAGAACTCATAAATAATATCCTTTCTTAATAAATTGCCTATTGAAAAAGCACAATATTAAAATTGTGCTATTTAAATGGTATAACTATTTTTGTATCTCCTGCTTTAGGATCCATTATCCAATAAGAAGCTTTTAATGTAAGAGTGCTTGGATCCTTAACACCTGAAGCTTCAAAAGATATTTTTCCTGAAACCTTAGCTCCTGATGCAACCTTTGAAAAATCCTGGCTTTCAAAAGGCTTGGCCTCGAACTGATTTCCTGAAGCGTCCAAAAGATATACATTTTTATAAGTTGCCACTGACACATCATTTGAAGATTTATTGTCTACGTAAAAATTAACATAAATATTATCTCCATCAACATTTACAGTAGTAACCCCAAACTTTATTTTCCCATTGTATTTTTCTACATATTTATTTACCACAGTTTCGCTGCCTGTTTTCACTAGTTTAGCAGTATCTTGCTGCTGTGAATTTACATTGTTTGTACTATTATTACTCGCAGCTTGATTAGACTGAACTGCAGTTTTAGGAGCTTCATTTTTGACTACATTATCTTTATTAATTAAGGATTTTATTCCAATGAAAACTGCCAGTAAAACAGCAAGTCCAATAATAGCGTACTTATAATTTATTCCGCTCTTCTTTAATGCACTACTGCCATTTGATGACTTTAGATTTAGTTCAAAATCTTTAATCTTGCTATTCAAGTTATCTTTTTCAGCATTTGAAGACGGTCTGCGCTGTAATTTTTCTGATATATTATCTGCTGAACAATATTCTTCAAAGTACCACGATACTAGTGTTGACAAACTTCCTATACAAGGTTGTATGTATTCAGAAGTTATACTGTCAGGATCATCTCCATTGTCATGAGCTGCTAGGTTTCCGTATCCCTGTATTGTTCTAAGAGGTACTACTATCTTCTGGGGAATAACTTTGTTTTCTATTAATTTTCTTATAAGCTCATCCAGCATAAGCTTGCCTGGATTAGAATTCACTTCATTAATGTAAAGATTTTTACATATTGCCTCTGCAGCTTTTCTAGCCTGTTGAAGAGAAACCTCAGGATCTGTCTGCTCATAAGCTATAGTCTTTTCATACATCTTTTTAATTCTTTCAACTTCTTTTTCTAAATAGTTTATCCTATCTTCAAGATTTTCTCTTTGGACCATAGAACCCTCCAGCAAAGTAAATATTTATTATCCTAATAATTATCGTTCATAATGTTAAGTAGTTTAATTATTTTGAACTTCTGATAACATATCTCTCGGAAATATAAGTGTCATTAGACTTTCCGCCTGGATATATTTCCAAGACAGTATTATTAATTCTATAAAACTTATCAAATTCCTTTAACTTTACGACATATATTAATTAATTTCATCATAATTTGTAGAACATTAGCAGTATATATTTTCATTAACTGTGCTATGGTTATTATTATAAACACGTTAAATAAACAGGCACTAGAGTTTTAACAATCACTCTAGTGCCTGTTTGTTTTATCTGCCTTGTTCTTTCTCTATCTCAAGTATAGCCTCTCTAAAGCTTTCTATAGCTTGAGCTCCTACTACTGCATATTTGTTATCTATTATAAAAGTTGGTGTACTATTTATTGCATTTTCCTGTGCTATTTGCTGAGTTTCTTCAAGAATGTTATCATACTTTCCTTCATGTACATTTTTTAATAGATCCTTACTATCAAGTCCTGCCTTCTCAGCTATTGAAGAAATAACTTCTATATCACCAATATCTTTTCCTTGGGTAAAGTATGCATTAAATGCTTCCTCATGAAACTCGTGGAATTTTCCCATTTCTTTAGCATATTCTCCTGCAGCTAATACCAAATGTGAATTAGACAAGATAGTAAATTCATTAAATTGAATTCCATACTGCTTTCCTGCCGCCTTTAAATTATCAATCATTCTATTAAGCTGAGCTGCTGGAAATCTTTTAGTAAGCTCCATACCCTTCTTAGGAGTTTCAGGATGTATCTCTAATGGAAGCCATTCATCCTCAATATCGAATTCTTCCTTAAGCTTGTCAACAATACCCTTGCCAACATAACAAAATGGTCATATGTAATCTGAAAAAATTAAGAATTTGTGTCTCATTTATAAAAACCTCCTTTAATAAAGACTTAATATTATTATCATAATATATACAGTTATAATATACAAATGCATAAATTTACAGCAATATAAAAACCTTGATTTCTGAGAATTTATAATCAAAATTTCAAGGCTTTTATATTATATATTTCTTAAATTTATAATGTCTACAGCTGTTTAATCTTTTCATCAAGCTCAGAAATCTGATTTTCTATGTCTTGAATTTCATCAAATATCTTTATGAGCTTATCTGTATCAGGCGCTGCATTACGTTTATGGTCTTCATAAACTGTATCTCCAATTTCAAACTTCTTGTCCTTGATAACACTTTCAAGCTTATTTCGTTGTAATTTTAGTTTCCCTATTTCTAATACATCCTTAGATTTTGCTCCAATAGTAGAAGCAGTATCTTTTACTGTTTCGCCTAGATTCTTAAAAAAACTCATTACTTAACACCTTCCTTTTTTATTTCCACTATATGATATTTATTTTTCTATTAAATGTTGATAACTTTCTTATAATTTCCTTGAAATACACTTTATTTTAATTGTATTACCTTTAACACAATTATTACATAGAGAATATTATATACAAAAACATTCAATAAGGAGGTAATTTTTGTGTTCTTAGGTTTAAAAACCTTAATTGCTATTGCACGAATAAGGAACAATAAAGATGTTAAAGACAAGGATTTTTTGGACAAGACTATAGAAACCTTTGGATATGCTTATGATCCAACTCAAGACACGTTCTATTCCACTATGGATGCCTGGCAGAGAAATATGGGATACTGCCGTTTGTATGATGAATCCGCAGCGCCTACAGGAATGATTGTAGACTGCGAACCATTTTACTTTGAATACAAAGGAAAGAGGTGGCTGATTGAATTATGGAAGGGCCAATACGATATGACTACGGGCTGTGAGATAGGAGTTTATACATCTGAATGGGCAAACTTATTTGTACCTCTCATATATAAAAATCTTTTCTATCATTGTGCAAGCGATGAGGAGACTTTAAAAATATACGTTTGTTTAAAGAAAAATGGACAACCTCTTTTCAAAAGAGAAGAAACTCATTGGTGGCTTACAGGATTTAAACTAGGTGAATTTTCAAAGCCTTCCGAATTAACAATGGATGTTCGTATTACATTAAAGGATGAAGAAATGCGCAATGCATTTGTAGAATCAGTACTAAGAGTCGGATATTTGCAAAACGAGCTTCAAATAAATGAAAACACTGTTGGATTTACCTTTAAAAAACCCCATTCACCTCAACCCATTACACGAACAAAATTAACAGACTGGGCTATACAAGTAAAGAATCAGTATTTATGCGATAAGTACCAGGATATCACTAGGCCATTCAACAGATTAACTGATAAAATAATAGTCGTTATGGTACAAGCACCAGAAATATATAAAAATATTAAAGCAGTTATGCGAAAAAAACAGTAGTCTAAGAAGTGCAAACCTTTCAGGGGTGAAAAAATGAAAACATCAAAACGTATATCTCAAGTTTTTAAAACCGCTGAAGAAATACTCTTTAATGATTCCTCAAAAATTGTCTTAATAAGTGACTGTCATAGAGGAAACGGAGGCTTATCTGATGCCTTCTCTAAAAACGAAAATCTCTATTTTGTTGCTATAAACAATTATTATAATGAAAATTTCACTTATATAGAAATTGGTGATGGAGATGAGCTATGGAAAAACGGTAACTATTCTGATATTAAAGAAGAATATAACAGTATTTTTAGATGTCTGTCCAAGTTCTACAATGAAGGAAGGCTTTACCTTATCTTTGGAAATCACGATATTGTAAAGAGAAATATCAAGTTTGTAAAAAATAATTTGTACGAGTATTATGATGAGCATGAAAACAGAACTATCGATTTATTTAAAGGTATAAAAGTTAATGAGGGATTAATTTTAAGATATACACCCACCAATGATAAAATACTTTTAATACACGGTCATCAGGGGCAATATATAAATGATAAGCGGTGGCAATTAGGTAGGTTTTTATGCAGAACTCTATGGGAGCCACTTTCTGCATTAGGCATTAATGATCCAACAAATACAGCGAAAAACTATGATCAAAAAGAGGCAGTGGAAAAAAAGCTTGCTAATTGGGTAAGAAAAAAAAAGCTTATGCTTGTTGCTGGCCATACCCATAGGGCCAAATTTCCTGAAGTAGGCGAGATACCGTATTTTAATGCAGGGTGCGCTGTTCATCCTCGCTTCATAACAGCTATAGAGATTGTGGATGGCAACATCATGCTTGTTAAATGGAGCGTTAAAGCAAAGGGAGATGGTACATTATTTATCGGTAAAGAAATACTTGCAGGGCCAAGAAGATTAGTAGATTATTTTAATACTCTAAAACCTAAGTAATTTTAGTTCGCTAATTTATTTTATATATTGTACAAGCTGCTCGTTATTCGTATACGAGCAGCAAATGCTACATATTATAATTCGTTTAACATATCTGAACTCATATAAAGTTCATAAAATCCTTCATATTTTGAAAACTAAGTATTCAATTAAAATCATTAACTAAACAATTGTGTAAAAATCCACCCCAATATTATAGGTAAATTCTAAACTAGATTTTTTATGTTAATTTTTTGACGAAAGAACACATATATTGTAAATTTATGTCTAATAGTTTATAATATTCTTAAATTTATATTTATTAAAATTTAACTCTTAATTTCAAATTTATATTGGAGTGATGTATAAGTGGAGTATTATAAGAAATATGTTTTTATTCTTTTTCTCTGTATTTTTACCTTACAAGCCCTTCCTGTTAAAGCAGATGTAAAAGAAATAAAATATCAGCCTGAGGTAAACTATCCGCCTTATAAATATATGAATAACAATCAAATATCAGGTTTTGATATAGAACTTACTAATCTTATTTTTAAAAATGAAGACTATAGACTTTCTATCTCTTCCGACAGCTGGGACAAGATATATGAAAAGCTTAAAGCAGGAGAAATAGATACGACAGGACTTATGGTAGTAAATGATGAAAGAAAAAAAGATATACTTTTCTCAAATACAGTTTTAGACACTTATATATCAATTTATACAAGGAATGGATTTAATAGGATAACTTTGAATGACCTAAGCAAATATTCCGTTGGCGTTGGCAAAGCGCAGTATTCTGAGAGCATATTAAGAAATGATCTTAAATTAACGAATTACAAACAGTATGATAATGTAAGCCAAGCAGTCGATGCTCTCGCTAAGGGTCAAATAGATGTATTGTTTGAAAATCAAGAGGTAGTTAACTACTATATTACAACTAAGGATCTAAAAAATACTATTATACAACAAGTTGATGATTTATTTCCGCAGCAGGTTAGCTATGGAGTAAACAAGGCTGATCCTGAATTGGTAGATTATATAAATAAAAGGCTCGATAATCTTCATAGATCTGGAGCTTATGAAGAACTTTACCAAAAATATTTTTTCTATCACTCAAAAATATATAAGCAAAATCAAAAAGAAAAGTATGCAGCACTAGGTATTATATTAATTATTATACTGCTTATACTTCATATATTTACTCAGAGATATATAAGAGCACTTAGAAAAAAAGTAATTACTGAACGAACTCAGTACGAAAATATGCTTAAAGAAAAATACGAAGAACTAAAGATGTATCAAGAGCAGCTCCATTATAATGCGTACTACGATTCTTTGACAGGTCTCCCAAACAGATTATATCTATACGAAAATACAGCTTCAATTATAACTACAACTATTAATGCTGGTAATAAAGGCGCTCTGCTATTTATTGATGTGGATAATTTTAAACTTATAAACGATACTTTTGGTCACAATACTGGTGACATCCTTCTTCAAAATACAGCTGAAAGGTTATCTAAAATATGCCCTGAAGAAAACAATTTAATAAGACTTGGAGGAGACGAATTTATTATTGTACTTACTAATATAGATTCGAAAAATAGTGTTGAAATCATCGGAAAAAGTTTAATTGATACTTTTAATGATCCCTTTAGAATAGATGAAATAGTTGTCAATTCCACATTAAGTATTGGCATATGTATGTTTCCAAAGGATGGAGATAATCTAGGAGTTCTTTTAAGAAATGCTGACACCGCAATGTATAAAGCCAAAAGCCTTGGAAGGAATAATTTTGTATTCTATAACGAGGCTATGAGTAAAGCTCTTATGGATAGAATTAATCTTGAAGATAATCTTAAATCAGCTCTTAAAAATAATGAATTTAAATTATATTATCAGCCACAGCTAGATTTGACTTCAGGTAAAATAACCGGAATGGAGGCTCTTATTAGATGGGACAACCCCAAGCTTGGTAGAGTCCCTCCCGACAAATTTATATCAGTAGCAGAAGAAATGGGCTTAATTATGCCTATTGGTGAATGGGTACTTAAAACTGCTTGTGAATTTCTCGTAAAGCTGCACAATGAAGGTTTTAAAGATCTTAAAATATCTGTTAATATTTCCATAGTACAACTTATTCAAAATAACTTTCCAGATATAGTTATGGGAATTGTTAATAAAACTGGCTTATCTTCAAATTATTTAGAGCTAGAAATTACAGAAACGGTTCTTATGGAGAACATTGATACAAATATTGAAAAACTTAGAATGCTTCGAGACTTAGGCCTTGATATTGCACTTGATGACTTTGGAAAAGGGTATTCATCATTAAATTATTTAAAATCTCTGCCTATAAATACTCTTAAAATAGATAAATCTTTTATTGACGATGTAGTTACGAATAACCTTACAAAATCAATAGTAAGTTCTATAATACTCATCGGCCATAAGATGGGTCATAGTATTGTTGCAGAAGGTATAGAGGATAAGTCTCAACTGGCTTATCTAAAAGCAGCAGGCTGCAATATAATGCAGGGGTATCTTTTATCAAAGCCACTTCCTGAAGAGGAAGTAATTAATTTTTTAAACCGTTATTAATTAACAAATATATTTTCAGACAAAATGAGGCAGCCGATAAGAACTATCGTACTGCCTCATTTTATTCTATAATATTTCAAGTATATGTTCTTTTATGTTTAATAATTCTTGAGATAATAATCTGTTGAGTTTATTTTCTCTGCAAAAGTCTATAGATATCTCTTCTTTTATTACTCCCGGTCTTGAAGATAAAACATATATCCTGTCTGATAAAAATACCGCTTCTTCTATATCATGAGTTATAAAAAGTACAGTATTTCCTAACATACTTTTCATCTCCAAAAGCCACTTTTGCATTTTTCCCTTTGTAATATAATCAAGTGCACCAAAGGGCTCATCTAAAAGCATTATTTCCTCCGAAGAAAGAAAAGTTCTTAAGAAGCTTGCTCTTTGTTTCATTCCTCCTGAGAGCTCATAGGGAAACTTATTTTCGTAGCCTTTAAGTCCCATTACCTCTATATACTTCATTGCCTTTTCTATTGAAGCTTTTTTATCTTCTCCTCTTATATCTAAAGGTAAAACAACATTCTTAAGTATAGTCTTCCAAGGAAGGAGTAAGTCTTTTTGCTGCATATATCCTATATTACCCTCAACAGAAACCAATCCATTATCTGCTTTTATCAAACCGGTTATAATATTAAATAAAGTACTTTTGCCACAGCCGCTGGGGCCTAATATTGAAATAAACTCCCCCTTATTTACTGTAAGAGAAATATTCTTTAAAACCTCTGAATTGTCAAAGCTTTTGCTTACATTTTCAAGCTTAATTAGAGAGTCTTTTTTATTATTTGGGAAGGAATTCATTTGTGAATGCATCTTCAGCCTTTAGCTCCTTTTTGATTAGTCCTTTGTCCTTTAAGAACTTAGCATAGTTGCTCCAAACTTCTGTCTTCATAACACCCCATTTTGGTGCATCTGCAATATATTGTTTTGCTAAGTATTTTTGGCTTTCTACAGCAAGGTTTTGGTTTATTTCAGGAGCATATTTTAAAAGTATTTTAGCTGTTTCTTCAGGATTTTTTATTGCATCCTCATAACCTTTTTGAGTTGCTCTTAAAAACTTTTTAACCTTTTCTGGATTGTCCTTTATAATACTGTTGCTAGTAATTAATATTGGAGTATAGTAGTCTAAAGCAGGATCTAAATCTTTCACAGGTATATAGTCTAGATCTATTCCTTTAGTCTTTGCTTCTATTCCTGTCCAACCTTCAAAAATCCAAGCAAAATCTATATTTTTCTGAACAGCTGTAAAAAAATCATCATTACCCATGTTAACATTTTTAAGCTTGCTGTAATCAGCTCCGTTTTTCTCCATAACAGCCTTCAAAACAGCTTCCTCAGAAGGTGAACCCCATCCACCATAAGTTTTTCCTTCAAAGTCTTTTACGCTCTTTATATTTTTGCTCTTTGGAGCCGCAAAGCCTGAAGTATTATGCTGAATTATTGTTGCAATAGCCTTTATAGGAACTTGTTCATCTCCTGTTAAAGCATATGTAACATCTTCCTGATAGCTAACTCCAAAGTCACCTTTTCCTGCCGCAACAAGGGTTGCAGTACTTCCTTCTGAGGGCTGAATTATTTGAACGTCCAGTCCTTCTGCCTTATAATAACCTTTTTCTAATGCTGTATATAGTCCTGTATGGTTTGTATTTGGAGTCCAGTCAAGAATAACTGTAGTCTTTTCTAAAGGCTTGTTTGCTTCTTCTTTTTTTACATCCTCTTTCTTTGCTGCACACCCTGACATTATTGCTGCAGTAACTGTTAAAGCAGCTGCTAATGATAAAATTCTATTTCTTTTCATAATTTTCTCCTTTCAGTCGAAACACTGAGCAATTTAACTCACTCGTTTCACTCGTAAACTGCTCGTTAAAGGTCATTTAGACCTTTAACCTCCTTTCAGTCGAAACACTGGGAGTCTTAGAGCGCTCATTACCGTTCGCAAGACTCCCGTTAAAGCCCATTTAGGGCTTCAGTTCGGGGCAACCTAAAATCGCTCGTTTCCACTCGCAGGTTGCCCGTTGAAGTCCATTTAGGACTTCAGTTCGGGGCAACCTAAAATCGCTCGTTTCCACTCGCAGGTTGCCCGTTGAAGTCCATTTAGGACTTCAACCTCCTTATTTCCAATGAACTATTTTCTTTCCTACAAAATCGATGATATAAATAATTATTATACTTACAAACACTATTACTAATATTGATGCAAACACCTTGTCCAGAGCATAGGCATTTTTTGACCTTACCATATATACACCTATGCCTTTGTCTCCACCCAGCCATTCACCTATAGCCGCTGACATTATCATATAAGTTGCGGCAATTTTAAGTCCTGAAAATAAGTTTACCATGGCATAGGGCAACTTCAAATGATAAAAGGTCTGAAGCTTTGAAGACTTAAAGGTACTAAATAAATTAATATAATCTTTGTCTACTTTTTCAAAACCATCCACTAAGCTTATAACTATAGGAAAGAAACACACCATTACAACTACTATAATCTTTGGTAATGCTCCAAAACCAAACCATATTATAAACAGTGGAGCAATAGCTATTGTAGGAATTGTTTGAGATATGACTAAAATAGGGTATATACATTTTTTTATTACTTGAAAGCTGTCCATTAGTATGGCCAATACAAATGAAAATATTATTGATAGTCCAAAACCAATAAAGGATTCATAAAGCGTTACCTTTGTATGCGCTAAAATAATTTTAAAATCTTTAAACAGAGTATTAACTATTTTAACAGGAGACGGAAGTATATACTGTGGTACATGTCTAAAGGCTGTAATACCCTGCCATAATAATACAACGACTATTATTGTGACAATAGGATACAGCTTATTCTCTATATTTGTGGATCTTTTCATCTATGGTCACGCCTTCACCTTTGTAGTCTATTTTAACTACTGATGCTACTCTTGAAGCTCCTTCTTCAACACATATCTGTTGAGCCTTTTTTACAATGTCCAAGAGTGTGTCTAAATCGCCCTCCATAGTAGTTTCCATAGGACCTACAATGTATTTCACTCCAGTTGAGGCTATATATTCTATAACCTTGTCTACAACCGGATAAATTCTTTCCTCCGGCACATTTGGTATTACTTGAAGACTTACATTAACAGTATTCATTACATTCACCTGCTTTCTTAAAATTTTCTGCAATAGTATGCTTTACTTCCTCATAGGGACGATTTTTTATTATTGCTATTTGCTTTACTATGTTTTTAACCTCATCTGGATATCCATATTGTCCGTTAACCCATTCCAGCGAAGTTGGTCCGTCCGTCTCCGTTAATATTCTGTTTAAAGGAAGAGTTTTTACAATCTCTTCTGTAAGCTTCGAATAGCCGATATCCACACTTATCGTAAAATAACAGCCATAATCTAAAAGCTTTTTAAGTATATCTAAAGGTCCGCTGTACCAGTGGATTATTGGAGTTTTTAATTCATACTTCTTTATGCTCTCATAGACTTCTTCCTCTGCACCTTTTGTATGTATATTTGTAACCTTATTGTACTTATAAGCCATTTTAAGAAAGTAGCTAAACACTTGTCTCATATATGGATATTTTTCTTTTTCAATCACCCAATGATAATCAAGTCCTATTTCTCCAATTACTTTGGCCTCCTTAATGTACTGCTCAAAGTTATCTAAACTCATATAATTTTCATGAGCCTTCCAAGGATGTATACCAAAGCATGGTATTACAAGAGGATTATTTTTACTTAATTCTTTTGTAAACAAATAAGTTTCCACATCCATAGCGCAGCCTAAGGTTACAATATTATTCTTCTTAATAATACTTAAGGCATTATCAAGATTTTGTCCGTAAAAATCTAAATGATTATGAGCATCAATATACATAGCTTCCTCCACATTTTCCACTGCTTAAAAAATAAAAAATGCACTATAAAAATAGTGCATTAGGATACTAATATCTAAACAGCTTTCCTACGTCGGTTTTACCCGCATCAGGTTCGAAGGGTTAAAGTTGCAAACTTCTCTCAGCCATAAGGCACCCCTAGCACTACAAACAATATTTAATTTGACCACATTTAGATAATAACATTTATTAGTGGAAAATAAAATACCTATTTCTAAACTTTTTAAAATTTCTTAAAGCAGCCATTTGGTAATAAATATAATATTATGCTATAATTGTTATACATTTTAATTGGGGGGAATGATATTAATGGATAGAATTAAGTCACAAAGACAATGGTTGAAATCGGGGTTTGATGACAATGAAGAAGATGAAATTAAATCTGATCAGGAACTTCAACTTCCACAACCTCCTCTGCAAAAACCTTACGACAGCAATGCAGAAATTTTAGACCTGCCAGAGGTTACAGAAAATGTGTTAAAGAAGCCTAACATATTGGAAATATTGAAAGACAGAAAAAGCAATAGAGTTTATTCAGAAGAAAGCCTCACTTTAGAAGATCTTTCTTTTCTTCTTTGGGCTACCCAAGGAGTAAAAGAAATAAGAGGAAATAACTATGCTACATTAAGACCTGTCCCTTCTGCTGGAGCTAGACATCCCTTTGAAACTTACATTGCTGTAAATAGAGTTGAAGGATTAAAAAAAGGAATCTATCGTTATCTTGCATTAACACATGAACTTCTATTTATTAAAGAAGATGAAAGTTTAGAGGAAAATCTCTCAAATTTAACTTTAGGTCAAAAGTTTACAGGCAAAAGTGCTGTTACCTTTATTTGGAGTGTAATTCCTTATAGAGGTGAATGGAGATATAGTATAGTTGCTCATAAACCCATGCTTTTAGATGCAGGCCATGTATGTCAAAACTTATATCTTGCCTGTGAAGCTATAGGCTGCGGCACCTGCGCTATTGCTGCTTATGACCAAAATAACTTTGACGCCTATTTAAATCTAGATGGTGATGATGAATTTGTAGTTTATGTGGCTCCTGTGGGAAAAGTTATATAAGTTTGTTTTTAGTAAAAAGGTGCTGAGTTAAAACAGCACCTTACCTTTTATTAAAAGATTGTCATACATACAGGCTTTGAAGTTGATCCAAAAATTCTGTTTATCTTTTCAGCGTATTCATCCTTTGATAAATGCACTCTTCCATATTTATATAAGCTTTTAAAAGAAACTGCGCAGGTTATCAGAGAAGAAAAATCTGCAATATCAAGAGAAATTTCTGCATCATAGTCCTTATCAGTGCTTATTGCAGCAGCACCATTCTCAAAATTAACTACGTAACTTCCATCGTTTCCTTTTATAAAACTGTCTCTTACTGTGATTTTAAGCTTCAGGCTCTCATTATTAAAATTATGTTCCTTTAAGTCTTCAAATAGCTTATACATATTTACTACACGATACATAATGCCTGTTCCTTGTATGCTGCATTCGTGATAAACAGGAGTAAATAAATTATCTGAGTCATTCCTAGGATCGTCTAGCAAAAATCTAAAGTCTTCATCTTGTATATTAAATACTACATATCTAATCTGATCACTTTGGCTGTTTAAAAAGGTCATCATTTCATTCAGTGCTTCAGTATTTTCAAAAACAAAGTCATTTACAATAATATCATTAATCATAGGGCTTCTATCGCTGCCGGATTTAAACTCAAAAGCCATATATCCTTGAACTTCATTGTTCTTTTTATAGGCAGCAATCCTAAGCCTAGGATTCTTAAACATCATTGCAAACTCTCTCTCATATTTTTCAATTAGTCCGTTAGTTTTCTCATAAACCCTTGTATAGCACTCCAGAAGTTTATTAGCGTCCTCTTCATCTATAAATTCAATATTTTCTTTTGAGCTTCCCTTAGGAAGATTGCAAGGTCTCACTTTATACTGATTCATGCTTGTACCAAATCCAAAGCCCATCTTCTTATAAAAATCCGGCCTAAATGGATAAAGCATAACAATAGAAGCTCCTTCGTCTTTATAGTGATTAATGAAGTCTGTTATTATCTCCTTGGCTACTTTTTCTTTTTTATGAAGTAGATGCACAGCAACCATGCCTACACCGCCAGCCTTTACTTTAGCCGATAATAGATTCATCTTAAAATCATGATATCTCATGCCGCCATATAAGCTTTCATCTTCAAATACTCCATAAAAATTCACAAATGGATTATCCTCTTGAGTTTTCATTGCATTTTCAATAAAAACCTTCTTTTCCTCAGGAGTTTGAATTCTAAAACTTGGATAAGCATTTGAAGCTAGTTCTCCAAAATCAATAAATTCCTGCTCAGTTAACAGTTTTCTAATATTTAGTTCCATAATATACCTCCATATTAATTTATACTACATATATTTTACACAAACTTTAAATCTCCTTTATTTAAAATTTTAATTTTCATTTAACTTTTACTAACTATGCTACTACATAATAAAAGGAATTTTTGCTAATACTACCTACAGTATTTATAAATTTAATTATTTAGGAGGTAAACTATGAAAACAAGAAAATCAATATTATCAGCAGTATTAGTATCAACAATTATAATATCTTCATTATTCACTGGATGCGGTCCAAAACCAGCACCAGCTCCTTCTCCATCATCGCCAAATACAAATCAAAAAACTCCTCCAGATGCAGTAACCACTGCATCAATTGTAGACAATGAAGATGCATTCTTAAAAGCAACAAGCAAAGATGGAAGATGGATTATTGCTATTTTAAAAAATCTAACAGTTAGTAAAGATATAGTGCTAGAGGGTGACTTTAAAAATAGTAAAGGCGATTTGCAGCGTAAAATAGCTCTTTATACTCAAGATGCTAATAAAAAAGTTACAAATAGATTTACTTTAACAGCACCCAAAATGGTCGTTAAAAGCCCAAATGCCAGCATTCAGCATGGAACCTTTAAAGGTGATGTTTATGTAGAAACTAAAGATTTTCAATTAATAGATGCTACAGTTGATGGAAATATTTATTTCAACAGCGATGAAGCTAAAAACGGCTTTAAGATGGATGCAACTTCTAATGTAACAGGAAAACGTGAAGTAAAGAAATCATAATAATACAAAAGGAGCCTTCTTTAAACAAGATAGCTCCTTATTTTTGTTAATTTTAAGATTCTAAAGCTCTTAACTTTTCCATAACTATAAACTTAAAATTATCATCTTCAAGATACTCACCGCATTTTTTAAAGCCAAGCTTATTAAACAGCCCTAGTGCTGCTTTATTGGTTTCACCTGTTTCAATGTATATTCTATTTATATCCATATCTTCGAATATATACTTTACAACAGTATTTATTGCAGTATATGCAATTCCTTTCCTAAAATATCTCTTATCACCTATAGTTACTCCCATTTCACCTTGCTTCTTTTCCTTATTAATACTGAAGAAATTAACAAAGCCTATGAAATTATTATCTTTATTAGTTATAATAAAATATTTGTATTTTCTAGCTTCCGTGTTTTCATTCATTATTTCAGTATCAAATCTATTGCAATAGCCTATGCATTCATTCAGCAGTTCTTTGCTTGTACTAGGTATCGGCCTTGGATCATGTAAATTTAATTCTTTATCTATCCTACAGGAAAATAAGTTAATACTATCCCCATTAAGTATATCTCTAATCTTTATGTTATCATCTTCATAATAAATCATCTTTTCTTAGCACCCCAAAGAGATAGTTGCCCCTCTTCATCCTTTTCAAAAACATATTCTTCGTCAATCCATGTATGGTGCAAAATATTTTCGCCAATTGGATAGGTTGGTAAAACATATTCATCATCTATAATTAAATTTAAGTCATCTTTTTCTTTTTTCAGTTCAAGTTTAAAGCCTTCCCCTCCATATATGCCTAAATAGCTGTTCAGAGTCTCGGGGTTTAAATCATATGCCTCAGGCTTTGCTGGCATTTCATACTTGTCCCCAAATGCAATAGCTGCAATGTCCTTACATAATTTATTTACAGCTGTAAAGCCGTAATTGCTAAGCACAACAACGCAAAAGTCATCATCCACATATCTATGTATTTCCGTTAAAAAGCCTTCACAGCTTCCACTATGATGAACAACTCTTTTATTACAGTTAATGTGTATTGCAACGCCGTAGCCATAATCATTTTTATAGGCTGTATTCATTTTTTTAATTGATTTGCTGCTTAAAAGTTTGTTGCTTCTCAAAACTCCATCCCATATAAGCAGATCTTCAACTGTTGAATACATTCCTCCCGATGAGAGCATTAATTCCATATTAATATAATTACAATTAATTAGATTATTTCCATTTAGATAGTACCCTGACGCTTTATTAGGAACAATCGTCTTATCGTCATCTACTCCTGTATTAAACATTCCTAAAGGCTTAAAAATATTATCCTGCAAAAACTCACTATAGGTTTTTCTTGATAATTTTTCAATTAACAATCCTAAAAGATAATATCCTGTATTGCAGTAATTCCAGTCTGTGCCCGGCTCAAAATCTAAAGCCTTGCTTGTAAACATTTCAATTAATTCAGCTCTGTTATGATGCATTCTTTGGAAGGTTCTATGAGAATCAGGTAAATTTGAATAGTTGAAAATTCCTGAAGTGTGAGTCAATAAATGATTAATAGTGATATCAGAATCCATCTTAGTCCACTCAGGAAAATGCTTCCTTAAGCTATCTTCTACCTTTAATAATCCTCTCTCCTCAAGAATTAATATGGCAGCTGCTGTAAACTGCTTTGTAATTGACCATATTCTATATTTAGTTTCTGTAGTGTTTAAAATTTTGTGTTCCATGTTAGCGTATCCGTAAGCATTTTTAAAAAGCACTTCTCCATCCTTCATGGCAGCAATAGAGCCGCTGAAGGCCCAAAGTTTTGTATAAGTTTCTAAGTATTCATTTATTTTTTGTTCTATGCCCCTGTTTTTCATTGTATTACCCCCATATTCACAACCATCTATACTCTATTGTTTCATCAAGAATGCGTCACTTCAATGTAAAATATTTTTATAATCAAATTTTCCTATTCTCTTTTATTCTTTTCCACATAGGTTTCAAAGCACCTAAAAATAATAATTAATAACTCGCAAATAATTTTCCATATCAAAACTCCAAATATAAAATAAACAATGCTAAATAAACTTCTAAACATGATGCTTAACATAAATAAAGGTGCAAGACCTAAATAAAATAATATAGTCAAAGCTCTTTTAGCAGTTATATTTCCAAAGCCTTTCAGCCAGTTCCATCTATCACTTATATCATCTTTCTCTTCCTCAGGCTGTTTGACTAATGCAGTACCGCAATCACTGCAGACTGTATTTCCGTCTTCAAATTCGCTTTTACAATTTGGACATATTAACATACTGCATCCCCCTTGAAATTGATAACTTCACCATTCTTGTTTATGCCGCAAATTAAAGGACACGTGCCGCTATTAATAAATTCATGGTAGCTGCCTCTCATACCGCACAAAAACTCCTTAAAAAATCTAGCAGTTATTTCACTTATTATTTCATGCGCCTCTTTTATAGATAATGTATTATTTTCAAATTCTTGATTATAAATAACAGGCCAATCTGTAAAAGTTAGATGCTCTGAATGATTAAGCTTTATAAATGACTTATAGCCTGATAAATATTCATAAAGCTGTTTTTGCCCTTCTATTTGACCTATTAGCGTTTTGCTACGTCTTACAATCCTCTTTTTAAATTCCTCTCCATCAGTTCTGCTTTCATTAAATTCTATTGCCTTTTTCATTTCCTCATAATAATCAATGGAGCCTCTTCTAAAGTTTAAAAATGGTGTTGTCATTCTTTTTCCTTCTTCAATATCCTTAGCTAAATCAAAATGCTGTAAGCTGCCGTCAAGCATTACAACAGCCTTAATTCTTGTATCTTCTTTTGCCGCCTTAAATATAGCCGATCCTCCAAGGGAATGTCCAATAATTCCAACCTTGTCTAAATCCAATTTACCCTTTATCACTTCATCTTTAGAGTTTAGTACTTTTAATTCCTCTAATAAAAACAAGATATCTTCTTTTCTTATTTCAATAAGCTGCTCTTTTTCTTCAAAAGTAAAATCATCAATTCTATCAATCTGATTTAACACTTCTCCGCTAGGCAGTATTGTAAAATCAGTTTCGTATATATGTCCTAATGTAAAAACTACAAAGCCTTCACTAACTAATTTTTCAATATTATAAATCAAGCAATCTCTGTCCATCCCTAAGCCAGGTGAAAATATAATAACAGGATATAAGATTTCTTCCTTGCTGACTTCAATATTATTAAAAGTATTCGTTTTTATGCTCCTAAGATAAATTTCATCCACCTGCTGTCCTGCCATGTTTTTCTTTCCTGCAAACTTTTTAATAAACTCTTCCTCGCAGGGAGTAAATAGGGCGATATAAGATCCTTTTTGATTTTCCCTTTTATTCTCATCAGAAGGATAAAATATACTTACAATAATTTTTCTTTTTTCATCTGTGTGCTTTAATAATTCCTCTCTATTATCATCCGTTAGTACTCGAACTCTCCTTCCAATTCTCATCATAATCTCCCCCATATTCATATAAACTTCTAATAAAAAATTTTTTAAACCCTTGAATTACCCCTAAATTTTTACTTCTTTTACTTTTCAGATCATAATAATACTTCATACTCTCTATATCTACAGATAAAGAGTCAAGCGGAAATCCTTCCACGTATTTCTCATGAGGTTTATCTACAATATAAAATTTCTCTGAAGAAATATCTGCTCCATCATATGTGTAAATCTTATTTTCATTCATCACTAAGCATATTGCGTTTTTATAGTAGGCTGTTAATTTCCCTCCATAATTTTTTGCTAATTTACTGTAAAAAGTAAGCATCTTACTATAAGACAAATTTTGACCATGAATCCTTTTTATCAACACTCCCGGCTGATCCTCTTCATTAACCTCCTCAAAATAGAGCCCTGAATCACAGGAAAATATAGGTCTTTTTATTTGCTTGTAATAGCACATAGCCTTTTGCTTTGCATTTGCCAGTGGTTCCTTACCGCTTTCTTCTGCCTCTTCTAATCTTGTATCAATGCTTGCAAGACCTGTAATAGAAATATCCAGCCCCTCCAGCATTTGTATCATACTTACTACCTTCGCAGGGTTATAAGTTCCATATATCAAATTCATAAAAAATTTCCTTTCTCATATGTAAAAAAACATGAAGTTAAGCACTTTCTGAGGCTGAAATTTCATCAGCTTTATTATCTATTAAATGGAGTCTGTACATCATAACAGCTCCTATAATAGAAAGCACTCCTAAAAAAAGCCATAGGTTTCTTATATTTGTGTATTTTACATAAAGACCAGCAATTATTGGACCAATCATAAAGCCTAGCTTTCTTATTATAGGAAATATAGAATTAAATCTTCCTCTATGTGAAGCAGGAGTATGATCTGCAATATATACATTAGTATTAGTTGCTATCAATATTTCTCCCAAAGTCCAAATCATAGCTGAAAGAACAAACAAGAAATAACTGTTTATAAAAAATATCATTCCAAACCCGACAGCATATAGTATTCCTCCAGCAACCATGCTTAAAGAAGCTTTTATTTTACCGGTTAAGGCGGTTAAAAACATTGGTATTATGCTGCACAACACTGCATTTACTGTCATTAAACTTCCAAATATAGCTGCTGATTTATTTTTAAAGGCTTCGCTGACCTGAAGTGAAAGTCCAAAATTAAATTGAGAAAATACTATAAAGTATAGTATTATTATGAAAGAGAATAAAACCAGCGTTGGTCTTTTAATTAGAGCCTGAAGAAGACTTCCTTCCTCAACCTGTTCAAGCTTATTATCCCTTGAGCTTGATATCTTCTGCTTGTCAGGCATAGTCTCTGGAATAAATAAAGCTACCAATATTACAGAAATAAAAGTAGTCGCAGCATCACCTAAGAAAATCCAAATTAAATAGTTATTATACAAAAATCCTGCTAATAAAGGCCCAACTGAAAAGCCGATATTTAAGGCCATATACTGAAGTGAAAAAGCTGTATTTCTCTGCTCACCTTCTGTAATGTCAGTAATGATAGTGCTGTAAACAGGAAGAGAGTATCCACCAAGAAAATTTGACAGAATAAGCAGCGCTGTCAATATTATTGGATTTTTTGTAAATGCGCATAATAGAAGAGATATAGCTGAAGTAGTTCTAAAAATAATGAATATCTTTTTTCTTCCTATAACATCTATTAATTTTCCTCCATGAGCAGAAGCTATAAGACCCACAAAGCTGTTTACTGCAACGATTACTCCTACTGTTTCTACCTTCATACCTATAGAGTAAGTCAAAAACATTGTTAAAAATGGCACCACAAAATTACCCAGATTATTTATTATGGATGCAAAAAATATCACGTAAACACTCATAGGTAAATTTTTATATGGCTTTAGTAACTTGCTGATAATATTCATAATTCATCCCCATCCTTTGAGCAATAAATCCCCGTAATCGTCTAATACATACTTACAATTGTACCATATTATTACAATAGTTCATAAATATATCTTTTTAATAATCATTAATAATTTAATTCATTGTTATTCATGTTTATTAATTATTTTTCATGTTTTATATTTACAATCATTAACAATAATGATAAAATGTTAATAAAGATGAATGAAGTCGGCTTTTTTTATTTTAAATTCATTATTATTTGGGGTGATATTATGTTTATTGAAGAAAGGCATGAACAAATATTAAAAATCATTAACGAAAATGGAAGAATATCTATTGGAGAAATTCAGGAGACTTTTGATGTCTCCGTTGATTCTGCAAGACGAGATTTAAGAATACTCGAGGAAAAAGGGCTTCTTAAAAGAACCCACGGAGGAGCAATACCTGTACTTCAAGTAGGTCAGCAAAAACCCAGCAGATGGTGCAACTCACAGCTTGGAGAAGTCTATGAAAATTATGACGCTATAGCTAGAAAAGCTGTGGAATTAATAAAACCTAACGACGCGGTATATATAACTGCCGGGAACCTTGGATATCTTATGCTAAAGTACCTTCCAAAGGATATAGAATTTTCTATTGTAACAAACTCTATTGATAATGCCTCTTTTTTAAGAGACTATGAAAATATTTCTGTTTTTGTTATAGGCGGTCAAATGAGACCTAATGGAAGAATTGTAGACTCCTTTGCTCAAGAGTTTGTAAGAAATATGCGCTTTGATGTGAGCTTTCTAACCGGTGCAGGATTTTCAGCAGACTACGGAGCTTCTAACGGTACACCGGAAACTTCGGCATTCCAAAGAGCTATTGCCAATAACTCAAGAAAAAATATTGCACTATTCCCAAGTCAAAAAATAGGGCATAATGCTTTCTTAAAAGATGTGGATGCAAGTAAATTTGATATTCTAATAACCGACTGGGATGCAGTAGAAGATGAATTAGATAAAATAGAGGACTTAGGTATTGAAGTAATAGTAGTTCAGAAAGAATAAATTTGATTTTAAAATTCAAGGCTGCCTCATATTTATCCCTTATGAGGCAGCTATATAAAGCTCATTATATATATTTCTATATTACTCCTCTATTAATAGACTTGGAAGATACGTTATATCTTCTATAATATAATCAGGCTTTTCTTTAAAACTATTTACTATATCTTCATTATAATGCCCTGTCTTTACAAGCACACTTATGGCATCTACAGCCTTAGCCCCTGCAACATCAACTGTGATGTCATCACCAATCACAATTGTACTTTCTGCTTTGCTTCCTAAACGATTAAGTGCCAGATTAAAAAACTCTTTTGAAGGCTTTCCAAGCAGAACAGCTTCTTTTTCACAAGCTTTTTCAAACATGCCTACAAAGGCTCCTGTATTAATATTGATTCCATTATCCTGAAAATAATAGTTTGTTTTAGATAAAGCAAGAATCTCAGAACCATTCATTATAAATCTAAAGACCTTATTTATTTCCTCGTAGCTTGTTTTATCGCTAAAATCCCCAATTACTACATAGTCTGGATCAGTCTCATCTAGCTTCAAGCCTTTCAAGCTTTCAAATACCTCATCAGTGACTAATAAATAGCAGGACTTATCAGGATTATCAACAAAAAACTGCTTTATCGCAGCTACAGGTGTAAACACTTCCTCAAGAACAATGTTAAAGCCCATATTAATAAGCCTTTTATGAATATGCTCCACTGGCCATCCATCCGTATTAGTTATAAATCCAAGTTTAATTTTTTCTTTTCTTAGTGTTTCTATAACATTTACTGCTGACTTTATTGGCTTTCCTTTACCATATAAGGTTCCATCCAGATCAAACAATATAGTGTCAATTGTTCCTCTCATAGTTAAATCCCCCATTTTATACCTTGCTTATAAATTTATGACTATATATTCTTTATATTTACTTCAAATCCTTTTAAATCCAAAATGATAATTTATGAACCTAGGATAGCGTTAAAACACCTTATAGAAGGCTTAAGACATAAATAACAATATTTTCTCTGACTAGCTATTCGAACTCACTTTTGCTGCCATTCATACACTTAAGCCCGTTTACAAGCTTTTCTTCTATTTTATCTTGGTAAATAACTATTAATACACTTATAGCAAGTATAAATGCCCATCCAAACCAGTTAAGAGATATACTTCCTGAACCTACTAACGTTGATCCTAAAATTCCCCATGGCCTTGTAAACACAGCAATTATAAAAAACTTTCTAAAAGGGATTTTGCTCATCCCAGCTAAAAAACAAAGTGCATCATCAGGAAAAAAAGGAAGTAAAAACATTAATATTAATAGAGTTGTGCCTTTTTTTGAAATTAACTTTTCGTATTTATCTGAAACTTTTGGCCCCACAAGCTTATTAACAATTGGCCTTCCAAGTCTTTTAGCAAGCATAAATGCTAAAGCTGAGCCTAATAAAGTAGCAAGTGAGCTAATAAAGAATGCTTGCCATCCTCCTAGTACTGCTGCTCCTGCAGCTGCAGTTATATTATTGGGTATAGGTGCTAAAATTGTGCCCAAGAATTGCAGGATAAAAAAAATTATATAAGCTTTTTTCCCAAAGCCATTAATATAACCTTTAAAGGTTTCAACAGAATACATATCCCTTAGCATTCCACTTGATTTTAATAAAAGGGCAGCTCCAGTCATGATAGACATTAGTACTATCATCAATATAATAAGTTTCCAGTTGCTTTTATTACTCTTCATAATTTTTCTCAACTTTCTCTTTTAATAGATTTGAAATCCATAATTAATTATGAAGGGTAAAGTTTAAGAATTTGTCTTATATTTCTTTAAGAAAATCTTAATTTTATATTACTTTTAAGTTCTAAATACAGCTAGCCCAGAATATTGTATGCTTTTATACTCTTTACTAATGGAATAATGCACCTACTAAAAATAAAGAGGCTGTATCAAAACAACTAAACTTAGCGTGTTATTTGAATACGTAGAAACATTTGAGTAAGCAGTAATAAGACTTTAATTAGAAGAGCTTATTATTGCTTTATTAATATACTCATACAGTTCTCTGCTCATTCCATTCTCTTTTGCTGCAAGGGGATTATCCTTATAATAATGCTCAGCAGCTTGAACAATACCAGTATCACCTTGAGCAAACAAATTAATTCCTTCCTTCCACCTTTTTGCTAGGTCCTGAACAAAGGGATTATCAGGTGATGTTCCTTTTTCCATTTCTGACTGAAAAGATGTTAAAAGCTGATTCCAATCACTGGTCAAAGCTTCCATATCACTACTTTTAAACTTTTCATATTGTATTTTAAGTTTACTACGCTGTTCCTCAGTAAAATATTTTTTTTGGTTTATTATTAATTGAATCGCCTTTATAAACTGCTCTGAATTTGGCTTGTTAACTGTATCAAACACTTCTTCAAGCTCCTTCATCTGGCTTCTAAGCTCTTTTTTAATCCTAATTTCCTCATCCAACCGTTCTATCTGCATTTTTATAACCTGCTGAGGGTTATAGTTAGGCCGTTCAAACATTTGCTTAATCTCATCAAGTGCAAAACCTAACTGCTTGAGGGACATAATTTGCTGAAGCTTTATGATGTCTGACTCTGAATATAACCTGTGTCCTGAAGCAGTATGACTAGAGGGCGATAAAAGCCCTATCTCATCATAATGATGCAGCGTTCTTATAGTTATCCCTGTAAGTCTTGATAATTCTCCAACCTTCCAAGTCTCATTGGTCACTTAAAAACCTCTCTTTCAATCATATACATCTTCTAAGTTCATCTTTATTAAAGTTATATTTTTTTCCACAAACATTACATACAATTTCAATAGCTTTATTGTTCTCATATGCATAGGTAAGCTCTTCTTTATTTAATGAATAAAGCATTGGATAAAAAATATCTTTAGAGCATCCGCAAAAGAACTGAACAGGATGAATTCCCATAATATCTATATCTCTAAATAATAAATTAGGTATTTCCTTAAAAGCTATATTACTATTTGAATTAGATAAAAGCAATTGATTGTTATTAATTATATTTTTAATATCTTCAATAATATCAATAGAAGCTCCCGGAAGCGATTGAGCTAATATTCCTCTGCTTAAAATTATGTCATTGTTTTCATCTAAAACAATATTTAAAGAAAATAACGAAGGAATCTGTTCACTTTGTTTAAAGTAATAAGAAAAATCATCAACAATATTTCCATAGGGCATTTCTGTGATTCCTGTAAATATACTATTCATTCCTAAATCCTTCATTACTTGCAAATATCCTTTGTCTCCTATTAATTGCTCCAGAGACATATTATTAACTTCCTCTTGGGGAAGGTTTAATAATTCATCGCTAATATAGCCTCGAATATTTCCTGATGCATCAGCATCCGCAAATATTTTGCAGTTTTTATTGCTTGTATTAACTTTTATACTGATTCTCTGGTTATCCTTTAAAATTGCAGAAATTAAACTTGTAATAGAAATTGTTTTTCCAAGGGCTATTTTTAACAGCTTGCCCATATTTTTATTATCACAAATTTCTTTGAGCATTTCAGTATTCTCTACAAATAAAATACGAACTTGTTTATTATATGCTAATGTTTTTATCACATAGTTTCTCATTTTAAATTTAGACTCCTTTTTGTTATAGTAAATTTGTGCTAAGTCAATTATATTGTTAAAACGCCAACACCAAATATAATATACAACCTAACGTAAGGTTAGATGCAAGCTTTTTGTTCTAGGAAATTTAAAATTCCTGACACACAATTGTCACATAGCTGTCTTAATATGATTCTTGAAAGCTAAATTAATAAATTTTGTTTTCTTATATAAGGAGGATATTTATGATGAATAAGAAATACAGCTTTTCAAATAAGGCAGCTGCTATTTTATTAGCGGTAAGTTTACCATTAACAGTATTTGCAGGCTGTCAAAATAAAAATACTTCTGCAAATGCAGCGTCAAACCAGGCAGGGAATGCTAATAATAATGGTTCAAAGCGTCAAAATGGTTCTGCGCCAAACCTGGATCAGTTCAAGCAAAGATTAGAAAATAACATAAAACCTTTGGTAGATGATAAGACTTTAACTCAAGAACAGGCAGATAAAATTGTTGCTGCACTTACAGAAAACATGCAAGGTTTTGGTGGCAGACAAAGAAATGACCAAAGCAATCAAGGCGGTCAGAATAATAACCAAAATAGTCAAAATGGCTCCCAAAGTAATGGACAAGGTAATACGCAGAACAACAATCAGGGTAATGCACAAAATGGTCAAAATAATAGTCAGAACAGACAGAACGGAAGAGCTAATCAAGAGAGCATCGCTTTAAGTAAACTTGTTACTGATAAGGTTATAACCCAGGCACAAGCTGATGCAGTTATGCAAAAGATAAGAGGTAACTTTAATCGTCCTCAAAACAATCAAAATCAGCAAAATAATAATAATAATAATAATAATAATAATAATAATAATAATAGCAATCAAGGTGCTTAATTAAGCTAATTATATTTGAAATTAGACGCATCTTCGCCAAAATTGCATTTACTATCCCCCATCCATACTTAATTAAAATGAACTGTCTCAAAATATTCTTAACATTTTGAGACAGTTCATTTTTTAGCTTTAGCTTTTATTCTTTCAAATGTCTATCAGGGACTTTAAATAGTAGAATAGGCACCATTATTATTCCGAGTATATAGGCACTTATCATCTCCATTACTGAAATTAAATACATTATATTTCCTATGGGATTCATATCACCGTATCCTACAGTAAAAAAAGTAGTTGCGCTAAACCATAAGCAGTCCGGAAAGGCCTTTGGCAGTTTATAATTAGGTTTGATGCTATCCTTAAGAAAGTTTCCATCAAAAATTACATTATACTGATTTTGAGGATAGTTATGTATTATAAAGAAAATGACTGCATTTACTATAATTATAAGCAGCACTACAGAAATAACCGTCGTTATGGTTTTAATCATTGTAATATGTATATCACCTTTAATACTTACTGATAGATGATTATAAACTGAAAGCACTAATATCAGCGAAATAAAGTACACAATTGTCATATATAAAACAGGAGTAAATTCTATAATGAAAATATTCATAGTAGATATATACCTTCGCGTACTATCCTTTAATGGATAATAATATATTATCTTAAATAAAGCGTAAGTAGAAATATAAATATTTATTAGATTCAGCTGGAATATCTCAAATAATTTCTTAACATCTATTCTAAATTTATACATGTTATAATACCTGTAGGATATTATCAGCAAAACTATTAAGCTCATATAAAATAGGATATAGCTTCTAAATAATATCGAAAGCAAAAAACAGCATAAGTTTATTGTAAGTCCCCTTATTATATTTATTTCAACTGTCCAAGTAAAATAAAGACACAGCAGACAGATTAATAGAAGAATTAACGTATATAGAAATATATTTATATCATTCACCTCCTTAAGAAATGCAAATTGTTCAACGCTACTAGTTATCTATATGATTAAGACGGGTAACTCTTTCATATTTTATATTTATAAAAAAACTGATAGAGTATAACTATCTCTATCAGCCTTTAATAATAAAATTATTATTTTAATTGTTTTTACCATCTTCCAGAAGATCCTCCTCCGCTGGAGGAACCGCCTCCCATACCTCCAAAGCCGCCTCCGCCGCCGAAACCTCCATTATTTCTGCCGCCTCTTCCTCCTCGTCCAGACCAGAAGAGCATACTAATAAATAGTAAGGTAATTCGGCCTCTGTTGAAGATAAAGTCAAGTACTATAAGTGCTAAAATTATGAATCCGCCAACTCTTGTTGTAGTTCTGTTTACCTCGACATTTACTTGATTCGGCACATTTACTGGCTGGTTTTTTTCTAAGGTTACATTATATTCCTTTGCAATAGTATCTGCAAAAGCAGCATAAGCTCCTCTAATGCCTTCAGAATAATTTCCTTCTTTAAACCTTGGAGCTGCAATACTATCCATTACTCTTGCAGAATATATATCCGGTATGGCTCCTTCAAGTGAAGTTCCTACTTCAACTCTCCACTGCCTATCCTGCATTGCAACAAGAATCAGCAAGCCATTATTTTTACCCTTCTGTCCTATTCCCCAAGTTCTAAATAGTTCGTTTGCATAGGCTGCAATATCATTTCCTTGAAGAGAATTTATAATTACTACAATCTCTTGGGCACCGGTCTTTCCTTCAAGCTCACTCCCAACAGCAATTATATTTTCCTTCGTACTTGTATCCAATGTAGAAGTATAATCATTGATATATTTTAATTCAGTAGGTTCAGGAAATTTAGGTTCAGCACTAACGCGGGTAAATATGAATGGTAAAATTAATGCTAAGACCATAAATAATGAAGCTTTCCTATGAAAAAAATTATTTCTTTTCATGATTATTTTGTTGGTGTAAAGTCAACCTTAGGAACTTCCTGTGCTCCTGCAGAAGCTTTATAGTAAGGTTTTTCATTAAATCTGAACATACCTGAAATTATTGAATTTGGAAATCTCCTTATTGTACTGTTATATGCACCTACTGCATTGTTATAATCCTGTCTTGCTATATTGATTCTGTTTTCTGTACCTTCCAAGGATACACTTAAATCTCTAAAATTCTGGTCTGATTTTAAATTAGGATAATTTTCTACTAGTGCTAAAAGTCTTGAAAGCGATGAGGAAAGCTGGCTGTCCGCATTTGCTCTGTCTTGTATTGTCTGAGCACCAGCAAGTCTTGAGCGCGCATCCGCTACTGCTGTAAATATGTCTTTTTCCTGTGCTGCATAGCCTTTTACTGTAGCTACAAGATTTGGTATCAAATCTGACCTTCTTTGAAGCTGTGTATCTATATTTGACTGCGACTGATTAACCGCCTGTTCAAGATTAACCATGTTATTATAACTTCCTATTAAAGGAAACAAAATAACAGCTATTATTGCTATTACAATCAATGCTGTTTTTAATCCTTTACTCATACTATTGCCTCCTTTTGCAGTATATACGTTAATGTATTGTTTATTATTCCACATAATAATAAAGATTAGGTAGAAAAAAGTGAGGAATCTAATGGAAACAATAATTTGTAAAGCTATACATGAAAAGTTATAATAAAGTTATAAAAGTAAGTTTATTAGTAATCTGAAAAAGGTGGGCTGTAAAATGAAATTTATTACTTATAAATACAACGAGAAGGAAAGTGTTGGTTTACTAACTATTCAAGGAATTATACCTTTACCTAAATTCAATTCAATGTTTGATTTAATTGATAACTTTGATATGGAGACTGTGAATGAAGCTCCTGCTGATTATATTCCATTAAAAGAAGTTAAGCTTCTTGCACCTATTCCTCATCCGAGAAGAAATATTTTGTGCTTAGGAAAAAATTATGAAGACCATGCAAAAGAGCTTGGTGCAACAAAAATTTCAGATAAATTTGTTCCGGAAGATCCAATATATTTTACAAAGTCAGCTGATGCGGTTATTGCACATGAAGATGATATAAAATTTTATCCAGAGGTAACTAAGCAGGTTGACTACGAGGTTGAACTGGCTATTGTTATTGGAAAGGAAGGAATTAATATAAAGCCTGAGGAAGCAGAAGATTATATCTTCGGTTATACTATAATTAACGATGTATCTGCAAGAGATCTTCAAGTTAGACATAAGCAGTGGTTTAAAGCAAAAAGCCTTGATACCTTCTGCCCTATGGGACCTTGCCTTGTACATAAAAGCCATCTTCCTCTTCCTGTAAGACTAGATATTAAGAGTTTTGTAAATGGAGAGTTAAGACAAAATTCAAATACAAACAAACTTATTTTTGATATTCCTTATATTATAAGCGATCTATCTCAAGGGTTTACTTTAAAGCCAGGAGATGTAATTGCAACAGGAACTCCAAGTGGTGTAGGCTTTGGCTTTAATCCTCCAAAACTTTTAAGTGACGGAGATGTTATAGAGTGTTATGTTGAAAAAATAGGAAGTTTAGTTAACAAAGTTACTGCGATATAAATAATAAAGGTGCTGTCTCAAAACAACTTAACCATATCGCGTGGTATTTGAATTCTAGGAAACTTTCGCTTTGCAGATAAGACTAATAATTAAAAAATTTATAAATCCTAAATCCTATAAACTCTCTTTGTTCAAACAATATAGGATTCTTAACGGCTTTATAAATTTTTTAATTAAAGTCTTATAACTGCTTGCTCAAATGTTTCTACGTTTTCAAATACCACGCTAAGTTTAGTTGTTTTAAGACAGCACCTAATTTTTAATTTACTGTTTTTCTCTAAGTTTTACAGGGAACAGCAAATCCAATTGATGCTCGTCACTTTCCGGCCAATTATGATGTGCATTATAAACGTAATTCAGATGTTCCTCAAGAAGTCCATACATAAATTCACCATTATCATTAAGCATATTAGCTTCATATTTAGGATTATCAGCTGTAACCCAATTATTTAACCACTGCCATTCATGGAAATTTCCCATGGTGATCATATGAGCTGCATATAAACCTCCATCAAAATGCTTCTTCTGCATATTTTCAGGAACTTCTAAATCATCGGGGATTGTAACCCATAGCTCATATCCATAAAAAGGCCTGTCGTTAGATGGATTAGGATGATTAAAACCAAATACTCTTGCATCCGGCTTAATTTCATACAAATTACTTTCCTTTATAAATTTCTCCACCTGTTTCCCAGCATTGTCCTCAGGATTTTCACCAATGTAATGACTTGCTGCAACTGTAAAAGGCGGTAAATGAATAATCCTTATATCGCTAAGAGTCTCTAATTTCTTTGATGCCTTACTTAATTCTTCCACTGACTTTTCCTCCTTAAAATCAAAATTTGATAAGGATAAGGAGTCAATTACCTTAAGTATGGAATCATTGCTTAATAAATCAAGGTGTACTTTTATATCTTGGCTTCTTTCCAGTTCCTTAATAAGTCTATTCAATACTTCCTTTATGGTGGATAATGCGTTTATCTTATCCTCCAGTTCGTTTATATTCTTCCTGAATATATTAATAGCCGCTGCTGCATTCTCATTCTCCAGTATATCGGCTATTTGCTTTAAAGGAATATGCAGCTTTCTTAAGATAATTATTTGCTGCAGACAAATAATAGCTTTCTCATCATAAACTCTATAAGCATATCCCTCTTTTTTGGTGCTTTTAAGAAGCCCAATCTGCTCATAATATCTAAGAGTCCTGGTAGATACCTCAAAGTTCCTTGAAACCTCACTGATAGTAACAAGCTCCATACTTATCCTCCCTCCTTAATAAGAAGTATAAAGTACGCCACGACGTCAAAGTCAACATCATTTTCCTAATTATTTTTACTTTAATACATCCTGAACTTTTATTCTCCACACCATATGATCAGCATCTTTTCCCCAGTAATCCTTTAAATGATACTCAGGAATACCGAACATTTTTGACCAGGTTTTTTGTGCCTTTTTATATCCGCTGTCAAAGCAAAATTCCTCTATTCCTTCTTCTCTTAACCTCTTAAAAATTTCATTTAACATTTTGCTGCCAATTCCCTTATTCTGATAATCAGGATGTACAAAGACTGTCCCTATCTCAACTAAATCCTTTAACTCACCGTTAGTGCAGGAATATATTAAGTCATTTGAAGGTCCATATTCAATTGAGCCTACTATTTTATCATTATCTTTGGCTATAAGAAAATATCTGTTTACCCCATTGCTTTCTATGTCCTGATTGAGACATTTTCTTTTATCTTTAATTTCTTCTGCCAATGTATCAGCTAAGTCTTCAATACCATTTCTTTTAAAAGTATCTATAAGTACTACTTTGAAAAACTCATTAATTAGTTCTGCTTCCCCAGTATTTGGCCTGATGATTGTTATATTGTCCATAAGATTTTACCCCTCTCACAACTTAGGATTAATTAGTCCGTACATAGCTACATCACAAATTCCGGAATTATTTCTATCAGCTTTTATTCTTGTTCCTTCGTATTTTAAACCGCATTTTTGCATAACCTTCCCTGAGTTTGCATTTACAGGATCATGTCTTGCTTCTATACGATTAACTCCTACTTCCTCGAAGAAAAATTCTATTAAAGCTTTGAGTGCTTCAGTTGTTATTCCCATTCCCCAATACTTGCTTCCAATACAATAACCAATTTCCACTGCCTCTATATTTTCTTTATAGTCAACTACGCCAATACTTCCAATGGCTTCTCCAATACTTTTAAGTTCAATGCACCACTGATAGTTGTTATCCTCTGAATAGTCTTTTACCCACATTTCAACTACTTTACGACTTATCTCTATATCCTTATGGGTTGGCCAGGTCAAAAACTTGGTTACTTTATCATCACTTGCCCAATTTTTATACATATCATCAGCATCTGTTAGTTCAAATTTTCTTAATATAAGTCTTTTAGTTTCTATTCTTTTTGTTCCTAAGTTTTTCATGAAAATTTCTCCCCATCAAATTATTTAGCTGTTATTTCTAATTTATCTCTTGTATTTTAACTTCACAGCTCAATTCCTATCATGTTAATTGTCATATTTGCATCAGTTTCAGTAATCCCGTATCTAGGGTTTGTTCTTACTAGATGCTGCTTGATTTCATCATTCCTTAAATCCAAATCATCTAATACAGCATATTTTGAAGCATTTTCATGCTCGCTTAACCATGCATTAATTTCCTTTGCTTTTACAAGGCTAAAGGTTTTCTTTTCTCTAATTTCTTCTGTAGTGAAATCAGGAGTTTTTCCAAATAGCTTTATGTCAAACTCAGTTAAGATATCATATAGACATTGAGAATATTTATGAATAGGCATCATATTATCATCAAACCATAACTTCCATCCGGAAGACATAACAATAGCTGCTCCTGTTTTATCAATTATATTTTTTAAAATTCTCACGTTATTTTTATCTATTATTTTATCAGGATTATTTTTAAAAAATTCTTCTGAATTAAGCACGCCGTCAATATCTAAAAATATAACTTTCATAAATTAATTCCTTTTTCACTTCCATAAATTATTTTATACTATTTTTATTAAAACTAATTACAGTCGCACCCATATTATCAGGAGTAACTTTATTCTCCTGTAAAGATATCCACAATAACTCTTCTATTTGTACACAATCTTACGGATTGTTTCCACAGCAAGTGAATATTCCTTTGCTAGTTCTTCCATGGAAACATGTTCTGAAAACTTGCGTCTTATCTCTTCATTTCGGTGTTCATAATAGCTTCTTGCACCAGAACCTTCTCCCCACTTTTTACGTTCTGATATAGAAGGTATATAAAGCGCCTCCCCTTCCACGTACTTTTGTATTTCTTTAAGAAGCTTATCGGGCAGTATATCAGAAGCATTAACATATTTCATTGCTTTTAGCTCCTTCTTAACTATTTACCTTCAAAAATTCTTCAAGACTTGAATACTCTCTTATTTTAACTCCATTACTTCTAATTACAGATACGATATATTCTTCAATTTTCCCTGCACGTTTACGAAAATCCATCAGGTTTTCATAATCAAAAATGCCCATTAAATCCATAGTTTTAAGCCCGAATTCCTCTTTAATAGAATCGAACTCCTGCTGAAAATTGTACCCCCAAGCAAAGGCATTGAAAACATCTTTTTTATCGCAATAATAATATATCCTTCTAAAAGTATATCTTCCTTCTTCATACCATGCAGCTAAGTCTTCGAAATTATATTCTCTTGTTTTAATAAATGTTTGCGGTTTTCTTTCCATAAAAAATTCACGAGTTACGGCAATTATTTCATAACATAATTCTCTTGTTTCCTTTAGGTTTTTTGCCTCTATAATTCCTTGATAAAGAGCAAGAAATTCTTTAGGAATATGCTTCATGCTGCTTAACACTTCAATCTGGTTCTCAGGACCTCTCTTAAAATAAGCTTCATTCATATAAGCAACAGCCTCTGACAAGTATGCTGCAATATATCCGCTTGCTTTACGAACTAAACTTAAGGATTCTTCAAAAACCATATTCTTATATAGTTCCATGGTAACGTTAATCTTTTCTAGTCCTTTTTTATAGGTGAAAGCACTATTCTTCAAGTTATCATTAAACTTTTTCTGAAGTTCAATAAATCTCTGCCTATCTTCCTCGCTTCTTGCATATAGAATAATTCCATCAGCAAGGCATGTAACAACACTTTCATTAAGATTAGCAAGCCCCTCTACTCTCTCCCAAGACATAGGAAATAAGTCGTAACCTATATCTTCAATTATGAATGTCTTTGCCAGTCTATAACCATGTTCTGTTTCAGGTATAAAGAAGTTAAATGCTATTTCTTCGCCATCCGGTTCTATCTTCCAATGCTTGTGTCCAATAAGAAGACTTACATCATCCTTATATTCAGTCTCAATTTTGTTAACCGCCCAATCAATTAATTCTTTACTAATATACTTCATAATCTTGCCTCCTGATATTTTAATAAGATATAACATCCGTTTATCTATACTTATATGTTATCAGTGGTAAGAATCCTATTCTATACTAAAAATAATTGTAATAATTCTGTACCAAACAACCTGAAAATTTACCATCCAAACTGAGAAAATGAAACATTATTTATATAATTATTTATTGCTCCTTTTACATAATCCACCATATTATCAGGCAAAGCATTTATATCAAACCAAGATAAATCATCACACTTGTGAGGTTCGTTATTTGAAACATCACCTGTCCATTCCTTACAGGCAAGGAAATAGTCAATTCTTTCATCTTCGCACTTCCTATGCATAACTTGTACTATTTCCAGCTTGCTATTCTCTATATCAATATTTATCTCTTCTTTTGTCTCTCTTATCATTGCATTAATGATAGTTTCATTTCCATCAACATGTCCTGCAGCTACACTGTAGCAGCCGTCTCCATACCCAGTATTAAATCGTCTCAGCATCAATATTTTGTTATCTTTGATTAAAAATAAGTGTACAGCTACTATCATTGAAAATCGTTTGACGGGCTTTTTGGGGGCCTCCAGCTTCATATCTTCTAACTTTTTTTCTGCCGCCTCAATTGCCTCTATACCTGATTTACAAAGTACATTTATTCCCTTTACTATTGTAACAATAACAAATGCCTCAACCAATTCTTCCATAGTTAATCCTGCTTCTACAGCTGCTATGGCATGCGACTTAGCGCCACTTGTTTCATCATCCAAGCTATCTAAAAGTGTAAAGATCAGTTCCCTAGTCTTTTTAGGTAAGTGTCCTCGCTGAACTGATTCACGCATGAGCAAATATCCCTTAAGAGCCTCGGGAGAATATTTAGAAAGAGTTTCTGCAAAAGGTGGGTTCCACTTCAGCTCATTTTTATAATAATTAAGTATGTTTTCAAAATCATCCATATGTAAATCCTTTCTTATTTAACTCTAATAAGTAAATAGTCATCATAATGCTTAAATCCCAATGCAGTATATGCTTTTACTGCAGGAGTATTATTTTTTCTGACAGAAAGCGTGGGTACCTTGCCTTTAGCAATAATCCTTCTGCATAGTTCTGAGACTACTGCCTTACAATAACCCTTTCCTCTTTCACTCTCAGGAGTATAAACGCTGCCAATCTGATTTATTTTAGGAGTATATGTTTGAATGCAAGCCTGAGAAACCATTATTCCATTCTTTTCTGCTATAATAAATTCCTCTTCTTCACCTCTTTGAGATAAAGTTTTCTTGATATCTTCCTTGGTTGTATTTTGTTTAAATCCGTATACTTTTGCATCCATAACAAAATCAACAACCTTCTCTGATATTACTTTGTCAGCCTCTATAAAATTCACTTCATCCAATATAAATGGTTTAAAATTATTATTTATAAAATAAGAGCTTTCATTATAGGCCTGAATTTCTTTATAATCTTTGATCAGTTCATACAAAGGCTTTACAACCTTTTGCATACCAATTAAAAATTCAAAGTTTTTCTCCTTCATAATATCAGCAAATAAAGGTACAGCTTCTATGTCTTCATAATGAGGTATACAGCTTCCAAGATTATAAACAGGCAGGATTCCTTTTAATGTGTTGTTCTTGAAAAAGCCGTAATAATCTGCACATCTTCTTATCTCTTTTCTGTTATCTACTCCAAATTCCACTACATTTGCATATAAAAAAGATGTTTCAATTTCATTTCTATCAAGATACTCCATAATAATTTCCTTATCAGCTTGTACAAGAAGTCTAATCATTCATATCACTCCCTTTAACTTTCAGTGCTATATTATATATTTATCCGTACTGATTTTTTACATTGGGCCTGTTGATTAGCATCCTATCCATAAGAACTTAATTCTTTTATTTTACAAATAATCCATAAATATATTATATACCTTACTATTATATAAAAACATAAAAAAATCACCCATAAAGGGTGAGCAGATGCATTTATTAATTTTTACTTCATGTTATATCTTTAAAATAACTCTGTCTATCTCACAGGAGCCATTAATATCCTTCCTGTTCCCCGGTATACATTAACTAATCCTTCACCTGAAACTGCAGAGCCAATGAGACTCTTACTGGATTTTTCAACTCTAAAATCAAGTGTATCAGACCATGCAATAGCATAATTTCCATCAATTCTAACTTCATCATTTTGGAGCACAAATTCTATAAGTTCATTTCTTGGTACAGGGCTTTCAAGTACAGCAATTCCGGAACCCTTAAGACATAGATTAAATAACCCTTCATTTCCAAGCACTGCTGAGGAAAGATTGGTTCTTGCTACAACCTTTTGCTGTATCTTTGATTCACAGGCAAGGAAAAGCCCATCATCTAGTACTATTCCACCCCAGTCTGAAACCTCTTCAAGAAGTATATGCTTATAGGTGGGTTCCAGCATAAGCATACCTGTTCCTTGATATTTAGGTTTAATAGCAGATTCCTTTGTCATCTTGGATGATAATGCTTTTCCAAACAAATCGCCTAATCCTTTAACATCTGCAGCCATACTTACAGCTCCAGCTGTCCATTGCATTGCTCCAGCGCTAATTGTATAAGCATTACCTTTTAATTCAATTAAAACCTGTCTTTTTCTAATATTCATTTCTGAAGCAAAATATGCATTTATAGCACTTGCAGAATCCACGCTTAAGTCCTTCTTATATTCAAGAACCTTAACATCCCCTCTGGATTCAACTATCTCTAGGTTTTTATTTTCAAAGAGATTTTTACAGGTTATCATTTTTATTCACATCCTTTATATGCGCTGTTTCTATATATCTTTATTCAATTCAGCTTAAATTTATGTAGAGCCTTGAAAATCAAAGCTCTTCTTTTTACTTAGTCTGAAGCTTGCCGAAAATCAGCTTGTCATAATATCTTCCTTCAATAAAATCATTGTCTTTTAGCCTTCCCTCTAATTCGAACCCATTTTTCTGAAGCACTCTTGCAGAGCCAATATTTGCATGTATTACATTAGCATAAAGCTTATGGAGATTTAACACCTTAAATGAAAAATCATTCATCAGCTGAACTGTTTCAGTGCCGTAACCTTTCCCCCAAAAATCCTTATCAAAAACATATCCTATCTCTGCATGATTTGCATTATGGTCAAAGTTAAAAATCATTGCAGTACCTATAATTTTATTAGTAGCTTTAAGAACTACAGAAGCATATAAATGAGTCCCTGCTGACTCACGCCTAATCATTTCTTCTATATAATCTCGAGTTTCCTTTAACTCTTTCATTAGTCTCCAGCCGATAAACCGAGAAACATCTTCGTGTGAAGCATACTTATGCACCTCTTGGGCATCGCTTACATCTAACGGCTTAAAATAAATATTTTCCCCTTTTAGATTATGAAATAAGTTTATATTCATTTTCTATCCCCCTGTACCCTATATTTAATTTAAAGCCTTATATCCGATGGATATAAGGCTTGTCTTTACTAAATAGTTATTTTAAATTATATTCCTTTAGTTTTTCTTCTGACTGTCCGGAGTAATATTTAATATTGTAAATAGTTCTGTAAACAGTTTTTGTGCTGCCGGTACTGCAGTTTGAGCAGCATAAAATTTATCCGGGCTAGGCTCTTTAACCGTAACAATAAGCGTCACCTTAGGATTATTAGCTGGAGCCATTCCTGCAAAGGAAGCTATGTATTTTCCTTCTTCGTATCTTCCTGTTTGAGGATTAACCTTGTTTGCAGTTCCGGTCTTTCCTGCAATATGATAGCCTTCCATAAAAGTTGCTGTTGCAGTTCCCTTATTAACAACCTCTTCAAGATAAGTTCTAAGCTGAGCTGCCTTATCGCTGTCAATTATACTTTTTTCTCCAAGATTATCATACTTATTATCCACAACCTTTTTATCATCAGCCTGATGAGAAATCTCTTTCATAACATGAGGCCTTATCCAAGTACCTCCGTTAGCAACTGCATTAAAGGCTGCCAGATATTGCACTTGAGTAAGGGCTATACCTTGTCCATAGGACATAGTAGCAAGTTCTACAGGTCCAATATCCTTTAGCTGTTTCATTATTCCAGTACTCTCTCCTGGAAGATCCACACCAGTTTTTTGTCCAAAGCCCGAATTTGAAGCAAAGCTATAAAGTTTTTCTTTACCAATCTTCTGTCCAAGCTGGATAAAGCCAACATTATCAGAAAACCTAAGTATTCCTGCCAAGTCCAAAATACCATTCGCCTCTTGCTGGTCATTGTATAAGGTTCTATTTGCAACCTTTATACTTCCGGTACTGTTAAAACGATCTTTATCTGTAACAGAGCCCGTTTGAAGTCCTGCTGCAGCTGTTATTACCTTAAAAATTGACCCTGGCTCAAATATATCGCTTACAGCACCATTTTTCCAAGCTTCTTGTATTTCCTCACTTGTCTTGCCCGCTTTATTAGGAGTATTAGGGTCATAAGCCGGAGTATTAACCATTCCTAAAATCTCACCATTGCTTGGATCCATAATTGTTATACTTACTGATTTAGCATTATTCTCTTTTAAGGTTTCATTAGCTACCCTTTCAGCAAGCATCTGAATTTTAGTATCAATAGTTAAGGTCAGATCCTCCCCATTAATAGGCTGCTTTAAAAATGACTCAGTATCAGGCAGTTCATTATCTGTTCTGTCTGCCTCAAGTACTCTAAGACCTGGAGTACCTTCAAGCTCCTTGTCATAATATTGTTCTACTCCATTAATTCCCTTTCCTGCACCGTCAGTATGTCCAATAACATGAGATAAAAAGCTTCCGTTTGGATACATTCTGGTCTCATCCTGGGAGAGCATTAAGCCGCTGTACTTAAGACCTTTAACAGCATCTGCTGATTTTTTCTCTACCTGTCTTTTCAATGATACGAATTGAAGCGGATCGCCTTTACTATCCTTGCTGTCAAATATTTTTTGCATCTTATTTATGTCCATATCAAGAGCCTTCGATAAATTTTCTACTGCTAAATTTTCTGGAATATTTTTATTTGATAAAAATGTTTTAAGTACCTTTAAATCAGCATCAACTCTATATACATCTACACTTGTTGCTAGTGCAAAACCATTTCTATCCTGAATAACTCCCCTTTTAGGAGCTATTTCTATGGTTTTAGTCCACTGATCTGTTGCAAGTTTCTTATATACAGGACCTTTAACACTCATTACATATATAAGTCTTCCCTCTAAGGCAATAAACAGAATCAAAATTACTGCCCATATAAATTTAAATCTGCCTTTTTTACGCTTTTCCTTCTTCAATTTTTTCACCAGCCTGCCTTGTCCATTTTATATAATATTATCATATTTTTGTGAAGTATGTGTGTATTTTTGATATTATTTTTTAAACTCAAGCATATAATATATGCTTGAAATTTTTAATGATCTTAATACATATAAAATCAGAGCACTTCAGCTTACTTGTAGCAAAAACCCTATAGTGCTATAATACACAACATAATAGATTCTTTGGAAAACTGTGGAGGATTTGCATGAAAACGATAGAAGTAGCGGCAGCCGTTATAAAACATAATGATAAAATATTAGTTACTCGCCGCGGCTACGGTGAATTTATTGATATGTGGGAATTCCCTGGAGGAAAAATAGAGCCTTTTGAAACAATGGAGGAAGCCCTTATCCGTGAAATTAAAGAAGAATTAGAAGTTAATATTAATATATTAGATTACTTAACTACCATTGAGTATGATTATCCAGACTTTCATCTCACAATGCACTGTTTTATATGCACCATATGCAGCGGTGAAATTCACCTAAACGCTCATAATGAAGCTAGATGGATAACCAACGAACATCTATATAGTCTTAATTGGGTGCCGGCAGATGTATTAGTGGTTGAGAGACTGAAAAACTTTGTTTATAATCAAGAACTTTAAAATCTCAGTAGTTAACTCTAAAAAAGGTCTGATGCATTGGCATATTTTTATGCTAATGCGTCAGACCAAGTTTGACCCCATACGTTAATTTTATTATAAAACAATTCCTCCATGAAATATACATTCATAAACTTTTCTATCATTAAAGTATATTTCTTCATATCCTTTAAACCATTTAAACTCACCATGAACAATACAATGGTATTTATAGTCTCCTTTTTGATATACCATGGGACCTCTATATGGATTATCTTTTGTTACTGCTGACAGCACTTCCTTTAAAAAACTTCCTGAAAAAGCTTCATCAATAACTTTTCCTGAGTAATTCATAGCCCAAATTGGTTTGTTATCAACCCATATAGCCTCTTCACCAATAAAATTTTCACTTCCTAGGTAAGTATCAATGTATTTCAAGTTATCTTCACAATATATTAAATCATGTGAATTAGGTCTTGAAGCCTGTGTTTCTTTTCCGCATCCGGCGTAGGTGGATCTTTTCGCTATGCATAAAAAATTAATTATATCCTCATTTATTCCATTGAAATTTTTAGTTTCGCTTTTATTGCATTCATCTTTAATATCTTTTAATAATTTATCTATGCTTACCCCAAATATACCACTTAAATCAATTAATTTATCTACTTCTGGATAATTATTGCCTGCCTCCCACTTAGCAACAGATTGTCTTGATACTCCCATGATATCTGCTACTTTTTCAAGGCTAGCTATCCAAATACTGATACATATCCATAGGAATTCTATCAATAATTTCTCTTTCAATTATGTAATGAATGTAGTTGCCTTCTCTTTTTTTGCGAAGAATGCCTGCCTCATACATAAGCTTCAGATGTTTTGACACTCCTGCTTCTGTCATAGCCAAATCCTTTGCAATAGCTTGAGTGCTGTTTATTTTATTATAAATACACCTTAAAATTTTAAGCCTTGTCTCATCCCCTAAAGATTTCATAGTTATAAATAAATCCAATGGCACTTCTTCCGCTGATTTTTCCAAGTTAACCCTTATGGTAAATTGAAGGCTTTTTCCTTCTTCTATATCAATGAGTAAATGTGGATCTATAAAGCTGCTTATAGTTATATATACCTTATTTATAGAATTAAAAGGTACAGTAAACAAAGTGTATTTATGAAAAAGAAAAGCCTTGTCAGTAGTCTCAATTCTGGTATGAATCTTTGGAGCGTATTCTTTAAGGCCTATATCTTCGCATAATGCTATTTCTTTTTTTAGCTTTCTTATAAGAATTGGTTCAATAAATCTAAGTTCTCTTTCAAAGTAAAGATAATAGTATTTTTTAAGACAAGCAATAAACCTTCTTTTAAAACCCTCAGGATTATTAAAGATTCTTGCCTGTACTTCGCTTATCCTCGTAAAATCACCATTATAAGAAGCTTTTCTGATACACCTTTCAACCTCTTCTCTACTTAAGTTTTGCCGTAAAATTATATATACAAACTCTACAATATCCATTTCAGCTATACAGTCCAATGAGTCAATAACATCCAAGTCATTAACTCTATAAACAATATTCTTAAAGTCCATAGCAGTAAGCCACTCATGATAATTATTTCCAAAATACATTATTTCTTCATATAAGTCCGCATCCATTCTTTCCTTTATATCTCTATACCAATTAAGCCTGCTTAAATGATGTTCCGGCTTTGTTATTACATGAAGACTGCAGAGCATTTCAAAGTATGGAGAATATATAAACTCTATATTCCAATTAAATTCGCTGTAATCATAAAGCCTCATAATTTTTTCCTTTCACTCGAAACACTGGGAATCTTACAGTGTTCACTTCCGTTAGCAAGATTCCCGTTGAAGTCCATTTAGGACTTCAACATATTAAAAAACATACTTTTAGAATTATTATAGCATATTTACTCTAAAACAAGGACATGCTCCCCGTTTCCTTAGCATGAGCTTCCCCGGTTTTAAGAAAGAATATAGTTAATGAAAGCATTATAGTTCCTATGATGATACTTACTAATATGAAGCTCCTTAATTCATAAATACTCTCAGAATTAAGAAGTGCCCTTCTAAGGAATTCTGCAACATAGGTTAAGGGAAAAACATAGCTTATACCCTTTGCCCAAAGTGGAAACACTGCTGTAGGAACTTTGATTCCTGCAAAGATTTCCATGGGCTCCTCTAATATAGTGAAAAGAAAACCTGTATCTCTAGAATATAAAAACAGTGAATTTAAAAGCATTCCCCACAGCAGGGAAAGTATTATTACAAGTATAATTCCAATCAAAGCTGAAACAATATTAGCATTAAAAGCATTACCTTTTATATATAAAATAACTCCAGAGAATACTACAAATAGCCACACGCTTTCAAACACAGAAGAAATTGCATTCCCTAAAACAAAAGCAAGCCTGTTTCCCGGAGTTAAATAGATAAGTTCAAGTGTACCAAATATTCTCTCAGAGGAAAACCTCCAGGCTGACTGAACTAGAGATCTGAAAAAACTCATAGAAACATAACCAATTAAAACAAATAAAATAACATTTGAGCTATTCAAGTAAGTTATATGGTTTCTAATCTTATCCATATTAAAAGGCTTATATCCATAATATGTTGACAGGAAAACGAGCATAGGCCAAAAAAACAAGGAAATATATATGGATTTATTATGAAAATAATTCTTATGTTGCTTGACCATTTCGGCTCTTACAACCTTTAAAAAATATATCATTATTAAGCCCCCTTTGACAATTTTATAATAGCATCCTCAAGCTTTGGTTCTTTTGTGTAAAAGCTTTTGATAGGCATTTTATGTTTTATTAAAAGACCGGCTATCTCATTGCTCAAATCCGTCTTGGATTTAAAGGTATACAGCATATTTTTTTCATCCAGCTCTATGTTACATCCCTCAATGCCACTGCATATTTTAAATATTTCTTCATTAAGCTTAGTGTTCATAATATAAGTTTCCATACACAGGGTCTTTTCTTCCATTCCCATTAAAGCAAGCTGCTTTGGTGTTCCCTCTGCAATTATTAGTCCTTTATCCATGATATAAATATATTCGCAGAGCTCCTCCACCTCAGGCATGTAATGAGAGGTTAAAAGTATGGATTTTCCTTCAGAATAAGCAATTCTCTTTACATGCTCTCTAAGTTCTTTAGCAATAGCGGCGTCAAGCCCCAAGGTAGGTTCATCCATAAAAATATAGCTTGGATTATTTATTAGACCTCTTGCAATTTGAAGTCTTTGCTTCATCCCCTTTGAATATCTCTCAACAGGAATGTCCTGACTTTCCTTAAGACCAACCAATTCCATCAAATAAGCTATTCTTCTGTCCAACTCTTTATCTTCAATATTATATAACTGTCCATAATACCAAAGATTTTCCCTTCCCGTAAGCCTCCAATAGATCATCCTTTCTCCGCCGGCTACCATATTTATCTTTTTCTTTACTTCAGCGGAACTCTTAACTGCATCTATACCGTCTATAGTGATTTTACCTTCTGTAGGCGTTAAAAGAGTTGAAAGCATTTTTATTGTTGTTGTCTTTCCCGCCCCATTTATGCCAAGAAGCCCAACAATCTGACCCTCATTTATTTTGAAATTGATACCTCTTACTGCTTCAACTCTGCTTTTTTCAGCTTTAAAAAATCCCTTTTTAGTTTTTTGAACATAAACCTTCTTTAAATTTTCCGCAATTAACATATACTATTCCTCCCATACTCCTAAGCAAATATTTTTTCAAGCGCAATCTTTTCCACTCTTTTAAGAAGAGTAAAACCCAAAACACAGTAAATGACGCTAAGTATTATCAAATAACTAAACGAATTTACCTGTTCTAATATACCTATTCCACTTATTGTGCTGTTTCTGATAATGTCAAAAGAGGCTGTTACAGGTAGTAGCTTTCCTAGATATTGAAGCGGTATCGGCAAATATTCAATGGGGAAAGTAACTCCGCAGACTAAAAACATCAGAGCAAACAAAGTATTTTGAGATATATAAGTATCTCTAAAATAAAGCATTACTGCTGCCAATACCAAGGATAGTGAAAAGTAAGCAAACAAAGAAAATACAAAGCCTATAATAAAGGAAAGAAAATTTATGTGAGAAAAGTCTGCTCCAAAGAATAAGCTTATAACTATCATAACTATAATCTCAAAGCTTGTAGTTATAGTCTGCTGAAGCATATTGCCGCAAAAATACTGAATTCTGTTAAAGGGTGCAATCATGAGGCTGTCCAGTGTTCCTTCCCTAAGTTCTGTTATAAGGCTTCTGCTTACATTAAGACAGGTTCTGACTACGAAAAGATAAAGAGCGGTCCCCACTATTACATAACTCATGTAATCTCCGGTTCCTGAGTAAGCTTTAAAGGTATCATCAAGATTTCCTTTAAACAAAAGCTGATACATGAAAAATGCAGACAGCACTGTGTAAGTTCCCGTGAGAGTGTTTCCAATAAAAAAATCTTTTGGATAAGCTCTCAGCTGCATGATGAAGTTTCTTTTAAAGGTTGATTTTAGGATTTTGAAATTCATTAATATACCCCCTTGTAGTTCTTTGGAGTTACATAGAGATTATTAATCTCTATGTCCCCTGTAATTCTCTGGAGCCACAAAATGACACATAATTATTTTGCTTTTCCAAAATTTTGATTAGCTATTTGGTTAACCAAAATCGCCCAAATCTTAGGGCAGAGGTATTATAAGCAGGAGGTATATTATTGTCAATAATAAATCTAAATAATTACTTCTTAATTTAGCTGACTCTTTATCATGCTTGTAATATAAATTCTACAGTGATACAATGAACAACATAAATACAACTTTGTATTATATTTACATTTTATTAATTGTATTTACAAATCAAATTCAGGCAGGTGCTTTATGCCAAACCTTAATAATATATTTCGCCCATTAACCTCTCATCCATTTAAAGATAATGAAACATACACAGAAATAGAGCCCTGCGATGCTCTAAAGCCATATGTTCGCTGTTTTTGGGGAACTCCAAAGCCTTGCTTGAACTCTATTTCAAAATGTACAAGTTCTAGTTTGGTCACACCAGACACCTGTATGGATATTATCTTTAATATAAACCATGATGATAATAAAACAGAAAACCTATTCTGCGGAATAAATGATATACCCTTTGCATCTCAAGCACAGAATGTTACACAAGAAATTTCATGCTTTGCAATAAGATTTTACTTCTGGGCAGTACCTTTGTTTTCGAACAACTCTATGAAGAATGCTATGAATACCTTTGTTGATGTTGAAGCATATTTTGAAGATTTTCAAAGGCAGCTTGAACCAATTTTAATTGATAAGCATTTAATTGGCGAAAGAGCTGTGGCAGCTGAGGAGTATCTTCTAAAAAAACTTAATTTAGGCAGACAAAACAATAATGTACTGAATAGCATTTACTATATTTTAAAGTCGAAAGGTACATTTCAAATCTCAGAGCTTACACATTATACTGCAGTAGGGCAAAGACAGCTGGAAAGATTATTTTTAGAATATATAGGTATAACTCCAAAAAAGCTTTCTAAACTTATAAGATATCAATATTTATGGCAGGATATTGTGAGCAATCCAAAACTTTGCATACAAGATGCTGTGTTCAGATACAACTTTACAGATCAGGCACATCTTTTAAAAGAATTTAAAAACTATCATTCAATGACACCTTCTGAAGGAAGAACTTTGGCTTATAGAAACAGGTAATGTCGTATTTTTACAATATAATTAAATTTATTTATTATATACTAAAAATAGAAAACGAGGTGAAACTATGGAAAAGCTGAAAAAAGAGCAATTAAAAAAAATGGAAAAATGGATTTACGAAAATGCAAGGCCATTGGAAGTAGCTAAGTGGAAACTTCTTTGGGAAAAGGGTTCTAAAGATGATGTTTTAAGAGAAATGCTAAAATATCAAAATGCTGATGGAGGCTTTGGAAATGCTTTCGAATCGGACATGCTGCTTCCAAAATCTTCAGCTATAGCTTCAACAGAAGCAATCTTTACAACCTTTAATTTTGACCTGGATGTAAATGATAAATGGTTTTTAGACCTTCTAGATTATTTCATGAAAACAAAACAGAAGACTCCATCTTATTGGGAGGCAGTGCCAAAGGAAGTAGAAGACTATCCGCGTGCTCCCTGGTGGAATTATAATCCAGATACTGAGTTTTCACCAAACCCCTGCGCTGTAGTTGCAGCAGCAATGATTTTATATGGAAACAATGAGCAAAAAACTCTCGGGGATGAAATTGCAGAAAAATGTATTTCTCTTTTAAAAAGTGATAAGGCTGTTGGAGACCATGATATTTATTGTATTCAAAAGTTATTTATTGCTCTTAAAAAAACAGACTCTGCGCTTTTGGACGAAGAAACCTACAAGGCAATGAATAGGAGAATACTAAGCAATGTATGTTTAAAGCCTGAAGAATATATGAATTATGTAGCTCAGCCACTTGATTTTATAGATTCTACTGAATCCCCATGGTATAATTTATTAAAAGAGCATATACCAATGAATATTGATTTTTGGCTTAATAATATTAATGATGAAGGTGTATGGACACCTAACTTCTCTTGGGGAGTAAATACACTTGAAGCGGGAAATGCCACAAAAAACTGGAAGGGTTATATGGCTGTAAAAAGAGTTAGAATTCTTAAGAATTTTGGTGCGATAGAAGAATTTTAAATAAAAATGCTGTGAAATTAGTATTCACAGCATTTTTATAATTTACAACAATTCTCTCTTTTTAAACGGAGCCATCATAAATCTCTTGGCGGACTTCATATTTGTGAGCCATTCAATATGTGTATCTTGTTTAGTATTGGATAGTATTCTTGGAACAAAAAACTTGGCAACTGTTTCAGGCTTATCTGCTAAAATATTAAACACTTTTTTGAACTGATCATCTTTAGTAACTGATGATATCTCTCCTGTAGGAGATTTCGTAATAAATTCAGTAAGCATCATCCCTGGAGATAACCTTCCTACCTTCACAGGAGAATCTTTCAGTTCCTTTGCAAGACCTTTTGTAAAGTAAGTTAATGCACGTTTTGAAGTACCATATAGAATAGTCTGCTCAATAATCATATCATTAGAGCCTAGTCCTTCCATATTAAAGACCTGTCCGTGTCCCTGCTTTAGCATATTTTCAACCGCCACTTTCGACCCGTACATAACACCTTTTATGTTTGTATTTACAACAGCATCAATATATTCGTCCTCGGTGTCCCACATAAATTCACGAGGGCAGTTCTGTCCTGCATTATTAATCCAAATATCTATGCTTCCCCATTTCTCTACTGACTTAAGCCACAGGTTTTTAATTTCGGATATGTTTCTTACATTGCATGGAACATAAATAAACTGTTTTTCAAACCCATTAACCTGATTTCTTTCTCTGTCAAATGAATCCAATCTTGAGCCTGAGATGGTAACATTGCAGCCTGCCTTTAAAAACTCTTTTGCCATTGCCAGTCCTAGTCCTCTTGTGCTTCCAGTAATTACAACATTTTTCATAAATCCTAACCCCTTTAAAAAATTCACTACATATATTATACCATCTTATTCCATAAACTTACTCACAACTTTTATTAGTCAAAATACTACAAATTTCTCACTTTATTATTGATAATTATTATTATTTAATGTATTCTATTTATATATCAAAAGGCTATAGTTCTAAATGAACTTTAGAAGATAACTTATGAGTGAATCAAATGTCTTAAGTTACCTAGCGCCCGAATAGAAGCGAGCGTTTTAGACTGCCCAGTGTTTTGACAGGAGGAAAAAACATGAAAATCAAACACAAATTAAGCACCAAGTTAATAGTATCAATATACATTTTATTAGCGATAACCCTAGTATCTATTGCCGTTCCAAGTTATTTTGCTATTGTTGATGAATCGGACAAGGTACTTACAACCCAGATGGAAGAGAGAGTAATGTGCGCCTGGGATGTAGCAGACGGTCTTAACAGTACTGCTGCCAGCCAAGAATCAGCAAAAAAAGCCTTTGAGCAGTATGTTTTATCAAGACAAGTAGGTCAAAAGGGTTATGGTTATGCAGTAACTTCAAGCGGGATTGGACTTTATCATCCTGATAAGTCACAGGTAGGAGTGAGTTTATTAGAACAGGAACAAATTAAAGAAATGGTATCAAATGTATCAAAGTTTGATATGCAAAAGTATGGAATGGCAAAAGTGTTAAAGGTCAATTATGTTCGTAACGGAGAAAATAAATTTGCCTACTACACCTATTACAAACCTTGGGATATGATAATAGCACTATCTGGTTATACAGCAGAGTTTCAGGCTGCTAAAACCCGTGCTTTAGAAATAACTGTTTTTGTGGGCATATTGATATTAATTGCTGCTTCTGTTATAACTTATTTCTTATCTAAAAGCATAACAAAACCAATAGTTAAAATATCAGAATCCATGTCAGAAGTTAAAGCTGGAAATCTAAGAGTTGAAAAGGTTCAGATAAAAGGAAAAGATGAGGTTTCTATCCTTGCTGAGAGTTTTAATGAGATGCTTTTAAAGGTTTCAGGTATGATTAAAGGTATCCAGGCTAACACAACACAATTAGAAGAGCAGTCCGGCACTCTCTCAAAGGTTTCAATGGAATTAAGTAAGACTTCTGATGAGGTTTCAGGAGCTATAGGTGAAGTAGCTAACGGCGCTACTGAACAAGCTTCCGATTTAGTAAATATTAGTGGAATAATTCAAGACTTTGGAAATGACCTTGATAAAATTTCAAAGTTAGTAGACAACGTTTATGGAAATTCCAAGCTTATAAGCGGTAAAGCAAATAACAGCAACTCTGAGCTTCAAGCACTAGTTGATTCAATAAAAAATATAGGACAATCCTTTGAGGGAGTCAGCGCCAAGATTGGCAAGCTCGGTTCTAACATTAATCAGATTCAGCAAATCACCAGTGCTATAAAAAGCATAGCTGACCAAACAAACCTTCTTGCACTTAATGCAGCCATTGAAGCAGCAAGAGCAGGAGAAGCGGGCAGAGGCTTTTCGGTAGTTGCAGATGAAATAAGAAAGCTTGCCGAGCAGTCTAAAGTATCCTCAGAAAATATAAACAGGATTATTAGTGAAATTACCTCAGAAGCAAATGATGTAATTACTACAACTGATGCGGTAACCACAGAGCTCAAGGATCAATCCTCAATCATCGAAGGCTCAATAACATCCTTTAGAGACATAGTATCTTCCATGGAAGAAATACTTCCTCAAATAGAGCAAATAAATGGAGCTACAAAGCAAATAGACGAAAAGAAAGAAGATATCATTAAGAGAGTTGAGGCGGCTTCAGCAGTTGCAGAGGAAACTTCAGCAGCCTCAGAAGAAATATCAGCCTCAGCTGAAGAAATGAACTCCTCCGCGGAAGAGGTATCAAATTCATCTAATCTTTTGAATGATGTTTCTCAAAAGATTTCTGCACAGTTAAATAGATTTAAAGTTTAAAAAATAAGGAGCTTTTCATGAGGGCTCCTTATTTTTTAATGAAATAAACTCCTCACACTTACTATAATTTATCATAATCTATTAATAGTAAGGTTTATAATTATTTTAAAAGGAGTATTTATATGTATAACAGCTATCCTTTCTATTGCCCTTATAAATGGAGAATTGATACACAAAAATTTGCAGCTGTTACTGGCATCGTTACAAGAATTGAGGATTTTAATCAAAGTCCAAATGATGCTTCAGCAGGCTGTTACAAGTTAATGTCTATAGAGAGCAGCGACAAAGGCCCAGTAAATTTTGTAATATCTCCTGAAACTTATTTTGTAGATTATGAAGTTATAAATGAAGGAGACACAGTAACTGGATTTTACGATGCAAACGCTCCGGCTATTCTTATTTATCCACCACAATATCCAGCAATTGTCGTGGCAAAAGATACTGAGTATCAAAATGTTTCTTTTGACTACTTTGACAATCAGCTTGTAAGCAGTAATGGAAGCTTAAAATTGAATCTTGCTCCCTCAACTGAAATAATGCTGAAAAACAATCAGCCTTTTAACAGATATCCAGGAAACAGAAATCTAATTGTTATTTACGGACCTTCAACCAAAAGTATCCCCGCTCAGACTACTCCTTATAAAGTTATTGTTATGTGCTAAAGAATCAAAAACTATACTTTACTAAAAGTTAAACATCTCTATCAGACGATAAAAATATATAGGAACTATTTTCCCTTATAAAGCAAAGCCTATATCTTAAATTGCTATGCAATATAACATATAGGCTAACTTTTATTCTTTTGCAGCGAATAACATATTAATAGCATTTAATACTTACCCTAATTGTATAACTCCTCTAAAGCCCTAAAGTCTACCTCCTTAGCAATTACCTCTCGTATGATTTCTTCTCCCTTTTTATATACCCTATATGCATTGGAATCTTCCTTCGTTGCAATTACGCGATAGCTTCCATCTACAAACTGAACAGCACAATCGTTATCAATAGCTATACCAACATGTCCACAATCTTCTGTCATCAAATCCATCTTTTCTTTATAGCCTTCAAGATTATAGTGAGGACATATTGTAAAAGGCACAAAGCCCATGCAATTAACTCTTGTATAATCTGAAAATCCTTTAATTGTTTTAAAACCTGCAGTATATTCCGTGTCAAAATAGTTTAGCCCCCAGCAGAGCGCTCCTGCGCTAATACCTGCAAATACTTTTCCTTCATTATAAGCCTCTTTAAGCATAGGTATAACATTAAAGCAGTTAAAAATCTCTAAAAGCTTTACTACAGAGCCTCCGCCTACATAAATGATATCTGCTGAAAATATCTTTTTACGTATTTCATCTTCATCTGGTGTTTCATTTATTAAAAAGAGTATGTCCGTCTCGCAGCCAAAGCGTCCCTCATATATACTTCTATAAAGTTCACAATAACCAAGGTTATCCCCTCCTGCTGTAGGAACATAAAGCATCTTAGGCTGTTTTTTACCCGTAAGTTTTATAATTTCTTCATCAATAAAATCCAAGGATGCCGGCGGCGTTACTCCCCCAATAGTCACTATTTTCCCCATAATAACCCTCCCTCAAATATAATAAGACTATTATACCATTTATATCCATGACCTTAAAATTAAAATATGTTTATAAAATAGTACAGCAGCCAATCTGGCTGCCAGGTTATTTTTATTATTCATCTTTAATCTCATTCCTGTTTAAATAAAAGCTAATGAGGTTATAAAGTACAGCACATATAAATAGAATAACTACAAGAATCAATCCGATCCTATAGTCTATCTTCAGAAGCTTTATATATTGGGATTCTATTTTTATACTGCCTATGTCAGATTTGATAAGCAGTACACATACAAATCCCACTGCTCCGATAATAGCCGATATAATGTTATTCTTTATATTCTTTAAAAATCCCACAAAGATTCCAATTACTGCCGTTATAAACGCTAAGAGTGCAAAAGTATTTGGATTTATCCTTTGTCCTTCTACAGCTTTACCAAAAGCTAAATCAATTCCACTTAAAGTTGCAATCTGCCGACCTTGGCAAGATACCGTAACAAAGGGAAGAAAGAAGCAAATAACTATAATTCCAAAAAGTGAAGGAGAAATAAATCCCTTTGAATTTTTCATTTCAGCACCTCCGTAAATTGATGTTTCAAATCTATATATTATATTTTAAAACTTTTACATAAATGCTGAATTATTATAATTATAGAAGGGCTGCTTACTAGCAACCCTTTCTGATAACTAATTTTAAACTTCTGCTGAGTCTTCAGTAAAATCTATTCTAAGAAGCCTTGTTGTGCTCACATAACCCGAACTTTCAAGAGTTCTCTTACTGTTATAATTGTAATACCAGCAGCCTGCAAGTGGCTTTAAACCATTTTCTCTGCATATATCCATTAAGTTCATTATAATACTTCTTCCAATACCCTTTTGACGATACTTTTCATTGGTGAACATACCAATGCATGCACAGCCTTTTATTATTCTGTTGTCTACAATAATCCCAAGGCCTAAAAATTCCCCATCTTCTCTTAGAATATAAAGCTGGCCTTCATTGATCCTTTCTTCATGTTTGTCAATAAAGTCTCCTGTTATTTCCTTAATTTCTTCTATATCCTCAAGGGTTGCTTTTTTTAAGAATTCTCTTGTATATTTAGGCTGTTTAACTGTCTCACCGCTCTCCTGAAAGAAATACGCCTGAAAATTAACCTTTAAATGATTATCTAAAGCTAAAGTTAAAAGCAGCTCATCACAAGTAGGAACAAAGGCATTTTTTATTCCATAGCTTTTTATTACATCAGCAAATATTTTTTGTCCATGTCTCAAGAATTCTTTAGTTATATAAAACTGTGTTAGAAGGGTTTTATTGAAAATACCAAAATATCCGCAGTATACATCACCTACATATATAGAATATATTTCTGAGTTTAAAATATGCTCCTCTAAAAACTCATCGTAAATTCCAGAAAGACTAGCAAGATAGGAACTGAAAGACTCCTTATTTTCATCTATATTTGACTTAACATATCTATACATAGTAGTCTCCACCCTTCTTAAACTGTTTCTGTGCCTTGGATATGCTCTTCCAGCGTACCTTTTCATTTGCTCTTATAGATGCATTTTCTTTCATTTCAGCAAACCTTATTTCTTTTTTAAGCTTTATATAGCTTTCCCATCTTGCCTTAGTAAGTTCTCCGCTTTGCAGTGCTGACTTTACCGCACAGCCTGGTTCGCTTCCGTGGCTGCAGTCTCTAAACCTGCAATTTACAGAAAGCTTTTCAATATCAGAAAAGACTGTATCCAACCCCTCTGAAGCATTCCACATGCCAAGTTCTCTCATTCCTGGAGTATCAATAATCATAGTTCCATTTTCCAACATAATAAGTTCTCTATGAGTTGTTGTGTGACGCCCCCTGCTGTCATCTTCTCTTATATTATTAACCTTCATAATTTCTTCCCCTGCAATAGCATTTACAAGGCTAGACTTGCCTACACCAGAGGAACCAAGGAACACTATAGTCTTAGAAGGCTTTATAAATTCCTGTAATTTATCCATACCTTCACCAGTTACTGAGCTTATTGGAATTATAGAAACACCAAAAGCAATCTGCTCTATTTGCTCAACATAACCCTCATAATCCTCACATAAATCTGCTTTTGTAAGTATAATTACCGGAGTTCCTCCGCTCTCCCATGCAGCGGTTAAATATCTTTCTATTCTTTTGATATTAAAGTCATGATTTAAAGAAGTCATTATAAAAACATAATCAAAATTAGCAGCAACAAGCTGTTCTATCTGATTAAAGGAATCAAGCCTTGAAAACTTGCTCTTCCTTTCAAGTACATGATATATAACATCCTCACCATAAGGGTTGTGAAATGCAAGTACAAAATCTCCTACTGCAGGATAAGTGCTTTGGAAAGCATCATTATAAAATATGGAACCCTTAAGCTTTGCGTTGCTTTCACCCTCGTTTGTAACAATTTTATAGTTCTCTCTTTGAACTTCTATAACTCTTCCTGGTATTAAATTTTTTTCCCTTGAATTAAAATTACCTTCCTGAGCTTTATAAAAATCTGTATAACCGTATTGTTCAATAATATTATTCATTCATTTCCTCCATTTATTAGGAACACGGGATAGTTTAAACTTGCTCTTTCTCTTTCGGGCACCGGGTAACTTAAACATTCGCTTGGCTCATAAGTTACCCGCTAAAGTCCATTTAGGACTTTAGCCTCACAAACTACCCGTTAAAGCCCGTTTAGGGCTTTAACCTCCAAATTTTCTTTTAACTTTCTTATTCTTAATTTAAAAACCTCTACACTGCTTCTTTCTTTTATATCTACACTTTTCATAAAACATCTCTCCTTTCTAAAACTTTTCTAAAACTAAAAATGGACATAAAAATACCGCATAAAGCAACCTTAAAGCCAGGCTGTTTCTGCGGTATAAAAAAACACGACCATTCAGTCGTGTTAATATGTCACATATACACTGTATCTATGAAAGGTTATCTAAGCTGCAAAAACACAACACAAATAAAAGGATACACTTATCCTAGGTCACATTTTTGCCCATATTTAGTTTTAAGAAGCAATCACCTTTAAATTTGCACTCATTAAAACACACTTCCTTTCATAAAAATATTTTAATAATTTAAAATATTTACATATTAATAATATGTCGTCAGGATAAATTTGTCAACCATTTAATAATAATAATTATCTAAAAATAGCAAAATAAATGCTATAATTGATTATAATATATCTAAAAAGTATTGGAGGATATGACTATGACTAATAGAAGAAAGATGGTTTTATTTATAGCAGAAAGCTTAGATGGATATATAGCTACTAAAGATGATTCCCTAGAATGGCTTTTTAAAGTTGAAGGAGAAGGAGACAATGGTTATTCCGAGTTTTACGAAACCGTGGATACAATTTTAATGGGTAAAAGAACCTATGACTGGATTATGGAAGCCGAAAAAGGAAACTTTCCCTACAAAAACAAAAAGTGTTATGTTTTTTCCAGAACTTCAAAGGGTAAAAATGAAAATGTTGAGTTTGTAAATGAAGATATAAAAAGTTTTGCAAATAAACTTAAGAAAATGTCTGGTAAAAATATATGGGTTGAAGGCGGCGGCAACCTGATTCAATATTTTATAAAGGAAAAGCTTATTGATGAGTTCATAATTACAATAGCCCCTACATTAATAGGAAGCGGAATTTCTTTATTTAAAGAAATTGATTTTGAGTATGAATTAGCACTTAAAGACGTTAGACGTTTTAATCAGTTTGCAACACTTTATTATGAATTAAAGTAATTAACGTGGAGGTTACAATGAATAAATTACAGGAAATACTAGACTATAACCGTGCCTTTGTGGAAAGCAAAGAGTATGATAAATACATAACATCCAAACAGCCCAATAAGAAACTTGTAATCTTGTCCTGCATGGACACCAGATTAACGGAGCTTCTTCCAAAGGCTATGAATCTAAAAAACGGAGATGTGAAACTCATTAAAAATGCTGGCGCTTCAATAATGCACCCTTTTGGCAGCATACTTAGAAGCATTGTTATTGCTGTTTATGAATTTAAAGCAGATGAAGTTCTAGTTATCGGTCATCATGACTGCGGCATGAGCAGCTTAAATGTAGACAGCACTGTTGAGAAAGCAATGGAGAGAGGCATTTCTAAAGAAGTTATAGCTACTTTAACTAATGCAGGAATTGATATAAAAAAATGGCTGCATGGCTTTGATTCTGTTGAGGAATCTGTTAAAGAAAGTGTAAATTTAATAAAAAATCACCCTCTTATTCCAAAGGATATAAAGATCCACGGCTTAATCATTAATCCTGAAACAGGAAAATTAGATGTTGTTGTTAATGGTTATGAAATAAGCTTATAGCAAAAGGAGAGGATTTACATGGCAAGACTAATTTTAGTACTTATAGTAATATTCTTGATTTTCTTCTCTATAACTTATTTATTTCACAGGCTTTTTAAAACAAAGCGATTTGCTAAATACCTACCATCTGTACTGAGCTTAATAGGGGCAATAGTTAACCTTATATTGGCTAGAACAACTCACAGAGAAGGTTTTAAGGATCTTGCATATTTTCTGATGAGCATGCTTTTATTTATTGGCTTTATATCAGGACTTATAAGCGCACTGTGGTTTGATTATATTTCAAAAAGACATTTATAATAATTAGACTCATAATAAAAAACTGAGAACACATGCTTTAACTGAAAAAGGCTATAAATATTTATATATTTACCTTTTCGTAATTTTTGTGTTCTCAGTTTTTATTTAAATAATATTTTTATATACCTTAATTTATTAGGATAATTATATTAATCTATATATTCAGTAACAAAATCAGTAAACAGAATTCCATCTAAGTGATCTATTTCATGGCAGAAGCACTTTGCTAAATCTCCTTTACCTGTTAAAATAATTTCTTCTCCATTTTCATTTAATGCCTGAACTGTTACTTTTGCAGGCCTCTCTAACTTTCCCCATTTATTTGGAATACTTAAGCATCCTTCAATAACTTCCTGATTTCCTTCCTCAGCAATTATCTTAGGATTCACTAATTTAATAAGACCTTCCCCCATATCAATTACAACTAGACGTTTCAATATGCCTACTTGAGGAGCAGCCAACCCTCCCCCGTTTTCTGTATTATACATTGTCTCTGCCATATCGTTTAATATTTGTCTTATTTTATCGTCTACAACTTTAACTTCCTTACTCTTCTTTCTCAATATTTCATCATCATATAATCTAATTTGTCTCAATGCCATTTAAACAACACCTCTGCTTTGTTCTGCTCTTGATTTTCTTTCACTTTCCTCAAAAAGAAAAACTTCTTCAATGGAACTATGAAATACATTGGCAATATCATAAGCCAGCCAAATAGATGGTTCAAACTTTTCTGTTTCTATAGCATTAATCGCCTGCCTCGAAACACCTACAAGTTGACCTAGCTGCTCTTGTGTTAAACCAAGATGTTCACGAAACTGTTTTATTTTATTCTTCATTAAATACCACTCCTGTAATGTTGACCTTACATAACTAATATACCATTATCTTACACTTGCGTCAAGTCAACCTTACATGCTTAGGGACTTTAGTCCCTATTTCTTAATGACCTCTATCCCACAACTTGGTGACTATAGAATGATTTCAAAGTTAATAAAAATCATATATAATTAGTTTATTATATTAAAGTAGTACATCAAAAATAAATTTGAGGAGGGTTACAAATGAGAATCAAAAAGAGTATTACTGCACTAATCGCACTTTTTATGATTGTTATCTTCAACACACAATATGTTATGGCCAAACCCAACAATTCTGCACCATCAGCTCCATCAGGCCTAACTGCATCAAATATTAGTACAAGCTCTATAACCTTGAAATGGTCTTCTGTAACCGGTGCTTCGGGATATTATGTCTATATGGCTACTGCAAACGATAGCAACTATACCAAGATTGCAACTATTACAAGTACAAGCTTCGTAAAGTTATCGTTAACCGCTAACACTAAGTATTGCTTTTATGTCGCTGCTTATAATCGTTATGGTACTTCACTTAATTCTACACATATTTCAGCTGTAACGCTTCAAGCTTCGACTACGACAGCTGCCACTAAAAAACAGATTTTAGGTTTTACAACTTATTACTATAGCGGAGATGCTTCTTCCTATAACTCAATGACCGCCAATACTTCTTCTATAGATGAAATAGCAACTCAAACGTATAATACAGATAGTCTTGGAAATATATCAGGATTAGTTCCAACGAAACAGTTGACATATGCAAACAACAATGGAATTAAAGCCTATGCAATGCTTCAAAACAACTTTGACGGTAATATTGCTAAGTCAGTACTTGAAAATCAAACAAACAGACTGAACTTAGAAAACAATCTTCTAAATGCAATAAAAGCCAATGGCTATAAAGGTATAAATGTTGACCTTGAAGTGGTATTTTACTATGATAGAAGCTACAATACAACTTTTGTGCAAGAACTCTATAATAAATTAAAACCTTTAGGTTATTCAGTAACACTTTCAGTTCCAGCAAAGACCTTTGATAGTACAACAAACAGCTGGAGCGGAGCATACGATTATGCAGCTCTTTCAAACTACTCTGATCAGATAGCTATAATGACCTATGACGAACACTATCCAGGCAGGACTGCTGGCCCGATTGCTTCTATTGGTTGGGTGGAAAATGTAGTAAAATATGCAGTTACAGTAATACCAAAAGAAAAAATAATGCTTGGAGTAGCTGCTTACGGATATGATTGGTCAACTAATGGTACGAAAGCCTATGGAATAAACGGCATATATAATCTTGCCTCCACTAACAAGGCTGCTGTTATGTGGGATGATGTATCTAAATCTCCTTACTTCAATTATACAGATGCATCAGGAATAGAGCTGAAGTGCCAAGATGACTTTACTCTTTCAGGGGATTCTTATGTATGTATTTTATTTCTACTAAATATATTCAATCCTGTTTCTTCCGTTCTTTTTAGCGATATAAAGTAAAGTATCCGCCTTATTTACAAGCTGCTTTTCGTCTTCTTTATTAAGCTTTGAAAGCCCTATACTTACAGTAATCTTCAAATCATCCAATCCAAAATCAAAGCTTTCTATATTTGATCTTATCCTTTCTGCAACCTCATAAGCCTCTTCAAAGCTCAACTCTGAAAGTATAATAAAGAATTCTTCTCCTCCATATCTTCCTGCATAATCAGTACATCTTATACTTGATTCAATTAAATTAGAAACCTTTATTAATACCTTATCTCCAGATTGATGTCCAAAATTATCATTAATACTCTTAAAGTAATCTATATCAATCATCATTACCCATAGACATGTATTCAATTTATGAGCTTTTTCTATCTGGACCTTAAGAACTTCATTTATATGCTGATGATTAAACAGATTAGTCAGTCCATCTTTAATAGATTTCTCATGCAAAAGATAATTAATGGTTAATAATTCCCTGTTGACTCTATCAAGCGCTTCATAGCTTTCCTTTAGTTTATCCTGACTAAGCCTTTGTTCTGTAACATCAGTTATGCATATAAGCAAAGTATCCTGTTCATTGTATACAGTAGGAATTATAGTCACTAGTCCATAAATTATGGAATTATCCTTTCTCTTAAAGGTAACTTCTCGGTCATATACAGTCCCGCCTTCCTGTATATGACCGATAATCTCTTTCCTATCTTGAGGATTATAGTAATAGTCCTCAACATCTTTGCCATCATAATCTTCCTCATTTAAATTAAAAAGCTCTTTTGTTTTACTGTTTAAATATATAAATTTATAATTTTCCTTACTTATCATAATACTAGCGAAAGGAGCTGTCTCAATCATAGTCCTGAACATTTCTTCGCTTTCTCTTAATTTATCAGAGGTTAAGCTATGCCTTGCAATCTCTTCATGAAGATTTTTTATTAACCTCACATCTTGCCCAACAACAAGAATGCCAAGAGTACGCTTTTTATAAGAATCCATCAAAGGGGTTACTGATAAGTTGAAAGGTATTATACTGCCTTTTTTTGATGAAATATAAACATCCTTAAGCTTTATTGTTTCATCAATCAACTGATAATTAACAATCAAATGCTTTAGATTTTCATTTCTTATAATCTTTGATATATGCATCCCTTCAAGCTCTTCTTCATTATATTCAAGAATATCATAAATACGTTTACCCGTTTTAATTATCCTGCCTTCAGAATCAATTAGAAAAGTAAGATCATTTATTTTATTAAATAACTCGTTTGTAATTACAGAGCTTGGTATATTCATAAATTGATATTTTACAATAGCATAATTTATTCCCCACAACATAACCATCGAGTATATCTGTCCGCTGTCAGGAAAGTAACGGATCCCAAGCATAGGCAGTATAGTCTGACTGATAAGGTTCATGCCAAAAGGTATACTGCTGGTTATTACAATTATTTTAGCCTGCTTTTTAACATTTGAATTCTTAGTTCTTCTCCCCCAGAAGTAAATAATTAAAATACTGCTTAGAAGATAAATAAAACTATAAAAGAAATCGCCTATATAAAACAAGCTGATTATAAATTTACGTGTTGTTATTCCTGGTTCAAATAAAAACAGAGCTATATAAAGCAGAATGGGCGCCGGCAAAAAAATCAGTATGACAGAAAGTATATTATCTTTTAATTTGCTATTTGTTATTGTCAAAACCAAATATAAAGTAATTGCAGGGAATGTACACCATCCAATTGCAGAGAGCTTGTTCCACTTTCCAAACTCATAAACATTTACGGCAGTATAAGCAAAGGAATATGTAAACGCCCATATTGCAAGAGATACATTCCAAAATAGAAACAGCCTGTACTCCTTAGATTTCTTATCCAGACTGTAAGTTAAAATACCTGTGTACAAATATACTATAGAAGCGATTAAGGATAAAGTTGACATAAATCTTGCCATAATTATTTACCTCGACAAAAGTATAAAAATAATTGGATTTTATTGTCTACGCAGATAGAATAACATACTTTTCATAAAATTCAAACATTAAAATAACAGCTTAATCTTTCAAAATTAAGCTGTTTCACTGTATCATTATGACTTCTTACTATTTTTAGTCTTTGAGGTTTGCACTAAGATAACACCGCCTAAAATTACTGCTGTAGACATTATTACCCCCAAGGATAAAGGTTCTCCAAGCACTAACGCTCCCAGAAGTACTGCCACAAGAGGATTAACATAGGCATAGGTTCCAGCCTTTGCTGCCGGCCATTTATCTAAAATATAAACATAACAGCTGTAGCCTACAATAGAGCCAAAGATTATTAAATAAAGCATAGCTCCCATACCTTTTGGGGTAACATGAAGCTTAGGAAGTTCTCCAAAAATAGTCCCTGCTATAAATAATCCTAATCCCCCGGCAAGCATTTGTATTGCTATGTTAGGAATAATTGACGATGTTGCCTTAAAGCTTTTGGAATATACAGAGCCCATAGCCCAGGAAAAAGCACCTATAAGAAGAAGTATTATTCCAAAAACATCAGCTGAATTTCCTTTTGAGTTTGGAAAAACTAAAAGAGCAACTCCTCCAAAACCTATTAAAAGACCTGTCCAACCTTTAATATTAAGTCTTGGCCTGTCAGGTAAAACTAATTCTATAAGAGCCATAAACAAAGGAACTGTAGCTACCAGTAAAGATGCAACTCCTGAGCTTATACGAGTTTCAGCCCAAACTACACATCCATTCCCACCTAACAATAGAAACAGTCCAACTACTGAAATCTTCATAACCTCTGAAAAGTTCTTAGGAAGTTTTAGTCCTTTATAAACAGAAAAAGCAAGCATTAAAGCACCTGCAGTTAAAAATCTTATCCCTGCAAATAAAGTTGGCGGGAATTCTCCTACTCCTATTCTTATAGCCAAATAAGTAGATCCCCAAAGTATACATACAGCTATATAAGCTAAATAAACCTTGCTTTCTTCATTTTTAAATATTGAATTCATTAAGTCTCTCCTTAAGCCTTTATTTTTTCACAATGTCCATTATAGCATAAATATTTAAATATTTTATCACTATGCAACACAAAAGTTTTAGTGTATTAGTGCATTTTTTACACACATAAATAGGACATTAAATATACAAGCTATTTATAGCATTATGTTTAATATATATAAAGTTTTAAAATGCATCAAGAAATTTCAGACTGACCAATACTTCTAAGTGAAAGGATGAATTTTATGTTTATCAATCTAAAGGATGTGGCGAAACTATCTTCAGAAGAACTTAACAATTTATATGAGAAGAATTTCAGCAACTCTCTATATAAATTTTTTAAATTAGGAGACATGGTTGTACACTATGAAAAAGCCTTAGGTATGAATGTATGGGACACAGAAGGCAATAAGTATTTAGATTTTATGGGAGGCTTTGGCGCCTTAAACCTTGGTCATAACCATACTCGAATTATTGAAGTTGTCAAAAATCATTTCTCAAATCCAAACCTTCTTCAGCAAAGCATAAACGTATATAATGGTGTTCTTGCTAACAACATAAGCTTTTTAACCAGAGGCAAACTGCCTGTCAGCTTTTTTACCAACAGCGGTGCTGAAACTGTTGAAGAAGCAATAAAGATTGCTTATATGTACTATGGTAAAGGAAAGATTGTATACTGCACAAATGGATATCACGGAAAAACCTTAGGTGCTATTTCTGCCTTAGGTACAAATAGCAAAAATAAATTTCTGCATTTTGAACATCAGTTTATAGAAATACCTTTTGGAGATACAAATGCTTTAATAAAAGTTGCTAAAAAGCATAATATTGCCGCTTTTATAGCTGAACCTATTCAAGGCGAGGGAGGGATCAATCTGCCTCCTGAAGGATACTTCCAAGCTGTTCGTGAGATTTGCAATGAAAGTGAGATAGTGCTTATATTAGATGAAATACAAAGCGGCCTTGGAAGATGCGGTACAATGTTTTGCTATGAACAGCTTAATATTGTTCCCGATATTCTATGCCTTTCAAAATCCCTCAGCGGTGGGATAATGCCTGTAGGCTCAGTTTCTGTTAAACAGGAAATTTGGGATAAAACCTATGGAAAGCTTAAGAATGCCATGCTTCCTTCCACTACCTTTGGTGGAAACACCTTAGCCTGCATAGCTGCAATTGAAACCTTAACCATTATTAAGGAGGATAGCCTTCCTGAAAGAGCAAACGAACTTGGAGAGTACACACTTATGAAGCTTAACAAGCTTAAGGAAAAGCATGAAATAATAACTGAGGTTCGAGGAAAAGGGCTTTTCATTGGCATCGAATTTGGAGGACTTAAAAAGCTTCACCTGCCTATGCTGGAAGAGTTTATGATGGTAAATATAATCTCAAAAATGCTTAGAAAGCACAAAATCTTATGCGGCTTCGCAGCTAATAATCCTTGTGTAATAAAGTTTGAACCTCCTCTTATTGTAACAAAGGAGGAAATTGATTGCTTTGCGGAAGCTTTAGATAAGGTGCTTGATGAAAGCAAAAATGAGTTTTCACTAGCTGTTGATGCTTTTAAAACCGCTGCGAAGACATTAATTGATTAACTACCCTTGAGACTATGCATTGTCAGAATAAAGTTTAGCAATAACTTTTTAAATGAAAATGTGGTAGAAGCAAATAATAATTTATGCAATACCCCCTTGTAAGTCTATTTCTTTATCCTCATAATATTTATACTTGGCTAATGTTTTTGCTTAGTACGTAAATACACATAATATAAGTCTCAAATTGTAAGGAATCAGTCAAATATTTTTCTTTTTAAATTACAAGGAGGTTGGAGCCCTAAATTGGCTTCAATTGGTAATCTGCGAATGGAAATGAACGCTTTGGATTCCCCAGTGTTTCGAATGAAAGGAGAAATTATGAGGAAATCATTTTATGCTATTTTAATATGCACATTTACTTTTATGCTTTTATGCGGATGTGAAAATCCTATAAAGGCAAAAAAGGATGTAATTATGGAGGATGTTAAGCTAGTCAGCGTTAATGGCTCTATCAGGTATGATAATATTCAGTATGGCTTCACTTTTTCTTTACCGGAAGACTGGAGTGGGTATAAAATGCTAACCAAACGTTGGGAAGGTGTATCTTCAGGACAACAGACTGGTGAAAAAATAGTGGAAACAGGTCCTATTATTTTAATAAGACACCCTCAGTGGACGACAGAAAATCCAAGACAGGATATCCCGATTATGATATTCACTCAAAAGCAGTGGGCTTCGCTGCAGAAGGATGAATTTCATGTAAGTGCAGCACCAATAGGCCCAAGTAAACTTGGGGAAAATAAGGATTATGTTTTTGCTCTACCAGCTAGATATAATTTTTCATTTTTGCCCGGATATGAAGAGGTAGAAAGTATATTGAAGAACAATCCTCTTAAGGCAACTGAAAATACACCCAAATATTAAAGCTGAATAAGGATATTTCTGATACCTTGCATAGGTCATCAGGAATATCCTTAATTTGTTATAGTTATATCTCCCATTTAACATCATACATTTCTAGTAACATACATTTTTCAAAACTATTCCAAATCCATTTTAATAAAATCTCCATATAAAATTATTGACTCTGACACCGTGTCATAGTGTAATATAAAAACAGAGCTTGGTAATATTAACAAAACTCATAGCCGGCAGAGCATTAGTCGGTATTAGCAGCTCTTATTATTGTTGGAGGTATAGTCATGAGAACAGTAAAACAAATTTCGGATTTGACAGGAATCAGTGTACGTATGCTGCATTACTATGATGAAATTGGATTATTAAAGCCAAGTTCAGTTACAAAGGCAGGTTACAGGCTTTATGACGATAAAGCTCTAGAAACCTTGCAGCAGATCTTATTTTTCAAAGAGCTTGATATCCCGCTAAAAGAGGTTCAGGAAATCATGACTAGTCCCCATTTTAATAAAATGGAAGCTCTAGAAAATCAAAAGAAACTGCTCATTTTAAAACGCAATAGATTAGATGATTTAGTAGAGCTCATTAATAAAACATTAAAAGGAGAACATGCAATGAGTTTTAAAGAATTTGATATGAGTGATTACTATAATGTATTAGAAGAATTTAAGAAAGAAAATATTGATAAAGTAATCAGACAGTTTGGAAGTATAGATAAATTTGATGAAATGCTTGAAAAGATAAAAGCTGGGGAGTCAAAGCTTGCCAAAATAGCTATAGAGGAATATGGAAGTATAAAAAAATATGCTGAAGCTGTAAAAAAGAATTTGAATAATAGCCTGATGTTAACAAAGTCAGAGCAAATTGAAGAATTTAAAAAGGATTTTCTTAATGATAAGCATCCTAAATTAAAAGAACTATATAAAAACCTTACAGCTGATTTAAGGAAGGATCCTTCTTCAGAGGAAGTTCAGAAAATTGCTGGTGAAATAACTAATACAGTGAAAAATGATTATGAAGTTTTTGCGACTGATATGGGAGAGCATTTTTGGTATACCATGATACGTCTCTACTTAATATTTCCTGAGTGGATAGAAGAAGTTGATAAGAAATACGGAAGTGGTGCATCTAAGTTTATTGGAAAAGCTTTAGAAACTTATTTAGGGGCCTATGAGCCTAAAATAGAAATACTATATAAAAAGCTTACTGCTGACTTAAGTAAAGATCCTTTATCAAAGGAGATTCAGGAAATTGTTGCTGAAATAGTTGAAGAAACACAAAAAACTCATAAAGCTTTAGAAGTAGAAGTAGGAGAAAACTACTGGGGCTATCAAGCTCAGCAGTATTTATCAGAGACTATTATGGCCAAAGTAATAGATGATAAATATGGAAGCGGTGCATCTAAATTTATTGGAGAAGCTCTAAAGTATTATAAGGAGTATAATATCAACGCTTAAAACTTGATGTGCTGAGAAAAGACTAGAAGAACTTTATTTAAAAAACTATGCTATTTATAATCTAGCATAGTTTTTTTATGTATAGTTGCAGTACCAATAGGATTAAGCAAACTTGCGGAAAATAAGAATGATGTTTTCGCCCTCCCAGCTAGCACTTATTTTCTTGTATCAAAGTTTTCTGGCTTTAAATACAAATGAAAAAGGCAGCATCTTTGCTTTTTTTATTCTATCTGAAACTTCACCTGCTTCATTTAATATTTTACTGTCAGTTTGTTCAACCATTGCTTCAATAATAAATCCTGCTTTTGATAAGGCGTTGATATAAGTTGAAATCTTGCGGCTGCAGAGCAAAACTTCATTTTCACCAGGCATCGGCTGCGTAAACCAGGCTTCATCAAAATAAGATTTTTCAAATAAAAGCTTGTCTTCATCTATAGCAACGCAGTTATTTAGAGGGTGCTTCCAGCTAAATATAAAAACTCCATCCTTTTTTAAATAAGCTGCAATTTTTATGAATGTATTTTCAAGGTCTGTTGTCCATCCAATAGCATAAATTGAATATACAAAATCAAAATAATTTTTTGGTATTCCACATTCCTCTTCCATAGGAGAGCATATTAATTTTGCAGTATAGTTATTTTCTCTTAAATAGTTATTAGCATTCTCAAGCTGCTTGTTGGACATATCCAATCCCCATAATTCAGCAGCACCTTTATCTGCATGATACTTTAAAGAATGACCGCTTCCGCAGCCAATTTCAAGTAATTTCTTTCCCTTTACATCACCAAATAAATTCAGCTCTTTCTCAGTAACAAAACAAGGTCCATATTGGGGCAATGCTGTAACCCCAAACCAATCATCAGCATATGTATTCCAATAAACTCTATTTATTTCGTGTATTGTTTTATCACTCATATGTGCCTCCATAATTATAAAAACTTTTGATGCATTAATTTATAAAGTTTGGCTACGTATCACTCGCAAAACCCTTAAGAAACTTTCCAATTGAAGGTTTGAAATATTTTATGCGCTTTTAAAATCATCTTTTGTCATTTCATAATCTACCGATGATTGAAGCTCACCAAGTTGATTTTTCCACGAGTACATATTTACTCTCACTTTGTGGAAACCAAGCTTTTCATAAACGTGTTGTGCTCGTTTATTGTTTAAATTTGTATCCAAGATAATCTTTGAATAACCATACTTGTAGAATAATGTACCAATGAGCATCTTTAAAAATCGTGTTCCATGTCCCTTTTCTTGTTTTTCAAAATCACATATCTTTATTCCTATCTCAGCAGTACCATTGCCTTTATTGTAATAAGACATCTCTCCAATCGGTGTATTACAATACTCTATTATTAGTCTTCGGCGTGTTTCATCTGTATCCTCTGAAACTTGAGCAGCAATTTCATTATCTGTAATATTAAGTCCCTTTGGAAAGCCTGCATGTGCCATAACAGCTCCATCACGCCACCACTTTCCTAGTATAGGTGCATCTTCTATAGTTGCATTTCTAGTAGTTAAATCACCCTGTTTTATATACATTGCAAATCCCCCATCAATTTAGAGATACATTACATGTCCAATCAGCTTGTACTTTCATATTAAGCTTATACTATCCGTCCTAATATTGCCTCTGATATTCTATAAGTATAATCATCAACATTTTTTTGAACATCAACTTTCTCAAAATCAGCAGGAGACCCTAAATAACCTTGGTCTGAAAGTTCTTTTATATGACCGCCAAATAACCATGCCTCACCACTGCTGTCATCTAAAGCAATAGGAGGTAAAGATTTTGTTTTGTTTGCATCAACAAGATATGGATAGAACTCGTGTATCATAGCTGTTTCAATATCTCCGCCATGAATATCAGGGACTTCTGCATTGCTTACACTTATTGCTTGTGGTTTTATAGGACATAAATAGGGTTCATTAAACTCAAGGCCAAAGTGCGCAAATGTCCATTCATCAAAAGCATAACAAGCATTGATATGCAGCTTTTTATGAGCTTCTCTAAATGCTTCTATAATCGCCATATTATGCTCAATATCTCCATGTGCATTAACACCAAAAATATTATTGAAGCCAAGCTCCGATAGTGATAATAAAATATCTGAAATTAATGCTTTTGCAGTTTCTTTTCGTATATGGAAGGAACCTATAAAACCGGCTGTTGACTGGCAAACACCCCAATAAAAAGGCGGGGCAATAACAACTGCATAACCCTTTTCTTCAAGTTTTTCCTTTATTGCTAGGCAGTATATGTGAGAAGTATAAATATCTGTTCCTAAACATAATTGTGGACCATGCTCTTCAATAACGCCCATTGGTAATAGGACAATTGCATTTTTGAGAGCTAAGCTTTGTATTTCAGGCCACTTCATATTCGCCATTGTATCCTTAAAAATTTCATTAATCATAAAAATTCTCCTCTACCTTACCTTCCTCCATATTTAATCTAATTATTTCATCTATTCTCTCTGCAGTTTCCAATGGAGTCATATGGGTATTGTCCACTAATATAATATTAGGATTAGTGTTTGAAGCATTATTCTTTAACCATTCATTAAATTGCTCAGAGCTCTTAATCCAATTTTCATCAGTTACATTTCTTCCGTATTTCATTCGTTTTACAAGCTCATCTTTTTCAGCAACAACAGCAATATAAATTATCTCAGTAAAATATTTTCTAGCATCGCAAACTTCAAACTGTTCAGGCACTGCACATCCGCATAGAACCACAGGCATACCTATTTGCGAAATGTTGTAACAGACACTCATCCACAGTTCTCGATAATCCCTATAATTATTTTCTGGTGTATTATATCTTTCTGACCAAAGCAAATCGCTTTCCATAACAATATAATTTTTTTCGCTTCTAAACAAAATTTCACAAGCAGTAGACTTGCCAATGCAGCTCGCTCCTGAAATAACAAATAACTTGTTTCTCTTTGTTGGATCCATTTTTATCCCCCCATTACTAAACCATTTTCTTTTATTTAACCGCTTTAATTAATGCAGCTTTATTCCATCTTCTTTCTACTGTTATGCTTTTAAACCCTATATCAGAAAGAAGGTCAAGTTCTGTGTCTAATGCTAGGGGGATATCAATATGGATACTCCCAAAGGGAACTTGCTGTTTTTCATATATCTCTTTTGCATTATTCAGTAAAATAACTTCAGCTTCCTTATCTTTACAAGCAGTATCGCCGTTTATAAAATAACCGTTTACCTTTAGACAGTCATATATTTTTCTATAAAGCCGTTCCTTTTGCTGTAATGTAAAATGATGAAAAGAATATGTGGAAAGTACCAAATCAAAATGATTTTCTGTAAACTCAACATAATAATAGGATTTACAAATAGTGCTTAGGGATACATCTGGGTGTAACTTCTTTTTCTTTAACTCCTCCAGCATACCAGATGAAATATCAATTGCAGTAACTTCAGCTGAATGTTTAATTCTTTCTATTTCTAATCCAGTCCCGCATCCAAGAACCAAAATATTTTTAGGTTCTCCACAGGAACTAATTTGTTTTTCTATTTCATCATAAAACTCACACATGCCAATATCCTCATAAAAATGCCTATCGTAATCTTGAGCACATTTATTAAAATGCTCGTCCATGTTTTCTGCTTCAGACCCCATAAATTACCCTCCTTAATTACTGATTACCTTGTAATTCTTTCTCCACAAGCTTATGAACTCTTCCAAAGGATATTTCTTTATCTTCTCCTCCCAAAGTGAGAAAGCTCTTAGCCAAATCCTCTGTGGTAGACTCTAATAATGTCATAAACTGACCGTATGCAAAGTTGAACTTAGGATCTTGTTCATCTTGTCCAAATACTGAGTATATTAATCCCTCAATCATCTGATCCATTCCCCAAAGCTTTAAATGCAATAACTCATGAATAATTAATGCTTCCAGGTTTGTTTGCTTAGGATTATAATTATTTATCATTAAAACGGCCTTTTTATCATCCATATCAATCTTGATATCACCTGTTTTTCTCCATTCCTTATTAACTATTTCATGCTTAATATCCCAATCTCTAAGCCTTAAAATATCCTGCCACTTTCTTAAAAATACTTCTACATCCTTCTCATCAAATTTCATTCTTCAGTATCCTCCGTAATTATATATATAGTTATGTATTAATTCGCCTTCTTATTTTCAAGTGCACTAATTGCTAAACATATTAAGCCAATAGACAATAATGTTATAGCGCTTTTATTTTCAAGTTTATTCATTATGTTTAGAACAAGTGTAGCAATACCCATTGCCAAGCCAATAGCTTTAAAAATTAGTTTTTTCAAATCCATATTTATCATAGTTTTCCCCTCCCCATAAAACCTTTATATAGTTTAATATAGTTATTTTATATATAGTTATAAGGCTGTCCCAAAACAATTAAACAAGCGAATCATTTAAATATATGGAAGCAAAAACTTCCTAAAATTTAAATTCCGCATTAGGTTTAATCTGTTTTGCTACAGCCTCAATTGCTATCAATATATATTTTTACTTATCTCCCTAATTTAATTATATCATGTAAATAATGTAAAATATAGTCTTATATTTGCGAGGATTTTCCAGTAAACTGATAAAGATAAACAATTCAACTATACATCACTTTTGGGGAGATGGTGCTTTGTATAAAGATTTATTAAAAAACAGAAACTTCACCTTATTAACTTTTGGAGGTTTTATTTCTTCCATAGGAGATTATCTCTACAACATAGGTGTGACAGTATATCTATACAGTGCGACAAAATCAGTTGGTGCCGTTGCTTTAATGTGGCTTTCAAGAGCTGTTTTAAGGATACCTATGCTCTACTTATCCGGTATTATTGCAGACTCCTATAATAAGAAAAGAGTAATTTTATTACTAATTTGACTAGTGTTGTCTTCGCATTTCTTTTCATATTTGCAAATGAACAAAGACTTTGGCTTGTCTATATTTTGGCCTTTTTATTACAATCACTAAACGACATTGATGTAAGCTCTGAAACAGCTATACTTCCTGAGTTAGTGTCAAAAGAAGAACTCTCCTACTCAAACTCAATTTTTTCATTTTTAGAATCAACAAGTGTTTTTCTTTCCCCTGCTATCGGCGGAATATTATATAAGCTCTATGGCAGCAATGTTTTATTTATTATTAACGCCATAAGCTTCTTAGCAGCAAGTATTTTATTTTCATTTATTAAATACAGTTTCATAAAACCTGAAACTGTCATAAAGAAAGTCGGAATTATTAAAAGTGGGTTAGAAGTGTACAAGATTTTATTAAAGTACCCTAATGTCAAGACAGTGTTCATTATTTCAAGTGTACTTGCTATAATCGGCAGGTTCTATGAGACTTATAAAACAGCAGTTTCAGATATATTATTAAACATAAAACCGGAAGGAATTATTTACTTTGATTACGCCTTAGCAATTGGCGGTCTCTCTATTCCACTAATAGTTAAAGTCCTCTCTAAGAAAAATCAAGTATCAGTATTCATACTTTCTACTGCGGCCGTTGGAATTGGATATATTATATTTGGATATTCACATAACTTTATAATAACCTTCATAGCTTTAATTTTCTTAGGCTTAGCTCAAAATATACAGGGAATTTATTCACGAACTATAATTCAAAATAACATTCAGAAAGAATATATTGGCAGGGTATTTTCCTTCTATAAAATACTTCTTACCTCCTTTGCTATATTAGGACTTGTAATAGCAGTACCTTTTTACAATCTAATAGGTATTGGTTATTCCTTCTTAATCTTCGCAGTTATCTTAATTTTATTGTGTATTTTACAGCTTAAAAGCAATTCTAGAAGTGTTAAACAATGATGTTTTAAAATTGAATAATACGCTGCTAAATAGTAAAACCTTTTTATAGAATAAGGTCAATTATGCATTATATTACATTATATGGTATAATAATATAAAGTGAATTTAGTATTTATAACATGTTGTACTAAAAGGAGTTATGTATATGGAACTGATAGCAATTATAGCAATAATATTATTAGGGCCAATTTCCTTATTTACAATTATTTTAGTCGCAGTTAAAAATGGTGTAGAAGAAGCTTCAATTGAACTTAAAGAAGATTTTATTGACGAATTTAACATACGAAAAGAAAATTGAGAGCCATAATGAGAATTAGTATAAAGTTTATTATTAAATGCAATTCTTATATTCTGAACCAATTGTAAAATAATATGAGCAAATTTAAGTTGGTGTTTATATGGAGAGATATACTATGGCTTTGGTATTTTTAATTATAATTTTTACTCCATTGATTTCAATTGTTTCATTAGGTTTTATATCTTTATTTACAGCAACCACTATTTCTTCACTTATAATTTTGTCTTTTATTGCGTTATTAACTTATGGTTTGATAGATTTTATAAAAATATCCTTTTCATTAACATTAGTTAAATTAACGTCCATCAAATCACATTCTATCAGGAGCTTCTAATCCGAGCAGCTGAAGTCCCATTTCCAGGGTATCTTTTGTAATGGTAATGAGTTTAAGCCAGGATAGCTGCTTTTCTAAATCTTCCTCTTTTGCAATTATGTTATCTTGATAAAATTTATTAAATGTATTAGCCAAGTCGTAAATATATTCACATATTCTATTAGGTGCTGTATCTTGAAAAGCCCCTTCTACTGTTTCATTGAAAGCAGTCAGCATAAGCATTAAGCTTCTTTCTACAGCACTGGAGGGCTCAGCGAGTTTTAATTCATATTTATCAATCTGATCTTTACACTTAGCTAAAATTGATTTAATTCTTACAACAGTATAAAGTATATAAGGTCCAGTTTTTCCTTCAAAGGATGAAAACCTATCTATATCAAATATATAATCCTTTGTGACCTGGTTTGAAAGGTCTCCATATTTTAGAGCAGCTAATCCAACCTTCCTCGAAATCTCTTCTGCCTCAGATTCGCTCATGGATTTATTATCCTTTAATTTGGTCTTAACATTATCTTTGATCATTTTTATTAAATCCTGAAGCCTCATAACTCCCCCCTCTCTTGTCTTAAAGGGCTTGCCATCCTTACCATTCATAGTTCCGAAGCCTACAAAATCTAATATTAATTTTTCATCTGCAATTCTTGTCTTTACTGCGCATCTAAATACCTGTTCAAAGTGCATTTCCTGTCTTTTATCAACTACATATATGATTTGATCTGGGTCATACTTCTTAATCCTCTCCCAAATAGTTGCTAAATCTGTTGTGCTATAGAGTGTGGCACCATCAGATTTAAATAGTATAAAGGGTGGAACGATATAATTATCTCCTTCTTTAGAAACATCAATGACTGTTGCGCCTTCACTTTCATAAGCAAAGTTATTGTCTTTAAGATAGTTAACCATTTCATTTATATATTTTTGACTGTCACTTTCACCCTTCCATAGGTCAAATTCCACGTTTAATTCACTGTAATTTCTTTTAAGATCTTTAATGGAAACAGCAAGTATATGTTTCCAAAGAGCAATATAGCCTTTTCTTCCGTTTTGCAGCTCAAAAGTTGCTTTCCTAGCCTCTTCCATGGCCTCCTCATTGCTTTTGGCAAGTCTGCTTGCAGCGGGATATATTTCCTCAAGTTCATCTATTGTAAATGGAGCCTTCTCTGGGTATTCTCCATAATAGCTTTCATCAAAATAAGGCAGATCACCATTACGTCTTTTAAGCTCACTAATTACCATACCAATCTGAAGTCCCCAGTCTCCTAGATGAACGTCGCCTATTACTTTATGGCCTAAAAATCTTGAAATTCTCTTTATACTCTCACCTATTATTGCAGCGCGAAGATGTCCTACATGTAGCGGTTTTGCTACATTAGCTCCACCATAATCTACAATAATAGTTAAAGGATTAGAAGCCTCAGTACATCCAAGTTTCTCGTCATCTACCATTTTGCTTACATAATCAACAATGAAGCTATCTTTCAGTATAAAATTAATAAAACCAGGGTTAACTATATGAACAGCTTCAAATATATCAATATTTTTCAGCTCTTCCACTACTGAATTTGCTATTTGCATAGGTGCTTTTCTATATTTTTTAGCCGCAGACAAAGCTCCGTTGCATTGAAACTGACAAATATCAGGCCTGTCAGATTCTGTGACTCTTCCATACTCTCTATCGTATCCCTTTAGTTCAAACTTATCTTGAACAATTTCAGTTAGGATATCAGTCATTCTTTTCATACACTAAACCCCCAAATTTAATTTTGTTTGTCATATAAATAAAAAAACACCTGTCTCTTTATAAAGAGACGGGTGTAAATCCGCGGTACCACTCAAATTAACTAAACTTAGTCCACTCAAAACTTTAACGCGGTCAGCGGCTTTTCCTCGCAATTGCTCAGAAAGCTTCTCAAAGGCCCGTTTCACCATTTTCTTCTTGCAGGACTTCCACTCTGTTCCTGCTCGCTGGCAGAAAAATTAATGATTACTTTTTCCTTATCCTTGAATATCTAGCTAATTTATTTAGATTATATTATATAGAACATCGCCTTAAGTGTCAACAATACAATTAGCTCTATATCTCAATATTTATCATTGAAACAAGTTACATATTTCCACTATTCACATCAAAATTTCTATTTTTTACTGATGATATATTAATAATTAAAAGCGCAACACCACCGGTAATAGGCATTATATACGTAGGTATCAGCTTCAGCAGTATTCCTGAAAGCAGCAGAGCAGCCGGGAGCAGAGTTTTCCCAATACTTATTCCAATACTCATGACTCTTCCCCTAAAATCCTCCGGTATAGTTATCTGCATCAAATATGAAATAGGAATATCAATTAATGCAATTGCAAAACCAAATGCAGTCATTAATATGCAGTAATAAACCATATATGCACTGCTTAAAAACTGAAGATCACTAAAAAGTATTGGCAATCCTATTAAAATCATGGACAGCGATAAGATAATGCTTAACTTTTTTAGAAGCTTGGTATATGCAATTTTTTCACTTATTTTTTTAATACATAATGCACCAATAATCATACCTACAGGAACCGCACCTTGTATAATTCCAAAGGCTCTGGAATTTAATTTAAGAACACTGTTAATGATGTATGGCAAAGGCACCGTGACTGAAAATCCCAAGAAAAAGTTTAAGGAAATCAACATAATAAATAAGCTTTTGATATTTTCATTTGACCATATATAATTAAAGCCTTCCTTAATGTCTCCTAATAAATTAATCCTTCCTGCTGAGTTTGCTTCCTCATAAGACTTGCCATTAAACGTAAAATCTATAAAAAACTCACAAGCAGCGGAAAAAACAAAGGATATACTGTTAACAATAATAAAGGCTCTTATATCGAATATAGCAAAAACCAAACCGCCGATTACTGGTCCAAGAATTGAAGAAATCGAATTTATTAGCTTGCTTATACTGTTAATATTGAGCAGCATTTTTTCTGATACAATATTAGGCTTAGCTGTTTCCATACCTACACTGAAGATAGTTGTAAATATAGTAAGCATTAGGATAGCTGTATAAATCATTGCAAGGCTGAGTCCATTTATAATGCTTAATAAATAGACTACTAAAAGAACAGCACCATTTAATAAGTCCATTAAAATTACAAGTTTCTTTTTATTAAATTTATCTGCAATTACCCCTGCCAACGGGTTTATTAATATCATAGGTACCGTACCTAAGATTAAGGATATTGCAAAGCTTAAAGAGGATCCTGTTAATTTAAGCACATATAAATCCAGTGCAAAAGAGAAAATAGCATTTCCAAACACTGAAATAATATTTCCTATAGAATATAGCAGTAAATTATTAAATTCCTTGTAGTCCATTTTATTCTCTAACATCATTGCTATTGATTTCATATTAAAACCTCCATCAAATTCTTCTTTAATTTGATTATAAACTGTGGTCTTAACCCTCCATCAATAAGGCAAATTTAAAATTTTTAGAGCAAAAAACACTAAAAGATAGGGTTAACCCTACCTTTTTCCAAGGAAAGAATAGCTGTACACCTTTTCTCCATCCACAAAAAAGCTTTCATACCTGCCGCCTTTATCCGCTGTGTCTGAAATTCTTTCTTCTATAAGCTTGTAATTTAAACTTTCAATTTCCTGTTTTATATTTTTTGCTAAGAAATTCTTCCGATACTTTCTTTCAATCAAACTGTTGCCGCTGAAATTCTTAAATGTAATAAAGGACCCAAGCAAACAGGCATCTTCTTTTACATAAGAATCCACAGATTTTAAAAGAAACTCTTCATGCTCAAAGCTGTAATTGCTGCTGCCGGATATATCAAGGATGTAATCTACGGACCTTTCTTTTATAGGAATTTCAAGAAAATCAGAACATATAAAAATTATATTCTTAGGATTAGGTGCTTTTTCAATTAACTTTTTTAGAAACTTATGCCTCTCCAAATTATGATCTACTGCGATATAAACACAATCCTCAGGCAATTGATTATAAATATTTCTAAGAAAAAACCCCATACCCGTACCCAATTCAAGAAGTACTTTTTCATTGAGTTTCAAATTTTCTATTTTTCTGGAGGACCACTCCAAGCCTTTATGCAGATTATCAAGATATGAGGTACTTGTTAAACTTATATAATCAGAAATAGAATTATCATCAGAATTAACAGAGCTTGTATAAATAGAATTACCGGCCTTTAATATGCCTGATTCTATAATATGTTCTTCTCCACAGCTGCATTTGAGAGTTCCGTTTATTATCTGATTATTGCTTATTCTGCCATCCTTTAATACAAGGCTTCCATTGCATTTTGAACATTTGAAAAGCTCCAGATTCTTAAGATTTATTCCCATTTCAAAAGCTGGTTCTGATGATTTCTCAGACATAGCATCAATTTCATTCTTCAACTTGTCCTTTATTTTCAGGAGCCGTTCAATTTCCTCTGAAACCTTCCTATGCTTATCAATAAACAGTTCTCTGTAGTAAATATCTCCCTCATAGTCCGTAAGCCTTCCGAAGCTTTCATAAAAGAATATTATTTTAATTTCATTAAGATTAAAGCCTAAACCTTTTAAGTTTAGTATTTGGTCTAAAGCCTTTTGACACCTTGAATCGAAGTAATACTGCCCGCCCTGCTTTTCAGGCAGTATAAGCCCCAAATCCATATAATGCCTTATTGTATCAATACTTAGATTATTGACCTGTGCAAATTTGCCTATTCTCATATTATCACCTATTATAATCATAAACTATTTTCCTTGGTTTGCCATATACCTTAGTGAAATTTATTATAAGAATTACTTGTGCTAATGCAAATAGTATTCCTGCAATGAAATAAGCTTTGCTGTATCCGCTGTTTGTTTTAAATAAAAGTTTTTTTGCAAAGATACCGGTAATAGTCTGTGAAATTCCTTGTGCAATAAATAATATAGAGGAATAGGCCGGTCTATATTCCTTTTCTACTAATTCCATAGGTAGTGAGCTGAAAACAGGGCTTGTAGCATTAATAAGTCCGGATCTAAAGAATAAAGAGGTACTTATAACAGCAACAGTACTGATTCCAGGTATTCCCCCATTACCAATTAAAAGCATAAAAGGAACAGCTGCAAGGCAGAACCAAGCAAGCATGTTAATCTGCCCGAATTTTTTTATAAAAAGTGGTGCAAAAGGCATAAATACTAAAATAGCAAAATATTGAGTGGTCATAATAATAGAAACTGAAGCTCTATTAATTCCCAATGTTCCAAGGTAAATTGATACATAAGGAACTATAAGGGATACTGCTATTTTGCATATTACAACATAAAGCAGAAATAATAATGCATACTTGCTGCAGACTGCTTTAAAATTAAATTTAGTTTTATTCCTTTCTGTTGTGCCGCAATAATCTTGTTTAGTTTCCTTTATAAAAAATATAGGAACCATACTGAATATTAAAACTAAAATAAAGAGCATCAGAACCTTTTTATGTGCCTCTATATAAACTCCCTTTTGAAAATCAGAAAGAGAAGCTATGCTTTTAGTTAAAACATTTGCAGCTTCATAGGATATATTTAACTTTGCAGAAAAGAAGCTTACTATAAGAGGGCCTCCGGTAAAGGTTCCAAACAAAGATCCAATAACACTTGTATAAAAAGCAGCTGTAAAATAGAAGTTCTTATTTGATGAATTTGTATAGCTTGATAGAAAGGGTGCTATTATTACATCAAACAGGGTCATTCCTGTTATAAGCAGTAAAACCCCAGCACTTTTTATAAATATTTCATTAGAAAATATAATTAGACTTAAAGAAAGAGCTGCAGTTATAGCTCCAAACAGCATTATTTTCTTATAGCCTATTTTAGTTACAGCAAACATTAAACCCGCACTAATAAAGGCTGCTGCTCCAAGAAAGGTTGGAAAACTGCCTGCGATTTCTGAAGATGTAAGCTGAAGAAAAGTCATTAACACATCAAAAAGAATTCCGTTTAATACTCCGATAAAGCAGTATACAATGATAAACATTAAGCAGTTAAAAGATTCTCTTTTCTTAAAGGAAGCTGTAAGCATAATTCATACCCCTTATATATATAATTATTATAAAATATTTAATCATATTAGATGTACATCTAACTTAATCTTAAAAAAATTTATTACTTATCCAATACGACTTTTATAATGGCTTGAGATAATTCTTCAAGTCTTTCTTTATTTAATTTGTAGTAGGTTTTATTGCCTTCTTTTTCGAAGGATACTAGGTTTAAATCCAATAAGGAATTCATATGGTAAAATACTGTTGGCGGTGTAAGCTTAAGCTCAGCTGCAAGCTCGTGTCCGTACCATTCCTTTTTAGCTAAAAGCTCTACCATCTCAAACCTTTTATTATCAGCAAGAAGCCTTAAAAATTTTTTAACTCTTTCCTTCTCCATATAGCTTTTAGGAAACTGTTCCGAATACATTCCAATATTTATCCATTCAATATTATCAATTGGAGGAATATAAAACAGCCAAGGCCTCACTTGAATAAAATACCCTATATGAATGATAAATTTTCTGTCCTCGGCATTAGAATACCTTTTAATATACTCATTAAAAAAGTAAGTACTGTCTTCGTTATATAATTTCTCATACCTTTCTTTAAATGTTGCCAAGGTATTTAATATTTCATTTTCTATAGGAGCGTAGCATTTCTGATAAAACTGCCTTAAGAGCAGGCATAAACGAAGCTTTATTTCCTCTGGATTTTCAACGCATTCTATGAGCTTTTCTTTTATGGAATCCTCTCTAAACTCAGAGTTCAAAATAATCTCCATTATTTTATCAGCTTCCTTTGTAAGCAGAGAATTTATACACTCCTGTTTGGCAGGAATATCAGAATAATTCTGATTAATAATATATGAAGATAAAACCCTGCAGTCAATTTTTTCAATATAGTCTATAAAATCTGAAACAGAAGAAAGCTTAAGATTTTCTACAGCAATTCTTCCTAACACATGCTTTATTTCAGCCCACTCGAAAAAATAATCAAGCTCGCTTGTCATGTATCTAGTTAACTTATTTTGCATTAAGCCAACCTTTTGTTTAACCTCCTCAGCCTGAACATAGTTAAACTGTAAAAAGAACTTATCCATATTGTCTATATTTGCTGTAAAATGAAGAGCGTAGATAAACTCTACTGGTGGATGAACTACAATCAATATATTTTTCATATTAACCTCACTTATATCACTTTTATCTAAGTAATACTTTCATTAGATAATCATCTAATATAATTATATTGTTTATATGAATGATATGTCAACTGCGATTACTCAATAAATTCTCAAGTTTATTTTTAAATTCTAAAGCATCAACAGATATTCCACCACCGCTTGTATCTGCAAATACAAGTACTCTGCAGCCATCTCTCTTCATTCCTTCAAGCCAGTATTCTAAAAACTCATATACGTCAATCGACTCTATTTCAGTTTCTTTCCACTGATTTTCTTTACAGTACTTTGCGAATTCATAAGAAGGCCACAGGGGCATGGCAATTCTGCCATTATCATCAGGTATAGTTATCCATCCATTTTTGTCCTTTAGTCCGCAAACCTGCTCCGACTCAGCTACCCTATTAAAAAAGTACTTATACTTTCTATCTTCAGTTAAACAAAATATTTCTTCTACTTCACTGTAAGTCATTGTTTTCTCCTTAGTAATTTATTAGATTTCTGTATTCATTCTTTCCTACAAGAACTCTTCCAATTCGTGCAGACAAGTTTACCTTGTCTATCCATAATAATTGTATATGCCCTACTGTTTTATTATCCTCAACTGATTTTGCACTAAACATCATATTTTTAGGTTCTGATTCTGATATCATATCAATCTCATGTTTTAATTGGTTTTCAAGCTTAATTTTCATTTGAACACCCCTTTGTAATCTTATAATTATAAATAAGAAACAGTATATAAGCCAAAACACAGATAACTACACAAATTATAAAAGCTGATGGTGTTGAGACATCTGCTGTCTTACCAATAATAACGTTAACTCCCGCTGCAGTAATGTCTCCAAACATAGCAAATACAGATAACAATGTGGCCCTGTCAGCATTGCCTATACTTTTGTTTTCAATATCTACAACTATAGGATAAATTATAGCTGCACTGCCGCAAATAAGAACTATTGATAATATAGTCAGCACCCCATTAGATGTTAATACAAGTACCATGCAGCATATAATGATAGTTATATATAAAATTTTAATAATTCTATTTTTACCAAGCTTTATGCTGAATTTATATGCTTTAACTGACATTAGACTGGCTATCTGCATAATCATAGTCAACATTCCAAAATATTTAATACTTATTCCGCTTCGAAGATATTGTGACTGGTTTAGAAATACACTTACTACCTGAACTACCTCATTTATAAGTGCAAAGGAAATTACCAGTACTATAACATTTTTGTTTTTGAGAGCTTTAAGCAAGCTTACTCTAAGCTTTGGTTTTTCTTCATGCTGCACTTTAATATCTTTTATAAACAATGTTAATATTGATGCCGCCGCATAAGGAATAATAGTCCAAAATACCGTACTATTCATGGATTGTCTTACAAGTATAGAAAAGATAATCGATGCAATTAGATATCCGCCGGTTGAAAAAGCACTATATCTGCCAAATATTTTTTCGCTTTCCTCCTGCTTGACGGATGAATATAAAAGGGCTATATCACAGCCTGATATTCCTGCTAAAGAGGCGGATAATAATACCCGTTCCAAAAAGAACATTTGAAAAGAGTTTGCTTTATAAAAAACTATTTTTGATATAAAAAATAAAAAATTTGAGATGAGAAGAGTTTTCTTATAGCCAAACTTATCTGCAAACCATCCCCATGGAATTTCAAAAATAATCATTAATATCCATGATACAGATTCTATCAAAAACATGCTTGATAAAGATAAACTTCTGCTTTGCCTGTACAAAGTAGCAATTGGCCCATAAAAAACGAGACCCTGAAGAAAGACAATAATGTACATCAAATAGATATTGATCTTTTTATTCAATTTTAATACACCTCCAAAATTACACGACAAAAAAACCTAGGAAAGGTTATTTAAAAATCATCTGTAAATTTAAGGTGCATTAAATTGGTCTATACATTTTTTATCTCCTTCAAAATTTAATAATTATATTATATCACTATGGATAATTCTGTATATAGATATCTAGATATCTATATATAAATTACTTTAAGTTAATGTCACATTAAAGTATATCGTTGATTTTATGGCATTATAAAAAGAGGTCAACTGACCTCTTTGCTTCGCTATATTTGAATAATTGAAATTAACATGTTTAATTTATATGCTCAATATTACCAACATTCATAATGTACTAAATCTTCGAGATTCTTTCTTGGACGAGCTTTAGGAGTTTCATCGGGATAGCCAATAGTTATAACTCCAACTACATATTTGTCAGAAGGTATATTTAAAACCGGCCTAATCTCTTCTTGTGTAAACTCAGCAACCCAGCAGGCTCCTAATCCTGAATTATTAGCCTGTAGAAACATGTATCCTGCTGAAATTGAGGTATCCCTAATTATTCGTTTCACTTCATCCTGTGGACTATTATCATCCAAATAAACATCTATATCTTCTTTTATTCTACAACGTACATCTGCAACACATACAATAAAAACAGGAGCTGTAAGCATCCATTTTTGATTATGAGAAGCCTCCATTACTTTTTGTCTCATCTTTTCAGACTTTACTACTATATAACGCCAAGGCTGTGTGTTATTACCTGATGGGGCAAGTCTTCCGCTTTCCAGTATCTCAGTTATTTTTTCATCTTCAACTGGATTGTCATTATACTTTCTTATGCTTCTACGTGTTTCAATTTCTTTAATCATTTATTATTTTCACTTCTCTCAATAATGTTTTAGTAGTCGCACCGTTCTATTTTACAACTGCGTATTAATTTCAGCATTCAATAACCGTATAGCATTACATGTTAATTAAATTTATGATTTTCAACAGCCTCATTTATTCTTTTTTTCTTACTGTTTTTACTAATCCTCTACTTCAGAAGTACAATGAGGACATCTAGTGGCATCAACATGTATTTCACTATAGCAATACTTGCATAACTTAGTTTTAGAAGGAGCAGGCTCATGTGGTTCCTTCTTTCTAGTAAAGCGATTTATTTGCTTAATTACTATAAATATTGAAAAAGCGATTATTAAGAAGTCCAAAACGTTATTCAAGAATACTCCATAATTTATAGTGGCTACCCCAGCTTTTTTAGCTTCCTCCAAGGTATTAAAATTTCCTGCGCTAAGAGGTATAAACCAGTTGGTAAAATCAAGCCTTCCAACTAAAAGCCCTATCAATGGCATTACAATATCGCTTACCAAGGATGAAACTATTTTCCCAAAAGCCCCTCCGATTACAACCCCCACTGCTAAATCAACCACGTTTCCTTTCATGGCAAACTGTTTAAACTCTTTCCACATACATTTTCCTCCTCTTGAAACTCAATTTTATAAATATTATAACACATTACCGTTGATGCCTTACACAGTACCTGAACTATAAATCTTCAGCATACTTTTAATTCTCCTTATAAGTTCCTCACGCACATTCGCAGGCTCGAGGCACTCACATTTGTCTCCAAAGCTTAGCAAAAGATTGTAACCAAAATCGTCAGTTACAAAAGGAAAGCTTACAAGCAATTTATCATCTCCGTATACCTCAATATTTTCCTCTTCGCAGTATTCAATTATTCTATCTCTCAGCGATTCGTGAACCAAGAGCTTTATTGAACCAATTCTTTTCTCTACGTGTTCCCAAGCACCTAAAACTAAATCACTTAGCTCTCTAGGCGTAAAGATATCCTCGACAATTTCAAGCTCTCCAATACGAGACAACTTAAAAATTCGAAAGTCCTGTCTGGAATCACAGTAGCCTTGCAGATACCAGTTTGACTCCTTTAATACAAGTCTATAGGGCTCAACCTTTCGATTAGTTTTTTTATTGTTTCTATCAGAATAATTAAAGCTCAATAACTTCTTATCATTAAGTGCCGTTTTAATTTTTTCAAGGTTAGGCTGTAAATTCTTATTTCCAATCCAGGGCGAAAGATCTATAGTAATCTGATTGGATTTTAGTTCAATTTCTCTGACCTGTTCATCAGGAATCATGCCCTTTACTTTTGCAAGTGTATTAGTAATCTCATCATTAGACATTGTGGAAGAGATACTTCCAAGCCCCATTAAAAGCGTTGCAACATCGGAAGTTGTAAAAAGCTTCTTATCAATTTTATATTCCTCCATAATTCCAACACCCCCATTAACGCCAGGGTAGGAAATTATAGGTATACCAGCCAAGTTTAGTGTTTCTATGTCTCTATAAATAGTCCGAGGTGTTACTTCAAACATTTCTGCAAGCTTTACTGCGCTAATCTTTCTGCGTTCAAGCAATACCATAACTATTGAAATCAGTCTTTCAATTTTCAAATTCTATCAATCCTTTATTTTAATTTATTTAATATTATAACCATGACATACTGCTGTCAAGGTTACCTGATAAAATAAAAATGTACTATAAATAAATCAAAAAAGGAGAATGAAAATGGATTTTTTAAATGAATTTAATAGAATAATGGACGGTACCAAAAATATTGCTTTAGCAACTTCAGTTGAGGATATTCCTAATGTTAGACTTGTGAATTTTTATTATAATCCTGAAAATAAGGGTGTTGTATATTTTGCAACCTTCAAAGGAAGTTCCAAGCTGCTTGAGTTTTCAAATAATGATAAGACAGCCTTTACAACTATTCCTGTAAACAGCAGCGAGCATGTCAGAGTTATTAACGCTTTAGTTCAGAAAAGCAATTTAACTATATATGATTTGAAAGAGGAGTTTGTTAAAAAGCATCCTGACTATGAAGTAACCATAGCTCAGGCCGGACATATGCTTGAGGTTTATGAGCTTCATTTTAATGAAGCAAATGTAATTTTAGGAATTAAGCAGGCTGCTAAAATAACCTTATAAATTAATTTATTTTCTCTATTGACTTTAACGCAGCGTCATACTCTATAATTCAATTTGTAATAAGTGATATCACAGTTTCAATTGAATTATAAGGAGATGATTTTAATGGAGATAATTATACAAGATACTTTAAGTTTATATAAACAAATGCTTAGCCTGCCTGAGGATAAGAGAAGTGAGTTCTTCAACGTGGAATTACTTAAACCCTATAATCTGATGTTTGAAATAATGCATATGCCTAAAACCACTGAGGCTTTGGGATGTATTCAGTTATGCGGGCGCGATGCAAAGATGGCAGAAATGCTTGAAAAGCTTGAAAAAGCAGATGCATGGAATAATGCCAAAAAGACTATGGAAGCTGCTGCAGAACGTTTTGAAAAAGCCGGCATTCCATTGCCTGAGAATGTTACAGTAGGAATTTTCTTAGGAAACCCTGAATTTTTAGCTATGACAGAAGGCTATACCGGTATGGGCTCTATACCGGGCTATATGATGATAATGATTGACCCAAATGAAATGAACCTTCCAAAACTTAATGCATGTATAGCTCATGAGTTTCATCACAATGTGCTTTTCTATAATGCAAAATGGAACTTCATGACTGATGTATCAGTTGCGAAGTATCTTGCTGTTGAAGGCTTGGCTGAAAGTTTTGCAGGCAGCATGTTTGGCGAAGAGTTTATCGGACCTTGGGTAACATCTGTACAAGGAGAAGATTTAGAACGCTCAAGAAGAATAATTTCAAAAGCACTTGATGTTAAAGGATTTATGGAAGTTAGAAAATATATATTTGGAAAGCACCCAATGATGCCTGAAACTGCCGATATTGACATACCATTCGCCGGAGGTTATTCTGTAGGTTATCATGCAGTACAAGCATACCTAAAAAAGACCGGTGTCTCAGTAGAAAAAGCTACAATAATTGATGGCGATGAAATAATGAGATCCTCCGGATATTTTGAAGCTTAAATTAATGCAGTAACGCATGCTTATTATGAGGCATGCGTTATTACTGCGTATTTTGGCAATAGTACATAATTGCCTGATAAACAAAATCACTCAAATCTTCATCACTGAATTGCTTGAAGTAATTTTTAAATCTGTTGTCAAACTTATAGTTATTAGCAATACATTCTAAAAGCTCTTTATCACAACTCATACTTTGTTCCATGTAGCTCTTCCATTCTTCTATTAATTCCTGAACCTTATCAGAAGAAGGTGAATTATGAATCTGCTTAGCTAACTTTTTAAATACCTTTTCCATATTATTTGCGAATTCATATGATAATTTTTCTCTTTCCTCATCAGACAGCTTTTCTAGTTTTTTCTCATATTCTTTGTATTTCTCTGTTTCGCCATATACTATCTTAGCTTCTCTATTATATTGTTCTTCTAAGGGCAAAATGGGCGAGTTATTAAATATATTCAAATTAAATACGTCTTTTCCTGATACATAGTCCTCTAAGGCATTGATAATTACACCTAAACGCTGCTGCTTTGAAAGCAAAGTTTGATAATGCATCTTTAACATTTCTATTTGTTCCTTTTTTGACAGCTTCATAATATCTGATATCTCCTTAAGAGATAAATCCATCTCCTTAAAAAACAAAATAGTTTGAAGCCTTTCCAAATCCTCTCTGCTGTACGCTCTATAGCCATTATCAGATAAACGAGTTGGCTTTAAAAGGTTTATTGTATCGTAGTAGTGTAATGTTCTGGCGGTGACCCCTGTTATTTTTACAATATCTTTAACTGTGAAAAACTGCTTTTTCATTTCCTAAGTCCCCTATTTCTTTAATCAATATTAACACTTATAGCTTTATGAATCATATTATATATTAATATCAATATTTATGGAGAGATTCATGCAAATATTTTATACAGTCCGCTCAGGCGATTCCCTAAGCAGTATAGCCAAACGCTTTTATATTCCGCTTACTTCACTTATAAACTCAAACAATATTAAAGCACCCTATACAATCTATATCGGCCAGCAGCTATCTATGCCTCCCGGAGTAACTACCTATGCTGTAAAAAGCGGGGACTCAGTTTATTCTATAGCTCAAAGCTATGGCATTCCTGTAAACCTAATCTTAATTGCAAATGGTATTGAGCCTCCGTACAACATAGTTCCCGGACAAATTCTTACTATTCCACAAGGGGTACCCTATTATACTGTAAGACCGGGAGATACTCTTTATAAAATTACTGCAAGATATAATGTAGTATTAAACGGCGAACCAAGGCCTGATGTTATCATAAAAGCAAACCCCGGGCTTACTCCTTCTATAACACCAGGAATGAACATAATCATTCCACCCCCTCCCCTTACCGGACCCGGAAAGCTTGCTTTTGTATTTAATGATGATGTTAACTCTTATCTCGGTCTTTATGAACCTAATACAGCAAATCTTAATGCCGCAGCAGTAGAAAATGGAGGTGAAACTTCGCGCATATTCTGGTCTCCTGACCAAACTCGCATAGCTTATATAGACAGTATGGGAATTATTAATATTATAGAGCCTGCTACCAATAAAGGATCAAAAGTTGATCAGATTTCAGTTCCCGGATTTATAGACTGGGCTCCTGACAGCAAATGGATTGTTTATTCTGATGAAAAGCAAATTAAAATTTACGACGTTATAAATTATACCTCTAAAACAATTAATAGAGCCGGAGCCTCTTACGTTCAATGGTTCCCAAACGGTACTGAACTTTTATATGAAGCAAAGGACAGCAAAAATATAAGTCAGCTATACAGAAATAATTTAGAAGGCAGTAAAGAAGTGCAAATAACCAAAAACACTGAATGGCCATTAAATAATGTAAGATTATCTCCTAACGGAAGATTTGTTTTATACACAACGCCGGGTGCAAGCATATCTGAAATTTATACCTTTGAGCTTGCCACAGGAAAGATATCAAAAATTCCGGGAGGCCCGGAGGCTAAAAACTATTATCCGACCTGGTCCCCTGATTCAACTAAAATAGCCTACAGCTCCACCCAATTTATAAACGGAAAATACTATTCCTTAATAAGATACTCTGGGGTAAAGGGCGAAAATGATTCTACTATAGCCATTGCGAGCTGCTATTCCACGCCTGTAACCTGGTCTCCTGACAGTAAAAGTATTGTTTATCTATCAGGCTGCAGAGAGGATAACCCACCTGTTGAAGTGTGGAGCGTGGATATAAATAGGATGGTTCCTGTCAATGTATTAAGTGGATTTAAGTTCTATACATTGGATTGGTCACCTGCTAGATAGGAATAGAAATAAAATTGCACACAATAAAAAAACTGTCATTACATTGCCTTTTCTTGTAATGACAGTTTTTCTAAGATTGTGTATATCTGATTCCAGTTATGAACTCTTGTAATATTTTCATTTATAGGCTTTCTGTTATAGGTTGTATCTATCAAAATAACCTTGAAACCCGCGTTAGAAAGTTGAATTGCATTATCATAATTATCTTCAATAAATATACTGCAATTTAATTCTCTAGCCTTATCAACCTTATAATGACTTCCTAAAACAAACAAGCCGTCATAAGGTATTTCATTCTTTCTTAAGTACCTATGAGTAAGCATTGTAAGGCTTTTATCTCTTGCGGTTACAAAATAAATATTGTGATATAGACCAAGCTCTCTTATAACATCCTTTGCAGCAGGTCTAAGCTTTTGTTCTGAATGCAGCTTAAATTTATTTTTTTCATAAAACTTTTCATATTCTGCTAGCTCTACCCCTAACACTTCATGTATATAGTATTCTGTTACCTGACTTTCGGTAATATTTGTGTTGAAGTATTCATTACAAAGCTTAAGCCAATAATAGGCATCAGTTATAGTTCCATCAATATCTATGCAAATATTTAGGTTCTTCATTTATATTCACCTCCTTTATGTTTTCATAATACTATTTAAAAGTTAAGAACAAATTAACTTAGAGTTAAGTTATCGGAAATTTTATGTTTGCGGCAATAAGCAAAAACCCCTTGAACAGAGTATCTGTTCAAGGGGCAAAATATACAATAATTAGATTGCTGTAATATTTTCTGCTTGTGGTCCTTTTGGTCCTTGAGCAACATCAAAAGAAACCTTTTGACCTTCTTCAAGAGACTTGTAACCTTCTGATTTTATTTGAGAAAAATGAGCAAAAACGTCTTTTCCATCTTCTCCTGTAATAAATCCGAATCCTTTTTGTGAATTAAACCATTTTACTGTACCAGTCATTTAACTGTACCTCCAAAATTTTATTATTCTTAAACTCATTGTAATAACCCACTAATAAAATTTCGATATCCTCATACTATGACTTGGAAATATTAATTGAAATATATCGTGTTACATTATCAACTATCAATTTAAGCTACTACAAATAATAACATAGTTTATTATATAAAGCAAGTTATTTTTCTAACTTACACATTTAGACAAATTATTTGTATAATTCTTCTCAATGGTATATGATTAAAGGATATGGCCGCCATAAGGTTTTTGGCTTTCCATTGAGAGGGTGAAGAAATATGGAATTAGTTCAACCAATAAAGGATATGGACATAATTAATAATCTTAGAGCAGAATTGCGAAAGAAAGAATATAAAGACTTTTTGCTCTTTGATATAGCTATAAATACTGGCTTAAAGATTACTGATATAATAAATCTTACAGTTTGGGATGTAAAAAACAAGTCTCAAATTGAAGTTAAGGAAGACAGAACTAGAAAGCTTTTGAAATACGATGTCTCTCCTGAAACTCATGAAGAAATTGATAAGTTTATACACGGAATGTCCCCAGGAGACCTGCTGTTTCCTACTAAAAAAGGTGGAAAGAGGCCTATAACCTCAAAACAAGCCTATAAAGCCATAAATGAAATAGGCGGAAAGCTTGGTATAGACGATATCGGCACCCATACACTTAGAAAAACCTTCGGATACCACCACTATAAGGAGTTTAATGATATAGAATTTTTGCAGAATATATTTAATCACTCCACTCCTGAAATGACTCTTAGATATATAGGGGTTACTGGTATGAAAGATATCAACATAGAGGATTTCTTCTTATAAAAAACAAGGGTATTTCTTAGCCATGCTGACAGAAACACCCTTGTTTTTTTAATCAGCTTTTTCCCATGATGCTTATTAAGTCTGCTAATTGTAGCAGGTATAAAATTTCAGTGATATTATTTAACCGGCTTTATATTAACATTTTTAATAACTGCTCCAGTCTCTTTCATTTCAATTCCAACCTTGCCGTGCATAAAAGCATTATCATCCTTATATTCAATAACCGGCTTGTTCATATTATCTACATACACATTTACTTGATTGTTTACAGCTGAAATTTTAATATGAATATCCTTATCGGCATTAAGATCTAATTTTGAGGTTTGCACAGCTTCTCCCCCATAATTCACCTTTTCAAGTACAGCCTCATTCAAGCTTATGATAAGTCTGTAGCCTATAAAGGAATCTTGCACCTGATCTTTAAAGTAGGATTCTTTTGTAACCCTAAACAAAATTGCCGATTTACTTGATGGGTCGTTGATATTAATGTCTGCTTTCAGCTCATAGTTTCCCCAGCTTTCCTCGCCTTGAAAAGCTTTATTATTTCCGGTCATATTTGTAGAATATTTATTTCCATCAACATCCCACTGTCCATAGTATGTCCAGTTGTCTAAAATACCTTTCTTTAATGAGCTTAGCTTATAAAAATCCATCCATTTAATATCAAGTTCTCCTTTAACAAGTTGAATTTTTAAGGTATGAAAGCCCTTTCTAAGATTCAATTCTCCTGCTGCAAGCTTTATCCATTGGCTATTGTCTAAATTATCTTTGCTGTTTAACTTGACAGTTTTTATTTTAGAATCATCTATATATATTGCTGCTTCAGCATCCTTAAGCTTTGAATTTACCATAAAGTTAATTCCATAGCTGCTGTCTTCCTTCACATTTATGTTGTACTTTATCCACTCACCTTTATTAAGCTCTACAGCATAGGTTTTATCTTCAGTTAAAATTGTTTTAATTTCACTGTCCTGTCTAAAAGAATCCTTTTGTTTGTTTTCTGTAAGATATCCTGTACCCTTCCCCTTCAAGAAATGTACTGCCTCTATTTTCCCTGGGACAGGCTTAAAGGTATTGTAATCACTTGAATCATTTGTATCATTATCAAAAGCAATATAATCAAACATCGGTTCTGCATTATTATAAACATATCCTATCTTTCCACCAATGATATCTGTATGATTCATATTGATTTTCAACATATTATCAAAATACAGCTTTAATGAGTTATTGCTTTTTTCAACTCTTATTGTATGAAGCTTTGTTAAATCAAAGGAATCGGTAAGCTTTACCGAATTTAATTTCTTAAGGTTTCCATTTTGAATTCTATTAACTTCTAGCTCCTTTGTTAATATATTTATTGAAGCACACATATAATCTTTTTCATCATTATAGGAAAAAACAGCCCCAACCATTGAATTCACAGACACTTTATCAATACTTTTTAATTTAAAATTAAATTCTGCAGTATAATTATTATCAGCTGCCTTATCTGTAACTTTAATTTTATTATCCTTATCAGAAGCTTCAATCATATTTGGATATGGATTTTTGCTTTGCAGCCATGTAAAGAAATCTGCCTTCTTTGGTACAGGCTGCTCATAATTACTTGGCCCAAGTACGGACATCCTTTGCCCATTAAATACGACTCTATCTATATTCATTTGGCGGACAGGAGGACCTTGCTTTGACTTACCCACTAAATTATGATAGATGATATAATAAGAGTCCATATCTGGTCCCATCACTGTAGAACTGTGTCCCAGACCATTAAAATCTTCCTCTGTATTTATGATAATCGGATTATTGTCAGGAACAGTGTAGCTGCCTACAGGGGAATTTTCTGAAACTGCATAGTTTACTCTATAACCTTTACTGAACACATGATTTCCGGTATAGGTAAGGTAATAACTTCCATTATGCTTAATTATCATAGAGCCTTCTGTCCAGCCATTCAAATATGCATTAATAAGTTTCCCAGAAGACTCCACAGTTAATGGGTCCTCCATTTCATTTGCCACTATCCCCTTGTCTCCGGCATGAGTAAAATAAAACTTTCCATCATCATCTATAAAAACAGAACCATCTATAGATAATCCAAAATTCTTAGTTTGAACGGTAAATGGACCTGTTGGACTATCGCTTTTAAGTACATAATGTCCCTTTCCTGCCGGTGAAGTATACATATAGAAATAACCATTCCAATATACAACCTCAGGGGCATAAGCGCTCGTAGTAACTTCCTCCTCAGCGGCTAACCCCTCATACTTCCAACTAATTAAATCTTCAGAACTCCATGCCTTTATACCTTTTTTATAATCCTTAGTACTGCAATATAAATAATACTTACCATTAAATCTTAGAATGTACGGATCACCTATACCGTAATCCTCCCATTCCTGATCAAGCTTAAAACTGTTTTTATAAGTATTTAAATTCATAGACATCGTATTTTCACTTCCCCTCATATCCTTAAACACGAACTTATACAATAAAATTGAAGTCAAGATTAAAACCCCAATAAAAATACTTATTGTACTTTTCCTCATAAAATTCTGTTTTAGTTTATGATTCATGATTACCTCCCCATCACCATAATCTCTGAAAGTGCTGCTTCTTTTGAAGTTCCATTGTCCTTTTCTATAATAAATTTAATCGATTTAGCTTCTCTTTCATCAAAGCTTAGTATTGCAGCCTTTCCGGGCTCAATTGGTATTTCAATATTTTTAATAAAGTCTTTATCATCAAACTTTAATGTGCCTGATATAACTTCTCTTTCTGCGTTAGCACTGCCATATATAAAAATCTTATTTATCTTTTTAGGTTTATCCCATTCAAGCTTTACAAATTCTCCTGCTTTATTATTAGTTACCCAATCATGTTTTTCACTTTGAGCATTAATTCCTGTTTCACCATCATTTATACCTTTTGCATTATACCCTTCTATAGATGAACTTGCTGTTGCATTAGCTTCTAAGGCTATATTCCTATCCTTTGACAAGCCTGATGGAAGAGGTTGCGAGGTTATAGTCGGACCATTTACAAATATAGTACCGTCCGCTCTAAAGCCCAGCTTATCAATACACACCCGCCTATTTCCACCTCCAACAGCCGGTTCTGTATGAGAATGATAAACTATATAATAATCCTTTCCATCTGGTGATACAGTTAACGAATTATGCCCCGGTCCTGAAACAAGAGTTTTATCATTACTTTCAACATAGCTTACAATAGGATTTCCTTCATACTTTGTAAAAGGCCCTAAAGGAGATTTCGAAACTGCATAGCCAATTCCATACTTCTTATCACCATAAAAATTACCTGAATACATCATATAGTAGTTGCCATTCTTTTTAAATACCAATGGTCCTTCATTCCATCTCGATTCATTTCCGGATTGAAGCTCCCATTCTTGCTCCGGTTTTGCTAAAAGCTTTGGCTCACCTTTAACGCTAAGCATATCATCACTTAACTCTACTCCATAAATATGACTTTCATGTCTGCCTGAAACTATATTTTCTGAGCAGTCTCTCGAGTAGTATAAATACTTTCTGCCGTCCTCGTCTACTATTACATCTGCATCAATAGCTGCATAACCAAAGTCAAACATTGGTTTATTTTGTACATTTACAAAGGGTCCCTGCGGTTTATCGCTTACTGCAACCCCTACTCTTAAGCTGTTATTTTCCTTATATCTTGCACTATAATACATATAGTACTTTCCCTTATGCTCCACAACCTCGGGCGCCCAAAAATCCTTTAAGCCCCAGTTATTTGAATCAGCCTCATATGCATATCCAAGTTTAGTCCAATTAAGCATATCCTCTGAAGACCAAACATAATAACCTCTAGGTGCAGAGGTAGCATACATATAGTACTTTCCATCAGCAGCCTTAAGTACAAATGGATCACCTATATTATTAATACCAATGGGATTCTTAAAAGTATCCTCTTCTATCTTATCCGCATTTACCACAACACTTTCCCCCCTATTAAGCATGGATACTCTCCCTATTACTACTATTAAAACCATAACTATTGTTCCGTACAATAGTATCCTTTTCTTATTCAATATAATTCCCCCCCATAGCTGCATTATTTTTAAAGCAGTATGAAACTTCATACTGCTTTATCTTTAAGTAGTAGCTTTATAGATTTATTTTTTGCCATTGCAATTACTCCTGAAGCTATGAATGCTATACAACTTATAAAATCCATTAAAAAATAAGATATTATTCCACAGATTATAAACCAAATTGGAATTTTCTTTTCTACTTTCTCATTTTTTATTTTTTTTGCTAAAAACAGATTAAGTATGCCTAATCCTACAAATAGTAGTCCTATTGTTGTAGTAAAAGAGTATACACTATCAACCACAGACTGCGATGCATTTATATACAGCTGAGAACTTCCCGTTATATTAAATCCCTGTTTTTTTATCCAAGTGGAATAAGCAAATATAGTAATTAATCCCGATAATATCTGCCAAGTGCCTCCAGTATAAGCGATTATTTTTTCAAATCTTCTATTCATAAATAATCTCCATCCTTTTTCTTATAAATATTTAGCAGCAATCCATACTTTTATTATAGACCGCTGCTAAACATTAACAAGCATAGAATTATTATTTGTTAGGCTTCCATTTACCTTCGTTTATAGCTTTAATAATTTCTACATCTATTTTAGGTTTTCTGTCATAAGTCATTAATCCATTAATCTCTTGTTCTACATCAGTAACCTGTGTATATACAAAACCTTGAACCAATGGACTTTCAAGCATTGCGGATACGACGTCATAGTATCTCTTAGCATAGTCATCATCAGAATTTGCTGATGAATATCCCCAACCCTTCCAGTTTCCTTTTTGATACGATATACCGCCAAACTCGGAAACTATTACCGGCTGTCCTTCATAGTGCCAGCCTTGTGCAAACATTCCTCTGCCTGAATGCTTGGAACTTAGTATATTTTCCATTGTAGAATATCTATCCTTTAATATATCTTTTCTCCATTCATAATCATGTATAGTTAACAAATCACTCTTAGTATGATCCCAGCCATCGTTAGAAATTACCGGTCTTGTAGTATCCAGTGACTTAGTTAAATAATACATGGCTGCAGAATGAGCTTGTTCATCCTTATTATTCATTATGCAGTCTACACCCCAAGACTCATTTAGTGGGGTCCAGGCTACTATGCATGGATGATTGTAGTCTCTTTCAATCATAGTCATCCATTCATCAGTTATTCTTTTTACATATTTTCTTGAATAGGTATAGGCGCTGGCCATTTCACCCCAAACTAAGAATCCAAGTTTATCAGCCCAGTAAAGGTACCTTGGGTCTTCTATCTTCTGATGCTTCCTTACTCCGTTAAAGCCCATAGATTTGCAAAGTTCTATATCTTTAACGAAATCCTCATCTGTAGGTGCTGTTAAAAGTGAATCTTCCCAATAGCCTTGGTCTAACAGCATCTTCTGATAATAAGGCCTGTTATTAAGCATAAACCTGCCTTCAACTATTGAAACCTTTCTAAGCCCAAAATATGATTTAACACTATCTACCTTAATATCATTATTATAGATTTCAAAGTTTATATCAAATAAGACTGGATTTTCAGGTGACCATGCCCATGATTCTTGGTGATTCCAATCTATAGTTGTTTCCTGATCCAACCAGAAATCTCTCTTTCCTCTTCCATTTACTACTTTTACGCAGTCATCAACCATAATTATATTGTCTAAGGATATGGTTACTCCTAGCTTTGTATTATCGGATGCTCCATTCACCTCGTATTCCACAAGTACTTTCTTAGCATCTAAGTCCGGTGTAAGCCAAACTTTACTTAAATAAGCTTCAGCTACGCCCTCAATCCAAACAGTCTGCCATATACCAGTAGTTCTTGTATAAAAGATTCCATCCGAGGTTCTCTTCCAGTATTGCTTGCCCCTAGGGAGTTCTAAGTCTTTTGTATAGTCTTCAGCTCTAACTACCAATAAATTGCTGCTTTCTTGAACTACATTTGATATCTCTACAGAAAAAGGTATATGCCCACCTTCATGAGTACTGAGATGTACACCATTTACCCAAATATCTGCTTTATAGTCTACAGCCCCAAAGTTTAAAATTATTCTCTTCCCCTTTAGATCTTCTGTCAAATCAAATTCTCTTGAGTACCAAACTATATCATGAAAATCTTGATTATTTATGCCGGAAAGCTTGCTTTGATAAGTATATGGTACTGTTATTATTTGATTAAATTCCGGTTTATTAAACCATTCTTCTGCTATCCCTTTGTTATCATCGTCAAAATCAAAGTTCCAACTTCCATTTAAATTCATCCAGGTTTCTCTTTCAAAACTTGGACGTGGATATTCATTTCTTGCAATTTCTATTGTCATTTCTTATCCTCCATGTATTCCTTATACTGTTCCGAAGCGGCCTAGACCCGCTCGTCATCCTTCGCAGTCTGCCTGAAAAGTCCATTTAGAACTTTTACAATAACAATTATTAATTGTTGCGCTGATAATGTCGTATTATCCCTTCACACCTGATGATAAATTGAGGCCCTCCAGGAAATATTTTTGTGTAAATAAATATAAAATAAAGGTTGGAATTATAGCTATGACTGCAGATGTAGCCAAACGACCAAAATCAGTTACGTACATTCCTTGGAAAAGCTGTAGAGCAGGTGTTAAAGGCAGATGCTCTATATTATTAAATACAATTGATGGCCATAAAAAGTCATTCCAGGAACCGGTGAAAGCAAATAATGCTACAACTGTAAGAACTGGTCTAATAAGTGGCAGTATTATCTTGAAATATATTTGCAGATCACTGGCACCATCAATTTTTGCAGATTCGTCATATTCCTTTGGAATACTAACCATGAACTGCTTTATTAGGAATATATTAAATACACCTGCAACACCAGGAACTATAACAGCAAGCGGCGTATCTATCCAGTTAAACATTCCTACTATTTTATACAATGGAATAAGGTTTACAATACTTGGGAACATCATTGTGCTCATCAAAATCCAAAATAAGAAATCCCTTCCTTTGAAGGTAAGTCTGGAATAAGCATAAGCCGCAGATGAAGCTATTATTAAAACCAATATAGTATGTGACGTTGAAATTATTAAAGAATTCATAAACCATCGTATTATAGGTGCATTATCGAAATTAGTTAATACTTTTACATAATTTTCTACAATCCAATGGGCAGGAAGCAGCTTATAACCTATAGTATTTATTTCCATGTTAGTTTTGAAAGACGATAACATAGCATATAATACCGGCAGTATCCAAATTACGGTCATTAATAGAAGAAATATAAATGCTACTAATTTAGAACCATTCTTTTTAATCCATGACATTCTACCTCACCCCTCCCATTATTCTTTTTCTCTAAGAAAGTAGAACTGCAGTGATGCAACAAAAATTATACACAGTCCCAGCATTACTGCCATAGCTGATGCTATTCCAGCAATAGAATCACCAGTCCCAAAGGCTATTTGTCTAATATACATTAATAGCACAGAAGTTGAACCTGCCGGTCCGCCTTTACTGAACATCAGAGGCTGTCCATATATATTAAGCTGAGCTATGGTTGTCATCACAAGAGTATATGCAATTTGATTTTTTATAGATGGCAGTGTAATTCTTAAGAATTTACTCACAGCTCCAGCACCATCCAGTGATGCTGCTTCATACAAATCAGCTGAAACTCCTGCCAAGGCAGCCTGGTATATAACCATATTTCCGCCAATATACCACCATACAGTAATTGTTATAATTGCAACCCAAACATAAGGCTGGATACCACCCCAGTTGATGGACTTTCCTAAGAACTTATTTATTGGTCCGAAATTCTTATTAAATAAGAATCCCCATGCTAATATAACTGATGAGATTGAAAATAATGTGGGAAGATAAAATATTGACTGAAATATTTTATGTCCCTTAGTTCTTGTATTTAGTGCAGTAGCCAAAAGCAGCGGCACTATTATGCAAAATGGAACACTAAATAAAGTAAAAATAAGTGTATTTTTCAATCCATTATGAAACTGTATATAAAAGGTGGAATTTGAGTTTGATAATATTTCAGCATAATTTTTAAGTCCTACCCACTCAGGTGTACCGATTAAATTCCACTTTGTAAAAGATATGATTATACCAAATATGGCTGGAATGCCGAAAAAAATGATGAACAGAATCAAATGCGGCGCTACAAATACATAGGGTGTAATTTTTTTCTTTTCCATTATAATTTTTCACCTCGCCTAATATAAATTTAAAAGCTTCACCTATCAATTAAATACATTAATAGTTAGTTGAAGCTTTTAAAATTTTATATAACTATTTTCCGCTAGCTATTCTGTCTTCTGTTTCCTTTTGAGCCTGCTGCAATCCAGCTTTAATATCCATCTTTCCAAATACTGTATCTAATACTATCTTATCAAGAGCTTCTACTGCATATCCATAATATTGATAGTTAAATACTTTTAAATACTCAGGATTCTTAGCTAAGAAAGCTTGTGGTTCTTTTGCAAATTCAGCACTTGTTTGAACTGCCATAGCTGCTGGGTTTTGGCCTGCTTCTGTAGCCCACTTTAAGGAGTTGTTGCCCATCCACTTTAAGAAGTCGATAATGCCTTGTGTCTTAGCTTCATCTCTCTTAGGATTCTTGAACATTACAAAGTTATGTGAAGATGACCAGTTAATAACTTTATTCTTGTCAAAGGTCATGAAGTTTGTCATTTTCCATTTAGCTTGTGAATCCTTTAAACCATTACGCATCCAAATACCTTCTGGCCAGAATACTAGCTTTCCGGTTTTGAATAATTGTTGAGGATCATCGCCGTCTTGAGTAGCTATTTTATTAGTTACATAGTCTTTCATGGTTGATAAAGCTTTTTCAGCTTCTGGAGTGTTAACAGTTGGCTTTGTACCATCTGAAGTAATGTTTCCGCCTAACTGAGCTATCCATGCTAAAGTCATAACTCTCATCCAGTCAACACCTATAGCTGCTATTCCATCTTTCTTTGAAGCTTCTCCAACTTCTTTAACTTCGTCCATAGTTATAATTCCATCATCAAGTACATGAGGACCATACTTAGCTAAAAGATCCGGATTATAGTAAGTAACATAAGAGTGAACATCCAGTGGAATTCCGTATCTCTTGCCACTTACATCTCCAACTCTCCAGCCTTCTTTGATGTAGTTAGCTTCTTTAATGTTGTTACCATCTTTTGTAATAGCTTCATCATAGGAAACTAACATATCATTTTTAACAAATAGAGGAATTCTTTCTGCGTGAACAATTGTTAAATCAGGAACATCCTTACCCGAGCTAACAACACTAGGAAGTTTTGTGTACATATCGTTTGCTTCTATAGGTACATGTTTAACCTTATACTTTGGGTTTGTCTTGTTATACTCATTAATCATTGCTGTCATAGTGTCGCCGTCTGGTCCTGTAAGTGGTGTCCAAAGAACTATTTCCCCTCCTGATGAAGATCCTGAAGATCCGGTGCCAGTGCTTGTACTCTTGCTGCATCCTGTCATTGCAAAGAATGTCATTGATGCTATTGCTACAGAAACAATAGATTTTAATTTTTTATTCATACAATATCCCCCTAAAAAATTTTTTAGTTATTTATATTGACGTTTTTACAAAGTATTATTATAAAAACGTTTAACTAAATCGTAACAGATGTACTAGTGGCATTAAGTTTCTTTGTAGAATCCTTATGAGTAGTGCCAACTATATAAAGAACTATTGAGAGCAGCAGTATATCTAAAAAAACGCACTGAATAGTATTTAGTTTTAATCCTTTGCCCAAAGAATTTAATGTGAATATTAAAATATTGCTAATTAAAAGTGACGTCAAAACATTTTGACCCAACATAATAATCGGAGTTAAATATTTTGCTTGCCGCTCAAGAACTAAGGAAACTAAATAATATAAGTAAAGTATAAATACAGGTGATATTATCCATAACACTGAAGGCGGAAATCTTGATGGAAGTTTTCCTGTACTTATATATAGATAAAGCGGTACGGAAGTTAATAAAAAGGAAACTGCCAATACTATTTTACTAAACTTAATATCATACTTTTTAAAATACATCCCTAACATGTAAAATGGCATGTACTGAAGTATTGGAAAAGCTGCAAACTTCTTTGTACCTAAAAGTATACCAAGTTGACTTGTGGTAACCTTTTCATAAGGAATAAAACAAGTTAACATCAATATTATTATTACAATAAAGAATACTTTCAAATTGCTTAATGCTATTTTAAATGGCTTAAATAATATTAAAGTAGCTAGATTAAAATATGTGAAAGATATTAAAAACTCTGACCATCCAGGTATATCCTTTAGTAAGAGAATATTCTTAAAGGTATCCCATATTATATAACTCCTGCCCACTATGAGCCTGTATGCTATACCTGATATGTAAAATGCTATAAGAGTTGTTAGCACTCTTTTTATTATTTTGAAGTAAACTTCATTAAAATTCTTTTCCATATAGGATATTTGTACTGCATATCCAAAACAAAACACAAAACCGGAAAAGGTAATCATATTTCCAATATTAATTATGTATTCGCTAGCTTGCGAATATTGAGGACTTGTAAAAAACTGCATAACATGTACTAGAACCATCCCAATAACAAGAAACCCCTTAAACAAATCAATGCTATAATCTCTTTTCATAACATCCCCCTATTCTAATTATGTTAATTTTTCTTGTTATATAAAATAATTTAGCTTAAAACTAATTTTTATGTAATAAACCACATTTTATGTTCATATAATTAAAAAATAGTGCGGATTTTTAATTTATAATATTAATTAAACACATCCGCCTTACTTAATACGCTACATTCTGTAGTCAATTCTCATTACAATATTTTGCTCGTAATCTCCAAACTTTTCACCAAATATATTTATTCCTCCAACATATTTGGCATCATCTTTAACCCCAATTCTCATGGTAATATAATCACCATCAGCCAGATTCAGCTGTTCGATATTTACATCCGAGATCTTGCTTTCATCAATAAAGGAGCCTTCCTTAGTTACCCTCCATGTTTTCAAAAGTCCATATTGAGTACAATCATCAGACCACCATGACGGGTTAAGCTTTCCCCTCCTGCCTCCAAAGTCCCCAGGACTTCTCCATGTACCTATTTCCATCCCATTTATCCACATCGTTATATCCGACGGCCAATTATTTCTATAATTTGGCGCTTCAGAACATAATTCTAAAGAAACCTCTATTAGCTTTTCTTTTCCATGTTGAAGAATGTTGTTAGGGAATCTATATTCAACATAGCCCTTATGAAACCAAATAAGCTGTGCAGTTGTCCTTCTAGGATTGTAAAACAGCCTAGGCTTGTCTTCCGAATCAATAAAGGCATTTTCATTTACCATACCGCAAGTAGGATATACCATACAATCCACGAAACTGCCTATAGGCATATTCATATAGAAAGAATTATCCTCTGAGTGAAGTTTTAAGGTATCCAATTGTATATTAATGCTGTCATTTTTTCTGCTGCATACCTTCATAGATCCTCTTACACCAGGCTGAAGTTCTGTATGAATAAGTCCCGCATCTTCTAAAACCTTAACATTTAAAGCTGCGCTGGATGTTGGTATATTAAGTTTTTCAGCTATTTCATTTACATTAAAACTATTGTAGTTTAACAACTTTAAAATTTCCAATCTTGCCTCAGAAGCTAGGGCTTTCGCAACATTATACAGCTCTTCGGTACTTTCAAGATTTAAGTCTATATTTTTGCCCATGTAACTTTCACCTTTCTTCTGCTTATACGACTAATTTAATAGGTTAGTTATTTATTTCAATATTTATGTTTTATTACAATTTTATTATATACATAATTTTCTGAATAGTCAATAGAACAATCAGAAATTTATATACTTATTTATATTCAAACTATGCATCATTTAAGGTTTTTATAGCCGGTTCTATATCTTCTAGTCCAATACCTCTGTATGAAAGCATTACCTTAATCTTACCACTTTCCTTATACTTCTCCAGATATAATTCAATTGAAGAAAACTATCACTTTTAAATATTACACTTTTCCTTTACACTAAATATAGTATCATAAATTATGGCACTTATCACTTATAAAACAAACTGTTAGGAGGTTTATGCAATGGTAAATAAGGAAAGAGTAATTGGGGAATTAATAGAGCTTGTAAGAATAGACAGCTTGAGTTCTAAAGAAGGCGCTGTAGCTAAGGTTTTAATAGACAAGCTGAAACAATTGGGCTTCGATGTATACGTTGACAATGCAGGTGTAAAATGCGGAGGGGAAACCGGTAATATAATAGCTAACCTAAAGGGAAACAGACCAGGAAAAACTATTTTATTCAGCGCTCATATGGATACTGTCATACCTGGAGAAGGAATAACACCTGTTATAGATGAAGCTAAAGGTATAATAAAAAGTGATGGAACTACAATATTGGGCTCTGATGATAAAGGCGGTATAGCTGCTGTACTGGAAGGCTTAAGAGTAATCAAAGAAAACAACATCAGCCATTCTGATATACAAGTTGTGTTCTCAATATGGGAAGAAGGCGGCCTATTAGGTGCTAAGCATTTAGACTATTCTAGGATAAATGCCGATTTTGCATTCGTACTAGACGGTGGCGGTGCTCCCGGCAAAATAATAGTTGAAGCTCCTGCTCAAGACAGCATAAGAGTTAAAATTAAAGGAAAACCAGCTCATGCAGGAGTATCTCCTGAAGAAGGCATCAGTGCTGTTATGGTTGCTGCAAGGGCTATAGAAAAGATGAAATTATTAAGAATAGATAAAGAAACAACAGCTAACATAGGTACTATAAAAGGCGGCCTGGCAACAAATATTGTTATGCCTGAGCTTGAAATATTAGCTGAAGCCAGAAGCTTAGACAGTTCCAAACTAGATATTCAAACAAAGCATATTGTAGACACCTTTAAGGAAGCTGCTACGGACTTTGGTGCGGAAGTAGAAATAACGACTACTAGAATGTACAATCCTTTCAGTATAGATAAGAATGATGAAATAGTTAAAATCTTAGAGAAAGTATTTTCTAATATGGGAATCAAGCCTGAAGTTATTTCTACAGGCGGAGGAAGTGACACAAACATACTTAATGCTAATGGCATTAAAGCAGTTAACTTAAGCGTAGGCATGGAAAAAGCTCATACCTTAGAAGAATTTATAGCTATTGAAGATTTAGTAAAATCAGCTAAAATGATAGTTGAAATAATAAAACAAGCATAGGAGTTAAAAAACAAGGGGTATTTCCTAACCAAATTGGCTGAAATACCCCATACTTTTATAAACCGGCTGCCTTATAAAAAATACTAGCCGAATATTTTTGCAAAAATACTTTTAATTGCTTCTATAAGCTTGCTGAAAAAGCCTTTTGCTTCCTCACTTGTTAAAACACCCTTTAACTGATTTGAAACCTGGCCTATCTGATCTTTTATATCTGAAAAATTTAAATTCAATCCGTTTATTTTATTCATAAGAGCAGTTATTTTATCCACATCTTCACTGCTTAATTTTAAATCATATTTTTTCAGCTCACTTTGAACTATTTCCTTTATAGCTGTTTCATCCTTAGGTTTATCCTTAACTACCTGAGCCTTGATATCATTTATAACCTTAGAAGCCTGATCCTTTCCTATCTTATCTCCTAGGGCAGCTGTAGTAGTAAGCTCCTGATTAGCAGTTTTCTTTTTGTCCTCATCAATCTTGGCTCCCTTGCTGCTGTTTTCAAAGCCTTTTAAAATTCCTGTAAGAGCAGCTGTACCGGATACCTTAAAAGGTGCTGATACTTTTACATTTGCATTGGTTATTCCTGCTGTAATAAGAGCATTTTTAATCATATTGCCGTCTACCCAAGTCACATTGTTAACAGACACATTTAGTCCGCCGCTTGAAGTAGGCTCCACATAAGAGCAGGATATGGACTTTGTTCCAATCTTATCGCTGCTTACTGAATCAGCTAAATACTTTTTCTCCTCATCAATATTAACCGTTACTATATTTGCAGTTTTTTCATCAACTCCGAAATATTTAAGCATATCCGCCTTCTGCTGAGCATTAAGGTCTCCGCCTACAGTTACAACTTTATAAGAATCCGCCCTAACTGCCTTTGCAGGAACAGCCGCAATTAAAGCCGCAGCCATAAAGCCTGTTAATAATCTAGTGAAAATTGTTTTTGATTTCATATTTAAACCTTCCTTTTTATGTTAAGTTTACAACATGATTATAGTCAAATACGTATACTAGTGCAACTAAATTATCTATTAATAATATATTAACTATTAATAAATTCTATATTTCAAATAAACTTAAACTGAGATAACTTGATATACACATATAAGGGGCTGCTCTCAAAACAGAAAAACCTAGCGTGTTATTTGAAAGTTTCTCGGAATTCAAATAACACGCTGTAGGTTTAAACTGTTTTGGCAGCAGCCTCATCAATATATCATTATGTTAATTACTTTATCAAATTATTCATTTCTATGGCAGTATTTCTTAATTCTTCCGCACTTGCAGCTATCTCTTCGCTTACTGCAGCACTTTGGTTTACTGATTTAGTTACCGTTTCAAATCTGCTTAGAGTATTCTCCGTTGTCTCAACTATACTGGAGTTGAAATCAACAACATTATTTGTTTCTTCTAATAAGCTAGTCATTAACTGGTTGACTTCCTTAATATTTTCACCTGATAACTTTTGCTTATTTAACATGCTTATTACACTTGAAACAGTTTCACTTAAAATCTTATTTCCAAACTCTATTTTTTCATTACTGTCTTTCATGAGCGTTTCTACCTGCAGTGTTTTCTCTTTAAATTCATTAACAATAACGCTTACCTCACCTAAAGATTTTCTGCTATCCTCAGCCAGTGTTCTTACTTCATCTGCAACAACAGAAAAGCCCCTCCCTGCTTCCCCTGCTCTTGCAGCTTCAATGCTGGCATTTAAGGCAAGCAGGTTTGTTTGATCAGAAATCTCTCCTATCATGGATAGTATTTCATCCATCTCTCTTGATTTTTCCTTTAGAATTCTAGTGGCTTCAGAAGTTATGACTATACTTTTCATTGCACCGTTCATAATATCCAGAACATTTTTTACTGATTTCTCGTTGCTGTTTGAAGCTTCCATCAGCTCTTCTGAAATTACCTCAGTATCCTTAATTTTTGAAGATACTGTTTCATTTATGCCAAGTAGAGTATTCAAGATTTGTCTGCTTCTATGAGATTTATTAAGCATTTCGTTTGCATCAGCACTTACAGCCATACTGGTACCTGCTATTTCCTGCATAGAGCTATTTTCTTCTTCTATAATACTTGTCAATGAATCGCTTGAGCTTAAGATAGACTTTGAAAACTCAGAAATCTTATTAAACAGCATTGATATACTGTTATTTTTTTCACTAAGCATACTCTGATTCGCCTCAACCTCCTTAAGAAGTCTGGCCGAGAATACTGTAAAAATAAAAATACCAAATGAAACAAGGCTTATATCTACAGATCTAATAATCAATTCTCTAACAAGCACTTGCTTTTCAGGAAGCACTACCGGATTTAATAAGAACACAGCTATTTGGCATAGTATGCTTGTTATTATTGATATTATATTCATCTTTGTATCTAAAAATATAGCACCAAGAATTATAAAGTAAAAAACGCTTATCCAAAGTTCCTTTGATGGCACTAAAAGGGTTATATACATGTAGTTGATATAAGAAATTAAAAGTATAACTGACTTAAGCACAATTAATTTCCTATTCCAATTTTTTTCGTCCTTCATGATATTTTTATACATAAGCCAAAAGGTTAAAACCTCAATAAAAACTAATCCTATCAATCCTAAAATAGGAGTCCATTTCATTTCGCTGTATAAGCCAACATATTTCATAAATGCAAACAGCCCTCCTGCTAAGCAGGCGCTTATTGAGTAAATAATTAAAACAAATTTCAAGGTTCTCTTTTGATAATCAACTATAATACTTACGGGTTTTTCCATAATATTCTCCTTAACTCCAGTATGATTATTTATTTACCATTTGTATAGTAGTGCAGCCATGGTATATCCACCTGCTACTGAACAAAATATTGAAAGTTCATTCTTATTGAATTTCTCTTTATTTAATCTGTCATCCAATGCCATAATTGGGCTTGCACAGCCTGTATATCCATACTTATTTCCAACAAAGGTTGCCTGACCTAAGGATGCCCCCAATTTTTCCATAGTCAGCCCTAAATCAAACTTTGAAAATTGGGACATAAAATAATGTGTAACATCTTCTTCTGAGTATCCATTTTCCTTCAGTAGTCCAATTATTAATTCTGACCACTTTTCTGAGAGAAAGCCAAAGTCAAAAGGATTCCACTCCATTTTCTTATCGTTTGAATCTATATCTTTATTCGGTATGTTTGATAGGCCGCATGCCGGAAATCTGATAGTCTCGTTATAGGTATCATCAGTGTACATTCTTGAGCCTAAAACCCCTCTTTCCTCCTGCTCTTCTTTTACCTCTAAAACTACAGCAGCTGCCCCATCTGAAATGCAGCCATAAACAACTAAATCATCTTCTTTGGCAAAAGGACTTATGTTCATTGATCCAACTACTAAAATTCTCTTATACTTCTTATCAGTTTTTAAATATCTTGATGCTATATCTATACCTGTAATCATTCCTATACAATCATTATTAATATCAAAAACATTTGTAACATTACTAGCCTGCAGCTTGTTTTTTAATATCAAAGCACAGCAGGGAGTAAGATATTCTGGAGTATCTGAGACAGAAATAATTGCATCAATATCCTTAGGTTCCAGCTTTGCTCTTTTTAGAGCCTTTTTTGCAGCTTCAATACCCATAGTTATGCTTGTCTCATTTTCTTCTGCCAAAGTTCTTGTCTCTCTTCCTACCTTCTCCATCAAACTAACAGCATGCTCTTCCAAACCATATTTCTTAAAATGCTGAGCATAAAATTCATTATCAACAATTTTCTTTGGATGGTAGCTTCCTACTCCTTCTATATATACATTTCTAAACATACAAATCGCCTCCAATTTCAGCTTTTTAATTCTATTCTCTAATTTTCCATCATTAAACACACTTAAATGGTGTAAACTGCTTGTCTATAATGTGACTATAGACTCACCTCCATCTATATGTAAAATATGCCGAGTATTTTAAAAAGCTATGAACAAAGGCTAAAAAATACCAAGAAAGACTAAGTTTAAACGTCGCCCTTGGTATTTTTATTTACATACTTCGGCAGCCTGGCGATCATAGGACTTGCATCCATTAGACCCACGGCTTTGCGTCCCCGACTTTCGACGAGTTTGCTATTATCGGCACGTTTTTTCAATTTAAATCACATTATAGCATAATTTCCCAAAAAATCAAAGTACTTCTTCTACAAATTAATTTCTCTATATCCTACAGTAATAAATATTTTTGAACACTTGAAGGAATATTCATGCAATTGTAGAAAATAGTAAGGAACATAAAAACTTAAGCATATTTTATCAGATATCAGAAAGGAGCATATATGAAATACAGCTGGGTGTCTAGAGAACAGCTCATAGAGGAACTTCAAAAAAAAGATGATGAAATATTGAGTTTAAACAAGCAAATAAGCCTTTTAAATTATAATAATCAGCTAATAAAGAAAACTGAAAGTGAATCTAAGGTATTAAAAGAAATAAATGAGCAATTATCAATGTACATTCAAGAAAATGAAAAACTGATGTTTGAACTTAAACGATTTAGGCATGATACTTTGAACATGCTTCATGGACTAAATGGATTTATTGAAAGCAAAAATTGGAGTGGTCTTAAAAACTATTTCAGTGAAATTCAAGAACAAGTTAAAATATTAAAAGACAATAATCCATTCTCAATAGAAAAGGTGAAAAATCTTGCTGTAAGAGGACTACTAACTGCAAAGCTAATAGCGGCTCAGAAGTTAAATATCAAAATGAAAATAACAATAGAAGATGATATTAAAATAGAAGGAAAATATATAAAAGATACTGACCTGTGTGAAATATTGGGCATATACTTAGATAATGCTATTGAAGCGGCAGGAGAAGCAGTACATAAGAAGATATCTATATATATGGCTGAAGATAGTGAATGTATAAGTATTATTATAGAAAATACATATAAATATAAACCTCATCTCTCGAAAAGTCAGCCTTATGCTTCAAGCAAGGGTAAAGAAAGAGGCCTAGGACTTAAGTTAAGTGAAAATATATTAGCTCAGTATCCTAATGTTCTTCATAATAATTTCGTATATCAGCAAATCTTTATTCAAGAACTGCATATTTTGAAATCAATGCAAGGCAGGTGATATTATGGAATTAAATTTTATAATAGCAGATGATCAGGAAGAACCTCTTAAGAGTACCCAAAGTTATGTTGAAAAAGTAATTAACAACAACAAAATAAACGGCAGAATTTCATGCTGCACAACAAAACCTGAGGATGTACTCAATTATTCCATGAAAAATAAGGATAAAATTAATGTATATATTTTAGATATAAATTTTAATCACGAGATTAATGGACTAGGCTTAGCAAGAAGCATCAGAGAACGAGAGCCTTATTCCTATATCATTTTTTTAACCGCGTACATACAACATTCTATGCTAATTTTTAAATACAGATTGAAAGTATTTGATTTTTTAATTAAGCCAATAAACTATTCAGATATGGAAGAGTGTATAATAGCTCTTCAGCAGGATTTTAATAATATGGCTGAATACGAAATACCAAGTCTTAAAAAGAGCATTACCTTAAAATCCGGCTATCAAGAATATCAGATAATTATAAATGAGATAGTATACATCGAATCCTACGGGCCCAAATTAGTAATTCACTTGGTAGATGGGCAAATTGAAACTTACTCAACTCTAAGAGATTTGGAAAACATACTTCAAAAGCTAACAGATAATTTTATTCGCTCTCATAAATCATATGTTATTAACTTAAATTATGTAAAAAAACTGGATGTGCAAAATAAAGAAGCCATTATGATTAACGGTGAAAGATGTTTAATATCCAGAGGTCAAAAAAAACTTGTTAAAGAGTTTCTTGATAAAAAGATTAGGGCTTTATAGGTTTGAAAGGTTGGCGATAGTCAGCCTTTTCTATTTATATACACATTTTATTATAAATTTTCCTTATGAAATGTATATTATAACAAATAATACTACAATTCGAGCAATTTGTGTTATTAATATTGGAATGTGTTACATTATTTGCTATTATTTGAATAAGAAGTATTAAAAAAAGCCAATAGTTTCCTTACAAAATACAAGTGAGGTGATAGACTTATGAATACTGAAAGAGAACTTTACAAAGAAGATGTTTATTACAATATTTTTCATCATTTGAAAAGCGGAGGAATAATTTATGAGGCCATAAATGATGGGGAAAATTTTATTATCAAAGATATTAATATCCAAGCTGAGGAACTAATAAGTATAAAAAGACTTGATGCTATAGGAAAGAACATAGATGAAGTTTTTCCTAATATTAAAAAAAGTGTTTTACCTGAAGTGCTCAGAAAGGTCTATCATGTGGGAGAAGCTGTAACTTTAAAAAGAAATTATTATGAAGATGAAAGATTTAGTATATGGAAATCAAATTATATATTCAAGTTATCCTCAAGTCTTGTAGTTTCCATATTTGAAAATATCAATGAGCTGATAAAGCTAAAGGATAATTTAAAAAGATATTGTGCTCTTTTCGAAAACAGCAGAGAGATAATTTTATTCATAAATGAGGAAGGAAGAATTTTAGAAGCCAATAAAGCTGCTATTAATGCCTATGGGTATTCTCAAGAGGAGATATGTCTTAAATATATAGAACAATTAAGATCAGAGGAAACAATGCATTTAGTAAAGAATCAAATGGAGAAAGCAAAGTACTATGGCTTAAATTTCGAAACACTGCATAAACGCAGGGATGGAAGTACCTTTCCGGTAGATGTAAGTTCAATCGGAATTGATATTTCCGGAGAAAAAATTTATTGCAGCATTATAAGAGATATTTCTGAAAAAAGGAATGCCGAAGTGAACTTGATAGCTGAGGAGGAAAGATATAAAACTTTATTTAATAATGCTCATGACCTTGTATACACAAGGACAATATATGGAAGAATGACGTCCTGTAATAAGGCTTGTGAGAGGGCCTTTGGATACAGACAAAGTCAATTGCTTAAAATGACAATCTATCAGCTTGTACATCCTGATTATCATGAAATAATTAATATGCCTGTCTATGCTAACAAATATGGCAATAACATCAATAACTTTGAAGTAAAATTTACCACCTCCAGTAATAAAGAACTTATTTTAGAACTAAGTCAAAGTGTTCTATACAAATCCGGATACCCCTATGAAGTTCAGGTTATAGCAAGAGATATCACAAAGAGGAAAGAGGAAGAAGCCGCTATCTCTTATGCTGGCTTTCATGATAAGCTTACAGGGCTTTATAATAGAACCTATTTTGACAATGAGGTTATGAACTCAAATGAATTTGACAGATTCCCATTAAGTTTAATCATGCTTGATGTTAATGGATTAAAACTAGTTAATGATGCATTTGGACATTTCCAAGGAGACAAGCTTTTAAAATCGGTAGGCAAAATTTTACTAGAATGCAGCAAGGATAATTATATAGTAGCAAGGATAGGCGGGGATGAATTTGTTATTGCTGCCCCAAATACTACAGAAGAAGAAACATTAAATATTATTGAAAGAATAAAAGAAAAATGTATCAAATGCGACTCAAAACCTGTAAATCCAAACATCTCTATAGGATATGCAATTATGAATAATAATAAAGAAAATATAGAAGATATCTTGGGTGAAGCTGAAAATAGAATGTATACTAACAAAATGATAGAAAGTAAAAGCTTTAGAAGTTCAATTATTAACTCCCTGCAAAAGACATTGCTCGAAAGCACTCCTGAAGCAAGCGATCACTGTGCCAGAATTAAAGAGTTATCAATCTCTTTTGCAAATTTTATTGGGCTTAGTTCTATTGATATGGACAAGCTGATTTTGCTGGCAATGCTCTATGATATAGGTAAAATAGCAATCCCAAACCATATATTAGATAAACCAGGAAAGCTTACAGAAGATGAGTGGGAAATAGTAAAAAGGCACTCTCAAATCGGATATAATATTGCCAGTTCTTCTCAGGAACTCGGGATAATTGCAGAGGCTATTTTATATCATCATGAAAGATGGGATGGCAAAGGATATCCACGTGGTCTTAAGGGAGAAGATATTCCACTGTTATCCAGAATTATTTCTATTATTGATTCCTATGATGTTATGCTTAATGAAAGACCTTATAAAAAAGCTATGAGCAAGAAGGAGGCTATACTGGAGCTAAAAAATAATATAGGGACTCAGTTTGATCCATTTTTAGCTAATAAATTTATTGAAATGATAAATAATATTTAAAATATTAGGGTGGGTGAGAAATTATGTATAAAAATTTAGAAACTCTTGAATGGAACTTAAATAATAAGGTAGAGTTTATTAACATTATATCTCATGAATTAAGAACACCACTAAATATTATTCTTGGCGCACAAAAACTGTTAACTTTGAATATTAATGAAGAAGGTAATAAGTTACAAAATAAAATAAACTTTATAAAATATCTAACTTCAATACAATCTAATAGCTACAGGCTGCAAAGAATAATAAATAATTTTATAGATATTACCGATTTTGAACTTGGAATGTCTAAACTTAATTTAAGTAATGATGATATAGTAAGAGTAGTTAAAAATATCGTAAAACACGCCTCCTTTGTTGCAGATAGGAAAGGTATAAATATATTATTAGCTACTAATGTTAAACAAAAAATTATGGCTTTTGATAAAGAGAAGATTGAAAGAATAATTTTAAATTTGTTATCAAACGCTATAAAATTTTCCCAAAATAATAAAGAAATAGATATTATTTTACTTGATAAGAAAGAAAAAATACAACTGCTGGTTATTGATCAAGGTATAGGAATTCCCAGTGATAAACTTGCTAATTTATTTGATTCATTTGTTCAAATAGATAAATCACTTACCAGAAATCATGAAGGCTCAGGCACTGGACTTTCTGTAGTTAAATCCTTTGTCAAACTTCATAATGGAAGTGTTTCTGTAAAAAGCAAAGAGAATACCGGAACAAGTTTTATGATAGAACTGCCTTCAAATATAATGCCTCAATCAAAAGCAAGCTACTCAACCGATGAAGACATTAATATAATGCAGAAAATTCAAGTAGAGTTTTCTGATATAGGCGAGATTAGTTACGAATATAACAACTAATCATTCTCTGGAGTTTACCACCTCCACAGGTTTCTAGAGGATGTTAATATATATTATGCGAAAACTAGCAGTATTTAAGCTGCTAGTTTTTATAGTTATTTATAAAAATATTTATCTATAAAAATATTTTCTTTAATTAACTCATCCTCAAATAAATACCCAGCTTCTTAAGAACTTTTCTTTTTCTTGCAAGTGCCTTTTGATAGCTTAAGTTTTTATGTTCAGCATATTTTGTTAGTTGAAGTCCTTTATAATAAACCAAATTAACAAACTCAATTTCCTCATCCGAAAGAAGCTGTATAGCCTCTTTTAATTCTTTAATATTCTCACTATGGATTATGTCTTCTTCAAAATTATCAGGATCCTCCAAACAATCTACAAATTCAGTCTCCTGAAGCTCAGAGTCATGTACAGGCATATTTATACTTAATTCATTGCTAATTTTAGCGTTTGATCTTGCTGCACATCTAATTTCATTTTTTATAGAATTATAGGCATAGCTGCTGAAGGTATGCGAACCTACATTGTATTTCAACACCGCCTTCATTAAAGCAATATTACCAAGCTGTACCAGGTCATCAATATCATAGTTTCTAATGTTAAAGCTATTGGCAGTTTTATATATAAAAAGTCTAAACTGTTTCATAAGCTTAGCAAAATCCTCCTCACTGCCAGACTTTACTCTTATTACACATGATTCTATTTCGTTATGATTCATTCAGTTACCCCCATTTTATACCTTATGTATTTTATATTTTTGCGAACATACGTTCCTGCTATGAGTTTATTTTAATACTAGAACATATGTTTGTCAATTGCATTTTATAATATTTACCTATTTTTACGAGATGTATTTCACTGCTAATTAACCGCTGCTCATGCCACAACCTTATGATACTTTCCATACCACTTTGCCTCTATAGTTCCTGTTTTTCCGTTTTTATGCTTTTCAATAATAATCTCTATAAGTCCGACATCCTCGCTTTGGGCATCATAATAGTCATCCCTATAAAGAAACATAATTATATCCGCATCCAGCCACTTAGGATCAAAATAGTTCTTACTGGACTTAAAAGACTCTTCCATAGCATCTACATCACTCCTCCTTTTATATTTGATAAACATAAATATGCAGCTTTGAAAAAAGTTTTTAATGAAATGTAAAATTCTTTTTGTTTTTCTTTTTATATAGTTGAAGGGGCCTGGGAGGGGCTTAAGCTCTTTGGCACTTACCGTACAGTTTTTTAACGCACAAAAATAACCTAAGCCAGATAATATCAATGGCTTAGGCTGTAAACTTCACTTATATACTTTTAATAATACTGTTTAAATTGATTTTATATTTAGGCTATATTAGTGTCCCATATTTTGAGCAAATTGTTTCATAATTGCTTGAACTTCCTCTACCTTTTCAGGTTTTAATAAGGAAATCATTTTAGGAGCGAATTGTAAAGCATCTTCTTGTGTAAAATTACCTTCCGCTTGTTTTTTAAAATTATCTGCAAGCAATGCTTTTGCTTCTTCAACTTTATCTTCTTGTACTCTTTCTAAAATAAATCCATAAAATTTTTCTTGTCCTTGGTTCATAAATTTTATCTCCTTTCAAATTTAAAGCTATATTAATTTTCTATTCACTAGTTTCAACGTCAAATACGCTGTTATACTAAAACATTGAGGAATTTATGTATCTTTATTTTCAACAAAATTTTTAAGTGCCGTGAGCTTATTATCCCAAAACCTTTCGTAGTATGAAAGCCATCTTTTAAGCTCCTGTAATGGCTCAGGCTGAAGCAAGTATCGTGTTTCGCGCCCAATCCTTTTCTCACTTACCAGACCCGCATCTTCCAATACATGAAGGTGTTTCGTAACTGCTGTACGACTTATAGGAAAGTATCCGCTAATTGACGTAATTGATATTTCGTTTTCTGAAAGAATTTTTAGCATCTCTCGGCGAGTAGGGTCGGCTATAGCCTGAAATACATCGTGCTTAGGATAAGTATCCGCCATTATTATCACCCACCTTATCACGCAAATCGTCTGTGAGATGACACCATCCTTCATACATTCTTTCACGTAATATAACATGTTCTGCTGTCCATCCAGAGTGTATCAGTGTAAACTGTGTTTTTTCTTTCTCCAATTCCATAAGTTCAAAAGAAACATACAAGTTCATATTGTTTCCAAACCAAGTAAAACCAAGACGTTTGGGAGGATTTAACTCCATAACCTTGCATTTTACGATTCCGTCCCACTTTCCTATTGGTTTACCCTGAAATGTAAATTCATATCCTAGCTCCGATTGAAAATTGTTTGGCATTAACCATGCTGCCAATCCGTCTGAAGTTGCAATAGCATTCCAAACCTTTTGAATCGGGGCTTCCATAATAAGTGTTCGCTTAATATCAGGCAACATATCTTTTGTTTTTTCTTTCACCATTATACCTCCTAATCCAAGAAATGCGCAACCAAAAGGTTTCGTATATTTATTATATAACACCTTTAGGTTGCATGTCAAACAAAATGTAGGCACGTGTATCACCATTACTTGGAATTGTAATAAATCTACAACTTTAAATATTATAAATTTTCTATCACATTAATGATACTAACTATCACCTAATATTAAAACTGTCATAGTATATAGCACAAATATATATCCAGTAATAAACTCAGTTAAAAACAATTTTTGTGAGGTGATGTTTATGTTTGCACCATTATTAATCTGCTTTAGGGAAGGTATAGAAATATTCCTAGTTATTATTCCACTAGTTGTTTATTTCAATAAAAACAAAATGTACAATATGACTAAGAGCGTCATGCTGGGCGGCGGTTTAGGCGCATTACTCGCAACTGTAATGGCATCTGTGATATTCTCCCAGGCCAGTCTATTGAATGGCCCTGCCAGCGAACTATTTGACGGTTTGCTTGGTATTGTACTAGCTGGTTTGGTACTTTACAGTGTAGTACTGCTCAGAAAAAGCAAAACCTTCAGCATTAATCCAGATGAGAAGTTTATTTCTTTAAGCCGGAGAGGAGTATCTGTAATAGCAGGCGTAACATTTTTCAGAGAACTCTTGGAAGCAACATTGTTTATTCTAACAAGTTCAGGCACTTCGCCTCTAATAGTGGCAGGCATGTCAATACTGGGCTTGGCAGGTGCCGCACTGGTTGTATTCCTTGTGACTAAGGGAATAAGCAACCTTAATATAGGCTTGGTATTTTATATACTCAATCTGTTTTTAATTGCACTAGGCGCTTATTATTTTGGTGATGGCCTTGAAGTATTGTTTGGAAGCTATATTCCTCAAATTTTGAAAATTGGTATACTCGTATATGCTATTCCCAGCTACGCCATCATAATAAAGAAGGACTTAAAAACACTTATAAGCAAGATGAAGTAGGAGAATTCCACTATGCTGAAAAATTTTAATCCCATATATCAGGCTTGATGCTTAATATATGGGATTAGTACTTTATTGGAAGTTATTTTCTTCTTAAATTACCGATATTTATTTCTATATTCAGAATGGATATTTCCTGTATAATGTTTTTGTACTAGTAGTTGCATGGGGCATATTAATTGGAGGACTAGCTTTTAGCTTTATCAGCAGCTTTGTTATCTGTACTATGGTTACATGAGCAGCTTGTAGTATTACAATGGCTGGGAACTGTATGCATTACAATTATAATTTTGTCTTGTCCAAAAATAAAAAAGTAAAATACTTATTTAAAGCACCGTATTATGCAGAATTGAATTTTGCGGTGCTTTTGTCTCGCCATATAAGAATAGTGCGTATTTAAAACTTACAGTCTCTCAAATGATTTAAAAGTTCTTTATGTATTCGGACTAAAACCTGAACATCCTCTTGGCTTATTTTTTCTAAAGCTAAAGCCATAGCTCTATATGATAGGGCGTTTTCAGAAGACTTTTGGGATAGTTCTTTACCTTTTGGCGTTGAAGTTAAATGAATTTCCCTTCGGTTTTCTTCAGTAATTTTCCTATCAATAAGTTCTAAATTAACAAGACTATCAACATTCACACTAACCGTACTTTTGGGGAGATTTAACTTGTCTGTAATCTCTTTAAGAGTTATTTCAGGAAAGGCACTTACTATATTCAAAATACTCAGCTGTTGTAATATTAAAATTGTCACAGGTTTTAAAGCCTATTCGGGGATAATACTCCGGTTCTCCAAAAATCACAATACCTTTATACCCTTTATTTGCGGCCAATTTCATAGTTTCCCTGAGCAGCAGCTCGCCAACTCCACACCACTGCCATTTAGGTTCTACGCAAAGAGGTCCAAAGGTAACAATTTCATGTGTATTTATACCATCAACAACACATGCCTTTGAATACATTATAAATCCTATTACCTCTCCATCCTTTACTGCTATTCTGCTTAACTCCGGAATATAGTCTTTATCCTGACGTAATTTATGCACAAGGTAATGTTCATCACATCCAAGATGATGCTTATTCCAAAATGCATGCTGTGTCATTAACTCTACATTGTACCAATCATCCTCTGTTTCTATTCTAATTTCTATTTCTTCACGATTTAATCTTTTCTTTTTTTCCGGAAACCATCCAAATTCCAGCCTTACTTCTTTTCTCTGTAAATCATTGTTCCTGTAGCAGCAAGAATCCATACCAATCAAGCTGAAGCCTTCATGCTGATAAAAATCTATTGCATTAACATTGCAAGATTGAGTTTCCAGTATAATAGCTCGGCGACGTTCTCTCCTTGCCTGTTCTTTAGCCATTTCAATTAAAGCGTGTCCTATTCCCTGTTTCTGATATTTTTCTGCTACCCAAAGTTCTGTAATTCTTAGACGATTAGACCATAATTCTTGATCAGTTTCAATTGCAGCAACTAATTCATCATTAATTACTACTCCCCAAGCATAAGCATTCTCCCAGTGTTCTTCATATAACTTATCCGGAAAATCATATTCTTCCGGGGTATGAGTTACCGGCTCAGCAAAGTCTTTCTTTTCTATTTCAATAGCATATCCCTTATCAGTTTTATCTACCATAACATCATAGTATTTATCTGTTTTGTACCTTATTGGAATTATAGTGCCCTTCCATTTGTCTTTTGGTAAATATATAATTTCATATTCCATAGCTTATATCCTTTCTTCTTATAGCGGTTATTACTTTAGAATTCCCTAATTCTGTTCACTTCACGGTAAAATACTACCCACAACAAATTATCATTTGCCCTTCACTAAATAATTACTTATTTTTTATATTATAACATATTTTGTAAAGCTATTCCTGCAGTATAGTATCTTCCAAAATAATCTGCTTCAGACATCTATTAGCAATAATTACTTCAGTATGATATTATTAACTAGCTTAAATATTCAGGCGCCTCTATTGAAAACAGAATATTTTAAACATGTATTAATTTAATCTTTAAAATGGAACCCTATAATAATGAAGATAGAGAAAGCTGTTAAATTTAAAATACCAAGAAGGGCTTAGGTGAACAAAAGCATGGCTACAAATAGAAGTGTTACAGGAAATTTCAACTACAACAATATAGAAAAGAAAGATAAAAACTTTATGTACAAAAACCTAGAGAGAAGCAACTGCTATAACTGCGACTTTTCAGGCTCAATTTTTGATTATGCAAGCTTTAGAGGAGCACATTTTAAATCCACAAATTTCTTTAGATGCAGCTTTAAGTATGCAGAATTTATTGGAACAAATTTAAAGGATAGTGAGCTTAAAAATGCTGTGTTTGAAAATGCTGTGTTTGATTCTGTAAAGCTTGAAGGTGCTAACTTTAAGGATGCTAACTTTATAAACACTATATTTTTATCTACTGATCTGAGCAAAGCTAAAAATATAAATACAAATACTCCCGGCATCAGAATTTTTGAGGAAATGCCTAAATTAGAAATCAGTGAAGAATTAAAGGTAGCTGTCTTAACTGCCATGGAAAACAAGTACATAAAGAAATCACGAATTCTTGATACAAAAGACGGCGGGCTTAATACTTTAAATATTATGCTTCTACTTGAGAGCTTTACGGAAGAAACAATAATTACGGGACTAAAGCTAATTGTCACAAAGATAGATAGAGAATTTTATACTTTAAGTTATATAATAAAGTTTTTGAAAAATATGTAGGGCATCACCACTCATGATTTCTTTCGATAATAAATATAAAGGTTCTGTTTCAAAACAACTTAAACCTACTACGTGGTATTTGAATCTTAGGAACTTTCGCTTCGCAGATAAGACTAATAATTAAAAAATTTATAAAGCTCTCAGATCAAGTTAAACCAGATATCTTGTTTTCATGAAAAGAAGATATCGCGATATCTAGTCGGAAAGGATTATGAAGAATATATGGACAGAATTGCTCCGGTGAGAAAATGTATTTGATGATACTGCAGCCGATAGCTCGTTTAGTTATGTTAAAGAAACATCAATATGCAGATTCAAAGGCACAGCCAGATGCTGCATAGCTTTTATGCTTTACGCCAAAATGGGGCAAGAGTAAATTACTACTCTTGCCCCATTTTTTATAATTATACTTGAATTACTTATTCAGCAATAACTTTGGACTCTTCATCGTATTCCTTTTTTCTGTAGAACACCAGAATAATCAGTGCCGCTAGAGCAGCAATACCGGTAGTTAGATAAATCTGTCTGAAGCCCACATTCAATGTATCCTGGAACTCTGACTCAATTTTAGGTGAAAGCTTATCTATCTCTGCAAGATAATTGTTATTAGCTTCTTCAAAGGCTTTTGGTACAGCCTCTTTCAGTACTGTCATCTTGTTTAGAGTATCATTCATATCAGCCTTGGCTGCCTCTATTGAGGAAATTGCAGTCAACATATCCTTATGTTTAGCTTCAGTTTCAGCAATTTTGGCGAGCATATCTTTACGCTGTTTCGTAAGTTTATCAACCTGTGAAGTCAAGGTTTTCTTTACATTTGTAAGCTCCTGTATCTTAGCCTTGAGATCTGCAGGTGTTTTCACATCCTTCAGCTGTTCAAGTGCACTTGCAGGTATTTTTGCCTTTACATCTTGAGGAATCATATCAATTATTGACACATTTCCTACACCGGCTGGCATTTTTGCTCCAGTCTGGCTTCCTGTTGGGTTACCTTGTGGAGAGCCTTGAGGAGTAGCGCCCTGCGGTGGTCCCGCTTGGCTCATCATTTTTACCATCTGATCATAAAAACTATTAAGTTGCACAATTGCGGTTTCCTGTGAAGAAATAGCCTTTTTCATCTCTGCTATACCTTTATCCATTCCGGCAACTGCGCTCTTCATTCCATTTATACCACTAGTTACTCCCTCAGCACCTGCTTTAAGATCTGCAATGCTTTTATCCATTTCAGGTATACCGGATTGAATACCATCTATACCCTTTTGAACTCCATTTTGAATCTTAGCTATAACATCAGGAGTCATTTCCTTGAACATTCTAGATGAAAGAATTTTGATTCTCTCAGTAATATTTGTAACATCTGAAGTTTTCAAAAGTTCAATCAAATCATCAGGCAACTTAGTGCTGCCATCACCCTTCATATTAATTTCTACTTTTGTCATTGTAGAAAGATCAGGGAATTCCAAACCAGCCATCTTATCCTTCATGTTCGGATCTGACTTAAGCTTATTTAGCTTATCACTAAGCTCCTGTGCATATGGCAATTGCGGTGCAGTAACCTCTTTTGGTAAAAGTGCCATTTCATTTGTTTGTACAGCGCCTCCTGCATGTGCAATGAACCCTACCATGATTGCAGGTGCTATAGTTGTTCCAATAGATCTAATTAGGGAAAGAGCAGCCAGTGCAGAATTAGCTTCTTCTTTTTTGGTATTCTCAAGCATCATGTAGTTCAGAGGAGCACCTATAGTAAAGCCCATTCCAAGACCTATAAGCATCAGACTAATTACTACAGTTGCTAGACCTGGATATCTAGTCGTTACAAATATCAAGAATGCTGATCCAGCCAGTGAAATCGTAAAGCCAAAAATCAGTACCTTTTTAGCTCCAAATTTATCACTAAGCCTACCGGATATTGGAGCACCCACTCCTGCAAACAGTCCTAATATTATAACAAAATATCCACCACTTCCTGAAGTAATTTTCATAGCATTTTCAGAAAACTGCGGTATGAATATAGTACCCATTAAAACAATTCCTGTAATGAAGCTGATTAAAAAGATTATAACTATTCGAGAACTTGTAAAATAGCCCAAATTCATTACCGGGTCCTCTGCTTTCTTCTCTGCCAACACAAAGAAAGGAAGCAGTACTACAAATGTAATAATAAAAGGATAAACCGATGTACTTCTTATGCTCTCACTGAAATTAAAGAAATCAATATTCTTAAGTCCATATAAAAGTGATAATATCATACAAATAAGAAGCAAAATTCCAATGGTATCTATCTTGCTTACGCTCTCACTCTTGTTATTCCTCAATACCAGTAAACCAGTGATAATGATGAATACTGTTATTGGCACATTTATATAAAATATAAACTGCCAGTTGTTCTTGCCAAATATATCTAGTATTGCACTTCCTGCAGAAGAACCAAATATATTGGCAATCCCGTATACTCCACCTACAAGCCCTAATGCCATTCCACGCTTTTCAGGTGGAAATGTGGTACCAAATTCTGCTGTAGCAATAGGAACAATTCCACCTCCTCCTATAGCCTGCACAACACGTGCAATCAGAAGCATTGTAAAGCTTCCGAAATTCTGAGAAAGACCACAGAGCAAGGATCCCGTTCCAAAAAGGAAAATTGCTGTAAGATAAACATATTTTCTTCCGAATTTGTCAGCTAATTTCCCCATAATCGGTATGCTTGATGCGTATGCCAAGGTATAGATTGTTATCATCCAGATGCCTGTTTTATCATCAACCATAAGATTGTTCTGAATAATCGTTCTGGCAGGAGTTACTATACCGGTGTCTATTGCACCCATGAACAGCCCTAAAAGATAAACTGCTGCGATAAGCCACATCTTGCGGTTACTGGTTGTCGTATTATTGCTAATTTGTTTTGCTGTTGCCATATTTTCTTTCCCCCTTATAAATTAATATAGTCCATCATTTCGTCAAAGGTTAGATGCTTAAATTTTATATTGTTTAACATATTTGACATAATAAAATATGATAATTTGTCTATATCAGTATTGGTATTTATATTACCGATATTTTGTTCAGCAAGGATAAGTTCCTTTATTTTCTTATGCAATTCAAGATAATGGTTATGAGGGCAACGTGTTTCACTGCTGTCGGACATTTCCCAAAAGACTCTTAAGTATTGGCTTACAAAGGTTTCCAAGGATATATATATCATCTTCAGTTTTTCTCTGATTGGAATTTTTTCTTCCTTCAATTCACCACACAGCTTCATGGTACTTTCCCAATCACTTAAGAAAATGTGATATACCAAAACCTCCTTATTATCAAAATAGTTATAAAGGGTCCCAAGCCCTATCTCACAGTTTTTAGCAAGCTTGCGGATATTGAAGTTATTATAGTTTTCCTCAAGGAGCATTTCCTTTCCTTTTGCCAAAATAGTTTCTCTTATGTTTTCTAAAATCTTAGGCACATTACCTCTCCTTTATTAATATGAACTTGGTTCATAAAACATGTTCATATTATAATTCCAATTTAAAAATAAGTCAATATGTCAATAAGATTTATTAAGCAAATAACCAAACACAACTATTCATCTGTCGTTATTAATTTTACTAAAAAAATAAAGCCCTTGAAATCAAGAGCTTTGCATTAAATCACCTATTAAATTTTCAAGTTATTAACCTTTATTTCCGCATATTTTACTTAGCAGGATATAGTTTTGCTTCAAGCTCATTTGAAATAGCTATATTATAAATATATACATTGCTTATTTCTATAGCAAATAAGCTCTGCATATGTTCTGATAAATTTAACTTCTCAAAATTCTTGTGATACTCCATCACATAATCTCCGATATTGCCAATATTAGGCTGTATATAATAGTTTAGAGCTTCTGTAGGAATACCATAACTTTTAGTTAATACTTCCGGAAATATTCTTCCGCCAAATAGATCTGCAATAAATCTAACATAAGCATAAGTTGAAATTAACTCCGGATGCTCTTTATTTACTTCATGTATTCTCGCCACACATGCTTCTGTAGAAGGCAATAATTTCATTTCTGATAATTTATCACCAGCCAAAATTTCTAAATCCTTTTTTATTAATTCAGCTCTATACAATTCTTTTGTAGCAAAATTTTTAATACTTTCATGGTCTAAATGCTTATCGAGAGAATCCTCTATAGCTTTATACATAGCTTGTAGATTAAAGATATATTCAATATAACTTTCTTTACTTGCTTTGCCTTCAATCAACCTCTTAATAAAACCACTTTTTTCAGATGCTAAATGTAATGCTTTGGTATTATTTTTTATATCTATCATAAAATCCATAAATACTCACCTCATTTTATAATTTTATTAATAATATAATTGATAATAATTATCCATTAATAATATAGCTTAGTTATACCACTTGCTATTATCCTTGTCAATTGTATTATGAATTTTATTTGTATATTTTTCAATTTTTACCAGTTGTCTATATCCTTCTTTTAATTTCTCTATTTCATTTACTACCTATTGATAAACTATAAAAAAAAATATCGCGATATCAATATGTTAAGTTAAAATTTTTATGGTGACTAATAAGAAGTTGATTGAAGAGATTTCCTAAAACACTACCGGAAATCTCAAAATATTCTTAAGCCTTCTATTTATAAGCTCTATATCAAATTCTCTATAGCCTTGACTCTGCGACCAGTTATACACCCCTCTATATTTCTCATGCTTAGGGCTTGAAATTATCTTTAAAAACTCAACATATCCGAAAATCCCGCCAACATTTTCCGGAGGCGTATTACCTTCACCCATTAGACAAACAGGATAATTTTTATCATAGTCTATATTTGTATTCTCTATTATAATTTCATGTTTCCAGTCAGCACCGTAATCATAACAGTAAACTATTTTAATGTTCTTATCTGCATATTCTGAAAGCCTGACTTCCTCATCTAAAAGCAAATTGTCCTTAGTATAGGTATCAAAGGTTTCTTCATGTTTACTTATAAGAGTTGCAAGACACTTACCGCTCTTATCAAATACATTAAAATTATATAATTGACGGTCCTTCCAATTAAAGGCTGTCTGAATTATATAGTGAAGCTCATTAAAAGTAATGTCTATTGGAGTTATTATCCTCCTCCAAACGTTGTGCCTTCCAAGGTTCAGCTTTACCCTTAAATTAACGGCCTTGCAGCTGATAATATTGCCCTCAGCAAATTGCTCCATATCACTTATCAGTAAATCATGTGGATGCTCATAATCCAATTGTTTATCTATTTTAACCAAATCATCATTCATATGTGCTGAAATATCAGCTTGATAAGTTTTGTCAGGCTCTAGCCTGTCACTGAATACTTTTAAAAACTCAACAGCTTTATTCAATCTGCTTACATATTTTGGCCCTCTGGTCTTAGTAAAAGTTAAATCACCAGCTGCTTTTAAGTATTCCTCTATAACTTCCTCTTTTATTTTTTCGTCGGCCAAGCATTTCTTTATACCCTGAAGAAGATGCTCCTTTAGATTCTTAAATTCCTTTGCCTTAAATCCAAAGAGCACAAATCCAAATCTATTGCTGTCATTGACTGCAACAACTGCTTTCCTTCGATTAATCGTAATTATATGAGTGCTCCAACAGAACAAATCATTTTCCTCAAGGCCTGCTTCGGCTTTAATTCCCAGCTCCTGTTGAAGATCTTTTGTACAACATATTTGCATATTTAATTCTCCTAACGTTGATTATCATAAGTAGTATAACATAGAAGATTTTAGTTAATCACTTCTTTGTTTGGATGAATGATTACTATTAATACTACCATCTACCTCGGAAAATTTCACCTCGGATTGTTGATGCTTTGACCCTATAAGCAAATCAATTCACCTCTCTATCTTGGGGTAATCATCCTGTACCTTTTTAAAATATTTACTCATTATCAAATTATAAACTTGATATAATGAATTATAAGAAGCTGAAATGAGGTAGTTTAATAGTGAAAAATATATTTCAGGTCAGGAATAGGATACCAATTGAAGTTCTGCTTAACTGTGCAATAAATGAATATTTAAGCAGTGATGTGTTCCAATTAAAGAAGCTTAAGAAAGTATCCTTTATAAAAAAGATTAGAAATGAAAGAGCACTCAAAAGATTATCACAAAAACTTATACATGATTTAGAGCCTTACAAAACTGAGCTTCAGGAGAAGTTAAACTCCGAGCCTGATTTTAGTTCTCCTGAAATGAAAAGGGTGAAGTCTATTGTTACTGATTTTATGCTGGAAGCGGATAAAAGGAAACTTGTTTTTGACAGATCTTTTTTGAATTTTTTTATGGAACAGGGATATCTTGAAGTAGCCCAGGAATTCATTACCCGTGCAAGAAAGGAAGACTCTGAATTAAAGTCTGAAGAAATATTTCAGGCTATGCGAAATGTCTGGATTATGAACAGCCTTCAAATTTTCTGGGGGTTACCACTTGAAATGACTCCTTCTGTTTATGCCTACAGCATGTTGTACCCCTACACAGATAACTTTCTTGACAATCCTGAGGTTAATAGTGAAGAAAAGATAAAATTCAATCAAAGACTATCTAAAGTTTTAAACGGGGAATTTTTAACTCCCACAAATTTCATTGAAGAGAAGGTATTTTCTCTTGTAGGCCAAATTGAGTCCCAATACATCAGAGATGAATTCCCTGAGGTTTTTGATAGTCTAAGGCTTATTCAGGAAGCCCAGACTGAAAGTACAAAACAGGATAAGGATGAACTGCTTGCCTATGATAAAATACTACCTATAAGCTTTTTTAAGGGCGGCACTTCTGTTCTTGCAGATGCCTTTCTGGTTAAAGGAAATCTAAATATAAAGGAAATGCATTTTGCCTTTGCATACGGGAGCTTTCTTCAACTTCTCGATGACCTCCAAGATGCGGTCGTTGATAAAAAAGACAATCATCAAACTCTATTCAGCATTAGAAATAATAATGAACTGATTGATAATGAAGTTAGAAGCCTTATTTCATTTATATTTAAAGCCAATACCACGGATGAATCCGATACACCTATTATGTCTTTAATGAAGGAAGTCATAACCTCCTGCACACTAGTAATGATAATGGATGCCGCGGGGCGAAATCCTGAGCTGATATCCCACAGGCTTTATAAAGAATTAGAATCCTATTCTAAAGTCAGGCTTTCCTTCTATAAAGAATTTGAAGACACAATTAAGAGCTTAATTAAATAGAAATCCCATAGATTGAGAATGTTATCTAATTTGCTATAAAAAAGCCAAGCAGTGTGTTATACCGCTTGGCCTATATGTCTTACTATCTACCATACCTTATTCCATTTCTCACGATGGCATACTACTTCAAAGCCTATACACTCATAAAACTCACGGTTGCCTCCAAAACAGTAGGCAGCTCCATACCTTGCAGTTTTCTTCATCGCCTCTGTAAGTGCTATGGTCGCAAGCCCCTTTCTTCTATACTTAGGGTCAGTTGCCAATGGCTCAAGATAGGCATAGTCGTTAACTCCATCCATCCACATTCCGGAAAAGCAGGCATATTCACCATTTGGAGCTTTAATAATAGTAGTTAAATCCTTCCTAAAATGAGGACCACTCTGCATAAGTCTTCTGCAGTCTAAGTCATCATCCGGCTCATCTCCGTGGTCAAAGCCTTTCCAGAGCACATCATTAATCTTCTTAAAGTCATTTTCATCCTCTAAGGATATAACTGAAAAACCTTCAGGCAGCTTGCATTCCTTAAAGCCCTTTTCATATTTAAATACAGTAATATTTTCAGTATATACCTTCTTATAGCCTCTTTCAGCAAGGTGCTCCCTAAGCTCTGTCTCATAGTCGTACAGCCACACATCAAGACTTTTTTTGCCATCAACTACTTTAGATAACTCCCTTTCAGAATACTCCAGCATCATTGGCTTCAAGTATTCATAGCCAAGCTTTGTCATCATAAAGGTTTCTCCTAAGCGCATTTCATAAGCTGCAACTGCAACTATTTCACCCTTCTCTTCCCATATTCCAAATCTGTGAGTCATTTTATGTTCAAAGTACGGATGAGTATGAGCATACTCAAAATAAGGCTGCTGTATATTTCCATTCTGCTGATACTTTACAAAGTTCTGACGAAGAAAATCACTGACAGGTTCAAAGTCACATAATAATTTATAATTTCTAAAAGTTATTCCCATAAAACCAACCCCTATATCCATTTAATGGTATAACCTAATTATAATAACTCACCAATTAAATTAATATGGAAAGTTTGTTTATAAGTTGTTTTTTACATAATTTGTTTTAACCCCAGAGGTCCTTGCCACTGGAAAAGGTTTATTCACAAGCCAAGAATAAAACAAAATAAGTTGTCAGAAGAAGATAATCCCTATATAATATCAGTATTGGCGGTGTGCCGCTTTCTGAAATAATAAAATAAATATTAAAGGGTGAATATTAATGTCAGATAAAAACATTGAAATGATGAAAAAACTTATAGAAGAAAAAAAGAAAAAGGGTTCCTCCAAAGGTGGAAGGCTAATTCCTAATAAAAAGTCCATAGGAGGCGGTGCCAGTAAGGTTAAGAGCAGTAAGAAAACTGGCGGCGTATTTGATTAAAGCCAATTCATATTATCAGAATATAAAAGCTGTGAGGTCTAGTAGACCTCACAGCTTTTCGCTTCTATTTTTACTGAAGAAACAAATATTTTATCGTAAATAGTATTTATCTATCATTTTCTTATGACTGTTTGGTATGTTTTCTGGCAGTTCTTCATAATCCAAAAATCTCAACTCTTTCGTTTCTACATTATCTATTTTTAGTTCACCAGAATAGATCTTAGTGTAATAACCTATTGTTATAAAGTAAGCCTTGTCTCCGAGCGGAAATTCTATATAGCAGTCTTTGCCGGAAGTTGTTCCTAAGAAGGTTAGATCCTCAATATGCAGGTTGCTTTCTTCTTTGGCCTCCCTACAGCTGTATCTTCAAGGGATTCACCAAGCTCAGTTATACCGCCAATTAATCCCCATTTATAAGGGAAAGTACCCCTTTTTTGAAGTAGAATTTCATTTTTATCATTTATTATAAGTACATTAACTCGGGTTAGATTTATCGCATCAGTTCCTACTTTGTCTCTTATGTATTTTACATAGTCCATTTGATATGACAGCTCCTTATAGTATGAAGTTTTTGAGACTATTATATATTATCTTTTTATTTTGCTGTATTCTTTACTATAGTGAGGAATACTCTTGATTTTAGAATTTCATAAAATAAAAATGCTGCTAAACTTTTGGGCTTAACAGCATTTTTTGTGGCAGATTTAGACAAAGCTCGAGTGGTCCCTGCCCCTTTGCAGGAGTGGTATGACGAGCTTTCTGCTAGTAGTGAGTCCTATTTTATAAAACAATTTTATTTGTATATCCAAAATTATTTATGTACTATTGTAAATTTATGTACTATTGTAAATTTATGTACTATTGTAAATTTATGTACTATTGTAAATTTATAAATCATATTATTACATAGTTTTGAAGAACATTTAGTTCTCATTTCTAAATAGAGGCCATAAGGCTTATTTAGGGGGATGTGAAAGTGGCAAGAACTAACAAGTACAGCTCAAATGTAATAAATGAAAAGTTGCGAGAAATAGACACTTATACACATGATGATAAATCAAGAAGTAACAATCCGCCGGCAGGTATGGCTCACTACGACATGGCAGAAGAAATTAACACCTCTTATTCCTTTGACCCTCATATTGATCCTACACTGCAATGGTCAGGAAAATCTGAAGGAATGTCTTTTAGGGTATCTACATCTTCTATACATATTCACGAATCAATTAAGCCCCATAAGATTATTAAGTCTGTTCAAAATTCAGAATGTGGAAATCAGCAGCTAAGCTTTTTTGAAACACATGATGAGAGAATAAAACGTCGTCATGAATCTATTGAATTTTATCAGCACGGCATTAATTGGACAAACAGGCTGATTGCAGGAGACAGTCTTACCATTATGAATTCTCTTATCGAAAAAGAGGGTATGGCAGGGCAAGTACAAATGATATATATTGATCCACCATACGGTATTAAATATGGCTCTAATTTTCAGCCTTTTGTTAATAAACGAGACGTAAAGGATGGTAAAGATGAAGATTTAACTCAGGAACCTGAAATGATAAAAGCATTTAGGGATACATGGGAATTAGGAATACATTCCTACTTAACGTATTTGCGTGATAGATTACTATTGGCAAGAGAACTTTTACATGATTCCGGTAGTATATTTGTCCAAATAAGTGATGAAAACGTGCATTATGTTAGAAATCTCTGTGATGAAGTTTTCGGCAATACGAATTTTATGAGCATTATCAACTTTCAGACGAAAATACCACTTGGAACCAAATATCTTTCAAACTTATCCGATTATATTGTTTGGTATGCAAAGGATAAATCACAAGTTAAATATAATCAACTTTTCCAAGAGAGAGAAATTCATAGAGGATATCCTTTTATTGAACTGGATTCAGGAGATATTAGACGCTTTAATTACCCAGAGGATCTCGGATTGATAAAACAATCTAAAGGGCGTACTTTTAGAATATTAGACCTTGTTAGTTCAGGAAAGACAGAGTCCTGTATTTATGATTTTGTATTTAACGGAGAGGTGATTAAGAGGCCTTCTTCAGGTCGAAGTTGGAAAACAACAAAAGAAGGAATGAACGTTTTGATTAGCAAAAATAGACTTGTAAAAATAGGAAAAGCATTTGGGTACAAGCTATATTTTGATGATTATCCAGTATATGAAATGTATAATACATGGACAGATACTGTAAATTCGTTTTTGAAAAGGGATTATGTAGTACAGACCAACTCCATTGTAGTACAAAGATGCCTTTTAATGACTACTAATCCTGGCGACCTTGTTTTAGACCCAACATGTGGCTCAGGAACAACAGCGTATGTTGCTGAACAATGGGGTCGTAGGTGGATAACCTGCGACACTTCTCGTGTAGCTATTACTCTGGCAAAAAAACGCTTGATGACTTCTATTTTTGATTATTATCAGCTAGCATTTCCCACTCAAGGTGTTAGCAGCGGATTCATTTATAAAACTGCGCCACATATTACATTGGGTTCAGTCGCAAGCAACGAACCTCCTGCACAGGAAATCCTTTACGATCAACCACAAATTGATAAAAGTAAAGTTAGAATTACAGGTCCATTTACGGTCGAGGCGTTACCTGCCCCAGTAGTGAAACCTTTAGATTTTACAGCTGAACTTGAGGATATCGGAACAAAGCAAACTGATTGGCGCGATGAACTATACGCTACAGGTATTCTAGCAAGAAACGGACAAAAAATAGAGTTCTCAAGAGTAGAGCCTCTCCCAGGAACTAAATTTTTGCATGCTGAAGCAGAAACAAAAGAGGATACCCCTAGAAGGTCAGTAATCTGCTTTTCTAACGAGACAAAACCACTTGATTCACGTATGGTATCCTTAGCTCTAGATGAAGTGGAAAACCTAAGACCGAAGCCTAAGCTCGTTATTTTTGCTGCATTTCAGTTTGACCCTCAAGCAGTAAAGTATATTGATGAAACTAATTGGCCAGGATTGATTCTACTCAAAGTCCAAATGAATACTGATCTTATGACGAAAGATTTAAAGAAAAAGCGTTCTTCTAACCAAAGTTTCTGGCTTGTTGGCCAGCCTGACGTTGAGCTTATCAAAATTAAGGACGGCAAAGATAACGGTAAGTACAAGGTAAAGGTAAACGGTTTTGATTATTATAATGTAAAGAATGGAACAGTTGAGTCTGGGAGCGAAAAGCGGATTGCTATGTGGATGCTTGATACTAATTACGATGGTTTATGTGTTGAACCTAATCAAGTATTTTTCCCAATGGGTAGTAAGAATGATGGCTGGACAAAATTAGCTAGTACATTAAAGGCAGAACTTAATCAAGATTTAATTGAGAAGTTTTCAGGTAATGAGTCGTTGCCTTTCACTATAAAACTTGATACCCAAATAGCTATTAAAATTGTTGACGATAGGGGAATAGAAAGCTTAAAAGTAATAAAGGTGGGTGTTTAAGCAATGGCTATTGGAGGAATTGATAAATTAATTATCAACTCTGCATTTACAGAACCTAGTTGTCATTGGAAGTACAACAATCAATTACAAAGTTTCGAACGGGAGCCTGGTCGTAGACCGGCTGGATATTTTGTTTCTGGACAAGGTAGCAACCAATATAACGATATAGGCACTTTTATCGAACTACCACTAGTTAATACTATTCGTCCTCGTGTAAAAGCGTGGCGAGAAAAAGGATATCCTGGAGTAACCGGTATAACGAAAAAATTACTTGAGCATTGGAATGATAAAGACGCAAGGCAATATCAATTCTTTTACTGCCAAATGGATGCTATTGAAACATTAATATGGCTTGTAGAGGCACCATATGCTGAAAAAGTTGGAATTAATATAAATGGTGATGGAGGTCCATTTAAGAGAATATGCTCAAAATTATGTACTGGAGGCGGTAAGACTACAGTAATGGCAATGCTCATTGCTTGGCAAATCATTAATAAGGTTACTTATTCTCAGGATAAACGCTTCTCAAAAAATGTACTTATAATTGCTCCAGGGCTTACGGTAAAGAGCAGATTACAGGTTCTTAATGTTGGAGGAAATGATAATTACTATACCATTTTTAACATTGTTCCGTCATCACTTATGGACAAACTACGATTAGGCAAGGTGAAAATTTGTAACTGGCAATTTCTTGCGTGGGATAGTGAAGAAAAACTTTCTAAGAAGAAGTGTGTAGACAAGCGTGGATCAAAAAGTGATGAGGCATATACTAGAGATGTACTTGGTGATATGGCTAATGCTAAGAATATCATAGTTATCAATGATGAAGCTCATCATGCTTGGAGAAAAAATCCTGAAACAAAAGTTAAAATAACTAGGGAAATAAAAGAAAGTGAAGAAGAGGCTACAATATGGGTTGGTGGACTTGACCGTATTAATAAGACAAGAAGTATTCTTACCTGCTATGACTTTTCAGCAACGCCATTTGCACCATCTGGTAAAAAGAACGATGAAGAGGCTCTATTTAGCTGGATTGTAAGTGACTTTGGCCTGAATGATGGTATAGAATCAGGGTTGGTAAAAACTCCAAGAGTAGTAGTTCGTGACGATAGCCTCCCAGATACAAATACTTTAAAATCTAAATTATATCATATTTATGCAGATGATACAGTGAAAGATGATATTAATCGAGCAGCAGAACCTGAGGAACCTCTTCCAGATCTATTGTTACAAGCATATTATCTCTTAGGAAAAGACTGGCTAGAACTTTATAATGCTTGGAAAGAACAAGGATCTCCTATACCTCCAGTTATGATTACAGTAGCCAACAGGACAGAAACCGCTGCGCGTATTAAGTTTGCATTTAATCATAAAAAAATAAAAATTGATGAACTCTGTGACCCATCTTATACAATTCATATAGATTCAAAAACAATGCAAAAGGGTGAACGCGAATCATTTAACACAAGTGATATTTATGATGAAGATGATTATGAAATCTCATCATATAAAAAACTAAATAAAAAAGAAATAGCGGCTATATTAAGAGATACGATTGACACAGTTGGGCAAAAGGGCAAGCGAGGTGAACAAGTAAGAAATGTAATTTCAGTTGGGATGCTATCTGAGGGTTGGGATGCTAAAACAGTAACGCATATTATGGGTCTCCGAGCCTTTGCGAGCAAGTAGTAGGACGTGGACTTCGAAGGACTTCATATGATCTTGTAGAAGGCTCAGACATATTTACTGCAGAATATGTAAACATCTTTGGAATACCGTTTACATTTCTTCCACATGAATCAGACGGCGGAGGTAGGCCTCCAGTTAATCCTCCAAAAACACAAATAGAACCATTAAAAGATAACCTACAGTATAAAATTAGTTGGCCAAATATTATTCGTATAGATAGGGAGCTTAAGCCAAAACTCTCAATAGACTTATCTAAGATTGAAACTTTGGTAATCAACGCATCTGAAATAAGATTACATGCCGACCTTGCTCCTATAGTAGATGGAAAAGTTGATCTAGAAAGATGTACTGAAATAGATTTAGAAAAATTAGACTCAAATTTGCGTATGCAAAGAATTATCTTTGAAACAACTGCAAGCATGTATGATATTATGAAGTCCTACTGGCAAAAAGATGCTACAAAATTTGCTATAATTGGACAAATCTTCTCACTAGTTGAAATATATTTGAAATCGAATATCATCCAAATCAATCCTCCTCTATTTGAAACTGACCCTCTTAGAAGAAGAATATTATTGATGCTTAATATGAATAGAATTGTTCAACATTTATGGAGTTTTATTAAGCTCGAACAAACTGAAAAGTTTATACCTATCTTCGATACTAATAAAAAAATTCGCAGTACTGAAGATATGGGCATCTGGTATACAAGTAAACCATGTATGGTTACTAAAAAGTCACATGTTAGTCATTGCGTATTTGATAGTTCTTGGGAATCTACAGAAAGCTATAAGTTAGAGAATAATAGTAATGTTACAGCTTGGGTAAAAAACGACCATTTGGGGTTTGAGATCCTTTATATCTTTGATGGAGTTGTGCGAAAATATACCCCCGATTTCTTAATTAAGCTAACTAATGGCAAGACATTAATACTAGAAACCAAAGGACAGGAAACACATCGTGACAAAGAAAAACGAAGAGCTCTTAGCGAATGGGTAAAGGCAGTTAATTCGTGTAATGATTTTGGAGAATGGTGCAATGATGTATCTTATAATATTGCAGATGTAGATGGAATAATAAATAAATATTTATAGGAGTAACACTTAATATCTTAAACAAAATAATCATACTAGGTTGTCTCTAGATGCACTAAAGTTTCGAAAACTACAGTTTTCGAGATGAAACGAATATTTAATCAAATAGATATAAACAACTTGTATTCAGATTAATATAATAATATAATTGAACCGTTGGTAAATTATGTAGATATTTGTTTACTTAAGAGGAAGTGATTAAATGGCAGAACTGTACTATAGTTTGGGATTTAGTGAAAATCCTTTTTCAAAGTTTTCCGCTGAAGAAGAAATTGATTACCTCTCCAATATTTATATTAAACCTAGATATTTTGATACACTAATAAATGATTTAAGCAATGGATCAAGTAGATTTATTTTTGGAGACAGAGGAAGCGGAAAGTCCGCACTAATAATCGAGTTGAAAAAAGAGCTTGAAAACAGCAGAATATTTTCTATTATCATACAAAACTATGATGATATTCCTTTAAAAAATAATGATAAGCACATGATATATTTAATGATTCAAGAACTGCTAAAACAATTAGTTGTTGTTTTATCCAAAAACCCATTTTTGATTAAAAAATTAAATAAATATGAAAAAGAAAAGCTATCTATTTTTATTAGGGATTTTTATGACAGTATTAGTAGGCGCCAATATGAAGATTTATTCAACAAGGTAACAAAGTTTAAGACTACAAATATCATAAAAAATTTTTTTAATACAGTACTTAATAAGCCAATAAATATGGCAATATCTTCAGGAATAGAGATAACTTCAGATCTTATCTGTAAGAGTTTTAATCTTCCTAAGGATGTAAATTCAAATTTTTATAAGAATTATATACCCGATTTAAAAATAGATAAACTAACTAAAAAGCAAAAAGAAGAATATTTTTTAAATAGTTATAAATTTTTAAAGGACATGCTTTTAGAATTAATTTCAATCATCAAAAAACTTGGTTATAAAAATACTGTTATATTTTTTGATAGGATTGATGAATTCAAGGCTTTAGATGGAAAAATTAATAATATAGTAGATTTTACAGTACAAGTGTTAAAAGATACAGATTTATTTTATTCCAAAGAACTATCTTTAGTTTTTAGTATGTGGAATGATATAAAAAGAAAACTTAATGAACAGGGGATTAGATTTGATAAATTTAAGCCTATAGATGTTTCATGGACTGACGATGATACACTTAAAATTCTTGAGAAAAGATTAACATATTTTGCAATAAAAAAACCATACAATGCAGATCGTATTTTAGAGGAAAGAACACCACTTTTAGATTTAATAGGCCTAGTTAATAAATCACCAAGAGACTTAATTCGCTTATTTTCAACTATCTATGATGAACAATCTATAAACAATTCTGAAAGCAAAGTTTTTCTGAAAGATATTATTACTCAAGGAAAGATTAAATATTGTAGATATTACGATTATTATTCGGTATTTCCATCAAAAGTCGGTACCAAGGAAGATATTGTTAGTATCGTTAACAAAATACTAAAGGTTGGCAAAAAAAAATTTAAAAGTAGTGATTTAGTAGCTGAGTTTAAGTTTAGTACACAGTCCGCAAATTCCTATATTAAAATTATGAAAGATTATGGTTTGATATATGATAATGAGCAAATGGCTAGTACAACTAAAGAATATATTATCACCGATCCAAAGCTAAACTATTTAATAGATAATAATATTAAAGAATTAAAATAATAATTTGATATTATACACCAAGACAATATTTCAATTTCCCCATTGAAAAGTGCGAGCAGAAATATTGCCTTGGTATGCTATATCTAAACTATTCCCTTATTCGCCCCTCTCATCATCCCCGCCGGCATCTCCTCTTTAAGCTTCCAAACAAAGCTAATGGGCATATTTCCTTCATGCCTCCCATACTCCACCTCACCCAAGTAAACATAAGGGGCCGTCACACCATCCTGCTTCTTATTCTCCCTAACAAACAAAACTATCCTATTGCCAGTCTTCAAATGAGTTATATATCTCTGTCCAGTGTCGCTCTCCACACTAGTTCTGCTCTGACTCTGCCAGTGAAACAGCCTTTCATTTATTGCATAATCCTCGTAGAGGGTTGAAGGAGAATACTCCTTTTCACTTTTATTCAAAGTTATAAAGAAAACATCCAGCTTCTTCTCCCTAAAATACTTAACTCCCTCTCTAAAGGACGGCTTCTTGCTTTCTTCAAAATAGCCGAAGGCAGCCATAATCTGATCCACGCTATAGCTGCAGTGTAAATCCAAGGGACACTCAAACCCTAAATCCACCTGCTTATCAACAAAATCAATATGCAAACAGTTATACTGAAGTATCTCCAAAGCCTCTTGCATAAGCTCCTTGTTATTTACACAAAGTTCGCTTAAGGCACCCTCAAAGGAATCAAATCCAAGTTTAGATGGAACCTCCAAATAAAAGCTGTAATAAAGCATTCCAATCATCAGCTTTTCCTCTGTACTAAACACTTCATTTCTAATATCCTCACCTAAAGCCAGCACCCTAGTTACAAATTCAATAAGCTCTCTGGAATTTATGTGAAACAAATTCTTAAATCTCTTAGTTATTACTTCCTCATCTCTATTATTAAAGCTATCCATAAGCCCAACTTCAACCTTCATTCTGCTAAAGTTTCTGTCTCCATTTTTGCCATATACATCAATTAAGCTGTAGCCATAGTGCTCCATGAAGTTAGCCAAGGTAAGCTTATGTTCTGTATCAGCTTCAAAATATTTAAGCTTGCTTATCAATGTAGCCTTTGTAAGCCTTGCATCCTTTATGTTTCTAAGTATGTATTCCTTAGCCTGCTTTTCTAAATGTATATAGCAGCCCTTTGGAAGATTTAAAAATTCATTGTTAATGCTGTATTCTACTGAATGCTTTGATTTACCTATCAATGCTTTAAACTTCTGCTCAAAATCATAGTTTTTGTGAGCCTGACCTACAAAGTCTAAAACTGTTAAGCATTCTTTTCCTTCGCTAAGTCTTAAGCCTCTACCAAGCTGCTGAAGGAATATGGTTAAGCTTTCTGTAGGCCTTAAAAACAGCACAGTATTTACTTCAGGTATATCTACCCCCTCATTATAAAGGTCTACTGTAAATATGAATTTTATTTCTCCGCTTACAAGCTTCTTTTTAGCGGTATTTCTTTCTTCATCATCACTCTTGCCAATTAAGGCTATTGAAGCAATACCATTTATATTAAACCTGTCAGCCATGTATTTAGCATGCTCAACACTAACGCAAAAGCCTAGTCCAATGACCTCTTCCATATCCGTTACATACTTTTGAAGGCTCAAAATAATCTGATTCACTCTAATATCATTGCTTGTATAAACCTTCTCAAGCTCTTTAATATCATAACCTTTCTTAGTCCATTTAAGCTTTGATAAATCAACTAAATCAGATACAGCAAAATATTGAAAAGGGCTTAAAAGCTTTCTGTCTATAGCTTCAGGAAGCCTCATTTCTGCTGCTATCCTGTCATCAAAGCGTTCTAATACATTCTTTCCGTCCATTCTTTCAGGGGTGGCGGTCAAGCCTAATAATATTTTAGGATTATAGTAGTCCAAAAGCCTCTGATAGGAAGGAGCCTCAGCATGATGAAATTCATCAACGATTATAAAATCATAAAAATCTGCTGAAGTCTTTTCATAAAGCTTAGCAGAGTTAAAGCTTTGTATGCTCATAAATAAATGGTCTAAGGAAGAAGGTACATTTCCTCCAACATACAAATCTCCAAAATTGCTGTCCTTTAAAATAGCTCTAAAGGTATCCCTGCTTTGTTTAAGTATTTCTTCCCTATGAGCAATAAAAAGCAGTCTGTTCTTATCTCTTTTATGTTCCCGAACAAAATCCTTATAATCAAAGGCAGCAATAACGGTTTTGCCAACTCCGGTTGCTGCAACCAATAGGTTCTTATGCCTGTTAAATAAAACTCTCTCAGCCTTAAGCTTTTCAAGTATTTCCTTCTGATAAAAATAAGGCTTTATATCAAAATTAAATATAAATTCACTTCCACCATCTGCGCTTCTTTCCTTTCCGAGTGAAGTTTTAAGCCTTTCCTTATCCTCCTGAGCCTCTCCATTAAATACTATAAACTCACCATCATTCCAGTAACTTTCAAAGGTTGCTTCAAACTTCTTTATAATATCAAAGGAATCCTTCTCTGTTACCTTAAGGTTCCACTCAAGTCCTGAGGTTATGGCAGCACTTGATAAATTGGAGGAACCAATATAAGCCGTAGTAAAGCCAGTTTCTCTTTTAAAAAGATAGGCCTTTGCATGAAGCCTTGTTCTCTCTGTATCATAGGAAATCTTTATTTCTGTGTTCTTGAGCTTGCTTAATTCCTCTATTGCCTTATAATCTGTAGCTCCCATATAAGAAGTAGTTATTATTCTAAGCCTATGTCCTTCCTGCTCTGTAAACTCCTTAAGCTCCTCAATAATACACCTAAGTCCGCTCCACTTTACAAAGGACACAAGCATATCTATAGAATCGCAGCACAAAATCTCCTTCTTTAATTCACTCATCATGTTAGGTTCCTGAGCAGAGCCTGTAAATAACGAACTTTGAGTAAGAGGAGTTACAGGTCTTACAGCCTTGCTTTCCTTCACAGACTTTATACTGTTTATCTTAGAATAAAGTGCTGTCAAAACCTCTCCCTCTTCTTCGATCTTAAAGTCCTCAATATTCCTTTCCCGGGCAATATTCGCTAGGATTCTTATAAGTTCGTTGCAGGCTTCTATCTGAGAAAGCAGTGCTTCCTTGTCATTTTGTTTGCTGTTTTCTCTTATAAATCGGAGTGCCTTTTTAACTACAGAGGATATGTAGGCAGAAAGTATTGTCTTTGCCTCTTCTACATCAAGCTCTTCCTTTTCTATAAGATATTTATCTAAACTTAATTGTTTAAGCTTTTGTTTTAATTCTCTATTTATAAGTTGTTCGTAAACTCCTTCTTTTAGCATGAAATTCACCTCGGTTGTTTGATACATGGTATATTCTGTATTAGGATGTGGAAATCCTGCTAAAGTATTTATATAAAAGTTAAAGGGACAATTTCTTTAACACCCATTTGGCTTTAAAGAAATAAGTCCCTTCTTTATTCTCTATTTAGTTTTAATCCTATAACAGATAACTTATACTTTTGCTTTTTACTTGTAGGTTTATTCGCAACAGTATACTCAATTATACCTTTACCAAGAAGATTCTCCATGGACTTTTTAAGATTACCTGTTACAGTTTTATACCCTAAGCCATTTGCCAATTCCATTTTAGACATTGAACCTGTTCTTAATAATTTTAGGATCTTTATTTCTGTATTATTAAAGTCTTCTATACTGAAATTATCTTCTTTACCCCCATCTTGGACCTCACTTTTATTTTGTTCTTCTGTATATTGTAAAAAGTGCTTATTTATTTGAAGCTCAACAAGGAAGTATGTTCTTTCATTATCTAAAAATACTTCATCAACCCCTAGCCTAGTATATTCATTTATCATAAATTAAGGTTAATAGGACGGTAATCAAACTTTAGCTTACTCTTATTGCAATTTCTATCTACTGCTATATTAAAACAATCTGGAGTTCTGTCAGTATATCCATAATGATAAAGCGCACTATTCATACAAATTATCAACATAAAATACTAAAGTTATACGCATTAGTAATTCATGCGCATATAGTTTTAGTATAAATTATATTTCTCTCTATCCTTTTACCCCTACACTCTTTATAAAAACGAAACAGTTATTGCAAAACATTTCACAGTTCTCAACCTTTAAATCAGCATTTTCTATATTCTTTTAGTTAGTTCTATTATGATTATAATCTCCTGCATCCATCTAGTTTTCTTCTTTTATAGATAACTTTTTAAATATATAAATATTTATCTAGCTTTATATGGTATATTATGTATTAGGATGCGGAAATCCTTCTAAAGTATTGCAAAAAAAAGATAGCCCATAAGACTACCTAAATTAAAAGTTATATCTGCTCCAAGTCCTCCAGCTACTGCATCGGAAAACATATAGGTAAGGGGTGTTGTTCCTGAATTAACCAGGAAGAATACACTCATAACCCTTCCTCTATACTCATCCTTTGTTGCCAGCTGAATTGCTACACTGACTGCAGTATTAAACCACATATTAATTACCCCAGATATAATCAAAAGGAACATTGCTAGATAGAATACTTTTGTTAGAGCTATCAAAATAAGTAGCAGGTAAATTGCTATTGAACTTAAAAACAGTCTAGTGCTATTTGAGTCGGACTTACCTTTCATGGACATCGTTATTGCTCCTTGTAAGGAACCTATTCCTAAGGAGGACATCAGGAGTCCATATACTTCTTCACCTCCACCTAAGACCTTCTTGCTAAATACCGGTATCAGCACTTCATAGTTAAATACAAATATGCCCACAACGATTATTAGTATAGTTGTTTGAACAATTTTCTTTCCTCCTGCTATATATTTCAGTCCATCTTTTATTTCTTTAATAATACTACTTTTCTTATTCTTTTCTCTTATATAAGATTTAGTTTGTATTCTTAGCAAACTCACTATTACAGGTATAAAGCTTAAACCATTAAGTAGAAAGCACCAACCTCCTCCCCACAATGAGAGTATGAGGGAACCTATAGCTGGCATATCAATTGTATTTGTAAAACCTAATATGAGGGCTAATATTAGAATATATTCATATTTAATCATGTGAATAAATACAAGTGCGGATAGAAGAAAAGCTAAAATCATTGAAATGACTTGCGTAACCAACAGTATTTTACGTTTTGGATATTTATCAATAATAACTCCAGCAAATAATGAAAAAAGTGTTATAGTCAAAAATCGGATTGTTTCTAATAAGCCAAGTAGGAATGGAGAATCAGTTATTGAAAATACCAGCTATGCCAGACCTATGTTCTGCATCCATGTTCCCATCAAAAAAACACACTGGCCTAGCATTGTTACTTTCAAAATGAGCGTTAACCAGTTAAAAACAGCTGGCTTTTTTTATTTTTTGTAGATTTTATATATGGGTTATTGTGTATGAGTTCCTTCTAAATTTATTGCAAAGTAATTCTAAAGGGACACTTTCTCACTCACCTATCTAAGTATAGAGAAACATATCCCTTTAATTTTTATCTACTATATATTTTTCAAATATTAATTTTACCTCTCTTTACCCTTTCACCCTTATTCCTTTAATTAAAACAAAACAGGTATTCCCAAACCTTTCATCGTTCTCAACCTTGAAGTTAGTGTTTTGAATATTCCTTAACAATAATATTCCATAAAGCTATACTGTGAACATGAAACTTGTGCTATGTTTAGTCTGAAAAACAAGGAGCCTGGCTCATGACTCTGATAGTGTTAAACAGGTGTCAGGCACTGTTGATTTGGTTAACAGAAAGTAAACTAAATTACTATTCTCTTCCATAAGCCTCAATCTGCGTAAGTGCCGCAAAGGCTGAAGATACAGGTCTTCTTATTTCAGTGAGTTTTAGCCAGTTAATCCTTTTTGCAGTGAAGCTATAAACTTGCGGTTCTGCAGTTTTAATCATCGAAATAGGGATTCTGCTTCCATCAGAGAATTCAAAGGTACCTGTTTCCCAATTTGTATCATGATCTTTCTTATAATCCGCTCTTAAGTATAATACTACTTTATCTACTTCAACATCTCTGCCAAAATATAAAGTGAATTCTAAATCATCTCTCAGTCCTCCTCCCCATGACTGATATGGATAATCTCCATGAGATGAATTATCCTTTACGCCATCAATAGCATTTCTTGGTTCAAAACAGGCTTCATTTCTTGTTACTACATTGGCATAGGCGTGAGGATAGTAGTTAATTTCTTGATGTTTATCTAATCCATTTAGTGCTAGATTTTTATATTCAGAAATTTCATCCTGTCGAGCTGCTCTTACAGTTATTTTATGGAAATCACCCTTAAATGCTTCTGGATGGTATGCTCTCAGCTTTTCGTCATATGGTATATCATATTGAAATTTTGACTCTGGTGCATAAATGAATGATTCTACAACATACTCTCCAATATTAACAAAGACATAATTTATATTATCTAAATCAAAAACAAGCTTGTCTCCTTTTGCATAAAGGCCATTATAAACCAAGTTTACTTCTTTATCTCCTTCTGCTGATGCTAATACTTTTCCGTCAATGTCTTTTACTTGAATTATCATTTCATCTCCTCCATGTACAATCTAATATTAAGGCTACCTGTCAATTTCAAAATTGCTTTCAAGAAGACTTTCTATATTTCCTCTACTTACAATATTGGCATCTCCTCTAATAGTGTGCTTTATTGCAGAAGCTGCCACTGCGAAATCAATAGTTTTTTGCGGTTTTAAATTCTCCATTAATGAATAAATAAGACCTGCAGTGAAAGCATCGCCTCCTCCAACTCTGTCTACTATATTAAAATTAAACTTTTTACTCTCATAAGTTTTTCCACCTATGTGTAAAAAAGCTTTTAGTGAATTATTACTACTGGAATGGACCTCTCTAACAGTTCTTGCTATAGCCTTAAAATTATACTTTTCTTTAAGTTTCCTAAAAATGTAATCCATAGTTTCAAAATCAGGATTCATACTGAGCCCCTCTTTTATTTCTTTGCCGTCCTCATCTTTAAGGTGAACAGGCTCTATTCCTATTAATACATCAACATACTGCATATATCCGCTCAAAACATCTCTTGCAGTTTGAAAGCTCCATAACTTCCCTCTAAAGTTTGGGTCAAAGCTTACTGTTATACCTAATGCTTTAGCAGCTTTTAAAACTCTTTCAGTAAGTATTCTGCAATTTTCTGACAGAGCAGGTGTAATACCACTAACGTGAAGCCAATCATATCCTCTTAACAGTTCAATATAATCTATGGAATCAGGATCAATTTCACTTATAGAAGAATGCTTCCTGTCATATATTGCTTCAGAAGGCCTTATTGAAACACCTTCTTCAAGATAATATAATCCAAGTTTCTCTCCGCCTCTTTTTATATGTGTTGTGTCTACTTTATGACTCCTCAGGTAACTTAAGGCTGCATCAGCTATAGAATTTTCCGGAACTATAGAGAATACTGCTGTATCTACTCCAAGCTCTGACAAAGAAACAGCTACGTTTACTTCTGCTCCTCCAAAATTTACATTATAAGCAGTTGCCTGCTGTATTTTTTCATAATTTTGAGGTGAAAACCTTGCTAATATTTCTCCTATAGAAATAAATTTCAATTATTTCCCCCTCCTTGCTTCTTTTACTTTATCAACAAAGAGCTTTGCATTTTCCTTAACCTTTTCTATTCCAAACTCATTATATCCTTTCATTAAGTCTCCGCCTATTCCTACTGCTACAGCTCCTGCAGCTATCCATTCATGTAAGTTTTCTAAACTCACTCCCCCGGTAGGCATTATATTAGCCTGTGGGAGCGGTGCTTTAACAGCCTTAATAAATGATGGTCCCATTGTGTTTCCTGGAAAGAGCTTTACTATATCAACTCCTGCCTCCATAGCCTTTATAATTTCTGTTATAGTCATACAACCTGCAAGATAAGGTACCTGATATCTATTGCAAAGTGTGGCTGTAGCTTCATCAAAACCAGGGCTTACTATATATTCGGCACCGGCAAGAATAGCTGCTCTTGCTGTTTCAGAATCCAGTACAGTACCAGCCCCTATGAATAGTCTGCCTTTAAGTGTATTACTTAAGACTTTAATAACCTCAGAGGCTCCAGGTACTGTATAAGTTACCTCTATAGCTTTAATTCCACCTTCTGCACAGGCCTCTGAAATTTCTAAAGCCTGTTCCTTTGAAGCTGCTCTAATTACAGCAACCACACCACACTCGCATATTGCATTTAAAACCTTTAATTTATATAACATTTTAACCTCCTAAATATGAAAAATACAGTCCGTATTTATTCTCATTAATTTGTATACGGACTGCTTTTATATAGTTTATATTGGTTTTTATCTTGTTAGCCAGCCTCCATCAACTGCAATGATATGACCGTTTATATAATCTGCAGCTCTGCCTGCTAAGAAAACAACAGCGCCAATTACGTCAAAAGGATGTCCCCATCTTCCAGCTGGAATTCTTGATAATATTTCTTCACTTCTTCCTTCATCAGCTCTGATAGGTGCAGTATTGTTTGTTGCTATATATCCTGGAGCTACTGCATTAGTCTGTATATTTAAGTTTGCAAGTTCGTTAGCAAAAGCCTTGGTAATACCTGCAACCCCATGCTTAGCTGCAGTATAGGAAGGCACAAACTTTCCTCCCTGAAATGATAGCATAGAGCATACATTTATTATTTTTCCTCCGCCCTGTTTAGCCATCACTTTTGCCGCTTCGTGGCTTAAATAATAAACTGCATTCAGATTCACATCTATAACTGCCTGCCAATCTTCATCCTTGTATTCTAATAATGGCGCTCTTTTTATTATTCCTGCGTTATTTACAAGTATATCTATCTTTCCGTAAACTTTTAAGCATTGTTCTACAACTTTAGGTATGCTTTCTTTTACTGATAAGTCTGCCTGAAAAAATTCAACCCTTCTTCCTTGAGCTTCAATAAGTTTTCTTGTTTCATCCCAGTTTGTATCATAAGTAACTATAAACAAATCTGCTCCAGCCTTGGCAAGCCCAACAGCATATCCTTGCCCAAGTCCAGTGTTACCTCCGGTAACTATTGCAACCTTGCCATCTAATCTAAAAAAGTCCATTGAAAAACTTGAAATTGAATAATCCATATATTTTCCTCCTTTGATCTATCTTAAATCTTTAGTTTCAACTGCATCCATATCATTGAAGGTTTGGTTTTCTCCAACCATTCCCCATATAAATGTGTAATTTTTAGTTCCAACACCTGAATGTATTGACCAACTTGGTGAAATTACAGCTTGTTCATTCTTCATAACTATATGCCTTGTTTCATCCGGTCTTCCCATTAGGTGGAATACCACGCTGTCATTATCCATATTAAAATACAGATAAACTTCCATTCTTCTGTCATGTGTATGACATGGCATTGTGTTCCATATGCTTCCCGGCTCAAGTATAGTCATACCCATAACCAATTGACAGCTCTCGCAAACTGCAGGATGAACATATTGATTTATTGTTCTCTTGTTACATTCTTCATCGCTTCCTGCTTTCACCTTATTGGCTTTTTCCAAGTCAATTTTAACTGTAGGATAACTCTTATGTGCTGTTGCGCTGTTTAAGTAAAATTTCGCCGGATTTTCTGCATTCAGGCTTTCAAAACTAACTTCCTTAACTCCCATACCTACATAAAGTCCATCCCTTGAGTTTAATTCATACTTTTCACCGTCTAAGGTCACTACTCCAGGACCGCCTATATTTATAACTCCAAGCTCTCTTCTTTCAAGGAAATAATCACATCCAAGCTCTTTGCTTGCTTGCAAAGCCAGAGGCTTGTCAGTTGGTACAACTCCTGCAATAATTATTCTGTCTACATGGCTGTATACCATGCTGATTTCACCTGGTACAAAAAGTTTTTCAATTAAAAAGTGTCTCCTTAAATCAGAAGTATCATATTTTTTTGCATCTTCATAATGACTTGAATATCTGATATCCATTCCAACTCCTCCTCATTTTTATTTTTATTGCCTGATCACAAGGTATTTTTTTATCATATTTATATTTCAAAATTTGTGTCGTTATCGTTAACGATTTAGCTTAAAAAAATAAGCCTCAATCGATAATATAAAATTTGTTAACGTTAACGTAACTAAATTATACATCCTATTATGGCTTTAGTCAATAATATTGTTATTCTTCCCCACAGGATTTTCTTATTATCAGCCTTGGTTTAAGTATAATTTCTTTTTGTTCTTTATCACCATTTATTTGGTTTAGTAATAATTCTGACGCTGTCCGTCCCAATAGATTATCATTTTGGTCAACTGTAGTTAATGGTACCGGAAGCATAGATGCCTGTTCAATATTATCATAGCCTGCAATACCTAAATGTTTTGGTATAACAATATTATTAATATAGCAATATTTTATAACTCCCATAGCAACTGTATCATTTATAGCAAAAATACTGTCTACCCCTTTGTGTATAAGATCTTCCGCTAAGTTAAATCCTTCTTCAAAGGTAGCTTTACTGTATGTAACAATATTTTTGTCAAATTCAATGTTTCTTTTTTTTAAGACATCCATATAAGCTCTAAATCTTTCATTTGATGCTGTGGATTTTTTGTCTCCAAGTATTACACCTATTTTTCTATATCCCTGATTTATCATGTGGTCCACAATTTTAGTTCCACCATAATAATTATTGTTTCCAACAAAACTAACTTTAAGACCCTCAGCTAAATTGTCTGCCATAACAACAGGAATATCATTTACAACATCCATATAATCTTCTTTATGCGGCTTTACAGGCAAGATAATAATCCCATCAACTCTGCCTTCAGTAAGAAAGCTTAAATATCTTTTTTCATTAGATTTTTTTCTATCACTATTACATAGCATTAGTCCATACCCTTCTGCTTCCAGATAAGAACTAACGCCTTTGCTTACATTGGCATAATATTGATTAGCTATATCCGGTATTATTAATCCTATCATATTAGTTTTCTTAGTTATTAAACTTTTAGCTACATAATTAGGCTTATAACCAAGTTCCTCGCAAGCTTTTAATACTCTTTCTTTTGTCGTTTGCGATATCTCTGTACTGTTATTCAATGCTCTTGAAACTGTCATAGCAGAGACTTTGCAATATTTTGCTACATCTTTTATATTTGCCATAATAAGTACTCCTCTTAATAGCTTTATTATCTAATAATAAATTGTCAGCCTTTTAAAAACAAGCTTTTTCAATATCTGTCTTTCTTAGCTGCAATTATTAATATCTCATAGTTAATACATTTGTTTCATCATTTGATTTTTTAATCAAAATCGCCTTGCCGTATGCAGGTATATCTTCAACAACATATAATTTTTTACCTCTGCAGGCTTCTCCATGCGAAACAACAACAATATATTCTTCTTGCTGTAATATTATTTTTATTGCCTCAGCTTCTTCATTCTCTACCTGCTTACCATCTGCTTTATATATTTTTATCTTCTCACATGTAATATTAGAATTTCCCTCTAATGCTTCAGCATATATAACTGTTATTAATGAGATAAATCCATTACCGTCTATATTACAGATTAATTTCTTTCCTTCTTCCAATTTATTATACTCTTTTGACATACAAGTTGAAGTAATTTCTTTTTGCATATTGTTATTAAGGCTGATTAATTTAAGTTTTGCTTTTTTACCCAAAAACTCTATATGTGTTAATTTATCAGTTAATTTACCATAGTCAAAATGAAATAATTGCTTATAATTATGTTCTCCCGTAGTATAAAATTCATCAACTACTATCCAGCAATTTGGTTTTATAAATATTATTTTTCTATTTGTGAAAACAGGATTATGTAAATCCATGTATCCTAGATGTCCACCTTCAGCATAGTCAAATTCTTCATGAGTTATAAATCTTTGTTTTATTGGCCATGCAGCCTTGCTTACCTTCCAAGACTCATCTAGTAAAGTAAAATCAGTATTATCAACCACAGTAGTATTATGAGCTCTACAGCTTTTTAAATATTCCCTATATTTATTTCCTTCAACATAAGTATATCTTCCAGAATCAATGAGCACACTCTCTCCAAAAGCATGAATGTCAAAATGTAATAAATCTGCATGCCCATGACCGCTGCCCAATGTACCACAATGGAAATAAAGATAATTATCATTTTCGTTCCAGCCAGATCTCATATAGTAATTACCACTGTCCTCAAATCCATAAGATGTGTAATCTGGCATTTCCACCTTAATCTTTTCATATTCAAAAATAGATTTATAGCCCAAATCCCAAATACTCTCAAAATCTATAGAAGCATATGCTCCAAACTTTAATTTCCCATCCTTAAAAATATAAGCTGCCTTAGTTATCATATCTCTTAAATCCGTATCATCGCTATCGCTTTGCATCGGCTGGTGATGATTGGGTTTCGCCATATATAAATCAGCAAAGGCTAAATCTCTGGTCCTACATAAAATATCATTATGTAAACTTATATTATTTTTATCTGCAAGTATTATAGTATCCAAATAACAATGGAGGACCTCGTTATGGTACATCGGAGATTGCTCCCACTGCATTCCATCCCTCATTACTTGCAGATTTATCTGTTCTTTTAGTCTCAACAAACTATCGCCCCTATATTTTTTACACTCTAAAAGCTCTGGTAAAAACACAGAGACAATAAATAATCCATGACTTTCCAGAACACCCCAATTGCTTAGTTTTCTGAAGTTATCATAGCTTTCATGAATATATTCTGCATGATCATGTAATGATATTATAAATTTTGCTAAAATATTTGAGTTAAATTGCTTGCTGTTTCTAAAATACATAAAGCTCTTGATCCAATTTTCACATCTTATACCTGCCTCAATAGTTCTCCAAGTGGACTTACAGCTCTCTTTAGTTCGTTTATTCGTATCAATCCAATGCTCAAGCTGAGCAAAAAAGGCTTCCGCATAAATCTCATTTCCGGTCAATGAATATGCTTGTCCTAATGCTATCCAAAATCTATGCCTGTTTAGCATAAAAATCCATTCCTCATCATCAAAAGGTATGTTATCCCATTTAATTTCATCAGTAAAGGTCACAGGCACATTAGTTCTTTCCATATCCCACTTAAATCTAAAAACAAATGTATTATTTACTACTTTGTTGGCTGTAACTAATATCTCTTTAGTATCATTTTCAAAGTTCTCCACGCAATATTTAGAAACATCTTTAATATCTTCATTTAAATACAAAACAACATCTTTTCTATTTACCATGAATTTCAGATATAGTTCCAAAGCTAAATCAGCATCACCCTGTTCAATTGCTTTTTTTACTGCTTCAAGCCCTGGATGGTCCAAATTTATTAGTCTAAACACATCATGTACATCCATTTTATATACCTCTATCACTTATAAAGTCTAATAAATTATTTTGATTTTCATCAGGCACCATAATAGCCGTTAATTTAATGCCCATTGCCGAAAGCTTTTTAAAATCCTCAATATCTTCCTTGGTAAGATATATATTTCTTTTTACTTTAGTTGTATTTTCTTTATGTCCCATATTCCCGACATTTATTGATTTAATTAAAGCCACTTGCTTTGCTAAGTAAAGAGCATCTTTGGGGTTCGTTAATATAAGAAGTATATTATCAGATTTATATTTGTCCGCCTTTATATTTGCTATAGCTTTGTCTTTAGTAATAATTGAGCATTTTATTCCAATTGGTACTGTCATTTTCAGCGCTATTTTTTTCAATTCATCATTTGCAACTTCATCATTTACAACTACTATTCTTGTAGTTTTCAGCTGATTACACCAAATTGCTGCTACTTGGCCATGAATCATCCTATCGTCAATCCTAACGTTTATTTTCATAATTAATCATCACCTCATATTGCTATCCAATTATCTGAAGCAGTCCACCAAATATTATTCCAAAAGCTATAACAATTAAAATTGCTTTTGACGAATTCACCTTACGAGTTCCTAAAAGCCAATAAATAATAAATACTAATAAAGCAGGAATTAAAGCTGGCATAATTTTATCAATAAAATCGGTTTGTACGTTTATTTGTTTTGCTTCAACTTGATAATTATAATTAATACCTACTTTTATAGTAAGTGGAATCATAGCGCCAATAACGGTAAGTCCAAGCACATTTGCGGCTTCAGTAATGTATTTTAATTTATTGCTCAGGTTGGTAATAAGCTTTATTCCTTCATTATATCCCCACCTTAAGAATACCCACCTTAACCACCACATAAAAAAATTGTAAATGGTATAAAGTATTATACCCATTAATGGAAGTGCCAGCACTACTCCGCCTGATTTTAGTCCAATTGCTAATGAGGCCGCTATACCGCCAAGTACTGATCTTGCTATTACACCATTTAGTGTATCTCCAATTCCTGCTAGCGGCCCCATTAACCCGGTTTTTATTGCAAGAACAGCTTCCTTGCCTTCTATTCCTTTTTTTTCTTCTATCGCTATATCAGCCCCTAACACAAGTGGAGCTACGTGAGGATGAGTATTAAAAAATTGCATCTGTATTTTTACCATTTCCTTTAACTCTTCAGGCTTCTTATAAAGCTTTCTTAGTATAGGCATCATTGCATAAGCATATCCCAGCCCTTGCATTCTTTCGTAGTTCCATCCTAACTGAGATGCAAACAGCCATCTTCTGTGAACTCTCTTTAAATCCTTTTCAGATATTTTTATAATTTCATCATTCATCATCCTCATCTCCTTCTTCAGATATTAATATACCTCTAATTCGATTTTTAAAAACTATCAACGCGGCTGATAATGCTAAAATTGAGATTCCGAGCATTGGCGTTTTAAAATACGCCGCCAAAACAAAACCTATTAACAAATATGGTATAAACTCTTTAGTGTTTAATATTCTTAATAATATTGCTATTCCTACAACTGGCAATATTTTACCGGATACATTAAGTCCATTCATTAACCACTGTGGTATTGCATTTATTCCAGCTTGTACTGTTCTAACGCCGGCTGTCTTTAGTAGTATTAATACTATTGTCATGGGTATCATTCTGGATAAGGCCCAAGGAATTGCTCCCATGATATTCATTCTTTCTATTCCCTTAAAATTTGAAACTTCCCAGTACTTCTCTGCTTTCTTTTGGAAAAATATATTACAATACCTTCCCAATATATCAAAATAGGCAAATATTGCAGAAAGAGCTGCTGCTATAGCTATACCAAAATCACTACCTTGTCCACTTAATTTAGCAATAGTAATTCCTAATGTAGTACCGCATATATAATCTGGAATAGTAGTTCCTCCGGCCGTTATAAGCCCCAGACTCATAAGCTGTATTGCTCCGCCTACTACAAGCCCTATTCTAATATCTCCGATAATAAGTCCAGCAAATAAGCCCACAAATATTGGCTTATCTAAACATAAAATTGTGGTTAATTGATCTAAAATAGCAATGCCTGAATATATTACAAGAAAGATAATTTGAGTTACTGTAATATCTATGTGTCCCATTACCTCACAGCCCCTTAATTAATCATATAATCTCTATAAACACATTTAATTACCTTGTTTGCATTCTGTATCCCATCTACTGCAGTACTTTTAATTTCATCTACAACTGAACTTAATTCCCTGTTTTTATTCATTAAAGCATGAATAACCATCGGAAGATTAACCCCGGCCAATAGCTGAATGTGGTGAGTCCCCTTTAAAATTAGCGTAATAGCACTATTAAATGGAGTACCACCAAATAAGTCTGCCAGTACTAATACATCACTTCCATTAAATTGATTTAACTGCTCTTCCAATCTGATTTCAAAACTTTCTTTTGTTTCGCCTGACTTAAGACATAATGCACTTATCCCCTGCTGCTTGCCAAGAATCATTTCACTTGTACTTACAAATTGTTCTGCAAGATTACCATGTGACACTACAATTAAGTTATACATTCAAGTTTCTCTCCTTATTGCCAAGTTTTTTATATATTATTAACTATTTCATAAAGTATTTGAATTTCACCGATTGGAATCTCCACTTTGTATATATTAGCAATATCTTTAAATACATCCCTTATGAGCTTAATGAAACTCTCATTTTGCTCTATAAACTGTTCATGACCATAAATAACTTCTATTTCATCCTTTATAATAAGTCTCTCTATAAGACAAGGTATATGAATCAATAAGTTTGCTTTTACATTATTGCTAAACCTCTTGTTAACTCCAATTTCTATATTAGAAATTGCTCTTTCTACCTGATCTATAATTTTATCCGGATTTAATATAGTTAATCTATTTAAAAGATTTTGTAGTGAAAATTTCTTTATGATATTTTTATTTATTTCCTCTACACTGGTGTCCTTAATTTTATTTTTTAGAGCATAATTAAGAACTTTTTCTCCTTTTGCAGTAATCATATCTTGCAGAAGTATAAACGGAACCTCTTTTGTATTAAGCTTGCTTGTGCCAACTACAAGAAGCACATTATATTCCTTAAAAATATTATCCTCTGTGGAATTATTTTTCAGCTTGTTATAATCATAGGCTAATACCTCTATATTAGAATCAGCAACACATTCTTTTAACATATCTCTTAGCTTTATTGCTGTACCTAGACCAGAGATACATGTAGTTAAAATCACGTCTTTCTTTTTATTATCATACTTAATAAGCCTACAGTTAATCCTATTCCACTTTTCAACATTTTCTACTATTTCAGCTATTGAAGAACCTTCATTAATCTTAAGTGCAACATCTAAAGCTATTTGAGTAGTAATATTATTAATAATGGCTATATCATTTTTAACAATTCCGCTAAGAACCTCATGCATATTCTCAAGGGAACCCATATCTACTAAAATTATCAGACCTTTCGTATTATCTACTGTCTGAAGATACTTTTTTATTTGGTTTATTATTTCCTGCTGCGTTACCTCCAAGGGCATATCAAAAGCCTCAAATATAAACTGTCCAACTAATTTGTTTGCCACACTGGCTATGCTACTGGCTGTTGAATATCCATGGGCTATTATTATTGAATTTATAGCATTACTTTCTCTTTTATCAATACTGTAAAGATATTGAATTAAATATACAATTACTCTGCTATCAAATTTATAATCTATATTAAATTCAATTATATTTAAAAACTTTCTGGCTATCACATATTGCCTTGACAGTGCTTTCTTTAGACTTTCCTCCGCTTTAAGCAGTATCTTTCTATCCTTCTTGGAAACTTCGTGTATATTCTGATAAAAATAATGCATAATCTTATTTAAAACATTAGCTGTATTTCCGTAATACTTTAGTCCATAGGTATCTTCGATAATTTTAAGGCCTTCCTGTACAGATTTTTCCATCAAATTCATTGTAAAATAATTAAGACCATACTTTTCATTATTAAACAAGAGTTCGTCTGTAATTTTATTTAATATCTCACTTGAATCCTTAATTGCATCTATCTTCTTCTGCTGACTTACGTTAAATTCATCTGAAATCACTGCCAAATTAAGTATCATTTCCTCTATACGATTCTCATCTTTTATTGCATTTGAATACTCATTTTTTTTATCTTGAAATGAAACTTTCATAGGCTCTAAGTTGAAATTTTTTAAACTTACGTTATTAGTTAAAATATCATTAGGAAGATTATTAAGTCTAATTTGAATATTTTTACTGCCTTGTTCTAAACTTTCCTTGTATGCATAAGCGCAGCTGTACTTAACTATATTAATTAACTTTCCTATATTTCCAGTTAGTTTTGCAGAAACTAAAAAGTTTAAAACCTGCTTGCTGACTTCTAAATTCGTATTAAGCCTTATAGACTCATCTTTATAAAATTTATAAATAAATTTTAATCTTTCATTTATTGGTCTTTCGCAAAAAGCCGGTATTTTAATTTGAAGAGGTATTCTTCTTAAAAAGGTTTCAAGCAGAATTTTCTCAGGTTCTTCAGTAGTTGCAAAAACAAATCTAAGAGAGACTTTTCTCCATTTTCCAGATTCACCAAGGCGTTTAAAAATCCCCTGATCTAATATTAAAAACAGCTTTTCTTGTCCTTCTGGGCTAAGCCTGTGTACTTCGTCTAAAAATAAATATCCATTATTCGCTTCTTCTATTAACCCAGGAGTATCGTTATTTGCACCGGTAAAAGCACCCTTTTGATAACCAAAAAGCTTTGAAGTTAGAAGCTCTGGATTATTAGCATACTCAGCACAATTAAATATAACAAACGGAGCATTTTCTTTTATAAATTTATTCTGTTTTGCGTACTCATATAAAAGTTGAGCTATATAGCTCTTGCCGACACCACTTTCTCCGGTAAGCATAACCGGCAGCCCATTTTGAGGATAAGAAGCGGCAATCTTGCACTGTTCCACCTGCATTCTCAGGCTCCCATAAGCTCCAATAAGAGTTCTAAAAATATCATCTTCTCTATATACTTCTACATCTGAAGTTTCACATTTATATCTAAAATAAACAGGTCTTGTGTTAGTTTTTAAAACAACCCCATCTCTGCATAGTTCATTCAGGTAATGGCTCACTAAATTTCTTTTTATTCCTAAGTCCTCGGCAATTTGCGGTGCAGTCACTCCATCTCCTGCAATGTTACGTTTATCAGAAAAATTCTTTAGAACTTCTTTTATTCTTTCCTTGGTGTTCACACTAATCACTCCTATTTTATCACGTAAAGCAAACCTTATTATAGCTGCATAGGTTTAATTAATTAGCACTGCATTTATATATAGCACTCTTCATGGCAACCGATAAGATACTTGATTTTATAATATCTGTAACCGTTTGCTACCTTTGTATAAAGTAAAAATTACTACAGGTGCATACTCTGCAGTAATTTTCAAATAAAGATCATTTCACCATTATATTTTATCATGATAGCCTCTTTATTAAAAGGTGCAGCTTCATCTGCCTAAAAAATAAGATTAAAGGAAAGCTGCCCTATAATCAATCCAATCATTGTGATTAAATATAGGGCAGCGTACTATTTACTACCTAGAACTCCAAGTATAGATTGTTTATCCATAGCAACATATATGCCCTTTGCAATCTCTACTGAAACCCTTTTATTTTCAATTGAGTGTATGTACCCGTATATTCCTGACATTGTCAGTACATAATCACCAACGCTAAGACCATTTTGAAAGCTTTCCATATGTTTTTGCTGAAAGCTTGCTTGTGTTCTTTTATTTATTTGAATTATTACCAAAGCTATAGAATATATAACTGTTATACCTAAGAATATCCACGATATTATTTTCATTAGCGTCTCCTTTTCTACTCCTGAAAGTCCTTAAGTGACATTACAGACATAGATTCAACTGAATTGTTTAAGGAGTTCTGAATTAAATCTCCTACATCTTCAGTATTGCCTAAAAGTAAAATTTGACTGCATATTTCCAAAATTGTTCCTAAAGACATACCTGCAACAACATACTGCTCGCTAGATTTTTGCTCCTCGGCTATCTTTCTTAAGGCTATCTGATTAGGGGCACCTCCTAAAAGATCTGCGAATACAATCAGCTTGTCATACTTTCTTATATATTCTGTTACTATCTCCTCAAACGTATCATGTGTTATATCGTTGTTTAAATTCTGGGCATAAATCGGATTACTACCTCCAATTAATAGGTCAAGTGCCGATTTGACCCCAGTTGCAAAATTACCATGACCTACTATTAAAAAGTTATACATTACTTCACCTCAAGTTTTCTTAAGTAAGAAATTTAAAATAAGAACCTATAATTCCTATAACTAGTGTTAATATTATTAACTTATAAGTATTCCATTTATATTTTCTAATTATATAGAATACTAATAGGGTAAATAATGCTGGAAGCAGATTTGGAGCAATCTTGTCCAGTACAGTTTGAACAGCTACTTCATTTATTTTTCCGCCACCCATATCCTTAGCATATTTTAATGGAATATTAACCTTTACAAAGCTTACTGCAAGTCCAGAAATTACTGTTACACCAACTATTGTAGCTAATCTTGAAATTGCAGCCATTTTTTCGCTTAATGCATCGATAACACTAGTTCCAAGCTTATATCCATAGTATCCATTAAGAACTCTTGTTGCAATAATCATTACATTCAAAATAACAAAGAAAAGTATTGGTCCAAGTACTAATCCATCAGAAGCTAAACCTGCGCATATACTTGAAAATAAAGGAGCTAAACCGAACTGGAATAATGAATCACCAATCCCTGCCAAAGGTCCCATTAATGCCATTTTTATAGATCTTCCGTCCTCTGGTGACTCTCCATTATCCAATAAAGCTAAATGTAAACTTGTAATGAATGGAAGAAAGTGAGGATTCACATTAAAGAACTCTATATTTTCTATTGCAGATTTTCTAAGCATTTCTTCGTTGTTTGCATAAACTTTCTTTAATGCTGGTAAAATAGCGTTTGTATATCCTATACCTTGATAACTGCTGTAATTAAAACCAGACTGCAAATGATATGAACGAAATGTTGCTTTTAAATAATCTTTCCATTTTAAAACTGGTTTTCTAGATTCCATTTTCGTATACCTCCTCTTTCTTGCCATTATCTGAAGATTTAGTGCTGTAGTCATATAAAGCAAATACTAAAGCTAAAAGCGCTACACCTATAACTGGCAGCTTAAGGAATGATACACATACGAAACCTAAAAATACGAATGCAATATATTCCTTCTTTACCATTACATTTAATATGAAAGCAAAACCGATTGCAGGTAATAATCCTCCCGCTACCGAGAAACCTTTAATCAACCATTGTGGTATTGCCTGGATAACATATTTCGCACCTTCTGTATTTATCGCTGCACCAAAGCCGATTGCAAAACCAATTACAACAAAAACAATTAGTGTTAATTGACCATAAAATGAAAATAATTTATAATTTCCTTTTTCTAAAGCCCTTTTAGCAGAAGCTGTAGTTCCTGATAATAAGGTATATGCAGCTGTTATTAAGAATTGAAAAGCAACTGCAAACGGTATTGATAAAGCAAGCGCTGCCTTTACATCCATTCCTGACTTTTTAAGTGTAATTGCCATCAGCGTTCCTACGATACCAGGTCCTAGCTGATTGGGAGGAACAGTTCCCCCGGCTCCAACTCCAAATCCCATAAATGCTAATTCTGATGCTGCACCCATTGCCAAGGCTGTTGGAATGTCACCTAATATAACACCAACACCTAATGCTAATACTAGGGAACGATTTGTATATATTCCCCAAAGCTGACCTGCAAGGCATAATCCTGCCCATAGACCAATTAATAATGCTTGAACTAAACTGATATGCATGAATATCACGCCTCCCTTTTAAATATATTTTGTTATATCTACTAAAACCGCTCCATCATTTCCTAATGGAGTAGTCTTTGTATTAAATTTTATTTGATAACTATCTATCATCTCTTTTATTGATGCTTTATCCTCTGCACCTAAAAAGATTGATCTTGTTACCATTTCTTTACCTTCCTTATTGTGAATATTACCAATATTAATTTCTTTTACAGGAACACCACCTTTAATAAGCCTTAGTGCATCTTCCGATGATTTACAAACTATAAATATTTTTTGCTCAGGTGCCGCCTTAAAGATAACTTCACAAGTTTTTTCTATACTGAAGAATCTCATTCCAACAGATTTTGGAACAACTGTCTTCATAAGTGTTTGTTGTAATTTGTTTTCACTAACTTCATCATTTGCAACAATCACCAAGTTTACACCAAGACTGTTTAGCCACATTTGTCCTTGTCCATGCATTAATCTTTCATCTATTCTTAACATTTTGATATCTGGCACTGCCATTTTAATTCCTCCTTTTAGTCGGAAGCACTGAGTAGTTAATACATACTCGCTTCCGCTCGCTAACTACTCGTTAAAGTCCATTTAGGACTTTAACCTCCAACAACTTTACCAATATAAATTCCAATCTTTATAAAATCTTATAAGCGCTTCAAGGTAGAAATAGTCACCCCATATATTGCCTTCATCTACGCCTTTTCCTGAGTGCCATGAATATACTCCATGAAGAAGAATTGCGTCGGATACAGATGATTTTTTAAAGTTATATTTTTCTATTAGTGATCTTAATATGGCATGCATGGCATATTTGTAGGTTTCTTTATCCTCATCTGTTTCAGCAATATGCTTATTCATTTCATGCATTCCGCATACAGCAATAGCTGCAGCTGATGAATCCCTGGATTGGTTATCTCCATCACTAAATATTAAGTCCCAATAGCATACTAAATCCTCTGGGAGCCTGTTTAAAAAATAATTTGTCATACCTTTATACAGATTGAAGGCATGTTCATCTTTAGTATATTTGTAGTTTAGAGGTATTCCATAGATTCCCCATGCTTGTCCTCTTGCCCATGCTGAAGTATCGCTATATCCTTGTCTTGTTACTCCCTTTAAAGGTTTTCCTGTTTCATTATCAAAATAGAAAGTATGATAGGCTGAAGCATCATCTCTAATAACATTGTTGCAGGCTGTTATATAATGGTTATAAGCCATGTTATAATACCTTTCTTCCCCTGTCTGTTCGTGAGCCCAGTAAAGCAAAGGTATATTTAATAAACAATCTATTATTAATCTGTAGTTTTCCTTTGCTCCAAGTACGCCCCAGGCTTGTATAAACTTTCCTTTCTCTTGATATCTTCTTGTTAAATATTCTGCAGCTTTCAGTGCGGATTTTTTACCCATATCATTACCATCTATCTTATACGCAGCTACACAAGATAAGCTATATAAAAATCCCATATCATGATGGTCAACTTCAATTTTATTTTCTATTCTATGCTTAAAGGATTGTACATTTGTTTCAGCTAACTTCTTGAATTTATCGTCTTTGGTATATTCATAGGCCAGCCACAACATTCCTGTCCAGAAACCATTTGTCCACTCAATATTATCAATAACCTGATATTCGTTTCCAACTGTCGCCGGAGTTGGGTATTTGTCGCCAAACTTATACATATTTTTTTCTATTTGTGATATCGCCTTTTCTATAGCTGCACTTACTTCATCTCTAGTTAGTAAAAATTGTTTATTAAATCTTTCAGGCTTTTTTATTTCTTCTACTGCTATTTTTTTTATCACTTTTGCCTCCTCCTATCCTGAACAATAAAAATCTAGAATTTTATTTACACATATATTGTTATAGCAATAACCATGCCAACCTCATAAAACTGCAAATTTCAACATTTTAATATCTGTTTTTGACACAAAATATATTAGAAATTACTTTGTGTCAAATCCAGACTATTTTTTATCCAAAATAATTATTAAGTTAATTTATTTTTTTGACACTAAGATTCTATAACTAAAAATAATAATTACACTAATTATTTAAGTAATGAAATTTAATAATATAAAATTAATTTATTCAAAATAAAAATCCCATAGCTTTTCAGCCACGGGATTTTTATTAATACAAACAGTGTCAGTTACCAAGCTGTTTTTATACGACTAATACTTTTTTCTAAGCAGCTTTTATAACAGCTTTTGAACGAATTCTAGTTTCTTTTATAGTTACTGGAGCCTTTATAGCTGCAATTATTATAATTGAAACTAGGCATAATATTCCTATAACCATGAAGGTAGGCTTGAAACCACCTGCAGCTGCAGATATAAATGATCCTGAAAGAGCACCTATTCCAAAGCCTTGATAAATAATTCCGTAGTTTTTAGTTTGGTTTTTTAAACCGAAAAATTCACCTACTATAGGAGGGAATATTGTGATGTTTCCTCCAAAGCAAAATGCTATCCCAGCAACACAAGCAAAGAAAATTCCAAAATTCAAATGTGCAAAACTTAATACAAATACGCTGATCGCAGTAAGTGTAAAGGTAAATGCTATTACTTTTAGTCTGCCTATTTTATCTGATAGTGCTCCTAAAATTATTCTTCCGGCAGTATTAAATATTGCTACCATTGCTACTGCATTTGCAGCTACAGCAGGGGTAAGCCCAGCTAAGCTGACACCTATATCTTTTACAATTCCTATTAGATAAAGACCGCTCATGCATGCTGTAAAGAATATTATAAACAACATATATGCTTGCTTAGTCTTTAACATTTCTTTCACCGAATAGTTATGTCCTTCTGAAGCATTATTAGCTTTAACAGGTTTAATTGATGCATCCTTTAGCAATTGAGCACCTGTAAAAACTAAAGCTATTACAATAATCCCCCAATATAGAAACGCTGTAGAAACGCCCTTTGAAGTTATTAATCCTGCATTTACATATTTAAAAATCAAGCTTCCTGTTCCATAAGCACCAACTGATATACCTGAAATAAGTCCTTTTCTCTCTGGAAACCACTTTATACAATTAGTAAGGATAGTGATATATGCAATACCATCTGCGGCTCCAACAATCACACCAGCAGTAATATATAACATAGATAATGAATTTACTTTAGATGTTAATATAAGACCAACTCCAAGTATTATTCCACAAATTGATACAAGCTTTCTAATCCCTAGCTTGTCTTGAAGCTTACCAGCAATTAATGTAGAAAATGCTAAAGCAAAGCTTGTAATAGAAAATGTCATGGATACCTTGCTTAATCCCCAGCCAAACTTATTAACAATAGGCTGATTAAATAAACTCCAAGTATAAATTGTTCCTAAACCAAGCTGAGCAATTATTGTACCTAATACTATTAACAAGCGTTTTTCTGGTGTGTTTTTCATTGTGAAGTCCTCCCTTTATTTTTTTCTGTTAAAATAATGTTTATTTAAAATGTTTATCATTTTTGAAAACCTTTCCCTAATCTGATTCAAATTATATATCAAAGCTAAATAAAGAGATTAAATATTGAATGAAATGCAAAAAATAGTACATAAAATACACAATTTCCACAACTACTTACATAATTTCATTACACAATGAGCATTATCAACCTTTGTATAATTTATAACAAAAATGCAGCCTTCTAATTTTTTTCAATAAAAAAATCAGATGTGGCAAGACCTCATCTGATATAAATTTCACTTAAATATTCATAAGCTGTTTAAATTCCTTTAGATTGCTTCTGCTTACCGGCACTTCATAGTCAATATCTTGAAGCTTCAAGTTATAAGTATTGTTAAACCAAGGAATGATTTCTTTTATTTTAGTTATATTTACTATATAAGATCTATGACATCTAAAAAACTTATCCTTTGTCAAATTGTTATAAAACTCAGTTATACTAAGATTTACCGAGTACTCTTCCTTTTTAGTATAAACATAAGTTACTCTTTCTTTTGCTATACAATAATAAATATCATTCATATCCACAACTATTATCTTATCATTCTTCCATAAGTTTATCTTATCTGTAATACTTCCTTTTTTAGGAACTTCTTTTTGCTGTCCATAGCTCATTTCAAGCTTTTTAAGCATAGATATAATTCTAGTTTCTGAATAAGGTTTTAATATATAGTCAAAAGCTTCTATTTCAAATGCCTCTGCAGCATGCTCTTTATAAGCAGTTATAAATACTATATGCGGCTTTTTAGCAAATTTACTGATACTTTTTGCAAGCAGAACTCCATCAAGTAAGGGTATATTAATATCTAAGAAAATAACGTCCACTACATTTTCCTGCATAAATTTAAGCACTTCTATTCCATCTTCAAACTCATCCACAATATCTATACTGCTGTAATTTTTAATAAAATATTTAAGTTCTTCTCTTGCCAAAACTTCATCTTCAACTATTATTGCTCTCATATCCTTACCTCTTTATATAGAATTGTACCTTAGTTCCTTTATCAAGTCTTTCTATTATAAGCCCTTCTCCATAAATAAGTTTAAGTCTTGAATGTACATTATAAACTCCAATTTTGTTTTCAGGCATACTTCCATTATAAACTCTTTCTATAATTTCTTCGCTTATGCCGATACCGCTATCAACTATTTCTATTTTAACCTTTTCTTTTTCATCTTTTACATTGATTTTTACAGTTCCCCCGCCTTTACAGTTCAAAATGCCATGTACTATGGCATTCTCTACTAAAGGCTGTATTATAAGACTAGGAATCTTAATTTCCACTTCATCTATATCATAAACTACATTAAGCTTATTACCAAATCTAGCTTTTTCTATATCTACATAATCCATAACTTGTTTTAGTTCTTTCCTTATATCTATAAACTCACCGTTTAACTCTAAGTTATATCTTAAATAACTAGATAAGGTTGTTATAAGTTCTCTTGCCTTATCAGGGTTTATTCTAATAGATGAAGTTATGGCATTTAATGCATTAAATAAAAAATGGGGATTTATCTGGGTTTGAAGAGCTTTTATTTCTGCTTTATTTGCCATAGCCTTCATTTGTTCAATTTTAGACACTTCCATCAATGTAGAAATAATCTGTGAAAGTCCTATTGCTAAAGTTTGTAAGGAATAAGTTATTTTATACTCCTTTAAATAATATATCTTTAAAGCACCTATAATATCATTCTTTTCCTTAAGAGGTATTACAATAGCAGATTTTAACCTAGTACTCTTGTCACCAAGATTTTCATTTCTAATAATTATTTCGCCACTGTTTATTGCTTTTTTAGTTACATCAGTAATTATTTCATGGCCAATATTATAGTATTCTTCCCCAACTCCTACATAAGCCAATATATACTTTGTATCAGTGATAGCAACTGCATCTGCTTGTATATCTTCTTTTATTATATTACATATTTTATTTAAAGAGTCGCTGTTTATATCTCTAAAATAAGGAAGAGTCTTATTTGCAATATCCAGTGCTAATTTCGCCTGTTTTGCAGCTATCTTTTCTTTGTCGTCTTCAACGCTTTGAACAAGCAGAACAATAAATCCAACGCTGATTTGTCCAAAAATCATTGGGATAGCTATTTTAGATACTATATCATACCCTAAGGCATGAGGCTTACTTAATAGAAGTATAAGTGCCATTGTAATTGTCTCACTAAGCATTCCTGCTGCTATACCTGCAATCCACCTATATTTTCTCTTAACCTTTTTATTTATATATCCAGAAACAGCACCTGCTGCTATACTGCTTATAAGACAAGGTATTGAGGTTATGCCGTTTATATCTATGAGGTATCTGTGAACACCTGATATAAGTCCAGTTACTATTCCCACAATCGGCCCAAATATTATTCCTCCAGACACTATAGTAATGGTTCTTACATTTACTAAAGATCCTTCTACATTTAGCCCTGTATAAGTTGCTAGTACAGCAAATAAAGAAAACACTACGCAAATAAAAACATAATCTTTTCTTTCGTAATTTTCTTTTATGAATATGTCTTTAAAGACTCTCATTCTTGTAATAATAAATAAACATAAAAGAAGCAAGGTAGCTCTATCCACATATTGAACTAAAATAGTATATATATAATGCAACGCAAATCCACTTCTTTCTTTATGCATCTTCAAAAGATAAGTCTTATACTGAAGTATTATGCATTAATTCTGCAAAAACATTCCTTTTAAGCTTCAAACAACTCAAAGCTAATGTGAAAAGGTTTTACTTTCAGCAAGTTATCATTTAATGCAAAATATAATTATTGCAAAGCAAAAGGCGCCCTATAAGACGCCCTATCATTTTACATACTATAGTAAAGATTGTTTGATGGATATTCCGGATCGCTTGTAACATCTATATCCAGTCTTCTAAAGGTTTCTTCATCGCTTCTTCCAAGTATGGCTGTTGAGTGAGCCTGACAGCCCTTAAGCATTGAAAGCTTTGATAAAGCCGCCTCAGCCATTGTGTTTGTTGCTGCGCATATGCTTAGTGCAATAAGCACCTCTTCACAGCTTAATGCAGTGTTTTTGCTGCCAAGGTCTTTTGATTTTAACTTTATAATAGGCTCAAGTATAACAGGAGAAATTAAATGCATATCATCTGCAATACTCGCAAGATGCTTGATGGCATTTATAACTACAGCCGCAGTTGCCTCCATAGTTTCCGAGCTCTTTCCTGTTAAAATTGTTCCGTCAGGAAGCTCAAGAGCTACAACCGGACATGCTTCATTGTTTCCACAGGCTTTCTTTAGCTCTGCTGAGCGCTCTCTTGCAGGCATTACAACTCTTCTGTCCTCCTGCTTTAAGTTAAGTTCATCTAAAATAAGCTTTATTCTTTGGAAGGTTTCTTTGTCCACATAACCCTTCTTATATTCACAGCCTACCTTAAAGTATCTTCTGATTATTTCTTGTCTTGAAGCTTCTTTAATAGCTTCGTCATCAACTATTCCAAAGCCTACTCTATTAACTCCCATATCTGTAGGAGATTTATAAACTGATTCTTTTCCTGTTATCTTCTCAATAATTCTCTTTAAAACAGGGAAGGTTTCAATATCACGATTATAGTTTACTGATACTTCATTATAAGCATCGAAGTGGAAGGAGTCTATCATGTTAACATCCTTTAAATCTACTGTAGCCGCTTCATAAGCTGTATTTAACGGATGCTTTAGAGGTACATTCCACACAGGGAAAGTCTCGTATTTTGAGTAGCCTGCAGCAACCCCTCTTTTATTCTCATGATAAAGCTGACTTAAACAGGTAGCCAACTTTCCGCTTCCTGGCCCTGGTGCAGTTACAACAACTATAGGCTTTGTTGTTTCGATATATGGATTTGAGCCATACCCATCATCGCTTACTATAGCATCAACGTCTGCAGGATAACCCGGAATTGCCTTATGCTTATAAACCTTTATGCCTCTTCTTTCAAGCTTGTTAATAAACATAGTTGCAGCAGGCTGTCCATCATAACGTGTGATTACAACGCTGTTTATATCAAGGTCATAGCTTCTTAAATCATCTATAAGCCTTAGAACGTCCATATCGTAGGTAATGCCAAAGTCTCCTCTTATCTTGTTTCTTTCAATATCTCCGGCATATACGCAGATAACTACTTCAAGCTTATCCTTTAGACTATGCAGCACCTTAATCTTTGCATTTTCATCAAAGCCGGGCAAAACTCTTTTTGCATGAAGATCAAACAGCAGCTTTCCACCAAACTCTATATAGAGCTTGTCGTAATTATTAACTCTTTCCAAAATAAACTTAGACTGTTCTTCTAGATATTTTTCATGATCAAATCCTTTTTTCATAGCTTCCACTCCTTCGATTATTTGCGATATTAATTTATATATAATGTCATAAAACTACAAAATTCTTCAACCTTTTTATTATCCCACAAATATAGATGTAAGTAAAACAAAAATACCCAATAAGATAGACCTTTTTAAGTGCCCATCCATAGGGTAATTTTTATTTATGATTTGCCATACTATTTATTTCAATTCTCAGAAAGGACATCAATAAAATTATTAATCAAAGTATTTACATTTAAATCCTTACGTATAATAAAGTTTATTGGAAGTTTATTATACTCATTAGATAACTCATGTATATATACTTTATTGCTATCTTTAATGACACTCTTGGGCAAAAGAGAAATCCCCATTCCATCAGATACACACTTTAAAATAGCCTCTAGAGAATCAATCTCCATAACTCTGCTTAAATTTCCATTGTTAGCTATAACCCATTTTTCTAAAAGCACACGATAAGGGCAATTAATATCGTTTTTAATAATAATAGGCTTTTTTAATACTTCATCTACTTCTTTGATATCTGTAGAAGATACAATAGCTAGTTCTTCATTAAAGGTAAACACTGATTTAATATTCTGATGGGTAAATTGGCTATTTATAAATGCACCATCCAGTTCTCCATTTATAAGTTGTTCAATTAATCCCCTTTGATTATCTGTTTTTAATGATAATGATACATCGGAATATCTTTCAGAATATATGCTTAACCATTTTGGTACAATTGAAGCTGCTATTGTTTGAGTCGCACCAATTTTTAAATAGTTATTGTTATCATTATTTTTTAAAGCTTTCACAGCTTCATCTAATATCTTAATAACTTGGTCTGCATAAACCAGCAGCTTTTCACCACCAGGGGTAAGTGAGACACCCTTGCTATGTCTTATTAACAGCTTAGTTCCAAGCTCATCCTCCAGTGTTTTTATGCGCAATGTTATATTTGATTGAACATATCCCATTTTTAAAGCTGCCTTAGAAATAGACCCTTCATATGCAACCACTTGAAATATTCTTAAATCATTACTTTCCATAGTTTCATTACCTTCTTTACTATGTATTAATGATAATTTTAACATATTTTTATTATTAGTACTCTCATTTATGCTGATATTATTTTAATTAATATCTGCTATCATTTATAACTATTATTAATATTATTTAGATGGATATATAATGAATTTAAAGTTACTTTATTAATATGAAGGAGTGATTGTCAAATGATAGCAACACAATATAAAATTACACTTCCAAGTAATTATGATATGAACATAATTAAAGACAGAGTAAAGAACAACGGTTATAAAACTGATGGATTTGAGGATTTAAAATTTAAACTATATTTAATAACAGAAAAAGGAGAAAACGGCAACTTGCAGAATAGCTATTCTCCCTTATATCTTTGGAAAGACAGCAATGGCTTAAATAAATTCTTATTCAATGGTTTTTATGATAATATAATAACTTCTTTTGGATGGCAGCAGGTCAATATAGGAATACCTTTGATTGATACAACTACCGATAAAATTAGAAATATTAAATATCTGTTTGAAATTACGGGAGAAATCCAGCCACAAGAAAGTTTAAATAATTTCAAGGATAAAATAGAGCAAGATATTCCTAAAATTAATGATGCAGAATATATAGTTATTTATAATCCTGACAAGTGGAAATATCATGTATTCTTCTTTATAGATGACTTAGGAAAAGTAAATTCAGAGAACGGAACGATTTATAATATACTTCATATATCATGCTAAAAGCTTCATAATATTATACTTAACCGGGAGCTTATAAGCCTCTACAGAAGCTTTTTACTTCCATCATATACATTAATATTAAGCGTTTGTCTACAAATAAAATTATTAAATTAAGCTGCTTGAAATAATTAAACTATAGAGCTATACTTATATCAGATACTTTTAAAAGTATCTGATATAAGTATAATGGAGATGATTTTGTGGCCGGCTTTACAGGCAAACCAAAGACTATGAAGGAAATAAATATTGCTTTAATAAAAAATGAACTAAAGAAAATAGGCGCAGCTACTAGAGCAGAGTTATCTGAAATTACAGGAATAAGCCAGACTACAGTAAGATCATTGCTAGAAGAATTACTTCAAAATAACGAAGTGATTAGATTAGGCTTGGATAAATCCAGCGGAGGCAGAAGAGCCGAGAGGTATGCTCTGAACTTAGAGGAAAGTCTCGCATTGGCTTTTTATATTAGGGACAATTTTATTGAATATGTGATATCAAATCCTTTACGTGAAATCATTGAAGATGCGAGAGTTGAAATAGGCAGCACTGACTACCTTTATGAAATAGAAAAAATCCTTGATGATATTATTAAGAGCAAAACTAATATTAAAGCTATCGGAATTGCAGTACCCGGTGTAGTAGATATAGAAAAGAGAAAATACTTATTCGGTAAAAACCTTAAGGGATGGGAAGAAAGCAATATTGGAGAATATATAGAGGAAAAATATGACATTCCTGTGATTCTTGAAAATGATTTAAATGCTATGGCGTTTGGTCACAGCATATACCTTATGGATAGGCTTGATGTGGATGATCTTCACATACTAAATATGATATATATACATTTTACTAAATCAGGAGCAGGATCAGGAATTATTTTGAACGGAGAGCTTGTTCATGGTGGCAGTAATTTAGCAGGTGAGATAGGATTTATTCCATTAGGTGATGGACAATATCTAAATTCTTTTATAGAAAGCGAACCTGAGGATTATTCCTATATCGATACTGTTTCTCGAGTTATTGCAACTACTAACTGTATGATTAATCCCGATTTGGTTGTTGTTGGCGGGGAGACATTTAGAGAGAACCTAATAAATCCAATTATAGAAAAATGCGAAACCTATATTGCAAATAAAGTCATGCCTGAAATACTCATAGCTGAAGATAGCAGAAGAGATTGCCTTACAGGTATAATTGAACTTACTATTAAGCTTATGTATTCAGGTGTGAAGCTAGTAGATAATACGAAACGAAATATTAACAGAGTTTAAAAGTCACATTTTATTAAAAAATTAATTGTTTTCGGATGGAGGTTAAAGTCCTTAATTACTCCGCGTTCCGGCAAAAAGGAGGCGAAAACCTTAAATGGGTTTTTGCGGGCATTTACGAGCGGAAGCGAGTGGGCATTTACGAGCGGAAGCGAGTGGGCTTTTGCCCAGTGTTTCCGACTAAAAGGAGGAAAGTATGTACGACTATATTATATTCGATATTGATGGTACCCTTTTAGATACAGAGTTTGCAGTTCTTTCATCTCTCCAAAAATTAGTGTTTGAAGAGCTCAATAAAAATTTAAGTTTTGATGAATTAAGCTTTGCTCTAGGAATTCCAGGAGAAATTTCATTAAATAGGCTCGGAATAAGTAACGTTTCAGACTGCAATGTAAAATGGAATAAATACTTAATGGAATATTTTCATCATGTGAAAGTTTTTAATGGTATTAAGGATACTTTAATTAAGTTAAATGAAATTGGAATTTCAACTGGTATAGTTACTTCAAAAACTAGAGAAGAGTTTATAGATAACTTTCTGCCATTTGAGCTTAATGACTTTTTTAAAATAGTAGTTTGCGCGGATGATACAGAAAAGCATAAACCTAATCCAGACCCAATTTTAAAATTTATTGAACTTTCCGGTGCTGATAAATCAAAGGCAATATATATTGGCGATACTAAATATGATATGGATTGTGCATTAGGCGCTGGCATAGATTTTGCACTAGCGTTATGGGGTGCTAAATCATCAGTAGGAATTGGCGCAAAATATATTCTTGAAAATCCTAAAGAAATATTAAAGCTTATAAAGGCTTAATTTACGTTCTTCTTATTAATAGTCGTAAAGTAAACTATGGCAAAACAAAAGCACCGTAAAATTCACTTTTGAATAATACGGTGCTTTATATAAATATTTTATTTTTATATTTTTCACAATATATGAAGAAGATTGTGATTTGGCATTGTTTTCTCTATTGATTTTCACTTAAATAAGTCCACTTATTTTTAATGCCTTTCTCATGCTTAGGAATTGCTAAATAAAATGTTTCAGTAATAATCTCATCTTTATAAATCCTATATCTCACGCAAGAACCTTTCTTAAAGTCATAAACTTTTTTAACTTCAATTGCGTTAAATTTATGTTCATACTTTTTACCATCTATGCTAAAGACAACTGAATATTGGCTTTTAAATAGCTTATATTTATCTACAGGTGCAGTATAAGACAGCAGGGATTTTATTTCACAGTCCATATGCTTAATTTTCTTTTTTAAGACTATGCAAATAACTATGGATAGTATTGCTATAACTATTCCAATTAGTGAAACCTTGAAATACATAGTTTTGTTATAATGAAAAAGAGAGTCACTTCCCCTTCTGCCTTTTAACAAGCCCATGAAGGGCATCCCAAATCCAATAAAAACTATGATCTTAAAAAAACTAAACAATTTATTTATTGTCTTATACATTAAGCATGCCCCCATTTCCATGAATATCAGATAAAACTGCTGCCTTCATAAAAATCCACCTTAGTTATAATATACTTAATCTATTTATCGCATCTTGCTCTTGTACAATATGAGAACATTACAAATTTAATTCTTTAAGTTTGGTTCTGCATTTTATGCTGCTAACTATTCTTTTATTTGTCCAAATCTGCGGTCTCTTTTAGAAAATTCATTTACTGCCTTTTTCAATTCTTCTTCACTAAAGTCAGGCCATAATATATCGGAAAAATTTGACTATTTCTTACAACTTCTAACCAATTAAAGCAATTATACCATATAATGCAAGATAGAAAATCATTATATTTTGCCTAAGGAAGGGCTTTTATTATTTGTCTCCGTACTATTCAACTTCTAAAGATCACTGTTTGTTTTACTCTTCACTTATGTTATCTCCTTAATAAACTTCCTTAAATGCTCTAAAAAAGCAGTAACATATTTACTATTTATAGAATGATGATTCTCAATAGCGTAAATAGTACGACTGCATTCCGGTTCACTAATTGGAAGAAGTACTGCATCCTTTGCTGTTAGCTTTCCCCAGGAGTGTTCCGGCCAGAAAGCAACCCCTAAGTTAGAGTCAATCAAATTACGAACTGATTCCTGATTATCACTTTCAAAGACAATCTTAGGTCTAAAGCCAGCTTGCTTACAAAGATCATCACATATATTTCTGAAGGGTCTCGCTTCAGAAAAACTAATAAAGCCTTCCTGTTCTACCTGCTTTAAAGCTATTTTCTTTAGTGATGCATATTTACTGCTGCTTGGAACTGCTAGCAATATTTTTTCCTTAACAAGTGGAATACCGCCTTTAGGAACTGCATCAAAACCTACACAGGAAATGCACAGATCAAACTCTCTCTCATCTGCATGCTGTAATAAACGAAAATTCACTTCAGGAAATAACTTTTTGAAAGAAATGATTGATTTCGTAACCATTACAGAAACAGCAAGGATATTTAATTGTATAGTGTAAGAAGCTTGCTTCTCGGACTCTTTTAATTTAGCAGGCAATGAATCAAGTGTATTTATTATTGGAAGTAATTCACTTTGCAGAAGTCTGCCAGAAGCATTCAAGCGTATACTTCTGTTTTTTCGATCAAAGAGCTGCACTCCCATTTCCTCTTCAAGATGCTTTATTGATTGTGACAAAGCAGGTTGTGCTATGTGCAGAGAATGAGCAGCCTTAGTCATATGCTCATATTCAGCAGCAGCAAGAAAATATTTTAGTTGAAGAATATCCATAGTATCTCCTTCCAGTCGAAACACTGAGTAATTTAAAACTCTCGCTCCGCTCGAAAATTACTCGTAAAAGTCCATTTAGGACTTTTACCTCCATAAATCCATAAGCATTTTATTATCAATTTAATAAATATTATATATTTCTATTTATTAATAAACAACGTTATAATAAAAATATGATTATAAAAATAATTATTATTATAAAAGAATCAAGGTGATCTATAATGGAAGACAAAAAAGTTGATATAGAGATAACTGAAAAATTAGGCTTTGGAATGCTTCTTGCCTCAGCTGGCGGATTAATGGATGCTTATTCTTATACAGTCCGCGGAAAAGTATTTGCTACAGGCCAAACCCGTAATTTTGTGCTTGCTGCAGCTCAATTAGTTGAGAAAAATTATATAGGTTTTTTTCACGCTTTAGTTCCCATTGTATCCTTCTGGGCAGGTATTTTTGCAGCGTGGCATATATTTTATTTTTTTTGCAAAGAAAAACAGCTTGCATGGAAACGTGGGATACTTGTATTTTCAATACTGATTTTATTTATTACAGGCTTTATTCCACTATCTTATTCAAATGTAATAGCAGATTCTCTTGTGGCTTTTGCTGCTTCTCTTCAGTACTGTGCATTTCGAAAGCTTGGCACAAGTGAAAATTATGCCAATATATTTTGCAGCGGAAATATGCGTTCCTGCGCAGACAATTACTATAAAGGTATTGTAAGAAAAGATAAGGAAGCTTTAAGAAGGGCATATAGATACAGCTGCATTCTCCTTTCCTTTTTCTTAGGAGCAGGCATAGGAGCCATAGAAGCAGGATTATTTCACGAAAAAACAATCTGGACTGCAGTTATAGTACTTTCATCTGCATTGGCAATTTCTTATGTATCTGATGTAAATGCACATAAAAATGCAGTTTTGACAAGTAAAGCATAGATATAAGATCTAAATAACAAATGGGGATGTATCAAAACAGCCTAAACCTCTCGCGTGGTATTTGAATTCTATGAAACGTTTGCTTCGCAGATAAGACTAATAATTAAAAAATTTATAAATCCTAAATCCTATAAACTCGCTTTGCTCAAACAGTATAGGATTCTTAACGGCTTTATAAATTTTTTAATTAAAGTCTTATTGCTGTTTGCTCAAATGTTTCTACGTATTCAAATACCACGCTAAGTTTGGCTGTTTTGCTACATCCCTTATTTATTTGTTTTTATATCCCTATCCTGCTTTTCATATATTCACAATACTCTACAGCAATAATAGGATCAATTTTCATTTCCTCGTCTGAAACATAGCATTTAAGGGCATCTTCTATCAAAGCTTTATATTTTTCATCAACATTTTTTATTCCCCATTCGCCGCCTTCTTTTTTAGAAAGCACCAAGCTATCCTGAACATAGGCCAGTACTCTGCAGAGGTTCAAAATAATGTAAATAGGGTTATGTATTATGTCATCTTTTGCATCCATGATATCCTTTTTAATACTGTCCAAATACGCTTCTGAAGGAACATTTCCAAAAACCTCACTAATTGGCTTTCCGTATAAGGTAATGCCCCTATTCTTCGTAATAACAAAGTGAGCTGCCAAGTCATGGTCTGTGCCCTTCATTTTTCTAATGTACTCATCAGGATTGGTTCTATACCAATTTAGATGCATATTTGAAAAATGCAAATCAAAAGGTGTTGGATAAACAAAATTTTTACAGTGCCCACTCCTAACTATGCTCATTTCTATACCTTTAGAAGGAGCATTATCATTTAACTCAACAATAAAATCCATAAATCTCTTCTTCTGCAAATCTGTAATTGCGTTTTCCACAACAATTAAAATATCTAAATCACTTTTCATTTGATTGAAACATCCCATAGCCATAGATCCATGAAGATAGACTCCAACCAGGTTATCATCAAAAATATTTGAGCTTTCCTTAACTAGCTTATCTAACAATTCTTTGTTTTCCATCATATCCCCCATATTAAATAGTTCTTCTTTTTGCGATACGTTCTTTTACTTTAAAAGAAACCTTATTTAAACTAAATTGTAACACTTTTGATACTATTAGCAAGTGGTATCAATGTTAAAATATGGGTAATAATATATATTATCGGATAAGTGTATAGTAAAGGAAGGATGAGAATTATGAGAAAAAAAATATTAAATTTAGCACTAGTAATTATTTTCATAAGTGCATTTTTTCTTGGATACAGCAATGTAAATAGGCTTACAGCTGAAAATAGCGGTATTGGCCTAATGGGTACAAATGACGGCACTGAACAAGGCATCCCATTTAAATGCGTTTATTCAGGATTCTTAATTAACTATACAAATAAGATTGAGCAGGGATTTTTACCAAGGAAGGATATAATCTTTGATACAAAAGAAAAGTGGGACGCTTTTCAAAAAGAATATCTTCATGATGACAGTGCAATTAATTATGTATTTAATTACCCTATAGATTTTACAAAGCAGTCCTTAATATATCACCCTATAGTTAGTGCAAAGCAGGGCGTTTATAGTACAGCAAATAAAATAACAAAAATCACAAAACAAAACAATGAATTAAAATATGATATTGAGGATATGAATATCAGTGTATCCAGCCTGCAGGATACAGACTTTTTATTTGCATCAATTATTGCCATAGATAATGAATATCTCAAAGATATAAAAAAATAATACTTCATAGGTTTACATTTAGCTGAGAAAATCCTTCTTATATATTGAAAATAAAAATTGTAAGGAGGATTTTATTATGGCAACATTATCAGGCAATGTGGTTTCAGGCACATCTCTAAAAACTAATAAGGGATTTGATACTGCAACAAGACTTACTGTACAAACTGCTCAAACCTTAGCAAACAACGGCTATTCGTTTTGCATAAGGTATCTTTCAAGGCAATCAGGCCAACAAAGTGGAGACCTAGACAACACTGAGGCTGGCGCAATTTTACTTACAGGTCTTGCTCTCATGGCCGTTCAACACTGTGAAGGTGGGTATTGGATTGCAAATGGCTCTAAGGGTACTACCTATGGTGCAAACGCTGCTGCAAATGCTCAGTCAATTGGTCTTCCTAAAGGAGTTACTTTATGGCTTGACCTAGAACAGGTTTCATCCAGCTGCAGCTCAACTGATATTATTGCTTATTGCAATAATTGGTATGATCAGGTTAATGCTTATGGCTATGAGCCTGGAATATATGTAGGTGCTAACTGTGGACTAACAGGTACTCAGCTGTATAACAATCTTAAATTCCAACACTACTGGAAGTCTATGAGTACAGTTCCAAGCATACCTACAAGAGGCTATCAAATGACTCAATCTGCAACAACAACAGTAGGCGGCATTTCTATAGATCCTGATACAATTACTGCTGATAGTCTTGGTGGAACCCCGCACCTCATTTATCAGCCCGGAACCAGCGTATAGAGCTTAATAAAAAAACTATCGCGATATCTTCCTTTCTTGAAAAGAAGATATCGCGATAAGAATTTAACTAGATAACTTTTCTAGCTCTAAAGACACTTCATTAAATGCATTAATAGTTTCTACAATTCGATTATCTTGCTCTTCAACCCTTAAGAATACTTCTTGAATTGAAGATGTAGTTTCCTCAACAGTGCTTGTTATTGTTTCCAATCCTTTAAGAATAGTTTCTGAGGATTGTTTTACATTCTTTATTCCACTTCCAACATTTTGTGCTTCATAAGCAACCTTCTCGCCATTATCGGAAATGTCTCTAAATATTGTTTCTACCCTGGTTGTTGACTGTAGACTGGAATTAACGGCATTTTGGGTTAAGATTATTTCGCCTGTTACCTGTCCTGTCTTTATTTGAATCTGTCCTAAAATATCTGCTATTCTTTCTGTTGAATCCTTCGAATCTTCGGCCAGTTTTCTAACTTCCTCTGCTACAACTGCAAATCCTTTTCCAGATTCTCCGGCTCTTGCAGCCTCGATTGCAGCATTCAGTGCAAGAAGATTTGTTTGTGCTGCAATACTTGTTATTGATGATAGAATTTCCCCAATCATCTTTGTTTGCTCATTTAGCTCAGCCATAAGTCCGGCAGTATTATCTATAGTATTCTTTACTGAATCCATGTCCTTAGAAAGGTTTAATACTAGCTCGTCTCCATTTTTTATAGCAGCAACTGTTTGGTTAGAAACATCTGATTATAATTAAAAAAGAAATATATGGTGAGCGCTATATTAATTACACCTGATAAAATCATAGGTTTCCAATCTTGATAAAGCGCCACCAAAACCATACTATAGTAAATTATAATATATGTAGTGATATGCGGCGTTCCTCTCATCATAAAGAATGAAAGAACTGCCAAACCAATAACAACTACATACATAATTTCATTAACAATAATTTTTTTATAAGTCAAAAAAGTAATAATAATACTTGTTCCAACTCCGCCATACACCAAGCTCATCAAAGTTCCGGCAGGTTTTTTTGTAACAATGGAAAGTGCGATACTTAAAAAAACAGAAAACCATAGAAGTTTAACAAGCAGTCGATTTCTTTCATGATTAATCTTCATTTTATCCATAAATAATCCCACCCTATTAGCACAATACCTATACATTTTATGAATAATTAATCAAATTTTACCACCCAATCCATTATGAATCAACCTTTTTTGATATATTCTTACATTTTTTTCATTTTCTATTATTCATAATCCTAATTTCTTACTGATTAAAAAAATAGTAATAATTATTACAGTATGGTATTATTAACTAGCTTAATTATTCAGGTGTCTCTATTGAAACCGGAATATTTTAAACATGTATTAATTTAATCTTTGAAATGGAACCCTATAATAAGGGAGGTATAAGTCATGAATTTTAGTCAGTTAGGAATTAGTGAAGATATAGTAAAGATATTAAAAAGTAGCGGCATTACTGAGCCCACACCGGTTCAAGCTGAAAGCATCAGCCTTATAAAAAGCGGAAAAGATGTTATAGTGGAGTCTCAAACCGGCACAGGAAAAACCCTGGCATTTTTGCTTCCGATTTTTGAAAATATTTCACCTAAAGTGGATGCAGTTCAAGCCTTGATATTAACTCCTACAAGAGAGCTTGCTCTTCAGATAACTGAAGAAGCTCTAAAGCTTAAGACAGCTAAGGACATTAATATATTGGCAGCCTATGGAGGTAAAGATATAGGCTCGCAGCTTAAAAAGTTAAAAACAGGTATTCACCTTATTATTGCAACTCCGGGAAGACTTCTTGACCATATTGAAAGAAAAACCATAGATTTAAGCAAGTTAAAAACCTTTGTATTGGATGAAGCAGATCAGATGCTTTTAATGGGCTTTAAAAATGAGGTGGAGTCAATTATGAAACAAACCTCTAAAAAGCATCAAACCCTTTGTTTCTCTGCAACCATTAATTCAGATGTAAAAAAACTAGCCTATAGATATATGAAAGAACCTGAAGTTGTAGCAATTCGCAAAGAGGAAGTAACTCTTGATGCTATCAAGCAGCAGGTGGTAGAAACTACAGACAGAAGAAAACAGGATGCATTGTGCACTGTGCTCAATCAAGACAATCCCTATATGGCTATAATATTTTGCAGAACCAAAAGAAGAGCGGATGAACTGGAAGCTGCTCTATACAAACGTGGCTACGACTGCGAGAAGCTTCACAGTGATATACTTCAATCAAAACGTGAGAGAATAATGAAAGCCTTCAGAAATGGAGATTTTCAATATTTGATAGCAACGGATGTAGCCTCCAGAGGACTTGATATAAGCGGAGTCAGCCATATCTATAACTATGACATACCTGAGAGTGTAGAAAGCTATATACATCGTATAGGTAGAACCGGAAGAGCCGGAGAAGAAGGCTACACCTGCCTGTTTATTGATCCAAAAGACAATTGGAGACTTGAAGAAATAGAGAAAACTATTAAATTTAAGATACCAAGAAGAGATTTAGAAAAAGATAGCATTTAATAAAATAAGAGCAGTGCTCAAAGCTTTAACAGGGCTTTGAGCACTGCTCCTTTCATTATTATTCATCACATGCCCATGCATCTACTTCAACCTTAAAGGATGGATCAGCTAAAGAAGCTACGTAGAGCATTGTCATACAAGGATTGTGGTCTCCTAAAAACTTTGAGACAACTTCCCGTCTCTTGGCATTATCTATAGGTCCAACCATATAGAAGGTTATCTTAACCAAGTCCTTAATTCCCATGTTAGCTTCCTGAAGATTTTTAACCAGGTTTTCCATAGCATTTTCTATTTGTTTTATAGGGTCCTCAGGAAGATTTCCACTTTCATCTTTTCCAAGCTGTCCTGATAAAACCAGCCATCGATTGTTTCCGGTGACCTCTATTTGATGTGTATAAGCAGCTACCGGTGCGTGTACTGTTTCAGGGTTTCTAAATTCTTTCATTTAATCATTCCTCCTTTTAGTCGGAAGCACTGAGCAATTAAAAACTCTCGCTACCCTTCTGGCACAGGGTAACTTAAGACATTCGCTTTGCTCATAAGTTACCCGCTAAAGTCCATTCAGGACTTTAGCCTCGAAAATTGCTCGTTAAAGCCCATTTAGGGCTTTAACCTCCATTTATTAATTTATATTTGTTTCTTCTTTTTTATTAGATAAAGCTTCTTTAATGACTTTTATGTAGTCATCTATAAATTGATGCTCTACATCTCTTACATCAAATTTTAGCATTTTAAAGGCAAATTGTATAAAATATCCGCCGAAAACTACCATAATTACAGTTCCAAATCCTACACTTCCCCCTAATAAATATCCGATTATCAAAGGCACAGCTTCGATGCAGCTTCTTATTAATTTAACAGGTTTGTTGGTTTTCTTAGCTAATGCTACCATAAGTCCATCTCTAGGCCCGGAGCCTAAGCCTGCACCAATATAAAAGTAACAGGCAATTCCTATAATAAGCATTCCAAGAAGCATCATTATTATTCTGGCTGCAATATTATCATAAGAAGGTATTAGATGGTTAAGCATCAAAAGATCCATAAAGATACCTATAAACAGCATATTAAATATAGTTCCGATTCCGACCTTCTCTCCTGCTGCCCAGTCTATAGCCACAATAATTAATCCAATTATAATACTTGCCTGTCCCATTGTAATGCCGGTATGTTTAGAAATTCCCTGATGAAAAGTATCCCATGGCGATAATCCTAAATTAGCATTAATAGTAAAAACTATCCCAACTGCATAAAGAAAAAGTCCTATAAATAATCTAACAAAAGTTAAAGCATATTTTTTCACTTAACAAGCCTCCATTAATTTTAATTTGATCTGTGATATGATTATAAGACAAAACACTGTATAACAGTCAAACGTCAAGTATAACAGTTGAATCATGAAAAATATATGTTTTAATGGTGTTTAGAACTAATTAAGATATGATATTATTATGATTAAAATAAATTATAATAAAACTGTGTATAACACCTCTAGAGTTAAAAGCCCTGAATAAACTTTTACAGCTGCCTAGCCAGTGATTTAATTTCTCGGTGCATCCGACTAAAAGGAGAATTATATATGAATATTGAAATTGATAGAAACAGTATAATAACTATAACTCAACAGCTATTTGAATTTTTTTCTGATAGAATTTTATCCGGATTATTTAAAGACGGTCAGCAGCTTCCTTCAATTAGAGCTCTGTCAAAGGAATTAAATATTAGTCCAATGACTATAGTAAAAGCTTACAATGAATTGGAGAAAAACGGGCTTGCGGTTACTATACAAGGCAAAGGAACCTATGTTAATCAAAGAAATAACATAGAAAAACTTAACAGCTTCCCGGAGCATAACGATTTTCAATGGCAGATGGGGATTCCAGACTATTTATCAAGATCACAATTTCAAAGCAACAGCAATTTAACCTATGGCAATAATATGTACAACCTATCAATTGCCTCAATAAATTATAAACTTCTGCCCACTGCTGATATTTTAAAGGACTCTTTAAGCTTAACAGAGCGTAACATCAAGTATCTAGCTCAATATCCACCGGTTCAAGGGGATTATGAATTTAGAAAAGTGTTAAGCAATTATTTAAAATCAAAAGAAATATTAACTGCACCTGAAAATATTTTGATAACAAGTGGTTCTCAGCAGGGAATAAGCCTTATAGCCAGTACCTTTGTTGGACCTGGAGATATTGTTGTTATGGAGACTCCTACTTACCCCGGAGCTATAGATTTGTTTAAAAGCAGAGGAGCTGTAATTTTAACAGTACCTGTTGATAGTGAGGGCATGAGAACTGATATTTTAATGAGTTTATGCGACAAACATTCACCAAAAATCATATATACTATGCCCAATTTTCATAATCCAACGGGTTGCAGCATGAGCCTTAGGCGAAAAGCTGAGCTTCTTGATATAGCTAAATTCAACAATAGTATCATTGTTGAGGATGATCCTTGGAGTGAAATTTCCTATAAAAAGGAAAAGATAAAATCAATAAAGTCTATGGATACTGATGGACATGTAGTTTATATAAAAGGTTTAAGTAAAATCCTTGGTCCGGCATACAGACTTGCTGCAATTGTAGCTGAAGGCTCAATACTTTCAAGGCTTATAAATGCAAAAGCTAATCACGACCTCGGAACTTCAATGCTAAACCAAAAGACGCTTTTAGACTTTATCAAGTCGAATAAGATGAACTCTTATCTAGATAATCTGAATAAGAAATTATTAAAAAGACGTGATACGGTTATTAATTTATTAAAGCATAATGCGCCCTCAGGAGTAAACTGGACTATACCTGAAGGTGGAATAAACCTTTGGATTACTCTGCCTAAAAGTTTAAATGTAGAAAAACTATTATATCATTCAGTAACAACAAAAAATATTTCATTCTTGCCCGGAACTATATGCTATCCTAATGAAGTTGAGTTCAATCATCTTAGAATATGCTTCACGTATTTAGATGAGGAGCATATCGAAAACATAATAATAGAGCTGTGCAACCTGATGAAGTTGCTAAATTCAGATGAAAAGGGCTGCTGCTATGTACCTGTTGTCTAATTTAGTAAAGCTCCGGCTGCCTAAGCAGCCGGAGCTTTATATTATCTTTAAACTCAAATCCAAGTGTTTTAAATTATCCTATAACTTATCATCAAGCAGTGGAGTCAGCTTTCCTGTGTAATATACACTTAACTTATGAAGCGCTCTTGTGCAGGCAGTATAAAACAAGAGTCTTTCCTCTTCGCAGCTGTAGTTTTCATCTCCTGCATTATAAATAAGCACTACGTCAAACTCCAAGCCCTTTGCAAGATGAGCAGGTATAACAAGGGCACCATTTATATACTCGTCATCATCTTTTATTAGAGCCTTAACTTCTGCCTTGTCTTTTAAGAAGCTGTATACCCTGTTTGCTTCCTTTGTAGTTCTTGTTATAATACCAATAGATTTATACCCCTGCTCCTTGTACATTTCAATATCCCTAAGAATTCTTTCATTTATGGACTCTTCATCATTAAAACCAAGGACTATTGGCTTATCCCCTCTTCTTTCTACATACTCTGCATCAACCTCATGATTGAGAATCCTTCTTGAAAACTCAGTAATTTCCATTGTAGATCTATAGCTCTTCGTAAGGTTTATTATGCAGGTATTATCCTGTGGAAATATATGCGAAATATTATCATAGCTCCCTACATTCATAAATGGATTTATTGACTGATTTAAATCCCCAAGCATTGTTATACTTGCTTGATTAAAAAGCTGATAAAAGATTTCATACTGCAGAGGTGTGTAATCTTGAGCTTCATCTATAATTACATATTTAATGTCCGAGGTTTTCGGAAGCTCTCCAAAAACTCCTTTTAAATACAGAAGCGGAGGCTGATCTTCATAATTAAGGATGTTAGCTCCTAAATTCTTTAAGGTATATTCTTTGACTTCACTGTCTAGATTTTTAAACAATTTCCTGTATATACCCATTAAATCAAACTGTGTAATTCTGTTTATTTCATCATATATACCCTTCGTCTCTTCTCGAACTGAAGCAATAGCCTTTTCTTTAGCTTCCATCTCATCTACAAAAGAACCTGTATTCCAAAGTCCATCATAAATTTCATTTATTCTTTCTTTTTCAAAAGGCTTTAGAAGGAATAAAACTCTTTCTTTAATCTTATCAAGTCTTCTTTTAAGTGGAAGGTTTATATAATCCTTATAATACAGCTCCTCAAGGTCCTTTGCAGATATTATTAATTTATCTTTAAAGACTATATCCTTAAAGTTTCTATCAGCTTTTTCTACACTTGCTGCATATTGCTTTAATATATCTATGAATTCAAAAGAAGACTTATATTTTATATTTTTCATTCTCTTTCCATAATCCGAATGATGTTTTGAGGAAAGAATGTATTCCATCATATCAGAATAATTTTCTTTAATAAATATATTTCCTAAAGCCTTATGCATATATTCCTTAAAGGTTGTCTGAAGCATGTTATCTTCTCCAAGCTGGGGAAGTACATTTGATATATAATCATTAAAAATATCATTTGGTGAAAATATTACTATATTTTGAGGCGTTATCTTATCGCGGTGCTTATAAAGAAGATATGCTATTCGATGTAGAGCAATAGAGGTTTTACCGCTTCCTGCCGGCCCCTGAACAATTAGATTTTTGTATTCTTCATTTCGGATTACCTTGTTCTGCTCCATTTGAATAGTTGTTACTATGGCCTTCATCTTATTGTCGGTGCTTTTACCTAGAAGGTCTTGAAGTATTTCATCATCTATCTTAAGGTTACTGTCAAACATGTACTCAATATTGCCATTACTTATTTTATACTGTCTTTTTAAGGTAAGCTCCCCTTCTATAGTCCCTTCAGGGCATTTATAGCTTGCCTTTCCTATTTCATAATCATAAAACATGCTTGAAGCCGGAGCTCTCCAGTCATAAATTAGAAAATCATAATCTTCATTTATAAGATTTGATAATCCAATATAGCACTTCTCAGCTCTCTCCTCCCCGTTTTCAAGAAAATCAATTCTTCCAAAGTAAGGAGACTTAAGCATTCTCTCATAGGTTTCCTGAAGCCTTCTTGTAATTTCATGATTTCTCTTTTGATATTTCATCCTGTCGATGAAACCCATAAAACTTACAATCTGCTCTAAACCGTTGGTTACAGAAACAGAGCCAAGCTCCTCCCATAACTCCTTTTGCGTTTCAAGGGCATCTTTTCTAAACTTATCCTTGTAGTGAAGCTTTTCGTCAAGCTGTCTTTGAGCCTCTTTAAGTACCTTCTGAAGCCATTCATTTTCTGATTTCCATTCAAAGTCGTTAATGCTCATACATCTTCCTCCTTTTAGTCGGAACACTGGGTAACTTAAAGCATTCGCTTCGCTCACAAGTTACCCGCCAAAGTCCATTTAGGACTTTAGCCTCCTTTTAGTCAGAACATTGGATAGTCTAAAGTCTTCATAAAATGCTTTTTAAGTATACTCTCAAAATGGTCCAAAGAACAGTCTGTAAATAATTTTTTATATATGGTATAATTAAAGTGGGGAAAAGAGTATATCTCCTAATATAACCTACCTTGATATGAAACTTACATTTCTATATCATCTCACCTTGTAAATTCACACTACTGTCAAAACCATAAATAAAAAAGCCTTCATAATATAAAATTATGGAAGCTTATTAGTGTCTTTATTTCTATTTAATAATATTCTTGTTACAATTAAATAAACAATAAGCGATTGTGGAACATTTATAAGGCCAAAAAGTCCCCAAAGCCAGTAGTACTTTTCCTCTCTTTTTCGTGCATCTGAAAATATCCATGCAGCCTGTGCCAATAGTAAAGGGCTTACAATAACCAAAACTAATATCAGTTGATTTCTTGTCATCTTTGAACCCCCTTTGTTTTAACCTTTGCAGCTATTGGAAGTAGAGTTAGAGGAAGAAAAATAGATATTGCAACTTCGGCATATATTATAATTTTTATGTCTACATTAAATGCAAGGAAAATAAATGAGGATATTATTACAAGGCAAACAGAAATAAAAATAAGGTATTCCTTCCTAAGGTTTTTCTTAGCTTTTATTGCCTCTGCATTATTTATAACTTCTAAAATATTAATATCAATAGGAAAGTCTAAAGAATCTATTATATCCATTTTTTCTAAGGAATTATGGAGTTTCTCGTCAAACAGCTCATCAGTCTCTGAAGTTAAATCTTCCGAATGAGAAGCTTCTTCATAATAGTTATCAATTATGTTATTTTCTATGTTGTCTTTCTTCATCAGACCAGCTTCCTCCTCTCCAATTCATGAATTATATATTTTATAGTGTTATGAAGTCTTGAACGAACTGTGCCAACAGGACAATCCAGTATCTTTGCAATTTCTTCATATTTATAACCATAATAATGCTTTAATATAAATACAGCTCTCTTTTCATAGGGTATAGCTTTTAAAATTTCGATAATATCCTTATACTGAAGCTTGCTTATAGTTAACTCCTCGGGACTCATCTCCTTTGAAGGCATAAACTCATCTATGAGCTCAAGCTCTTTGTTTTTTCTAAGGTAATCCCTATAAACATTAGTAGCTATTGTAATCAGCCAAGTTGAAAACTTTGCTTCCGGCTTAAATTTATGAATATTCAGCACTGCCTTAAGCATGGCTTCTTGAATTATGTCCTGAGAGAGCTCGGCATTGCCGGTCATTTTTATTATATAGCCTTTAAGCAGTGGAAGATTATCGGAAAGAAGTGTATTAAGAGCACTTTTGTTTCCCTGCTTTGCTTTATTTATTAATTCTATTTCATCCAAGCACTCTCCGCCTCACCTTCCTAATACTTTAACGTATTTATTTGGAAAAAGTTCATTTACTGAGATAAGTATATTATTAATTATTATTATTATTCAAGTGATTATTATAAATTAATCCCTTTCATATGCTTATCCAATAAATTAAATATTTTTTGAACTTTTTTTACAGTTATGCGTTTAATAGTTGTAAAGATAAAGTTGTTAATGAAGCTTAATGGATAGATAAGGAGAAAAAAATGAATGCAATAAATGTAGAAAATCTTAAAAAGTCCTATGATGGACAGACTAATGCTTTAAACAATATAAGCTTAAGCATACCAAAGGGTGAGATATTTGGCTTTCTTGGCCCTAATGGTTCGGGGAAGACCACCACAGTTAGAATTCTTAATGGGATTCTTTCAAAAACCTCAGGACATGCTGAAATCCTAGGAATACCTGTTGGGGAAAATAATCTTGAGATTCACAGATTATGCGGAGTAATGACTGAAAGCTCCTCCTGTTATGAAAATCTTACTGCAGAGCAAAACCTCATATTCTTTGGGAGAATGCATGAGATTGAGGAAAAGGCGCTTCAGGAACGTACTGATTTTATATTAAAAAGACTGGAGCTGTTTGATGTAAAAGATAAAAAGGTAAAGTCTTTCAGCACAGGAATGAGAAAGAGAGTTTCCTTAGCTCTGGCCTTAGTTCACAATCCTCAAATTTTATTTCTTGATGAGCCTACTTCCGGATTAGACCCGGAAAACGCGCTAAATGTTACAAGGCTTATAAAAGAACTTGCAGAGGAAAATCAGGTTACAATCTTTCTTTGTACCCATCAATTAAAATATGCTGAAGATATTTGTACACTTTATGGTTTTATAAACAATGGCAATGTCCTTGGCTTAGGTACCTTTGATGAACTTGCTTCAAGAAAAAATGCAGCTCTTCAATTAAAAATCAGAGGCAAAAATATTTCTGATAAATTTGGATTTATTCATGAAGGTAATGATATGTACAGCAAAGCTATTTTAGGAGACAAAGAGGTAAATGCTCTACTGCAAGGCATATTGACAAATGGTGGAGAAATTTATGAAGCAGTGCAGCAAAAATGGTCACTTGAACAACTGTACTTTAAATACATCAAAGGTACATCTGAGGATGTAACTATTTAGACTTAGGGGGTTAGAAAATGAATAGAAGTGAAAAAGCTTTGATAGCTAAAGATATAAATGAAATAACAAGTTCAAAACAGGTGATTATGCCTATGACTATTGTACCAATTGTGCTGATGGTAATTATACCGCTGGCAATACTTATAGGTGCCAGCTTTATTGGAAAGGATTCGAGCATGCTTACAAAGCTTGGGCCTCTTATAAAAAAACTACCTTCTGAATATACGGCTTATACTCCGGCACAGCTTTTAATAAAGGTAACCATAAATTATATGTTTCCGTCCTACTTTCTTATAATTCCAATAATGTGTTCAGGGGTTATCGGAGCCAGCAGTTTTGTGGGAGAAAAGGAGCATAAAACTATGGAGTCCCTTCTTTATACGCCAATATCTATGGAACAGCTTTTAAGAGCTAAGATCTTAGGTGTTTTTGTGCCCTCTTATATCATAACCTTGCTTTCCTTTATAGTCTTTGGCATTGTATTTAATATAGGCGGTTTCATATATTTTGGAGGGCTTATTTTTCCTGATATAAAATGGCTCATAATTATACTGTGGATTTCACCTGCAATTAATTTGCTGTCTCTAATATTTACTGTAATGGTATCTGCAAAATCAGAAACCTTCCAAGAAGCCCAGCAGGTAAGCGGTCTTCTTGTCCTTCCAGTACTTCTTTTACTAGTAGGACAAATGACAGGTGTACTGCTCCTTAGCAGCCTTGCAATGTTTATAGGAGGCGGAGTTCTCCTAGTGCTTGATTATATATTGATAAAGAGGATTTCCTCTAAGTTTATTGCTGAGAAGTTAATTTAAATCAGCACTACGCTTCTCATAGGAACTGCAGCCGTATCTTAATCAGGTACGGTTTTTTCTTGTTTAGTATTAAGGCTTCAACAAACGCCATTATTTATCAGCTTCAGTGTGTGGTCTATCTATTTCAATAGACAAGCAAAATTTCTATAATATTTCTTACTCTTTCACCACATATTGTAAAATGATATAATATTTGTATCAGAAGGAGACTAAAGTCCTAAATGGACTTTAGCGGGTAGTCTGCGAATGGGAACGAGCGTTTTAGACTACCCAGTGTTCCGACAAAAGGAGGAATTAATTTGATTCTAAAAAACTTAAACAAGTATTCAAGCTTTATTTCTCAATATACCGATCTGAGAGTTCAGGAGAACAGGTCCCTTAATATAACCTTCCTGAATGGAAATTTAGTAGGAAACGCTAAGGATATTACAAATGGGGTAAGTGCAAGGACCTACAAAGGGGGCTCCTGGGGCTTTGCCTCCAGTGCTGAGGTTGACGAAGAAAGTATAAAAGCGGTAATAAAAGCAGCCAGCGATAATGCTGTTTTCCTTGATTCCAGAGAAAAAAGAAACAAAGCATTTTTTAATGGAACAGCCGATTCCTTTGAAAAAAACTTTGGTACTCAAAAGTCAAGATTATCACAGCAGGAGATTATGGATTTTATAAGAGAAGTTGATTCATATATGGCTTCCAAGTATCCAAACCTAAGCGAAAGAGTTGTTTCGCTTAGATGTCTTGACATGGAAAAATCATTCATAACCTCTGATGGCGCTTGCCTTTATTCTCTTTTGCCTCGTTCTAACTTTATTATTTCTATGACTATAGAGAAAAATGGAGAACCTATAAGTTTATATGATGTTTTCGGAGGACTTGGTCAGTTTGAAGATAACTTTACATCTCCAAAGGACTTTTACAAAAAAATAGACAGTTTATATGAGCACTTAGTAAATAAAAGTGAAGGTGTTTATGCTGAGGCAGGCTTAAAGGAATGTGTGCTGCATCCTAATTTAGCTGGAATTCTTGCACATGAAGCTATTGGACATACAACAGAAGCTGACCTTGTACTTGGGGGATCAATTGCAGGAAGCTATATGAGCAAACAAGTGGCAAGCCCTCTTGTAAGCCTTGTTGATTATGCTCATACCTATGAAGGGAAAATATGTCCTGTACCTATTTTCATGGATGATGAAGGAACCACAGCAGAAGATGTTGTTATTATAGAAAATGGAATTCTTAAAGGATATATGCATAATAAAGAAAGTGCAAGGCATTTTGGCGATGTTCCAAAAGGCAATGCACGAGCATTTAAATTTAATGACGAGCCTCTTATAAGAATGAGAAATACCGCAATTCTTCCCGGAACAAGCAAGCTGGAGGACATGATTGCATCCATAGAAAATGGCTATTATCTCATGAATACAAATAATGGTCAGGCCGATACTACAAGCGAGTTCATGTTTGGGATTGTGCTGGGCTATGAAATAAAGAACGGCAAGCTTGGAAGAGCTATAAAAGATACAACTATATCAGGAATTGCCTTTGATGTTTTAAAGAGTACCACTATGGTTTCCGATGATATGGTTTGGCTAAACGGTGGAATGTGCGGTAAAAAGCAGCCTATAACTGTTGGAATGGGCGGCCCTGCCATCAAATGCAAAGTTAATATAGGGGGTAGATAACATGATAGATAGAGAAATAGTAAGCTACTGCCTAAATTCTCTTAAAGATTTTGGAGCAGATAAGGCTCAATGCATGCTATATAGAAATAAGAAATACGAAATGAATGTTGAAAGCGAAGCAATATCCCTTTTGCGTACCACCCTTGATACTGCTTTGGTTTTAACTGTAATAAAGGATAATAAGAAAGGCACCATTTCTATAAATAAAACCGATGAGGCTTCAATAAAGGAAGCAGTAAAAACTGTTTTTGAATTAAGCTCAAACTCAGATGCTGACGAAGCCTACGATATAGCTCCTTATCAGGCACCTAAGGAATTTACAAATGGAGACAGCGAGCCTGATATGGACAGAATGTATGACCTTCTTAAGAATTATATAAGAACTGTCAAAGAAAATTATCCATCTATAAATCTTATGGATACCATCATGTCCTTTGACTCAGGTGTTATGTATTTAGCAAATTCTAATGGAGTAGATTTTAAAGAGTCCACAGGATTATATAACTTCAGCTCCATGTTTGCTGCTAAGGAAGGAGAAAAGAGTTCCTCCTTTAATGCCAGCGGAAGTTCAATGCTCAAGCTGGAAAAGGAATTAATGGACTGCGGAAGTGTAAAGACTCTCTTAAAGCAGTCTGTTGAACAACTAGATACAAAAACCTTAGAAGGAAAATTCCAAGGCGATGTAATTATAACTCCTGACTGCCTGAGCGAGCTTTTAAATGCCTACATTGATACTTTCCTAAGAGACGGTTCCTTAATATCAGGAACAAGCATACTTAAGGATAAGCTGAACGAAAAGGTTGCAAGTGATGTGCTTTCAATACATTCAAAGCCTGTTTCTAAGGAAATAAGCGATGGCTATCATGTAACCTCTGAGGGTTTTGAAGCTGAGGATATAACAATAATTGATAATGGAATTTTAAAGAGCTTTATGCTAAGCAATTACGCCTCAAAGAAAACTGGTCGTGAGAGAGCTAAAAATGAAGGTGGCTGTTATATTATAGATCCTGGAACAGAAAGCTTTAATGATATAGTTAAAGGTATTCAAAAAGGCATACTGCTTGCAAGATTTTCAGGAGGTCAGCCAAGCTCCAACGGCGATTTCTCAGGAGTTGCAAAAAACAGCTACTATATAGAAAACGGAGAAATCAAATATCCTATAAGTGAAACAATGGTTTCCGGAAATCTTTATGAAGCCTTTAATAATATAAAGGGAATTTCAGCTGAGAGAGTAGACTACGGATCTACAGTTCTACCTTATATATGCGTTTCCGGGATAACTGTTTCGGGAAAATAACAATAAAAACAGGGCTGTTTTTGAATCAGCCCTGTTTTTTTTTAATCTTCCTTATAGGTTTTTCTTGCTGTACAGTTTTAAGGTAATTTTTTAAAATACTTTGCTATTCTAAACGAATTTTTGTTTAAAATAATAAAATAATATGATATAAAACATAAACTGCAGCAATTAAAATTAGTGTAGCTCCTGCAAGAATTCCAACGGCCTTGATTGGATTCTTAACTTCATTTTCATTATAGTTTTTTGAAGATCTTTCAGCATTTCCTTTAACAATATTGCCTGTCATAGCATGAATTCCTGAATGATTTCTTCTTGTCTGTTCCGATACTTCTTTTTCCTTATCTTCTGACATAAAACCATCCCCAATACTTATTTACTAAATTGTAACATATTGGAATATAAAGTTAAATAATAGTTTGTATATCAGAGTATATTTATTTCTTCACTGCAACTTCCTTTGCTTTGTAAAAAAGCTTCTTTTGCTTCATATAGTCAATAGCCTTAGTTTTATTCTTTTGCTCTGAAACATATTCCGCTTCGTTCTTAACTCTGTAATAATAATTAAACCTTTCCTCTGACAGAGCTCCTGTCGAAAGTGCTTGTTTAACTGCGCAGCCAGGTTCAATTGTATGAGTACAGTTAGAAAATCTGCATTTCTTAGATAATTCCAGTATATCCTTAAATTCATCCTCTAAGTTTTCTACTGAATTTAACCCTTCAACCACCTTTATTCAACTTAATATATTATCCATCATACTTAAAATTATATTATAGTTTTGAAATAAAGCGCATGTAATAAATGATTTTAATTAAACTGTCCTCATATTTTAAATTCCTCAGGTATATACTTCACTAAAGCAAAGTTTTTAGTAACAAGCTCAGTATCCAAAACCCTGCCTCCTTCAAACTTAGCTATCTTGTTTCGCCAAATTTCATTTTGTCTGTAATAATTATCTTCAATCTTTAAAAACTTGTGATTCTTTTCAAATACATGATATCCAAAGTCTAACTTCTCATTTATTCTAAGCTCTCCTTCTAGACATTTTTCATTTATCCAAAGATTTATTTGAAAAGTATAGCTTGTATTATTTTTCACTTGAAAATCTCCATAATTATAAAATATAGTGGCACCGCTGCCAAAGGGAAGTACTCTTCCATCATCCGGAAATGGATCAAAGCTGTGGTGATGCCTCTCTATTACTGTAAGCGGACTATGCATTACAAGCCAATTTAAAAGATTTGCAATTTGGCACAGGCCCCCTCCGATTCCGGGTCTTGCTTCCCCAAAACAAAGCTCCATACCTTCAAGATATCCCTTGCGTTTTGTTGGAAGACCTACTATTTTGCAAAATGAAAAAACTTCACCTGGTCTTATAATAATTCCATCTATCTTTTTTATAGCTATCTTCAAATTCTCAACCTTATTAAGCTGAAGCTGCATATCACTATCTCCAAGCTTTCTGATCAAAACGGATTGATGTTTTTTAACTCTGTATGGGAGCTTGTTAAAATCCTTAACCTTTGCAAACTTAATTGAGCAAAAACACCACTGTTTGTATCTAAGTATACGTCTATACCAAACAGCCAGAAAATAAAATATTGGATGTCTTTGACTTAATAATTTCTTCTGCATCTTAATCCCCTATCCCCTAGTAAATTAAAAACATAGTTATGGCCCATTAAACATAAATTTATAAAAAGAATCAGTTAGGTAAAGAAGCACAGGCTACGGCAACTAATATTGTATAAATATATAGGTTATGCTTCTTTAAAAAATGAAAATATGCTCAATAAGCCGACATTTAACGTCGGCTTATCGTAACTTATACATTCTTTTTTTCTTCAATTGTTCCATCCGGATATTGTGCAAACCTGCCCTTTTCTCTTGGATGAACAAAATCATCACGATTCCAAGGCCAGCCTCCAAAACCGGTGCTCCTATAATCAGAAAAAGCTTCTTGAATTTCTTTTTCTGATGTCATAACAAAAGGACCATAGCTTACTACAGGCTCTCCAATTGGTTCTCCTTCTAAAAGCAGCAGATAACTTTCTTTGGAGCCATTTTTTATTTCTATTGTTTTATCTCCTGCAAGCTTTACGCTATGATAAGGTTCAATACTTGTTACATCTATATTTATGCTAGTTCCGGAATAGAAATAAATTGTTCTGTTTAGTGTAGGGGATACTTCTGGAAGTTCAATAACTGCATTAGGTTCCATCTTGATAAACCATATACCTACATGATTATTTTCGTCACCCGCCCAAGAGTTTGGTGAAGGCTTTAAGCTTTTAGTACCTTTATAGGAACCTGAAATAAGCCGTATTGTACTTGTTTTTCCGTTACAATCTTTAGACTGTACGACAGGTATATCTTCTGACCATAGCATTTTGTAATGCGGTTCTACAAACTTATCTTTTGATGGGAGGTTAAGCCATATCTGAAATAACTCTAATGGGTTATCTGTTTCTTTATTTATTAAAGGAAACATTTCTGTATGATTGCAGCCTTTTCCTGCTGTAAGCCACTGAACATCTCCGGCTCCATAGCGGCCTGCAGCACCACTAGAATCAGCATGATCAACAATCCCCTTAAGCACAATTGTTACTGTTTCAAAGCCCCTATGAGGGTGCTGGGGAAATCCCGGCACAGTATCTCCATGATACATATTCCATCCATCTTTATTCTGAAAATCGCTTCCAATATTTCTTCCTTCTAAAGAAGCATCAGGGCCCATTTTATCATTACCTTTTGGATATGCATCCTTGTGGTGAACACAAAACAAAAAAGGATCACTTGTCTGCCATTGCGAGCCCAGCTTATTTATTTTAATTATCTTTCCTTGTGCCATTTTAAGCCTCCCTCATTACTTGATTCTATTCTTAGCAACAATCTTATTATTTCAACCTTATACTAAAAATAAGCATGCTGTTTTTATTCATTATTACCTTCTTATTCGTTTATAAAGATTTAAGATTATATTTGCAGGAAACAGCTTCTGTTCAAAAAGTATTACTGCTGATAAAGCAGCTTCAACTAATCCAATGATAAAGAATATAACATGCAGTGAAGCTATGGCATTGAGCATTATGCATTGAACAACAATCCATATTACTAAAGCCCAGCTAAAAATGCTGCTTATATATCCTGTGAATTTCGATCTAAAATAAATTATTACAGAACTAAAAATGCTTCCAAGTCCTATAACAGTAAACAAAATAATACCTGGAATAAAATAATTATTAAAAGGTGAATTTTTCAAGGCATCTGCTGGCATTCCCCCTGGACCTTGCGGATTAAGAATAGCCATCAAGCCTCCACCAATGGCTCCAATGCCAACAAATAGTTGTAATGCAAATAAAAATTGATATACTTTCTTCATTTTATACCCACCCCCAACAAATATAGTCTAATAAATTTAATTCTAGGTTTGCGTCAGTTTCATTAAAGCATTGCTTAACCAAATTATACCATAACGCTTACTCTAAAGGTGCACTAAAAGTACAGCTATTAATATTTCTTTATAATATGAACTTCTGCTATATAAAAGAAGTAATTTTAGAAGCAACAGTAAGAAAATACAATAAAATTGCTTATAAACTCTCTAAATCTCAATATTTACATAAATTGTAAGCATTGAGGTAGTTTGTATTATATCCTCAACTACTATACAATAAGTATATACTAATAGGTTATTTATTAACACTTATCATAGATTAAAAAATCCTATTGCATTGAAGGAGAGATTAAAATGGAAGCCTTACAGTATAAAAAGATTTATCTTTTTATCAATGTTCCTATCATAATTCTAATATTTATTTTGCTTTTTTCACCTATTATTGTCACTGATAGATTTGCTGTATATTATATTGGTGTAGCTGCTAGAACGCTCTTAGGTGTATGGTGTATTTTCAACGGTATATGGAATGCCTGCACAGATTATTACTCAATATTAAAACTTAAAGTATTTCAGAAAAACAAAATCACTCCTTCATGGGGGTGGTGGCTGGTTTTTATAGTAGGTGTTATATGTTTAATCACTGCCTTCATGGGATTTGGTTTTAACAATATTAAAAAGCCTATATAAAAGCTTTAAATAAGGCAGATGATTAATGAGCTCATATAAGAGCTCTTTCTTAATAGTCAAATATCATCAGTAAAATATTTTGTTTTAATAAGGAGCAATAAGAAAATGCAAGCAATTATAAGCAATACTGAGCTTAAGTGTATCTGTCCTGCAAAGTAAGCCATCAAAGCTAAATATGTAAACCTAATTAACTTGTTATGTGGTATAATATAACCTATAATATATTTATAGTAATTACTTTTATATTTAGCTAGTTATTAAATGTAAAAGTAATAAATTAATAAATATTGAGGGGATTTATATGTGGTCTAGAAAAGAATTAAAGGACAGAGCTAAAGCGGTTTTAAGCAAAATTTATTGGAGTGCATTTGGAGTTAGTATAGTTATGGCCTTAGCAGGCGCCAACGATGGTTGGGGCGGGGGCGGAGGCTCTCATTCTAGAGATTCAAGAGAATCTTTTTACTCAAATATCCATAATGGTAATTATGTAGATTGGAATCTTTTAACTATAGTATTGATTGGTGTACTAGTAATAATTGCTCTTCGTATTTTTGTCGGGTATTGCTTAGAAGTAGGCGGAAGACGATATTTTGTTCAATCTGCTCAGTACAGAGATAATAAAAGATGCTTTAGTTTCAGCTTCGATCAGGAAAACTATATGCAAATAGTAAAGACAATGCTTTTAAAAAATATTTTCATTTTCCTTTGGAGTCTGCTTTTAATAATACCTGGTATCATAAAATCCTATGCTTACAGTATGGTGCCATATATTCTTGCAGACAATCCTAACATTGGTGTAAAAAAGGCCATTGCCCTAAGTAATGAAATGACTATGGGACATAAGTTTGATATGTTTGTATTGGACTTATCCTTTATTGGATGGTATCTATTAGGAGCTTTAGCTTTTGGAATAGGAGTATTCTTTGTAATGCCTTATGAGAATGCTACAGATGCCGAGTTATATTTAATATTAAGAAAGAATGCTTTAGAAGCCAACCTGTGCAGCAGTGAAGATTTATTGTTAACTAATCCAATCACAGTTGAAAATAATGATTTGTGGTAAAATTAAAATTGCAGTATATTCCTTTAACAAGATAAATACTCTAAAAATGCTTAGTGCTCAAATCACTAAGCATTTTTTTATTCTCTCTCACTTCATATCAGTAATATATTGATACAATAAAATTACATATTATGGACTACATCGTAATATTAAAATCTTTAACATCAGACTTAATATGAGTTAAAAAATTATTTAAGCCAGCCTCATTTATCCACTCGGTTCCAAAAACATCTTTATTTTTTAATAGAATACCCGCAAGCCAATACTTACGTGCAACAACAAACAAGGGTATTGCATTCATATCAACTTCTCCTAGTTTTCTTGTATTTAGATACCCTCTTTTAAATGCTTTCCAGCATATTTCCTCTTTCTCGGGGTAATTAACTTTTAAGTTCCACCAAAATACCGCTAAATCATAAGCTCTGAACCCTATCCCACAACAATCAAAATCAAAAATAGTATATGAGTTATCATAACAATGTACATTCCAGTCATGTAAATCACCATGGCAAAATCCAATTTCTAATTCCAAATTCGATAAGGTATGTTTAATGTGATTTTTCAAAGAATAAACAAATTCGCAGGATTCTTTAGATAAATATCTTTCTATCTCCAAACTCAAAAACTTCATGGGTTCATCTAATAAATGATATAAATCAATATCATAGCTTCTTTTATATTTACTCTTAAACTCATCGGTATATATATGAATTTTTGCAAGCATTTCACCTAGTTTATAACTAGACTTTTCATTAATATGAGGAATCTCACCTTTTGCATATGTAAATAAAACTCCATAGTAGCTTTCATCACAACAATATATTTCATGAAAATACTCATTGTTTTGGGAGGCAATAGGCACTGATATATTTTCAAAGTTTTTATAAATATGTGTTAGTGCTTGCACTTCGTATAAAATATCTTCTAACCTTCTCCAATTATTTCTATAGATTCTAAAGATATATTTTCCTGTGGTTGTAGTAACTAAATATGAATAATTTAATCCCTTTTTCAAAAATCCGCACTCGATTAATCCTCCAATATAGTATCTATTTAAATAAACTTCTAGCTCATTTAATTTTAAATTCAAAATATCCTGTTCTTTATCCAACTGCTTCCACTCCCTATGGATTTTCTTTAAGCCTATGTATAGATTATAATCCAAATACATATATAGAGCTATGTAAAGATAACTTTTCCTGCTGTTCATCAGTAAAACTATTTAGCAAATCAAGCTGAAAGTCTACACTTTCAAGTTCCAGTATTTTTTTCCTATTTTGAGCTTCATTTAAGAATGATTTATCTAATAAACTTAAAAATAAATGTAAAGTTCACTTGACATGAAATGTAAAGCATACTATACTATAAATGTAAAGCTTACTATACTTTTGAAAGGTAGTGATAATTTGCAGACTAGAATACAGGATTTGCGGAAAGCAAGAAAAGTAACTCAGAGTGAGCTTGCAGATGCAGTCAATGTAACAAGGCAGACAATAATATCTCTAGAGAACGGAAAATATAATGCTTCATTAGTGCTGGCTCATAAGATTGCTCAGTTCTTTGGAGTGACTATTGAAGAAGTATTTATTTTTGATAAGGAGGATGAGAATTTATGAAAGAAATTTTTTGCACAACTACAGCAAGAACTAATGACGAGTATAGAGAAGTTATAAAAAAACGCATGAGAACTATGGTTTTATTGACCATCATAGGTTTTATAACTGCTCTGATAGGTTTTGGAGCAGAATCTTATTTAAAACCCTCAATTAACGAGCATATGCTTGGTGTGTATACCGGAGTGGGTACAGGTCTTTTTGTAGGGGGAATAATTTTATGGATAAAAAACAAGCTTCTGCTTGGAAATGAGGATAAATTAAAGGAAAGCCGCCTTAGCAATACAGACGAGAGAATTCAAGAAATTTCAAATAGAGCTCTACGCACCGCCACTTATGTAATAATTATAGTGCTATATGCAATTGCATTAATAGGTGGACTATTTAATCAAATATTATTCCAAGCTTTTATGTTTGTCATCTTCACATTCATAATAGCTTATGCAATAGCCTATAAGTACTACAATGGTAAAATGTGAGGCAGTATTATGAAAAATAAAATATTAAGCTTTTGTTCAATTATTGGCCTATTGATTTTTCTAATATATAAACTAGCAAATCATTATGTAAGAATTAGTGATACAGTTGCATATCCTATGTTTATAATATCAGTTTCACTAATGCTAATAGGAATTGCCTATTCGGGCTGGTGTTTAGGAAAACATAAGAATCCCTTTAGCAGAGAATAACTAGAAAAATTGATAGTAAATATTTTCTGCTATAAAAAATGGCTGACTCCCTTACTAGAAGAGAGCAGCCATTTAAGCAGCTTTGCATTTATCTTATTAATTAAATTGAAGCAATTATGCTATCAGCAAGATCATCTATTGAACTTGCATTTTCTTCCTTAAGGCTTGAACTTATAGATACCTCATTATCTAGAATGTTCATTTCCTTCATTTTACCTAATAGCTCACGCATTAACTTTCCAGATTGAATAGCCCATGAACCATTCTCAATAAGTGCAACAGTACGCTTCTGAAGATTTAGTGCCTTCATATCAATTAAGAAATCATGCATAGGCGGATAAATCTTAAGATTATAAGTTACTGATGCAAGAACCAAATGGCTGTATTTAAAGGTTTCTGAAATCAAATATGATACATGAGTTTTTGATACATCATACATTGCTACATTTGTTATTCCTTTTTCTACAAGTTTTGTTGCTAAATAATTTGCTGCAGCCTCTGTATTACCGTACATTGTACCGTAAACTATCAAAACTCCCTTTTCTTCAGGCTCATAACGGCTCCACTTGTCATACTTATCTATAAAATATGGCAAGTCATTTCGCCATACCGGACCATGCAAAGGACATATTGTTTTGATATCAAGTGTACTTGCTTTCTTAAGTAGTGTCTGAACTTGAGGTCCATATTTTCCTACTATATTTGTATAGTATCTTCTAGCATCATCAATCCAGTCTCTCTTAAAATCCATCTCATCGTTAAACAGTTTACCATCTAAAGAACCAAAAGTTCCAAATGCATCAGCAGAAAATAATACTCCATTACTTTTATCGTATGTTACCATAGCTTCAGGCCAATGTACCATTGGAGCAGTCACAAATACAACCTCATGTTTTCCAAAGGACATTGTGTCCCCTTCTTTTACTACTATTACCCTGCCATCTATGTTGAAGCCAAACTGACGCATGAAAAGCTGAGCTTTTTCAGTACATATTATTTTTACATCCGGATAACGAAGTAATACTTCTTCAATGGAAGCTGCATGATCTGGCTCCACATGATTTATTACCATATAATCTATAGTTTTATCTCCTATAACACCATGGATATTTTCAAGAAATTGACGACAAATTGACCAGTCAACTGTATCAAAAAGTACATTTTTTTCATCTAAAAGCAAATATGAATTATAGGAAACCCCTCTTGGAATAGGATGAATGTTTTCAAATAAAGCAAGACGTCGATCATTTCCCCCAATCCAATATAAATCTTCAGTTACTTTTCTCACACAATACATTGATTTTTTTCCTCCTTTTGTCGGAAACACTGAGCAATTAAAGATTACTCGTTTCCACTCGCTAATTGCTCGTTAAAGGTCATTTAGACCTTTAACCTCTTAAAAGCATAGTTATGTCATCTATAATATTAATTATACTTCTATAAACATATTTTTGTCTTCACCACAAGCAGGGCAAGTCCATTCCTCAGGAAGTTTTTCAAATAACGTACCTGGGACTACTTCTCCCTCTACATCACCTATGGCAGGATCATATTCGTAACCGCAACCATTGCAAACATAATGACTCCAGGAAGGAACTGCTTTCTTTGGTGCAGGCCTCTTCATTTTCTTCATAGGTGGTGCTTCCTTCTTTACTTCTCCATTATCCAGAGCAGCAGTTAAAAGCGGCAGAATTTCAACTAAATCGCCAACTATACCATAGTCTGCATTTTTGAAAATTTTTGCATTAGGATCAATATTTATAGCCACAATTGTTGACGCATCCTTTATGCCTTTTAAATGCTGGCCCGCTCCTGAAATACCGCAAGCTATATATAGGTTTCCATTAAACTTTTGTCCAGACATTCCAACATAACGATTAAGAGGCAAGTACTTGAGCGTTTCAGCCACAGGACGAGAAGATCCTATAGCAGCGCCTGCTTGGACTGCTAAATCCTCTATAAGCTTCATATTTTCCTTTTTCCCTATACCTAGACCAGCACTTACTACTCTTTCAGCCTTGCTTATAGGAGTATCAATTGGAATTCCAACAGTAAAATCATAGCCTTCTGCCTTTAGAGCATCTACAAGGGCCTTTACTCTTTCTTCAGCAGTACCCTTCTTGAAAATTATTTTCTTGCGTTCTCCAGTTATAGGTCCTCGCTGAGCAACCTTAACTACACTCTCGTTCTTAGGAAGTTTACCTATAATCTGAGAGGATATAACAAGCCGCTGAATTTCATTAGTTCCTTCATATATTGTACAAATCTTAGCATCCCTGTAGGCTCTTTCAACTTCCATGCCTTTTAAATATCCGCTTCCGCCAAATATTTGAAGAGCATCATTTACAATCTCAAGACAGACATCTGAAGCATACTGCTTAGCCATGGCAGCTTCCATGCTGTATCTTTCATGCTTCTCTTTAAGTTCAGCAGCGCTGTACACAAGTAGCCTTGCTGCTCTGAGCTTTGTAGCCATATCGGCCAGCTTAAAAGCAATAACCTGCTGCTGGCAAATAGGTTTTCCAAATTGAACTCTTTCCTTTGAATACTCCAAGGCATGTTCATAAGCACCTTGTGCTATCCCCAATGCCTGTGCTGCAATACCGATACGACCGCCATCCAAGGTAGACATGGCAATTTTAAAGCCTTCACCTTCCTTACCAAGCAGGTTTTCTTTAGGTACTTTTACATCATTGAAAATAAGTTCTGCAGTTGCTGATGAGCGAATTCCCATCTTGTCGTAATGCTTTCCAAAGCTAAATCCTTCATAGCCCTTTTCTACAATAAATGCGCTAATGCCGCGAGTTCCTATATTAGGTGTCGTTACTGCAAAAACAATATATATATCTGCCTCCCCACCGTTGGTAATAAAAATTTTTTCGCCATTTAAAATATAATAATCTCCCTCTAAAACAGCAGTTGTCTCTGTTCCGCCTGCATCACTTCCTGCATTCTCCTCAGTAAGGCCAAAAGCTCCAAGCTTCTCTCCCTTAGCTAGCGGAACCAAGTATTTGAGTTTCTGCTCCTCTGTTCCATAAGCTGCTATCGGATACGTACCTAGTGATGTATGGGCAGAAAGAATTACTCCCGTTCCACCATCCACCCTTGATAGCTCCTCAACAGCAATTGCATAACTTATTACATCCAGGCCGGCTCCACCATATTCTTTTCCATAAGGTATGCCCATCATTCCCATTTCAGATAGTTTTTTTACAGCTTCTGATGGAAACTTATTTTCTTGATCCAGCATAAATGCAATAGGCTTGACCTCTTCCTCTGCAAACTGTCTAATCTTCATCCTCAAATCTTCATGCTGCTCTGTAGTTTTAAAAAACATAAATTTTCCTCCCTTCACTTGGAACACTAGTAGTCTAAATTGATTGCTTTAGCTTTCAGACTACCGTTGAAATCCATTAGGATTCCTACTTCCTTTTAAGCAATGTACTTTCATGGATATATAATTATGAAAGTTGATAAACAGCCCAGTCTTTAATAGATAAATTTATCTATTTTAAGGCATCTTTTAATTCTTGCTTTAGCTTTGAAGGTCATCTAATCAGGCTATTTTACAACTTTTATCACATTATGATATATATTGTATAAGCATAACCATTATTCTTTATCATACATGTCTTGAGTACCGAAAATCTTGATGCTGAATTTTGCATGAATGAGGGCAAAAAATTAAAAGGCTGATAGAAGTTTGCTCCAGCAGCCTTAATTATCAGTATTTTCACCTTAAGCTTCTACTAATTCCTGCATACCTATAATTAAAAAATTATTTTTTAAATTTTTGTCTGGTAATTATTTTTATTATACCATATTATGTATTGTTAATAACAGTTCGTTACAAAAAAATATCTGTATTTAAAATTCTACTCTTCTTATTCCTCTTGTAGCCACAGGCAAATCAAATTCAACCTTGTTCTTTAGCTCTTCAACCTCATGAGGCTTTAAATCAAGCATACTTCCAACATCTTCTGCATTATAGAACTTCTTGCCCTTGCCTCTTAAATCTTCTAATAATCTTGCCCTTGGCAAATCAAAGCAGTCCAACACTAAAAGTTCTTCAATGTTGCAGCTGTTTATATTTAAATTATCATTCTGCACACTAGGCCTAGTTTGTTCAGTCCTGATTATAGGAGGCACTGGGGGCATATCCATTGGAATTAGCTTATTCAAAGTTTCTTTAAATTCCGAAAGGTTTGCAAGCAGCTCTTAATCTTTATAATAAGGTATGAGTAAGCTACAAAAAAACTTATCGCGATATCTTCTTTTCATGATAAGAAGATATCGCGATAATAAATTTAATTTCCTATTTCAATAACTTTTGATTATTAGGTTTTTTCATTAACTATATTCTTAAGAGCGTTTTGTATATTTCCTTCGTATTCTCCACCATGATAGCAAATTACCTTTTGTATATCATATTTAAGAAGTTTTGCAACAGACTTTTTAGCTTCTTCCATATCCAAAGTATACTGAGCAGCTGCAATTTCTAATTTCCCATTTTCTATTACAAGAGCATCACCGCTGATTAATGTTTTAAACTTTTTTAGATAGATTGATATATGCCCCGGCATATGACCCGGTGTTTCAATAATTTCTATCCCTCCGCACCATGGAAAATAATCTCCATCCTTAACAGTTATATCTACCTTTACATTTTCAACAGCTTTCAATATGCTTTGAAATATCTTTCCAAACTCCTGCTGCTCTAGAGGTAGAGTTGGCTGTATTTGTTCAGCCTGCCTAAGTCGCAAAGATTTTTCTATCCCTTCTATATATGGAGCATCTTTTTCATGAGCAATAATATTTATATTTGGATACTTATCTTTAATAGCAGCAAGACTACCCATATGATCATGGTCATGATGAGTAATAATTACTTTTGTTAACTTAGTAAAATCTATATTGATTTTATTAGAAGCTTCTTCTAACATTGGCATAAAATTTAAGTATCCGCAGTCTAATAGAACCATCTCATTTTCACTATTTAGCATAACAGGATATATTGCATCCTCTACATTTCCAAAATTAAAATCAATTTTTAAAACAACTATATTGTCCATAAACTTTCTCCTTTCAGTGGGAACACTGGGCAACTTAGCTTACTCGTTTCCACTCGCAAGTTGCCCGTTGAAGTCCATTTAGGACTTCAACCTCCTCAACTATAACCCGGCTTTGCCAGAAAATATTACGCATTGGTTTTATATATTGATTATAATCTGTAATTTTATATATTGCTATAACCAAGATGTAACTATATGAAACAAAAGTAAATGTATGGTATAATTTGTTTATATTTACCTGATTAAAGATTGAAGAACAGAATGGAGTGATTTTATGTCTAGAGCAAATGACAGAGAGATTGTTAGCCTACAGTATAATTCAGATAAAAATTTACATGCTAGACAAGCCTTGCATAGAGGTTTCAGCACAAACAAATACGGTTGGGAAAATTGGGTATTTGACCAATATATATTTAGCCCAAATGATAAAGTTATAGAATTTGGCTGCGGAAACGGGAGTATATGGGCACATAATAAAAATAAGCTGCCAAAGAACATTGAGATAATACTTACAGATTTGTCAGAAGGAATGCTTAAAACATCAAAGAATAACCTTTCAGGAGTTAATCAAATAATTAATTATTGTACTATGGATATACAAAAAATCGAATATGAAGAAAGTTCCTTTGATTGTGCCATTGCCAATCATATGCTTTATCATGTTCCAAACAGAGATTTAGCAATAAGCGAAATTGCTCGTATACTTAAACCAGAAGGAACCTTTTATGCTACTACTAACAGCACTTATAATTTGGCAGGTCTTAAGGATTTAGTGAGAAACTTTGATTCAAGGCTTGATTATTCATCTTTTTCTGTTGCAAAGGAATTTGGCTTAGAAAATGGCGCCGAGCAGTTATCTAAGTATTTTGATTCTGTTGAAAAGATGGTATATGAGGATTCTCTCCATATAACAGAAGCGAAACCTCTAGCAGATTATGTTCTGTCTTTGGAGGGGCATATAAACATTCACGATATAATGACCGAAAGCAAAATAAAGGATTTTTATGAGTATTTAGAAAAGATGATTTTAAGGGATGGAAGTATTGATATACCTAAATGCAGCGGAATGTTTATATGTAAAAGGCCCAAGAAATGAAAATAATAGAGTAAATTTAAAAGGCTAAGGTAATTCTAAAAAGATTTCCTTTAGCCTTTTTTATCTTATTATTCTTCAAATTCAAATAATTCTTCAACTGTAACTCGAAATACTTTTGCTATATCCATAGCTAATTTTAAAGAAGGATTATACTTTCCGCCTTCAAGGTGAATTATTGTTTCACGACGTACTCCTACCAATTCAGCCAATTCACTTTGTTTTATATTATTCTTCTCTCTGTAGTATCTTATCTTAGTCTTTAGCACCGGCATCTTTCAATCCCCTTCTATCGTAATAAACAAAAAGTATATATCTCAAAAATGTAATGAAAAATAAAAAAATAAAAATAATTAAACTAATATTATCTCTTGTAAGGTTTATTCTTTCTTGAAATCCAGGTGTTCCAATAACGAGCGCTAATATCAGCAAGCCTATTAGCACAACATTCCAAATTATATGGTAGGTCTTACTCAAGGCCTTCTCTGCAGATTCATCAACCTTTTCCTGCTTAAAAACTCCTGTGAAACCGCACAAAACCATTGCTGCATAGTAGATCCACATAAAAATACTCTTATACTCTTGAGGTATGATATTGGCTTTACTTACAATAAATACAAGCATTACTAAGAAGAAGATCATCATGTTAATAAAATACTGATGTGACAGTCTTACTGTTTTTGTTCTCATAATAAGCCTCCTTATGTTATATAATTATAACCACTATGTTATAATTATATAACATAAAAAACATAAACTCAACCATTATTGTTATATATTTATAACAATTTTACATCATTTACCTTATCGAACACCTAATGCTGCTTCAAACTAAACTCTATTCACTTATATGTTCTAAAATTACTCTTCTCTTATAAAAGCCATATCTTTTGTAAAAATCTAATACATCTTCATTTCCTTCAGCTACGCCGATAATCTTAGTTTTTACCTCAGCATTATCTAACCACTCTATTGCTCTATTCATTAATTGGTCTCCTAAACCGTATTTACGATATTCCTTTTCAACAAAAAGAGACTCAATTTCCCCAATTAACTCTTTATTAACAGTGCTTATGCAATAGCCTATATATGCATTTGTTTCTAGCTCTTTAATTAAATCAACTTTGACTTCTAAATTATTATGATTAACAAGCTTACCTTTTCTAACATCAAATTTAAGATTCTTAAACTTATCCTTAAAATAAATCGATTTAGATTCATGATGTTTATTTAATTTTTTCCATAACGGTTGTACAAAATCAAGTAATTCTATGCTTCCAGTCATAAATTCAAATCTATTCATATTGAATTCTCCTCTCCATTTAAAATAGTTTATTGTTTCATACTAATATATCCAAAAATTAATTTCACTTAAGCCATTCTTCTTCCAATATAGCATACTCGTAAGCATCATGCCATTTAGGTTTTCCGTCTAAGTCTCTTTCAAAGAAAGCTCTTTTTTTGTAATATCCTTCTCTACGCATAAAAAGTCTCTCCATTAGCCTCCAGGATGCTGTATTTTCCGGGTTGCATCTAGCCATAATGCGATGAACACCAATTTCTTCAAAGGCATATTGAAATATTTTTAGGCATGCCTCAGTAGCATATCCCTTTCCATAGTATAACGGATTAAAAACATATCCAATTTCCCATGTCATAAATTCTTGAGGCTCCTGCTGACTAAAATAAAGGTTGCCTATCATCTTATTATTTTCTTTAAGACAAACAGCCCAAAAATCATTATTTCTTGAGCGGTTTACTGCCTCTTTTTTAGCTTCTTCTTCATTAAAAACTCCATGTGGTTCATACTTGATTACTTCTTCCTGAGAAAGATATTCGTATAAATCCTTCCAGTCCTCATAAGTAAATTTTCTAAGTACTAATCTTTCTGAATTCAAAATTCTCATATTGTACCCCCATGCCATTTCTTGTAAATATTAATTAAATTGTACCATATTCTATAAATATAATCTTATTTAGCTGAATATTTTTTGAAAGCATGTCCATAATTATAGAGGATATAGTAATAAGTTTTATTAAGGAGGTAAAAGCCCTAAATGGGCTTTTACGGGCAGACTAGCGAGTGAGAACGAGAGAGTTCAGGCTGACCCGTGTGCGAAGTCAATGCCCTAAATGGGCTTTTACGAGTAATTTTTGAACGGGAGTGAGAGTCTTAAATTACTCAGTGTTTTCGAGTAAAAGGAGGAAAAAGAAATGAAAAAGATTGTTGTTAAAACCTCAAATAAGAAGCCATCTAAAAAAAAGGATGGAAAATATATAATGTGCGTTGGAAAAAACTTTTAACTTATAGTAAATAAATAATTATAATGATAACAAAACTATAAATTGCTTTAATACAAAAACATATATTCTACTCCACACAATAAAAGCAAGAGAATCTTTTCCCTTGCTTTTGTATTTATAATTTATTCTCAAACAATTATTTACCTGTTTTAATTAATAATATTAAAATAAGAATTTACTGTTAAGAAATAATAAATCATGTATATAGCTGTGTAGGCACTGACAGTTATAATTATAGGCAGTGTTAAGTTTATTCTGATCATTTGTGATAAAAGTGTTGAAGCTACTAAACTGTGTATTATGCCAATTACCAGAGGCAGTGCAAAGACAATAAATATTTGTTTGCTTATGGAGGCTTTGATTTCTTTATTTGTTACACCTATATTTTTAAGAATCTTATATCTGTTTTTATCATCATTGGCTTCTGATAACTGTTTAAAGAATATTATACTTCCTGTAGCTGCTAGAAATAAAAGTCCCAGGAATGCGCCTATAAAAACTATTAAGCCTGAATAAGTGAGCCCTCCCCTATATTCTGAATAATAGGCTGAAAATGTTGATGAATCTCCTTCAGTCCTAGGAAGCTGCTCTGTTAATAAAGCTGTGATCTCTTTTGTAAGGGCTTCACTATCTTTTTTATTATCAGTAATATATCCTTTTATTCTATAATTATTGTCTTTTGTATGATATTTATTATAAACCTCGTCTTTTACAACAACAGAGTATCTCATCAGCCCAGAATTTGAGAGAGCATATGGTTTAAAGTCTATAACCTTCATAGGAAACTTCTCATTATTCTTGTTTATTGATATATTTTTTTCTGTATGATCATAGGCAGATGTAAAATTTAAAATCTGACCAAATACAACCGCTTCACTGCTGTCTTTTAGTTTTATACTATCCTTTAATCCTCGTTCATTTGCAATTTCATTATACTTGCTTTCTGATATTATATAAAAACTAGTCTCAGAAGTTTTATTTTTTGAGGATGAATTAAAGAGATCAGGCCACTGTCCGCTTACTTTTGCATAATTCATCTCTACAAAATTAATAACTTTATTTTTAGGATATTTTGCAATAACAGCTTCTACCTTTTTATCTATAGAACTGTCATTACTGGCATAAGCATAAGTAAACCCGAAGTTTTTTTGCAAATTTACTGAAAGGTCGTAATGAAAACTTGCAGATACCTCCATAGCTGTAAGTGTAGCAGCACTTAATACTGCAATTACAGCCAGGGTTCTTGCGCTAGCTTTAATTCTGTATGATAACTGGGAAGTTCCTATCATGTTAATCCCTTTATAGTATTTTCTCTTGTTTTTCTTCGAGAGCTTAATAACTAATAAAGTTAATGAGGAAAAAAGCATAAAAGTTCCTATTACAGTGAGCGTCAAGGTTATAAGTATAGCAAAAGCAGTATAAAAAGCTTAGAAAGTAAACCTCCAATAAAAATACCGGCTGCTAGTGCAGCTATGCCCATGACAATATTTTCATAAAAAAGCATTCTTCCTATTTGTCTTTTCCTTATTCCAAGAAGAGAATAAAGAGCTACTTCCTTTTTTCTTTTCCTTATGAAAAAAGAGTTGGAATACCAAATAAATATCGCAACAAATACTGCAATGACAATAGCTGATGCTTTAAATACACTGGAAAATTGTACAGAAGCTCCCACAACCTCTTGAATTTGTGTATTATATTCTATTGAAGTAAAAGTAAAGTAAATCATTATACTAAATACCATTGACATAAAATATAAAAAATAATTATAAAAGTTCCTTTTTATGTTTTTAAGGGAAATATCAAATAAACCCATCGTTTTCTAAGTCCTTTCTTATTTGTTTTAAACTATAATATTATTGTATAAAATTATAGTTATTCAATCCATGTTTCTAACTTACATATCCTTATGCATTTCTTACATTTTTGTCACTTGAGACAAAAATAGTTTTTATACATTACTAAACCATATAAATTGTAATATAATCTAGTGAATTAGTATGCCTCTTACCCTTGATTAAAGACCTCTTACCTGTAATCTATAGATATTTTATGGAAAAACATGTATTCTATAAACAAGGAGGCTGATAAGATATGAAAGTGGAAATACGGCATGTCAATTCTCCAGAAGAGGAATGTGCAATTCTTAATATTTTTAAAGATCACGTTGGAATTGCTAAGCTTAAGGATATAATCGAAAAAGAATGCTATCAAACAATAAAAGTTTCTTGTTTTCTGGGGGATCAGATATATTCAATTTCCTGTGAACACATTCTATTTATTGAAACTATACAAGAGATGCTGTTTGTTCACACCGGCAGCAAAATATACGAAGCTAAAAAAAGATTATATGAATTAGAAGAAATTCTTCCTGATAATTTCGCACGAATTTCCAAGTCGGTAATAATGAATCTTAATCAGGTAGAACACTACAGTCCGCTTGCAAACGGACTTATGAAAGCATCATTTTATAACGGTGAGGAAATCTATATATCCAGAAAATATCTGCGTCTTCTTAGATCAAAGATAGGAGGTAAAAATCATGATAAGAGAAGATAAAATCGACATTGTAACCAAAGGTCTTTTTTTAGGGCTTATATTATTTATAAGTACAATTATTTATTTGCTCATCAGTAGGGACATGCAAAATTTAAAAACTGTTGGCACTTTCTTAATTCCAATTGTTCTTTGTTATGCTTTAGTGGGTATACTCATCCGATGGCTAGTGTACCGAAGTGCTCTAAAAAAAGAAAGCAGCCATCTATTTTCAGGTGTTGCTTCTTATTATTGGGTATGGATGCTCTGTATAGTTTTTAGTGTCTGCGCTTATTTTATACCTCAGGCTATTCGATATATAGTGCTAACAAATGCAGGAGTATTACTATTAATTTGGGTTTTGGATTATTTATATTTAAAGAACATTGCTAAGGAGTTGAACTCCGGTCTTAAATATCACAGAGTAACACTTGTTGAAGATCTGTCATCAAGACCTAAAACAGAAGATAAGTTTATGGAAGAAATAGAAAATTACTGTAAAAAGAATCATCTTACTTTAGAAGTTATTGAATACGGAATGCCTACTAAAATCAAGATGGACAATACACCCTACCTTGTAAAACTCGGGCAATACTATTCCATGGTTGGAACTGTCGTATATACTCTAGAATTTCGCAGTATACTTTCTAATGCTGTAAGTAATGAAAATTAAGGAGATATAATTATATGGGAATGATGAATAAACTCAAAAAATATTTTCTGACATCTAAGTCCTGGGTAATTGATCTGAAAGATTGTACTTCCATTCCTTCCAGCAGTACGATTATAGAAACTATTCAAGATTGGGCATTTAATAACAATAAAAAAATAACATTTATAAGTACCGAGAAGCCTGTTACCTTTATGCTGGAGGAAACGAAATATATAGTAAATATCAATAAAGAACGTGGCGCTTATACTCTGTATATTACAGATAATGATTCTTATTCTGATATAAAAAAACGCTTTAACATCTAATAACCACTTTATAAAATTGTATATCCTTTCTTAAATACCATTATTAGAAATAGAAAAGCTGCTGCACTCTAAATATTTACTTAGTTGTGCAGCAGCTTTTCCCATAAAAACTAATTTACTTTACTAATTTGATAATCATAAATCATCTTAGAAATATGTCCTATAACCTCACTAGCATTTGAAACCCCTTGTGTATACACAGATAAAATATAAGGATTTTCAGTATACACTATTCCCACATCGTTGACATAATTGCTGTAATCACCAATCTTATGAGCTGCTATTTCTTGAGGTATATATAAATCTATTCTATCGTGAAAATCTGTAATTTTCATATTTGCAATAAGCTTACTGTAAAAAGGATTGTTCTGAGGGTTACTATAAAGTAGTTTTAATAAAGCTGTTTCATCATTTGCAGTTATATAATTTCCTGAATGGTCAGTTGCATGTCCTAATTTTTCATCTATAAGATTACGCATATTCTGATATCCCAATTTGTTTATTATCATATTAGTTGCAATATTATCAGAATGTAATATAGAATAATCACTTAAAGTCTGAATAGGAATAGGACTTATTAAACTTTGCCCTTGAAGAATTCCGGTTCCTTCTTCATAGCAATCAGGAGTGTACTTAAGGGACTCTGATGAACTTATTTGTCCCTTTTGGAACATATCATAAAGAACCATATTCATCTGTACCTTAACGGTGCTTCCTGCTAAAAAAGTTTTATCTCCGTTAATAACAATTTGCTTTCCTGAATTTATATCATAGTAGGATATCCCTACATTATCAATATTCTTTCCTAAATAACTCTTAATTTGATCTTCAAGAGCTTGTCTCTTTTGTTCGTTCTGTTTATTTATCTGCAGCCTCAGCTTTTCTTCATTAAGCTTGTCTCGTTCTTCTTCATAACTTAAACTATTATCATTTGAAACTGCTGGAAGGACTGTCTGAGTTGACACTTCACTGCTTACTTGAGCTGTCTTTTTTATCTTCTTAACATATGGGTCAAAGCCTGCTGCTGATACTATAACTAAAACTATGCCTATAACTAAAAGGCTTAGTCTTATCAATCTTTTTTTATTCAAACCTCTTACCCCCTTGTATTCCATAAGAGTTCTTAAAGATTATTAATCTTTATGCCCCTCGATATTTAACTTCCAACACGACATAGAAAATGATAACAGGACAATGTGTGAGAAATATAGCTATATTGTTAATAAATTGTGAACATAGTAATTTTTATATCTGCTTTGTACTAATGTTAAAAAAACAAGAGTAAGATTTAAGAAGAATCAATTTAGTAAAATTGAGAGGATTTATGCTGAGAAATAACTTTTATAGATATAAACATAATAATTTCATGAGACATAAACTTTTATTAATTCTAATTGCTATTTTTGCAGGGATCAGTATAATTCTGCTATTTCCCCACCTTATTAGAAATACTTATAACGTAACTGTTACAAATAAACAAATAATAAACCAGAATAATGTTAGCTATTATTATATTTATACCGAAACAGAAGATGGAGAATTAAGAGTATTTGAAGATGCTAATAATTTCGCTGAATTAAAATTTAATTCAGGAGACTTATATTGGGCAATGGCGATTAATAGAAAATATGAAATAAAAGTTTATGGTATAAATATGCCAATATTCTCTCATTATCAAAATATTGTAAAAGTAAAAGGAATAGTCAAATAAACTATACAAAAATGGGTTGTCTTAAAATAGCTTAAACCTATCGCGCGCTATTTTGAGACAACCTCCTTCTTTTTTATCATTTATAATCTTTTAACAGGAACAGCTTGCTTTGCCCCTATTTCCTTTGAGGCACCATAATTATATTTAGGCGCTAATTCAAAGGCATAATCAAATCCGTATTGCTGTGGGTTATAATTTTCTATTGCTTTACACACACTGTCAATAGCCTTACCAAAGTCATCTTCATTTTCAAAAGGTTCGCTCTGAAAACACATCATACTGCACTCCGGAAGTTCTATGCAGTCACAGCCTTCTGGAATCTTGCCGTCATAATTAAATGGTACCTCAACTCCAGCAGCGCAATCAGTAGTCCCATCAGTAATAAGCTTTTCCGGGAGCTCTAAGATAGCTGCATTATCCAGTCTGCATTCTATGCTGTTAAACAGTCCCTCCTAATCACAGCCGCATTCTTCACAAAAACTCCAATAGTCGTGAGCTTTCCTTGCACGCATAAGCAGCAATTTTCTTTTTGGTCTTTCAACTATACTTACAGTACACAATGTTATTAAGTTTTCCTTTTCCATATTTTCTTCCTCCTTATTATTAAGATAGGAATAGTAATGCTTAATGGGATACTGAACAAAATATTTTACCGGCGGCTTCTCTCGTCTGTATTTATTCGGCGTTATTCCAAACTCATTAGAAAATGCCCGTATAAAGCCTTCATGAGTATCGAAATGAGTATTAAAAGCGATATCTAATACATTTTCTTTACTCTGCAGCAAATTCTTTGCACCATCAGTTAAACGAATTGCCCTTATATAATCAAAAGGGGTTCTACCTAAAAGTTCCTTAAAAATACGAACAGCATGCCGCAAGGAATATCCGGATGCATCTGCTAGATCACACAGCTTGATTTCTTCATCTATATGACTTTTAATATAATCCTGCATTCTCTGAACCGCAGTTACTTTTTCCCATTGATTCATTACTTTTTCCTCCCTTTGGTCGGAAACACTGAGCAATTAAAAATTACTCGCTCTCGCTCGCTAATTGCTCGTTAAAGGTCATTTAGACCTTTAGTTCGGGGTTGCTTAACATGCTCGTTTCCACTCGCAAGCAACCCGTTAAAGGTCATTTAGACCTTTAACCCTTAAAGAAAATATATCAAATTTCAACTTTATTTTCTTGACCTAAAAAGACAAGTTTATATACTCGATGTAATATCAGCTTTTTCTCACATTTAACCTGCTATTGATTTTTGCATCTTCTTAAGTACTCCATCATATTAATATCTTCACTTTGATTGTATCTGTAACCAAAATGTTTTGAAACAATATGCGCAATATTTCTGAACAACTCACATGCTTTAAATACTGACTCCCAAAGGTTATTATAATTACTATCTGAATAAGTTTTTGAATACATTTCATAAAACTCATCTGGTAGATATTCCTTAAGGTATTTGCCCTTTTTTCCAGCGGACACAGAAAAATTTGTGTTGATGCCAATATACCATTCAAGCATTTTTATAAGCATATCTCGTACAACTACATTATACATCCACATGACGTAAGGCAGTTCATCTCGTGCAATACCTTTTCCAACATTATTCAAGCACCACCAAAATTCATTACAGCAGCCTTTAAACTGAAGCTCTGTTGGTCTTTTTACCCAATAATCTTCATCAGTTGGAGGTGCTGTTTTAGGCAGGCAATTATCCTTATCCAAAAGAGGCATATTAAGCCTTTCCTTTGAATATTCATTTAGCATTTTTTCTTTAGTTTCTATTCCCAAATCGATCCGGCTGCCATCTTTAAAAAGCATCAACCATGTATATGAGCTCTCAAAATCATGTTTTATGCCAAAAGAAGCATCAACTAAGTCAGGTTCCTGCACTATCGATATATCTCCAAACACCGAAATCCAGTTTTTATCTTCTAAAAATGATTTTGTTTCAGTAACTACATAACCGATGTCATAATCTTGGTATATATCTTTCTTCACCTTTGAATTAGTCCTCGAACCACTAATATAAACAGCTCTAATACGTTCATCCTCTTTCGCTATATTAATTATTAAATTTAGTATTTCTTCTTCACTGCGCAAGCTATCCCCCCTAACTCAATATTCTTTTGAACTCATTAAAATCTCTTATTACACGATGACTTTTACAAGTTAGTCTATTATAAAGATATGATTTTAAGTCTCTGCACATTAAAACCGATTTAATTCCTAGCTTTGCTGCACCATCACAATTTTTAATGCTGTCATCAATAAAAATTGCTTCTTCAGGTAGAATTCCAAGTTCCTCAATAGCTGCTTTGTACATTAGTTCATTAGGCTTCGTAATTCCTTTTATCGAAGAAATAATGAAGGATGAAAAATAATCTCTCATTCCTGCCTTTTTAAATACATTCTCTAAAGAAGGCCAGGCATCTGATACTACTGCCAGCTTATATTTTTTACTTAGCCCTGGTATTACATCAATTGAATCCTTATAGAATTGATATTTACTATAGTTATAAACCAAATCTTCAGCAATTGCTCTTATTTGATCATCTTTTAGTTTTAACTGAGGAAGCTCACTTAAAAATATTTTGTAATATTCATAAAAATTAAGAAACTCTTCCTCTTCTGTAATTATTAAACTTTGTTTTGAAATATAATCTCCCGCTTTGTTAAATGCAGCTTTTCTTTGCTTTGCATCTATAGTTTTAAATATATTTTCATCTATAAAGCTAAAAAAATTAGGGGTTATGAACCAATGTCCTGTAACCGGACCATTAAGCACTTTCCCCGAATCAATTAAAACTGCCTTTATTTTATTGTTATTTATTTTTTGTTTCATACTATCCTCATTCTTTAACAATTTAATCTCAAAATATCTTTGTAAGTGACTCTAATATCTTTTTAACTACACAAATAGAGTTAAGCGAAGCATGTACACAATTTTCCTCAAACACCTCTGCTCCAGATTTTTCTTCAGTATCCGTTATAGATCTTACTGCTATGAAAGGAATTTTATTAACATAGCATACATGAGCAATGCTTGCTGTTTCCATATCAACGCAGAGAGGATTATATTCTTCTTTTATTTCACTACGACCCTTGTCACTTATAAATGCTTCTCCAGTAACTATCCTTCCAAAAAATATTTTTTGAGAAAATGTATTTTTATTAGCAATCGCTCTGCACAACTCTAGGAGTTCATTATCTGATTTAAAATATACGCTTTCCATCCAAGGATGATATTCAGTCAAAATTCCTTCAGCAACATCATGATATGCTATTTCAGTTGAGATCACGGTATCTCCAATTTTTAATCTATTATCTATTGCTCCCGCCACTCCGGTTATAATAATATGTGTAACTTCAAATTTGTCTATCAATATTTGAGCCGCAATTGCTGCATTGACCTTACAAACTCCACAATATAGTGCAACAATCTCCAAACTTTCATACCTGCCGCTATGAAAAGTCAACATCGCAGAGTTTGTCACTTTTTTGTCTGACATTTGTTTAATAAAGGGCATAATTTCATTTTCTGAAGGTCCTATAATTCCAATTTTCATAAAAGTAACCTCTTTTGACCATTTATAACATTACTTATATTATATAATACAAATATGGTAAACACTAGTATTAGTTCATAAACCTGTTAAATCATCATTCCTCATAACAGACAATAGGTGTCCCTTCTTCTATATTTTCAAAAATAATTTTAGCTAGATATATAGGCGTATTTACACAGCCATGACTTCCATAATTCTTATATATATCCCCTCCAAAAGAATTTCTCCAGCTTGCTTCATGTATTCCTGTATTTCCGAAGAAAGGCATCCAGTAAGTTATATAGGTCGAATATCCCGGTCCTTCTAAAATAGCTCCTTTTTGTTTATAATTAAGCATAAAAACCCCAAGTACAGTAGAATAACCCTTTCCTACATCTCCTGATACTATAGGTCCTTCAGCTATAACCCTTCCATTTTTATAAAACCATAAATGCTGCCTTGTTATATTAATTTCTACATAGGTATTGCCTATTTCATTTTCGCCTCTAGGCAGAGACTTTTGAGCATATATCGGCTCTTTCTCAAGCACTGCTCCCTGTCTAATATTTTCTAGTAATGCCTTTACCTCATCCTCGCGATTAATTTTCCATCCATAAAGTCCATCTTTGATTTCTACTGTTTTACCTATAGCAGTTTTAAATTTTCTTGTTATTCCAACTGTATCATACTTCCTGCTTAGTTCTCGTATATATTTCATAGCAGCTATTTCACTTAATACTACATCTAAATTATCATCAACACTAAGCCAATTATTTATTGTATTTCCGTCTAGTATTTCTTTTTTGTCTTCAAACACATAAGTTATATTTGTTTTTATATACTTATCTAGCAGATTCTTTGTTTCCATAGTCTTTTTAGAAGTTAAAGTATACCCTGGATTAAAGTAGCAATTCTTTTCATTTAAATCTAATTTTATTTCACCTTTTAATATGCAAAATTGTATAGCAGCTTTTAATTCATTCTTATTAATTTTATTCCCATACACTTCTTTAACTATCTCATAGGATCCATTTGAATATTTAAAGCTTACATTTTGCGGTTCTATTAAAGATTTATGTAAACAACTTAATTCATTTATTTTATTCTCCAAGCTTTCTCCATTGTAACTAAACAAATCATCTATGTAATAATTTTGTTTCTTAAATAGTGAACCAATCCACTTAAAAGCATTTTTATTATAAGCTTTAGAAATACTATTTTTCTCATTGTATTCCATTCCTATATCTTGTCCAATAATTGTTTCTGTTTCTCCGCTTCGCTCTATTAATTTCAGCTTATAATCTTTAACATAGTTTTTAATTATTTCATCCGCGTCCTTATGTGCCTTTAATGATACATTTACTCCGTTTATTGCTGTGTTAAAGAAGAAGTGATTTGCAAAATATACTGAAGCAAGAATATAAATCAACAGCATTGAAGCTGCAAAAATAGCAAGATTTCCAAAAGCCTTAGATTTAAAATTAATTTTTATCACGATATTTTAAACCTCTCATATAAACATAGTAACCATATATAGTTTAAACTATGATTATATCTTTGCTTTTAAAACCTAATATTAAAATATTTGATTTATAGTTTCATAAAAATACAACGTATAAAAAAAGAGCTGCCCTAAAGCAGCTCATATAAAACTATTTTCTTAATTCCTTCAGTTCAAAGAGCGTTTCTTTATACTCCATATCAAGCTTTTCAACGTCATCTTTCTTGCTAGGCATAGAGAGTCTTCCTATAAGCTCTGAGAGTCTGTTTTCAAGTATCAGTATTCTCTTTTCCTTTTCTTCTTTTGAAGAATCCACCTTCTTATTTTTCTTTTCCAAAAATTCTTCATAGGTTCCTTTAAAAGAAATAAGCCTTTTGTTCTCTATAGAAATTATAGTATCTGCTACAGAGCTTACAAATCTCCTATCATGAGAAACAAACAGAATAGTTCTGGAATAATCTTTAAGTGCTTCCTCCAAGGCTTCCAAAGAATATATATCCAAATAATTTGTAGGTTCATCTAATATAAGAAGATTTATATCCTGTAAAAATATTTTTGCAAAGGAGGCTTTAACCCTTTCTCCTCCGCTAAGTACCTCAACTGTTTTATAAATATCCTCATTTTTAAATAGAAGCCGCGCTAATAGAGTTCTTGCAAAGGTTTCATCATAAATAGATTCCTTCATAACATTTTCGATTATGCTAAGTTTATCCTCCAATACATCAAGAGACTGACTAAAATAACCTATCCTAGCTCCTTGAGATAATTTAATAGAGCTATCGCCTTTCATTATCATATTTATAAGAGTACTTTTGCCGCTGCCGTTAGCTCCTATAAGTGCTGTTTTGGAACCGTTATAGATATCAAACTCTGCATCCTTGAAAAGTACTTTTTTATCAAACACCTTATTTATATTTCTTCCGCTTATGAGAATTTTGCTGTGAGGCTTATCTGTGCTTAGAACATCAAGCTTTATTCTAGCAATATTTTTTGGTTTTTCTTTAACCTCTAAATGCTCTAATCTTACCTTCATATTCTTAACGGCTCTATCTAAATTTGCTTTAGCCTTTTGGTTTCCCATTTTGTGAAGTCTGGCTTCTGAATTTCCCATTCTTGAGGGCGCCTTTTTCATAGTTCTAGTCTTCTCTTTTGTATCAACCACTACAGCTTCTAATCTTTTTTTCTCTCTTTCGTATTCTTCATACTCAAATTGAGCCCTTTCCCGCTCCATTTGCTTTTGATGTTTATAGGCTGTATAGTTCCCTATATAAAACTTCACTCTTCCATTTTCAATTTCTAAAATTTTATTACAAAGCTCATCAAGGAACTCTCTATCATGAGACACTACTACCAGAGCTCCATCATAAGCTTTAAACTTTTCCTCAAGAAACTTTACAGAATCCATGTCAAGGTTTGAGGTAGGCTCATCCGCAAATATAAGCTGACTATTGCTGTTAAAGCTTTGAGCAAGTTTAAATTTAGTTTTTTCCCCTCCGCTCATATAATCCTTGAAGCTTTCTTCAATATTAAATTTGCTTGCAAGCTCCCTATCTACCTCTTCCTGTTCTGAAGGCTCCAGCTGAGATATATAGCTAAAAGCTCCATAACTTTTGACTAACCCCTCATCGCTCTGAAGCTTTCCACATAGTATATTCATCAAAGTAGTCTTTCCCATACCATTAAGTCCAACTACTCCTATACGGTCTTCAGAATAAATTTTTAGATTCTCTACATCCAGTATTAATCTATAGCCATAGTATTTTTTAATATTTAAACCTTCAATCAATAACAAAAAAACCCCTCCTTATTACCTGGAGAGGATAGCAGTTTTCTTATTAAATAATTATCTTTATATGGGCAGACTTGTAGACTTATTAGATTAAAATATAACTAACCTAAATATAGAAAATCAGCCGCACTAAAGCGCAAAGTTATTATTTAAATTAAGATACCATCCACTCTCAAGTTTCAAAAAAATGTACAACTTACAAACCTTCCTTAAGAAGATTTTTAAATAAGCATTATTACATTTAAAAAACTATTTAAAAGCAGATTACATTCTCAATTCAAAAATACCTTACCCTTTCTTTATAGAAAGCTCTTGCTTCCCTACTTTTCATGAATATTTTAACTTATATTATTAATATTTGCAACTTTTTTACAAAATAAATTTGAGGCTTTATTTGGTATACAGTATACTTAAATAAAAAATGTTATCACACAAAGGAGAATTTAGATATGATCACTTATATAGCATTGCTTCGCGGAATCAATGTAGGCGGGAAAAATATCATCAAAATGGCTGAACTAAAAAAATCATTTGAAACTCTCGGGCTTTTTAATGTAAAAACATATATTCAAAGCGGTAATGTACTTTTTAAATCAGAGGAAAGCGAAGAATCACTAAGAAAAAAAATCGAACATGAAATAGAAGCAACTTTTGGAATTTCTCTCTCAGTTGTTATAAGAACAGCTGCTGAAATAGAACAGATCATTCGTAATTGTCCGTTTTCAGAAACTCAAATTAAAGAAGCGGAAACCTTGTCACAGGTGGAAAGCCTATATGTATTACTATTGCTGCATACTCCTTTAGAAGAAAAAGTTCCTATATTAGAGGCTTATAAAAGCGAAAATGATGAATACAAAATTATAGGCCGAGATGTATTTCTTTTATTTAAAAACAGTGTTCGAAATTCAAAGCTTGCTGCTAATCTATATAGACTTGAGGTACCATCAACTATGCGTAATTGGAAGACAATAAATAAACTTGCTGACTTAGCGAAGGATATATAAACCTCAACTGTTGTCAGTCATCTAGGTGCATGTATTTTAATATTCTTAAGTCAAATCTCAATATCTTGTTCGGACAAATACCAGCACGCAATAACAGGATTATTTTTTACATTTATTATAAGATAATTATGACAGGAGGGATTATATGGATTGGATAACAGGGCTTCAGAAAGCAATTGACTATATCGAAGCAAATATTTTAGAAATCATTGATTATGAAAAAGTTGCTAAATGTGCTTATTCGTCAAGCTTTCACTTTCAAAGAACCTTCAGCCTGCTTACCGGAATGACTGTTGGAGAATATATACGAAACAGACGTTTAACTCTTGCAGGTGCTGAATTATCAATGTCAAAGTCAAAAATTATTCATATTTCTCTAAAATATTGTTACGAAACTCCCGAGAGCTTTGCAAAAGCCTTTACTCGATTCCATGGGGTAACTCCCTCGGCAGCTCGAGAGCCGGGAGCTAACCTAAAATCCTTTAGCCGTCTGTCAGTAAAAATTATTATGGAAGGCGGAGATGTTATGGATTATAAAATTGTAAAAAAAGAGACCTTTAAAGTAATAGGAAAAGTAAGAAGTTTTTCTAATGACAACAGCATTAGCTACTCAGAACTCCCAAAGTTTTGGTCGGAAAGTCATTCAGATGGCACTCTAGAAACTCTTATAAAATTATTTAAGAGCAGTAACCAGGTAATTGGAAATGCAGTTCTCGGAATCTGCGACAGTATAAACAGTGTAGATAATAAACACTTTAATTACTCAATTGGTGTGGAATCAGATGTGAACGAAGTTCCTGATGGATACTCAATAATGGAAATTCCTGCCTCCACCTGGGCTGTATTCAAATGTGTAGGCGCTATGCCTAACGCTATTCAAGATATGTGGCAGAAAATATATAGTAAGTTTTTTCCTCAATCAGATTATGAACCTACACAAGGCATAGATTTTGAATATTACCCTGAAGGTGATAACAGTAAAGCTGATTATGTCAGCGAAATTTGGCTGCCTGTAAGGAAAAAAGCATAAACTAATGGGGCTGTTGCATAACAGCCCCTATTCTAGTTGATAATACTTATCCTAATAGCATTACTTTGCTAAATCTATATTTATTTTATACTGCTCATTAATTTGAGGTTCATCAATGATAGGAATAGCAATCTTATATTTTTTTGTTTTATCAATAGGAGGAAGGTTAATAGATACAATTCCTTCATTAGCATTTTCCATAGCCGCTGTATCACCGTCCTCAGCTCTTTCGATATCGTTATAATTTTCATCAAAAATTACAGCATTATCAAAATTTCTATAGTAATATAATCCATTTCCCTCAATCTTAAAAGTTATTTTTGTTTTCTTATCAGTCACCTCAATATTTTTTATAAGAATAGTATTACTGCTTCCAACCTTTATTCTCTGACCTATTAGCTTATCTAAATTTGCATATTCCCCGCCCTTGTCTATATTAAATATATGGGTAACATTATCTAAGGAATATCCGCTTGATTTTTCTTTTTCAGTCACAGGCCTGATCTTTGTTACCATTTCCTGTGGAACTGTAAAATCAGAATTATTTACATTTGTTTGAAGAATAGGATAGGTTACCTCGTTTATTTGCTTTGATTTTATTCCCCATTGCTTAAATATAGGGATTACAGTTATTGAATTTATGTTAGTTAAATCGTTAAGAATTTCTATTTTACCATTGTATTTTAGATTATTGGAACTTGAGCCTGAACTTTTACTCTGAAGACATTTTCCCTTGTCATCAATTATTATAAAGTCTTTTATACCATTAATCATACTATCATTAGAAGAATCAAAAACACCTGAATAACTTAAAGTATTTCCTAAAGGACTCATCACTAATTTATCAACTTCTAATGTGCTATTTGGTATTTTAACAGTTTCATTCAAATTAATTACCTTTGAATTTGTTGGCTTATCAGTCTTGGAAACTTTAAACTTAAAATCCCATGGTCCCTTCACTTCACCAAACCATACTATATTTAAATCAACTGCTATATCCTTAGGCAAATTTAAATCAGCAACATTAGCATAAGTTATAGTCACAAGCTTATTATCACCTATTTTTTTATCCTTGCTGTTTCTGGTTCTAATAAGATTGCCATCAAGCTTTATGTCCCCCATGTATATACTGTTTTCTTTAAGACTTTTTCCCTCTTCAGTTGAGGTAATGGCTAGTACATTATCATCAATAACAATTTCATCAATAGTTATCTTTATTCCGTTTTTTTCTATTGTCTTATTGACGCTGGATGAAAATTGTTCAAATCTATCAAAGCTTTCACCCATACTTCCATGATTGATAAGCTTAAAAATAGAATTTATACCTGGAATAGCCTTGACTATCTCAGGATGAACAATTCCTACAGTTGCTGCAACCAATACTATCGCTGCTGCAGCCGCCACTTTTTTATAGCTTTTTTGTAATTTTCTTGAGTTTTTTTCCTTTCTTCCTCTTTCAATACCGGCTTTAATTGCTAAGTCTACACTTTGTGGAATTTTAATTTCATTTTTTATATTTTCTAAATCATTCATACTAAATTATCTCCTCATTCATAAATACTCTTAACTTGCTTAAAGCCTTATTAAGATAAGTCTTCACAGTACCTATGGGATAATTCAACACCTCAGCTATTTCGCTAATCGTAAGATCCTGAAAGTATTTTAGAATTATCACATTCTTATATTTGTCTTCTAATTTATCTATGGAACTCATAATATCAAGTCTTTCATCTATTTTATTGCCTTCATAAGAATTTGTATTATTTGAAACATCCTCTGTTATGTAAACTATTTTCTTATTTTTATTTATAAAGTTAATAGCGTTATTGATTAATATCTTAGTTATCCAAGTTTTAAAGTACTTTACTTCCTTTAACTTATCTATCGATATGTATGCCTTATACACAGTTTCCTGCAATATATCTACAGCATCTTGTTCATTCTTAACATATGCAAAAGCTGTTCTATATAGCCCCTCTTTACAGGCATCCATAAGATTTTCAAAGGCTTTTTCATTCCCCTTAATTGCAAGCTTTACTTGTTCCTCAAAATTCATTTTTAAACTCCTCAAACATTAAATTACATGTAATTTATATTTTACATCTATTAGACAATGAAAAGTATCAAACGGTTTTACAATATAGCAAAAAAAATGAGCTATAAGCTCATTTTCATATCAGAGAATCTAAAATTTCATTACTCCAGTCAACATATAGTTTTGCTTGGCGTATCCCTAAGTCTAATACACTAAGAATATATTTGTGATTATTATGCATATCAACAATTTTACTTAGCTCTTCGTAAAACAGGTTAAATAGCTTAAGTTTTTCTTCCGATTGCTCCTTAAATTGCACAATATGCCTTCTCATCTCTTCAGTATTTTTATCAGTTGATAAAAACATTTTCAAAAGGAATTCGCTTCTGGCAGTATCTTTTTCATTTTCTGCTTCCATCCATTTCTTAAATTCCTCTTCTCCTTTAGGAGTTATTTTATATCTTATTTTTTCACGTTTCATTTTCTCAAATGATTCATTGCTGGAAAAATCAATTAATCCTTCTTCTATCATTTTATTAAGCTCAGGATATATCTGTCCAAAACTTTCCTGCCAAAAGAAAGACATCCGTATATCTATAGCTTTTTTCATTTCATATCCGCTTAGTTCTTCTTCCTGAAGAAGTCCAAGCAGTACGTATCTTGTTTTTTTCACTTATGTTCTCTCCTTTATTTAATCCTATAAGTAATGGCCTTTTTAGGACAGTTATCAATACACGCCCCGCACAATATACATTCGCTGTCGTACATATTTTCTTTCTGCACCTTCTCTGTTACATTAAGACTCATAGGGCAGCTCCTATCACACTTATGACAGCTTACACAAGCATTTTTATCAGCTGACAGCCTTAGTCCTTTAATGTGAAGCATCTTTCCAAGCTTACTTCCTATCACCATAAATGATGCCATCCAACAAAAGTAATGACAGAAGATCCTTTTACCAAATAGTACAGCTGGGATAAAAATCAGGCATACTACTCCGTAATATATAATATATCCATATATATTTGCTATTGATATTCCATGATCTGTCTGATAGAAGAAATCAACTGCTAATTCTATTTTATTTTTGAAGAATGAAGCTCAGCCCACACAGGAAAGAAGCCTGCATTAATGGCGATGTTTTGCGAATGAAAATGCGATTCTACTGTGCCATAAAAGGGCACCTTTCCTCGTTTTAAGATCTCATTCTTTAAGAGGTTTACTAATTTGGTACCTATACCTCTTCCACGATACTCAGGCATTACATCAATGCCAATCTGCCACATGGTTTTACTGTCTTCACTTGCTCCTGCCATACCCATAATGTTATCTCCGTCAAAAGCCGCAACTGCAAGAATATCCGGCCGTTCTTTATCAAAGGCAAAAGCTTCTCCAAATCTGCTGTCATTTTCAAATTTTAAAATTTCCTCTGCCTCATACCATTTTACACTAATATCAGTTTCTTTATATTTTATATCAGGATTAGGAAGATAATAATGATGAACATCCTCTATTTCATAACCAAGTTCGTTTAATTTTCTATCTATTCTTCTAAGTTTAGGATAATCAAAAAACCAAGCAGGTACTCTATTCTTTAAGTTTTCCTCACACCAAGGCATAATTTCAGAAGACGCGCTTATAATAATTTTTCCAGATAAACATAGTATTTTAATAGGCTCATTCTTACTTTTACTTTCAACTATAATGTTTTCTGATGTTTCAAAATCAGATACCTTACAGCCATAATCAAGTGCAAACTTTTCTTTTGCAATCCTTAAAACTTCATTTTTAGTAAACATATTTCTCCCCCAACTTTATAATACAAATTAGCTGTTAAAACTCAGCCACATTTCCATAGCTCCTTCAAGTTCTTTAGAAAGCTCTTCTTTCCTGCAGAACAGCTTATTAAGCTCCTCATAATCAAGCCCTATAACTGACATGGCTAAATCAAGCTCCTTAATTTCATTTTCAAGACTTTCAACCCTTGTTTCTACCTTTGCCTTTTCAGCTTCTCTTTTTTTATTTTCATCTACAGTTTTAGGTTTCTTAGGTTTTTCAACTTTTACAACAGGCTCTTTTATAAGCTGCTGTTTTTCTTCGTCCTTTATGCTTTTATAATAATTATAGCTTCCCAGATAGCTTTTAAAGGCATTATCCTCAATAGCTATAACCCTCTCACCAATTTTATTAATAAAATATCTGTCATGAGATATGAAAAATATTGTTCCTTTAAAATCATCCAAAGCTTCTTCAATGGTTTCAATAGAATCAATATCAAGATGATTAGTAGGCTCATCCAGTATCAATAAGTTTATATCCTCATATAAAAGCTTCGCTAACTTAAGCCTGATTTTCTCTCCACCGGACAGAAACTTTACCTTTTTAAATACGGTACTCCCATAAAACATGAATTTAGACAAATACTCTCTTGCTTTTCCTTCAAGTATATATATATCTTCTCTAAAACACTCAAGTACAGTAAGTTCCTCATTTTTAAAGGTTATTCTTTGCGGCAGATAAGCAGCCATCACACTGGCCCCTAATTCAACTTTGCCTGAATCGGGTATTTCTTCTCCTAAAAGCATCTTTAAGAAGGTTGTTTTTCCACTTCCGTTTGCCCCTATTAAAGCTACTCTCTCACCATAATTTACAAGCAAACCGGCATTTTTGAAAATAACCTTATCCTCAAAGCTTTTATAGAGCCCTTCAGCTTTTACAGTTTCATTTCCTGAACGCTGTGCAGCCTTTAAGCTAAGCTTCATATTTCTTTTTTCCAAAGCAGGTCTATCTATTTTTTCCATCTTCTCAAGCTTTATCTGCATGCTTGCAGCTCTTCTGAAGAATTTATTGTTATCTGCTCTCATAGCCCAGTCTCTTAAATCCTTGATAGTTTTTTCCATAGCATTAATCTTCTTTTGCTGTTCTTTATAGTTTTCAAATTGAATTCTTAAGTTCTCTTCCTTTTGAGCAACATAAGAAGAATAGTTGCCTTTATAAGTTATACATTCCATATCCTCAATTTCTATAATCTTGTTTACTACATTATCAAGAAAATATCTGTCATGGGATACTATTATTACAATACCCTTGTAGTTTTTAAGATAGCCTTCCAGCCACTCAATAGAATCCATATCCAAATGATTTGTAGGCTCATCTAATAGCAATATATCAGGATTATCTATAAGAAGCTTTCCAAGAACTACCGTAGTTTTTTCTCCTCCGCTTAAAAGACTAAAATCCTTATTTAAAAAGCTGTCTTCAAACTTTAGCCCCTTACAGACTCTGCTCAATTTCTCCTGCATGTCATAGCCACCCTTAACTTCATATAGCTGGGTAAGACGACTGTACTGATCCAAAGCTTTATTAAGCTCATCACCTTCTGAAATTCTCATCTTCTCTTCAAGCTTTCTCATTTCAACTTCTATACTGTGAACTTCCTCAAAGGCCAGGTTTAAGACCTCAATAACCTTTAAACCTTCAGGATACTCAGGTATTTGTTCAAGATAAGCACAAGTAGCTTCTTTAGGTTTCATAATAAGTCCTTCATCATAGCCTGGACTAGAGGTTTGAGGATAACCCGGCCAGTAGTTCATAGGCAGAACTCCGGCAATTAATTTAAGAATTGTGGTTTTTCCGCTTCCGTTTACACCTACAATCCCTACCTTTTCTCCTGAATAAACCTGAAAGGTTATATTTTTTAAAACAAGCGTGGCTTCCATATATTTTTTTATTCCGTTTAATGATAATTCAAACATAAATTTTCTCTCCTTTTTTGTCCTCCATATTTTAAGTCAGGCATTTTATGGACAGGCAGCAAAGCTTACAACTACTCTTTTCAAATACACTTCAAAACAGATCTTTTATTAGAACTATTCAAATATGAATTTGATAATTGAAGCTATATAAAAAGACTGCAGAAAGACAATCTTCCTACAGTCTGAACTACTCCGTTATTACAATTTACTTGTTAAGATAAGCAAAAATTCTGTATATTAAAGCATCAATGCAAATCCTCTATGCGCAAAATTTCACTATAAAATTCAGCTTACATTTATAAATTATAATATTTAATTTCAGTAAAGTAAGTTACCTTCTAAATTGCCTTATTCCATAAAGAGCACAACTAATAAACCCAAATATAATTAGGTAAATTAAAACTCATTATAAAATACATATTAATTTTGAATTAATTAATATTAGCAATTTGCAGGTATCATAACTCACTTTCCCCTTTCAAAACTTTTCTTAATTGTATCATGTTTTGAATTTCTTGTAAATAAGCTCAAATAATGTATAAAATTCTATTTCTTATTTCAATAAACTCAAAATCTACATTGTTATACCAGGAAACATTAAGTTTTTTCTCACTTCAGTATAACCAAAAGATTTGTATAGCTCCACTGCTCTCTTATTTAGCTCCCAAACCTCAAGTTTTGTTTTTTCTAATCCAATTGAAGCAAAATAGCCTAATATATAATTCATTATAATTTTTGACAATCCTTTTCCTCTTTGGTCTTCAGTAACAAAAACTGTTTCGATATATCCAAAACCGTCTTCTTTAAAAAAAGTGCATCCTCCTACCAACTTACCATCAATTAAGAAAGATAATATTTTAAAATGGGGACGCTTCATTTGCTCCTCTAAAAACTCTCTATCTAAAGGTGTTATAAAAATGTCATCATATATATTCTTATATTCAATAAAATCTTTATCAGATTCAATCTTCTTCTCTATTACTTTAATACTATCAGGAAGCTCATAATTAAAGTTACTTGGAATATGTGCCTCCATAATAATACTGTAGTCTTTTTCAAAACCATTATTAATATAAAAGTTCATCTTTTCCTCGTCATATTCAAAACCAGAATATACCCTTGCCCTCAAATCCGACTTTTCATTTCTAAGCGTTTTAGCTCTTCTAAGTACTTTATTAAACAGCTCTTGTTTAACTACAGTTTTTATAGGTTCATTAAAGCTATCCACAATATTAATATCAATAAATATTAAGTAAGGTGTTTCGTAAGTTTGATGATGATTTATAGAAGGATAAGCATAACTGCTGCCCAAAAATTCACCATCGTCATTAAAAGCTAAAAAAATATTTTCTTTGCAGTTACCGTATTGATCTTCCTTTGGATTCACTACTTTTATGTGCATTATATCCCCCTGTAAAACCACATTTTCCAGATAATACATCTCATATTTTATTGTTACGCTACTTTTTATGTAATTCAAGAGAAAGTTTTATTATAAAAAAACTTTCCTATGTTATTGCTCTATTCCTATATTACTGCTTCCATATTTATACACTCATGATATAATTTAATATATAAATATCTTGAAAATAAAATTATTTTAAACATTAGCTACTTCATTTATATTCAGGAATTCTGCAATACTTTTAGATAAAGTTTAATAGTTAAGGAGAATCTTTATGACTAAAATATGTGAGTTAACTTTAGAAATGATTATTTTTGATGCTGGAGAACCAGAGCTTATTCAGCATTTTATAAAAGTTCATGAGTTTGCACTTCTTATTGGAAGTATGGAGGGTGTTCCGTATGATACCATAGAAGTTTTAGAAGCAGCAGCAATTGTTCATGATATTGGCATCAAAGTTTGCATGGAAAAGTACGGAGAGTGCAATGGAAAGCTTCAAGAACAAGTAGGACCTGCTTATGCAGAGCAGCTATTAAATAGACTTGGATTTAGAAAAGAGCTTATTGAGAGAGTAAACTACTTGGTTGCACATCATCATACTTACTCAAATATCGATGGAATTGATTATCAGATTTTGGTGGAAGCTGATTTTCTTGTAAATCTATTTGAAAACCAAGAAGGCAAAGAAAATATACAGGCTGTTTATAATAAAATTTTTAAAACTAAATCAGGAAAAAAGCTTTGCAGACAAATGTTTATGGTAGAGGATTAATAATGAGGAAATATTACATTGATAATATAAGAATTCTGTGTATTTTATTGCTTTTTCCTTTTCATACATGTATGGTTTTTAATACCTTTAATGAACCCTTTTACGTGTTTAGTACTCCGGTTACCGTTCTCTCACAGTTTAATATAATCGTGTATCCGTGGTGGATGGCACTTCTCTTTGCTATTGCAGGAATTTCTTCTTCCTATGCACTTAAAAAGCGCAGCGGCAAAGAATATTTAAAGGAAAGAGTTTTCAAGCTATTAATTCCACTTTTGTTCGGAATTATATTAATTATTCCTGTGCAAAGTTACATTGCAGATATCTTTCATAATGGATATTCAGGAGGATATTTTGAGCATTATGCTGTATTTTTCACTAAGCTTACAGACTTAACTGGCTATGATGGAGGCTTTACCCCTGCACATACATGGTTTGTGCTGTATCTATTTGTAATTTCAGTAATTGCACTTCCACTAATGCTATGGTATAACAAGAGAAATAAAAAAATAGATGGCAGAAAAATTAAAATGCCTATGCTTCTTTCTATGTTTCTTGTTATATTGCTAATGACTCCAATTATTGAACTTAGCGGAAAAAGTGTTGGAGAATTTCTTGCATGTTTTCTGCTTGGATTTTTCCTGCTCAGCCTTGAGGAAGTTCAAGACAAACTTGCTAAATATCGCTTGCTTCTTGGAGTTTCATGGATAATCCTTATGGCTATAAGAAGCTTTATGCAGCTAAATAATATGGGTCAAGGACTTGTATGGGATATTGAGCAGCGTATACTTACTTGGATTGGCATTCTTGCAATACTCGGTCTCGGTAAAACATATCTCAATTTTAATAATAAATTTACTCGCTATTTCTCTCCAGCAGCATTTCCAATATACTTCTTTCATCAGTCTGTGTTAGTTATTGTTGCTTTCTATGCAGTAAGGTTTACAAAACTAGTTCCTATGCAGTTTGTTTTAATTCTTTTAATAAGCTTTATTATTACATTACTTTGTTATGAAATTTTAAGAAGATTTTCAGTAACCTGCTTTATGTTTGGTATTAAGAAAAAGAGTAAAATGGTTAGTTTAAAAATACACCCAAGATTTTAAGTATATTAACATTAATTTTGGAGGCATATCCTATGAAGTTCATTAGCGTGTTTAACTTCCTGCAAGGTCTTATAATTATAATGCAGGCATTATTTACACTTTACACTAGAAGCACTTCATTTTGGCTAGATATAGAACTAAGCATATACACAAATTATGCTTTTATTCTGTTATCAGCACTTATGATATTATCATCGGTAGGACTATTCCTAAAGAAACATTTAGGAATTATCCTTACTCTTTATGCTTCCATTATACTGATTATATATGGGATTACTACTTGTTTGTACTCCTTCATTAAGGGTGGACTAAATATGTATTCAATCCCTTTTGTTACAGTTACTCAATTAATTATTTTTATTTATATCTTTAAAAGAAGATCCATTTTTAAACAATAAATTTAGTAATTATAGAATATATTCACGCTATGCTGAGATTCATTTCTATCTCTCAGCTGAACTAATAATTCCTTTGTAAATCCACCTAAATCATATCCCTCAATTTCTTTTAAATCAGCCCACTCATATTCTTCAGCTTCATCATTTAAACACACTTCATTTGATGAAGTTTTGCAAACATAGTCAATAAAAATAAAGTGCTTTTTCTCTTCGAAGGTATCGCTATATATGCTTTCTTTTAAACTAATTAATTTTATATCATATATTTCTAAGCCTGTTTCCTCGCGTATCTCTCTCTTTAAGGCTTCCTCCAGCTTTTCCCCCAATTCAACATGTCCGCCGGGAATTACATATTTATCGTCCCATTTATGGGATTTACATAATAACACTTTTCCATCTGGATTAAAAATAATTGCACTCACCGTTGGTTCAGGATATCTATTCATACCTCATTAACCTCTCTTTTTTGCTCATAGAGCAACTTAACTATTTACAATTATAACATAACATAAGTCCATTAGCTTTTTAACAGCTCTATACATAACATACATTTCTTAATATATAAACAACATCAACTATAAACTTACAAATAATAAAAAAGCATTGAAGATTTGCTATTTTTATATTTGTAAGTTAAGTTTATGTATTGTTTATCTATAACTTAAAGTAAAACTTCCATACTTATACCTTTATGGTATAATTTAATAAAATATATTGAGTTTTTAGAATTAGAATATTTATCTTACTAAATGTTTAATAGGAGAATAAATAAAATGGAAAGTTTGAAACTTGTTTGTTTTGATCTTGATGATACTCTAATCAGAGAAATTCATTCAGTTATGCTGCCATGCATATTAAATGGAAAAGAAAAAGAGCATTCAATTATCCAAGATCAGGAGGATAACGGACTTCTCGACTATATATCAGCAGACTATCTTAGAGCAGAACTTCTTCTTGGTCTTGAGGAATGTAGAATTGCTCAATCTTTTTTAGAGATTGCAAAACCATTAAAGAATATAAAAAATGTTGTTGAAACCTTACATGAGAACAATATTAAATGCATTGTTATTACCGTTGGGCCAAAACAGGTAGCCAAGGTTGTATGCGATATTTGGGGCTTTGATCATTATTATGGCAGTGACTATGAAGTTGTTGATGGAAAGTTTACAGGTAAAATTCTCAATTACATCGGCGCGGAACAAAAAATTGAGTGCCTTCAGGATTTTTGCAAAAATAACTTCATAAGACCTGCGGAATGTGCTGCTGTAGGCGACGGTTCAACAGATATCCCAATTTTCAAATACTGTGGAAAATCAATAGCAATAAACAGTTCACCTAAAGTTCAAGAAAATGCACTATATTCAATCGATACAGATGATCTAACAGATATTCTTAAATTTATATTACCCGTAAGTTTTTAATGAGGTGAAAAAATGCAGGCTTTAGAAAAAGTAACAATATTCATAACTAGGACTAGAAATGGAGTAACTGAGCTGCTTCTATTTAAACATCCTAATGCAGGTATACAAATTCCTGCGGGAACTGTGGAGATAGGCGAAACTCCACTCGAAGCAGCTTTAAGGGAAGCGAAAGAAGAAACAGGACTACAGGAATTTGAAAATAAAACATATATCGGTTTAATGAAGACAAGCTTACCTAAAGATAGATTTGTTGTAATAAATAGAACAAAAGTATTTTCAAGACCAGATGTAACCAGCTTTGATTGGGCTAAATTCAGGAGAGGAATATGGGTAAATTCATGTAATAGAGCTGAGGACGGATTTTTTCAGGTCGAATATAAAGAAGATGATAAATATCCTAATCCTAATTATGTAACCTATAAAATTATGGGCTGGGTTCCTAAAGAGTGCCTATCTCAGGAATTAGTACGACATTTCTATCACTTTTCTTTTAATAGCGATACTCAAGCTGAGTGGACGCAGTTTACGGATAACCATAACTTTAAACTATTTTGGGCTCCTATTTCTGAGCTACCTAATATAGTGGATCCGCAAAGACAATGGCTGGATTATATAACTAATAAATTTGGTTACAATTTAAATAGTACCACAGATTAATTATATGAATTTGTAAATTGTAATTATACTCTTACAAGTTAAATCCCAAATAAGGAGGAACAAATGCAGGAAGTTAATTATGTAAAATACATCCGTGATAGAGTTGGACATGATCCAATAAACTTAACCGGAGTTAATGTGCTAATAATAAATGAAAATAATCAAGTCCTTCTCCAAAAACGCGGCACCTTTCCATTCAAATGGGGTTTAATAGGTGGAATAACTGAACTAGGTGAATCCTTGGAGCAAACTGCTGTTAGAGAAGCTAAGGAAGAAACAGGGCTAAATATTAAAGAACTATCATTATTAGGGACTACCTCAGGAGAAAAATGTTACATGGAGCATCCAAATGGTGATAAAGTATACTTTATCACTGTTGGTTACTTTACTAAGAACTTTAAGGGTGTACTAAAAATAGATAATTTTGAAACTAAAGAATTGAAATTTTTTACCTATGAAGAATTGCCTGATAATATTCCTAACAGCCATAGGATAATGATAAACAAATACTATAATGGCGACACATGTAGATAGCAAAAATCGTTAATATCATAAACATACAATAATTTATATTAGGGGGCTTAATCATGCTAATTAAGGATTTTGAAAACTTTATTATAGATGCTTTTACGAAAGAAAAGCTAGAAATAGTAAAAGACAAAAATGAATATGGCTTTACTAACTTAGGCAAAAACAATATTTCAAAGCTTGGATATTGTACAAACCTTACTATAGAGTCAGCACAAGAAGCTGTTAAAAACAATGTTGACTTGCTGATAACTCATCACGATGCCTGGGAGTGGATGAGCGGAATAAAAGAAGAGGTTACAGAAATTCTAAAGCAAGCTGACATAACCCACTTTTTTGCTCATTTACCTTTAGACGATGCTGAATTTGGCAATAACTGCTCAATATTAAATAAGCTTGGCTTTAAGACTGTAGATAAATTTTCAAATGAAGAAGGAATGTATTGCGGAAGGATAGGTGAACTAGAAGAACCTATTAAGTTCGAAGGGCTTGTAAATAAAATAGAAGTGATATTAGAGGAACCCGTACAAAAATGGAAGAACAATGATAAATTAATAAAGAGACTTGCAGTTGTAACAGGAGCAGGTTTTTCTGCCATTGATATAAAAGACGCAGTTAACCTTAATTGCGATGCATATTTTACCGGTGAAAAGATACTTTATACTGTTCAATATGCGCAGTACAGTAAAATTAATCTTATAGTTGGCAGTCACACCTTTACTGAGATATTTGGATTAGAAAGCTTAGCAAAAATACTAAAGGAAAAGTATCCTAAGCTAGAGATTATAAGAATCAATGAAGATCACATTGAATAAAGATAGCAGGTAATAAATATGAATACAGATATCAGAAAACAATTATGGAATTCAAATCAAAGTCTGTTAAAAAGTATAATAACAAAGAAGGATAAGTTTGATGAAGCAATTGCTTTATGCTTAAAACAGCACGCCATGGTTCACCTTTCCGAGGTATCGCAAATTGATGAGACAACCTTTGAGGATGATGTATGGAATAATTTAAGCGATGCAGCATTTAGAACTATGCCCTCACCTAAGGATGAGTCCACTATAGCTTGGTGTTTATGGCATTTATCCAGAATCGAGGATATAACAATGAACATATTAATAGCTGATGATATACAAGTTATAAACAGTGATAATTGGCTGGAAAAAATGAAAGTAAACATTTGTGATACGGGTAATGCCATGACTAATGAGGAGATTATTGATTTCAGCTCAAAGATAGACATGCAGGAGCTGAGAAATTATAGAAAAGCTGTAGGAATAAAGACCAGGGAAATTATCAAAATACTTGATCCCTCCGAAATAAAAAAGAAAATGGAAGCATCTAGATTACAGCGTATTTTAGATGAAGGCGCAGTATTAGATGTTGAGGCTTCCATATGGCTAATTGATTTTTGGGGCAGAAAAAATACTGCAGGTATTTTACTAATGCCTATAACCCGACATAATATTGTCCATCTTAATGAAGCAATGCAGCTTAAGGAAAAATGCAGAAAACTACTTAGATAATTATTTAAACCTGCCTATTATGCTGCATAAAGTTATATAAGCTTTTGCAAAAAATTATAGGCAGTTTCATCTTCCCATTGAGATAATTTAATACTTCCCCTGCTCAATTCTTCAGCATTAAAATTTAGTAAATCCTTTAAATTATCATAATACATTTCTCTATCCAATCTAACCCTGCTGAACAAAATCTTTTGAACACAGGGTTTACTGTTTGCATCTGAAGGCAGCATAAGCATAGCCAAGCCTCCAAGATATTTGTTCTTATTTATGTTTGGCTTAATCATGCTTATATAGGCAGTTCCGTCACTTTGACTATTAAGGTTAAAAGCTATAAGTTTTTCAGAAGTCTTGTAATTTCCTTTAAAATGCTTTACTACCGATGTCCTTGATAAAATTTTAAAAGCCACAGCATCATTATTAAATTCGGCAATACCTTCGTGTATTGCCCCTTCTTTAGAAATGTTTGTAACTAGAAAATATGTATAGTATTTCTCTTCAAATATATTAAGTTCATTTATATTATTTGTGGCCATGCTTTCTATATCTCCAGCAGTTAATGGTGTAGATATAAGCTTTTCTAATGAAATATTATAAACTTCGCAAATATACAGCAATGTTTCTATAGCTGGAAATGCCTCTCCTGATTTATATTTTGAAAGCAAATCCTCCGACACACCTATTTTTTTTGCAAGTTTTTTCTGAGTAGCTTCAAGCATAATAAGCCTTCTTAAGTTGTATACAAAAGTCTTGGAGGCTTTTTCATAAATATTATTTTTCAAAGCCTTTACCTTGTTATTATCCTCAAAGGCTATTTCCGGATTACTTTTAATGTTCTTTAATTTATTTTTTAATTTTTCATCTATTTCTTTCAATTCACATAAATCTCTACTCACTTTTATCTCCCCATGCTCATAGTTATGTTTATTTTCTATAATTACACTCAAGTTAGTTGAATATTATTCAACTAACTATCCTATTGTGTTCAATTATTTTTGATATTTATACATACTTATTGAGTTAAGCTAATTAATATACTACCATAATTATGTAACTTTAAAAATACTTAACTAAAAGAAGGTTGGTGTATATTTTGAACTATATTGTTTATGCAGTACTGCTGAGCTTTGCAATAGCATCAATTACTGGCTGGTTCTTAATTCCGGTATTTAAAGCTCTAAAACTTGGACAAAACATCCGAGAAGAAGGACCCAAAAGCCATTATAAAAAAGCAAATACCCCCACCTTCGGAGGAATTATCTTTATTTTTTCTTCTATAATAGCAATGCTTTTCTTTCGCAAACAATTTAATAAGGAAATACTTTTTGTTGTTTGTTCCTTTGCAGCTTTCGGGCTAATAGGATTTCTTGATGACTTTTTTAAAAAACTGCATAAAAAAAATGAAGGCTTAACTTCAAAACAAAAGATGCTGCTTTTAATAGTTGTCTCAACAGCCTGCACAATTTATGCCTACATTAATCCATCAATTGGATCTACGATTATGATTCCTTTTATAAGAAAAACCTTAAATCTTGGAATACTGTACATACCATTTATATTATTTATTTACACATCAACGACAAATTCAGTTAACTTGACTGACGGATTAGATGGACTTGCTACATCCGTTACTCTGCTCGTAATGGTATTTTTTTCTTTAATAAGCTTCAGCATGGGTTATTATTCCCTGTCTATCTTTTGCGGATGTGTGTCCGGTTCTTTGCTTGGATTTCTAAGATATAATTCCTTTCCAGCAAGAATAATTATGGGAGATACTGGAGCGCTGGCACTTGGCGGACTTATATCATCAGTAGCAATCGTAATTAAAAATCCTCTCATTATCGCAATTGTCGGTGGTATCTATGTTTTAGAAGCACTGTCAGATTTAATACAAATAATATATTTTAAAACTACAGGCAAAAGATTTTTTAAGATGGCTCCTATTCATCATTCTTTTGAGTTATCAGGGTGGCACGAAGCCAAAATAGTTTCTTTATTTTCAATAATCACAACACTTTTATGCCTTGTCGGCTTCTTATCTTTTTGAAATACATATAAAACTAAACTTATCGCGATATCCTAATAAGAAGATATCGCGATAAGAAATAAACTATTATTTATAATCCTGAACATCAAATTCAAAATTTCTATAATAATACTTGCGGTCTTCCTCAGTGATTTCACGAATGACTTTGCATGGATTTTCCTACAGCTATAACGTTATCCGGAATATCCTTTGTTACAACACTTCCAGAGCCTATAACAACATTATTTCCAATATGAACTCCAGGATTTACAACAACATTTCCTCCAATCCAAACATTATCTCCTATTGTAATTTCAATACCATATTCATATCCTGATTATGGAAGACCTGCTAGCATTCTCTCTTTTTAATTCATTTATGTAACCACCTTTCAGCTGTCTATTATAAGTATATCTTACTATATATTACCACTTATTAAACTACTATAAACTACTAACAATAAAATAGAATTACATTTTAAAAATATACTACGAAATAATAATAAAAAATAAGTAATACTCTCACTATGATGCATTTATCTATATATAATGCAATAAAGTTCTTACATTAAAACATCTTAGGAAAGGGCTGATCATAATGAAAACTAACTTATATGCAAAACTATCAGTTCTGCTAATAGTATCCATAATTATTGCTTCTATAATATATCCTGACAAATATGTTCAGGCTAAAGAAGAAGATTGTACAAAGAAAAAGGTATATCTTACTTTTGATGATGGTCCAATACCAGTTATAACTGACAAAATACTGGATACCCTTAAAGAGCAAAATGTTAAAGCAACCTTTTTTGTTGTTGGAAAAGAAATACATGAAAGAGAAGAACTCCTTAAAAGAATGTATAATGAAGGACACACTATAGGCCTACATACTTACAGCCATAAATTTAAAAAAATTTATCGAAGCGAAGATGCTCTTGTTGATGAAATGCTACAGACTCAAAAAAAGATTAAAGAAACTATAAACATTTCCCCTACTGCGGTGAGATTTCCTGGGGGCAGTTCCCATCATCTTACACGGAGTCTTTTAGATAAGCTGCACAGCCATAATCTTAAAGTATATGATTGGAACGTAGATTTGTATGATGGCAGCAGACCGGATGCTACTGTCAGCCAAATTATAAAAAATGGTGAAAACATAAAGCCTCAATATTCAAGAATAATAATACTTGCCCACTGTAATTCAAATAATATAAATACAGTTAAGGCTTTGCCCGAAATAATAAAGTTTTATAAAGATTCAGGCTTTGAATTTTGCGCCATTACAGATGATACTGATGAATATTACTACAGGTTAAAGCAAAGCTTTAATGACTTTTATGAGTCAATAAAACTCCTCAGGTAGATTTCCTAAGATTTTAGAAAATGGTTTATACATTTAAAAAATAAGCTGTAATCATTAGATTTTAGCTCAATGCATGACCTGATATTACAGCTTAATATATTTATAAAAACTTTAGGAAGAAGGATTTTAAGTTAGTGCAAATTCATATTTTCTTTAATTAACTACCTGCATTCTTCAATTAATCATTATCACTTGGCTTAGTCACATGAACTACTCCATGAGGATGCTGAGGCGGTGCATAAATAGAGTATACTTTTAGTGGCCTATCTCCTGTATTAATAACATTGTGCCAAGTTCCTGCAGGTACCATTATTGCAAAATCGTCTGAAACTCTAGCTTGAAAATCAAGATTGTCTTTTCTGGTTCCCATTTTAACAATTGCCTTGCCTTCTTCAACACGTAAAAACTGGTCAACATTTGGATGAATTTCTAAGCCTATGTCATCACCAACATCAATACTCATTAATGTAACCTGCAGATGTTGCCCTGTCCATAAAGCAGTACGGAAATTGTCATTTTGCTTAGCAGCCTCATTTATATTAACTGTATAAGGCTGTGGACCATAATCTTTAAGATTAACTAAACGTTCTCCCTCAAAAGAATCAGATCTGTAGGCGTAATTTATTTCATCATCATAAGGGAAATAATCTTCTGTAAACTGTCTGTAAAAATACGGGTTATGCATTGGTGTATTATCCATATAAAGATATGGATATTCTTCATAGTTATATCCATCGTCTGAATAGTATCTTGATGAATCATCATAATAAGGACATGGATATGTCCTGTAGTTGTTATACATTTCATTCCTTCCTTTTAAGTAATCACAATATCATGCTATGATTTAAAGCTACGAAAAGTGTCTATTTGATGACTTTTCCAACTATAAATCTAAAAAACACCCCGTTTTTTTCATTGGTGAAAAAAACGGGGTGTTTTTATTCTGCACTCTTAAGGGATTCTATCATATCAATTTTATCAAAACGCTTATACATAGCTAAATTTACAATTACCGAAAACAGGATAGTTAGCAAAACAGAATATATAAAATAAATCGGGCTGATTTTTTCTAAAAATTTAATTACATTTGTTTCAGCAGTAACAAGAATAAATTTGTTTAAAAGAATTCCTGCTACTATTCCTGCTATGCTTCCTATTACTGTTAGTATCATGTTTTCTCTGTATATATAAGCTGCAAGTTCATGATCATAAAAACCTAAAAGCTTAATGGTTGCAAGTTCTCTTCTTCTCTCCGAAATATTAATATTTGTAAGATTGTATATTACAACAAAAGCTAGAACTCCTGCAGATACTATAAGCACAAGAACTACCGTATTAACACTATCAATACTCTTATTGTAGTCAACATGAACATTATTTTTAAAGCCTACAGAATTTACACTGCTTATAGCTTTTAAAGCGCTGGAAGTGTTATTTTCGTCAGTCTCAGATAAGCTTTTCAAAAGTCCATAGAAGCTGTTATAAGTTATATTGCCGCCTGTTATCTTTTGATAATAAGCTGGGCTCATATAAATATAATGCTGAATGTAATGCTCTGTTACAGCAGAAACCTTAGCCTCTACAACCTTATCATTAAGTGTAATTTCTACAGTGTCTCCTATCTTTTTATTTATAAGTTTTGATAGTTTTTCTGTTAGTATAACGCCATTATCCTCAAGCTTTAATTCTTGATCTTTAGTATTTAAATTTATATAATTGTTTAGTTCAATGTTATTTTCAGGAACAATTACATAAGCATCCTGACTCTTTAGATTTTCACCTTTTATTGAAGCATTCTTTGAATAAGTAAACAATATAGATTTAATGTTTGAATCCTTAAGTGACTTTTCTTTTACATCATTCTTATCAGCTTCATTTATGCTTTTATTAAGAGTCCCCTGCATATCGTATCTATAGATTTTACTAAATTGGGATTCAGTTGCTCCAATTATTCCTTCTTTAAGTCCAAAGCCGGTTATCATAAGCCCTGTACAAGCTGCTATACCTACAACCGTCATAAAAAGTCTCTGTTTATATCTAAAGATATTTCTTGCAGTAACCTTCTTTGTGAAACTAATCCTCTTCCATATAAAGTTCATTCTTTCAAGAAGTATTTTCTTACCTGATTTAGGTGGCTTTGGTCTCATTAAAGATGCTGGAACCTCCCTTAATTCATCCAAAGTTGCTGCTACAGCAGCTATTGCTGTAAATAGCACAGCTACCAAGGAAGCCTGCAGTGCAATACCTGTGTTAAAAGGTGTTACGTTATCAGCAATTGCATAAAGTGACCCGTAAGCATTCATTATTAAAGGTGGAAATAATCTAAAACCAATTGAGATACCTATAAGGCTTCCAATTACACTTGCTGAAAGTGCGTAAATAAGATAATGAGCTACTATTGAAGCTCTGGAATAACCTAAAGCCTTAAAGGTACCTATCTCTATTCTCTTCTCCTGCACCATTCTTGTCATTGTAGTAAGACTTACCAAGGCTGCCACAAGGAAGAATATGAGTGGAAATGCCTTTCCTATATTGTCTATTCTGTCGCTGTCCTGCCTGTAAGTTTCATAGCCTACATTCTCAGATCTTCCAAGGACATACCAGTCAGGCTTTTTGATATCATTGAGTTTATCCCTGTTCTTTTGGATTTCATCTTCTGCGTCCTTAATCTTTGCATTTGCTTTTTCTTCTTCTGACTTTAGCTTTTCAGTATTAGTATCAATTTCTTTTTGCCCATCTTCAAGTTTTTTTCTTCCACTTTCAAGCTTTGAAAGACCCTCTTGTTTTCCTTTGTTTAATTCAACTTCAGCATTTGCAAGCTTTTTCCTGCTGGCTTCAAGCTGTGCTATACCATTGTTAAGTTGAATTTCTCCATCTTGAAGCTTCTTCTCATTAGTAGCAAGCTGCAGCCTTCCATTACTTATATCAGAAGTTGATTTGTCAAAATTATTTTTTAATGCCTCTATATCAAAATAAGCTTTTAAATTTTCTAAAGCATTATCAGCCTTTAAAGAACTGTACATGTTGTCAAAGTCTTTTCCCTTTATATCTTTTTCATAAAGCTGATTCATTGCATTATATTGATAGCCATAAACAGGATTCAAAGGGTTAGCATCTGCAAGTTTTTTAGCATTTGCTACCTGCTCTGCTATTGCTGAAGAAATACTTCCTGCTGCCTGAACTTTGCCTGCATTTAATTTTGCTTCACCCTCATCAAGCTGTTTTTTACCTTCTGCAAGCTGAAGCTTTCCATTTTCGATATCCTTCTTCTTTGAATTTATTTCATTATCTCCAGATAGGATTTGCTTTTTTCCATCCTCTATCTGTTTTTTTCCATCTGCCATTTTTTTATTAAAAAGGGCTTCATTTTTCTTAAGTTCTTCCCAACCTTTAGCCAGCTTATCTTTTGCATCATTTAACTGCTTATATCCATCAGCAAATTTATCAGCTGCTTCTTTCTTCGAGCTGTTAAGCTTTTCTTCTGCTTCATTTAGCTTATCTGTTCCAGTTTTTAAAACCTCAGCATATCTTATTTCATTTCTTGATAATCCAAGATTTTTAAGAGAACTTTTTATACTGTCAATTTTATTATTATAGCCTTGGTTATCTAAAAGGCTATTTGTTGATTCTGTTCCTTCTGTTCGTACATAAATTTCTGTATAAACCTCACTCTTAAAAACCTCTGAAAGTATATACACAAAGCCTCTTACAGAACCATTTCCAACTGAGCTTAGCTGTCTTTGTGCAGATACATATAAAGGTGACTCTGCAGTTCCAACAATCTTAAATTCAGTGTTTTTCAAATTATCTTCAATTTTTGTGTCGTTTCCGGATATGAGGACTATACTGTCACCTAAATTCAGCTTATTTTCTCTTAAGAATCTATCTTCTACCACTGCTTCATCAGCTTTTTCAGCTCGTCTGCCTTTTATCATTCTTATACTGTTGATTCCATTTTCATCGGGCAAAGCATTAATGTTGAGTACTAATTGTTTCTTGTCTTTTTCAATTACGGCATCTATTGAATAGGTTCCCTCTGCTTTGCTAACTCCGCTTTGTTTTTGAACCTCTGCTAAATCATACTTGGTAAGTCCAAGAGTAGAAATCAATCTAAAATCCATAAGATTATTTTTACTAAAGTACGAATCTCCAGACATCTTCATATCAGGACTTGTAGCTCTGACACCCGCATAGAAAGCTACACCAACCGCAATAATTACAACTATTGATAAAAACCTTGAAAGTGTCTTTTTTATATCTCTAAATAAATTTTTAAAGAATGTCTTTTTCATAATTACCACTCTATGCTTTCTATTGAAACAGGATTTTCATTTTTTCTTACACTTGATATTTTGCCGCTTTTCACAGTAATTATTTTATCAGCTATTGGCGCTATTGCTGAATTATGTGTTATAACTACAACAGTCATATTGTACATTTTCACAGTATCAGATAAAAGCTTCAAAATAGATTTTCCGGTATTATAATCCAAAGCTCCGGTAGGCTCGTCACAAAGCAGAAGCTTTGGATTTTTTGCGATAGCTCTTGCTATAGAAACTCTCTGCTGTTCTCCCCCTGAAAGCTGAGAAGGGAAGTTATAAAGTCTATGCTCAAGTCCAACATTTTTAAGTACCTCAACAGGATCCATAGGGTTTTTGCAGATTTCTACTGCAAGCTCTACATTTTCTACGGCATTTAAATTTTGAACCAAATTATAAAATTGGAATACAAAACCTATGTCCTCACGTCTGTATTTTGTAAGCATCTTTTTATTATATTTGCTAATTTCATTTCCATCTACAAATATACTTCCGGAGGTTACGCTGTCCATTCCTCCTAAAAGATTAAGTATTGTGGACTTGCCGGCACCGCTGGCACCAAGAACAATAACAAATTCACCTTTTTCTATAGAAAAGGAAACATCATCTACTGCTGTAATTGAAACTTCACCCATATCATAGGTTTTTTTTACATTTTTTAATTCTACAAAACTATTCATTTATATGTCTCTCCTTCATTAATGTCGTGAACCTAAGTTCTCTTTTAATTTAAAAAATATACTTCTTTTTACAGAAGCATATCATTATCATATGTAATGCTGAAATTCTGATGCACTATATATCTTCGCTTTCTAATTTATCTACAATATCAGTATAAAAAATATCAATTATATTGAGTATAAGTTTTCTAACTTCCGCGCCATCCTTACGCTCTCTAACAATAATTGCAATACTCTCAACAAGGCTGTGAGAAACAAGATATATAGCAAAATCATCTTTAAGCTTCCTGCCTTTATTGAACAATTGATACTTCATCGTCTGAGTAACAATTCTTGTAATAAAGTCAACAAATATACTTTTGCAGTTTTCATATCTGGATCCCTTGCTTTGATTTAAAAGTATGGAAATTTCGGTGCTGCTCTCATTAACAACTTCCATTATCTCTTCCATAAGCTCATAAAATATAAGCTGAGCATTTTCATTAAGCTCCACCTTATCAAACTGATTTATGTAATCTATAAGTCTGTGATAAACAGAGCCTATAAGATTTTCATATAAAGCTTCCTTTGATTCAAAATACTTATACATATTGCCTACGGATGTATTTGATTTTTTAGCTATACTTCTTATAGAAGCTCCTTCATAGCCTTTCTCCATAAACTCTTTCAAAGCTTCTTCTGCTATACTGTTTCGTACTTCATCTTTCAAATATTGCATTAGAAAACCTCCGTTCACTTTTAAAGTTTACTCTAATCCATGACTTCTGTCAATTTAATTTTATACTATTAATAAAACTTTAAAATATTATTAACTATTTAGGGAAATATTAATTACATAAAATTATAGCTTCATATTTTTATTAAGCTCCCTATCAAATCCATAATAAATAAACAAACACTTATACATAATACATGCAATAAAATAATTAAAGATTATGGAGAATTTATCATGAACTTTGAAGAAAATTATATTTCCATATCAGATAATATAGATTTTAACATAAAAATTATTAAGACAATCTTGAAAAACAATCAATCTATTAGCTACAGAAAATTTGAAAGTAAGGCTGAGAACAGCTTAAAATTCTGTTCAGTATATATTAAAAATTTATGTGACAGCAAAAAGTTAATTGATAATATAATAAAACCTATAATGCTAAGCGAAGTCAGCACTAATATTGTCCCCTCTGCAAGAATAGATTTTATTTTTTCAAAGGTAATTTTGACTGAAGATAATAATGTTATTAAATCTATTAATGAGTGTATAGATAAGTTAACAATAGGAAATACAATTTTATTTGTAGAGGGCTGCAGCAATGCCATAGTAGTAAATACTTTAAATATAAAGGAAAGAGCTATTTCAGAACCGGATGCAAATAAAGTTTCAAGAGGCCCCAAGGCAGGCTTTACGGAATCTATAGATACTAATGTGTCTTTGATTCAACAAATAATACACAGTCCAAGTCTAAAAATACATTATATAACCTTAGGGAAGCAAACGAAGACACAAATATGCATAGCTTATATGGAAAATATAGCTTCCCATAAAATAATTAATGAACTATTCAACAGGCTAAAACAAATAGACATAGATGCTATATTAGATTCACATTACATAGAGTCCTTTATTGCTGATGAACCTTTATCTATTTTTCCTACTACAGGCTTTACAGACAGGCCGGATATTGCTTCTGCAAAGCTGCTTGAGGGACGTGTTTTGTTGATATGCGACGGAAGTCCAGAAGCTATAACACTTCCTTATTTATTTGTTGAAAACTTTCAATCTAATGAGGATTATTACAAAAATTATGCAATATCAAGTTTTTACAGGGTATTAAGATATTTTTCTTTTATTATAACTACTTTAGGTCCATCTATATATTTATCAATGGTTACTTACCATCAGGAGCTTATTCCCACAAATTTACTTTTCAGCATTATAGCAGCAAGAAATTCTATACCTTTTCCAACAATCCTTGAACTGATATTAATGCTTCTAGTTTTTGAAACTCTCATAGAGGCAAGCAGAAGGCTTCCTGCCAATATAGGTCCCACTGTGAGTATAGTTGGCGGTTTAATACTTGGTCAGGCAGCAATTAGTGCGAGATTGGTAAGTGCACCTATTATAATTTTAACAGCAATATCTGGTACCACAAGTTTTCTTCTGCCTTTTACTGCAGGGCCTATAATTTTCGTTAGATTATTCTGCCTTGCCTTTTCAACATTTTTAGGGTTTTATGGGCTTGTTTTTGCAATAATGCTCATATTAGCATACATGCTTTCAATTAAATCTTTTGGTGTTCCTTATACCCTAGGTCTTACTACTTTTAGTCGTTATGATATACAGGATACAATGCTAAGGCTGCCTTGGTGGTATATGAAGTACAGGACAAAAATAGTCAGTGCTAGAAATTTTATTCGCAATAATACCAAAAAAGGAATGCCTACGAGGTGATAATATTTTATGAAATGTAAAAAAGTTATCTCTATAATACTAGCTGTTATCCTTAGTGTAGTTACAAACGGATGCTGGAGCTACAGTGAAGTAGATGACAGATTAATAGTTGGTTCTGTAGGAATAGATTATTGCAAAAATAAAAGTATGTACAGAGTTACTATAAGAGTTGTAAATCCAAAGCCAACCTCTGGCGGTATTGAATTGATCCCCAATATTATAACTTTAGAAGGAAAAAGCATTTTTGAGGCCATAAGAAAGTCTGATCCAGTATATGCAAGGAAAACCTACTGGAGCCATCTTCAGTCAATTATAATAAGCGATGAAGTTGCCCAGGAAGATATACTCGAAACACTAGATTTTTTCTACAGAGATTCTGAGGTAAGGCAAGATAACAGATTATATATAGCTTCTGGTTCATCTGCTGAAGATGTTGTAAAACTAGAAGCCTCCTTGCAGGTAGAACGACAATTTACATTAAGATATGCTATGAGAACGCAAAAATTTATAGGTTCATTTCCTGAGCTTGACTTGGTAGACTTTGGAGCTAGAAGTTTAAGCGACACTATAGAACCTATTGTACCAATTGTCAAAATCTATAAAGACTATGACAGGGATTTGATAAAAACAGAAGGAAGCGCTGTATTTTCAAAAAATAAAATGGTAGGAAAACTTAGTCCAAGCGAAACCTTAGCAGCACTTCTTATAACTAACGATGCTAAGAATCCCTTATTAGTTGTTCCTATCAGCAATAAAGATAATGTGGAAAATAGTAAAATAATAACTTTAGAAGTATTCAAGTCAAAAACTAAAATTAAGTATTTAAATAGAGGCAATGATGTAGGAATATCAGTGAACATCCAAATAAATGTAGGCATTGCAGAAATAAACTATCCTATGAACAATTTAAGTGAAAAATCTATATATGAACTTGAAAATATTTTAAATGATAATTTGGAGCAGTATATCTTAAAGACCATAAAAACCGTTCAAACAAATTATAAATCAGATATATTTGGTTTTGGAAAGCGTGTAGAAACTGCTAACCCAAAGCTATGGGACAATATAAAAAATCAATGGAGTGAAAAGTTCAGCGAAATGCCTGTTTATGTAAATGTAACACTAAAAGTAAAGAGTACTGGAAAATTATCAAAATCAACATAGGAAGAGATGAAACTTGATGTTAGCATTTATTATTATTGGGTATGCAATTTTATTTATTATAGATGGTTATCCTGTATCAAAGCAATATACCAAAGCAACTTATCGTATCTATACTTTCATATTCATATCTGCTTTTATACTTAGCTTCTTAAGAACTGTAAACATTAACATCCCAAGTCCATCTACTGGAATTAAAAATATTATAACACTGATTATAGGAGAATGAGATAAACATCATGAAAGAAACAATACCGCCTAAGCAAGCAATAGCTCTTATGTTAGCCTTTATTCTAGATGGAGCAATAATATTCCCAACTGCATCAGAAGCTCAAAGAAACCTATGGATTTCTATAATCATATCTGGAGGTGCAGCTTTTATATTATTTGTACTTTACTATAAAATACAGCTGCTTTATCTAGGAAAAAATTTATACCTAATAAATCAGGAATCTCTAGGTAAAATTTTAGGAAACATCATTAATATTTTATATATATGGTACTTCCTTCATCTAGGAGCACTTACGCTAAGAGATTTCGGAGAATTTATGACTGCACTTACTATGCCCGAAACTCCAGAAATGGCAATCATGGTTTTATCGGCATTGACGGCTGTATATATAGTAAAAAAGGGGCTAGAGGTTATAGGACGATTTGCATTGTTTTCCACCATACTTACTTTAATAATAACATCTATTTTATTTATTTTTCTTATTCCTAAAATGCAAATAAATAACATTCTTCCAATAATGGCTCAAGGCATAAAGCCTGTTCTAGGAGGAGCCTGGTCTGCACTTACATTTCCATTTGGAGAATGTGTCTTATTTCTTGTTATTTTTTCTGAAACAAGTAATAAAACTACATTAAAAAAGGGATATTTTGTTGGTCTAATATTAGGCGGATTATTTTTATTAATAGATAACTTCATTGTAATAGCTGTACTAGGAGATAAGGTTCTTGGTTTTTTATACTTTCCATTTTATACTGTACTCAGCAGAATACGAATAGGAGAATTTATACAGAGACTAGAAATAATTGGAGGAGTAATCTTAAATATTTTTGGAATAATAAAAATCACTTTATGCTTGTATGCTGCTTCTTTGGGAATCAGTACCTTATTTAAAATAGATAACTATAAAATACTATGTCTGCCTGTAGGATTGTTGATGGTCAATATATCAAATATATTATACGAAAATATAATGGAGTTAGTTTTCTGGACATCAAAGTACTATAAATATTATGCTCTCCCTTTTCAAATTTTTTTTCCAATACTTATAATCCTAGTAAGCAAAATTAAAAAAAGGAAGATATCTTGATATAGCGATATCAAGATATCTTCCTTTCTTATTTTATGCTGTTATTCTTAAACCCAGTTGTTGAAATAACATTATTGTCTTTTATATCGAGATATTTAATCTCAACATTATCTCCTTCCTTGCTTAAGACAATATCAATTCCTGCTGATTTTGTAACCATATAAACGGTTGATCCTTCTGCAAGCTTTACATAGAAAACTGTATTTCCGTCTTCAGTTACAGGATTTATTCTTGATATTTTTCCTATAATAGTTTTTTCATCTGCTTTTATACTGTTTGCATTTTTATCATTGGAAGCACTTATCTTTCCATAAGCAATAGCATTTTTAAAGGATTCTATAGCATTTATTTTATTATCCTCCAATACAACATAGCTGTTTTGAGCAGCAACTATTGCCACCTTAACTAGAGCTCCATCTGTCTTGTTAACTACCGGAACGACCCATGCTTCTGTTCCAAAGATATTATAAAAGAGCGGCTGTACCGGAGCCCAATTTGATTTATTTGCCCCCAAAGTCTTATCAACAGCATTCATAGCACCTTTTCCGTTTATATATCCCGCTGTCTTATAGTAAATCATATCTCCTGTTCTCATATCCATAAGGGTGTACCCCGTCATAGTAGTTGAAGAACTTGAGGTGTTGGTATGGTCAGTAAACCAATTCATCTTTCCACTACCATCTATAACTCCTGTTACTTCTTTTGAATTAACCTGAAGTCCCTCTACTTTTGTATCTCCGCTCCACTCTGTAGGAATATGAACTCCAACCTTTGCAAAAAGCTTGTTTATTAGCCCTTTCTCTAGAGTTCCGAAATAACCATTATAAGCCTCTGAAACATCTGATGGATAAATTTCATCTACCCATGCAGGAACTTTATCCTTGCTGTAGTCTGTTATCTTTCCATCCTTAAAAGACATTAATAGTACGCCATCAATTACTGGTCCCCTTCTTCCATATTTATAGTGTCCATAAGTACCTACATAATATGGATTCCCTTCATCGTCAAGCTCTGCATTTGCATTAAAGAGTATTGCATCAGGTTTAACATTACGCAAATTTCTTTCTAAGTTATGTCCTAATATAAGCGATTCTGCTGAGCCTACAGGCGTGTTTATAATTTTAGCTTCTTCCTGCTTTTCTGCTGATACATACATAACACCAGGTATCTGCCTATTTGTAAGAGCTCTGAAAAAGCCATCTACTTCAATTGGAGCTACATAGACAGCTCCATTTTTAGTCATTGTGATTCCAAGTTCTCCAACTTTATATACGCTTGGATTAGGCAGTGTACCTATCATTTTTTGCATTTCGTAGTAAGCAGTCTCAGGTGAAATAACAACAACATGCTCTGCATCAATTTGAGAAACCTTTTCTGTGCTTTCCTTTACAGGAACCATTTTAGCCAAACTCTTTGCTCCCCCTGTTATATAAGGGAAAAGGTTGTAGCCTGCACTGAAAAATATAGCTATAATCATTATTAGCGGAATTATTGATGAACCTTTTTGAACTGTCTTATTCCTTGACTTCTTATTTGCCGAAGAAGTTCCTGCATAAAAAAGAACTTGAACTAAAGCTGGAAACCAAAGCATTGATAGAATAAAAGTAAGACTCCTGTCAAACTTTAGAATATATAAGACAAAGAAAGAAACAAGTACGCCTATGATACCTCTTCCTATCTGCTCCGGTAAATCCTCTTTTTTGATGCTTGGTTTAAGAAACAAAATGATAATTAATAAATAGAACATTTTAAAATCCCCCTGTTATTTATATGTTAAGCGCAATAGATTACTTATAATTCCATTATAAGTTATTTTATACTATATTACAAGTTAAATTTTATTTTTACTCTTTTTACTAATTATAAAAATAGGATTGCACAAAGCTGCCAAACTTAGCGTGTTATTTGAATGTGTAAAAGCATAAGCTTTCTAGGAATTCAAATAACGCGGTATGTTTAAACTGTTTTGCGCAACCCCATTATTAATTGCTTACTCTTCTTTGTTTTATAACTACAAGCGTAACCGCCAGTACAGCTACCGCAAAGCCAACAATTATAAGCATATTTAAAAATATTGGTGCAAGATTTTGCATATCAAAATTAGTCATATTAACAATACTATTATTAGATTTTACATACCAATAGTTTGGTGTAAAGCTTGCAATTCTTAATACATTTTTCCCAAGAAGAGCCTGCGGAACAAATACTCCGCTTATAAAGCAGCTTCCTAAAGAAACCACATTTGCCGCTGCAGACATTGCTGTTTTGCTTTTTAAAACATTCCCTATTAAATAGCTTATACTTAAAGCGGCAAAAGTAAATATTAAGGAATTTAGAAGGAATAGAAGCCCCTTTGTAGAAAACATATAGCTTTTATACATTATAAAGCTTGCTAAAATCATTATAAACCAGGCAAGCACTGCAAAGCTTAAGTTTCCTAGTATCATTTGAAAATTCATGCTTCTAAGTTTTATTGGTGCACATAAATTTCTTTTCTTAAGATCTGCATTGTTAAATACCATCATAACTGAGCATACCCCTAAAATTAAAACTGAAAATAAAGCATAAGCCATATAATTAAAGTAATAAGCACGCTTTTCATTATTGGAAGATTCATCTGCTGAAGTTTTAAGATTTACATCTGTTTTTAGAGCCAAGTCCTTGTTAATATAACTTACAAGCTGTTCCTGAGATAAATTCTCCATACTTTCAGTATAAAGCTTTGCAGTATTGAAATATTTATTTATTATACTGTCAATATATATTGAACTGGTTGATCCAGGAACTATAGTCTTTTCAAGCTGAACAGTATTTCCTTTTAATATTCCTTCTGTAAAACCCTTAGGTACTCTTACAATGTACTCTGCCTGCCTGAAGAATAAAGCATCTTGTAATTTTTGTGTTTCATCAGGTATATCTACAAAGTTTACATTATTGCCAAGATAACTTTTGAAGCCCTTCACAAAAACTGAATCAGTGTCATTATTTATAAAGGCTACATTTACTTTTGTATCTGTAAAGTTCGTATTTACAGGTTTGCTGTTCGTATTAGCCAAAGCAATTGCTAAAGATATAAAAACTACAATATAAATCATTATTTGATTTAAGTTCTTTAAAATTATCCTAAAGAAAGCCTTATAAACTTGCATATTTCTGCCTCCTTAAAACCAAATAGGTTATTGTGCTGAAAACTACTATGAAAGCACATAGTATAGCTATATCAGTAAAAAATTGAGTATGAGTATTGTAATAATATAGCGAATAAAAACTGTCAGTTATTAAATTTGCAGGATTAAGATAACCTAAAATCGGAGCCTTTGTTGTAACTATATATTTCATCTTATCGTACATCATTCCTGATAAGAATGTCATTGTCATTGAAGTTCCAATTAAGATTGCAATCTTAACACCTTCCCCTTTTTTCACTATTGAAGCTATGCAGGTGCCAAAGGTAACTCCCGTGATTGTGCCTATTAAACAAGTCAGGGCTATATAGCCCAACTGGCTTCCAAAGTTAACTTTTAACACCATAGTAAGGTATAGTAATAATATAAATATCTCAGCAAGCTGAACAGTAGCGGCAGCACACATAGAAGCCATAAACACTTTTAACTTATGAGTTGGAGCCATGTTAACTCTTGCTCCCTGAAAAGACAAATTAGCTTGAAGTGCAGTTACTTCCTTCAATCCGCAAAAGCTTCCATATAAACAAGCCATCGCTATTAAGGTATAAAAGTAATTTGCAGTTGTGTCCGGAGAAGCACTGCTTGAAGCAACCTCCTTAAGGTACTCAGTTCTGTTTGAAATATTATTTATTAATCCCTTTTGAATTGAAGCAGGATTTTCGCTAATAATAGTAGTTACCGTAGATGCGGTCTGCTTATAATCATCCAAAAAGCTTTTTAAAATAGTCTGATTTAAGCCGGACTGTTTAACAACAAGCCTTATATCATTATCAACATAAATATATCCATCCACTTTATCATCATTCAGTAGCTTCTCTGCTTCTTCCTTTGTTGTATATTTTACATCCAGCAGTTTATCTGAAGTTGACTCAACTGCCTTTGCAAAATTTGTATTTTTCTTATATTGCTCATCATTGACTACAGAAACTTTGATTTTAGAAAAAGTTTCTGCGTTTGAAAGATTTGAAAAAGCCATATTGAATAAGGTTGCCAAAAGTATTGGAAAGACAAATGTCCAAAACATGGTTTGCTTATCCCTTACAATGCATTTGAGTCTATATAAATAGTTATGAAAAATCATAATCTTTCCTCCTTTTTGTTGGGAGCACTGAGTAATTTAAAACTCTCGCTCCCATTCGGGCACTGGGTAACTTAAAATATTCGCTTCGCTCATAAGTTACCCGCTAAAGTCCATTTGGGACTTTAGCCTCGAAAATTACTCGTTAAAGGTCATTTAGACCTTTGCTTCACCACGGGGCAGTCTCATCTTACTCGCTCACGCTCGTAGACTGCCCGTAAAAGTCCATTTAGGACTTTTACCTCCTAATCTCTAAGTTCTTTACCTGTTATCTCTAAGAACACATCATTTAACGTAGGCGGCTCAGAGTAGATCTTGCCAATAGAAATATTGTTTGATTTCAAATAGTCCAAAAGGGCGATTAGGTTGTTTTTGCCTCTGCTTGATTTGGCAACAAGCAGGTTGCCGTTATATTCTGCTGAATTTATATGAGGAAGAGCTCTGACTCCCTCTAAGATTCTATTGTCAATTTTAAAAACTTCAACAGTGAGCTTTTCACCAGAATTTATCATTCCTTTTAGTTCATCATTTGTTCCTGTAGCTATTATCTTTCCTTTGTCCATAATAGCAATTCTTGTGCAGATTTCTTCTACCTCTTCCATATAGTGAGAAGTATAAACTATTGTAGCGCCTTCTTTGTTAAGCCTTTGTATTCCCTCTAATATATTATTTCTGCTCTGAGGATCAACAGCAACTGTAGGTTCATCAAGTATAATAAGCTTAGGCTTATGAGCAATACCGCAGGCAATATTCAGCCTTCTTAAAAGTCCTCCGCTCAATTTTTTAGGATAAAACTTTCTAAAGTCATTAAGCCCTACAAATTCTACAGCTTCTTCAACAAGCTCCTTGCGTTTCTTTTTATCTATAATATACATACCACAGAAGTAGTCGATATTTTCATAAACAGTAAGTTCCTCAAAAACAGCAACATTCTGCATTATTATCCCGATATTTCTTTTAATATCGTACGCATCTGGAGTCATATTCTTATCATAAACTTCTATAGTACCCTTATCATATTTTAATAATGATAGAATACAATTAATTGCAGTAGTCTTTCCTGAACCATTAGGTCCTAGAAGCCCAAAAATTTCTCCTTCTCTTACTTCCAGGTTCAAGTGATCTAAAGCTAATAGATCATTATATCTTTTTACTAAGTTTTTAACCTTTATAACCATAGGATACCTCCGAATATTTATCAAATATTTATCTTATATACTGATAATAATACTTTTACTCTTAATACATAAGTGAATAAACTCCTAGCTTAATATGACAAATGTAATAATGAACTTGAGCGTTGTTATTTTAAATGCTAAAATTTATATACAATGACTATTCTTAGAAAACAAAGGTTTGGATAATATAATGAAAAAATTAATTGATAAGCTTGTTATTTTTGTCGTTTCAGCAGCCTTGTATATACCTAATGGAAATAGTGTATATGCCATTGTACCAATTTTAATTTCTATAATTTTAAGTGCACTTCTAAGCTATGTTGAAGACGAGCGTATTACTATTGCAGTATTTTTTATGTTTTTAATTACTTGCTTCTTTAAATCTGAATTCTTATTCTTCATTCCTCTTATATGTTACGATGCAGTATATCTTAAAATTAAAGGACTATGGCTGCTATCTGCTTTTCCTCTAATTGCAAATACAGCTAATACGCACTTGCCTTCTGTATGGATGATCGGTTCACTTATTATTGCTTCATTTATTTTAAAGTACCGTACCGCTTCTCTTTTAAATCTTGAAAGGGATTATTATAAACTTCGTGATACTACTAAAGAAATATCCTTGCAGCTTCAAAATCAGAATAAAGAACTTATAGAAAAGCAGGACTCTGAAGTGCATCTTGCTACCTTGAGAGAAAGGAATAGAATAGCAAGAGATATTCATGATAATGTAGGGCATCTTCTTTCCAGATCAATACTGCAAATAGGTGCGCTTATGGCTATAAATAAAGATATAGAAATGAAAGAAAACCTAAGACTTTTAAAGGATACTCTATCAGAGGCCATGGACAGTATACGCAGCAGCGTACATGATTTGCATGAGGAATCAATTGACCTTCATACAGAAATTGAAAAGTTGCTTGGCAATTTTACATTTTGCCCTGTTAAATTTGACTATGATATAAATACAAACTTAGATAAAAATATTAAGTACACTTTTATCGCAGTAACAAAGGAAGCTTTATCAAACATAATTAAACATTCCAATGCTACAGAGGTTTCAATTATTGTTCGTGAACATCCTGCACTTTACCAGCTGGTTATTCAAGATAACGGTTCAAAAACAAACTACAACAGTGAAAACGGCATAGGAATAAAAAACATTTCTGACAGAGTTTCAGCAGTAGGCGGGAATGTAAACATAAGCACCGATAAAGGCTTTAGAATATTTATTTCAGTACCTAAAAAATAATCATTTTAAAAGAAAGGATAAATTTATGAAAGTTTTAGTTGTTGATGATGACAGGCTAGTATGCGTATCTCTTAAAACTATACTTGAGTCCGAAAAAGATATCACTGTAGTTGGTACAGGCTATAATGGAAGAAATGCTATTGAGCTTTATGAAAGCCTAAAGCCAGATATCCTGCTTATGGATATACGAATGGAAACTATGACAGGGCTTGAAGCTGGAGAAGTTATACTAAAATCAGATAAAAATGCAAAAATACTTTTTTTAACAACCTTTTCTGATGATGAATATATAATAAAGGCTCTTCAAATTGGAGCAAAGGGTTATATTATAAAGCAGAACTTCGAAAGTATTGTACCTTCCCTTAGAGCAGTTCATATGGGACAAAGTGTTTTCGGAGAGGACATTGTTACAAAAATACCTACCCTTATTAACAATAACAATAAAGCCGACTTTTCATCTTTTGGCATAACAGATAAAGAACTAGACATTATTACTAATGTAGCTGAAGGCTTAAGTAATAAGGAAATAGCGAGCAAGCTTTATCTAAGTGAAGGCACTGTACGAAACAGTATTACAATTATTTTAGAAAAACTAAACTTAAGAGACAGAACTCAGCTTGCCATATTCTACTATAAAAATAAATAATAAATGCTATTCATCTGTAATAGTACTATCCACTACTTTGTTATCCATTTTAACTCTTCCTTTACTCCTAAAAATAATAATGCAGTAAATCTATACTGCATTATTATTCTCAAATATTTTTATCTGTTTTTCTCCATCCACTCAGTTGCAAAGTCTACCAAAATTCTTTGCTTCATAAACCTTACATCAGCATCTCCAACCTTATGAATTTTAATACCAGCCTCTTTATCAAATTGGTTTCCTAAGGCTACAAAGTCCGAATCATCAACCGCTTGAGTACTATAAGTTACCCATTCTCTTTTGCCATTAATCATTATAGCACTGCTTTCATTAGTAAAGCTCTTGGATTTAAAATTAGCTCTAGTTTCAGCTAGATGCAGTGAGGTATTTTTTTCATATCCTACACCTATTAACAAAATATATCCGTCAAGCTCATATAGTTTATCTACCGGCGAACCTTTTCCAAATATATTGCTTAGGTCGTGATCTTTAGTTAAGTACTCAGCATATTTTCCTACCGCAGCTAGGGACCTTGCAGGATGATCTGATCTTTTTGCTCCCGGCCACTTTCTGAACACTTCAGCAACTACTCCCATTCCTATTACAGGGGTAACCTCCTTATCATAAGCAGGCCAATTTGCACGTATTATAGGCCACCATTCTTCAGGCTCTTCCCAATGTACTCCCGTAGATGGATCAAGGTTCTTCCAGGTTTGGGAAGGCATCATTAGAGTTCCTTCTTCACCAACTATTTCAAGTAATACTCTTATTAAAGTCTCAGCACCACCTACAACAAATCCTAGACTCTTCAAAGATGTATGTACGAATATAGTTTGCCCTTCAGATACCCCGCAGTCTCTAAACTGCTTTACTAAGTCTTCCTTTATTAATATAGATCTTGTTTCTTTACCTTGTTTCATATTTCTCCCCCATTAACTTTTATTATAAAGATTTTATATATAAGTTCTTAGATAAATCATTAAGCCTTTTTTCATCTAAGATATATATTTTTTTACCATCACATTTTATAATCAATTCTTCTTCCATCTCTTTAAGAGTTCTATTTAAATGCCTGTAGGTCGTTCCTAAAAATTGAGCAATTTCTTTAAAGGATGAATTTAAAGTTATATAGTTTTTATCTGTTATATGCTCAACTAGGTAGCTGGATAATCTGTTGATAAGTGGATAGACAAAATTGTAGGAGCTATTATTTATAGTTGCATATAGCTTTTCACTTAAGGAGTCTACTAAATGATGCAAAAGCTTTATATTATTGAAATATTCTTTTCTAAGTATCGCTGCTGGTATTGCTATTAAATAAGAATCCTCTACCGCCTCGATATCGCACATTATAGGAATATCTTTTAAAAGCTCCAAGTCTCCTATAGTATTAAAATCTTTGTAAAACTTTAGCTGCATTGATTTGCCATTTTCAAAAAGATATGATATTTTAATTTGCCCATCTACAAGTAAATAATAGTATTCAAGCTTTGTCTGAGCTTCCAATATAAACTCATTTTTCTCAAAGAAATGAAGCTGGGCATATTTTAATATATCTTCCCCGAGTATTTCTTCAATATTATGCTTGTTAATATATGTTCTTAATAAATTCCTATCAGAAATTCTTCTCATAAATCCTCCTTGAAATGACATATGTCATATTCAGATTCTTATAAATATTGTAGTTTATTAACAAAGGATTGTAAATCTTAGGAGGCTAAAGTCCTAAATGGACTTTAGCGGGTAGTTTGCGAGTGGAACGAGCATTCTTAAACTACCCAGTGCTCCGAGTTAAAGGAGGATTATTATATGTATAAAAATTTAGCCCTTATAAATGGAGTTATTCTTGCTATCATGGTGTTTTTAAATGGTATGCTGGGCAGTAAAACCGGTCCATATGTAAGTACACTAATATATCACTTGTTGGGACTTTTATTAATTATTGCTTTATCAATACTCAAAGGGAATAAGCTTTCAAACTTTAAAACTCTATCTCCTGTATTTTTTATCCCAGGGCTTTTAAGCGTTTTAACTATACTCTTTAACAATATTGCCATTCCTAAAATAGGTTTGAGTCTTTGTATTGGAATAGGGCTATTCGGCCAACTCATAATGTCCTGCATAGTAGAACACTTTGGACTATTTGGAATGCCTTTAAACAAGTTCAAAAAGAAAAAGCTATTAGGCTTTTCAATAATTTCTCTAGGAATAATTATGATGATAATAATGTAGTAAAGGAGGAATTTTCTATGTATATATTTTTATCCTTTTTAACTGGTATAATAATAGTTATAAATATGATGTTAAATGGAAAGCTAGCACAAAAAGAAGGAATGATAAACGGGCTTATAATAAATTATACAACAGCGGCCTTGTCTTCTATTATATTATGCGCATTAATGGTAAAAACTGTACCCTCATATTCAGATATTAAAACCGTTCCCCTTATATATTTTCTTGGCGGTTTTATAGGAGTTTTAACAACTTATTTGTTCAACATCATTGTTCCAAGGGTACCGGCAGTATATATAGTCATGTTGAGATTTGTAGGACAGATGCTTACGAGTGCTTCTATAGATTATATATACTTGAACGTCTTTTCCAAAGGAAAGCTAATCGGAGGACTGCTGTTTTTAATAGGATTAATAATTAATGCGAAAATTGATAATAAGCAGCTTACTAAAATAGCTAAACAGGAGGATAAAAATGAAATACGAAGTTATAATATTTGATGCAGATGATACTTTATTTGATTTTAAAAAATCAGAAAGAGAAGCCTTTAAAAATGCCATTCTTGAGTTTGATATAGAATATGACGAAAATCATCATTTAAAAATTTATCAAGAAATAAATACAGCAATATGGAAGGAATTTGAGCAAGGACTTATTACTCAAGAAAAGCTAAAGGTTGAAAGATTTAAAAGACTATCTGATAGATTAAATACAAGCTTTGATGAAAATAAGTTCGCAAAAGCGTACATGAGGCATTTGGCTGATGCATCCTTTTTATTTGATGAAAGCATAGAGCTTGTCGAAAGTCTCCACAAAAATTATAAACTTACTATCGTTACTAATGGCCTTACTGATGTTCAAAGCAAGAGAATAAAAAAATCTGAGATAGCAAAATACTTTGAGGATGTAGTCATATCTGAAGAAATTCAAATAGCAAAGCCGGATCCAAGAATTTTTGAACATTCTGTACAAAATATAAATCATACTGATAAGAATAAAATACTTATGGTTGGTGACAGCTTGACCTCTGATATACAAGGTGGAATAAATTTTGGAGTAGATACTTGCTGGTACAATCCTAAAAAACTTCAAAACAACACAAATATAAAGCCTACTTATGAAATTAATAGCCTTATGGAACTGAAAACAATACTTGAAAAATAAATAAGTTATTATTATTAAAATATCATATCATCTTCTCATGGTATAGTTAGGGAAACATAAATTAATCAAAATATGAGCAAATATACGTAATAAAAAAAGTTATTACATTAATACTGTAACAGAATATCTAATCTTTAAAAATTTTTGAAAAATCGTTAATGTATTAGAACTTTCGCATTGTATATATATTAATCTTCAAATTATCTTTTCCATGATGAATTTAAGCAAATGAAAAGAGCAGAGTTTTAATTCTGCTCAAGTTTATAAAATTTTTCAACTAAATGGTATTAATAACGTTTTAACAGTAAGATATAAATTTAATAATAAAATTAAAATTATAATTAAGCAAAGAAAAATAATTGTAATCTTGTCATTATAATTATTAACCTTTTTATAAAAATATATTATACCCACAAAGACTGTAATTATAAATATTATTATTGACCATATTATAGGTGACTTAATTAAATATGCTATAGATTTAATGATATCTCACTCCCTAAAGTTTATCGAACTCTACTATAGTTAAAAACAGCAGCCCCTGTATTGATATTGTATTGAACTATTGAATATGAAGCTACACTTATACCTAAGAAAGCAACAACTAAAGCTACCAAGCTAGCTTTTGATAATTGTGATCCTGTATTAGCTACTATTGTGGCAAGTGCAGTTATAAAAGCAGCACCAGCAGTATAATAAGAACTTATAATCATTCCACTATAAAGAGCCATATTGTCAACAGCACTTTTAAAGTCCTTTAAATATCCAGCATTATTTAGATAAAACTCAGATACATTTTTAGAACGATTAGGTATACTTATATACCAAGTCCAATCAGCATATGCTGTGTAAGAGTAACCTCTATGAGAATTAGTAAATTTATAGCCTGTACCTCCTCCTGACATTGATCTATCAGGTCCTATAACTGGTATATCATATAAAACAATAGAATTATCGTTTAGGTTAAACTGAGTTGAATTATCTTCAGTAACAGAGTATGTCTGAACATTTGAGGAAGAACTTTTAGATAGCCATACAACATTTGACATGCTATCATATTTTACAGCTTCTACAGGGGCATTCGTCATGGATTTTTCCCTAACTGCAACAGTTACTGTACCATCAAATCGTGAATGAGAAACGTTAACTATGTAATCCTCTCCATCAAAATTAATTACTCCGCTACTAAATGCTCCTGGGTTTACTTCTGCTGCATTTACTGGATTGTTGTAAAATAGCATTAACATAACACATAAAATTAGAGTAATAAGTCTTTTTAATAATTTCATATTGCACCTCTCTTATATAAAACTTTAATTTAAGTATATTGCATTTATTACATATAATTCCATTTATTTTGAGTTACATTTATTTTTATTCAATTAGAAATAGTTAAGACTTTTTTATAATCTATATTTGTAACGTATTAACCCCATTTTGTATTAAAAAATAACATAAAAAAACTCCTTGTGCTTGTTTTATTAAAAAATCGTTAAAACACAAGAAGGTTCTTTTAATTTTAAATATTACTAGGTCGCTATCAAAAGTAGGTTACACTTATATGTACCACTAAATACTTTTATATATCTTTTTTATTATTCACCTTGTCAGCATTTGAAAACGGTGACTCTAGTATTTTGGTGTCTTTTCCATCATTTTTATCAATTTGAAAACCTGAATAATCCCAGTCATTGCTGAAGGTTAAATTAGGTTCCTTTTGTTTATCTTTATCTTTCATAAAAACACTCCCTTTATTGTTATTATATTTACCTCGATTAGCCTACAATATAGTTTGCTCATTTGTTATAAAAATATAAAATATTTGACCTTAGACAATATAAAAGACTTTATTTATAGTCATACTTTTTTATAAATACAAAATAATATATTTATGCCATATATTAAACTGGAGGAATATCAAAATGGAAAATGCTAAAAATGAGATACTTAATGCCTATAATTTCAGACATGCCTGCAAAGAGTTTGATGCTTCTAAAAAAATATCAGAGGAAGACTTTAATTTTATTCTTGAAACCGGAAGGCTCTCTCCAAGTTCCTTTGGCTTTGAACCTTGGAAGTTTCTCGTAATACAAAATGAAAGTTTAAGAGAAAAGATTAAGATTGCTTCTTGGGGTGCACACACCAAACTTCCCGAAGCAAGCCACTTTGTAGTTATACTTGCAAGAACAATAGAGGATATGCACTATAACTCAGATTACATCACTCACATAATGAAAGATATTCACAACATTCCTGAGGATGCTATTAATATGAGACAAAAAGCCTATAAAAACTTTTTGAAAAATGATTTTAGGCTTCTTGAAAGCGACAGGGCTATTTTTGACTGGGCTTCCAAGCAGACATATATTGCACTTGGAAACATGATGACTGCAGCTGCTCAAATAGGAATAGATTCCTGCCCTATTGAAGGATTTGACAAGGAATCACTAGAACAGCTTTTTGAAAAAGAAGGAATACTTGATAGAAAGAAATTTGGAGTTTCTGTTATGGTTGCCTTTGGCTATAGGGTAAAGGAACCAAGACCTAAAACAAGACAACCGATTAGTGATATTGTAGAGTGGATTTAGTTTATTGCACTATTAGCGCAAACATAATAAAATTCAGAGCTAAAGTGACCATAGGCTATGCTTTAAAGTGGGCATGGCTTTGCGTGGAAAATAATATATAATCTTAGTGATTATATATTATTTTCCACACTGCCATACAGATTTTAAAGAAGGCAATAGTCACTTTATCATTCGCATATTTATATATAAGCCTATAAAATTTTTTAAATATATAAATATTTACTGCAATCATGCTGGTTTGCAGTAAATTTGCTTTTTACAATATTAAAGAACATGCTTGTATCAAAAATTATAAACACGAGACAATAATTTATTGAGCCATATAGATAGATAATTATAATTACGTACAAAAGCTACATAGGCTGTGTTGTAAAGACCGAGAGCAGGTGTAAAAAATAATATTTTAATTTGATTGATAACTTTGCTCATGTTCTTGGTGAAGTAATGATGAAAAGCTTAGAGTCTCTCTTCTGAGCAAGCTAAAAGTTTTTTAGGTTTACTAAAGTTTTTTTTAAGCCTATGGCTATTAAAGAGACAAGAAGTCAAAGCGAGTTCTTAGAGGCTCTTAGCTTTTCAGCATTGCAAGCCTTAGAACATACGCAAAGTTATCATAAAGTAAAATATTATTTTCTACACAAGGCTCTAAGGTCTTTACAGCACAGCCTTCGGCAATTTAGTTCGCAGTATACTTATATGCTGCTACATACTTATAATTTCTTCCCTCTGAATGTCTATAAGTTCTGCGTCAGTATTAGCTTCAACAAAATCAATTATATTTTCCATTGTAGAATCTACCTGAGCTGAGCTTCCGCATACTGCAGAAATTCCTATAACTATTGTCTGATGAATATCCTGCTCAGCTACTTCTGCAACAGATATATTAAATTTGTTCTTAAGCCTTTGAACAATACTTTTTACAACCATTCTTTTTTCTTTTAAAGAATGTACCCAGGAAGCTCTCAGTGTAATTTTCATAAGCAAAATCTTCATATGTTTCACCCATTCATTTATTTTTAGTTAAGCTTTGTATCGCTCTTAGTAGATATTATCCACTTAATTTCTATGCTTAGCTCTTTATCCTTAAGGCTAGCGCTTATTTGGTGTCCCATTTGCTCAACTAGCTGTTTTGTTATTGCAAGTCCTAAACCTGTACTCTTTTCCGTTCTTGTTTTATCTCCGGTAAAAAATCGTTCAAACAGGTGAGGAACATCCTCTTCTTTTAAATCCGGAGCATCATTAGTAAAAATATTACTTATATAGCCATCTTTTTGAGATAAAGTTACAGACATATTCTTACTGCTGTACTTGAGCATATTTTGTATCAGGTTAGAAAAGATTCTTCTTACAGCATTTTCATCGCTTATAACTAATTTTATATTTTCTTCAAGTTCCAAAGACGTATCAATGCCTTTGTTTAAAAAATCATTGTAGTAGGAAGCTGTTATGTCACAAATTATGTTATATAAATTTAAAGTCTTAAACTCAAACTTATATTCCTTAGCTTCAAGCCTAGACAAATCATAAAAGCCGCTAATCAACATCTGAAGTGCCTTTGAACGTTTCTTTACAATATCTATATACTGCTTTTTTTCCTCTTCCGGCAGGTTATCATCTTCTATAAGCTGGATATAGCCCATTATAGAAGTAAGAGGTGTTCTTAAATCATGAGATATGTTTGCAATTGCCTGCCTTAGCTCAAGATCCATTCTTTTGTATTCAGCCTCTACCTTTAGTTTTTCCTCTAATCCATTATTTATAGCTAAAGCTAGCTTTTTTATTAAATTATTCGCTGAGCCAATTAGTATTTTTGCATTAGTCTTTGTTGAATTAATACTATTCAATCTATCTGCTATATTGGAAACATTTTTTCTTAGAGAAAAGTATAGGGCAATGAATATGATTAAGCAAATCACTAGTATAATAATTATAAACCCCTCCATAAGCATCACCCTTTCTTTTTATTTTATTTCTTTTTTATTAAAGTATACAATACTTAATACAGTAAAGATAACAGTATATGCAAGGCCAATAAATGCAGCATAATAAAGTTCATTTGCTGTCATCTTTGGATCACTTAAAGCACCCAGCCTGTTTGTAATAAGATATCTCCTTAAATATTCGAATTTATCAGAAACAATATAAGCAAGTAACTGAAATATCTTAGAAGTCAAAAGGAATAACCCACCATAGACAAAGCTAAAAATCGTATTGCTGTTTATGGCCATGCCAAGGAAAGTTCCTATTGATACAGCACCAATCCATAAAGGTATTGCTGTTAATATTCTTTTTAAAACCATAGGAAGAACCTCTTTAACTCCCTGGTCAATTCCAAATAAAACTGCTGCACTTCCATAAAAAACACCAAATATAATAAAAGCTGCTATGAAGGATAATATTACCGAAACAATTAATTTTGATAATATAAGCTTATATCTTGGGACTCCAAAGGTTATTACGTTTCGCATTGTTTGATGCTTATTTTCTTCTGCTGTAACCATATCAATATATGGAACAATAATAAATACAGCGGCTGTGAGAACATAAAGACTGCTGCCTAAAAGCATAGAAAAATTTATTTGGGAAATATTATTGGCTTTACCTATTATAGTTACTGTTAGTGCAAGTGCCGCTACAAGTCCTGTAAAAACCCAAAAATACATACGATTAAAATTTCTATATAATTCGGCTCTAATATAATTAAGCATGTTTATTACCTCCAATCAAATCTATAAAGTAATTTTCAAGGTTTGCTCCTAATTGATTTAGAGAGTAAAGCTTAATACCGTTATTAATCATTGCCTCAGCTACAACTTCAGGCTTATTTATATAATCGTAAATTCTTATCTCATTTCCGTTTAACACTTCATATTTAGTAGAGCCAAGCTGCTTTTCAATCACTGCTGAAGCTTTTTCTGTACTGCTTACCTTTACAGAAACTGAGCTTCTGCATTTTTCCTCTAAGTCCTTAGCAGATATCTGTTCAATGAACCTGCCGTCATTAATAAAGCCAAAAGAAGTTGCCAGTTGAGCAAGCTCACTTAATATATGACTGGATATAATAATAGTAATATTTCTCTCTCTATTAAGCTTTAATAAAATATCTCGAAACTCCACTATCCCTGTTGGATCAAGTCCGTTTATAGGTTCATCTAAAATCAATAAATCCGGACTTGCCATTATAGCTAGGGCCAGCCCTAAACGCTGCTTCATTCCAAGTGAAAAGTTCTTGAACTTTTTATTTCCTGTGTTATCAAGTCCTACAATTTTTAATGTATCATCTATAACGTCTTTTTCTGCGATACCTCTTTGTATTCTATAGTACTCAAGATTTTTCCTTGCTGACAAATATGGAAAAAAGCTTGGAGTTTCTATAATGGAGCCTGTTCTCATTCTTGATTTATTTAATCCCTCATTCGAAGTCTCCTGAAAAAGCTCAATCTCTCCGCTTGTTGGCATAGTAAGACCAGTTATCATTCTAAGCAGTGTTGTTTTTCCTGCTCCATTTTTTCCTACTAGTCCAAATATTTCACCTTGTTTTATTTCTAAATCAGCATTATCAACAGCAAGATGACTGCGGTATTTTTTAGTTAAGTTCTTAGTGTTTATTACCGTGTTGGTCATTAATTTCAACCTCCCTTTCCTTGTACAATGTTATAATAGAACTTAATGTACAAGAAACCTTAAAGAAAACCTTAAGAAAGTATTAAGTTTTATCGCTTAATTTAAAACCAATTCCCCACACAGTGTGAATATATTCGCTGTCTTTATCTGCTTTAGCTATTTTTGAACGCAGATTACTTACATGAACATTTACAGTATTATCATCGCCAAGAAAATCATCCTTCCAGACATGCTCAAACAAATTTGCTTTTGTAAACACCTTATTAGGATAGGACATTAGTAATTCTAAAATAGAAAACTCTCTTGCTGTAAGTGAAAGAGGAATATCATTAACTTTAATCTCCATAGTTTCCTTGTCTAAAGCCATATTTTTATGCTTAAGAATGCTTTTTTCTTCCTTTGGTTTTGAAAATATCATAAACCGTCTTAATTGTGCTTCTACCCTTGCCTCAATCTCATTGACATCAAAGGGTTTAGCTACAAAATCATCAGCACCGAGCTTTAACACATCTATTTTTGTTTCTAGAAAGTCCTTTGCAGATATAACTATAATAGGCATCGTCTTTAACTTTCTTATGTATGCTATAAGTTCCTCTCCAGAAACCCCCGGAAGCATCAAATCAAGCAGTACAAGCTGAAAATCATACATCTCAAGACACATCTTAGCTTCAGTACCTGAATATGCTGCCCTTACATTGTAACCTTTTCTGCCTAGTATTCTGCAAAGAAGACTATTTATGTCTGCGTCATCTTCCACAACTAGAATATTTATATCAGTTTCCATAATAACCAAACCACCTTTATAAAGCTGATAAATAAACATTTTCAACTATAAATCTATACAGTACTAAAGTTCCGCTGTTTTCCAACTGTACAAATTAAGTTTAACCTAAAATATGCTATTTCTGCAATTACCTGAAGTGTTTTTATAAACTTTTCATCTTATTATTAACAAAGATAAAAATAGAGCAGAGATTAAATAACTTATTTATTCCCTACTCTATTTCATATTACTATATATTTTGTTTTTCATACATTGCTATTTGAAAGGCTGGCTTCATTCCAATGCTTTTATAAAGCTTATGTGCATTAGTAGGACTGTCTGCATCTACACTAAGCGCAACCTTGTAAATACTTCTCCTATAGCTTTCTTTCATAATTGTCTTAAGAAGGTTTCTTCCAATTCCATGCTTACGGGCACTGCGAGATACCCCTAACAGATCAACCCACATATATTCTCCTTCTATTTTTCCAATTAAAAAGCCTGCCAAATCTCCCTTGTAGTAGGCCATGTACCATAGATTAAAATCTCCGGCATCTTTTGTCTTATGATTCAGCCATTCTTCATAGGGCTTTGGCCGGTGGCTTCTTGCATCCTTAAACGCTTCACAATAAACCTTGTAGATAGATTTAAAATCCTCATTAGAACTCCACTTTTTTATAGTTACATCTTCTGGAAGGATAACCTCATCAGGCTCTTTATCAAGCTCGATACTCATTTGGCTGTATAAGCGCTTAAACTTATAACCTTGCTCTTCTAAAATATTCTTTGCAGCTTCATTTTCAGCAGGAATGACGTTATTAAATTCATAGGATATTTGTTTTTCCTTGTATTTTTCAATATATTCGTTAGCTCTCTCTTCAGTACATTTTACTAAAAGCGTCCCAACTCCTAGTCCTTTATACTCCGGATGAGTGAATACATAAGTATCCAGCCTTCCTTCACCCATTTCTTCCATAAATGCATGCCCAATTATTTTATCGTCCTCTGTCGTAACCACCCAGCTATTTGTTTCCATAGGTATTGATTCTAGTACCTCTTGCATATTGATTACAAATTCATCTGTTCCAAACTCATCTATATCACAGGCTGAAGCAATATTTTGTATATCCTGTATATGTTCCAAGCTAGCAGGACGCATTATTAACTTACCTTCATATTTTTTCATCATATCCCCCATCTCTATTTATCATTTTTCTGTGGGACACCATAACCTTAAGTCATTTTTAATTTCAAGATGCCCTACTCTATATATAGTTTATCTTGCGAAGAGAGGAGCCCACAATAGAAAAAACATTTCTATATTATTTTTTACACAAAAGGAGCTGTTATAAAACAACTCCTTGACTATTTATTCATATATAATTTTTTTAATAGTGTCTACCGAAAGAAAAAACTCTTCAGCTAAAGTCTTAATTGTATGCCCAGCTTTATACTTGTTTCGTATATTTTCATTCCTGTTCCTTATCTGCTCTCTACTACCGGAATTCTCTCCCCACTTCTTTCTCGTTTCCGGCCTTGATGGAATATAGATATATTCCCCTTGTATATATTTCTGAATTTCTATGATTAAATGCTCAGGCAATACTTTTTCAACTTTTACATATCTCATAAGCTCAGCTCCTTAAATTTTTAATTAAAATTAAGGCAGCAAAGCCTGCACATATGATTAAAGATTACTAAAGGCGACTAAAATTTGTGTCTCTGTGCAAATTGTCACCATTTTTCATACCTGCAGACTTTGCACAGAGCATATTGAGTTTTACATAATCTATGAAATTTCTAATCATATAATCACGCTCCAAGTATATTCTTTACTAAAGAATACCATATAGGTTTTAGCAGAATCAATAATTTTCTGTATTTATTATTTTCCAGCTTTTTTAATTAATTTATCATTATTAACTAATATATGAAGTTTAAGCATCATAAAATATTATACAAATAATTATATGCTTGGCAATATTTGTGGTGTGATGTATAATATGTACAAGTGTATATACATCATTCTGCTATTCTTTACACATTTATTTAAGTACTAAATATATAAATAGTGAGAGGAGAATTCTTATGTCAAAAAAAAGTATGTGGTCTTTTAAATTTTCTACTGCATCCCTTGTACTTATTCCAGCAGCTGTAGGCATCAATTATATTGGAAAGCTTATTGCCTCAGCTTTAAAGCTTCCTTTATGGCTTGATGCTATAGGAACATCTCTTGCAAGTATGCTTACCGGACCTGTTATAGGAGCCATTTCAGGAGCCGTTAACAATGTAATCTACGGTCTTACTGCAGATCCTGTATCCTTTGTTTATGCCCTTACAAGCATAGCTATAGGTATTGCAATCGGAGTTATGGCTTATAAAGGCTGGGTAGATAATATCGGCAAGGCAATTGTCACTGGTCTTGTAGTTGCATTGGTTTCAGCAATTGTATCTACACCTTTGAATATCGGCTTCTGGGGAGGACAAACAGGAAACCTTTGGGGAGATGCACTTTTTGCTACTCTTACAGGACATGGTTTTCCAACCTTTATAGCTTCTTTCTTAGATGAACTAGTAGTTGATCTTCCTGATAAGGTAGCTACCGTTATTATAGCCTTTTTAATATTTAAGGGTCTTCCTAAAAAGCTTACTCATTTATATAGTAACAATAGCGATATAGAAAAATTGTAAATTTCAAGGGGCTGTTGAAAAATAGCTCCTTTATTCTAGAAAAAAGGTGATAAATATGAAAACTTTAACCCTTTATCAGCAAAGAGATTCTTTAGTTCACAAGGTTGATCCTATAAGCAAACTCTATTACATAGCTGCTGCCATACTCATACCTATAATTCTGCCTAATATGAGCATAACCTTAACCTGCATGCTTGTAAGCATAGGTCTTCTTCTTCTTGGAAAAGTCTTTAAAAAAGTCATTCCTCTTGTAAGCTTTAGCTTTATTGTGCTGTTATCAATAATTATAATTCAAGGACTATTTAATAAAACTAACAAAACTGCTTTTCTTACTTTAGGATCTATTACCTTTTACAAAGAGGGACTTTTTTATGCTTTTAAGATTTGTATGAGGGTTATTAATATAATCTGCGCCTTTTCAATACTTATATTAACAACAAAACCTTCTGATCTTATCGAAGAGCTTGTTAGAAAAGGACTTTCTCCAAAAATAGGCTATGTATTGAGCTCAGTACTTCAGATTATTCCTCAGATGGTTTCAACTATGGATACAATTACTGATGCACAGCGCTCGAGAGGAATGGAGACCGAAGGAAAATTATTCGTGAGAATGAAGGCTTTTCTTCCTCTTATCGGTCCTGTGGTAATGAATTCTTTGATTTCTACGAGAGAAAGAGCTATGGCACTTGAAGTTAGAGGTTTTAACTCAAAGGTTAAAAAAAGCTTTTTAAATGATGAGTTCAAATTTAAACATGGTCTTTTAATAAGAGCAGTAATTATAGCCTTAATAGCTGCTGCAATACTTTGGAGGATTATAGCATGAAAAAGATAGTTGTAGAAAACTTAAAATACAGATATCCCTTAACTTCCGAGCTTGCCCTTAATGATATATCCTTTGAGGTCAACCAGGGAGAGTTTATAGGAGTTATAGGAGAAAATGGTGCGGGAAAATCCACATTGTGTCAAGCTCTAGTTGGTTTAGTTCCTCATTTCTATAAAGGTGCTTACGGAGGAAAAGTGCTTGTAGATAACATTGAGGTTGGCGAAAGCGATGTTAACACTTTATCGCTAAAGGTGGGCATAGTTTTTCAGAATCCCTTCACTCAGGTAACCGGCTCAAAGCTAACTGTTTATGAAGAAATTGCCTTTGGACTCGAAAATCTTGGATTGGATCAAAGTGAAATGAAAAATAGAATAGATTATTCCTTAAAGCTTCTTGATATCTATAAATACAAGGATAGAAATCCTTTTGATTTATCCGGTGGACAGATGCAGAGAATGGCTATAGCAAGCATAATAGCTATGAGACCCGAAGTTATCGTTCTTGACGAGCCCACTTCACAGCTTGATCCTCAAGGTTCTGAAGAAGTCTTTAAGGCGGTTCAGGCACTTAGCAGCGAAGGAATAACTGTAATTATGGTGGAACACAAAATAGAAAAGATAGCAAAATACTCAGACAGAGTTATGCTTTTAAATGAAGGTCAGCTAATAGACTTTGATATTCCTGGAAAGATATTTTCAAGAGAAGACCTAGAGTCTTATGGAGTTGAAGCCCCAGCCTTTACCAGAATATGCAGAGGACTTAATATAAAAAATGAAGCCACAGGACTTTATCCAATTACAATAGATGAGGCTTATGATTTGGTGGTGAAAAAGAATGAATAAAATTTCAGTTAAAGACCTTCACTTTTCTTACAAAGATTCTGAAGAAATACTTAGAGGCATATGTCTTGAATTTGATGAGAGAAGCACAGCTATAATAGGACAAAATGGCGCAGGCAAAACGACCTTCGTAAAGCTTTTAAAAGCTCTTTTAAGACCTATATCCGGAGATATATTAATAAATTCAATAAATACAAAGGATACTACTGCCGCAAAGCTTGCTAAGCATATAGGCCTTGTTTTTCAAAATCCTAATGATCAGATATTTAAAAACAAGGTTATTGATGAAGTAATGTTTGGTCCGTTAAACATAGGCATGGATAAAGATAAAGCAAGGATAAATTGTGAGTATGCTCTTAAAGAAGTAGGGCTTTTTGATAAGCTTAATGAAAATCCGTATGATTTAGGTCTTTCAGAAAGAAAGCTAATCAGCATAGCTTCAATATTAGCTATGGATACAGATATAATAATCTTTGATGAACCTACAATTGCTCAAGACTATTTAGGAAAAGAAAAAATAAAGCAAATAATAAAAAAGCTAAGATCGCAAGGTAAACTTGTAATAACAATAATCCATGATATGGACTTTGTAGCCGAAACCTTTGAAAGAACTATAGTGCTAAATGACGGCTCAGTACTTCTTGATGGAAATACAAGAGAGGTTTATTCTCATGCTGACATACTTAGAAAAGCATATCTTGAGCCTCCTCATGTAACTCAGCTGTGTCAAAAGCTTGGATTTGAGGATACTTTTCTAGCTGTAGAGGAGTTTATAGAATATAAAAAGTCCTTAGGAAACTAAAAGAGAGTGCTTGCATGTAAAGCACTCTCTTAACCTTATAGCTGTAAGCTTTATGTTTATATAAGGTATAATTTTTTCATCCATATTCAACTTGCCGCGATAACTTCTTATCTTCTTATCTTCTTATCGCGATATCTTCTTTTCTAGTTAAATATATAAATATTTCTATATTATTGTTAAATATAATTTAGTCAGTTTCTTGAGATTTTACAACATCAAGCATTGCTTTTATATTATCAAATTTAGTCTTAGGTCCGATGCCGCAGGCCGGCGATAATATGTTTACTCCTGAATCCAGACAGTTTAACGCCTGTACCTTTATACTTTCTCTAGTACCATTTTCAAGAGTAAAGGTACTTACATTTCCCATGACAGCTTTATTACTTACATTTTCGCAAACTTCTCTTACACTCGTGATGGAATCAAAGCTTATGGCATCACTGTTTAGAGCATTAAGTTCTTCATAAATGCTCTTAAGTCTCCCGCATATATGAATTATTATTCCGATGTCTGCATATTCCTTTAAAGCATCAGCAATTTTATTTAAATAAGGAACAGCAAACTTTCTAAAGCTTGCAGGCCCTAGTATTTCACCTGTTGCACTAGGATCAGAAATGGCAAGCACATTTGCTCCTGCCATAAGCTGAGCTTTTCCAAACTCAATTAGATTTTCTGTTACAAATTCCATAAGCTTATGTGCCTCAGAAGGCTTTCTTATAATCTCTTTATAAAAAATTACCGGTTCCATAAGTGAAGCTGCAAGGCTTATCGGTCCTGTAAGGTTAGCTACTATAGGAACCTCATTATTTTTTTCCTTAAGTATTTTAATAGCATCGATTACTGTTTTAACTCTTCCCTCATCAATTTTTAATTTCTTTAACTTCGTCCATTCGCTTACTGAGTTTATTACATACTTTGTTACTCTAGGCTCATTTATCTTTGTACCCAGAAAAACTTCAGCTCCCATAGCTTCTGCTTCAGCAGTCATGCAAAAGGGCACTCCAAAATTTTCAAAGCCTCCGTTCTCACAAACTCCCGATGAAAGCTCAGCCATTAGCCTTGCATCCCTATGTGCTTCCGGCCACTTGCAGCCTGTTATATCCATAATATCCTGGACAATCATATTCATCATGCCGCCGGGACAAATACAGGGCGGTCTATCTACCTTCTCTCTTAAAAGAGCAAGTTTTAATCTTTCCTTAGGGGTCAACAATTTAGCCACCTTCATTCCTTTAGTTTTCCATCATTTTATGAAGCTTCTCTGCATCTATCGGATAACCTATTTCTCTTACTGTATCCATCATAACTTGTATATTTTCAAGAGGAGTCTCCACAGGCAGGCTGCAGCCTGACATAATTGTATAACCTTTAGGGTTGTCATATCCATCTATAACACATTGTATGACAGAATTTCTTACCTCTTTGAAGGTACCTGCATACATAACATTTGATGGGTCTACATTGCCTAAAATCTTCATTTTATCCCCTATAGTTTCTTTGCAGGCTTTAAGGCTCACTACGTTATCCATACTGAAGCCCGAAACACCAATAGAAGCCATCTCTCCGATATCAGGCCATATCTTTTCAGTCTTTCCGCATATGTGAAGTACAGTTGCCTTGCCTTTTGATTTTATGAATTCTACAAGCCTTCTTAAGTAAGGTGCACAGAATATCCTAAAGTGCTTTGGATTTATTATTGTGCAAGAAGCTAGAGGTTCTGATATAGTTGGAGTTAATCCTAATTCTATAGCTACCTTGGCATACTCTATACATGTCTGAAGTGAAAGTTCACACAGCTTGTGCACAGCTTCAGGATCTTTAAATAAAAGCTTTGTCATTTTTTCTACACCTGCAAGAAAGAAGGCATTTGAAAATGGTCCTACTATTCCTGCTGAGCAGGGAACTTCCTGTCCTATTTCATCAATCAGATACTTCATCGCATCAATAAATACGGGAAGTCTGCCATCCTTATAAGGATTAGCTACCTTAAGTTTGTCTATATCTTTTACATCTTCTATTGCAGCCTTTAAAAGGTCTGCGGTATTATCCTCAGGTAAAATAAGCTCTGAGCCCATTGCTTCTGCCCAAACATATAAATCCGTAAATACTCTAACTCCGTCCATTCCAAATCTTTTGTAAGCAGAAATCTGGGCATCTGCTATAGCCTTGCCGCTAATATTAAAATCAGAAATTTTGCAGCCATGTATACGGGCAACCCCGTTTGCAATGTTAGGGTTACAAGGCAGCCTATCAATTGGCTTACCCTTTCCCAAGGCTATAGCTCTTTCCATTGGAGTCATTTGATCCTTCATTACATTACGCCCCCTGAACTAGAGTTTTTGCACGCTTAGCAGCCTTTGAGGCATCTGTAGTATAAATATCTGCGCCTATCTTATCAGCAAAGCTTTGCGATATAGGTCCCCCGCCTATCATAACTTTTATCTTGTCTCTTAATTTCTCTTCTTCAAGTATTCTTATTACCTCTGCCATTCCATCCATAGTAGTTGTCATAAGAGTTGATAAGGCTATTATGTCAGCACCAATTTCTTTTGCTTTTTCTACAAAAGCTGCTGGTGGCACATCTCTTCCTAAATCTACTACTTCAAAGCCCTCTGTTTCCATCATAATCTTAACAAGATTTTTTCCGATATCATGGGTGTCTCCTTGAACTACTCCTATAACAACCTTATGCTTATCTTCAGTTTCGGACTTTCCAAGGTGTGGTTTTAAAACCTCAATACCTGAATACATTGCATCTGAGCACATTAAAAGCTCAGGAATGTAGTATTCACCTTCTTCATAAAGCTGTCCGGCTCTATTCATTCCATCAGACAGCCCCTTTTCAATTCCCTCATAAGCGCTAATTTCTTTTTCTATGCACAACTTAGCTAGTTCAACGGTTTTTTCCTCATCCATATCCACTACTGAATCAGATAATTCCCTTAAAAGATTTTCCTTTACATCACTCATTTTTTATCTCCCCTTCTATATTAATTCTATTTTCCAAACAACAGGTTTTTTCATTTTCAAAGTTGTCCTTTTTAAGCAGTTATGGCCGATAAGTTTTACATCTTTTCTTAACTCGGTAATTAACTTCAAAGCATCACCATAGGTCATATCTTTATCTATTTCAATCGGAGTAGACTTTATAAATCCAGATTTGTTCAATGAAGTCGAGGTTACTCCGCAAATATGAACAAAGGCTTTTCCTAATCTGCCTTCTATCTTCTTTAGCACCTCATAGCTGTACCTTCCGCAAAAATCCTTGTACATCTTCGGCCCAAGTATATCAATGTTTCCGGCAGAATCTCCATAAGATATTATCTTTGCTCCTCTTTTTAAGCCATCTTCTGCATACTGGACTATGCTTTCACATATAACCTCCATAAAAGCTTCTACTGCTGCCCTGTCTTTCCTTACAGCCTTATAAAATAGTACCGGATCAATTAAAGAAGACATTATAGTAAAAGGCCCTTGAACATTTAATGCGACTTCTTCTCCTTCGCTGCTTAATTTTTCTATGGCTTTTAGCACTTCGCTAATTCTTCCTGTTGAAAAATCAATTGGTTTAATGTTTTTTGAATTCTCAATACTTTTATACGCATATTCTCCAACTCTAGGTCCTATTTTTTCATCTCCAAGCTTTATATCTGCTCCCAAAGCCTCAGCTTCTACAGTAAGACAGAAGGGAACCCTTGAAATAGAATCCTTGTGGTAGTTCTTTAAAGCCTTTGTAAGTATTGAAATTTTATCAGCTTTTGTATGTGCTTCAGGAAACGTAATGCCTGTTTCATTAGCAACACTCTCCGGTATTTCTTCAAACTTGTCTAATGTACATTTAAAATTAATCTGGTTTTCCATTAATCTACCCCCGCAAATTTTAAAAAGAAAACTTTAATATATAAATAAGCTCCCCAATAATGATGCTGACTGCCTGCACAAGGAGCATTATTTTAAATGCTTTCTTCACAGATAACTCTTTAAAAATAATCAATATTCCAAAACCGGTATTAGCGCATAACCCTGCGACTAAAGGCCCAAGACCCACAGCGCCTTTTATAAAGCCTTCTGCCAGCACCACAGAAGATAAACAGCTTGGAATCATACCTATTAAGCTTGCATATACAGGCTGCAGATAGGAGTTCTTTCCTAAAAGCTTATAAAGTCCATCTTCTCCTATCTTCTCCATTCCTAGATTGATAAGAAATACTGTAATAATCAAGAATATAAAAATTTTCAGAGTAAATTTTATATTTCTAGTTATTATACTTTTCCCATCTTTGCATTTGCTGCAATCACAGGATATATCATATAGCTTAAATCTATTTCTTTTTTCTTTTATAAAAACATTGATCAAATATCCAAAGATCATGCCTATTATTACTTTTAAAATTATAAGCTTAAGCATAAAAGGCAGCTTTTCCGGGTGAGCTCCTATAATAATAAGTGCTTCATCTGAACTGGATAAAAATACTGCTACAAGCATTCCTATGCTTATTAGGCCACCGCTGTATAACTTGGCCATAGCTACGGGTATGCCGCATTGAGGTATCACACCAAGAACAGCCCCACCTATACAGTCATATTTTGAAAGCTTTTCTATCAAGCGATTATCCTTATTTACCACATTCACTAGGTAGTCTACAAGAATAAAGGCTATAAATAATATAGGAAGAGTTTTTGATACATCTTTTATACTGTCTATTAGTATATCTACCACTTAAAAAACCCTCCAATCTTTGTCTGAAAAAGCTCTTTTATCTTTTTATCCTCTAAGTTTTTTCCTATTATGCAAAGCTTGCCTGTAGAATCAAATTTGCTTTTATATATTTCAAAGTACCCGTTTGCATAGCTGAATTCTAGTCCAAATCCTTTTCCCTTTAAAAATCCTTTTGCTCTTATAACCACACCGAATTCAGGTTCCTTCAGTCTGTTCAGTGCTTCAGCAAGAGACTCTTCATTAAATTTTTTTGAGGCCTTAATGGCCAATGCATCAAACTGATTATCACTGCAGGGCTTATATTCTGTATAAAACAAGTCATCAAAATCTATATTTAAATCTAAATCTAAGAGGGATTTTATTTCTTCCTGAGTCAGTTTACTCCAATTATCTGTTATTATCGGAGCCTTTAAGTTTATCTCTCTTAAAGATGCAATAATTTCATCTATTAGTTTGGAATCTACCAGCTGACTTTTGCTGATCATTAATGTTCCGGCATTTATTATTTGATCTTCAAAAAACTCACCAAATACATCTCTCTGCTCCAGATAGCTTATTCCGTCTATAACAGTAATAATTGAATTAATCTCACATATATCTTTAAACTGTTCAAGTTTTAAAACTTCTATTATTTCGCTTAAAATACTTATCCCTGTGGGTTCAATTATTACTCTTTCCGGTTTATACTCACAAAGCACCTTTTCAAATAAGGTTACAAAGTCTTTTTTCATGATACAGCAGATACATCCACTAGTTATCTCAACAACATCGAAACCGTCTTTTTCAACTATATCTCCATCTATGCCTATATCTCCGAATTCATTTTCTATAAGCACAACCTTTTCATCCTTATAGGCAGTAAGAAGCTTCTTTATTAAAGTAGTTTTTCCTGCACCTAAGAAGCCCGATACTATATCTACCTTTATCATATTTTTCTCCCTTCAAAGAATCAGTACTTGATTAAAAGCTTATTTCCTTTACAAAGTAATCCTGAAATTCCTGTTTTACAGAAAGCTCTACTACCTTCATATTTTCTTTGATTTTGCTCATTTCTTTAAGCTTTTGTTCATTGATAAGGGCAAGCCTTGCTCCTTCAACAGATGAGTTCCCCACGAAATTAATTTCCCCTTTGAAGCCCTGTGGGATAAGTCCAATAGTTTTTATACTTTCAGAATTTAAATGATAGCCAAAGGCTCCTGCTATAACAGCCTCTTCTATAGATTCAATATCAATGTTTAATTCCTTGAGTAGCATAATAATTCCTGAGGCTATTGCTGCTTTTGCAAGCTGTATTTGTCTTATGTCATTTTGAGATATATAAATTTCCTCAGTTATATAAAACTTTTTATCTACAAGTCTGAAGGCTAATTTTTCAGGAAGATTTTTATTAAATCTACCGCTTTTTAAAATTATATTTCTATTTATTAAACTTGCTGCAATATCTAGAAGCCCGCTTCCGCAAATACCTCTTGCCTCTTTATCTCCTATTGTTGTAAAGGCTATATTATATTCTTCATCTATGTTAAAGCTGTCAATTGCACCGGCTTCAGCTCTTAGGCCGCAGGAAATATTCATGCCCTCAAGGGCAGGTCCTGCTGCTGTAGAAGAAGCAGCCATCCTTCCATCCTTAATTACAACTATTTCGCCATTTGTACCGATATCGATAAATAATGATGGTTTTATTTTGTTCTGAAAATCAACAGCCACTATTCCGGATAAAATATCAGAACCTACATAAGCCGAGGCAGAAGGCAGAAGCGTTATAGTTCCTTCGTTCCTTATATCAATCCCCAGTTCCTCAGCTTTAAAATCCTTTTTATCTAAAAAGACAGCTTTATAAGGTGCCTTTGCAATAGTTTCAGGGCTTACCCCTAAAAACAAATGAAGCATTGTAGTGTTTGCCGAGATCACAACTTTATAGATATTTTTCAGGTTATAGCCTTTATGAGCAACCTTTCTTAGCATATTACTGATCTTGTCTCTTATACATTTGCTCAAGATCTCCAAACCCTTTTCTTCCTTTATGGCATAAGTTATTCTTGATAAAACGTCCCCGCCATACTCAGTTTGCGGATTTAAATCAGATATCCTATCCAAAACCTTGCCGTTTTCTAAATCAACAAGGTAAACAGAAATACCAGTCGTTCCTATATCTACGGCTGCCCCTAATGCTCCTTTTTCAGCACAGTCAGCTTTTACTTCAATTGAATAGCCTCTATTTATTGTTTTTAAGTTTTCTCCTGCACTGATAAACTTGACCTCAACATCTCCTAAAATCTTAGCCATACATGCAAGCCTTGTATCAGGCTCTTTTGTATGTTTTTCTTCTTCCTCTGATTTTGAAGAAAGCTTTCCATAAGCTTTAACCTTACACTTGCCGCATAGACCTGTGCAGCTGCAGGGAGTTTCAGCTTTTAAGCCGGCCTTTCTAATACAATCTATGAGCCTTGTTCCCTCTACAGCTTCAATAATAATGTTTTCATCTATAAACCTGACTTCTGCCATAAAATCACTTCCTCTGCCAGCCGTCTTTTTAAAGCATCTCTATAAAGGCAGCAATTCTGGTATTTAATTGTCCAACATCTGTCTGTGAATAATCAGTTTCTATATTCATATATGGAATTTGTTTTTCCTCATTTACAAATCTTCTAATCTTATAGGATTCAACAGCAAAGGTATGACAGGCTTGCAGTATAACATCTATAACCCCGTCTACCTTGTAGTCATCTATAAGCTCCGAGAGAAGATTTATCCTGTTATCATTTGGGCTCATGCAGGAACAGCCTATATTTAAATATTTTTCTGTTATTGCATCTATAGGATTTTTGTCTTCCTCAACCAGTCTGCTAATTTCTTTTATACCTGAACAGTTTTCATAGCAAACGACCACACCGCCGTTTTCTTCTATGGCTCTTATTACCTTTTCTGTAGCATCTCCCATTGGACAGCCTGTTATTAGTATTCTCTTAGCATCCTTAGATACTTTTCTCTTTCCTTCTTCATATTCTCTCTTAGCTTTATCTACTAAATCCCTTAGATCTTTTATTTCCGCTTCCTTATCCCACTTAAAGGACGCTCCACTCAATACCTTGTACATTTCAAATCCTGTTATAGGCGGCGGACACATTTTACCCAGCTCATAAAATTCTTTTAGAGCCAGTCTTTCTCTATTTCGAAGCCTAATAGATTCCATAAGCTTTTCTTCTGTTATTTCTACATTGAATTCCTTCTCCAGCTTCTCTTTTAGACTAATTATTTCATTTCTCCAAAGTCTGTAGGCATCTTCGCCCTTATTTGTCTGAGGAAGCTGCATAACATGCACATTTTTTATTTCACCTAAAAATTCGTACATCTTCTTTTTTCCGTCACAAGTTGTTTCTCCAACAATCATATCTGAGAAATAAAAGTATGGGCACTTGTCTGTAATAGCAAAGCCGTAGCTGGACTTTATTAAGGGGCAAAGATTTCTTGGAAGGTACTGCTCTGCCTCTGAAATAGGCTCATCACTTTTTGCGCAAAGAGAAACAGGTGCTGCACCTGAAGCATGTATAACCTCCCAAGGAGTAAAAGTACAAAAGGTGCCAACAACCTTTTTTCCCTCATCCTTTAAATTCTTAATTGTTATAAATCCATTTTTTCTGGATTCGCTGAAATCATCAAATATCTCAGGTAAATTATTCATATATAATACTCCCTCATATCTTAATTATTTTCTTGATATTCATACAGCCCGTAGCTTCTTGCTACATCCATCATAGCCTGGACATACTCAAAAGGTGCTTTAGGTGATATATCGCAGCCAGTTGATAAAATATATAGGCCCTTGTAATCTCTCATAAGGTCGATATATCGTTTACAAACCTCCTGAATTTTCTCTACAGGTCCATGCAGCATTTCATCTGTTGTATCAACATTTCCAACAATAGCTGCTCTTCCCGCTACAACTTCCTTAACCACCTTCAAGTCCACTTTATCAATACTTATAGTATCTGCACCTGTTTCAACCATAAGTTCCAAAATCTTTTCTGATTTTCCGCATATATGAAGCGCAGCCCCACTATTAAAGCTATGAATATAGTCAACCAGCTCCTTAATATATGGAAAGGCAAATTGCTTAAACATTTTAGGACTTATTACGCTTGCAGAAGCTATAGGGTCTGCAATGGCACCTATATCTGCTCCATGCTCAACTATAGTTTTTATGTGTCTTTTTATATTATCTGTTGATTTTCTCAAAAGCTCATGACAAAGCTCTGGATCTGCGTACATATCTCTTGCAAAAGCTTCTGTACCTCTTAAAGTTGCTGCTGTGGTAACAGGTCCTGATACAGATATTGAAATAGGTACTTCATGTCCTATCTCCTCGTTTACTATTTTAAATGCCTTGTAAAAAACCCACAGCTTTCCATCCTTTTCAGGATCTATATCCTTAACCTTGCTCAGATCTCCTCTTGACTTAACTAATGGTTCAATGCAGTTAGCAGCATCATCTTCCGGATAATCAAGCTTAGCTCCCATAGCTTCTGCGAGGACTGAACAGTTTGTGCTTAATCCTACTGAATCATACTTAAATCTTTTATAAGCAGCTATATGGGACTGCGCCATTACTTCAGGGTCCAGCTGAAATTCCTTTATAGTTTTCCCTATTAAATAAGCCGCGCTTATTGCCACCATTGGCAGGCATACTATTCTATCCATCGGTTTGCCTTCTGAAAATGCCTTGGACCTCTCTCTAGGAGTTAGTATATCTTCTCTTATATCCATCTTCTTTCCTCACTATATGCGCAATTATTTATATGATTTTATTGTCCAACTAAATTGTAGATGGGCATGAAATCTTGAGCAACAACTATTGATATTTTTAATACTTGAATCTCTGACTATTTGTATTTTTAGTATTTACAAGTAAAATAGCTCATGGTAAAATATAACAAAGTGAGTGTACCTAGTTTTATTAAGCGGTACAGGGGCTTATCCTACACGCAGAACTAAACCCTGCGGAGTCACTAATCTATAAACATTACTGAAACTTAAATTATATGAAATTAAACAGAAAAGTTAACTTTTTTTATTTCATATAATTCATAGCTAAAGTTTGTTTATAAGATTTGACTTCGCAGGGTTTTTATTTTTATAAGAAAGAAGGTGCCACCTTGAGTATTCAAAAAAACATTAAACTTTATTACATTTATTCAACCTTTGCAGAGCTTTTAATTCTAGGACCTATACTAGTATTATTTCTAACTGCTAAGGGGCTAACCTTTACAGAAATAATGCTGCTGCAGTCTATTTCATCTATATCAGTATTTTTCTTTGAGGTTCCAACAGGAGCTGCAGCAGATAAATTAGGGAGAAAATACAGCATACTTATAGGTGCCTTTCTCTGGGCTGTAGGACTGCTTTTATATGTAGTAGGAAAGGGATTCTTAGTTTTTGCTCTTTCAGAAATCACCTTCAGCCTTGGTTCCGCCTTTAAGTCTGGTGCTGACAGCGCTTTAATTTATGATTCATTAAAGATACTTGATAGAGAAAAGGAGTATCCAAAGATTGAGGGCAAAGCTCGTTCCTACTCTTTATATGCTCAGGCTGTTGGATCAGTGCTGTCAAGCTTCCTATATGAAAAGAATATAAATCTTCCTATGATTGTCTCAATTTTGTTCATGCTTATAACCATTGCTGTAACCTTTATGTTTAAGGAACCGGATGTTGAAGGCAAGGAAGGAAAATACGGAGCAAATTACTTTAATCAAATAAAGGAAAGCGGAAAATATATTTTAAGTCATGATAAGCTTAAAGCTATAGTTTTTTTCTCCATGATATTTTTTATTTTTTACAGAACAGGTTTCTGGTACTACCAGCCTTATATGGAGGGGGTTAATATACCGGTAAAGTACTTTGGCGCTATTTTCTTTATTTTTAATATTACTGCTGCCTTTATTTCAAAGAGAAGTTCTTATATTATGGAAAAGACAAAACCTAAGACATTGACTTTTATGTCTTTTCTAATGATAATATCCTTTTTAATGCTCGGCACTATCAGAGTTTGGCCTGGAGTCTTTGCAATACTTCTTCAGCAGGTTTCAAGGGGAATCTATAGGCCTGTTACAACAAAATATATGAATAAGCATATACCTTCCGATAAGCGTGCTACAATTTTATCCTTCCAGAGTCTTGCAACAAACTTAGCCGTTGCAGCAGCTTTTCCATTAATGGGTATCTTAAAAGACCACAGCGACATATTCACTACTCATTTAATTTTAACTTTTTCAATGCTTGTTTTAACACTTATAAGCATTAAATATATGAATGGAAAACTTGGAGTAAGAAAGAACTGACACAAAATTATGTGTCAGTTTCTTTATATTAGTGGTATCGAATTTTCGTTACTTTATCTCTATTTATAGTATATAATGTGATATAGGCGTATAATTTGTAAAAACTTACTTTTGAAGAATACTTAATAATAAAATTATTGGAACCGATACTCCCATAGAAGGTTCAATTATACAAATTGCAGATGCCTCTCTGCTATAACCATTAAAAGTATTTATAAGAAAAGCTTATCTTTAGAAGAGGCTCTGCTTGAACTTAAAAAGAGCAGCGGCTAACAGTTTAAATTAGACTATATCAAAATCACTTAACTCTGGCTGTTTTTCTTCAAGCCAATATTTCGAGCAGTCATCTAACCTTCCTAAAAAACCTTTATTGAATAATTCTCTTCTTATAAGGCATCTGTCATTGAAAGTATGTGATTTATCCAATATTTCATTAATTTCTTTTTCAGTATAAATAACTTCTTTTTCAAACTTTGAAGCAAGAAACATCAAAGACAATATCTTATATTTCTTCTTTGATGGGTATAATTTCAGCCTGCCAGCATCATCTAAATAGTTTCTAAGTTCTAATTCTAAATCCATATATATCCTCTCCTATTTTTTAACCCAATAATATTTACAGTCAGTTGTACGTTCCATAAAGCCATATTCTATAAGGTATCTTCTTATTGTAGCAAAATCCTCATAAACAGACTTTAATATAGTATTAAGTTCTTTTTCGCTATATCTTTTTTCTTTTTCAAACTGTTCCGTTATTTTTTTAAGAACAATTATCTTCTTTTTTTCCTTTGCAGGGAATGTTGATAGTTTCAGCGGACTTACTGATGAAAACATGCTTGTCAGAACCTGCTCTTCCTCAGCTTTTGTGGTGAAATATCTATCATCCACCATTGTCGCACCATAATGGATATCCACTATTTCATCCCTATTTTCTTGAATACTTCTATTAATTTCTGAACCTTGAAAAGCAAGCTCATAAATGGCAAGATAGAGCTTAGCTTGTTTTGCTCTTTCCCTAAAAGTAAACTTCTGATGGCGAACAGTCGATGCAGCAACTCCCATCTTTTTTGCAATTTCATTATCAGTCATTCCAGAATAAATCATACTAAGAAGCTCCCTTTGATTTTCAGTAATCCCAGTAAATTTTTTATCATAAGACATAAGAAGCTCAAGTAATTCCGAATGTTCCTTCTGTATATGAATCTTAGTCATCTTCTCTGCATCAAAGTATCTGTCATCATTTTTAAAGATTTCACCTTTTTCAAATTCTCTGCCGCAAAAGTTACATATATATTTTTCAAATTTACTGTCAAATGTATATCCGCTTTTTATTTCATCAATATTTAATATAGTAAGTTTATCAATCATATAACTCTCCTTAAAGTTTACTATTATTATAAACTTATAATAATATTGTTTATTATTATTGTCAACCTATTTTCAGAATATTATTTCTTTACACTCTGATAATTTTAAAATAGCAATCTTTAATAAATGAGCAAGAAATGACAGGATTTATTAAACAAACTAAGCTATAATAAAGAAAAGAATTCAGATTAGGTAGGTAGATTAATATGAATTATGACGCTTGCATAAAAAAATCTATTGAGTTTATTGAAGACAATCTTGATAAAAAAATAGAACTTGAAGACTTGGCAGACAAAGCATTTCTATCAAAGTTTCATTTTCACAGAAAATTTCATTCGGCCACTGGTGAACCTGTAGCCGAATACATAAGAAAAAAGAGACTTTATAAAGCTTCAGAAGATCTTATTTATACAGATGAAAAGATTATAGATATAGCCTTAAAATACCATTTTGGCTCTCAAGAAGCTTTTACTAAGGCTTTTAAAAAACTTTATGGACTTCCTCCAAGAGAGTTTAGGAAAAATAGAAATCATATAACTATAATGCCTTCAGCCTCAAAATCTAGTATTAAGCTTTCTATGGCGGCATAATATTCATTAAAATTTTTAAGAGGTGATTAATATGAGTTATGTACCTGTTGTTATTGAACAGACAAATTTAGGTGAGCGCTCTTATGACATATATTCAAGACTGCTTAAGGATAGAATAATTATGCTAAATGGCGAGGTAACAGATGACACAGCCAGTATAATTGTAGCGCAGCTGCTTTTTCTTGAATCAGCAGATCCCGAAGCAGACATCAGCTTTTATATTAATAGTCCTGGAGGTTCCATTACTGCAGGACTTGCAATCTACGATACAATGAGAGCTGTAAAACCGGACGTATCCACAATATGCGTCGGACTTGCAGCAAGCATGGGATCATTCTTGCTTACAGCCGGCACCCCAGGCAAAAGGTATGCTCTTCCAAACAGTGAAATTCTAATACATCAACCTTCAGTATATGGAGGTTTTCAAGGACAGGCTACTGATATTAAAATTCACACTGAGCATCTCCTAAGAGTTAAAAATAAGTTAAATAAAATATACAGTGAAATCACTGGACAACCGTTAGAAAAAATAGAAAATGATATGGAAAGGGATTTTTATATGTCTGCTGAAGAAGCTATAGAATATGGCTTAATTGATAAAATTATATAAAATATAGGGGATGTCACAAAACAGCTTAAATCTGCCGCGTGTTATTTGAATTCTTGGAAACTTTCGTTGCGCAGATAAGACTAATAATTAAAAAAATTATAAAGCCTAAATCTTATAAACTCGCTTTGCTCAAACAATATAAGATTTTTAACGGCTTTATAATTTTTTTAATTAAAGTCTTATTGTTGCTCGCTCAAATGTTCCTACGTATTCTAATAACACGCTAGATTTAGATGTTTTACAGCAGCCCATATCTATCAATTAGGTAATTATCATACACTTAAATCTCGCTTAGCATAAAAGAAATATGCTGATACCAAAAATGCAGCTACAAGTAAAATAGAGAGGATAGTTACACCTATGCTTAGACCATTTCCCTTAACGATATTTTCATAGCTGAAATATTTAAATGGTGAAAGTATATTCAGTACATTTACACTATCAGTCAGATCAGTTATCTTTGATATTACATACGAACCAAACAATATTCCGGTTGTGATAGAGCTTGATACTTTTGACCTTCTCATAATAGCGGAAATAAAAATACCAAGTGACAAAAAGATTAACTGAACAATAAACATGCTTAAAAGAAACATCATAACTTCTCCCGAAATGTCTTTTCCCTTATTATAGGCTGCAACCATAGCTATGGATGAAAGCAAAGTAACTAAATTGATAACTATAATATTTATCAAAGCTGCAAAAAGTTTTGAAGTTACAATAGTTGCTCTGGATATCGGCTTAGCCATCAAAAACTCCGCCGTCTTGTCTCGCTCTTCTTTTGATATTATTCCGCTTCCGAGCAATGCAGCATGAATAGCCGCTGTAAGTGCAAGATAAGGAAATAAAAATGCAAAAAAACCGCTCATGGTTGTGACGTCAAAAGCTCCAAATCCCAACAGTGCCTTCATGGTATGAGGCATTTTATTAAAAACCTCATTGTTAGCACCTGAGGAATACGCCGTGTATTTTCCCATGCCGCTAAGAATAAAAAGAAACATGCATATGCTCCATATAATTAAAGCTTTACGATTAGCCCTTAATTCTCTAATAAAAACATTCATAATCAACCCTCCTGTATTCCTTATACTGTACTTGAAGATTATCAATCTTCAAGCCTCCTGTATTCCTTATACTGTACTTGAAGATTATCAATCTTCAAGTCTCCTGTATTCTTTATTAAACTCAAAAGCATATTAGTTAACGGCATGTATATCCTTTTTGTTATAAATAATATAACTAGCCGCTACTGCAATCACTATAATTGCCGCACCTGCAACCAAGTATTGAGTTTCATAGCTTGCATTTTTTATAATATATGTTATATCGAAGTATTTAAAAGGAGATATAAAACGAGTAAGTTCATTATTTTTTTCGGTAGCTATCAGTGCTCCAACCATATACGTGCCGAAGACAACACCAAGCGAAATTGGAAGTACAGATTTAAGCTTGTTAAAAAATACTGAAACAACAACACCAATTGCTAGAAAAATTAATTGAGTAAAAAATAGAGTAAGGTTTATCATGAAAAATATCTTTCCGCTATAATCTGCTGACTTAACGCTGTTGGCTATCAAAGACGATACTCCTAAAAAAACTATATCAGTAGCTAGCAGAGTTGTAAAAGCAGCTAAAAGTTTCGCAGTTACTATAGTTGAACGTGATACTGGTTTAACTAAAAGAAAATCTGCTGTTCTCTCTCTTGATTCCTTTGAAATAATAGAAGTTCCGAGGTTCATAGCCTGAATAGCTGCACAAAGAATAATAAAAGAAAAAATCATAGAGTAAAAACCTAATATTGATATAATATAATCAAGATTTATTCCCAGCATTGCTCTAACTGATGGAGAATATCCGCCTAACAGCTTTTTGAAATCTTCAGCTTCACTTACCATGCTTGGATATATAGAAAGAAAAAGTGCAGCTAAGGCGATTATTGAACACGTCCATATAAAGGTTGATTTTCTCAGTGCTTTAAGTTCAAATAAAAAGATGTTCATATAACTATTCCTCCTTTTAGTCGGAAACACTGAGTAATTTAAAACTCTCGCTCCGCTCAAAAATTACTCGTAAAAGTCCATTTAGGACTTTTACCTCCTTTTAGTCGGAAGCACTGAGCAATTAAAAATTACTCGCTCCCGCTCGCTAATTGCTCGTTAAAGGTCATTTAGACCTTTAACCTCCTTTGCATAGTAATGCATGAAGATTTCTTCAAGATCAGGCTCGTCTATGGATATATTTCTAAGTTCAATCTCAGTAATTTTTTTCATAATGGAGTTTATATTTCCCTTAAATATAAAACTGGCTGTGTTTTCCTTGCACTCAAAATCACTCACTCCTTTAATATTAAGAGCTTCTCTGGTAATATTCGATTTAGCTTCTATGCTTATCCTCTTATAATTATTTTCCTGAAGAGTGCTCATTTTTTCAGTTTTAATAATTCTGCCATCTTTAATAAAGGCTACTCTGCTGCACATTTTCTGAACTTCACTTAAGATGTGGGAAGAGAAAAATACTGTAGCTCCCTTTTTATTTTCCTGATCAATTAAGTCGAAAAACTTTTGCTGCATTAATGGATCTAGACCACTTGTAGGTTCGTCCAGGATAATCAGTTTTGGCTCATGAAGCAGCCCTTGTACTATACCAACTTTCTTTTTATTTCCGAAAGAAAGATCATCAATTTTCTTTTTCAAATCTAAGTCCATCATCTCAGCAAGTTCATTTATTCTCTTTGTGCAATCTTTTTTATAAAAGCTTGCTGAATACTTCAGCAAATCAATTACCCTCATATTGTCATAATAAAATACCTCTGAAGGCAAATAACCAAGTTCCTGTCTAACCTCCGGATGTTCAATACAGTTTTTCCCAAAGATAGCTGCACTTCCGCTGGTAGGAGCTATTAATCCTAATAATGTTCTTATAGTAGTAGATTTTCCAGCTCCATTTGGACCGATAAATCCAAATACCTCCCCTTGCTCAACATTAAGGTTTACATCTATAATGCCTCTTGCCTTTCCATAATTCTTTGTGAGGTTTTTAATTTCAACTACACTCATGATTTGTCCCCCTATATTTTTATTTTTAAAAATACACTCTAATTGATTTAATAGATATACAATTCTATCTTAAATATTCCTCCTTATAAAAATTGTTTTTAAGCATATCCAAACACTCGTCAAATTCTTTAAATAACTCATCAAGATCAATGCCTGGATTATTTTTCATCTGATTTGCATAACCATCAGCAAGCCAAAGAAGCATTTTCATAAAAAGCTTTAGATTAGTACCCTCTTTAAATTTTGAATAATCCATACCATCAAAAGCAATCTTATTTCTAAAATCATCTCCCTGTGACAAAATAGCTTTTATGTCATCTCTTACTTCCTCGTCATTTTCAAAATACACACTTGTTAAAAAAGATGGGATGTCTGGATGCTTCTTCATAATAGAAATTTCAATGCTTGTTGAAAGTCTAATTCTCTCAAAAAAGTCATAAATGGTACTATCAAATTTATCATTAATCTCGTTCATAAAAATATTTCCGCATAGATTAATCAAATAAAAGTATAATGACTTTTTAGTTCCAAAATAGTGAAATACCATTGCTTTTGAAATTCCAGCGGCAGCTGCAACATCACTAACCGATGTTTTCTTATATCCGTTAGCTCCAAAGCACTTAAGGGCAGCATTAATAATTGTATTTTGTTTTTCTGTAGGTAAACCTAAAAATTTTTCCAAATGTTTCACCTCTTAACTTTATAAACCGAATCGGTTTATTTAATTATAATTCCATAAACCGATTCGGTCAATAAGTATAATATAAAAAAATTTCCACAAACTAATATAATCTATATAGAAAGCATTAAATATCTTCGCATTGAGCTGCTCCAAAAAATCCAATCTTCAAGGATTTACGAAACTGATCAATGTGGTTATATATTTGCTTTCTATATAAATATTTAAATATTTATACTCAGAGGTGCCGCATATGGAAAACGTGTTTGATTATGAAGATATTCAGCTGATTCCCGCAAAATGTATTGTAAATAGCCGCTCAGAATGTGATACAAGCATTAGCTTTGGAGGTCGAACTTTTAGACTACCTATAGTTCCTGCTAATATGCAGACTATTATTGATGAAAATATTGCTCTTTATCTTGCTGAGAATAATTATTTTTACATTATGCACCGCTTTGAACCAGAAAAACGTTTATCTTTTATTAAAGATATGAAATCACGCGGATTATTCGCCTCCATCAGCGTCGGAGTTAAAGATGAAGAATATAGATTTATTAAAGAGTTATCAGAAGAAAATCTCTCACCAGAATATATAACAATAGACATTGCACATGGTCATTCTAATGCTGTCATAGATATGATTAGGTTTATAAAGGAGTACTTGCCGAAAAGCTTCGTTATTGCAGGAAATGTAGGAACTCCGGAAGCAGTAAGAGAATTGGAGCACGCCGGTGCTGATGCCACCAAGGTAGGAATTGGTCCAGGAAAGGTATGTATTACTAAAATTAAGACTGGATTCGGAACTGGAGGATGGCAGCTAGCTGCCCTTCGCTGGTGCTCAAAAGCAGCAAGCAAACCCATTATAGCTGATGGAGGGATTCGAACCCATGGAGATATAGCAAAATCAGTCAGGTTTGGTGCTTCCATGGTTATGATAGGCTCATTATTTGCTGGTCATGAAGAATCTCCGGGAGTAACAATTGAAAAGGACGGAAAACTTTATAAAGAATATTTTGGATCTGCTTCAGAGTTTCAAAAGGGTGAAAAAAAGAATGTAGAAGGTAAAAAAATGTTTGTAGAGTTTAAAGGTTCATTAAAAGATACCTTAATAGAAATGGAACAGGATCTTCAATCTTCTATTTCTTATGCAGGCGGAAAAACCTTAGAAGCAATCCGTACTGTTGATTATGTAATTGTCAAAAACTCAATTTTTAATGGTGATAGAGTTTATTAATATAAAATCCCCTAGCATTTCTGCTAGGGGTTAATCTTTCTAATAAAAGCAAACAATAGGAGTACCTGGATTTATATTTTCAAATATAGTTTTTGCTAAGTCATAAGGAGCGTTTACGCAGCCATGTGACCCATTAGTTTTATAAATACTTCCGCCAAACTGATTTCTCCAGCTTGCATCATGGATCCCAATACCGCCGTTGAATGGCATCCAAAAATTAACCGGCGACGCATAGTCTTGTCCTTTTAAAACAGCGTCCTTATCTTTATATTTTAACTTATAAACACCTGCAGGGGTCTTATGGCCTGCACTAACATTACCTGTAACTACATCTCCCTGAACTATGAGGGAGCCATTTTTATAAAACCATAAATGCTGCTTTGACATATCTATTTCAACATAGGTATTACCTATATCATTGCTTGCGCGTGAAAGCGCACTTTGAGAATATTGAGGCTCCTTATCTATAGTCTTGCCGTCTTTTATAGCCGCAATTAAATCTTGCGTTTCTTTATTTGTATTAATAGACCAGCCATAATCGCCACCGCTGACACTTATTGTATTACCTGAAGATGCTACAAAACTTCTTGTCTTACCAACTGTATTATACTTACCGGAAATATCAGAGAAATAGCTTTTTACCTTGTCTTCATCAAGTTTTACCGCCAAATTTTCATCTATGCTTATCCATTTATTTATAGTTGATCCGTCTATTATCTCTTTCTTTTCTCCAAAATTGTAGGTAATCTTTGAAGCTGTATATTTATTAAGGATATTTTTAGCATCTATAACTTTTTCAGACTTTGATGTATATTGTGGATTTATATAACAATTTTCAGCCTCTAGGTCTATTGAGCCTTCTTCCTTAATTACTGCATTTTCCACTTTAGCATATAAAGTATCTTTATTTATTTTATTTCCAAGAACTTCATCAATAATTACATATCCATTATCAGCATATTTAAAGCTTGCACTTTTGGGTTCAATTATACTACCACTGTCAAAACAAGATAGCTTGTCTATCTGTTTTGTCAATAGTTCTTTATCGTAGCTAGTTCCTAACGTGATTTCATTATCCTTTCTATCAAAAAAAGCTGATACCCATTTGATAGGCTTTTGACTATCCTTTAATTCTTTAACTTTTTCCTCCGAACTGAACTTCAAGCCAATATCCTCTGCTTTAATTTGTTCTTTTTTATCTCCTCTTTCTTTTAACTCTAAGGTATAGTTTTTTAGTTTTGCTTCCATTTCTCCTTTTACTTCCTCTACTGTTTTGCCTGAAACATTAATACCGTTAATATTAGAACCAAAATAAAAATGATTCCTATAGTATATTGCCGGTGCACCGTATGCTATGAGCAAAATGCAAAGTGAAATTAAACTACCTATTATAATTTTTTTGCGTTTAGCTTTTTCCATTTTCTTAATACCATCCCCTTCATAGCAGCAGAAAATTTATAGCTCATATTTTTTTCTTAAGCAAAGCCTATATTTCATTCTATGTATTAACCCATATATTTAAAACCAGTATAACTTTATTAATAAATTAGAACTTCCCCATATTTTATATAATATCATTTTATCCTTATATTTCCAACCGCTGATTTGTTAATATTGTCATCAATAAAGTTTTATTCTCCAACTGTTATTTTTTTGATATAATATATATACAAAGAATAAAGCCATAAATGGAGTCTTAAATAGGGAGATACTTATGAGTAAGGATAGAATAGAAACTGATGCTTATAGAGCAAGCTCTGAAGTAGGAGACAAAATATATAAAGAGGATTCTTATTTCTTTAAACCTTGGCAGTTTGCAGATTATGAAGTAAATATATGTACCTTAAAAAGCACCTATGAGGAAATTTATATTTGGGGTACTCATCAAGCAATGTTCAGACCAGGTTTCAAGGTAGAAGATAATCATATATATATTCCTAACATATTTGCAAAAATAAGTGGAGTTCATAAGAGTAAAAGACAATATAGAAAAGAAATTAAATTGCTTAGGAAAACTCCCAGTACTTTATTTTTTCCATCCTTTCCACTTTTTAGAGCAAAACCTTCAAAACTTACAAATAGATCTTATTATTCGGTACTTGATTCCTCAGGTTATATTGATAAGAAAAAGCTGCTATCTTCGCAATTTTGGAAATACAGACAGCTGAGAACTTCTGTCCAAAACATTATAGCTGATAGAATTATAGATTTTTGCTCTCTATCAAGATTTAAGAATTACGAGCTTTGGAGTACTGAGCCTAAAAAAGGTTTATTAGACACCGTGACAGATTTTCTTCAAAACTTTGATATTAATATTAATTTAAATACAAATACTAAAAGCTTTGAGTTAGCCAAGATGAAGGTCTTTAATATTTTAAATGATATGGATGAACCGCTAATCGGACTTGTCTCTAAATTTGACTATCCTTTTTATGTACCTAAACTGGTTGTTTACAACAATGGAAGCAAATTTTCAAAGGTAACTTTCGAGGATGTAGTTAAGCTGACATTTATGAACAGCCTTGGAGCAGACGTGATAATTTATAACCCAGCAGGGTTTAATGATATAGAAGATTTTATAAAAGAAAGCTACTATGATATACACAGGCTTGATGAGGTAGCTTTTAACCTAAATTATAGTTCTTGGACGTTATTTTAAAATTATAAAGGTTATAAAGGAGAAGGTATTAAAATGGATTATACCGATGAAAAACAGGAACTTCAACTCCGAATGGAAGAAATCAAAAAAAACTTAGAAGATTCTTCTGAAGTTAAAGCACTTACAAATACAGTGGAAATTAATAATCTTAATTCAATCATGGAATTTGGCAACGGTCCTGCAGAAGAGGTTTCTAAATTTGCAGATAAAATTCTTCATTCTATTAAGGGAAGCAATATAGAAGGCTCAAGCATTATGCTTAAAGAACTTTCAAGTCTTATGACTAGATTTGACAAAGAGGAGATCTTAAGCGAAGCTAAAGGAGGCTTCATTTCCAGAATATTTAGAGACAGCAAAAAAGCAGTTGAGAAATTATTAAATAAATATCAGACCTTAGGTAAGGAAATAGATAAAATTTATAAAGAGATAACTGTTTATAAAAATGAGCTTACGAAAACTAATGATATGTTGGAAGAAATGTTTACACAAAATCTTGAGTATTATAAAAAGCTGGAAAAATATACTATAGCCGGAAACCTAATCGTTAAAAGACTTGAAGAAACAGAACTCCCTAAATATGAAGCCTTGGCGATGTCCGGCGATGCAGAGGCAAACCTGAATCTTCAAACTATCAATAACGCTATTGAAATGATGAAAATAAGAGTGCATGACTTAGAGCTTGCTAAGATAGTTTCCATGCAGACAGCTCCTCAGATACGAATTATTCAAAGAAGTAATTTTAAGCTTATTGGTAAGATTCATTCGGCGTTTGTCATAACTATACCAATCTTCAAAAATGGAATGATTCAGGCAGTTACTTTAAAAAGGCAGAATCTTATAGCAGAATCTATGGTAGCACTTGATAAAACCACTAATGAGCTTTTGCTAAAAAATGCAGAAAATATAAAAAATCAAAGCATTGAAATAGCAAAGCTTTCAGGAAATTCTTCTATAAAGATAGAAACCTTAGAAAACACCTGGAAAACTATTGTTGATGGCATAAATGAAACAAGAAAAATTGAGGAAGATAATAGAAAACTTAGAGAAGAAAGCAGTAAAAAGATTAATGAACTGCAGATTGAGTTCATACAAAAAATTAAATAATAAAATTATAACTAAGGGGCTGTCTACAAAACAGCCCCTTAATTTTTACTATATACAATGCAAAAGCCTTAATACATTATGTAGTTACTTTATTTACTCGGTAAGAAAGTTTTAATCTGAGATACAAATATCCCTCCAAGTATAAGTATACATCCAATATATCCCCTGGTACTCATAGTTTCTCGAAGTACAACAGCACCTCCTATAGCCCCAAATACTGATTCCATACTTAATATAAGAGCAGCATGAGATGGCTTGGCATTCTTTTGAGCAACTACTTGAAGAGTATATGCTATGCCAACGGATAAAAAACCTCCATAGAGTATTGGAATTAATGCATATGATATACCGCTTATAGTAATTTTTTCAAAAATTAAAGCTGTCGCTAAACTTAAAATTGAACAAGTTGCGAACTGAATGCAAGATAGTTTTAGAGCATCCATCTTATTAGAAAAATAATCTATTATCAAAATATGTATAGCCCAAAATACAGCTCCTATAACTTCAAGCAAATCACCATAGCCTATAGTGAAATTTTCATTTACACTTAACAGATAAAGCCCAATAACTGCAAATGCGACTCCAACCCATGAACTTTTTTCAATTTTATGCTTTAAGAATATCCCTATAACTGGTACCAAAACTATATAAAGACCTGTAATAAAGCCTGCCTTTCCTGCAGTTGTATAAATAAGTCCGGTTTGCTGCAGCGTTGCTCCTGTATAAAGGGCAATACCGGCTAGTACACCATATAAAATTGACCTTCTAGTACTTACATAATTATTATTCTTATTAATACCTTCTCTTTTCTTTCTTCTATCAAAGTAAATAATTAAAGGTATGAGTGAAATACTTCCAAGAGCAAATCTTATTCCATTAAAAGTAAGAGCACCTACATATTTAGAGCCTACTCTTTGTGCAACAAATGCAAATCCCCATATAGCTGCAGTAAGCAATAACAGCATATCGGCACCTAATCTTTTGTTATTCATTTTGTCTTTCTCCTTTCAGTCGAAACTCTGGATAGTCTGACCTTGCTCGTTCCATTCGCAGACTACCCGTTGAAGTCCATTTAGGACCTCAGCCTCCTATCATCAATATGCCTTGTTGAAAAATCTTCTATCTAAAAACAGCAATTTTATTATATCATATTACTCCCTTGAAAGCTTATCTACTAATTTTAATACCCATGGAATTCTATTTTCTCCGTCTAAATTTTTAATAAAACCTGAAGCAGACCCTAATTCTATGCCAATTGAGCTCACATATAAAGGACTATGGCTTTGTCCTCTATAAACTTCCTCATAATTTTCAGCATCTTTAAAGTGAGTCTTGGCTACTCCTATAACAGGAATTTTGTAGCTTAGTGCTTTATATAAATGAGCCCCAAGTCCTTTTTTTCCATTGTTTAGCCATACAAAGCTGTCTGTTATCAGTAAATCCACATCTTCCTTTACCTTATTGAATACATTAAGTATACACGGAAGCTCTCTTTTGTAAAACTGCCCCGGAATATATTCCTCTACTCCTCTTACTATTACACTATAGTCAGAAAGAATTACTTCTCCTTCTTCTTTTCTAAATACAACACAGCAGGATTTAGCATAATCCTCATGATAATAAACATCGAAGCATGCAGCAGTAATACCTTTCATAATATCTCCTTTAGCAGTCTTGCCTTCTATTTTAATTTACACTTCTCTTTCAAAGATAATCTCAAAATTCTTTGCTCTGCCTTCCATCGTGTAATATAAAGGCACTATCTGAACAAATCTCCAGCCTTGCTTTGCATGCTCATTAATAATCTCCTGATGATTATCTCCTGTAAAAATTCCTCCCATGGAACACTGTACATATTTATACTCATACATATAGTTTTACCCCCTATTATAAAAAATATATACCTCAACATTATACCATATTATGTAAGACTACTTTCTGTATTGTTATTAATTTGACATACTTATTTTTGTAGTATAGGATTGTTATAGAATAAAAATAGGAGATGAACTTATGAGTGGATTTAATGTATTAATGTATCATGAAATAATTAAAAGAGAAGACTTCAATCTTGATAATCCCTCACACATAAAGGTTAATCAGGATTATGATGATGTACTTCCAAGTGTTTTATTCGCTTATCTTAATGAGTTTGAAAAACAGATGAAATACCTTTATGACAATGGGTATAAAGCCTTAAAGCTTAAGGACGTTATAGATTATTACTATAATAACAAAGAGCTGCCTGAAAAATCAGTTCTTCTTACCTTTGACGATATGTATAAATCTATTTACATATACGCTTATCCAATTTTAAAAAAGTATAATTTTAACGCTGTTGGCTTTGTAGTTCTTGACTGGCTTTTTGATGAAGATCAAAGCTACTCTCATACTTCTTCAGTATGCATGTCAAAAAGAGAACTTAAGGAAATAAGCGATGTTTTTGAATTTGCAAATCACACTAAGTCAATGCATACAAGAAATGCAGACTCAACTACTGTCCAAATTGCCGATAAGGAAAGTTTTTTCAAAGATCTTAATGAATGTGAGAATTTTGTCAGCACTAAGGGAGCTTTTGCTTATCCTTTTGGCGGATATAATGATGAAGTTATAAGCAGATTAAAGGAAGCTGATTTTAAACTTGGTTTTACTTCAGAGCCTGGTAAAAACACCAAAACTACAAATCCATTTGAGATTCATAGAAACGGAGTTCTTATAAACATTGATATGGATAAATTTATAAACATGTTTGAAAACAAATAAAACATCTAAGGGGGATACAAATGAAAAAAACATTATCACTAACTCTAGCTGCATTACTTTCAATAGGATTATTATCCGGATGTACTAAAAAGGTGGAGGAAAATAAAAATATAAGATTTGGAATACTTCCTGCAGAGTCAGCTATTCCTATAATAGTTGCAAAGGAAAAAGGATTTTTTGAAAAAGAAGGCATAAATGTAGATATTACTACCTTCAATTCACCTAATGATAGAAATATTGCTGTTCAAGCTAATAAGCTTGATGGAATCATCGCAGATACAATGACTGCTCTTTCTCTAAATGAAGGCGGATTCAAAATGAAGATAACTTCAGATATAAATGAGGATTTTAAACTTTTAACTTCACCAAAGTCAGGCATAGACAGTTTTGAAAAACTAAATAACAAGAAAGTGTCTATTGTTCCGAACTTTGTACTTGAATACATTATGGATGAAATGGCTAAAAAGAATAATATTAAGTATGAAACTGTTGTAATTCCAAGTTTTCAGGCGCGTTTTGAAGCTCTTCTGTCAAACAAAATTGATGGTGTTATATTTACAGAACCTCAGGCGACTCTTTTAGCCTCGCAAGGAGCAAAGGTTTTAGCTACTTCAAAAGAATACAAACTAAAAGCAGGAACTATATTATTTAATAATGATGTACTATCAAAACAGCCTAATACAGTTAAAAATTTCTATAAAGCCTATAATGAAGCTGTTGAGTATATAAATAAAACTGATGCTAAGGAATATGGCTCAGTGCTTACTAAATATACATTCCCTGATGCAATAGTTCCATACCTAAGTGCTAACGGAAAAACCTATGAAAAGGCTCAAGAAATATCAAGCGATACCTTTAAAAATGTTTTAGAGTGGACTAAGAGCAAAAATATGATAAAAAAGGATTATAAATTTGAGGATGTAAGTGATTTTAAATTTATCAAATAGAGGATTGAATAATGATTGAAGTTAATAATTTGAGCTTTAATTATGGAAAAGATGAAGTACTTAAAAATATAAAATTAAATATAGCTCAAAATTCAACCTGTGCCGTAATAGGCCCTTCAGGCTGTGGAAAAACAACCCTGCTTTATATATTAGCAGGGCTTCTTTCTAATTATAATGGTACAGTTAAGATTGATAAAAAAGAGTTATCAGGTATAAGAAAAGAAACCGGACTGATACTTCAAAACGGTGGGCTTCTTCCTTGGAAAACTGTATATGAAAATACAGCCTTAGGACTTAAAGCTAGAGGTATAAGCAATACAGAAGTTGAATCAAATGTAAATTCAATACTTAAAGAATTAAATATTCTTGAATTTAAAAACAAATTTCCTTCTCAGCTCAGCGGCGGCCAAAAGCAAAGAGCGGCTATAGCAAGAACTCTAGTGCTTAAGCCTGACTTGCTGCTTTTAGATGAGGCTTCTTCAGCTTTAGACGCTATAAATAGGGAGCATCTCCAAGACTTGATACTTAACATATATAAAGAAAGAAAAATAACCCTGATTATGGTCACTCACAGTATAGAAGAAGCAGTTTTCCTTGGTCAAAAGATTGTAGTTATGGAAAGAGGAAGCATTAAGAATATTATTGATAATCCTTACTTCGGGGACGAAGACATAAGGCTTAGCCCTAATTATTATAAAATCTGCCTTGAAGTTAGAAAACTGCTTAATGAGAGTGATAAAATATGAAACTATTAGAAAAACTTAAATACCTAAAACCTCTATATGCTTCTTTTATTGTGATTCTGCTTTGGTACCTGCTTCACTTTATAGTGAATTCAGCTATCGTACCAACTCCTCACGAAACCATAATTGCTTTCTTTATGCTGCTAAAAAAAGATTTACTTCTTCATATTGGCGCAAGCTTATTCAGACTTATTGCCGCACTTTTAATATCTATGCTTATAGGAGTGCCACTAGGACTTATACTTGGTATGAGTAAAAGAATAGATTCTGTTATATCTCCTGTTGTCTATATACTTTATCCTATTCCAAAGATAGCCTTTCTCCCGGTTTTAATGCTTCTATTTGGACTTGGGAATGTATCAAAGATAATATTAATTATAACCATAATAGTATTTCAAATAATGCTGGGAGCCAGAGATGGAATAAAAGAAATTGATACTCAGCTTTTTTACTCTATGAAATCACTAGGACTTAACAAAACTCAAATATATAAAAATCTTGTTATTCCTGCTGTATTGCCGAAGCTTATTTCTTCTCTTAGAGTAAGCATAGGCATAAGCATATCTGTACTATTTTTTGCAGAAAACTTTGCAGCTACTTATGGAATCGGATATTTTATAATGAACACCTGGTCAATGATTAGGTATGTAGATATGTTTGCCGGTATACTGGCTTTGAGTCTTATGGGACTTTTAGTTTTTAAATTTATTGATTTTATAGAAAAGAAGTTATGTCCATGGATTTATATAGACAATGAGTGATTTTTACGGATAAAAAAGTGCACCTCAAATGTTATTATTGCCTAACATTTGGGGTGCACTTCAATCCTTAAAGTAGTCTTCTTTATTTCAAAATCAGCCTATTCCACTTGTGTTAAGAGTGTTTTCATTACATTTCCAAGCTTAGTTTCACCTAAGTCTTCATGAGCAATTGCTATAACTAGTTTTATGTCGTTGTCAGACTTATCCCATTTATATGCCCTGATATCAAGTATAGACTCTTCCGGAACAACGTCTTCAAGTTCGGTAGCAATCTCTTCTGCCAAATTAAGATATTCGTCAAAAATATCATCTTCTGTAAGTTCACCTTCAGAAAGCTCATTTATATCAAATTCCTCTTCTTCTTTCATAATATCATTTAAGACATCTAAACTTATACTTAGGTTATAAGCCAATATATCCTCTCTCTTGGAGCCTTTGCTCATATCCTTAACAACTTTAAACTCTGAATTACTTTCTATAGACTCTTTCATTTCTTTACTGTCTACTACATTATTTCCAAATAATACGTACATACTTTACCCTCCCTGCAATATTCAATGCACATAAGTTTATAAGCAGCGCTCCACTTATGAACTTATATCTTAAATAGATCCTGCATTTTATTTTGTCTATATAGCATAGATATATCCATTATTTTGATAGTTGTCAACTAATTTTATATATAAAGGATAAATAAGCCATACTTGCATCTAATTCACTAGTACATACTGACCTTTTTGCCCTATAGCTTTATAATAATAATTTCGATAAATAAAGCATCAAACTTTATTATACTAAATTTTAAGGGGGGAGTAGTTTGTGTTTAAAAAATATACAGCCTTTTTTACATCATTGTTCCTAGTTATTACAATGCTTCCTTTAGCAATTACGCAAAAGGTTTCTGCCTATCAAAACAGTTCTTATTTTAATTATTTAAAAATCGGGCTTGTAAGTATGTCAGCCGCTTCTATAAGCATAGCATTAAGTGGAGATTATACTTTTAACGGTAAAGTCTATCCTTCCGGATCAACATTAAGTTTAACGACCGATGGGACAAGCATTTTATTAAATGGAACTACATTAAATCAAGTTAATTTAGTTCCAAGCAGCAATTCGAATTTGCTAAGTATAACCTCAGGCACAGTATCGAATAGATATATGGGTTCTTTTCTTATAAAAGTTCTTAACGGAAAGCTCCTGCCTATCAATAATATCTATATAGAGGATTATTTAAAGGGTGTCGTAGGTTATGAAATGGCTAACAATTTTCCTCTTGAGGCTTTAAAAGCTCAGACTATAGCAGCAAGAAACTATGCTTTATCAAGAATAGGCTACGAAGCATCAAAAGGTTATGACTTTGATGATACAGCAAGCTATCAGGTTTATAAAGGATATAACTCAAGCTACCAAAATGTTATAAACGCAGTTAACCAAACACGTGGTGAAGTGCTTTTATATAACGATAAGCTTGTAGAAACTCTATATTCTGCATGGCATGGAGGTGTTTCAGAAAACAGCGAGAATGTGTGGGGTAATACTGTTCCATATTTAAGATCTGTTTCAGACCCTTATGAGAGCGATGCGTGGCCAAACGGCAATAGAATATATAGTAATAACGAAATACAAGCAGCTTTAGTTTCTAAGCGTTATCTTTCTTCAACAGATACTTTTGAAAGCTTGGATTTGAGTTCAATAACAAGATTCGCAAGCGGAAGAGTATCTAATATAAATATAATTTATAAAGATTCTGCTGGTGTGGAGCAAACTAAATCAGTTACAAAGGACAGTACAAGAACCTTCTTAGGTTTACCAAGTAATTTATATACTGTTAGTTATGACTCAGTAAATGGCTCTTACACCTTCTCCGGAAAAGGAAATGGACATGGTCTTGGAATGAGCCAGATAGGAGCTAAAAATCGTGCTTCAGCTGGACAAACCTATAGTGAAATATTGAAGTTTTATTATCAGGGAACCTATATTCAAAATCTTATACTTAAGGCTTCTTTAGGTACAGTTACTCAAAACAGCAGTTCCTTATACCTTGGAAATAGCATTTCCTTTAATACATCAGGAACAAATGGCAATGGCTATGGATATTTATTTAAGTATGTTATAAAGAACGATTCTAATATAGTATTTACTCAAGACTACAGCAGCTCCGCAGACTTTAATTATACACTTTTAAATTCTGGAAATTATACTGCTGAAATTTATATAAAAGATAACTTCTCAATTTCAGATTATGATGATATGAAAGTTATTCCATTTTCAATTTATAATCCTTTAAATTTGGTTTCTTTTAACAAAAATATTCAAAATGTATTTACAGGAGATACTGTTACTTTAAATTCCACAGTAAATGGAGGCTCCGGAAGCGGCGTACAGTATAAATATGTAGTTGTAAAGGACGGGCAGACAATAGCTTCAAGAAATTATGACACAAATAGCAGCTTTAGCTTTGTTCCTAGCTTATCTGGAAACTACGAAGCTTATGTTTATACCGTTGATCCCATATCAAAAAAGGAGTTTGACGCTACTGGAAAAATAGTATTTGGAGTAGTTCAAAGGGCTTCTATCGCCTATGCAACAGCCTCAGGCTACTTCTATGAAGGAAAAATGGTAACACTTAATGCTACAAGCACAGTTAGTGATTCTACAGATATTAATTACAAATATGAAATATATAATAACGGAAGTCTTTTAACTTCTAACGGCTTTAGTAAATCAAGTCAGTTCAGCTTTACGCCATCAAATCCTGGCGTTTATACAATTAAAGTTTATGAAAAAGATGGATTAAGCTCAAGAACCTATGATAGTATTAAGCAGTTTGATATCACAATAAGCAGCAAACCTTTAATCCTATCAACTCTTCCTCTGAGTTATGGTATGACCAGCAAAGATGTAACTTTACTCCAAAATGCATTGATAAAATTAGGCTATCCTCTTTCCGGAGCAACCGGCTACTTTGGTTCTCAAACAAAAGATACTGTTATATCTTTTCAAAAGAGCAAGGGGTTAACTGCTGATGGTATAGTAGGAAGTCTTACCTACAAGACTTTAAATGATGTACTCATCCAAAAGGCTGGAATCAAAAACTTGACTTTTTAAGAGTAATTAAAATGCCTCAAATCAACTTAAGCTTATTGCATAGTATTTGAAATATGAGGAACCTTTGCTTCTCCGTATTCAAATATCATCCTAAGTTTAGTTGATTTGAGGCATTCATATATATTTTTACTATTTATATTAATATCATGTGATAGTCAAAGCGGTTGGAGAATTAATCTTATATATAATTACTAATTTTATTTACATCTCCGTCCCAAATCTGATACTTGCTATTAACTTCTGTAACATTTCTTGAAAGATTGCTGTGGATATAAACGCAATCTAGAGAGGATGCAGCAGCGCCTTCAGCATCACACTTGTCATCATTGCCTATGAAAATAGTTTCCTGTCTGCTTAAGCATTCTTTTTCAATGAGATAATCAAAAAATGCTTTATCGGGCTTGCATATTTCTATATCGGAGGAACTGTATAATCCGTCAAAATAGTCATAAATACCTAACAACTTTAATTCAGGAACAGTAAATTCTCTCTGGCCATTAGACAACATAAATACCTTTCTGTCCTTGCTTTTCAACTCTTTTAATAAATCTATTACCCCCGGGTACAATCTTATATGGTCTACAGATAATACTCTAAATAGCTTCATCGTTTGATTTACAGTTTCCTTATCTACCTTAACTCCTTTATTCACATATAGCTTTTCAAATACAAAGGACAGCTTTATATCGGGGTATTTTGTCTTAGTATTCGCTTTTAGCTCTTCCTTAACCTCTTTTAAATATGTCTTTTTAAGTTCACTATAATTATAGGCAGCACCATTATAACTATAAAAAAGTGCAAGCTTTTCCCAAAAAACCTTTCTGCTTTCATTTGTTTTTATATCAACCAAGGTACCATACAAATCAAAAATAAAGTTTTTATACATTAGAACCACCCTCACTTAATCTAATATCTTTATAATATCATTGGCATCTAACCCGTAGTAGTCTGCGCCAGTAGTTTCCAATACCTTTTTATTGTTTTCAAAGGCATATCCTCCAATTATAACTTTAGGCGGGTTTTGCCAAAAACAGTTCTTAATAGCTTCTATCATGTATTTAGCAGAATCTATATGGCATCCTATAGTAACAGAAATAATAATAAGCTCAGGCTTCTCAATCTTAATAGCTTCTAGAAGGTTTTGTACAGGTACATTAGACCCTAAATATATAACATTATAGCCTTTTAGTTCAAGTATATCAGTTATCATCCTTAAGCCTATATTATGAAGTTCAGCACCCGGCGTTAACGCAACAATTGTATGCCCCCCAGTGTCTTCTTTCTTTTCCATGAACTTAAGTTCTTTCATAATGTCCAAGGTAATTTCTGATATATAATGTTCTTTCCAAACATCGACAATTCCTTTTTCCCAAAGCAAACCAACTTCCTTTAAGGCTCTTCCCAACTCCTTAATATATATATCTTCTATTTCGACGTGTTGTTCATAGAGCTCTAATACTAACCTTCTTGCTTCATCTTTGTTCCCCTTTATCAGTAATTCTGTAAACATTTTATAAGAGTCATCTAAAGAATTTACACTAAAATTATTGCTTTTAAGTTTCTTATTTGATACTTGCCTGTTCTCAGTTCTACCTAACAGGTAATCAAAAGAAACCTGAAATAAATCAGCGATTTTATTCATCTTTTCTGTATCGGGAATCCTTATTCCATTCTCGTAATTTGCAATTGTAGTTTGCCCAACACCGAGCAAAGCTGCAAGTTCTTTTTGAGTATAACCTTTTTGAGTTCTAAGTTCCTTTATCCTAACTGCCAGATCCTTACTCATATTCATACTTCCCTTCTTATTTTTAAATAGTACTGCTCAATCTATAACTAAGAAAGCATATAAGCGCTTTAATTTTATCACATATTGTGATATTTTTAGGTTATTTTATAATTTTTATCTTGATTTATTTGTTTATGTGATATATTATTATATTAAACAATAGTTATTATTAAAAGCAAGTAATTTTACATATATTTTATATTTAACACATAAGTTTAAACTAATATTTAAGAAAAGGAGAAATTTTATGAATCTGCCATTTAAAATAGCATTAAGATTTTTAAAATCAAACAAAGGTCAAACAGCACTTATAGCAATTGGAATAGCTGTCGGAGTATCCGTGCAGATATTTATAGGTTCACTTATACAAGGTCTTCAAAAAAGCCTTATAAATAAAACAATTGGAAACTCATCACAAATAACTTTAACCTCAAATACTGACAATAAGTATATTGATAATTATACCGAAGTTATGGAAAAGGTAAAAGACTCTAGCAATACAATTATTAATGTTTCCGCTTCTGTTGACGGACCAGCGCTTGTCAAGGAAGACAATAAGAACTATTCAGTCCTTATTAGAGGTATGAATTTAGAGAACTCAGATAAGATATATAACATTAAGAGCAGAATATACGATGGAAAAGCACCTGAAAAAGATTATGAAACAATAGTAGGCAAGGAATTAAAACAAGAACTTAACTTGAAGCCTGGAGATAAAATCTCAATAATAACAAACTCGGGTCAAACTAAAGAATTAACTATAACAGGTTTTTACGACCTTAAGATATCCTCCTTAAATAAGTCTTGGCTAATTACTACCCTTGAAACTTCTCAGCAGTTATTTTCCCTGGATAACAAAGCAACATCAATTGAAATGCAAGTCACAGATGTATTTAAAGCTGATGAGATTGCCAATAGACTAAGCACAAAGTTAACTAGTGATATCAAAGTTGATAACTGGAAAGCTCAAAATGCTGAACTTTTAAGCGGTCTTAACGGACAAAGTGTTTCAAGCATGATGATTCAAGTATTTGTATTGATATCCGTTACTCTTGGCATAGCAAGCATATTAGCTATAACAGTAGTTCAAAAGTCAAAGCAGATAGGTATTCTTAAAGCTATGGGTATTAAGGATAGAATCGCAAGCTTAATATTTTTGTTTGAAGGACTTCTGCTAGGTACCTTGGGAGCAGTTTTAGGTGTGGCTCTTGGCCTCCTTCTAAGTCTTATGTTTACAAAATTTTCTTTAAATCCTGATGGGACTCCGGTTGTTGCATTGTATATAAATTATAACTTTATAGCACTTTCAGCATTGGTGGCTCTTGCCTCAGCTGCAGTTGCAGCGTTGATACCTGCAAGGAAATCTTCCAAACTTAATCCGATAGAGGTGATTAGAAATGCGTGATATAATAAGTTTAAAAAATATAAATAAGTCATATGGAACCATAATTAAAACTCATGTACTTCATGATATAAACTTGTCCTTTGAGGAAGGAACTTTCAACTCCATAATTGGAGCCTCCGGAAGCGGCAAAAGCACTCTTTTAAATATTATGGGCACCTTGGATAAGCCAACTGAAGGTGAAATTTTTATTGACGGAAAAAGAACTGACACAATGAAGAAAAATGAACTTGCTGAGCTAAGAAATCAAACTATAGGCTTTATATTTCAGTTTCATTACCTTCTTCCTGAATTCACTGCCCTAGAAAATGTATTGCTTCCATATAGAATCGGCTCCTCAAAGGTTTCTAAAGAAATACTCAACAGAGCTGATGAACTGTTGGATTTAGTCGGACTTTCAAAGGTTAAAAATAATCTTTCAGTTAATATGTCAGGAGGTCAGCAGCAGCGAACATCCATTGCAAGAGCTCTAATGAATAATCCAAAAATAATTTTAGCTGACGAACCTACAGGTAACTTGGATTCAGAATCTACAGAGAACATTTATAATTTAATGAGAAACATAAATGAAAAACTCAACACTACTTTCATTGTAATAACTCATGATAGAAGAATAGCAGAAAAAGCTGACAGGATAGTTGAAATAAAGGACGGAAAAATATGTATTGATGTAAAAACAATTATCAATGAAGCTTCATAAAAATAGGGGCAGCTGATTTAAAACAGCCGCCCCTTACTTTTAACTAATCTCTCCAAATATGCCACAAAGCATTATTTGTTCCTCTTGCAAACACATCTGTTCTATTTGGTCCCCAAGATACAGCTGCAGGATCAGAAGTTATATTTCCTCCAATATCACTCCAGTTGCTCCATCTTGAACCGTTCCAAGTAATTGTCATAAGTTGATTATTTCTTCCCCTTGCAAATACCTCAAGCCTATTTGCTGCTCTTGAAGAAGCTGCTGGACCAGAAGTTAAGTTTCCTCCGAGATCTTCCCAATTGCTCCATCTTGAGCCGTCCCACCATAAATGATATAATCTGTTACTTTGACCTCTAGCAAATACATCTATTCTGTTATTTCCCCAAGAAACTGCTGCCGGGGATGAAGTTAAAACTCCACCGAGACTCTCCCAATCACTCCATCTCGAGCCATTCCACCATTTATGATAAAGTGCATTATCTGTTCCTCTTACAAAGGTATCAAGCCTGTTTGGTGCCCAGGATGAAACTGCAGGGGATGAAGTTAAAACGCCGCCAAGACTTTCCCAGTTGCTCCACCTTGAGCCATTCCAGAATATATGCCACATAGCATTATCTGTTCCTCTGCCAAAAACATCTATTCTATTATTTCCCCAAGAAACTGCTGCCGGTGCAGATGTAAGTCTGCCTCCTAGGTTCTCAAAATCACTCCATCGTGAGCCATTCCACCATTTATGATAAAGCGCACTATCAGTTCCAACTACAAAGGTATCAAGCCTGTTTGGTGCCCAGGATGAAGCTGCAGGTCCAAAGACTAAAGTTCCCCCAAGGTCTTCCCATCTGCTCCATCTTCCACCTGGAGAAGGTCCAGGCCCAGGAGCAGGTCTCATATTTCTTAAGGTAAATTCTATTACATCTCTAAAGGTTTCGTCTATTATATTATTGGGCACACCAGCTGCACGAAGCGCAGCAAAAATCCATGCATTACTTCTTCTGAAGCTGTCGAATATCGCTGTTGTTCTCTGATTTATATTTCCGCTAAATCTTTCAGCATTATCTAAAGTAAAGGCAATAGCTGTTCTAAAATATAAATTAACAGTTACCGGCCTGACTCCAAATCTTTGAAGTCCTCTACTAAGATCAGGCCTTTGCCTGTTAAGTAACAGTAATATTCTGTTTACTTCCTGCTGTGGAGCTCTAAGAGAATTTTCATATCCTACATAATCTTCGTAATCATCTAGTTCTTCAAAGTCATCATAACTTCTCATCTGTTCTTCTGAAAATGGACAGATAACTCGTTCATAGCAATAGGGACAATAAGTAAATGGACTAATATACATTATAAGCCTCCTTATATATCTTGATCCGCTGCATAGCTTATCAATTTCAGCTTATGATGAAAATAATTTTTTGTTACAAAAATAAACGGGCTATTTTAATAGGCCCGTTTGTATATCTTAACTTTCTATATTATTTTCTTTTAAATTATTTGGCAAAATAAGTGAAAGCGCAAGACAAAGTACTGAAATAGCAACTAATATTATAAATACAAGGTGAACACCTGAATATATTGAAGCTTTTATATGTTCTGCTGATAAATTTACATTAATTGCTTTAGATGAATAAATATTATCCGGCTTTATTCCTTTTATACCTATATCATTAAAATACCTGACTATACTTAAATTAACTATGCTTCCTAAAATGCTTACTCCTATAGTTTGACCGATAGTTCGAACAAGAGAGTTCGCAGCAGTTGCTGCACCTCTTATACTATATTCCACAGAGGACTGCACCACTATTGTCAGTATAGTAAAAGCTCCTCCAAATCCAAGACCCATTATAAAAGCATAAATTAATACCAGTGTAATTGAAGAATTTAAATTAAGCGTGACTAAAAACACACAGCTTATTAGAGTAATCAAGACAGACAAAGCTGTGACCACTCTCTCCCCATATTTAGGTATTGCCTTTGACAGTAATACAGAAGATAATGTCCAGGCTAGTGACATTGGCGCCATAGCTAGTCCTGATATTGTAGGACTGAAACCTAAAATATTTTGTATATATAAAGGCATATATACATCTATACCTATCATCACAGAAGAAATCAAAAAACTAATTATATTTACTATAATATTTGTTTTAGTAAATATTTCAAAAGGTATTATAGGCTCTGAAACTCTTTTTTCTATAAAATAAAAAATAATAAACATAACTATTGTCACTGCTATAGAAATAAAAGTCTTAGCTGAAACTGCACTGCTGCCTTCTCCCTTTGACATGGTTCCATATAAAAATAAAAGTATTGCAAAGGAAAGTACCAAAGCACCTGCATAATCTATTTTAACCTTTTTCTTCATAATATGCTCATCAAGGTTTTTCTGTAAAAGAACAATAGACAGAATTCCAAAAGGTACATTAATAAAAAATATCCAATGCCACGAAAGATAATCTATTAAAAAACCTCCTAAAAACGGACCTGCAAGACTTGCTACACCCCATACAGTTCCAAGCCACCCTTGTACTTTAGCCCTTTCAGAAAGTGTAAAAATATCCCCAACTATCGTGTAGGTTACAGTAAATATTGCACCTGCACCAAGCCCTTGAAGAGCACGAAAAATTATAAGCTGATACATACTTCCTGATACTCCGCAGAGAAAACTTCCTGTAATAAATACAATTATACCGATGGAAAGTATATTCTTTCTTCCATATAAATCTGACAATTTTCCATATATAGGAGTAGAAATAGCTGAAGTTAAAAGGTATATTGAGAAAACCCAGCTTATAAGTTCAAAGCCGTTTAATGCCTTTACTATTGTGGGCACAGCTGTAGTTACAACTGTACCTTCAACTGCTCCTAAGAACATAGCTACCATAAGCGAAATTACTATATTTCTTTTTCTTAAATCCATTAATTAATCCTCTTTCTTAGCACATTAAAGTTCGATATTTACAAGAACTCTTCCTATCATCTTTCCTGCAAGAATTATATCTATTTTATCATTAAGTCCATCTAAGGATACTTCTTCAATATTTAATGCCAAATCCTCAGGCTTCCACTCATTTGAAAGCAAATTCCAAAGTTTTAATCTTAGGTCTTTCGGACATTGAACAGAGTCAACACCTAAAAGTGATACTCCTCTAAGTATAAAAGGATATACTGAGCTTGAGAACTCATAAGAAGCAGCATTACCACAGGATGTTACAGTTCCTCCATACTTTGTTGCTTTAAGTGCAGATGATAAAATATTACCTCCAACTGTATCAATAACACCTGCCCATCTCTCTCTAAGCAGCGCCTTTCCTGATTTATTATCTAGTTCTTCTCTTAATATTATATCTTTTGCGCCCGTCTTAATAAGCATTTCCTTTGCTTCGGGTTTTCCTGTACCTGCTATTACACTATAACCAAGCTTATCAAGTATACTTACCGCAACACTTCCAACACCACCTGTTGCGCCTGTCACTAATATATCTCCATCCTCAGGCTTTACTCCTGAGTTTATAAGCCTATGAACAGATAATGCAGCGGTAAATCCTGCAGTACCATATATCATACTCTCCATAAGAGTAAGTCCTTTAGGCAGCTTAACAACCCACTCTGATGGCACCCTTATGTATTCGCTGAAACCCCCTGAGGTGTTCATACCTAAATCATAGCCTGTGACAACAACCTCATCTCCAGTTTTAAAAACGTCACTACTGCTTTCTACTACAATTCCTGCAGCATCTATACCAGGAGTATGAGGATAATTTCTAGTTACTCCTTTATTTCCAATAGCTGAGAGAGCATCCTTATAATTTAAAGATGAGTATTTTACATTGATTAAAACTTCACCTTCTGGAAGACTTGACATATCTTTTTCTTTAATCTCTCGAGAATACTTTTTAGGCTCTATCTCGCTTACTACCATAGCTCTAAATTTATTTATCATAGTTGTCCCTCCCCTTATAAAATGTTCCTATATATTATAACCTATATAGTTTTAATTAGTAAATCGCTAGTCTGAGTGAGCAAAAATTCTGATGCTTCTACTGGTCTTTGAGAAGCTCAACTAACAGATTTACTTTAAAATCTATATAGAATATATAAAAAAATGAAGGAGTGGCTTATTTCTTCCACTCCTTAAATACACTACAAAACTAGTCTTTCTATATATAAATCCTTATATTGTTTTAAATCTATAAAATTATTATCATCAAATAAAAGAGGTCTTGTAAGGTTATTTGCATCTACCTGAACTATCTTGCAAATCTTATTTGTATTAAGCTGTACCGTTTCTCCCATGTAATAGTTTACAACATGATTTAAAAATATATTGCAATATTCGTAATCAAGCCTGCCTAAGCTTTCCTTTTTGATTATCTCCAAAGCTTCAAAGGGACCTTTGCTTTTTTTATACACTCTGTTTGAATTAACTGCATCAAATACATCAGCCACCGCAATTATCCTTGCAAACTGATGGATTTGATTTCCCTTAAGTCCTAAAGGATATCCCGAGCCGTCCATCCTCTCATGATGCATAAGTACTCCGTAGCTTACTGAATGATCTAAGAATGGTATTTCTTTTATATATTTGTATCCTATTGTAGGATGATTTCTTATTTCCTTAAATTCGGCCGGAGTCAAGTAACTTGGTTTATCTAAAATTTCTTTGTCAATTTTAATCTTTCCAAAATCATGTAAAACTGCAGAATAAGTAAGAAGATTAAGATCAATTTCACTCAATCCTATCCACCTGCCAAGTATTGCACTTAATGCCGCCACATTAACTCCATGTCTGTATATGGTATCTTTGCCGCTTCCATATAGAACAATATTTTTTATTACTGAATTTATTGACTTAAGCTCAGATTGAATTCTTGAAGCAAATTTTCTAACTTCTTCAATACCTGAGGATTTCAGGCTATCCATATCCTCAAATATTCTTTCAACATTAAAAGAAAGTTCATTAAGACTTTCCTCTATTTCTTCAACAGTCTTCGTCCCCTGAGACATACTTGTGTTTCTTAATTCATCTTCATCACCATAATAAACTTCGATTAAGTTTGGAATATAATGCTTTTTGATTTTTTCCAATGCATAGTCAGTGATGGTAGCACCTTTTGCAACCAGAACTTTCCCATTAGCTCTTATATCCTGTGACAAAATCATACCTGGGGCTAACTCATGAACATAAAACAGCTTCTTTTCCTTGTCCATAATTTGTCACCTTCCATAGTTGCTGAATTTATATTATTATATAGTTTAGATTATAAAACTGTTATTTTCTTAACAAATTTCCTGACATTTTTACAGCTTTTTAAGATATTTAGTTATTCAATTTGCTTTAAAATGTATATAATAATTAAATTCTACAAAAGAATCAGAAATCCTTCATCTGATATAGTCACATTTTGTCGCTATTTATCTTATTTGTTAAATTCTTTCGACAAGGTCAAATTTATTATAAAATCCTTGTTTTATTTATGTTAAAACTCGTATTTTCTCTTTAGTTCATAAAGTCCCAAAAGAGGCCCTTCGCTGAATTTTTCATCTTTATAATTTTTTTTAAAACTAATAAACTGATTATAAAGAGTTTGTATATGTTCCTCATTACCTATTTTTCCAAGTACATAGTACATAACTGCTTTTGTATATGGATATTTTATTTCAGTCAATATATCTGCAATTTCTTTTGAATAATTATCCTCGGTTTTTATAAGTATTCTTGCTGAGGACTCTATAAAACAGTCATTAGCACTTTTCTTCAAGCTCTCGAGCATACGTGGTATAATCACCTCTTTATGCATCATTAATTTATTAGCTATAATTGCAACAGTACTTGGATTAAGTCCTTTCCTAAGCATATTGTAAAGCCTATCTATATCCTCTTCATTTTCAGCAATTCTATTTTCTTCTTTTATTTCTTCTTTCTTATCTTCTGTTAACTCTTTATATATCTGCTCATCCATAGCATCAACAGAAATTGTAATATCTAGAATTCTATATGCAGACATCTGCTTTAGAGGATTATCTTGAAAAAATTTTTCACCTAAGTTATTGTCTATAAAGTCTTGTATTTCTCTGGAAACTATTTTACTCATTATTACACCTTCTTTACTAAAATATACACCATAAATTATATACAATATTCTAGTTATAAAACGTAAGCAAACAAAATAAAGGGACTGTTTTATATCAGCCCCTACCCTTTAAACACTTACAATTCTATTTCTCATAACACTTTCCACACTGCCTGCAGGCAAAGGCCTGCTAAACAAATATCCCTGAGCCATATCACAATTTTCATTAAGAAGGAACTCATGTTGTTTCCATGTTTCAACGCCCTCTGCAATAACATTCATATTCATCTTATGAGACATTACAATTATTGCTTCAGTAATAGCAGCAGCATAAGTATTCTCGTTAATCTCATCAACAAAGGACTTATCTATTTTAATAATATTTATAGGAAGCCTTCTAAGATAACTTAGGGAAGAAAAGCCTGTTCCAAAATCATCTAGTGCTATACTTATTCCGATTTCTTTTAATGCATTAAGCATATTAACTGCAAAATCGATATCTGAAATAGCAATACTCTCTGTTATTTCAAGACAAAGCCACTGAGGATCTAGCCCTGTTTCAGAAAGTACAACTCTTATTTTATCAACTAACCCTGGCTGCTTTAACTGGTTAGCAGAGAGATTTACCGATACGCAAATTTTGTCATAGCCCATATCCTGCCAAAGCTTATTCTGTTTGCAGGCTTCTCTTAAAACCCAATCTCCAATTGGTATTATAAGTCCTGTTTCTTCAGCTATTGGTATAAAATCATTCGGAGGAATTAATCCCTTAGTCGGATGATTCCATCTAATCAATGCTTCTACTCCTATAATCTCTTTTCTCTTTTGATCAATTTGTGGCTGATAATGAAGACTAAGTTCATTATACTCTAAAGCATGCCTAAGATAGTTTTCTATCTCAACCCTCCCCTTGAGCTTTGAATTCATCTCCATGGTAAATACATTATAATTATCTTTTCCCGATTTTTTAACAGAGTACATTGCACAGTCTGCATTACTTAAAACACTCTGGGTGTCACAATTTTTACCATCATAAAATACAATACCCACACTTACTGTACTGTAAAATTCTCTTCCTTGGATCAACCAGCATTTATTAACCAACTTTATAATGTCTTTTGCGAAATTAATTACCCGCTCATTACTTTGAATATTATGTATCATTATTACAAATTCATCGCCGCCGAATCTTGAGATAACTATATCATCATTCTCGAAAGTTTTTAATATATCCGCTACACCTTTTAATATTTCATCTCCGGCTGAGTGGCCATGCGTATCATTAACACTTTTAAAATTATCGAGGTCCAGAAACAAAACAGCTCCTCTAAGGTTATTCTGCTCTGATTCATATAAAGATTTATTTAGCCTCATTTCCAGCATAGCTCTATTAGCAAGGCCTGTTAGCGAATCATAATAAGCCATAAAATTAATTTTTTCTTCAAAGTCTTTTCTCTCGGTAATATCTGTCTGTGAACCGGCTATACGTATAGGATTGCCCTCTTCATCTCTAAGCGCTTTTCCTCTTACCATAACCCATTTGTATTCACCGTTTTTCATCTTCAGCCTGTATTCGCTGGTATAAAAAGGAGTCTTACCATCTAGATGATCTCTCTGAGCCTTAAACGCACGTTCTTTGTCATCCGGATGAATAAGCTTCTTCCAGGTTAAATGATCTACTCTTATGTCTTCTTCAGTATAGCCAAGCATTTCTCTCCATCTGCTTGAAGTAAACGCCTTATTTCTTTTAATATCCCAATCCCATATGGCATCTCTTGCACCCTCAAGAGCTAATCTATATCTTTCATCACTAATTCTAAGCTCTTCTTCTTTATTTTGCAGATCAAAATAATTTTGTTTCAATTCCTCTTCAGTAGCCGTAAGCTCTTCATACACAGCTTCAAGCTCTTCATAACTATTCATAAGCTCCTGTTCTGTTTGTTTTTGCTTAGTTATATCCATACCTATAGAAATAATTTTATCTAATTTATCTTTTTCATCTTGGAAAACTATGTTATTCCACCATACATAGACTTCTTGTCCATTTTTACATCCAAGCTTTCCCTCATAACATTGTTTATTTATATTAAAATAAGCACTTTTATCCTTATTTACTAAAGTGCCTATCCACTTTTTCCCTACTACCTCTTTCTCTGAGTACCCTGTAATATCCTGACTATATTTATTAAACTTAATAATTTTCTCTTCTTTGTCCCAAACAATAATAAATATATCTAAACCGTCTAAGGCATTATTAATAATATCTATCCCCATATGCTGTACCTCTTCTTTTGCATTTTTACATTATCTAACAATAAACTGCCACGTAATACAAATTATAGCACATATTGAATATATATCAAAGTAGCTGTATGTCATTTTATATTGCATGATAAATAATCTCCTAACTGTACTTAATAAAATTAATTTAGATAAAATAAAACATGAACTAGAGAACAGGGGGAGGTTCTCTGGTTCATGTTTTATTATAGTTATTTATATAATTGAAGTTATTTTTTATCTAATAAACTCTATTTACCTGTAGCTCCTGAGGTTCCGTCAACCTGACCTTGTCCTTGTGTTCCAGTATGGTTGTTGTTATTTGGTGTCTGTCCATTTTTACCTGGTACCTGTTGATTTTGCCCTTGTCTTTTATCGCCTTGCCTTTCTATACCTTGTCCATTGCCTCTACCTTCCGCAAACTTTCCATTACTTCCTTGCTGTCCCATAGGTGTTCCATTTCTATCCTGCCTTTGATCCGCTATTCTAAAATTCTTTCCATTGCCTCGTCCATTTCCATGAGCGCCTAATGAATAGCCTACTCCAACCGATATTGCTAAAGCTAATACAACAGCTATAACACCAACCTTCTTTTTAGTAAATAATCCTTTTATCTTTTCTTTTGCAAAAATACTTTTTAATTTACCTTTCATCTTGATCTCCTCCTTTTAGTCGGAAGCACTGAGTAATTTAAACCTCTCGCTCCCTTCGGGCACAGGGTAACTTAAGACATTCGCTTCGCTCATAAGTTACCCGCTAAAGTCCATTCAGGACTTTAGCCTCTAAAATTACTCATAAAAGTCCATATAGGACTTTTACCTCCTGTTTGTTTTCTATACTTAGAATTATAGATGCTAATTGTTGCAGAAGTATCAAGACATTTTGTGAAATTCGTGGGATTTATTAAGCATATTACAAACGACTTCACTATTGACAAAAATATTTTTATGTGGTATGATTAAGTTTTATAGTATTGATTTTGCTTTTTATTTTGATATAATATTCTATACCAACAATAACTAATTTGGAGGTGTAGAATGAACATAACCGATAGAATTAAAATGTTAGAAATACCGGTAAACATTAACGGCAATCAGAGTGTAATCTATCCTGTTGTTTTAGTAGACGATAGTTCTCTTATCTTGGTGGATACCGGATACCCTAATCAGTTTACTCAGCTTAAACAGGCTTTTGAAGCTGAGAATATACCCTTTAGCTTGCTAAAAGGCATTATTATTACACATCAAGATATTGATCATGTAGGAAGTCTTATGAGTATTAAGAAAGATGTTTCTAACTCGATTGATATATTTGCTCACGAAGTAGAAGCTCCATATATCGAAGGAAGCAAGCGTCCTGTCAAGCTGGTTTTTCTCGAATCCAAACTTGAATCATTAACAGAAGAAATGAAATTAATATATCATGGTTTTAAAAATTTTTATGATAACTTACACGTAAAAATTAATTCGGTTTTAACTGATAATCAGATACTGCCTTACTGCGGTGGAATTACTGTCATTTTTACACCTGGCCATACGCCTGGCCACATCTGCCTCTATCATAAAAAAAGCAAAACACTTATTGCCGGGGATTGCTTAGGTATAGAAAATGGTGAACTTGTTACTTCTCCAGCATCCATTAATTATAATCAAGATTTATATATAGAATCTTTAGAGAAGCTTTCAGTATATGAAATAGATACAGTTATCTGTTATCATGGTGGATTATACGAAGGTAATGTATCGCAGCGTATTAAAGAACTTATAGGAAAATAATATAAATAGGCTGATTCTCAGCCTATTTATATTATTATTTTATGAAACATCTTCTAAAATATATTTTCCAATACATTCAGCTACAGTATCAACAACATATTTTGCTTTTAATTGCAGTTCCTTTTCAGCTCTTTTAAAGGTAAAAGAATGTTTTGAAGCTTTAAACATAGATACATCGTTCCAAGAATCTCCTATAGTAAATGTGTTCTCGCCAGAAATTTGCTCCTTTTTCTTTATATAATCAACTCCATTCCCCTTAGAACATCCAGCAGGAACTATGTCAATAAAACTTACATTTCTGTATGCTACGATTTTATCACCAAATCTACTGTTAATTTTTCTGCATACATCCTCTACATAATTTATATCTTCTCTTTTATAATCCATAGCAAACATAGATATATTTTCTTGTTTTATTTCTTCAATACCCTCAATTACTACGTTGTTAGCATTTACTATTTTTCCTTCCTCGAAATTTAATCTAAAGCTTCTAAAACCTGTCCCAAAATATATTCTCCAGTCATCGTTATAAAACTCTTCAACTATAGCTTCTATTGTACTCATGGGAATAGTCTGATGATTAATTACACAACCATGCTTGTCTAAAAGCAGTGCACCATTTAAAAGTATATAATAATCTACATCTAATTTGTATTCTCTCTGCAAGGCTTCTATATGATCATAAGCCCTTCCCGTAGCTATGGCAAAGCAGTGGTTTAATTCCTTTAACTTTTTAACATAGTTAAGGTTCTCTTCAGTTATAGATACATGATTTTCTAAAAGTGTTCCATCTAAATCAGTTACAAATAGTTTTTTCATAGCTGCCTCCCGTAACAAAAATCAGGGACAGTTTATAAAACTATCCCTGCCAAATTAATTATATCACAACTTTAAATTCTTCCTTGTAAGTTTATTTAAACACCATAAAATAGAAATAAAGATTATGATATCAAAAGTAAAATTAAACAAATACAACTGTTTTGAAGTGTCCGCCTGTCCGTTTCCCATGTAGGACATCGGAAACTGAAGTATACTTATAAATAATATTGTCCAAAATAGCTCCACTTTTGCTTTGATTTCAGAATTATACTTGTTCCTTATATATATAAGCACTGAAGAAAGTAGAATAATAGTATAAATTAAAACTATGAATATAAGCTTTCTAGGAATATATTTTAATCTTAAAGAAGACCATGCAGTAAATCTGTCGAATTTCCTTATTGGTGTCTCGCTGTAACTTTCTTTATATTTTCCTAAATAAGTGCTAGTATCAAAGGCATGAGCCGCTGTATATTCCATTCCCTGTATAAGCCTTAAAGGATGAGTTATGTAAAACTTAATTAATTTTCCATTGCCCATCTTACTGTAAAATTCTTTTTCAGTAATTTCTGTATGAGGTATGTATTTTACATAATCTTTTGCTGGAAAATATGAGTTTTTCCCTGCCTCTACGACCATATCTGGATTAAGTCCTAAGTCTATCAAATCCTGTTTTGGATTTTTCGAATCCTTAAGTATGCCATAAAAAACAGAATTATAGTTTGTATCCTCACTAAGAGGCTTATGAATAAGACTTATATCTATTGGATAAACCACTAAAATTATGAACAGAATCAAAAGTATACCCTTTTTTACCCAAGTCAATATATTTCTGTTATCCCAAATAAGCTTTGCAAACATAAGGGATACAATGGGCAAGGCAGATATAACTTGAAGTTTTGAACCTATAAACATAAACGATGTTACAAAAATTAATATAACCTTCGAAAATATTTTTTCTCTTTTATTAATAACTTCTTTTTGATAAATGTAGTACACCCATGATGCTACGTACAGCATGAAGGTCGTTATCATGGCAGGCTCACCATATAGACTGTTAAACCACACAAGATAATTTCCATCAAAAAATATAAACAAAGTCAATAAACATACTATTATCCACTTAGCTTTACCTTTTATATTTATATATTTTAATATAATGGTGATGGAAAATAAGTATACTAAACAATAAACGCCTGCCAAATACTCAGTACTGAATAGCTGTCGACCAAACATTCTACATATGATACCTCCTATAGTGATAAATACTGAAACTGTTGTTCCTATTATGCCAATAAACATTCTTGGCACACCTTTATCAGGCATCTTATAATCAGTAATAATATAGTCTAAATATCTTTTAAGATTAGGATTATTTTTATCTTCATCTGTAAGCTGAAGCCCGGAAGCAAACATGACTCTATTAAAATCTCCCTGATCAGCGACCCCTGGCCTAGGATATTTAAAAAGCACATAAGCTATAATTATAATTGCAAATAAAGCAAAAATAATAATTATATATTTTCTAAATATCTTTTCCTTATCTGTAAAATCCCCCTCATTTAAGCTGTACATCATATTTCACTCCAAATTTCAATATACTTACTATTATTGACAATAATATAACATATCTTTCAAGCTTGTAGTGGTTTTATCGTAAAATAGAAAAACTAAAACAGAAGCCCGTATATAGACTTCTGTTTTATAATAATCAAATTAATTTGTTGATACTATATTTTGAATTTATGTACCATTAAACTTAGCTTCTCTGCCATTTCTGCTTGGCTTTGAGCTGCTTTTGCAACTTCCTCTATGGCCATAGTAGTTTCATTGACGCCATTTAATATTTCCGAGGAGCCTGCAGCTGTTTCTTGTGCCGTTGCAGATACAGTTTCTAATGCACTTCCTACTTGTTCCATAGATTCTGAAATCAATTTTGTGCTTTCCAAAATATTCTTAGACATATCACTTACATATATAGAATCCTTCTCATAACTGTCTGCCGTACTGCTTAAAAGCTTATAGGTAGGCTCAACATCAGTCACTAAAAACTGAAGGATATCCTTGCCGCTTTGTGATAAATTGTCAAATGCATTCATAACTTGACTAACAATACTTTGAATATTACTTACAGTTTCAGAAGACTGTTCTGCAAGTTTTTTAACTTCTTCTGCGACAACGGCAAATCCCCTTCCAGATTCCCCTGCTCTTGCTGCCTCTATCGCTGCATTCAGCGCCAATAAATTTGTCTGTGCTGCAATACTTCCTATTGTATCAGACATAACTTTAACTTCATGTACAACTTGCCCTTCTTCAATGGCCTTATTAATTCGCTCCTGAGTTTCGGTGTATTTTTTAATTCCCGACTGCATTGCTGTTTCAGCTTTGCCCTTAACCTCAACCGCTCGTTTTTCTATTTCATCAAAAGATGTACTTGCTTCTTTTGCCTTTCCTGCTAGACTAAATACAGTAGAGTTAACCTCCTCGCTGGAGGCACTTACTTCTTCTGAAACAGTGCTTACCTCTTCTGTTCCTTTTGATATTTCTATTGAAGACTCATTTATCACATTCATCTTTGAAGTAATTTCCTCTATAGTGGCGGATAATTCTTCACTTGAAGCACTTATTTCTGAAGTGCTGTAATTAATCTCAGAAATTAGTTCTCTAATATTATCTGCTGCTATATTAAGGGTATTTGCCATAGTTCCTATTTCATCTTTAGTATCAATTTTTACTTTATGAGTCAAATCTCCATTTCCTATAGCTTCTGCAAAAGCCGATACTTTGTTTAAGTTCTTTGAAATCATTTTAGCAATTCCGTATCCTATTGCTATAGAGAGTAGAACACAAAAGACTGCTATACCTATCGTTAATTTATATGTTAAATTGAATAATGAAATATTATACTTATTATCATTCTCTGCATTACTAATATCAGCTTGTACTAATTCATCTAAAACATTTTCCATATCTTCTCTTGTTTTAGATGCTAAATTTAGTGCATTGACCGCTTCTTTATAGTTATTATCATCCACAGCTTTTATTATTGCTTCTCTATCTTTTCTGTACTGGAGAAGATATTCTTTAAACTTAGGATAAAGTTCCTTTTCTTTTGCAGACATGTTTGTCTTTTCATAAGCTGCCATAAGATTATTATCTTCATTTACCAGCTTTTCGATGTCTTTTTCATAGTCTGCAATCCTTGCTCTATCTCTTTCATAAACAAGAAGCAGACTATCGCTTTTAATCTCAAGTAAATTAGTCTTAATAGTTTTCACCTCATTTAGCGGCATCAAATTATCATTGTACATGGATATAGCATTGCTATTAATCCTGGACATATTTACAATGCTAATAATCCCATTCACCGCTACCAACACTGCAACTACTAAAAAACTTAATATGAGTTTCTGTGCTATTTTTAAATTTCCAAACCATTTCATGTTGCATCCCCCTTGTCATTAGTAAGTATTGATTAATTTATTAAATAACATAAACAAACAAATAATTGAAACAATCTGACCTATTCTATACTTGTTATGCCTCTCCAATACACATTAAATATTTTTTTCATAGTTTCAGATGAAAATCTAGGACTTCTATAAGAGGTTAAAAAGGTTCCTTGAAGCAAAACCATAAAGGAATAAATTAATTCTTCCATCGGCTTAGGAGTTATGATACCCTTACGCAACCCTTCATTTATTATTCCACTTACCATTTCAACAATTTTATCCCTAAAACTCAGCGCTCTCTTTCTTATTTCATCATAAAAGCTTAATTTAGAGAAAAACATTATCCCTATCCAAAAGCTGCTTACATATTCATGTTCCTTAACATAATCAATGCAATTTTCGACAAATATAAATAATTTTTCTTTCTCATTCCTATCTTCAAAAAATTCTACCACATGATTTATATAGATTAGGGATCTTTCAATTTCTTTATCCAAAACCGCTAAAAATAACGCTTCCTTACTTGGAAAATGTGCGTAAATTGATGGTTTTTTTATACCTACTTTTTCTGCAATATCCTTTAGGCTTGTTCCCTCATAGCCTTTCTGCGCAAACAAAAGGAATGCTTCTTCCATAATTTTATCTCTTGTCATAATTTTCTCCTACCTACCGTTAGGTTGTTTAATTTCATTTTACACGCATGATGCAAGTAAGTCAAATGAGATTCGCAGAAAACTCCAAACACTTCTATTCTCAGCTACAGATACATGTCGATAATTATAAATTTAAATTTAGTTCTTTAAACAAAAACGAGTACTAAATTATTAATAAGTTTAGTACTCGAAATAAATATTTATATAAAATCTTTAATATTTTTATAATCCTCATCCAGTATAGCAAGCACCTGATGATCTTCCCATTTTCCATTTATGTTTACATTTTTTCGAGCTATGCCTTCCTTAACAAAGCCGGCCTTTTCTAAAACACGCATAGATCTTAAATTATGAGGCATTACCCCTGCTTCAATTCTATGCAGCTTTATCTCTTCAAAACCAAACTTTACTGCAAGGCTAACTGCCTCAGTCATATATCCATTGCCGTTACACTCTAAGTCTAAATAGTATCCAATGTAGCAGCTTTGCAGAGGCCCTCGAAATACTTCTGTTAAAGCTATATTTCCTATAAGAGCGTCAGTGTCCTTTTCAAAAATTCCAAAAGAGTATTTTTCATCTCTTTTACTTTGTTCATTATTGCTTTTTATAAGCTGTTTTTGAACTTCAAGAGTATAGAACTCATTGCTTCTGGTAGATACATATTTTTGAAAAAACTCCTTATTTCTTAATTGTAAATCTAATACTGCTTCCGCATCGCCTTCTTCTAAAAATCTAATGTAAATATTATTTCCCTCTAATTTCATATAGTTTAAATTCTCCCCTTCCCATTAAGTAAAAATTTTATTTATTATCAAATCTATTATTAATTATATTTCTAGTTCCATTATTTCATTGCTGCTACAAAATCCCTGCCGTTCATAGAAGGTTATTGATCTTTGGCTTGGCCAAACAAATAATAATTCAATTTTATTAGTTATAGCCCATTGCTTTACATTTTTTAAAAGTTCTGTTCCTATTCCTTTATTTCTAAACTCAGCCTTCGTGTGAACATTTGTTACATAACCTATCTCTGCGAATAGTTTTTGCGGCTTTGGCACTTTCCTTATTCTATTTATGTAAATATTTGAAACAATTTTATTGTCTTCTTCTGCAATCCAATATTCCCAAGCGCCGCTTTTGAGACCATTAACTAAAAACAAATTACATTCTTTAATAAAATCTTCTTTAGAAATATTGAATTTTCCTTCTTCTTCATATTCATGTTCCCATCTCATTTCTGAAAGCATTAAAACATCACTTTCTGTTGCTAATCTATATATCACGTTATGCCCTCCATATACTCAGTCCTTCTTAATTACGAATTGATTCTATTATATAATAATCTTACAATACTTACTATAAGTGATATATACTGCTTCATCACTATTATACTAATATAATGGTAAGAAAACAGACCTAAGCCTCTGTAACCCAGCCGCTTAGGTCTGTAAGTGTATTCATTTATATATTAATTGGCATATACTTCTGCAGCCATGCAGAGATAATAGCCTAATCCAATCTGCATATTTTCCAGCATTTCTCTGTGAAAATCATCTTGTAAAAAGAATCGTGTCTGCTGAACAAATCCTTGTGCATCAATATTTATCCCAGATTTATTTAAGAATGCAATATGCTCTCTCACCCTCTTCTGAAGCCTTTCATCATCTGTCTTCCACTTATTAACTAAAGCTTCTTTTATATAATTAAGGAAATCTTGAGCCTCTACTGCTTTTTCATTCATGCTCTGTACTTCTATCTCATTATTCTCAAGTATGTCATGTTTGTATTTTTCTTTTATATATTCTCTTTGCTCTGAAAGTGCACCTTCCCATTGTCCTTTATATAATAATGTCTCCTCTAAGGTAAGAGTCAACACATATTTTAAACTTTTATTTAAAAAAGTGCCGAGCGCTGATTTATAATAAATTCAGCACTCGGCAGCATTAATTAAATATCATATTTATAACATGCAACCGCTTCAACCTGCTTAAAGCCTTCCTGAAGATATAAAGCTTTTGCCCTATCATTTTCTGCATTTACGCAAAGCACGGTTCTGGAATATCCATTCTTAACCGCAAAGGCAAGAGCAGCTCTTAATATAACTCTTCCTAATCCTTTTCCCTGATATCCAGGTATTATAGCAAGAGGACCTATATTGAGATCAGGTAAGCCTTCGTACTCATCCTTAGTTGCCCTAACTACTCCTACAGCTTTATTTCCATGATAAAGAATCATAGCTCCACCTTCTATATAATCCTTTCCAGAATTCATCTTTAAAATCATTTCAGGAGTTTGCGGCGTTTCGCTTCCAAGAAGCTTTGCAAAGCTTGAGTTTCTTACTTCACACCAGATTTCTTCATCTCTTCCTCTTTGAAAAGACCTTATTATATATCCTTTAGGCAAAACTACCTCTGGTATATCTAAACTTTCTCTTAGCAGAAGAAAGGAATATCTCTCTGCATTAAAGTTTAACTTCTCCAATGTGCTTGTAAATTCTTTATTTATAATTGATGAAAAAACCATTATCTTATCCAGCCCTTCTGTGTGATTTAGCATACTCCTAAGAAGCATTTTATAATGTTCCAATTGCTGTAAGCTTGAATGAAGTATTCTAAATCTACCTTTCTTTCCTTTTCTCATATAATCATCCACAATTAGTGATGCTGCAGCTATTATTTTATCCCCATCATCCACAATTACATATGTGGGATTTTCTAAATCAGGTGTAAATCCTTCTAAATCTTCATCATAAAGAAAAGATTCATCAACCTCTCTTCTATATTTTTTGCAGTAATCTATAAATTCTTGAACTCTTTCTTTTTCTAAAGCTTCTACTCTCATAATTTCTCCCCCATAAATTCATCTGTATATATAAATAATTCTATAAAGACGTGAAATATCCTCCATATATTTACAATTTATTAATTATCAAATTCCCTGATTCGTATTTTTTAAGCCCCCTATAAAACATAGAATAGGCAATCCCTATCCAGATAAGTGCGGCTCCTAAAACCTCTAAAAGAAGTACAGGATTAAATTCATTTATGACTCTTGAAGGTATATATACCATAAAACCTGCTGGAATCAAACTGTAAAGTATATATTTAAGTCCTCCTTTAAATATACCCTCAGGATATATGCTGAAGCTTATTAAAAATTCCGTAGTAAGCTGAGCCAATCCTTCTACATTGCCGGCATAGAAGCTTAAGGCATGTATAGTTACAAGCACAGAGGCAAACATTATGCTGGCTGTTATGCAGAATAATAAAAACAGCAGAAATCCTTTAATATCAAAGCCTTTTACTAGGAAAAACAATACTATTCCATACAAGGTATCCCCCCAAGCTGATACAATAGTTTTAGAGCAAAGTATATTAATAAGAGGATCCTTGGGCTGAAGGAGATATGTGTCCAGCTCCCCGTTTAGTATCATTCTTGTAATCTGCCCTACATTCCCAAAGATGACAAAACATAAACCATAAGCTGAAGAAGATAAAGCCCACAAAAGCATTACATCTTTAAATCCATAGCCGCCGATGCTGTTAACATTATTAAACAATATCCACCAGAAGAATATAAAAGCAGCATTATTTATAACCATACCAAAGCTTTGAATAAGAAAACTAACTCTATATTCCATGACAGAGGATATATTAAATCTAAAATAATATCCCATTAATTTTAAAGCCTTTTTAACCTCCATTAACATTTAGATTCCTTGCCCCCTTTCTATATAAAGCCATTGCTAAAGTAAAGAATACACCTAAATAAATCAGCTGCACTGAAAACTGACTTAAAAAGCTGGTTAAAGAAAAATCCACTGCAAGCTTTGCAGGCACATAAGTTACATAAGCAAAGGGCATATATTTAGCTATGCTTTGCAGCCAGTTTGGAAACATATCTATAGGCATAAGCATTCCGCCTAATGTAAACACAAGCTTGGAATAAATCCAGAAAAAAGCACTGTTTTCCTCAAACCAAAAGGAAGTTAAAGCCAATATTATATAAATAAAAAAATGTATTGTGCAGCCTGCTAATATTGAAAGCAGGATTAACGGAAAATAAATAAAATTGAAGTTTTCCAAAGTCCCTACATAAATAAGCCCAACAGCAATACCTGCTATTGCATTGGTTACAAGTTTAATGCCTATTTCACCTACAAAATAAGAAAAGCAATACAATACATAATTGTAGGGTTTATTCAAAAGGTAAGCTATGTTTCCTGTTTTAACATCCTCATTTACCTGCGAATGGATATCTGTTCTTGAAAGAGTTACAAGCTCTGTAACAACAAGATACCAAATCATCTTATTTATAGATAATCCACCTATTGTTCCGCCCTTTTGTCCGTAAATATTTCTCCATAGCATAAGATATATAAACATAATAAATACAAAAAACAAATTTTTGCTTAGAAAGTTCCAAAAGTATACGAGGCTGTTTGACATTGTTATCTTTGAAACTTCCATATATTTACGAATTGATTTCATTTACAGCCCCCCCCTTTTCTGCTGATAGATATATGATATTATCTCTTCTAAAGGCGGTTCGGAAATGGTTATATCATCTACCTTGCCATACTTAATCAGCTCAGTTAAAACCTCTTCTATATCCTGCTTTGAGGTATCAACTTGAACCTTTAAGGCACTGCCTTTTCTTTTAACTACATTTATATTAGGATCATCTACCTTAATCTCATGATTATATTTAATGCTTATTTCCTTTTTATTTAGATAATCATATTTAAGGCTTTTTATACTTTCGTTCAGAACTACCTGACCATGATTTATAATTATGGCTCTCTTGCATAGCTGCTCAATATCTCCCGCATCATGAGAGGTTAAAAATATTGTTGTCTTTTCTTCCTTATTAAGCTTTAATATAAGCTCCCTTATTTTCTGCTTAACAACTACATCGAGTCCTATGGTAGGCTCATCTAAAAATATTATTTCAGGTTCATGAAGTATTGAAGCTGCTATTTCACACCGAATTCTCTGCCCTAAGGAAAGCTTTCTTACAGGCACATCCATTAAATCTCCTATTTCAAAGGTTTCCTTTAAAAATTCTATTCTATTTTTAAGCTTTGTCTTATCCATTTCATATATATTTCCAAGCAGATTAAAGCTGTCTAGAGGCGGCAGGTGAAACCAAAGCTGTGATTTTTGCCCGAAAACTGTTCCTATTCTAAAAGACAGTTGCTTTCTCTGGGTAGATGGGTTCAAACCTAAAACCTCAATGCTCCCTGAGGCTTGATGCAGAATCCCTGTAAGCATTTTAATAGTAGTAGACTTACCTGCTCCATTAGGGCCAATAAAAGCCAATATCTCTCCCTTCTCAACTTCAAAGGAAATATTATTTACCGCTTCAATCTCTCTATAACTTGGTGAAATTATAGATCTAATACTCCCCTTCAAACCTTCCTCTTTAGTTTTTACTTTGAAATTCTTATAAAGATTTTGAACTTTTATGATGCTCATCACATCGCCCCCTTTAAATAAAAGATAAAAAAATAAAGCCTAAGAACAAATCTCTTTATAGAGACTCGTCCTTTAGGCTTTTTTCCTAAAAGTGTAGATTGAAATCCTGTACCGCTCGGACCTGACATCTATTGACCGGAACCCTAGATACACTCTCTTATTATTAATATTATAATATGATTGTTAATTTGTGTAAACAGTTTATTTCCAATTTTCAAGCAAATATTTCTCAGCTTCTACACACCACAATCCTTTGTTTCTCTTAACTATCTCAGCCAAAGCAGCAAAGTGTGGATTTTCCTTTCCCTTTTCTTCAAAGTCTTCAATAGCAGTCAAATCCATATCTATGTGAGTATAGATAAGCTTCTTTCCTCCAGGTATGCTTGGAAGATTTAGAGTAGTTTCTGCTACGCAATTAAGTCCTCCTATATGAGTTACCATAACTGCAGGGTTAATCTTTTTCTGCTCAGTCAGCTTTAAAGATTCTATTAAGTCATCCGTATTTCCACCGGTGGTCCCCATAATGTGAGTTGCAGCATAGTGAACATTGTAGTAATTTATTTCTCCGGAGAACTTAGTATCTGTTGGGCCTGCAAAGAAATTAAGGCAACCATCTCTTCCAAGTATTCTATCCGCCTGTTCAACAACTGCTTTAACTGGTGCAAAAGCGAATACATCGTCATAGCCTGTACCACTTGTTATATTTAATAGATATTCTTCTGCATTCTCAATATTTTTAGTGTTTACGAAAACAAGCTCAATACCGCATTCCTTTGCTTCTTCCTTGCTGAAAATCTGCTCTGCTCTTTCAAGTCTTCTATCATCAACATCAGTAACTACTAAAAGGCTTGGTCTTCTATCACAGTGAAGAGCGTAATCAATAGCTCCGAGTCCCATAGGACCGGCTCCGGCAAGTATGGCCATTTTTCCGCCTTCCTTAATTCCCATATGATGTGCATACTTTCCCATTTCGGTATGATAATTTGCATGGAAGGCTCCTATAATGCAGGACATAGGCTCTGCTAAAGAAGCTTCGTAGTAAGCATCTCCCTCATAATTTAAAAGGCAGCCTATTTCCATAACTTCTTGCGGGATAACTATATAAGTTGCATCTCCTCCAAAGTACATGTATGAATATCCCGGTGAAGCCATGCTCCCCTTATAATTAAGAGCTGGCTGCTGAGCAAACTTAGTTCCGGGCTTGAATTGATTCTCCCACTTCTTTCCTACCTTAACTATGTTTCCTGCAAATTCATGTCCGATTATTATTGGATTCTCATGTACATCCTTCGGTACCCTTTTATGATTTTCACCTAGTATCGCACATTTATAACTTGACATACATATGCTGTCCGAAACTACTTCAACTAATATTTCATCATCTTTTATTTCAGGAAGTTCAAATTCCTCTAATCTTAAATCATTTGCTCCATATAATCTTACTGCTCTAGTTTTCATATCTATTACCGCCTTCCTAATTATTTTATATATTCGAATTTTACATCTTTCATAAGTCCTGATATTTCATTAATATCAGCAGGCTGTGTACCTGAAGTCATAACATTGGCTGCGCTTGTTGCCACCGAAAGTATAACTGTTTCTTCTAACTTAAGGCCTTTCTCCATTGAATATGCTAACGCGGCTACCATCGAATCTCCTGCACCTACTGTGCTTTTAACTTGTACACTTAATCCATGGGCAAGTATTATCTCTTCTTTATTTATAAAAAGCGCTCCATCTTCGCCTAAAGAAACAACTACTTCATTAATTCCATAGTTTAAAAGGCTTTTTGCCGCCTCAATCACAGCCTCTGTGCTTTCAAGCTTCTTATTAAAAAACTTTTCAAGTTCATGAATGTTTGGCTTCACCATATAAGGCCCTGCTTCTATCCCTTCTTTTAAAAGCTCCCCATCAGCATCAAGTACTGTCTTTATTCCAAGACCTTTTGCTTTGTTTATCCATTTCCCATAAATACTCTTTGGTATTCCTTGAGGTACGCTGCCTGAAAATATTACAATTGAATCTTTAGATAAATTATCAAATATGCTTAGCTCAACTTTTTGAAGATCTTCTTCTGGTATAAAGGTACCAGGTTCATTTATATCTGTGTTAGTACCATTAATTTTATCTATAACCTTAATATTTGTTCTTGTCTCACCATTTACAAAAATAAATTTATTATCAATTTCTATTGAATCTAAATAACTTTTAATAAACTGGCCATTTCTGCCCGCTAATAACCCCAGTGCTTTACTTTCTCCTCCTAGGCTTTTGATTACCTTTGATACATTTATGCCTTTTCCCCCTGCATCAACTCTTTGAGTAGATACTCTATTTACATTTCCTACTTTGAAATTATCAATTTCTACTGTTTTATCCACTGCAGGATTTAAAGTTATTGTTCTTATCAATTTTATGCCTCCAATCTAAAACTCAGTAAATGTTTTGTAAATATAATCAACATCTTCAGTATCTCTTAAAATACTTACAGTATTTTCATCTTCTCCTATTATAGTTGCTATATTAGATAGTATATTTAAATGCTCATCTCCAACACCTGCTATTCCAATGACAAGGTAGGCCTTCTCTCCACCAAAATCTATTCCCTCAGGAAACTGCAGAACAACTAAACCTGATTTTTTTATAAATTCTTTTGCTCTGCCAACACCGTGAGGAATTGCAACTCCATTCCCCATGTATGTGCTCAAATCATCTTCCCTTTGAATCATGGCATCAATATAATTTTCATCAACATATCCGCCTTCAACCAAAAGTCTTCCAGCCATTCTAATTGCCTCATATTTATCTTCAGCTTTCAGCCCTATCTTTATATTATTTTTTGATAAAATCTCATTTTCTTCTGACTTCTTATTTTTGTTTCTGAAACTAGAGAAAAAACCAAAGCTCATATCTAATCTCCTTTTTAATTAAGCTATTATTTAAAACTATTTTTTCATTCTATAAAATTCATCTAATATCTCGTTAAGCCTCATATATATATCATCTCTTGAATTAATCAACAAAGCATTTAAAAACTCAGGTTCTTCAATGAACTTTGTACTTATGAAGCTTATGGCCTCTATATATTCTTTATCACAATCCTCTGGTGCGAGCATAATTATTGCAAGCCTTATATTTTCTTTTTCATCCTCTGCATTTATCAAAGACAAGCCCTGTTTTATTCTTACAGCCCCGAAATATAACTCTTCTACTCCTTTTGTCCTGCAATGAAGTAAAATTGAATTAAGCCCAGTAAGTATTGTACTTCCCTTTTCTTCTCTTTCTTTTAATGACAACTTAATATTTGCCTTATTCTCCTCATCAACTGCAATACCACTTACTATTTCAATTATTTCTTCAACGCTTCTAATTTCTTCTTTTTCAAAAATAAAAAAGTTGTTTAAAAGCTGAAGTATCGCATCAGTATAAAGCTTTTGTTTTGAGAGTTTTTCCTTCAGGCTCACGGACTTCACATCAGGTTCCGAGTAATTTTTAGCCTTATCTTTTAAGGAATGTATGAATTCATTAATATTTTGTTTATCTTTTTCAAAGAGCAGCGGATTAACTACTACAACAGGCAGCTTTGAAAACTTTATATTTACTGTTGATATGATAAAATCTATAGACTTGCCTATCAAATAATCTTGATTAAGATGTAAAGTAGATGCAACTTCCACAATCTCTATATTTTCATACTCCTTTTCTATCCTTGCAGCTAAAAGAACTGAGGTTCCAATCCCTGTAGTGCATACTATTACAGTTCGATAACTTCTCTTGCCATACGCTCCTCTTTTTTCAATAGCGGCTCCAAGATGCATTGCAATATAAGCAATTTCGGATTCCGGCATTTTCATTCCTATATATTTTTCTACTACCTTGGAACATTTCGATGCTAGCTTGAAGAGCTTAGGATAGAATTCCTTTATCTCATCTAAAAGAGGGTTTCTAATATCCATATTCATCTTCATTCGATTAATAACTGGTCCAAGATGATTTACCAAACCTTCATAAAGTCTTTCATTCTGCTGAAGGAAAACCCCTGTTTCTGCTTCTGCGGTTTTAATAACTTCTTTTGCTATACTCTGGACGTCCAAATCATTATTTGATGAAGCCTCAAGACCTCTTGAACCTCTAATATGCATAGTTACATATCCAACTTCATCTTCTGGAATTTCTATATTAAAGGTTTGCGATATTTTCTTTGCCAGTTCTTCAGCTATTTTATACTCGTCATACTTTTTGAGCTGTGATAAATATTTTTTATCCATGCTTATTTTTTCATTTTTTATTATTCTTTGAATAGCCAAAGTTAGATGAACTAAAAGGCCTATAAATGCATTGTCTGCAAATCTATAACCTAAAACTTTCTCAAGTTCAAATATCAAAGCTTCAAGTTTTTTAACTGTACCTTTGTCTATTAAATTTAGCAGTCTATTTTTAGTATCCTTATCAAGCATTGTTATATTTTCTTTTATCAAATCCACAAGCTGACTTTCATCAATATTTTCATAAAATAAATTTATTATCGCTCTTCTAATGGAATCTTCCTGTCCTTCTATATAAACACCTAAACCTGGTTTTCTAATCAATTTTAAATTGTATTTTAAAAGCCATTCTTCGATTTTGTCCAAATCATTGCTTACAGTTCCTTCTGTTACCTTAAGAAGTCTTGTAAAGCTATATATTTTTACCGGCTCTCTATTTTGTAAAAGTTCACTTATTATGATTATTTGTCTTTCCTTAGGAGTATAGTTTTTTATTTCTTTTTCTTCTTCCAGACTATCTAATACATCCCTTCTAGCTTCCATGCTCCCGTTTAATCTTATTCCTAGCCCGGATCTTTTATCTAAGCTGCAATTATACGGCTCAAGCCATTTATCTATATTACGTAATTCTCTTAATACTGTTCTTGTACTAATGCTCAGCCCATCTGCAATTTTCGAGATTGTTATATATTCATATTCACTGCAGATTTTTTCCAATATTTCCTTCTGCCTAAGAGTGATTTTTATTTGGCTCATTTTTATACCACCTTATTATTAGTAATTAATAATGAATAATGAATAATTACTAATTTTAGGGAAGAAATCCTCACGAATCTTTAAGATATAAATACTCAGTTTAGGATGTTATTACTATTACTTAAAATCACTGTTATACTTACAAATTATAAATTCGTTTGGATTTTTTCCTTCAATTTTTAATTTTTAATTATTAATTATTAATTAGAGTAAAGTGCTTAGCACTTTACTCCTATGACAATCTCTTTACTAAAGCATCATATTCCGGGCTGTTCATGAAATTCTTTATTGATATATGCTCAGCATTTGGAGCCTTGCTTCTTGCTCTTTCTGCTAAACTTTCATGGGTTATAACAATTTCTGCGTCAAAAGGTATTTCGTCTACCGCACAGTGAACAACTTCAATATTAAGGCCAGCTTTTTTAAGCTTGTTTCTTAAAGTAGTAGCTCCCATTGCACTAGAACCCATACCAGCATCGCAGGCAAATATTATTTTGCTTACATTTTTCTTAGCTGATGCTGATACATTTTTAAGTTCTTTTACTTTATCTTGTGCTTCAGCAAGCTCTGTATCATCCATCTTATCAGCATTTTTCTTAACAAAATACGAAGCTACTAAGAAGGATACTACCGTTGACACTATTACTCCTGCAAGCACTCCAATATATCCGCCTTTTGGAGTCATTGCAAGTAATGCAAATATACTTCCTGGTGATGGAGTTGCAACTAAGCCTGCTCCAAAAATTGTAAAAGTTAATACTCCACTTGCTCCACCAGCCATAACAGCAAGTATTAATACTGGATTCATAAGAACATACGGGAAGTATATCTCATGAATTCCACCTAAGAAATGAATTATGATAGCTCCTGGTGCTGACTGTTTTACCATTCCTTTTGAGAACACCCAATATGCAATTAATATACCAAGTCCTGGCCCTGGGTTTGTCTCTAATAGGAAGAATATTGACTTTCCAACGTCTTTAGCTTGTTGTATTCCAATCGGGCCTAATATCCCATGATTAATAGCATTGTTTAAGAATAATATTTTACCTGGCTCTATAAATATGGATGCTAACGGTAGCAAACCTGCATTTACTATTCCCTCAACACCTGCTTTAAGCACATTGTTTAATCCTTGAACTACTGGTCCAATTCCTGAATAAGCAAGTAATGTAAGTAAACCACCTATAATTCCTGCAGAAAAGTTATTAACGAGCATTTCAAAACCTGCTGGGATTTTCCCATCTACAACCTGGTCAAATTTCTTTATGATATAACCGGCTAGAGGCCCCATTATCATTGCTCCTAAGAACATTGGCACTTCTGCGCCAACAATTACGCCCATAGTTGCTATTGCTCCAAGAACTCCTCCTCTAGTACCATGAACCATCTTACCGCCTGTATAACCTATTAAAAGAGGTAATAAATATTTTATCATCGGATCTACTAACTTTGATAAATATGCATTTGGTTTCCAGCCTGTAGAAATAAATAATGCCGTTATTAATCCCCAAGCTATGAAGGCGCCTATGTTAGGCATTACCATTCCACTTAGGAAACGTCCAAATCTTTGTATACCTGCTTGTGCATTTCTGCCAGTTTTAACACTAGTATTTGTTTGAAGATTTGACATTAGCCTTTCCCCCTAAATAATTATTTTCGTAATATTATAATAGAGTTTCTGCAGAAATCCTTTTTCATTACGTTAATTAAATTATAGTTTACTAAACGTTTTCATTCAATCTTAAGATATTATGGGTAAGTCCGCAAGACATAGTGACAAAATTAAATAATTACTTTTCATATTTCAGAAAATTGTACCAACTACTCATGATAAAACAGCCCTAAAACAGCTGCTCACTTATATTTTTCATTTATACATCAAGACCCGAACAATCTAAAATATCAAAAATAAATATATTAATAAATAAGTCTATAGCCTTAACAAAAGAGAATATACATTAATTAAGACATTATTATTATTTGTTTTTTATTATTATTTAACACTTAATAGGAGGAAATCACATGTCAAAATATAAAAAGCGTTTTGGAGACAGATATGACGGAAGGCTTTTAAGAAAAATTGATCCTTTCTTTAAGCTTATACCATACATAATGAGAACACGTTCTGATTCCCAGGTTTTCTTTGATGATAAAATAGATATGGACAAGGTTGAAGAATTTCTCAAAGAAAAAAGAAGAACAGGAACTCGTGATATAAAGTTTTTACATATTATTATAGCTGCTATGGTAAGAACTCTTTCTCAAAAGCCCCATCTTAATAGATTTATAGCCGGTCAAAAAATTTATGCCCGGGATGAAATTCTTATTTCCATAGCAATTAAAAAGCAGCTGAGTGATGAAGGAGAGGAAACTACTTTAAAGCTTAACTTTGAACCTGCGGATACATTGAAGCACATTGTTTCTAAGGTTAACTCAGCATTAGAGGAAAATAAAAAGTCAGATATGAAAAATGATACAGACAAAACTGCTCGTATTTTCACAATGTGTCCAGGCTTTTTTATAAAATTTTTAATATGGATACTGACAAAACTTGATTATTTTGGACTTATGCCAAAGATAATTAATAAGGTAAGTCCCTTTCATACAAGCGTATTCATTACCGACTTAGGCTCCTTAGGAATACAACCTGTTTATCATCACATATATGACTTTGGAACCACCTCTATTTTTATGGCCTTTGGTTCAAAGCAAAAGGAAAAAGCTTTTGATATTGATAACAAAATTATTGAGAGGAAATTTGTTAACCTAAAGGTAGTAGCAGATGAGAGAATTGTTGACGGATATTATTACGCAAGCGCCTTTAAGTTTTTTAAAAAACTTATTGAAAATCCTGAAAGGCTTGAAACAGCACCAGATAGACTATTTAAAGATACTGCAGTATATGAATAGATAGAATAAATACAAAGCAATTTGTACACATTAAATTTTGTGAAATTCTTTAAAGCGAAATTAACTTAAGGATGTGACTACCGGTGTCGTTATTTATGACTATCGTTTTTAGAGGAGTTATAACTTTTCTTATGCTTTTGCTGTTTTTTCGTTCTATGGGCCCAAGACAGCTAACTCAATTTACTTTCAAGGATTATGTGCTTGGGGTACTCGTAGGAAGTATGGGCGGCAGGGCAATTACAAGACCTGAGCAGGCCTACATAACTTTTCTTTACGGCATAGTCACTGTTATTATAATGCAAATGCTATTATCCTATTTATGTTTAAAAAGCGATAGAATTAGAAGGTTCATTAATGGACAGCCTATAATCGTTATAAGCAAAGGTGAGATATTAAAGAATAACTTGAAGAAGGCTAGGCTTACTATGAATGAGCTTGCTAGTTTGCTTAGGTCAGAAAGCATATTCAACCTTTCGGAGGTTGAATATGCAATACTAGAGCCTACACGCTGTTTCAGTGTAATGCAAAAATCTGAAAGAAGTCCGGTAACTCTCAGTGATTTAAACATACAAACTGCACCTAGGGAGCTCCCTATACTAGTAATAAAAGACGGAAAGCTGATAAGAACAGAATTGTATAGGTATAATCTAACAGAAAAATGGGTTAAAGAACAGCTTCTAAAGAGAGATATTAAGGATATTTCCGAAGTTTTATTAGCACAGGCTGACAGCTCAGGCATAGTATATACCTGTTTAAATAATACAAACAAATAAAAATTATCCACAAATTTATATTTTACTCTACAAATTTTGTGGATAATTTTTATTTTCCTGTTGATTATTTTGTTTTTTTAAACATATTTTTTATTAATTCAAATATACCTTTCGGTTTTGACTCTTCCTCTTCTTTATAATTAACTGCCAGTTCAGCTAATTTCATAATACCTTCTAAGGATTGTGCCACTGCAATAAACCTTCCAGAATGGCAGAATACCGCATCAGAAACTCCTGTTACAAAGGCCAGCTCCTCATCCCTTAATCCTGCCCACTCCTTAGGCAGTTTCTTTTTATCTTGACTATTTTCTCCTCTCACAGACTGCATTGCATAGCTGTCTTTTCTTGGATATACTACAAAAAGTACTTCTCTCTCTTCATCTACTTCTCTTAGTGTTTCAGAATAAGGACAATATCTATCTAAAACTAAAAGCTGTGGATTTTTTCTCTTCTTAAAGGCCCTAACCACCTGCTCTTTTGATTTTAAAACAGAAAATCTCTGATTCATCGTATTTCTTAGTACTGCTCCTGAAAACTCAACAGCCTCATTAAAAGCTTCATTCTCATCTTTATCTGAATTCCAAAGTGGATTAAAGCCTGAAATTATTGAGCTTATATGCACTAAAGGTATATCTGTCTTATCTATCCATATACCGTTGTCCAAAGCATCTACGCCCTCAATAAAATTTCTGTCAATATGGTTAAATACATCATCAATCTCATCTCCATTTAGTTTTGGATCTTTAAACTTTATCACTTGTCTTCCAAACTTATTCCATATAAGTCCACAGGCGGCATATGGAGTTCCATCTTCTCTATAAACCTTATTATTTCCGTGGTGGTCAAGCTCTCCACCGCCAACATCATAAACAATATCTAATTTGCTCAAAATATCCTCATTTCTTGTTCTTGTAAGTTCCACTTTAAATATTTCTTTTAAGATAGCTGTTGCAATAACTTCATCTGCGTGGAATCTGCCATCATGAGTGCCAATTTTTTTAAATTCTTTTTCTGTATATATATTACCAGCCCCTTCAATTCCTTTGTCTTCTAATACTATATTATATATAATGCATAAGTTCTAATACATTATGCGGCGTAAAAATACCGTAAAATTCATTCTGAATAATACGGTATTAAAAGGATTTATCTTCACAAATAATTTTATTTTAAGTTTTTGCCAGTAAATGCTAAAGGAAGAAGTTCATCTAATGTTCGTTCAAAGTATTCTTCTGTACTTTTTGCAATAATTATCTTAAAGGTTTTTAAATCACAAAACTCAGCCATAACTTGTCTGCACACTGCACAAGGTGCACAAAAGTCTCCTTCTCCTGGCTTTACTCCTTCTTTATTTCCTACTATTGCTATAGCAGTGAATTCTTTTTTCCCCTCAGAAATTGCTTTAAAGAAAGCTGTTCTTTCTGCACAGTTTGTTGGTGTAAATGCAGCATTTTCTATATTGCAACCCTGATATATTGTTCCGTCAGCACAAAGAAGAGCTGCTCCTACATTGAAATTAGAGTAAGGAGTATAACAAAACTTCTGAGCTTCAAATGCCTTTTCTATTAATTCTCTTGCATCTATCATAGTTTAATCACAAGCCTTTCTTGAAAATTTCTAATATATTACAATTAAGTTAGGGAAATCTATTATATCACTGCTGTACAAATATGTAAACATATTCTTATATTATTTTGTAATACTTATATCGTTATAAATTATAGCCAAGAGCCTAAATAATAATTCATTTTGCCTTTTATTGATTAGCCTTCCATATTATTAATAGGATATTGATAATTTACAAGGGTATTATAAAATTGTGGTGATCTTAATTTGAGGAGGCGTTTCTGTGAGTATATTTGATAAACTTTTTAATGATACAGATAATCCGGATAATAACAATACCAATAACTCAAAAACTTCAAGTGAAGGAACCTTAAAGCTTCATAAAGAAGAGCTAGATATAAATAAAGATAAGATACAAACCGGCGAAGTTACACTTAGCAAGGAGATTGTTGAAGAGCAGCAGACTGTTAATGTTCCTGTTATTCATGAGGAAGTAGTTATAGAAAGAAGACCTGTATCAAGCAGCAAATCCTGCGATGCTGAAGTAAGTTCTGAAATAAGTTCTGATGATAAAGAAACTATAAGAATACCAGTAAGCGAAGAGAAGGTTAATGTTGACAAGCATACTGTTGTTACAGAAGAAGTTTCTGCTTACAAGCGTGAGATTGAAAACACTAAAGAAATAAATGAAACATTAAAAAGAGAAGAAGCTAAAATAAATAAAAATGGTGATGTAGAGGTAGTTTCTGAAGATAACAATTCACATGACAGCTTCCAATAGCATTATTTCTAAATTAATTTAAAGAAGCACCTCTCAACTTATAATTTTAGTCTGAGAGGTGTTTTACTCACTTATGGAGGAAAAATGATGTCACAAGATATAACATCCTTTAATAAAAAGCTTAAGCTTCATGAAGAAAAGCTAGATATATCAAAAGAATGGACTAAAACTGCAGAAGTTAAAATGCATAAAGAAATTGTAACAAGAGAAGAAATTGTGAAGGTTCCTATTGAAAGAGTAGATCTTGTAATTGAAAAAACACCTTTAGGAGAGAACTCTCAAGATAAAACAGAAACTATAAGAATCCCTATTAGCGATGAACGCCTTGAAATTATAAAACATCCGATAATCCTCGAAGAAGTCTCTTACTATATTAATGAATATCAAGATAATAAAGGCATTACTGAAACTCTAAAAAAAGAAAAGCTAAATGTAGAAATCTCCGGCTTTGCAACTGTTATTGATAAAGAAATTAATGATCTTCCTAATAGTTCCCTTGAATAAATAAAAGGGCAGATAACTTTTGACTGTTATCTGTCCTTTTCATATATCTTGATATCTTGATATCTTCTTATCTTCTTATCGCAATATCTTCTTATCTTTTTGATTTATCCTGAACCTTTTTTATCTCGTCAGGACTTAAAACCATTTTATCCATAGAATAATTACTTGAAGTAAAAGCATTTCTTACGTAGTCGCTTGTTTCACTTCCGCATTTTTCTTTTACAACCTCTAAGAAACCATCAAAGGTTGCATTTTTAAATTTATATCTAGCATAATAAGTTTTGAAGATATCTATGAACTTTTCCTGGCCCGCTTTTTGTCTTAAGTCTTCTAAGGCTATTGGACCTAAAGTATAAACTACCTTTGAAAAGTTCTGCCAATCAAACTTATCTGTGGGTCTGTAAATTGGTCCATCACCTTTTATTGACCTAGTCAAAAATGCTCCCTTCACTCCCATTGGAGTGTATTCTCCAAACTTATTTTCAAAGAATAAGGCTGTTGAATACGCAGTGAAAGATTCATCCAGCACAGGCTCTCTAAATTCATTATTTCCAACAGTTGAAAACCACCATTGATGTCCAGTTTCATGAACTACAGCTTCATCTAAAAAGGTAAGACTGTTTTCTTTATACTCTGGCTTTAAATAATTATATGGTCCCATTTGAGTTACAGTTGGATATTCCATTGCCCCACCCTGCAAATAAGTTTCTACAACGTCGTATTCTGGATAAGGATATTTTCCAAAGGTTTTATTGTAAAAGCTTAAAGATTCACAGGCAAGGTCTAACATTCTTTTAGCTGTTGTCTCCTCTGATACATAGAAACTATTGACTCTAATGCCATCAACCTCTTTTGACAACAGCTTGTATCTTTTACTTAAAAATAAAACAAAATCCCTGTTATTTGAAGCTTCAAAGCCTAACTTGCTTTGTGACCCTTCTTCTTTGTCTGAAACTTTAACTCCTGTTGTTGCAGCAACAATGCCCTTAGGTACTGTTACAGAAACTTTGTAGTCTGAACAGTCGCTGTAATTTGATTCACCTACAGGATAAAATGGTGTCTCGTCCCAAGTACCAGTCTTTTCATCATAAATTGAAAGTATAGGATACCAGTTTGTAAGTGAATACTGATCATTTTGATAAGCAAGCCTATCATTCCCTTTAGGTATTTTTAAAGTAAAGTCTATTGCTATATCTATAACTTCATTAGGTTTGAGCTCTTTATTAAGCAGAAACTTTAAAACCTGACTGTCTTCTGTATATTTCAAGTTCTCGCCATTTACACTTACAGAATTAATCTTAATATCTCCTAATTCGTCCTTGCTTACCTTCTTTACAGTAGTGCCTATTGAAGGCATTGTTTCAGCTGAGTTATAGGAATCAGGATAAAGATGAAAAACTATTTCCTTAAGACCTTTATTATATTTGTTTTTAAACTTTACTTCTTCCTGACCTTTTACTGTTTTATTATCTGTGTTTAATGCTATATCCAAATTATATAAGCTTCTTTCCCCATTAAATGCTACACTGCTTTTTTCTTCTTTTTCTTGTGTTGTTATATTTTCATTAACTAAATTAGCCTGAGAAATTTTCTTTTCTCTTGCTAAACTAATACGTCCATAGGCGTAGTACACTATTATAAAAAATACTACAACATACAAAACTATAAACGATTTTTTATTTTTCACTTTAAATCCCCCAAATATAATCTTTTTTTATTTATATGCTTTAATCATGTACTAATACTACATATAAAGCGCCTTCTTGCTAAATTATACCAGTTGACATGTATACTCTACAATAGCTTCGCTTTATAAAATTACTTTTCCTCTTCCATTTCATAAAAATAAACAGCCATATTAACCTACATAATATAAAAAGGAACTTTCAAATAAAATACTATGTGAAAGTTCCTCTTGCATTTAGAATTATAAAACAGTCTTATTTACAAGTTCTTTAATATTCCAGGTTGTATCAACTAGAGGGCTTATTGATTTATCTTTATTAACATAATCTATCACAGTAGAGATAAACTCAGACATATCTACTGCCTTAAACCATTCAGCTTCTCTAGCCTCTTTTGGAACATAGGTTAAGTTTGTAGAATAAACTCTGTCTATAAGTCCATTTTCATAAAACTCATTAAATTTATTAACACCTTCTGTAAATAATGCAAAGGTAGTTGCAACAAATATTCTTTTGGCTTTTCTACCCTTTAGCTCCTTGACTATATCAAAAACAGACTCACCGGATGCAATCATGTCATCAACAATTAAAACATCCATGCCTTCCACGTTTCTTCCTATATATTCATGCTGTATTATAGGATTTTTTCCTTTTACAACAGTCGTGTAATCTCTTCTTTTATAAAATAGTCCAATATCAAGTCCTAAAACACTTGAGTAATAAATTGCTCTATCCATAGCTCCTGTGTCTGGACTTATAGTTATCATCTTAGACTTGTCAATCTCAATATCCTCGTTATTTATAAAAGTCTTAACAATATCATAAGTAGGATATAGATTTTCAAAGGTTAATAAAGGAATAGCATTTTGAACGTTTGGATCATGAACGTCAAAAGTATATATATCCTTTACTCCTAATCTTTCAAGCTCTTGAAGAGCTAAAGCGCAGTCAAGAGACTCTCTGCTCTTCCTCTTATGCTGTCTTCCTTCGTATAAAATAGGCATTATGACAGTTACTCTTCTTGCCTTACCGCCTATAGCAGATACAACTCTTTTAATATCTTGAAAATGCTCATCCGGTCCCATATGATGAGTAAAGCCATACATATCATAAGTGCAGCTGTAATTTCCTACATCACACAATATGTATATATCCTTGCCTCTTACTGTCTCTCCAAGCTTAACCTTACCCTCACCATTTGAAAATCTTACAGCATCTGTACAAATAAGATAGCTGTCAGGACCATCTTCATTGCTCTCTTTTCTTTTTTCTACAAGATATTTATCTATTTTAGCTCCTATTTCCTTACAGCTCTCTAAGGCTATAATACCAAGCTGACCATAGGGCATCTTATTAATTAAATCATGAGTCATAATTTTTCTCCTTTCAGTCGAAACACTGGGTAATCTAGAGCACTCGCTCCCTTTGGGCACTGGGTAACTTAAGATATTCGCTTCGCTCATAAGTTACCCGCTAAAGTCCATTTAGGACCTTAGCCTCGAAGATTACCCGTTGAAGTCCATTTAGGACTTCAACCTCCTTTTTCAAAACCTTTTCATCAATTATTATTGTAATGAATTATGACGAATAATACAACCCAAAATACGACACTTTTCTGCTTTTATTTAAATAAAAAGTATTTTTGTAGAATATCACATAAAATTAAATTAAGGGAAGTCCTGAAACTTCCCTTAGCAGACCTATTATTAAATTATCTTATTACCTTTAAGATTTTAAACTCCATCTTATCTAACTGTAATTCATTTTTTATTGAAACTGCTTTTCCAGAAATAAGGTCTATAGTTTCTGCAGAAACTTCAACTACAGCCTTTACAGCTTCGTCATTATTGTTTATAGCTACAATTATTGTTTCGTCTTCTAGGCTTCTTTCAAAAATTACTACATTATTATTTAGATATATTTCCTTGTATTCTCCGTGAACTAATGCTTTATTTTCATGTCTTACAGCTATAAGTTTTTTATAAAGCTCTAACAGTTCTGTGTTTTGCTTTTCTTTATCCCAAACCATACAGCCTCTGCACTGAGGGTCATCACCGCCAGCCATTCCAACCTCGTCTCCATAATAGATATAAGGCACGCCCATGTAGGAGAACTGAAAGGCAATGGCAAGCTTCATTTTTTCTACATCACCATCACACTCTGTTAAGAACCTCTTAGTATCATGGCTGTCAAACAAATTCCACATTTGCTTTATAACGCTGTCCATATATACTGTTCTGTTCATTGTAAGTATGTTATCAAACTGTACTTCATTTATCTTTCTTGCTGCAAAGAAATCAACCATAGCTCCTTTGAAAGGATAATTCATTATAGTGTCCAATTCATCTCCTCTTAAGAATGAAGAAGCTTCGTGCATTATTTCTCCAATTATAACAGCCTCTTTATTTACTGCCTTAACTCTTTTTCTAAAGGCTTTCCAAAATTGATGGTCAACCTCATCACAAACATCAAGTCTCCAGCCGTCTATTCCGATTTCCTTTACCCAATACTCCCCTACCTTAAGAAGATATTCCTTAACCTCTTCATTTGCGGTGTTGAGCTTTGGCATATAGGCAGCACCATTTGCAAAAGTATAGTAGTTAATCTTTTCAAGGCTTACAGGATATTCATATGGGAAATACCAATCCTTATACTTTGAGTTTTCCTGATTTTTTAAGAGGTCTTCAAAGGCGAAGAAATCACTTCCGGAATGATTAAATACAGCATCAAATACTATCTTTATTCCTCTTTCATGACAGCCCTCAACAAGCTCTTTAGCTGTTTCAATAGTTCCAAACTGAGGATCTATATCAAAATAATCTGCAGTATTGTACTTATGATTTGAGGTAGATTTAAATACTGGAGTTAAATATAAAAGAGTTATTCCTAATTCCTTTAAGTAATCTAATTTTTCTATAATACCTTGGAGATCCCCGCCAAACATAGACATTTGAGTTATCTCTCCGCCCCACTCTTCAGTGTTTTCAGGATCGTTAGTCTTGTCTCCATTATAAAAACGATCAGGGAAAACTTGATAAACTACTGCTTCCTGAAGCCACTTTACTTCTTCATAAACATCAGCCTCACCGATATAAGCAAATTGAAATCCCGTAGCTTCCGGCTTTTCTACCTCTCCTCTATACCCTCTGTCATCAAAATATATATTGTTTCCTTCATTATCTAAAAGTTCAAAGAAATATCTATATCTATTCTTTTCTACCTTTATATCTGCTTCATAATAATCAAATAACTCAGACTGAGACATTAACTTCATTTCCTGTACTTCAAAAGGATTTGTCCAATCATATCTGCATTTATAATAAACCTTGCAAATTTTAACGTCATTTCTCGCAGTTCTTATTCTAACAGTTAAGGTATCCTTGTCCTTTGCATAAGCGTAGGGTACATCTACTACATGGTATACAGCATGTTTATTCATAATTGCCTCCTGTTTATTTTTATTATTATTTTAGTCTTTATGCTTCGTATTATATCAAAGTGAAAATTTAAGTCTTGTACTGTGTTAATATTTTTTGTATATAAATTATGTGACTTATGTATTGACCATATATTTTTATAATGTTAGATTAATTTCAGAGAGTAGTTTTGTATCCTTATAAAGGAGGCTGAATTTTGGATTTAGATTTTATATCAGATAAGTATTTTTTTAATCCTACAATATCTACTTTAATTGAATCAAATTCAAAGCAGATAATCATTGATTTAATAAAGAATAAACAATTAGAAGAAATAGAAGACGGGGTTTCTTTTGAAGACAAGAAAATCGACTTGTTTATATGGAATGCAGTTTACATAAGAGAAATTCTTAGAAAAGGTACTTATGCGCAAAATCTTCATCTTCTTTATAACAAGTTTTATAGGAAAATATCAAAGGCTTCAACTATAAAAGAGCTTCAAATTTTTGAAGTTGAAATTGCTTCAGCATATCTGGATTTATTAATTTACGACGCCGAGGTTACTGACAGTTTTATAGTTAATAAAATGCTTCAATATCTGCACATTAATATAGAGGCACATACAACTGTTGAGGCTCTTGCCAAAAGCCTTAATATATCCAAAGGGTATGCTTCAGATTGTTTTAAGAAACATATGGGTGTTACTATTATGCAATATGCAAAAAAAATAAAGGTTGAAAGAGCAAAAACTCTGCTGCTAAATTCTACAAGCAGTATTCTAGAAATATCTTCACTGCTTGGATTTTATGATCAAAGTCATTTTACAAAAGCCTTTAAAGAATTTGTTGGAGTTACTCCTACAGAATTTAGAAACAGCCATTATTTATAATTCAATTTAAAAGAGTCTTAAATCATGATGACTTAAGACTCTCTTATTTAACAAACTACTTACATAACTCTCTTTCCGCCTGGGAGGAAAGAATCAATTACTCCTATAAGAAGTGCTGCTATTAATGCACTTATTAGTCCAACACGGAATCCTGTAACAATGTAGCTTGTAAGGTATATAATAGCTGCAGAAACTATAAAGCCTGTAAGTCCTCTTCCAAATGGGCTTGCATTAAAACCTGTAAACTTTTGTATTAGATAATCTAATCCAGCTATTACTACAGCAGCTATGAGTAGTGTCCATATACCATTAATAGTGAACCCAGGTGTTAAAAATGCAACTATAGCTAAAACTATTGCTGAAACAATTATTCTTGTTATGAAATGACCTATACCAAAACCGTCATTGTCATCTCTTCTTCTGTCTTCCATAAAGATACCTCCTTGGTTTTATAGCTTTAAAAGTAAATCTGCTGCCTAAATTTTTATAGTGGCAGTTTACAAATTGAAACTATATAGTTGGTTTATATAACTTATTATTCTAAGTAATATATAATCTTATGTATGAATTCTATATGAAAATTTTTACTATAAATTTAATGAGTCTCCGCTGCTGGCCCAGTGCTGCCTCCAAGCCTTATCCAAAAGTAATTATGCTCATCACCAATATAGTCAAAATTACCTTTATCCCATCTATCTAGTACTTCAAATATATAGTTTTTATCGGGATAATTCATCTGTTTGACTATTTCTCTAACTGCTTCAATCTGCTTACTGTTTATTTCAAGTTTGCCGCTTTTGTCTTTGTGATCTGATGAAAGCTTACTATTAGCCATTCTATGCATTTCATCATATATAATTATTTCATCCTTAAAATCTACTTGAGCTAATTGACCTGAATTAAAAACAGCTGTATCTGGTATGTTGTTTTGTTTAACATAAAGTCTCTCTCCAAAATTAAAGGAAATAGAAAATAATGCAACAGCTCCAAAAATACTACAGCAGACAAATCTTCCTTTTCTTGTATTTATTTTTTTAAAAAAATCTAACTTTACCATACCTATCTCCCTAAAACTTTTATTCTATATAGAAAGTATTAATAATCTAATTGCTTTGAGCTGCCCCAAAACGTCCAATATTCAAGGACTTATGAGATGTCTCAATGAAATTAGATTATTTCTTGCTATATAAGGAATTTTGTCTAGTTAATGGCAAAGTATTCAACTTAGTGGAAAATAATTTAAATTATTTATTATGCTGACAACTATTGTTGTCTTTAGAATGATCGTAATCATTATTTGACCAGGATATATCGCTTATCTCATCAGCCTGTTCTATATCAAAAGCACTTGTTCCCTTTATTCTGCCTTTAATTACTTCTTTTTTATTTTTTGTATTATTATCCATATTAAATCTCCTTTTTCTTTGTAACTTTACATTTATATTTCCCATTAAAAATCAAAATATATATATTTCAGTTTTATATTCTAAGACATAACTTAACTAGCACAATGGGTTAAATTAATGAAATTTAATATTTGCAAATCTTCTTTTTAACGCATAACTATATTTTATATTAGGATATCCAAAGATAACCATTATTCCATTTTTATTTTTCAATGGTATTTCATATTTTTGTTTTATTGTTTTCCCAAAGATGTTTAATAAAATATTTGGTGTACCCAGCATACAGCTTCCAAGCCCTAAGGCTTGTGCTCCAATCATCGCATAAGTTGCTGCAACATAAGGATCCGCAGGATCAGCATACTTGGATGCATGAAAGAACATTGCTAATGGTGCAGAATAAGTTAACCAGTTTGTTCCTTCATCATATTTATTTATAAAGGTATCAAGAGCAGTTGCCGCGAAGGATTTAAGGGAATCATAATTTTCTTTGCCCATAAAAGGTCTATAAATCCTAAGCATTGCAGGTGAAAAAAGCCACTTATTCTTTTTCAGAACATTGACTAAATCCAAAGTAAATTCTTCAACCTTTTCTTTATTGTCTAATACCATAACTTCAACGTCAGAACTTCCTAGGCCATTAGGTGCAGTTGATGCAGCCTCCAATATTTTTTGTATAATTTCACTTTCAATCTTTTGTTCTTTATAATCTCTCATGCTTCTTCGTGATATCATTAACGATTTTATACTCTCATAATCAGCTCTTCCTTTATTGTCAGGCAGCTCAATTACATCATCCGGTGTCATATCTCTTCCATTAATCTTTATTGCTTTATTCGGACATACCGCCATGCATTGACCGCATGCAATACATCCAAACACTCGATTATGATCTACTTTAATCATTTCATCCTCAATAAATAATGGCGCACCCTTACATACTTTAGTACATAAACCACATACAATACATCTATCTCTATCTATATCAACCTTAGCACATTCATAAAACCTTCCAGTTTTTAATGCCATAAATCCTCACTCCCTCTTGTTTAATATATTGTGTTTTACAAGTGACTAAAAATAAAAAGCTGCTTCCGTAACAAATGTCGTAGAATCTAATATTTTTAAGTAATATAATTTTTATTGAGCAAAATATACTTAGGATAGTTGATAAAGGAGGATAAAAAATGTTAGAGGTTTTAAATCATGAAGGCGTGGTGTCTATCGTAACACAAGGTGAAAATGAGCCTCATATGGTTAATACATGGAATAGCTACATAAAGATTTCTGAGGATGGAAAAATAATATTTCCTGCAGGAACTATGAAAGTTACTGAAGCTAATATTAGCAAAAACAATAAAGTGCTTATGACCTTAGGCAGCCGTGAAGTTCAAGGTTTTAATTCAATAGGTACCGGATTTTTAATAATTGGTACTGCCGTATTTATAAAAGAAGGATCTGCTTTTGAAGATAAGATGTAACATTTCAATTAGTTTATTTAACAGTAAGAATACGAAATGATTTAATATCATAATATATTAAATTTAACATCATTAAAATTACTTCTTTCTCATAATAACAGCTTGAAAATCCATATTTCTGCCAACATCAATTTCTTCAAATTCAATTATATCGAAAACCTCACTTAACACTTCTTTAAGCTTACCTTCAGAATAAGATGAGAAAAAGCGTGGAGTGCTTGCAACCTCATTTACAAACTCTCTTTCTGAATCCTCGCCTCCATATACCCCCATGTAGAATAATCCTTTCTCGTTAAGTACCGAACTAATTTCATTCAAAACTTTAAGCAAGTCAGTTTTGGGCACATGTAAAAGGCTATTCATAGACCATATACAATCAAACTTTCTATTTAAATTTGAGATATTATAAAAATCCAGTTCATAAGCTTCAATGCCTTTTTCCTTGCACAATCTAACCATCTCAATAGATAGGTCAACTGCAACAACATTTAATCCGCAATTTATAAAGAATTGACTATCAGCGCCTGTACCAGCGCCTATTTCCAATAAGGAGTTTTTATTCTCTAACTTCACATAACTTAAAAATTGATCTCTTTGATTCTTTTTCCATTCTTGTTTTTCAGATAAATTTCTTAATCCAGCTTCTTGGTTATAAAATTCTTTTAAATTTAATTTCACTATGTTTGTATCCATAATTTAAATAACCCCCTAATTATTTTTGACTATATTCAATTTCCGTATTTCTTTTCCCAATTTTTCTGCCACGCTTATCTTAATTTTATCCTATTTAATACAGCTTTTACAGCTTTTATTTAAGGCAAGCTAGAAATATTATCAATATACTACAGCTATTATTTTAAATATCATTAATTTTCTGTTTGAAAATAATAGCAAAATATTGTGAATAATTTATCAATTTAGAAGGATATTAAAATCCTTCATCGAATATAATACAGTGAAGGAAAAATTTCATAATAAGCAATTATATTAATGCGAATAGGAGTGAATGAAAATGGAACAATCCAGTACTAAATTAAAAAAAGAGCTTGGATTATTAGCGTCTATAACAATAGTTATAGGAATGGTTATTGGATCAGGAATTTTTTTTAAACCAGCTATAGTTTTTAAGAATGCAGGCTCACCTATTATGGGAATTATGGCTTGGGTCATAGGAGGACTTATTACTGTAGCCTCTGGACTTACTATTGCAGAAATTGCAGTTGCTATACCAAAAACCGGTGGTGTGTTTGTTTATCTAAAAGAACTGTATGGAGAGAAGTGGGCATTTTTATTTGGATGGGTACAAACTGTAGTATATGTTCCCGGCTCTGTTGCTGCACAGGCCATTATACTAGCAACTCAGTTAACTTCCTTTATAGATCTAAGTCATGCTCAGCAGCAGCTGTTGGCTATATTCTTCTTATTTTTTATAGCTGCAATGAATATTATATCTACGAAGCTTGGTGGAAAAATACAAGTAGTTGCAACGATAGCAAAACTTGTACCTATAGCAGTGATAATTGTCCTAGGCTTTATGAATGGAACAGCTAAGGGAATTATACTGAACACAGGTGGTCAATCAGCCTTTAAAGGCTTGGGAGCAGCTATACTAGGTACACTTTGGGCTTATGACGGCTGGGTAAGTATCGGAAATATGGCAGGAGAATTGAAGAATCCTAAAAAGGATTTGCCAAGATCAATAATACTAGGTCTATCATTAGTTATAGTTGTTTATACTTTAATAAATATCGCACTAATAAAGATTATGCCTGTTGATGCTATTATAAATTCAAGTAAACCAGCTTCAGATGCTGCCACAATACTGTTTGGAAGTGTAGGCGCTAAGTTTATTTCTGCAGGAATAGCTATTTCAATTTTTGGTGCATTAAATGGTTATATGATGACCGGAGTACGTATACCTTTTGCTATGGCTCAAGACAAGCAACTTCCTTTCTCAGATGCTTTAGGAAGTGTAAATAAAAAACTTCAAACACCAATCAATTCTTTCATACTTGTAGTTGTATTGGCATCTTTGTATGTTTTATCAGGTTCCTTTAACACGCTCACTGACCTGGTAATGTTTATATTATGGATATTCTTTACAATGGCCATAGCTGGAATCTTTATATTGAGAAAAAAGTTTAAGCACATAAAAACCTCTTACAGAGTTCCTTTGTATCCTGTAGTACCTCTTATAGGAATAATAGGAAGTATTTATATAATAATAAGCACATTGATAACAAACATTTCCTATGCTGTTTTTGGTATAGTTATAACTTTATTAGGACTACCAGTATATTACTATCTAAAAAATAAAAAGAATTAAGAAAGATTAAAAGCGGAAGCTGCAGACGGATTTATGTGATTCTTATAAAAATCCTATCTTAAGCTTCCGCTAATCTTATTTCTATGACAAAAGTCTATTCCTAGCATCTACACGCTTATTTAACATTTCTACCATTATAAACATAAGCACAAGTATACTGCCGGTATAGAAAGGCAAAAGTGAATATCCTATATGTGATGCCAAAATACCAAATAGAGGCGGCATAAAGGTGCTACCTATGTATGCACAGGCCATTTGTACTCCCATAATTGATTGTGAATATTCTGCCCCAAAGTTCATTGGAGTTTCATGCAGCATACTTGGATAAATTGGTGCACAGCCTATTCCTGTAATCACGAAACCTATTAGGGAAGTAACCTGTCCAAATGGAAGCATAATAAAAATTATCCCGGCTGCAATTAATGCTTCTCCAAGCCTAATCATTTGTCTGTTGCTTAACTTGAGTGTAATAAAGCCTGATAAAAATCTTCCAAAGGTTATACCAAAATAGAAAAGTGAAGCCCATTTTGCAGCTGTTTCTACAGAAATTCCTTGAGTCATAACTGCAAAGCTGCTTCCCCATAGACCTGTTGTTCCTTCTATAGAACAGTAGCAGAAGAAGGCTATCAATGCAGGTTTTGCGCCCGGCATCTTTAAAAGCTCCTTTTTACTTATTACCTTATGTTCTTGTTCACTATTAAGCTGAGCGTTATTAACTGGCACTGCCTTTTTCCAAAATGGCAAGGTAATAACTAATATCAATACCAGGCTAAACTGAATAATCGCAACAATACGATAACCTAACTGAAAAATAGCTCCTCGTTCTAAACAGTATGACATAATAATTGGTCCTGTCATAGCTCCAACGCCCCAAAAACAGTGAAGCCAGCTCATATGTTTTGCTTTATATTTTAGTGCTACGAAATTATTAAGTGCAGCATCTACTGAGCCAGCTCCAAGCCCTAATGGAACCGCAAACAGGCAAAGCTCAAAAAACTTATTGCTTATGGAAAAACCTAATAATGCCGCTGCTGTCATCAATACACTGATACAGGTAACTAAACCGGTTCCCAATTTCCTGATAACCTTATCACTAAATAGGCTGGATATAATAGTTCCTCCAGCGATAATCATTGAAACAATCCCAGCATAAGAAATTGGTACTCCCATACTCGGATACATGGATGGCCATGCTGATCCTAAAAGTGAATCCGGCAATCCAAGACTGATAAATGATATATATATTATAATTAATAAAACTGTTAATACCATTCTGCAATTCCCCCATCTATTTCTAATTTATTAAGTGCAAGCTGAATCATTCCGTATTCAAAATCTCTTTCTAAGTTCTTTTCAAACTTAATATTCGGTGAAAAATTTCCCTTAAGAAGCTTTTGAACTTTCAATACTAACTTCTGCAAAATCTCTTCTGTCAAAAAATCTCCATAAAAAACAATGTGTTTTGGAGCCAGCACACAACTGTACACAACTGCAATTTGACTAAGCATAAGAACCACTTCTTCAGAGTTATTATAATCTGCTTCATTCCAAGAAGGACTTAAGGGTATCCATCCCACTTCTCCGGCAAAGTTTTTGCACCCCTTATATATTTCACCTTTTATAACAACGCCTGCTCCCGGCCCATGTACCCGTGGATAATAAAGACCAACCACTGTTTGTGCTGTTTTTATATTTTGACGTGTATAAAATCCGCATACGGTAGCATTGATATCATTTTCGTAAAACACCGGAACTTGATATTTTTCTTGATAATAAGATAAAAATTTGCCTCCAACAATACCTGGATAATCATGTACATAAATCACCCCATTTTCCTCTTCCCCTGGAAGACCAAATACTATTTCAGAAATGTTTTCGTATGTTTTAAAGGCAATCTCTATCCATTTATCAAAACTATCTGTAACAACATTTGCGTAATATTCTTTTTTGCGTTCTAAGCACTCTCCAAATGAATTAATAATCAGCATGTGAAACAAATCTTGATTATTATCTTCATGCCCATAAATGACGATTGCTTTTCTATAGTTTCCATTATAAACATATTGCTTTGACGGTCTCCCGCCATTAGAAGGAACTTCATCTCCTTCTATCACTTCCCCTGAAGTAACCATTTCACTTATAAGAGCATTAACAGTAACTACACTTAATTCTGTCAATCCGGATAACTCGGGCTTTGTAGCTTTTCTACGCTCTTTTAGAACTTGTCTTAAGATATTTTTATTTATCTCTTTCATCTGAGTTCGGTCAGCCTTTAACAATTGCTTAGCCTCCTGCTTTTTATATTCTCTAAGTATTATAATGGTAAAAGCACAGACTTAATATATTTACTTTATAAAGTCATTATACTAAGTGTATATTAAAGCATAATCAATGTCAATAGCTGGCAGAATAAACTCTATTTTAATTTCTTTATAATATAAAAAAGGCTGCCTCATGACAGCCCAAACCTATTATATGGTATTTGAAATATAAATGTTTTTCACTACTTATTTTACCCAGCTAACAACATACTCTGTATTTTCATCCAACACCTTAATATCAGGCTGAATCTTCTTGAAGTTTCCGTTAATTCCAGCTTCCCTTAAGGTTAAATCAAGATGACACATGGCTATTCCAATATCTACTCTCTGCATGTCAAATCCCATACCTTTGCTGTAGCCCGGTGTATGCTTGATATAGATATGAAGGCTATCCTTATCCTTTACTATTCTCCAAGGCTGCTTATTAGAAGCTGAAGGAGCAAGCCTTGCCATTTCTAATGCCTCTTTATAAACTCCGGCTTCACTTTCGGATAAGGATTTATCAAAGCTTTCATTATAGAACAATTCTTCAAAGGCTTTTCTATTTTTTGAACCAGCTACAGTTCTCATTAATGAGCCTATTAATCCTTCTTTTTCTTTTGGATAGCCTACTGGTGTTACTATAGGTAAAATTTCATTTTCCTTTAGCTCCATTGCCTTTGCAAATTCTCCCTTTTTAAAAGTTCCCCCAAGCCAGCAGGTCCCAAGTCCTAAGGATGTAGCATATAATACAAACTGTTCCAATTCATATCCAAGCTGTTCAATACTCATATCCTCATTGTTAATTACTGCTGCCACAAAAGAAGATACTCCTCGTATAATTCCATAAGTGCCAAGCTTAATATCCTTGTTTTCAAAATCCTTAATATCTATAAGCTTATAGCGAACCTTGGAATCAAAAGGCCCTTTTAAATTTCTAAGGCACTCTTCCAAGCTGTTTCTTAAGCCGCTGTCTAGTGATTTTGAATTATAGCTTCTAACTGATATTCTTTTCTTAATTATCTCTGTGACCGGCTTGTTAAAAATCATATTACTTTCCATCAATACCTCTCCGTTTCCCTAATTATTTAAATATATATAATATTATATTCTCTAAAAATAAATATCAAGCAATATTGTATCTTAAAAAGGACTGCAATATAATTATAATTATGATTATAACTATAAATAAGGAGAAAGCTTTATGCCAGATGATAATAAAGGCTGCCTAGATAGAATAAAAGAAACCTATACTTCATTAAATACAGCTGAAAAGAAAGTAGCTAAGTATATACTTGAGAACCCAAAGGAAATAATACATATTTCAATAACAGAGCTTGCAGATAATAGCAGTGCTAGCGAGACTACAGTTTTCAGACTGTGTAACAAGCTTGGCTACAAAGGCTATCAGGACTTAAAGATAAATTTGGCTGCAGCTATTGTTGAGCCTATTGAAAATATTTATGAAGAAATAAAAGAAAATGACGATATGTATATCTTAATGCACAAAATAATGGCTTCAAATATTTATAGCATTGAAAACACCTTTAAAATAAATAAAAGTTCAGAGCTTGAGAACGCTGTATCCATGATCTTAAAAGCTCAAAGAATTATGTTTTTCGGAATGGGAGGTTCAGGAATCATAGCTCAGGATGCTCATCATAAATTTCTTAGAACAGGCTTAAACTGCGTTTCTGCCTCTGACTCTCATTGGCAGGCTATGTATGCTTCCATGTCTAACGAAAATGATGTTATAATTGCTTTTTCAAATTCAGGAAGCAACAAGGAATTGATTGAGACTATAAATCTTGCAAGGCAAAAGGGTATAAAAATTATTTCCATTACAAGCAATGCAAAATCTCCTATATCAAAAGTATCGGATATAACTCTTGTATGCTATGGAAATGAGTCCATGTTTAGAAGTGAAGCAATGGAATCTAGAATTACCTCCTTAGCCCTTATCGACTGTCTTTATGTTGGGGTAGCTATAAAAAGAAAAACAGAGACCCTTAAAAGTCTCGAAGATATGAGAAGAGGTATTGCTCTTAAAAGATTTTAAATCAGCATATATACAATGCAAAAACTTTTGCATTGTATATATGCTGATTTTTTATGCCGAAAAATTTTTTCTTGATTTTAAAAATCAACATGCTATAATATAAACAAAGAAAATTTTTTTCATATTTAACTTATGTACAAGCATAAAGTCTTAATAAAGAAAATAATTTTTATAAGTTAATATTTTTTTACATCTTTGTATAGGTTATCCTATACCTTTACAATACTATGTTTGTAAACGATTTATAAAAGGGAGGGCTATTATGAAATACATTATTGGGGTTGATATTGGTACAACCAGCACAAAATCAATTGCTTTCGATTTAGATGGAAACGTTATTTCAAAGCAAAATTTTTTATATCCTATTTACAATCCTGAACCTTCATGGAGCGAACAAAGTCCTGTTGAAATGCTTAATGCTGTTGTTGAGTCTATTAAAGGTGTAGTTTCCGATAATAACACAAAAGGCAATGAACTTTTAGGAATTTCCTTCAGCAGTGCAATGCATAGTGTTATAGCCATGGATAAAGACGGAAAACCTTTAACAGACTGCATTATATGGGCTGATACCAGAAGCAAAGACTATGCTGATAAGATAAAAAACAGCAAAGAAGGCCATGAAATTTATATGAGGACCGGTACACCTATTCATCCTATGTCCCCTCTTTGCAAGCTTTGCTGGCTTAGAGACAATATGGCTGATATATTTAATAAAACCTATAAATTTATATCTATAAAAGAATATGTATTCTTCAAGTTCTTTGGCGAATACATAGTTGACCATTCCATAGCTTCTGCAACAGGTTTATTTGATATATACGATTTGAAATGGAATAAAACTGCTTTAGATTTAGTTGGCATTACTGAAGACAAATTGTCTATTCCTGTTTCAACAACATACAGCATTAAAGGTTTAAACAAGGAATATGCAACCTATATGGATATATCTATAGATACACCTTTTGTTGTCGGCGCAAGCGATGGCTGCCTTGCAAACCTTGGTGCAAATGCTATTAAAAAGGGTGATGCCGCAGTTACTATAGGAACAAGCGGCGCTATAAGAATTATATCTGATAAGGCCAAAAATGATGAAGCTGAAAGAATCTTCAGCTACATTCTAAGTGAAGAGCATTATGTTCTTGGAGGCCCTGTCAATAACGGCGGAATAGTTTTCAGATGGTTTAGAGACAACTTCTCTCCATTAGAATTAGAAGCAGCTAAAAAACTTGATATCGATACTTACGAAATTATGACTGATGAAGCAGCAAAGGTAGCTCCCGGATCAGAGGGACTTATATTCCTGCCTTATCTTTTGGGTGAAAGGGCTCCTCACTGGGATGCTTATTCCAAAGGTGTATACTTTGGAATCAATATAAAGCATAAAAGAGAACATTTCTTAAGAGCATTATTAGAAGGGGTGATATATGGGGTATATAGCGTTGGAAAAGCTCTTCAAGAAACAACTGGGGAAATAGACACAATCTACGCAACAGGAGGTTTTGTACGCTCTGAGCTTTGGGTACAAATGCTTGCTGATGTATTTAATAAAAAAGTAGTAATTGCTGAAAGCTACGAAAGCTCATGTCTTGGTGCAGCTGTACTAGGAATGAAATCACTAGGAATCATAAATAAAGTAGAGGAAGTAGAAAAACTAGTACCTATATCAAAGACTTTTGAGCCTGATGCAAAGAACCATAAAGCTTACATGAAAAACTTTGCAGTATATGAAAGACTTTACGGAAAACTCAAAGAGGAATTTTATAATATTAGTTTAATTCAAGAAGAAAATTAAAGGAGGGCGTACTTATGCCATTAGTGGTTGTCGGTATTGGTGTTATTTTATTATTAATATTAATGATTGGTTTTAAACTTAACGGTTTTGTTTCTTTAATTCTTGTTGCTCTTGCAGTTGGTATCTTAGAGGGAATGCCTCTTCCTAAGGTTGTAAGCTCTATAACCGGCGGGGTTGGCGGTACTCTGGGAAGCTTGGCTCTTATTCTTGGTTTTGGAGCTATGCTTGGAAAGATGATGGCTGACAGCGGAGCAGCTTCAAGAATAGCTACAACACTTATTAAAAAGTTTGGTAAAAAGAGAATTCAATGGGCAGTTGTTATTACTGGATTTGTAGTTGGTATTGCATTATTTTATGAAATAGGTTTCGTACTTCTTATACCTCTAGTATTTTCTATAGCTGCTGAAGCTGAACTGCCATTACTTTATATAGGAGTACCTATGGCTGCTGCTTTATCAGTTACTCATGGATTTTTACCTCCACACCCGGGACCAACAGCAATAGCTGGAGTTTACAAAGCTGATATAGCTAAAACTTTACTTTACGGTATAATTATAGCTATTCCTACAGTTATTGTAGCAGGACCTGTGTTTACATTATTCTTAAAGAAAATGGAGCATCCTATTCCAACAAACCTTTATAATCCAAAGACCTTTACAGAAGAAGAAATGCCTGGGTTCGGCGTAAGCATATTTACTGCTTTAGTACCTGTTATATTGATGGCTTTAAGAGCAGTTGTAACAATAGTAGCTCCTAAATCACCACTTATTCCATATACAACTTTCCTTGGTGATCCAACAATCGCATTATTGATTGCAGTAATTATTGCTTTATTTACTTTTGGACTTAACAAAGGAAAGAAAATGCCTGAAATTAACAAGACCTTAACTGAATCCATAGCTTCAATAGCAATGATAATGTTAATCATCGGCGGCGGCGGAGCATTTAAGCAAGTACTTGTAGACAGCGGAGTTGATAAATATATTAAAGTATTAATGACAGGTTCACACCTTTCACCGCTTATATTAGCTTGGCTTATAGCAGCAGTACTGAGAATAGCTCTTGGATCAGCTACAGTAGCCGGCATGACAGCAGCTGGAATTGCAGCACCGCTGATAGGTATGGGGCATGTAAGCCCTGAGCTTATGGTTTTAGCAACAGGTGCAGGAAGCTTAATATTCTCACACGTTAATGACCCTGGGTTCTGGATATTTAAAGAATACTTTAATCTTTCAATACCTGAAACCTTAAAATCCTGGTCAGTGCTTGAAACTTTAATCTCAGTAATGGGACTAGTTCTTGTTTTAATAGCAAGTGTTATAATTTAGCTTTAAATTTTACACAAATATAAAGTGTACGCAAAGCCCTTGTGTACACTTTATATTTCATTAATAAGTGAAGGGATGATGGACGAAATGAATATAGGAATAGTTGGACTTGGAAAAATGGGTTATAATATAGCATTGAATTTACTAAGAAATAAACACACCGTTTTTGCCTATGATACTCTTAAAGAAAATGTGGACAATATAATAAGCGAAGGTGCTGATGGTGCCTACAGCTTAAAGGCCATGGTAGAAAAAATGTCAAAAAGACGTGTAGTATGGCTTATGGTTCCAGCTGGGGAAATAGTAGACTCAGTTATAAATGAATTAGTCAATTATCTAGAACCTAACGACATAATAATCGACGGAGGAAACTCAAATTATAAAGATTCTATCAAAAGATATGAGCTTTTAAAGGAAAAGCAAATTGATTTTATTGATTGCGGAACAAGCGGCGGAACTTCCGGAGCCCTTCAGGGAGCCTGCACAATGATAGGCGGAGAAACTGAAGCAGTTAAATACTGCGAACAAATTTTTAAAGATATTTCTGTAGAAAATGGATACCTTCATGTTGGAAAACCAGGCAGCGGTCATTTTACAAAAATGGTACATAACGGTATAGAATACGGTATGATGCAGGCCATTGCTGAAGGTTTTGAAGTTTTGGAAAAAAGTGATTTTGATATAGATTATGAAAAGGTTGCTAAAGTATGGAACAACGGTTCAGTTATTAGAAGCTGGCTTATGGAGCTCACAGAATCAGCCTTCAATAAAGATAAAAATCTAGATAATATTAAAGGCACAATGTACTCTTCCGGCGAAGGAAAATGGACTGTTGAAACAGCACTTGACCTAGGGGTTCCTACTCCTGTTATAGCAATGTCTCTTATGATGAGATATCGTTCGCTACAGGATGACACCTTTACAGGAAAAGTCGTAGCTGCTCTTAGAAATGAATTTGGCGGACATGCAGTTGATGCAACGAAGAATTAATAAAGCTAGTCATTAACTCTTGCTACAATCAACTTTTCAGCCAGAAAAATAGTGATGTATAAAAGTTTTATCGCGATATCTGGATAAGAAGATATCGCGATAAAAAACAGAAATATAAATTTATTTTTCATAAGGTATTGCAAAGCAGGCAGTGTTGCCTGTTTATTTTACTTTTATACCAAAAATATTTATTTAATTCGTTGCATATATTTCTGAAAATATTGCTCCAGTTTTGAAAGTTCTTTAGTCTTATTTTGATACTTATATAAGCGCTCCAGCAGGATAATACAATTATGAAAATAAGTATTAAATTCTGAGCGTTCCTCTATAGGAATTGTAACTGCACTGCGGATTATCTTTTCTCCCCACATTGCTGTTCTTGGAAAATTATTTTGCTTGGAGTAATAAATAAAAACTATATATTGATAATAACAAATATCTTTTACAGACAACACTTGCATTAGTTTATTGTTTTGTAAATAGTACTCAAGCTTTTCAACAAATGGCTTTTGAAGTTCATAAAGTTTCAGTTGATCATAATACGCATTGATTTCACCAATATAACGTAAAAGTGATTTTTCTCTTTTTTCAATTTTAAATTTCATGAAATATTCCTTTAGTGCAATAACCTGTTCATATAAATGGCCGATTTTCTCAATCATTTGCTGGTCAGTTGACGCTGAATCAAGAGAATCAGAAGCAGGTATACTTGTATGATTTTTGTTTAATAAATAGTAGTCCAGCATAACGGAATAAATAGCCTCAATAGAAATCAGTATACCAGATGGAATTTCCTGCAGCGAATAAATCTTTAATCTTTGTTCATATAATTCAATGGCTTCCTCGCTTAATGCTACAGTCTCGGTTGTTAAATGATTAATCTTCTTTGAATCATCCTCATCAATTTTCAATACAGCCAGACTTATTAAGCTGTAAAGTTCATTCATAATAAGCTGATGCTCCTTCGCTACCATAAGGGCCTGTCTGCAAAAATCTATAGCTTTATCTCTCTGTGAAAGAGACTTATAAAAGGAATTATTTAAGTCGTAAAAATCCCAAATTTCCTCTTCAGTCAAGCCTTCATTCTTCATTTTACAAAGTAAAATGGCTTGTTGAAAATGGTTAAATTCCTCTAAATTCTTTAATGCAGCCGCTATTTTAAAGCGAAGGAATAAATAGCGGACATCCTGCTGAAATTCATTATTTAGTTTAACAAAAGCATCTTGTAATTGTTCCTTCATTTTTAGAAGTTTAGACTTATCTTCCTGCTTATGGTAGATACGAAGCAATCCCCCTGCAAAATAGTTCAAGTGTACCGTCATTTCAGCAGCAACATCCTCTTCCGTCATAATCTGATGAAGAAACTGATTAAATGCCTGCTCATAATCACTGAGAGATGCTGCTTCTTTTTTTAATAACTCATAGCCCCTTGCTCGAACCAGATAGCAATATTTGCTGATATTTTGCTGGAAGCCTTTATTCACCGTATTTACAAGCTTACTATAATCAATTGCCTTTGTTGCGTAGTTCACAAGCTGTTGGAGCTCACGTAAAGATAAACAAGCGTTACCGTATTCATAATAGAATTCAGTTGTTTTTTCCGTAGGCTGCTCCAAATAGTAAGCATAATATCGGCTTATAGCATTAAACAACCTCCACTTCATCTCATTATAAATCATCGGTTCATTTTCCATCACATACAGCGCATGTTTAAGGAATAACTGAAATTCCTCCTTTGTTAGCTCTATTGGCTTCAGCCCCATCTTTTCAACAGCTTCGAAATATACTGCTAAGCTAACAAATTGCTCATCTTTAGTAATAGACTCTTCTTTACGAACCATTGCACTTATTTTTTTGCCCCAGCGTTCTACCTCCTGCTCCATGAAAGGTTTCCAGCCATTTTGCACCATTTCTCTAACCTTCTGCTCTTTCAAACGAATACAGCTTCCTTGCATTGTTCTCTCAACTTTAAAAAGTGCGCGTAAATCATTTAATATTGCAATAAACTTAAACGTAATTTTTTCACTGCTTGAAAGCTGAAACAAATCCCTCACCGTTAGTGCATAATCGCTCATGGCCAATATACATAGAATTTCCTTCAATTGACGAAACAGCTTTTCACCATAAAGGGAGTGTAAAAACTTAACGTAGTCTACTAGGATTTGATGAACATTATCTTTCGCTATACTACTATTGTAGGTCTTCATTTTTGCTAAAGGTGTTAAATAAAGAAATCTATGCTCTGAATAGGATAAAATTTCATTAATTCCTTCTTCTGAAATCCCTTCATCTACCTTCTTCAAATAATTTTTTAATAATTGTAAATAGGATTCATCCTGCTTATGCAATGTAAGTGCGAAAGCAGCTGCTTTGGATACACGCTGATAGAGCTTTAACTGCTGCTTCATCTCCTGCATAGTGCGTGATGTTACCAAAATAAATACTCCCTTCAGCAAATCCTCCGCTGAAGGTAAAATATTTTCCAGAGAATGCTTTGAATCCATCTCATCCCAGCCATCAATTATAAACAGGAGCCTCTTAGAATTTGAAGCCTCCTTTTGAATTAAAAAAGCATTATTTAAAAGCGCTGCTAATTCCTTAGCATAGTTTTCATGTTTCCAGCTGTAGGCGAATGTATTACCTAAAATATTTACCTGACGATTTTGATTCTGGGTAAAGATAGCGCTAGTAGTGGAAATAAAATTTGACAGGTTACTTCCTTTTGCCTGGTCAATATAATAAGCACGAATATATGTATCTTTCAAGCTTAGCTGTGAGTTTGATAAAGGATCTAAAGCCTTACAGAAAGTAGTTTTACCTGTTCCCTGCTCCATCTCCAAATGAATAATTCCTTTTGAATTTTCAGCTAAAAGAGCTTGAAGCTGCTCATGTAAATATGTTTGTGCAACATAATCATCCTTTTCCTCAAATACTTGCAGTGCCTTTGCATCTTCCAAAGTATAAAAAGCATCATCCATATCCCTAAGCTGAGAATCTGAAATTGAAACTATGAGCTCTTTATGGAAGGATTGAATGAGTTTTGAAAACAGCTCCTCCTCCAGCACTTCTTTTTTTCCTAAAGAATAATCTAATAAGTAAAGTTCTTTTTTACGTTCATAGTAATGATCAAAGAAATATATTTGTCCTTCCAAAGCCTTTAAGAAGGGAGTAAGCCTAAACGTATGCTCTTTAAATTCACAAATTATAACTGTTTGCTCCTTCACCTTATGAAAGGCACTTTTAGACCCAATAAAACATGTCCGCTTTTCTGCATCCCATAGCTCTATAGAAGTATATACCTCATGAAATTGTTCGAAATGATCATGAAGCAGTTGGATTTTACCAAACATATCCCTCTGAAAAGCATCATCAAAATCAAAACCCAGCGCTCCATGCCCAATTTGATCGTTACGCCATCTGACTATTTTATGATCTTCAAACATTTTCAAAACAGCATGTAATAACTTCACCAGCGGATATTTATTATATTTTTTCTTCATAATTCCGTAAACGCTATAACCAATTCTATGCCAATCTCCTAATGATAAGGATTTTTCTAATAAACTAAGCAGAACATTTACTTCATCCTCTGTCTTATCTTTTTTCCAGTAAATATCGCTTAAAAATAAAATCGTCGTAAATTTTAAGAGCACCTCAAATAAATCCTTTATTTGAAAAACAGCTCCGTATGTTTGTCCATCTATTAGTAATTGCTGCAGACGTTTATACTCATGTGCAATTATGGATGGGTATTTCTGAAAACCTTCATTCTGCCAAAGGGATTCATTTTTTGCTAATTCAATATACCACGGCTCAATTACAAGCTCACTTTTATGCCACCATTTTCGGCACTTGCTGCACCCAAACATATCACCATCTATAATAAGTAAATTACCACAGTCTTTTGTTTTACAAATCATTTTCAACACCCTTTTTATGCATAACCATTTTTGCTATATTTTTCGAAAGTTCATTAATTAACTTTTCAATATTCATACTTCATTATTCTATCTCCTTTAATAAATATCTGCTTAATACGCTGGTTCTCTATCAAAAAATTTTTCATGCTAAACTTATTCAAAACTTTCCTTAAATATTGTTTTTAATAATTCACACGGAATCTGTTGATTATGAAAAACTTGCAGCATACCTTTAGGTGTTATTTTATATCCTAACAATTCATTCTTATGAAAAACTATTGCTTTTGCCTCAATATTAATATGATCCTTAAAAGGAATAAGACGAACGAAATTATCATTTACATAAAATGAAGGTAATCTAGCCCACAATTTTTCATCAATACTACTGGAAGTACTTTCATAAATAAGTTTATATAAATCGCAAAATCTTTGCTTTGTTTGTTCTTCAAACTTCTCTAAATAAGTACATATATCCTCTTTCATTTTTTAGTTCCCCACTTCTATGATTTATTTATGTTTACATAGATGAAGTAATTCTAAACGCACAGCTAATACAGCTTTTCTAAAAATATATACTAAAGCTTTTCTGATAATTTTCTGTTAAAATAATCCTTTACGTTTTGTTTAACGACAGATATACATTGTTCATCACCATATTTGATATTAATACATCTCTTTCCAAATCCACAACTTGGTAAGGACTTTTTCATATTTGAAATATATTCTTCATCGTGAAAATGTATCGAATAATGTTTTTTTGCGGTTGAGATACCTACATATCCATCGTACATTTTCATACCTATCCACCACATTGGCATTGCAAAACAGATTTTAGGCGTGATTCCCGGAAATTCTGTTTCCATGAAAGCAACAAAATCACAAATGCACTCTTTTCTATTCTCATCTAAACTACTAATATAGTCATCAATTGAAACTAAACCCATGAACTTTTCCTCCATATTATATAAAAACTTTATAAGTATAATATTAATTATAATCCACAGATAAATACAAAGCAAAAGCCTCTGCCTGCCAATCTTTAAGTTTTCTCCAAAGACGGACAAACAAAGGCTTTCTTTATTCGATTAACGATTATAATTTACATTTTAAACAAAATCCATCTACAGGTTCGAAGCTCATATTTTAGTTCGAATATTTTTTGTGTGTTGTTAATTATACTTTGGCATTTAAAAACAAGCATATCATTCCCAACCAATCTTTCCTTGTCTACTGCAAAGACCTTATCAACTTTTATTACCTTTTCGCTCTCATCTTCGCTTGTAATCTTGAATCTAATCGGATGAGGCACGCCTGTTTTTTCAAACCAGCACACCATGGCAACGGGCTTCGCAAGAATTTTCATAATTGCCTCCTGTATTCCTACTAAATCCATAGCAATTATTAATTGTTATGACTGCCATGTATTTTATTTACAGGTAAATTATATCAGAACATAAGTTCGTGGTCAATAGAAAATACGAATTCATGTTCTATCTTTGCTTCTTTATTTAAAAAGCTCAATTAATTTATTAAACTTTGTCGTGATATCTTCTTTTCTTGATATCGCAAGGAAATAAAGGACCCTGCTAGTTCCTTTAATAACTAACAGGGCTTTTATTAATTTTCAGATATATTTTTAATAAGCACTTTACTTATTCTCTTCCTATCACATTTTAATATAACAAACTCGTAATTTTCAAAAACTACTTTATCATTAATCTGTGGATAGGACGACAGCTGAGAGTAAATCCATCCTCCGATAGTATCAATATTCTCCGACTCAATATCCGTATTTAGTAATTCATTAACATCTTCAAGAATAAGCTTTCCATCTACAATATAATTTCCATCTTCTGTTTTAGTAATCTCGTCGCCTTCTTCATCAAACTCGTCCTGAATCTCACCAACAATTTCTTCTAGTATATCTTCATTAGTTACTAGGCCTGAGGTTCCTCCATATTCATCAATAACTATAGCCATTTGTGCTTTTTCTTTTTTAAACACCTTTAAAAGTTCGCTTATAGACATTGATTTTGGAACAAATTTAACCTCACGAATAATATCTTGTATATTTTGAGTATTCCCCTCAATCTTCTGCTTATATAAATCCTTAATGTGAATAAATCCAACAATATTATCCTTGCTTTCCTTACAAACCGGATATCTTGTCAGCTGTTCCTCTAGGGCATAGGTTATTATCTCGTCAAAGGAATCTTCCAGATATATGCATGACATATCAGTACGAGGTATCATTACTTCCTTTACAGTTGTTTCGGAAAAGTCAAATATATTATCCACGAAAGTTAATTCAGTTTTATCTATTAAGCCATGCTTATAGCTATCTTCAACTAAAAGCTTTATTTCCTCATCTGTATGGGCTGCTTCATGTTCATCAACCTGAGAAATTCCAAAAATCTTTAAAACTAAGTTAGTACTGTGATTAAATGCCCACATTATTGGGTAGGTTAATTTATAAAACAATATAAGAGGCAGCGCTGTGTACATAGCTATCTTTTCTGCACTGATAATAGCTAATGATTTTGGTGCCAGCTCTCCAAGCACAATATGAAAGCCTGTTATAAGCGCAAAGCCTAAAACAAATGAAATTGAGTGTACTGCACTTTCTGGAAGATGAAATAAATTAAATAATGGCATCATCATATCCGAAACAGCAGGTTCCCCTACCCAGCCTAGACCTAAGGATGCCAAAGTTATTCCCAGCTGACATGCAGACAGATATGAATTCAAGTCATTAACAACCTTTAAAGTATTTTTCGCACTTTTGTCTCCTTCAAGTACCAATGTTTCTATCCTGGATTTCCTAACCTTTACCATTGCAAATTCTGTTGCAACAAAAAAACCATTCATAAATACAAGTAAAAATACAATAAGAATATTTATTAAGATAATCATGTATAAATAGTGCCTCCTCGAGTTATAACAAGTTCCCGTTATAGTTACAGAATATTATAAAATCAGTCAACTTAAATTATATCATACTTATAGGATATATTTAAAAGCAAATTATCTGTAAATTCTATTATATAAGATTTACAGCTGTCTTATATATTCCCTTATGGCATGTGCATGAAATTCTTCCTGCATCTTTTCTGCAGCCTCCTTAATAGCAACCCAAATGAGCTCATGATCTTCTTCGATTTTTAAATTATTCATATCTAATAACTTTCCTATATAAAAATGCCCCACTAATTTTAAGTATTCATCGCGTTTAACAGCTTTAGTATAATTGATTAACTTTCCAATATATTCACCTATCTCTAAATTATATCCTATTTCCTCTGAACATTCCCTTTTTAAACATTCCTCATAGGTCTCATCCTTCTCAACTCCACCGCCTGGAAGAAAATAATTATTATCTCTTTTTACTAAAGCAATTTTATTATCCGAATCGAGAATCAGCGCATACGCCCCTATCCTCTCTCTATATTTAATCCCCTCAATTTTATTACCGCACTCTTTTTCTTGAATAAACATATTTGCCCTTCCTTCTAAATTATATATAGCAACAGGTATTAACTCAGCTTCATCCTCTTCCTGACAAAGAATTCTCTGAAAAGGAATATGATTATGCAGCAAAGCTAATTCTAAAAAATACAAAAAAATTCCCATGTCAATTGAGTTGTAAAATGGTACTTTGTCCTTAGGCATAATAGACTTAACCTTTATTGTTCTGTATATTTTCAATTTATCCTTTTCGCAAATAACTCTCCAGGGCTGTGTATTGCATGCGCTTGGAGCATATTTTACAACCTCAGCTATTTCTTCAACGCCTGAAACTCCATTTCAAATTTCCTTTGTTTCTTTTCTTTTGGCTTTTGTATAATCTCTTCTAAATTCGCCAGGCTGACCTTTGCCAATAGCCATCATAATCACAAACTCTAGGTTTTCATATTCTGAGTATTCTTTATCTATCACCATTGATCATTCTCCTATTTTTTAGTACACCGGTGCCTGAGATAATCATATAATGGTTTAAAATGAAAAACAATGATGGTTTTAAAATTTTCCGGTTGGAGTTTATGGATTACTTAATTATGGTATAGTATCCAAGTCAGAATATAAAAATTGATGTCAAAGAGAAAAAGCACTCATCCTCCAACGACTAGTGCTTTAATCTCTCAAATTTAATTATTAAATTCATCCAATAGCCTTAAAATAAACGTTGTAAAACTCAGCCTAATGTTACAATCCTTTCTAAACCATGTCCTTTTTAAAAGTCCTTTCATGCCTAAGCAGCCATTCCTTCCTCCATAACCCGCCAGCATAGCCAGTTAATTTTCCTGTGGAGCCGATAATTCGGTGACAAGGAATCACAATGCTTAATTTGTTTTTGCCATTTGCACTACCCACTGCTCTGACAGCCTTTTCATTTTCAATTGAAATGGCAATATCCTTATAAGATCCCGTTTTGCCATAAGGTATTTTCGTTAAAGCGTTCCAAACTGTTTTTTGAAAGTCAGTTCCTTCAAATTGATATGGGAATGTAAAATCCTTACGGCAGCCCTTAAAATATTCGTCAAGTTCTTTATAGCATTCAGTTAAAACCAGAGGAGTCTCAACCCGTAATAAATTCTTCTTTTTATTTTCTTCAGAAAATAAAATAGAAGTTATGGCCTCATCAGTGCCGATTATTTCTATTATGCCAATGGGTGATTCATAGTCTAATTTATATTTTTTCATCATACAACGTCCTCCAAAGATAAAAAGTAGCATATGCCTGCCAGCCTTTCCAATTTGCTGCATATTCCTTTATCTCTTCTATAGTAGGCTTCTCCTTAAACTCTAATAGATTCTTTAAGGCTTTATGAAGACCGACATCTGCAATTGGAAATGAAGAAGTTTGATGTAAACATTTCATCATCACATAATCTGCTGTCCATGCTCCGATACCTCTTATGGACATTAATAATTTATGTACCTCATGATAATCTTGCTTTTGGAGCAATAATTCCTTTGTCAACTTTCCATTTTTCATATCCTTAGCGATACCAATAATATATTCAGCCTTTCTAGTGGTAAATTGAAGTTTCTTTAAATCCTCTACCTCTAAGGCGGCAATAATTTTGGAGGAAGGAAATAACCAAAGCCTTTCTCCTTCGAAAGTTATAAATTCACCAAACTGTTCAACAAATCTCTTCTTTAAGGTGTATGCAAAGGTTAAATTAATCTGCTGTCCTATAATTGCCCACACTAATGCCTCAAATAAGTCCGGAATACACATAATCCGTAAGCCGTAATATTTATGGACAAGCGGTTTTAACACATTATCTTCACTAGCCACTTGATAGAATTCACCTAAATCCTGATTTAAGTCAAACCATTCCCAAATATACTCCCCAGCTTTTTTACGTTCATTAGTAGATGGAAGGCTTATTGGAAATTCAACCTTTATGAAACCAGTGGCGCACCCAATTTTGCATAAAATCAAAGATTCCTTCACTTTTATTAATTTATACAAATAGTCATCTTTAATTTGATGAAGCACTTCAAGATCAGACCTTCCTAAGAAAACTAAACACTCTTCAAAATTAAATTGCTTTGGTGGAAAGAGTTCTATATACGCTTCGTGATCAATCCAATTCATTTTGAAGCTCCTTTCGATATTGGCTTGGCGAACAGTTTTTTAAGCTTCGGAATGCTTTATAAAAATTAGAAGTACTCTGAAATCCCACCTCATAGCAAATCTCAAGGTTCGTCAAACTTGTGCTTTTAAGGAGATATACTGCTTTATCAATGCGTATTTTTTCTAGATAAGTACGCGGAGTCTCAGTGGTTTCTTGCTTAAATAAGCGTTCTAGATAATACGGACTTAATCCGATTTGATTCGCTATATCTTTTAATTTTAAGTTTTGATTATAATGATTGACTAAAAAGGTAATTATGCTTCTGGCAATCTTAGTATTTGGAGATTCTTCAATTTCAGGCTGGCATCTTTTACATGGACGATAGCCTGCTTCTTCAACCGCCTTGATATCATTATAAAATTCCACATTTATCTTTTTAGGCTTCCTTGATTTGCAGGAAGGACGGCAGTATATTTTTGTTGTCTTCACTGCTGTAAAAAACAAACCGTCATATTTACAATCACAAGCCATAATTTTTTCCCACATCTCTTCAAATGAAAGATTGATTTTGGTCTCCATAACCCACTGTCCTTTCACATTAGTTCTGTATCACATGCAAATCTTTAAACTCTAATAATTTTACAACATTATTTTTTAAATAAGCAATAACTTTATAAAATAGAGTATTTCCAAAACTTAAAGTCTCACCCCTAATATTTGTTGTATTCATTTTAACAAGTAACCAATCTCCAATTCGTCCTCATTCTTGCTCTTATAGTCTGAGATTAAAGCAAAAAGTGCCTCATCTTTATAATATTAGCACTTTTTCTAAAAACTTATTTAATTTACTATCTGCTTTCAGTTATACTATCTTGCCATCCCAAATATCGCACCTGAAATGAAAGGTATAAGCCATATAATCCAAACTATAATACTTAATTTGTGGAAATTTGCTTTGGCTTTTGCATCATTCTTAACTAATACTACAGTTGCCCAAACTGCATGGAACAGCATCAGTAAAATTGCAAGCAAGCCTGTAATTCCGTGAAAGTTAAGTTTGAAGCCGCCTGATGCAATCTTGCTCATTATTGTTGTTCCAGTAGTATCAAATATCAAGCCTATATAAAATACAGCTAAGTGCCATTTTTTTAGCTCACCTTGAACCTTTTCGCTCCATACACCTATTGTGTAGAACACTAGAGCCAATGTAATTGTAATAATTGCAGAAATTAACATAATAGATTCCTCCTTTTAGTCGGAAGCACTGAGTAATTTAAAACTCTCGCTCCCGCTCGAAAATTACTCGTAAAAGCCCATTTAGGGCTTTTACCTCCTTTTAGTCGGAAACACTGAGTAATTAAAGACTACTCGCTTCCGCTCGCTAATTACTCGTTAAAGTCCATCTAGGACTTCAACTTCCTAAAATTAATTATTTATTTTACTTTTTTATTTTTCAGCATTATTGATAAAATTAAGCCTATTAAAGCTATTACGGAAGCTGCTATAAAGAGCTTGCTGAAGCCGCTGTTTAATGTATTTTGAAAAGTTGTTTCCAATAGAGCCTTTGAAGAATCTACCTGCTTTAAATAGTCCATCTTCATATTTACAAATGCTGCATCAGCAGAAACACCCTTAGGAAGTTTGCCTGCCATGGATTGCTTTATACTTGGCGCCATTGTGTCAATCATAGATGATGAAAATTTCTTAAGACTGTCAACTATAGTTGTTACATCCGCATTTTGAATTCCAGCCAACGCTTCAGGGGATACACCCTTGCCTGTTAGACTTTGCGCAGGTGCATTTGGACCCATTGACAGTTTAGGCATCACAGTCATTAAATTGCCTTGAAGGTTTTTTGCAGCGTCCGATATAAAATTAATAAGAATATTAGGAGAGATAGCAACTCCAATAGATCTTATTAAAGATAATGTTGATTGAGCAGAAGCTGTTTCATCTTCAGGCACATTAGTTTGTATTAAATAGTTAAGCGGGGTTCCCATTGTGAATCCCATACCTAGTCCCATAAGAGCTAATCCAGCTATTAATATAAATATTGAAGAGAATTTTACAACTATCAATGCTAAGATTAAAGCTCCTGCAGCGGTACATGAAAAACCTAAAACTAAGATAAACTTTGCAGAGAATTTATCTATAAGCCTTCCTCCAAGTGGTGCGGCCGCCCCTGTGAAAACAGCCATTAGGGTTACTAAATATCCACCGGAGCCTGTCTTTAGTTTCAGGACATTTTCAGCAAACTGTGGAATAAATACTATTCCCATCAGACCGATACCGCTTATGAAAGCAAGCATAAGAGTAAGTGCTATTTCACGACTTGTAAAATACTTTAAGTTTATTATTGGATCTTCGGCCTTTTTCTCGATGATTATGAACACAGGAAGAAGCACAATAAATGAAATTAAAAACGGATATACATTTGTTGAAGAGATACTTTTAACAAAGTCATGGAAATCAAAATTAGTCAGTGCATACATAATTGACAGAATCAACAAACTTGCAACCGTCCCTCCGCTTAAGTCCATTTTCTTTGAGGGTTTTACTTCAGTGCCATCTTTGATTAAGATAGATATTACTATTACAATGACAACTATAGGTACATTTACTAAAAACAACACTCCCCAATGTGAAGAACCTGCTGCTGCCAATAATGCAGAACCTACTGTAGGTCCTAGTACATTGGAAATGCCGTAAATTCCACCTACAAGTCCAAGCGCACTTCCTCTTTTCTCATTTGGAAAGCTCTCACCTACATAGGCAGTTGCAATAGGCATTATTCCGCCTCCCCCTAAAGCCTGTATAGTTCTAGAGATTAGAAGCATGGGATAACTGGCAAAGTAATTTGACAGGCCGCATAAAAGCGATCCTAATCCAAAGATAAAAATACTTACAGTAAACAACTTCTTCTTGCCATATCTGTCAGATAATTTACCGGAGATAGGCATAGACACCGCGTAAACTAAAGTATAAATAGTAATCATCCATACGCTGTTATTTTGAGAAACAGCTAAAGAATTTGCTATAACTGTTCTCGCCGGAGAAATTATACCTGAATCAAGAGAACCTATAAAAATACCAAACAGAAACATAATAAGTAAAATTTTTTTATTATTTTTCATTTCTTTCACCTCTCAACATTATTTCCTTTCGATTTAAAAAAGCATCTAATTTCATCATCCTAATGATTCTCATTTATTAGTAAATAGTTTTAAATAAAATACCTCCAAGTTTAGACATAAATTAAGTTGTATTTAAGCAATTCCTGTGAACATCGTTCATTTCGATGCATTTATAAATCATATCTATAAAGATATGATTTATTTAGCGCAACTTACTTCAAATTTTTAATTATTCCAGATATAATTTCTTCTTAAATTCTCAAATGAACTATGTTCAGTTTATAATATTTATTTATTCTTGTCAACTATAAACTTATTTTCATTTAGATTTAATCTGTCTGTTTTATTTCTTTTAAAAACTGTATACAAATTATTAATATCCTAACTGCCTTCCAACAATGATTACCTTTATTCTATCTTTGATAAATTGTCCCCTAATGATTGTAAAATCATTGCATATCCTATTAGGACTTTTACAGTCTACACAATAGCCCAAGGTTGTACATGGCGTATTTTTGCCTAATCTTTTAGCATCAATGGGAGCAGAATAGCTTCTAACCCTTTTTTCAGCATCTTCTATGTCCTTAACTATTTTGTTTATTCCGGTTACTAAAATAACCTGTTTAGGTCCATAAAGCATTGGTGCAACTCTGCTTCCATTGCCATCAATATTATATAGCTCTCCATCTTCTGTTAAGGCATTTGTACTGCACATAAAAGTATCTGCAGAAAAATTTTCAATATATATTTTCTTTTTTTCGTCACTTGTAATACCTTCTCTATACTTATCTAAAAAGCTAAACTTCCCTTCGCGAAGGAAATCTATAACACCTGTTTCAAAGAGTGTCATTGAATCACCCACTCCTACTACAGAATTTTCAGCTATAAGCTCCTTTAAAAGCTCTTTTAATTCTGCATCATCATTAACAAAAAATCCTGCCATATTGCGTTTTCTTAGATTATTTATAGTTCTTTCAACTTGTTTTTCTCTATACCATAAAGCATTATTATCCATCTAAATATATTTCCTTTCTAACACTAAACTTCTACTCTTTCTTTACATAATAAATAAAATTATACTTCCAGTTAGATATCTTATAATATCTTTTATATAATATCAGGTACAAACATTCTTTCATGTATTAATTATAGTTTTTATTGAATCTTCAAACAAGTACACATTCTCACCTTGTAAATGATCTTTATAATAGCTCTCATATCTAATAAAAATTCTGTTTAAAAATTATGCTGAAAATCATAAATTTTATTTATATACAATATTATCTGGTTATTATATACTAAATTAATATTAAACTGTAAATAACTGCAAAATGTTCAGATGATGGAAGGAGTAAACTTATGGCATATAAATTAAATGGGATAACAATAAGAACTAATAATTCTAAGGAAGGGCTAAAAATTATTGATGAGGTTTGGATGGATGTCGCAAGCGGAAAACTGCCTATTCTTTTTGATAGGGAACATGCATTTCAGCAAGGTATTTCACCGGTTTCAAAATACAGTAATTTTTCAAGTGATGAAAATGGTGATTATGACCTTACGATAATGACCGTAACAGCAGACTTTTTTCAAAAGATGGATGCAGAAGTAAGTAAAGGCTTTTATAAAAAATATGTTGAGAAAGATGAGAATGGAGAAATAAGTGTTTGCACGAGAAAAGCATGGAAAAGGGTATGGTCTGAGCAAAAATCAGGCGATATACATAGAATCTTTACAGAAGATTTTGAGAGCACTGTTCCAAGTGAATATACAAAGGATGGTAAAGCACATTGCTATTTATATATGCATAAAGCTCCTATATACACTCCTTCTATAATAGATTAAATTGGCATTGTAAAGGTATCTTTTCTCTTTTTTAATAGATTCTCTAATTTAATTCTTAAATTTATCATCCAATCAGGTTCATTGTTCCATTTTTCTTCTACAGAGCGAAGTATTCGAACATATCCATATAAATTAACATACCTTCTGAAGACAGGCAATAATTCTAGCATCTCATCAGAAACATCATACTCTAAGCGGTACCCCCTAATAAACTCATTTACCGAAGCTTCTATTTGTTCTTCTGGCATATCTTCTTTTATGCTATCTAATGATTGCTCGATATCTAATTCATACCAATGATACATAGCATCATCAAAGTCTATAGGATTATAGGTTTCTGTGATTTCATTATAAAATACATTGTCAGGCTCAAAATCATAGTGGACAAGTCCAAAGTTCTCTTTTGTAGCCGGTAGTTTTGAAAAGTAAGTTCTAAGTATAGATAACTCGCTTTTAGCAGCAGTTTCATCTGGAAAGTTTGATAATACCTCTTCCATCCAACACGCTGTTTCTTTCCATTCATTGCGTTTATTATTTACCGGACTAAATTCACTGCTTAGTTTATGCAGCCTTCCTAAGGCTTTACCTAAAACAAAGATTAAATCCTTTGTAAGTGACATTTCTGCTATTTGTTTGCCTGATGCTTTTTTAAATGCAACCGCATAGAATGTTCCCCAAGGTGTATCTACTGATTCAAGTTCATTGCCGGCTTTAGATAATATGGTGCCAACTGCAGGGTAACCATTATCACTTAAATAGCTCAAAAATTCAAGTTCAGCAAGTATTTTTTCCTTGGACTTTTCTTCAGCAGGTATAAATCTAAGAAAGAAAGTTTCACCTTGATTCTTACACCAATAAACTGCATTTGATGAAATTCTATAATACTTTAAAAGATTAGGGTCATCATAATCATACTCCCAATTTTTAAGTATCATTTGAGCTAAATCTTTATTATCAAACAAATATTTTAATTTTAACATTCACATAACCCCTTTTCGTATCAGTTTACTATTCAAATCACATTTTCTGCAGAAAGCTATATACCGTGCAATAAAGTTCTTGCATTAATTTACTAGAATTTTTGCATTGTATATAGCTTTAGCTTATTAAATTTTAAAGCTTAATCTGAGTTTTAAATAAAGTTATATGAAGTTCAAAATTGGCATTATTTTAAATTTGTTTGTTAAAGATTTTTATATAAAAAAGTATATAAAAATACCACAATAAGACTAACCTACTATGGTATACCTAATATTTGGACATAAAAAACACACGCTAACCTGTACCGTGAATTTTAATAGTAACTATTAAGGCCGAAAGGTTAAATTAAAGTTGTTCAAAAGGCACAACAAATAAAAAGTATACTATTACCCGTAAAAAATCCTTTCGAACTAATATGCAATTATTTTAAGATCACCTCATATAACTTTTGCATAAATAAAATCCACTCCTTACGCCCAAAATTTAACATTAAGCTTTAACCATAATATACCATATAGTTACTAAAAATGCAATGTAAGCTATAAATATAAAATTATAATTTCAATCCTTTATGCTGTATAGTTTTACTAAATCAAATTACTTTACTAGTTTTCCTGAAGTCTCAAGATCATACCTATTCAACAAAAAACACCGATTCTTTTATGTAAGGAATCAGTGTTTTTTGTTTTTAATTATTGTTTCCGCAAAATCTTATCCATCGCTTTTCCCTTTGCCAGCTCGTCAATCAACTTATCTAAATAGCGAATTTCCTTCATGATTGGTTCTTCAATATCTTCCACCCGAATACCGCAAATCACGCCTTTGATCAAAACCCGAGAAGGATTCGGCATAGGAGCTTCAGCAAAGAAGGTCTCATAGTCTGTCTGTTTTATAAGCTGCGCCTCTAACTCTTCCTGACTATATCCTGTCAACCAACGGATGATTTCATCCACTTCTGCTTTTGTACGTCCTTTTTTCTCCGCCTTCGCAACCAAAAAGGGATAAACACTTGCTACACTCATTTTATAGACATTATGTTTGCTCATTATACACCCTCGCTTATGTGATTTTCTTTATTATATAATTAAAAATAGTCGGATCAACCGAAAAGTTAATCTGCCGCTTTCTTGTCCCATATAAATGAAATTATACTTCCAACTAAATAGCATATAATATCTTTTATATCAAAAGAAGAGCCTGCAATTGTTGAAACCACTTTATTATCTTGCAGATGAATCAGATTTAGAATACGAAAATACTGTGTCACTTCTACCATTGAAGCAAATAAAAACAAGTATAAAGGTAAATATGCTATTGGTCTTTTTATAAAGGCTTTTATAAATGTATACATTAAAATAACAACCAGAATATCTCCAACATATGGCCTAATAATCTTGTCTTTTACAAAAAGTGCGATAATTACTTCTGTTATAAATAAAATAATAAACCACACCATATACTTAATATTTATTTTCATAAGGCCTCTTCCCCTTTGTCAGTTCAGTCTTCTATAGTTAGCTCTGATTTGAATGCAATTACTGCACTTCCGGAAATCTTAACTTCTACAGGTTCTTTATTTTCAATTTTGACTTCAACTTCAATAATTCCTGGGCGCTTTATGGCTTCACCCTGCTTAGCTTTGAATTTAAATATAGAATTATCGTGGTGAACAAGCTTGTGATGAACAAGATATGCACCTAAAGGTCCATTTGCGTTGCCGGTTACAGGATCTTCATTGATACCAATTGCAGGTGCAAACATTCTCCCATGTACTAAAATATTCTTATCCTCAGCATCCACTGTAAAAACATAATATCCATTACATTCAATAGCCTTGCTCAGCTTAGAAAGTGCATCGTAATTCGGCTGCAACGCATTTAAAGTTTCAATACTTTTTATACCGACCATAACCTTAGAATGACCTGTCGACACTATCTGAATTTCATAGTTTTCCAGCAAATTACTTTGTTTTATATTAAGGGCATCCAATAGTTTTTCTTTGTTTGCTCCATTAATAATACTGCCAAATTCAATTTTCCCCTGAGTCATAACAATTTTGTAATCGTCATTTTCCTTTATTATATTAACCGGCAAAATACCGGCACCAGTTTTATGATAAACCGTTGTAGTATCAAAGTTATTTTCCATAGCACGTGCATAATGGGCAGCAATAGTAGCATGTCCGCAAATCGGCACCTCTTTTGTTGGACTAAAAAAGCGTACATGAACATCATACTCATTGCTATCTGAAGAAAAGATAAAAGCCGTCTCTGAATTGTTAAGCTCTCTGGCTATTTTCTGCATTTCATAACCAGTTAAGCCATCTGCATTTGTTATTACTCCCGCTGGGTTTCCTGCAAATTTCTCTTTTGTAAAAGAATCAATTTGATATAAACTATATTTTCTTGTCATGATTTTTCTCCTAGCCATAGTAAATTATAGATTAAGCTCTATTTCTATTTATGATAAATAGCATCTGAATATTATATAATAATTATAATTTTCTTTGAATTTTCACACAAGTACAAACTTTTTAATCAGATATTCACCTCTCTTTCAAGAAGGTTGCAGTGAGCCCTTGAAAACTTAGATCAGACAAGGCTCCTACTCGAGCAAACTTATCGTATCTTTCCTCCCCTTCAAATTTTTAATTATATTGTTATCTGCAAACATACTTATCCTCTACTTTTAATTTAATTCGTACATAAATAATTCGATAAGAGGTGTTTTTATTGGAAAGGTTCAGTTTATGAACTATCTGTTTTACATCATCCAATATATAATATAATAGCTGTTACTGCTTTTTCGTAGTATGCTCAACCGTTGAGACAGTAATATTTACAAAGTCTGAGCAGAATAAGTGATAAGGTATATAAATACGAAATAGTGGATTCTGAACAGTCTACAACAAACCTGTTTAAGAATTTATAATAAAATAGGACTTACTATTATAAAGCAAGTCCTATTTTATTAATTTAATATTATCTATACAAACCATCTTTTATTATGATGAACTTTAGGTGCAATAAAGATTCTAAAAGAACTCTGTTACTATGGTAAGGTTCACCATACCCAATCCTATATATCCCTTTTCCTTATAATCTCCATGTGTGCTTCCATACTATACTTCTTCTCCTTTATAAGGATCAATATGAATATTTACCCTTGTATTTTTAAATTTATCATTCATATCCTTTTTTAGTTGTCCAATAATTTCATGAGTTTCTAAAACAGTAAGGTTAGGATCAACAGTAATATGAAAATCAATATGTTTCATATTGCCTGATTTCCTTGTTTTTAGCTTATGATAGTCCTTAAACTGATGGTTATGTTGTTTTATTACTTTTTCTATCTCTGCTTCTTCTTCATCAGAAAGCTTTACATCCAGCAAATAGCCAAAGGCATTCTTTGTAAGTTCCCATGCCTCTTTAATTATAAGCAGTGCCACTAACATAGCCACTATTGAATCCAGTATAAAAAGTCCAGTTATTTTCATCAGAATAATTCCAACGCCAACCCCAAGGGAGGTGTAAACATCAGTCTTTAAATGCAGAGCATCTGCCTCAAGAGCCATAGAATCTTCTTCCTGGGAAACTTTATATAACTTTCTGGATACGGCTAAGTTTACAAGAGACGAAACAAGCATTACTGCAATAGCAATTGCAGCCTTATCAATTTCTGCAGGTTCCTGTATCTTTTTTAAAGCCTCAATAATAATCATAGCTGCAGCAACAAAGATTAGCAGTCCTTCTACTATACCAGAGATATTTTCGATTTTTCCATGCCCAAATGGATGATCCCTATCAGCTGGTTTTGCAGACTGCCTAACAGAAAAAAATGCCACCAGTGATGCTACAAGGTCCATACCGGAATGTATGGCCTCAGAAATTATACTTACAGAGCCGCTTAAAATACCTGCAATAACCTTAAAAACTATAAGTGTTGTGTTTGATAAAATTGATAATAAAGCAATTTTAACTCTTCTATCAAGCTTTGACATTATTTTTCACTCCCTTAAAATAATAAAAGACCTGTGGGATTATGGCTAAAAAGTCATAGTCCCACAGGTCCGAATACCTACCTGCTGCCCCTAAGGGCCCAGCCCCACACATTTGATATTTCAAATGCATCGCCTGCTCTATAAAATATATTATAATATTGACAACCTATTGTCAATTACCCCATATCTTCAATTTTCTTAGTTTTAGATTTCTTCATGTGAGGCGCTACACTCTAAGTGATACTGGTAAAATCTATTTAATATCTTGCTACCGTAACCTTTTGTGTAAGTTAATATATATTGAGCGAAGATACTTGAAATATGTGTAACGAGCATTGAGTAAACACTAGAACTTCTTCCAATCACTCCATTTTTTATAGAAGGAATCTCCGTTTTCTTTACAATACTCATAGAACTTTTTCAAAAAGTTTATTCTTTCCTTATTATTATAGAAAGATTCAATAGAACTTTCTTTAAGATTCTCTAAAGCCAATTGCCTTTTTATTATATCATCTGCACTGGCAAGCTTATAATTTTTCATAATATCATACATGATCATAAAAGTAGTAGTTCTTCCTACTCCTTCTTTACAATGAAAATGCAACCATAAATTTTGAGGCTGGCCTTTCACGAATTGTATAAAGTAATCAACCATTTCATCAGAAGGTATTCCTCCATCTCTTACTGTTATTCGATTGTAAGAAAGGCCTCTGGAACTTACAAGGCTGTACTCGTCCTGAACTTTTGTTGGAGTTATAGTTTCATTAGGTTTATTATAAAAACTTATAGGTGCATATAGCTTAATGCTTTTTAGTTTATTAGCCTCATCTTGTAAAATTTGTTCTCTAGTTAGTCCATAATTGGCATTGTTTTTAGAATCTGTCCAACTGATAGGAATTCCATTTATAAATCCGTGTGATTCCTGTCTCAAATCTACTATAGTTTTTGGCATGGTGCTACCTATGGCTGTTATCATTGAATCAAGATTAAACTCAGAAAATTGCTGGCTTCCTGAAATATTTAACTTATCCATTCCATTAAGGTTTAGAGCTTTATTGTCTTTTATAGCTGACAAATCCGTAGTCTTCCTAAAGTTTTTTGGAAGACTTTCCTTATAGTCCAATATATCTATAACAAGGTTAACATTATTGTCTATAATATTTTCAGCTTTTATAAAGCTGCCAACAGTTAGAGATGAAATAATATAGATTAATATGATAAAATAAGTATATATCTTAAAACTTTTATTCACCCGTAATCCCTTCTTCATTTTGAAATTATTTAAATTTAGATTACATATACTTTCAGCTAAAAAATACATCTTACTAAATATTTTTACCGAAACTTTTGATTAAATAAGTGGAAATATATTCTCTTTAAAGTTTAATAAATCTAAAACCAAAAGGCTGTCAGAACAACAGCCTTTCAATCTTATAAAATAGTAATATTATCTATTAAAATGATGATATTCATTAAAACAATTTATCCAAAATAGGTGAAATAAATAGTATTACTGATAGAATAACTATAAATATTACAGTTATCCAGATTATTATATTTTGCAGCTTATTGTTTGTATGTTCCTTCATTATATCTTTATTATTTGTTAACAGCACCATAAATATAAGGATTACGGGGCTTAGGATTCCGGCAACTTGCTGGGTAGCAAGCATAATTCCCACTAATGAAAGCCTTGGAATCAGAACCAAAGCTGAACTGAATATAATCATAAAGGTAAATATCCCATAAAAAGCTTTTGCTTCCTCAAAGGAATTATCCAAACCGCTTTCAAATCCAAAGGCTTCGCATATTGCATAAGTAGTTGACAGAGGTATTACCATTGTAGCAAGGACCGAAGCACCGAACAGCCCAACAGCAAAGAGTATTGTAGCATAATTTCCTGCAAGAGGCTTTAATGCCATTGCAGCCTGCTCTGCACTGCTGATTGCTATTCCTGACTTATACAATGTTACTGCTGTACATACTATTATAAAAAATGAGACCAGATCTCCCCAAAGGGCCCCTAAATAAACATCCAGCTTTTCATACTTGTAATCCTTTATGCTCAAACCTTTGTCTACTACCGAGGATTGAAGATAAAACTGCATATATGGAGTTATGGTTGTTCCTATCATCCCAATGAAAGTTAATATATATGCCTTATTAAATTCCATAGATGGTGTAACTGTAGCCTTCGCAACTTCGCCCCAACTGGGATGAACCTTTATGCAGGTTATAATATAAGTAAAAAATACAAAAGTAAAGGCAAGAAAAACTTTTTCTGTTTTCTCATAGGAACCCTTAGTAATTAAAAACCATACTAAAAATGCAATCACAGGCACAGTAATATATTTACTTACTCCAAAAAGCTCAAGGCTCGCCGCTATACCAGCAAAATCTCCAACGCACACACCAAAATTGGCTATAAATAGGACACTCATTGCAAACAGTGACCATCTTACTCCAAAGTTTTCTCTAATTAAATCTGACAATCCTTTTCCTGTAACAACAGCCATTCTTGCATTCATCTCTTGGATAATAGCCAAGCTAAAGGTAATCAGCAAAAGCCCCCACAGCATTTTATATCCATAGGATGCCCCGATAGTTGCATAGGTTGCTATACCACCTGCATCATTCCCGGCATTAACTGTTATAAGGCCTGGTCCAATAATACTTAATATAAATAAAAACTTATTTTTCTTTTTCATTTTTGCCCTCCTCGAACCGCCGGAGAGCAATCTATGACTTAATCAATAGAAGAAGACCCTCCTGCATTCTTTATTTTTGATATGTTAATTTTATTTATGCATAAATTACTAGGGTCTGCTTCCATTGATTTCATCTCCTGTATTCATAAGTAATCCACAACAATTATTGCTGCTGTACCTCAAACAAAAAATAAAAAGAGCCTCAAAAAGGCTCAGCAAAACAACAACAAGAACACTATATCCTTCGTTGAGCTTTAGCACTATACAGCTTTGGAATTAATCCAGCTACATTAAGTAAAACCTTAATTCGGTAGTACCTGTTGACCCATTGGCATCTTTCGATGTTTTTGGGCAGTAGCGTATATCTAGTATAGGAGCCTCACCTAACAATATAATTATTATTTTTTAATTCAATGTAATAATATTGCATAAAACAGTTTATGTCAATATTTATATTAATATCTCCATAGAGAAATATCAAAAAATTCCTTAAAAGATTAAGAAAAAAAGCGATGGCTTTATATTTAAACCATCGCATTTTTTATTCTTTTATATTCTATAAATGTTAATATTATCATTACAATATCAAAAATAGTCAGTATTACTAGTCCACTTGAAGGCTGAAGTGTATATCTATAAATTTGGTAAATAATAAACAGAATCAATGATACTATAGTAAGAGGATAAGCCCAAGGCTTTCTTTTCCATAGAAATATTATAAGTACCAATTTAACTATTCCATGAGAAACCAAATAAAAAACCCCAAAATATTCTACACTTACAGTAAACTTTGAACTTAATCTTAACAAAAAGTTTGCGACCACATCTCTTGGATCTTCTGATAACTCACGTTGAGTTAACCAGGCAACCAGCTTATTTAGCCTGCTTGGATTCAAAAATATCAATAGGATTCCACCTATTATTTCTAAAACACCATCAATTGCCTTTAATAGTATTCCAACTTCAAAGCCTTTATGTAATATGCTGCTGTTTACATTATTGTTTTTTAAACTTGATATAATATCCACCTGCTCCCTTTGTCAGTTATATAACAAAAAATACGTTACTTATTTTATTTATATTTTTCATGCTATTTTTAATGATTTGCATATTTGATTACTTATTATTATACCATATATGAGATAAGATTATAAAATACATCATTTTCAACAGCATTCCTAAAGAAAGCCTAAACTATACATCTTAGTAATATATAAATTTGAACTTATAATTATATTTGTAATATTTCCAATAGATTCGAAAACATTAATTTCTGAACATAATTTACTTGTGGTACTGTTCCCCTACCAAATCATATATAGCCCCTCTTCCTTACACTTTGGCAATAATTCTAAATTCAACTTCTAATAAATTCATCCACACCCCTACCAATCTGCATATTTATTATTAAATACAAAAAAAGCAGACTAACAAAAAAACTCTCCTGAAGATTTTATCACCTGCAGGAGAGTTTTTTTGCTATACTTTACTAATTTAGGCTTAACTTTTAGCAATCTTGTCCACTTATGAAGTTTCTTCATATGAAATTTATAAATAAATCTTATAATTTGAAACCTAAAAATGTAATCTCTTTTTAGCTTCATATTTAAACTTCTTGTCTCCGAATATTATCATCGCCAAAATAGTAACTATTCCATATAGAGCTGAAACTATGCTGGGCCAGAGCTTAAAACTATAGAATAATTTAGTAACAATAGGCAGGCAGCATACAACTGCAATGGTCATTTGGAAAGAGTAGAATTCCTTCCAGGTTGTTTTTAAACATACTACTATTATTGTAATTATTAAAGCATTAGCTGATGGAACAAATGGGCCGATATAGCTCATTGTCCATCCTTTTAATGAGAACGTAGTATCAATGGCTATTAGTAAAATACTTATAATAACATTATCAAAAATCATCATTAACGGAGCTAGCTTACCCTTCATTATCGGTATTCCAAATAATATCCATAGCATCCAAACAGCAAAAATAGGTATTATGCTCCAGTAATATTTATGAGGAGTAATAAGATTTAGGCTAAACATAAATATGGTATAAATAAATGTTGAAAACAATAACCACTTAAACAATTTACCTTTTTCTTTTAAAGGCTTTTCACCTAATCTTGGATACACATCTTTGTATTCACTATCATTTTCAGATAGATATTTTCCACATAAGGGACAATTATTAGTTATATTATTAGTTTCAATTTTGCAGTTTTCACACTTCAAAGCCCTCACCTCTTTCTCCTTAATAATTGGCTTCTATATTAACCTTAAGCCCTCTTCCAACTAAAAAATCAACAAATTTTTTAGGTACAGTATTTTCTATTATGATACTAGAGAATGAAATGCTGATTATATCTTTGAAACTTATTACTGCACAGTTGAAGGCATTTTGCTTTGGAGCACCAATAAGAAAATCAAACCTTTCTACCATATCAGCCATACCTTTTGGCAACTGAATATTTCCAACATTGGACAGAGTTGAAGTTGTAATACGTTCCCCAAACAATGAAAACCCAGTCTTCAAAACTATATTTTTTAAGAGCAGAGGAGCTATTCTCATAGCTATATTTTTTTCTGTTTGTACATTGCCACTGAATTTACTTCTTAAAGTATTTATATCCACACCCTCTCGAATTTGTGTTCTAACAACTTTACATATATCCTTAAGGGTTATCATTTCGATACTTCCTTCAGGAGTAAATTCCACATTTATATATGAGGAAAAATTACGCAAAGTTTTGGATGGAAATCTCTTTCTAAGATTAATTGGTACTGATATCTTAATGGGTTTCCTTTCACTTGAGCTATAAACCTTAGCATCGAGTATAGCATAGATAAAAAGAGCTGTTAAAAATTCAGTAATTGTAGCATCAAACTCCTTAGAAAGCCTCTGTAAGTCTTTCACATTAACAAGAGCATGAAGAGCTTTTAATGTGTTTTTCTTTATTCTTGTACCAGGAATCTTAAATGCTGAATTTTCCTTCAAACTCATTACATTGTTAGTAAGTGCGTAATATTGAAATGAATCAGCTGTTTCCTCAGGTGTTGGTAAATCTTTATGATACAAAATCTCATATTTCTCTAAATCAAAAGGATTATCAATAGGCTCTCTTCCATTTAGTAGAGTAAAATAATTAAAAAGCAGCGTCTTTAAAAAAGTAGTTGCCCCGAACCCATCAGTAATGGAATGGAAAATTTCCAAAGATATTCTATGCTTGTAGTATAGGACTCTGAACAAATAACCTCCATCCTTTCGATCTGAAAAAGGCGAAGTAGGGTAGGTATCTTCAAGCCTTACTCTAGGTTCGGATTCATTTGGCTCAAAATAATACCAGAAAAATCCCTTCATAATATTAACAGCAAAGGTTGGAAATCGCTTGTAAGTCATTATAAGTGCTGATTGAAGAACCTCTGGATTTATTTCCTCCTTTAAAACGGCATCGATTCGAAAGATTGGAGCCCAATTTTCTTCTCTGATAGCAGGGTATATTTTTGCTGCATTGTCTAATTTATACCATGTTCCTTCCATAATGCTTACCCCCTTAATACAAAATTCCCTAATGTTTTCAATACTAAATTAGGACAAGATATTTTAGCTAATTGCTTTTATAAAAATATCTGATTGTCTTTTTATATATTCTTTTAATACATTTTCATCTCTAAGGTCCATATTGGAAAAATCTTTAAAAATACACGGAAAGATTCCCATAAAAAGGCTTGATGCTGTTAACTGGATGACAGCTATTTTATTATTCTCTTCATCTAAATTATGCTGTTTATTTACCCTTGTGCAGAGTTCCTTACACAAAGCATTTATTTTATTAATAAAAACACCATTATAATTATTATTGAAAAATGGCTCGTACAACACTGCCTTCACAATATTTGGATATTTAATAGTACCCTGCATAATATATAGAAGTAATTCTTCTACTATTTTTCTTAAATCTATATCCTTATTAATAATTTCGGTAAAATCCATCATAAAATCTTTCTGTATGTAATCAAAAGCTTCTTCAATAAGCTTCTCTTTTGAACCAAAATAATAGTTAATAGATGCACTGTTTACATTAGCTTCTTTCCCAATACTTCTTATTGTTACAGCATTAATTCCTTCCTTTTCAATACACTCTATAGTAGCTAATACTATTTTTTGTCTTGTAGAAAGTTCCATACTTACACCTCAATTTCATTAAAAATAATAATCACACGATTTAATCATATGATTAAATCGTGTGATTATTATAACTTGCTATTTACTTTTAGTCAATAATGGCAGAACTATTTCCATTTAAAAGTTAAATCAATGAGCTTCTTTACTGTTTAGTAATGACTTTTTTAAATGAGGGAGGAAAAAGGGCAAGTATTACTCTTCAATGCGTTAAAGAAGATATCAATGAACAGGAAGTTTCAGTAGTTATGGACTCTATCATAGCAGGAAATATATTTTCAACTTCCGGCTGAGATTTAAAGTGGAAACATTCCGCTCAAATAACTGAAAGAAATATTACTACTCTTTCAGTAAAATAGTTTAGATTAGGGTGCAAAATCAGTTTTGGTTTTGCACTCTTTTTGTTTTTCCTAAACACATACTATCGTCCTAATATTGCAGGAACACCAAAGTTCTTCATTATTAATCCAAGAAATATAAAAGCTATTATCCAAGCTAAGACAGGGTTTTTATGGTGCAGTATTAATAAAGGAAACTGAACAGAATTGTGAAACAATGACCACCATAGGTTCCAGCCATGGCTATTCTTCTGCATTCCTATTGAAGTTGTAAATATTTCTATAGTTAAATAAAGTGCTATCCAAAAAACTATATACTTTATCTGTTTCCAAATTCCTTTAGGAAATCTAGATAAAAATAATAAAGTTGTAGAAAAAAATATGGTGAATATAACAAACAGTTCATTTATTGAGCACACTAAAAAATCACATTCAAAGGCCCATAATTTCTTATCTTTAAATACAGTTGTGTAAATTAAATCTCCAAATCCAAAAAACATCATTGTCGGATAATACTTTTTCCAATTTTTATAATCACTCCATTTATATGCACATATAATCCAAATAGCTGCCATTACAAATCTTATCAATGTAAACCTCATAGTAGTCTCTCCTAAGCTCCTTTAATCCTAATTTTAGTTTCCACCTTTCACTGCAGGTTATACACATTAAATAATATTGCACTATGGAATAATATAGTATGACTTATCAATAATTGTTGAAATAGCATTTATTTTATAATATATTTTTTATAAACATATGGTTTTATGTATACAATTGTAAATAGGTAAGTAATTCTGCAACTACCATAAGGAGCATCTCAAATGAACTCGGTATAAAGTGAATATATCCGTTCTGAAATAGCAAACACACTAAACAACTAAAAAACTCAAAGCAAAGAGGGAGATAAGATGGTAGAAGTTTTTGCTAAACCAGCAGTAGGAGCAATAATTGAAAAAGTAAGTAATGATAAAAGATATATTTTAATTCAAGATAGAAACAAGAATAATGATGATATCGAAACAGGAATGATTGAACTTCCAGCAGGAAAGATAAGAGAATACGAGAATATTTTTGATGCTTTAAGGCGTGAAGTTAGGGAATAAACTGGATTAAATATAACTGAAATAGAAGGAGAAGAAGCAAAAGTAAGTTCATTTGACAGCGGTTATGAAACAATTAGTTACTTGCCATTTTGCTCTACCCAAAACTTATCGGGCGGATATTCTATAATTCTACAAACATTTATATGCCATGCAGAAGGCGAATTACTAAAGCAGACAAATGAAACAATTAATATTCGATGGGCATTATTATCAGAAGTAGAAGCCCTTCTTAAAACAAATCCTGAAAGGTTTTACCCTATGCACATAAATTCTCTTCGCAAATATATGGCTAAAACCCATACAAAATAAGCATAACATTTTCTCTTGTTACTTTGTATTTTTCTTATGTGATTATTTAATCTTGATTTATTGGCAACAATTATACTTATACATCACAGATTAGTAATTTGTAATACGATTAAATATTTTGGGAATATATACTGCTCTAAATTAAACTTTTTTGCATACAAAACTCTGCAATTGCTTTATAATTAAATAGGTTTATGTATGTCTCTTGAAGAAGATTTAAACTGAGTCTTCAGGAAGACTAATAAAGGAGGACATGTTATGAAGATCTCAAAGAAAGATGCGCTATTATGGTTTGAATTTTTTTCAATATTGCCAGAGGAAGAGGAATTAATGACAAAACAAAAGGAGATTATGTACTCTACTTTTGCACAAATTGAGGCAGTCATTGATCATAGAAATGATGCGCTAATGTCGGAAATTAAAGGCTTAAATACCTTAAAGAATAGAACTTTGTTTGTTGGAGATGAAAGCAAATTCCCAAATGGATGTATTTCTTGTCTCATGGGCACCGGTTTGGGTGCAATTAGAAAAACAAACAAATGTAACATAGAGTGTAAGTTCTGTTACAATTATGGAGAACTAGATAATATTCCTCCAATTGGCGATGGTATGTGGGATATTGGAGACACAAAATTTTATGAGAAGGATATTGATTTACTTCTTTCCATCCATAAGAAACCCACTGGAGTTGCCTACGTTTATTTAGAGCCTTTCATGGAAATTGAAAAGTATTATTCAGTAATAAAGAAATTTAGTGATGCAGGAGTTTATCAGCATTTATATACAAATGGCCTTTTAGCTTCGGAAGAGACCTTAAAAGCCTTAGGTGAAGCCGGTCTTAACGAGATACGTTTCAATCTTGGCGCTTCCAAATGTTCAGACAAGGTTATTGAGAATATTGGAATAGCAAAAAAATATATTAAAAATGTAGGTATTGAAACTCCAATGACTCCTGAGTTTTTCGAAGCTTTCTTTAAGAAAAAGCAAGCAATTCTAAATACAAAACTCGACTTTATCAATTGTGCAGAATTACATTTAAATGAGAATAATATAGACAATTATTACGGTGAAAATATGTATATTTCCAGACATGGCTATGTATCTCCAATTTGGAGCAGGGAATTAACACTGAAATTCATGAAAATAGCCGATGAAGAAAAGTGGGATTTAGTAGTTCATGATTGTTCAAACAATACAAAATTTGCTAGAGACTTAAATTTGAGCAGCAAAGAGGGCAAGTGGTTTGGAGCCAGCAATTATGCCTGTGAATTCCCTAGGATTCCATACGAAGCATTTTTACCAATACTGCGTGATGACAATTTTAAATTTTTAAGTGAAGAAGAATTGCCTGAGGGGTATAAGCCTGGAGAATTGATTTTTTAAGTCCAAACATCCGCTTAAATAATCAAGAGAAGTGTTATTGCTTATTCATTAAAATAGTATAGCTTAGAGTGCAAAATCAACTTTGGTTTTGCATTCTTTTTGTTTATTTTCCTTGTCTTCTTCATACAAAATAAAATTATTATATCTAACGTAAGTACGTTATTTATTTCATTATGATACTATGATAAAATAAAATAGTTTTTATGTAGACAAGCAATAAAATATTAAATTCTATAAAGCTTAGAGGGAAAAGTTATTAAGCCCTATACGAAAAGCTTTAAAAAACATCGCTAAGGAGAATACAGATGGGATTAATGAAATCTTATTTATCAAAACTAAAAAAAGAAATAGAAAGTAAAGCTGCTGCTCCAGCTGAAATACCAATTGTCCAAAAGCAAGGCATTATAAATCACTTGGATGAAATTGATTATAGCAGCATAGATTCTCTTATATCCGATATTGTTGATAACTATATGGCTGATGGTATAGGAGATTATAAAAAGGCAATTAATCTGCTAAAAAATATTATTGAGCCAATGAAAAATTACGCTAAGACTAATGATATTAATATCAGTACAAATGCAGATAAATTTTTGCAATATCTAAGCGTGTTATTTGTAAATTTAGCATCTTGTTATGAAGCTATTGGTGAATTTGAAGACGCAATTCTGTATTCATGCATAGCTGTAAAGATAGACTTAAACACAGATATAAGCATTTTTCAGCAATGCACTAGGAGAATTGAGAGATGCGAAAAGAGATTGAATTTAAATAATACATTTCGTGTCCTTAAGCTTGCAGCTGAATATGATGTGCCTGGGCACATGGAATATACCTCTGCTAATTCTGAAAAGTATAAGAAGCGCACAGAGAAATCTATTGAAAACTTAAATAGTTATACATCTGGTAATATCAATGATTTTATGTAAATAAAATTTTTTAAGAAACCTATTATCTATAATAAATCCTTACTGAGTTTTGTAAGCTAGTGCCTTATAATAGTTCAAATAACTATACAGCTTATTGTTATTCGGGGATATAAAATGATTAAAAATACTACGAGTAATTTTAAAAACAAAGGAGAATTTATTTATGGAAGTACTTAAATCAATATTTTATTTTGCATTAGCAGGATTATTTGAAATAGGCGGAGGATATCTTGTATGGTTATGGTTAAGAGATGGCAAAAGCATTTGGTATGGTTTTGCTGGTGCTGCAGCTTTAATTATTTATGGAATTATACCAACTTTACAACCACCAAGTACCAATTTGGGGCGAGTATACGCAACATATGGTGGAATATTTATCGTTCTCTCAATTCTATGGGGATGGAAAATAGATAACGTTATTCCAGATAAGTTTGATTTAATTGGAGGCGCTATCGCACTTATTGGAGTTTTAGTAATTATGTATTATCCACGAGGATAGAAATTTGAGAACGTACCTATCGGAATAAATACAATGATGTATGGTGGCAGAATAATCTAATTTATACAATTGAAATAAGTTTAATTAATCTTGGTCTATACGTTATGTATCTCAGCGAAGTATTCAAACCCTAAATACGCAATTAAAAAGATATGTCCGAAGGCATTTTTATAACTTATTGAAATTATCCAGCCTGGAGATGTAATGGGCCGCTAAATATATTAATATAAAAATTGGAAAGGAATAATAATCCTTCCACAGCTGACGATTATAAATACCAAGAAAAGCAAATATTGGCTGAGTTATAAAGCTTCCTATTCCAGAAAAAATAAGAGCCTTTATAAATGGACTAGCATTTGGTTTATATTGCAGGAAAACCATGATTGCTACAGGCAAAAGAGTAATATCAAAGGTTATGAAAGCAGGAGAAAAAGGTTCAACATCAATATTATATGACCATATGCCTAGTTGTTCACCCATAGTATCCATGTGCCTAAAATTACAATAGTACATAACCACCATTGCCATGATAGAAATATACTATTAATCCAAAATGTAATATATTCTTTACTTGCAGCATCAACATTATTAATCAAATATTTATTCTTCTTGGTAATAGCATCACCCACTAGATAGCACCCCATAAGATTATATTTCAAATATGAATAGACAAGCAATTGACGCAAATATTGCATGTTGTTTATTTAATTTTATTCTAAAAAATATACTCATTTAACTTATAGGATTGTAGTATGTTCATATTTATTAACTTTGTCATAGGAATGGTTATTTCAATAATTTTGAATAGGGTTTTAATTCAGCATTTGATATTATAGCCATGAAAGATGGTCTATTTATCAATCGTATGAGTGTATTCTGTAAATAAATTCCTTTTAAAAAGAATTCCTTCAGCTATACCAAAGATTATTGCTCCCACTAGATGTCCGTAATAAGCACTTATCGGTCTTTCCTTGATAAACCTCGCCTCAATAGAAAATGTAAATACCATTTCTAATACAACCCACATTATTATACTTATTCCTATACATTTCATAACTAAATGTTGTGAACCAAACTTTTCAAAGGCAAAGTATAATAATATACTTAGAAAGCCACCAACTGAAGCACTTACAAACAGCCCCATAACTATTGTCGGCCTATTTAATGTTATTACCATACTTGATAGTTCGAAAAGGCTGTTTTTCGTAACTCCCATTAATTTAAAAATCTGAGTTGCTATCTCTGCGACTACTGTAGAAATTACTCCAATTAATCCTGCCACTAATACTGTATCATCTTTCAATCAAAACACCCCTTATTAGGCTAATATATTTATTATTATCTCAAATATAGAAAATATACAGATATTGTATTATTCAGTTTTGAAAGAACATGTACTTTTAGCATTGAAAATTACACTGGAATTAGTGCGATTTTTTTACTCTAAACCTTAAAATAATAGACTAGCTCATAACTTAAACCTAATACGGAGTTTAAGTTATGAGCCAGCTCTTCTTATTAAATATCAATACCTAAGAATTTTTTTACCAGTAAGCCTATAACGAAAGATACTGCTGCAACAGATAAACTAATACCGGCCATTTCTCCAAACTGCTTATTGAAAGAGAGATCTTTTGCAATAGAAATATAATAATTAAAGGCCGCAATAATTACTATAACCATAATCAGCATAATTCCTAGCGCCAATCCATAAGATTTTTCAGGAAGTATAAGATAAGGAAGTATTAATAAGACTACAGTAATAAAATAGGCAATACCTGTATAAGTAGCAGCTTTTAAAGAACTTTTATCTCCTTCTGAACGCGAGGATAAAAATTCTGAAGCTGACATAGATAAGGTAGCTGAAATTCCCGTAATAAGCCCCGCTAGAGATATAAGCTTGTTGCTCTGCATTGCAAAAGTATAACCCGCAAGGCTTCCGGTAAACTCAACCAAGGCATCATTTAATCCAAGTACCATTGATCCAACGTATTGAAGACGCTCTTCATCTAGCAAATTTATCAATTCTTTTTCATGTTCAATTTCATCATTGAACACTGAAAAAGTTTCAGGTACCTGTTCAAGTAAAATTTGCTGAGTTTTACTATCATATAAATGTTTACTGTTTAACATTTTCTCCATCAATTTAATTGCAAAGGTAAATCCAAAAAGCTTAGCCATAAGGGAATAGTAAAACACTCGCAGCTTTGAAGCGGGCATATCAACTCCAGTATACTTCTTCCAAATATCATAATGCTTCTTTTCTTCATCAGCTATTTTAAGCAGTGTAGCTCTATTTGCATCGTTTTTAATATATTTTGCAATTTTCAGGTAAGTTAGCCTCTCAGTTATTTCAGCTACCTGCAGCCTCTTTAAGGTTCCTATTAAACTACCATCAATCATATAAACACCTCCATCAATACTATTTAAGGTAATATAAACTAAGGATATACCTTATAAGCATAGAGTAATATCCTTAATTAAATTCTAATTTATTCTTCTATCAAACCCATTAGTTCATCAAGCTGTTTTTTTAAGGCAATAAGTTTTTCATCATCACCCTTGAATTTACAGTATATTTCATCTGGAACTTCAAGGATATCCTCTTTAAGTAGTTTCCCTTTCTCCGTTAATTCAACAGTAACTACTCTATCATCCTCTTTATTTCTGTATTTAGTCACAAGTCCCATAGCTTCTAATCTTTTTACTACAGGGGTAAGAGTGCCGGAATCCAGGTGCAGCCTTTTTCCTAACTCCTTAAAGATAATTTGCTCTTCTTCCCACATAACTAGCATAGTTATATACTGTGTGTACGTAAGATCGTATTTATCAAGTATCGGCTTATATAATTTAATAACTTCTCTTGATAAGGCATACAATGGGAAGCAGATTTGGTTTTCTAATTTAATTTTATCGTATTTATTCATAATCATATGCTCCATTAATAATTTATACAAATCTAATTTAGTTCAATTAATTGCAAAATTACTCTTTAAAGTCTATCAATAAGATCAAGTATTTCATCATTTTCAGGAATGTCCTTCATAGAGTTTCCGTAGTGTACATACCTTAATACGCCATCCTTATCTATAAGCATCTGTGCAGGCATTCGTCCAAGCTTTAGCAGCTTTATCTTTTGATCATACAGTTTAAGTATGGAATGTTTTTCATCAGGAATACCATAGAACTTAAATTCATTCTCTTCCCAAAAAGATTTGAAGCTCTTTGAATTTTCAGGTCCTATTGATACTATTACAGTATCCTTTTCAACAAATTTATCATAATCTTGATGCAACTGCATCATATGCTTTCTGCAAAACGGTCAAACAAACCCTCTATTTAGCACAAGTAATACGTTACTCTTTCCTTTAAAATTAGAAAGCTTAAACTTTTCCCCTTTAAAATCCTCAATTTCAAAATCAGGTGCTTCTTTGTTTAATTCTATATTCTCCACCTTTTCAACTCCTCAATTTAATTTTATTTTATTTTTACATTATTTTTTATGCTATGCCTTTATATCCATAGACACAATTAATTTACAACTTGAGTGTATTGTACATCTTATAATTAATTGTTTAAAATTTAATTGAGTACAATTTAATTTGCATAAACCAATTATATATTCACAACTGAGCCTTGTCAATAGTTTTACTGTGAATAACTAATCATATCGTTAAAGCTTTAGATAAAAAAGAAAGCACACTGATAAGATTATCAATGTGCTCTCTGTTATCCTATTCCTTTTTAATAACTGATATCCATATCTCACTTCTGAAATTTGGTGAAGCAATATCCTTGTTTTCGTTCCATAAAATTTCGGGACCTTCTGATATTTCATAATTTGAAGACGGAAACCACTCAGAATAAATGCGCCCCCATACCTCCTGAAGTGTATCTGGAAATGGACCTACTGCTTCAAATACAGCCCATGTTGAAGCTACAACTCTAAGCTCTGATAAATCACTTGGGCATTCCTTATTTGTTGCTACACCGATATAATGATCAAGCTCTCCCTTTTCTTCCATTCTGCCTTCGGAAAAGTTAGTAGATGCACTAAGCAGCCCTATAGGTTCTACATTAGATAGCTCCTTAAGTTTACTAATTTTCTCGCTGTTTAAGCTTTTCCACATTTCAGAAATCTCCGGGTTTATTCCACTAAAGATAATAGGAACCCTCTTTTTAATACCAACTATGCTGAAGGCTTCCTTTTCTTCGATTCTATAGTTCATTTCATTTCCTCCCTTTATTGATAATTGGAAAGTCATTCTTGGATACGCTTTTAGAGATTGGCCATTGTTTCTGGCTTCCGAAGGGGTTATCCCATGCAAGCTTTGAAAAGCCCTTGTAAAAGAGTCTGCTGAGCTATATCCATATTTCACTGCAACATCAATAACTCTTACATTACTCCTACTAATTTCAAATGCTGCAAGAGTAAGTCGTCTGCGCCTTATATACTCCGATAGCGTAACACCAGCAAGGAAGGAGAACATCCTTTGAAAATGATATTCTGAGCACAAAGCTATCCTCCCGACTTCTTTTAAATCGATATCATTAGTAAGATTATCTTCAATATAACCAAGCGCTTCGTTCATTCTTTTAAGTGAATCCATTTTTATGACCTCCTTTCATCAATAGAATAGCAGAAACCGAAACTATTCATCCGACATTTCCTGCCCTATTGTGCAGGGTGTATATTCATTACTTAATAAGTATATTATTGACTATATCCAATTGTCTTAAGCCAACTTGTTACCTCTTCCGGTGAAGCAGCACCGTTTACGGCAATACCCGGAAGAATATTTGATTTTGGGCACTCTCTTGCTATATCATTTTCAACTTGACCAAAGCCGCCCCCTCCATGAGTACAAAATGGGATTATTGTTTTGCCTGTAAAATCATGTTTTGTAAGAAAGTTCATAACCGGTGGAGCTAATGTCTTAAACCAATTCGGTGAACCAATAAATATTGTTTGATAGTCATCTATTGGCTCGTTCCCGGATATCAGCTTTGGACAAAATCCTCGGGCGATTTGATTTCTTGCTTCTTTAACCGCAGTATTATAGTTAAAGGAGTAATTCTTATCAGGAATTAATTCTCTTAATGTACCATCAGTCTGAACCGCTATTTCAAAGGCTAAATTTGCAGTATTTTGAAATAGCGAATAATAAACAATCAGTATGTTGTTCATGCATATTACTTCCTCTCGTAAGATCAGATTTATCGTATTATGTATAAATAATACACTATGACCTTACGTAATAGTCAAGTATATCTCCGTCTATTGGCTTTGTTGTTTCACTTTCATTTCTTATATCTTTTAACAGTCCTTCAAACCATTGAACATTTACTAAATGATGAGAACGTGAATTTTCCAACATTGTTCTAAAATAAGTAGGGATAGCATCATTATGTTCAAGAGATTGTTCTAATAGAAAGACTTTCTGTTTAGTTTGCTCAATTTGTATTTCTATTAGTTTTGTTAGCTCCTCACTTTTGTATTCATTAACAAACAACATTGCTGCATAAAAAGATAAATTTACATATTCAGTCTTTGAGCCATACTTATACATCAATTTTTCAAATTCTTTATCCCCTAGTTCAGTGATAATATAATTATGCGTTTCTCTAGTATTGTCTAATTGGTCAACCTTTTTAATATACTGCTTTTCTTCTAATTGTTGAAGATTATAATAAAATGATCCTTTAGTGAAATTTATTATATACTTGTAATGTCTCTCTTCCATTAATGCCAATAATTCATATCCGTAAGATCCTGGGTTTTGTTTTATTAAACCTAAAATTAGTAGTGGTATCATAAAAATATCTCCTTTAAGCTCTTCACCTAAATTATATCAATAGTTATTTCATAATTATTGGTTCTAATCATTGTTAATTTGCATAACTTGAGAAATGAATCTATCATAGGACATCTTTCCTAGTGCAAAATCCATACTTTGTATATATATCTTTTCTGCTTTAGTATGTGTTCGAGCATTATTTAAATTTAGCAACTCATTCTCATTTATCAAAGGTTCTAATACATGTTGTCTTTTAGAAAAGGCTTCAAAATATCGTAAACCAAATTTTCTTTGAGAAATTGCATTAATATGAATTCCATCTGGGTTAGATGTTAAGTCTGATGCAGTGACAAAGTAACAATTATCTTGTTCAAAAGCAAATTTTTGCAACTCCTCATTGATGAAATTATATTCAGTACAACTTTTTCCAAATCCTTCTTTGCCTAAAAAGTCTCCTAAACCTCCAATAATAATTGGAATATCTGGAGCATTCAACTCTTTTCTGAGAGCATCGATAATTAAAAGTAGTTTTTTGTAATAGACTTTGTAGTTGCCATTTAAACTGTCACTTTCTCCTTGATGCCATAAAACTCCTGTTAACTCACTACTTTGCATAGCAAATTTAGCTTCAGTTATTGCATGCCTAAAAAGTGTTTGATCTACAGCCCATTCATCCAGTGAACTTCCGCCTTCAGCACAAGGGATTAAGCCAATAGCATCTTCTTGATTTTGACCACACCATGTATCTGCAAATGAAGCAGCCAGACTTATCCCTGAAACAGGACGGTCATAATTGATGGGCTCAGTCATCATTTGCCATCTGCCATTCCGGAGCATTTGTATTCTTTCATTGTAAATTGGTGGTACTTCGTGAATAAACCCTCGCCCTGCCATATTTGACTGACCTATCATTAAAAACGATTTAATCATTTTTGTCATCCTTTCTTGCTACTTATTTATTTAACTAATTGCTTCAGCAGGTTATGAAATAAAAGAATCTAAACTTCAGGAGGTACAATAATGAAGGAATTATTAAATATAGTTTATGATGAAACTCACCCAAGCAGTTGTTCTTTGGACATGTACTTGCCGGATACTGATTCTCCTTGCCCGGTATTTATTTTCTTTCATGGAGGTGGTATTGAAGGAGGAAGCAAAGACGTTTCCGAGGACTTAAAAAACCTTACTTCACGAAAAATAGCTTTGGTGTCGGTTGAATATAGGATGTATCCGGATGCTAAGTACCCTGAATTTATTGAAGATGCTGCAAATGCCATAAACTTTGTAAACAAATATGGTGAAACAAATAAGTTATTTAGTGAAATTTTTGTAGGCGGTTCTTCAGCAGGCGCATATTTAACCCTGATGAATTATTTTGACAGTCGTTATCTTGGTAAATACGATATTTCACCAAACAACATCACAGGCTGGATTTTTGATGCCGGTCAGCCCACTGTCCATTTTAATGTACTGCGTGAAAGAGGGTTGGATTCCAGACTTGTAAGAATAGATGAAGCTGCTCCTATCTATTTTATCGATCATGATATTGATTCATCTTATCAAAGCAGACTGCTGTTTATCACAGCTGAAAATGACATAGCAAACCGCTTTGAACAGACAAAACTGCTCCTTAAAACAATGGAACAATATAATTATGATATGTCAAAGATAGACTTCAAGTTAATGAAAGGCTGTCCCCATTGCTCTTATCCAATAGGTGATATTATTTCTGATTTCATATTTAATGCAGATAAGTAAATCAAGGAGGCAGCCCAGGTATCATACACCTAATAGCCAAGGTGTGTGATATCTGGGCTGCCTCTATAAAAACAACATTGTATTTTCCTTTTTCAGCTTTTATTTATAGCTAGTCACAGTTTTCTTAATTAAACTATTTATACTTTTCACATCTACTGCATTAATACTCTTATCTGTAATTTGATATTTCTGCTTAAGCTGCAGTATTTTATACACACTGCTATTTATTGTTTCTTGAGATATTGTTCCATCCTTAACTGCTGCTTTGATTTTTTCAATTACCTGAACCTCTTTATCGAAGTCATGACACACCAATATAATGTTGCTTCCCGCATTTACAGACCTTACAGCTGCCTCCCCGATATTATAATTACTTGTTATTGCTCCCATAGTCATATCATCAGTAATTATAAGTCCCTTGTATTTCATGCTGTTTCTCAAAACATCAGTTATGATAGTTTTGGACATGGTTGCTGGATACTTGGAATCTATCTTTGGAAATAGAATATGAGCAATCATTATCATATCAACATTATTCTTTATTGCTTCAGCAAATGGAATAAGCTCAAAGCTTTTCAGTCTTGCAAGGTCATTATTTAATATTGGAAGCCCGGTATGCGAATCCACTGAAGTATCACCGTGCCCCGGAAAATGCTTTACTACTGGTATCACATTTTCTGAACGAATTCCTTTCATAGTTTCAATTCCAAGCTTTGTTACAACTTGAGAAGTAGCTCCAAAGGATCTGTCACCTATGATAGGATTTTTAGGGTTACTGTTTATATCAAGTACAGGTGCAAAATCAAGATTGAAGCCAAAACCTTTTACTTCCTGTCCGATTGATTTCCCGATTGAATTTGAAAATGTGCTATTGTTTATTTGTCCTATAGCTTTATTTGTTGGAAACTTTTCAAAACCTGGCGGCATCCTGTCTATCCTGCCTCCCTCCTGATCAACTCCAAGAAACAGAGGTATGCTGCTGCCGGATTTTTTATTTGTATCCTTTAAGGAATTAAGTAGATTTAGAACCTGACTTGTATCTTTCACATTCTGTCCAAGCAGTATAAAGCCTCCGACATGATACTTAGTAATTAACTCGCTTGAATGCACGTCGTTTATATATCCATCAACTCCGGAAATCACCATTTGGCCAACCTTTTCATCCAAGGTCATTTTGCTTATCTGCTCAGAAATCTTATCCACATTCGTTGGCGTATTGCTTGTATTATCACTAGGCTCACCTTCTTGCTGGTTCTGATCTTGAGCTGCTGATTCATTACTATCAGAGGGTTCAGATTTGCTTGGCACTTCATTTACTGGCGGAGTATTGGACTGATTGGTGCCTCTAAGATTAAGCTTTCCACATCCCATAAGCATCAACAATGCAATAACCGAGATTATTAGTCTTGATACACGTTTTATAATTTTACTTGCCGTCTGCTGATTATTCATATTTAATACTCCTTTCCGAAGCATCATCTATATTAATAGTGCTCTATATTAAGTTTATTCTATTTCAAATAAAATATCTAAAACTTTTCAAAAAAACGTTCAACATAAGCTTTGATGGAAAAGGAGTACACCTCTTCAGGTTTTATTAGTCCACGCTCAATTTTTCAATTCCCTGCTTTTCATCAGAAACAAAAAATACATGTCTGCCCTTGTTGCTCTCATAAATAAAATCTTTTAAACTTTTGCTTGAATAAACAGAAAAATCTCCTACAATTACAAGTTTAACATTATAATTAACGAACTTCTGCAAAATTTCTCCGGCTAGTCTAGTCTTTAAATCAAAAAACTCCTCAACTATTGCTGATTTATTTAAAATTATTCTATAGCAGCCTGTCTCGTAATTTATAGTAGCCATTAAATCCAAAGCAGACTGAACATCGGTAATCAATACCTCTTGGCTGTTAACAACAGCAATTTCAAATTTAGCGTTTTGTATGACATTTATATTCATGATTTTCCCTCTTCATTAAGACAGTCCGTAAGCAGAGAAACTGTGCTCAGCATTTCTTCAGTGAATTTAATTGTTCCCCATAACATAATTTTTAATCTGTCTTCTTTCTCATTATATTTCATATTTATTGTTGAATTACCTAAGCTTGGGTCTTTACTGTTCATCACAGCAATGAGGGTATTTGATATTCGCATATAATGTTCTTTGCCTACTTCATTCACTTCTATCACAGTTGAGACATTTATTTTAGGTCTTATAAAACTAGAGTTTATTTCACTTGCTGAAATTTTTATTTCTTCATCTGCTTCCGATTGTTTATTATCAGTACTAACCTTTTGTTCCATGAAAGCATTCAAGCTCTCACTGGAAATTCTCCACTGCTTTCCGACCTTGTTTGCACCAAGTTTTCCTTCAGTGATAAATTTTCTAATTGTCTTATGATGCATGCCTAGTATCTCCGCAACTTGATCAATATTATAAAACTTGCCTTCCATAGTAAATTATCCTTTCAACTCTACAATTTATTCTCATTATACGCAACTTTATTAGCAAAGTCAATTTTTGATTATACTTTATTGGACTTTATTGAACTTTATTGTAACCTATTGGCACTATTATTTATTCCTAAGTCAATATACTTCTTTTAATCCGCCAGCTCAACAAGCGTACTGAATATACGAAAAAGCAGCTCTTATTGAGCCGCTTTTTTACTTTGGTCTATTGTTAAATTCATAAGAAGTAGGCAATATCTCCCTTGTTACATGAAGCTTTTTTTCTCTCAAAACTTCCCCAAAAGGCAGACAAGTCTGCTATAATACACGATGGGAGATCTTCTCATTCGTACTCACCGGATAGTGTTCCACCGGTAGACACTTTTGCCTAATACTATTCTACGAGTTGCAATATCTTTCTGACTGTATTTGCATTTCTAATGGTAATATTGTTATATAAATCCGAACCCACTATCTTTGACCACCGTGTTCTTGAAAAAGTTTTAATAGGTGCAGACCAAAAAACAACCCTTCCATAATGATCAACTTTTTCATATTCAGGCTTAATCGTTCCTACTTGCTCAAATACTTCATCTAGAGTAGTTGGCGGTATTACGAAGATTGCATTGTGTTTTGAATCCTTATCCTGACCCCACCACAAGGGTGCATGATTAATAGCATCCGCTAAATCATTAGCTGATATAATTAGGACAGGAATACTCAATTTAAACTTATTTAAGATTAACGCTTCACAATCTTCCTTCAGCTTTTTCTCATCGGTATTATTACTAGCGAAAATTATATTTCCACTATTTATATAAGTTATTACATCCTGAAATCCGCTTTGTTCAAATAGCTCCTTTAATTCAGGCATAGATACTTTGTTTTTTCCTCCCACATTTATACCACGCAGAAGGACAATATATTTTTCCATTATCAGAATAACCTCATCTTTTTATAATTTAATAATATATTCTAATCAAAGCTTTATTTTTCTGCATATCTTTTAAAATTATCCAATATTGCCTGCCAGCCGCTTTGCTGCATTTCGAGCGAATTAGTGCTTTCAGCTTCGAAAGTTTCTATTATCTCTGTTAAGCTTTCCTTATCAGTGAAATTAATCTTAACTTTTCTTCCATCACCCAAAGTATAAGCCATAACCTTATATAATTCCACTTCATCATAAGTTCCGCCAAAATCAAACCCAAAGCTGCCATCTTTAGCTTCCATTCTATTAAGAAATGTACCTCCAACTCTTAAATCATTATTTGCGGTTGTTGTGTGCCAATCCTCTGAAGCATTGCTCCATTTTTTTATGTGATCTGGTTCATTCCAATACTTCCATACTTTCTCTATAGGTGCATTAACTGTTGTTTTTATAGTCAATATTTGCTTATTATTCATCATTATCCTCCTGTTTAATAAAAGTTCATTTTCTTTAAGACTAGCTTTAGTATTTCTAATACTTAAAAACAAAATCCATAAAGAACATGTAAATTTATTTATATTTTTATATTATTATACTAAAACAATTGTGTAGATACTAATTATTTTCTAATAATATTCAATATCATTATGGAAGTTTTACATAAAAATAGCCCCCTAAATCAAGGGAGCATATAGCTTTATTTATATTTTAACTCCATGTCAGTTTCTCAAGTGCAATATGGCTTCGATACCAATCATCGCTTTCCAAAAGCACTTCAGGTGAGCCGGCATTCTTAACTCTTCCGTGTTCCAATATAACTACAGTATCACTTGCAATCATTGAAGATAGACGATGAGATATGGACAATATCGTATGTGCCTTACTTGTTTTTTCAAGTACTGATACTATTTTCTCTTCTGTGATTGAATCAAGGTTTGCTGTAATCTCATCCAATAAAAGTATGGGAGGATTTGTTACAACAGCCCTAGCTATAGCCAAAAGTTGTTTTTGCCCTTGAGAAAAAAGATTATCGCTGACCACTTCAGTATCAAGGCCCTTATCCAGAGTTTCCACATATTCTGTAAGACCAACAAAATCTATGGCCTTTTCAATTTGCTTTCTTGTAATGCACTCATCCTGTAAGCTTATTTGATCCGCTACAGTACCCTTTATTATATGAAAGCTTTGATCAACATAGCCAAAGATTTTACGTTTTTCAGAGTTTGGTATGTCGTAAACATCCACTCCATTTATTGTGATGTTGCCCTTTGTTGGTTTTAAAAGTCCCATTATAAGTTTGAATAATGTAGTTTTTCCTACTCCTGTTCTTCCTACGAAAGTAACCTTCTCATTTGGTTTTAAGCTAAGGTCAATGTTTTGAAGAACATTAATGCCTTCTTCATATTGAAAGGTAATATCATTAAAGGATAGTCTAACAGCTTCACGATTTGGTATAATGTTCTGTGCCTTTAGTTTATGCTGCTTAGTATCGTCTTCGGATTCACTGTAAAAATCATTTACTCTCCTAATACCTGATACGGCCTGCTGAATATCTTGAAGCTCCATACCAAGGTTTTCAATGGGTGTAAACAAGTTGGATATTAGTTCAATTGATGCTGCAACCATACCAAGGGATATACCTAAAAAGTTCAGCTGCTTAGAGGACAACACTACGATGAAAGCTATAACTACAGCTCGAGTAAGCTGAATCAAGGGTGAGTATATGGAATCATAAAAATTTACTTTCTCTATTGTTTTATAATTATCAAGCAAATATCTCTTGTAGTTCTCTTCCATGTAGCTTTCCTTGCTGTAGGATTTAATCATCTGTATGTTTTTCAAGCTCTCTGAAATATGATTATTTACCTTACCAATAAGTATTCGATTTTCAATCTGTGCTTTAAGCATTCTTTTTTGAAAAAGTCTTGTTAAGCCGTAAATAGCAGGCATTAAGAGTAAGGTTACAATTCCAAGCTTGCTGCTAAAGGTCCAGATTGAAATTACAATACCTATAAGCTTAAAGCAGTCAACCATCATTCCTATAATACCGCTTGTAAATAACGAATTGATTGCGTCAACATCATTTGTAAATCTTGAAACTACTGTCCCCGAGCTATTTGCTGAAAAGAATACTGCATTAATTCTTTCAAGCTTTTCCATCATTTCAATTCTTATCTCTTTTGTGATCTTTTGTCCTAAGATTGCAAGAATAGCTTCTTTTTCAAAATCAAATATTCCCACAAACAATATCACTCCAATATAGGAAGCAGCTAGTGTAAGTAATTTATCATATCTTTTGGGTACAAGATTATTATCAACTATATATTTTAAGATTTGAGGAGGAATTAAGCTTGTAACTACAACTCCACAGATAACAAACACTAACAATATGCTTAATCCAATATTATTTTTAATTACTTTGGCTATTGACCTTTTTATTAAGCTATTCTTCATAACCGTCCCCCTCCTCTGTGCATTGTAAATTATATATAGTGGCGTAAAGTTCAGATTCTCTCATGAGTTCTTCATGTGTACCAAAATCAGCAGTCTTATCACTTTTTAATAATAATATCTTATTTATCCTATTAAAAATAGCCAAGCGATGGGAAATTAGAATAATCAAACTGTCTTTGTAGTTGTTTCTTAGGTTTTCAATAATCTTTTCTTCTGTCTTCATATCAACTGCCGAAAATGGATCATCTAATATTATAATTTTATTTTTGTTAAGAAGAGCCCTTGCAAGTGCTATCCTTGCCTGCTGACCTCCGCTTAGCTTTATGCCGCTGTTTCCAACCAAGGTATCTTGTCCATTTGGCATTCTCATCAAATCTGTATCAAAACAAACATCCTCTAAAACAGAGGTTATAGCTTTATTACTGCCCAGGGTTATATTATTGTATATAGTATCAGAAATCAGCTGCGGCCTATGACCTAGATAAGAAATTATCTTGCTTTTTTCATATTCTGAGTAATCCTTAAGTTCTTTACCATCAATCTTAATGCTGCCTAGATAAGGATATAAGCCAAGTAAAGATACTCCAAGTGTAGATTTCCCGGAGGCAATTGAGCCTGTTACTCCTATAATTTCTCCTGCTTCAGCATCGAAACTGATATCTTCAATTATGTTTTCCTTGCCTTCCTCATATGAAAAACTAAGATTTTCAACTGAAAGTGATGTGTCGTCATTATTTATATTAGAAGAATCATCTTTAGTTTTGTACTCTGTAAGATATGGCTTAATACGCTTCCAGGAAACCTGAGATTTTTGCACAGAATTAAACAGCTTCGCTGCCTTGCTCGCCTTAACAGCCATAGCTGTAAACATAGCAACATAAGTAGAAAAAGCTCCTACAGTCCAGCCGCCATTAATAACCTTTGTACCTCCAAAGTAAATCACCATAATTATTCCAAGCATTGCGATAACGTTATATACAGGCTGCATGGAATTTTCTAATATATCAGCTTTAATAGCTTTGTTTTGTAAATCCTCCAGCTCATCATTGTACTTTGTCCTATTTTTACCCTCCATACCGGTTACACGATAGAGCATGAAATTTTCAATTGTATCATAAGTAATGTCAGCAACCTCACTGCTTTTCTTTCGATAATCCTTAGAATATTTATATATAATTTCTTTTAATTTTTCAGCAATTGCCATGGCAACCGGAATAAAAATGATAGAAAGTAAGGTTATTTTTATATCGTACACAAGCATTGATACAAGATAGGACACCATGAGCACACCTGTATCAAACACTTCAGTAGTAAACTTACGCATTCCTTCAACACATAAATCCACATCAGAAATAGCTCTTGTCATAAGGTTACCCGTATTTTCATTATCCAGCTCTGAAGTACTTTTATTCATTATATTATTGTATATCATAAGTCTCATAGTTGAACTGGTGCTGTTAGCAAACCGCCTTATGTAGAATCTCTTAAAATATCTTAAAAATTGAATAGTTCCAATAAGAGCAATATACGTAACTGCAAGTATTATTACAGAGGACATGTCCTTCCCATAAGCTATAGAATCAATAAGCTTACCTTGATATATTGGTCCTAAAATAATTGAACTATTGAAGGTTACTCCAAAAATAATAATGCAAGCTACAACAAATTTTTCTTTTTTCCAATAGTTTATAATTCTATCAGGCTGTTTCATAGGTTCAATTTTCAATTTTGACATGATGTCACCCCCTAAAACAATGATACCGCTATATGTATCAAAATACAACCATCTATATGTTATATTCATTTAAAATCATGCTATAATACATCTTTATTACATATACAATTGACCAACGCTGCTAATTAGCATATAATTTAAATTAAATAGATAACTAACGTTAATTACCAAGTCGCTCATAATATAAAAACGGAGGAAAGCAAGTGGATAATGATATTTTAAATTTGGAACAGGCCTGTATTTTTTTAGGAGTTGGAGAAAGAACATTAATAAAATTGTTAAGGGAAGAGCATATACCGGCCAGAAAGATAGGTAGGGAATGGAGATTCAGTAAGTCTGCTCTTATGAATTGGATTTCATCAGGAGACTCATATGAGTACGCAAATAAAGAAGATTACTATGAAGTGATTAAAGACAAGATCGGTAATTATAATGTTATGTTGGAAAGTATTATAAATGAAGTATCAGATATTAAGATAAATAAATGCATAAACACATTGTTAAAGGACGTTCCTGAGGGAATTGATATCCCTGACAATATTACTCTTAGGGTTAGTTACAAACAAAAGAGAGAAGTTGAAAAATTGGCATTTAAATTGTACTGGCCGCTGAGAGAGGAACATAGGCTCGCTTCAAAGGAAAAGTAAATTAATACACTTGCAAATAAGTCAAGCTGGTTAATATGATTACTTAATATCATTAACCAGCTTGATTTATTCTTATACAATAAAAGCGGCAAAGAATTATGTTCTAAAAGCCCTAACCTTTTCTTGAGTTACGCTCGCCTTTGCCTTTAAAATTATGTCTGCCATTTTTAGCGAACTTTTCTCTTTCATTCATTTGGCTTTTGTTCTTATCTCTTACACTTATGATATCTCCGGAAAGATTTTTCATTATTTTTATTCTGTCACCAACTTGTACTGTACCTAGTGAAGCTTGGAAATTAGCAATGTCTACTGTTTTGGTAGAAAGAAAATTAGCTACTGTAATATTGCTGCCCTCAACCTTATTAACAGTGCCTTCCACTTCAAACATTAGTGAAAATCCAATCCTTAGAGCTGCTGCCAGTACTAATATTACTATTGCACTTATAACAGTTTTCTTGTTAAAAACCTTTTTATAAACCTTCTTTAGTTTTTCGTTTTTTAGAAACTCATTGATTTTCTCTTTCATTTTATATATCCCCTTTCTTATTTAGTTTTCAATTCCTAATCTAACCGAAGCCTTTTCTTCTACAGCTTCATATAGTTTCTCAATCTTTGCTCTCAACTTAAGGTTATAGATATAATTGGTTAGTGCAACAATTACGTATGCCCCAATGACATCTAAAGGATAGTGATTGCCCACATACACTCTCGAAAAGCCAACTATAAGAGAAAGTACGGTTAGAATTATGTTTAATGCTTTTTTATTAATTTTAAGTCCTAAGGCTATACTCATTGTTCCTGTAGCATGATCACTTGGAAAGGAAGCATCTGAAGTATGAGGTACCAATAGGTTCACTTTGTTATGAACAAATGGCCTATCCACGTAATATATGCTTCCAATAAGAAAGCTTAGGATTAAATTGATAACCGTAAAAACAAAGGTACTAAAAGCAGCTTTTCTGTATTCTGAGTTCTTCTGCAAAATACCAAGTAAATAAACCACTGCAACTATCATCATAAATGCATAGGGTACATACCTTGAAAATATTATCATTACGCTGTCAAGCAATGTATTTTTATATGCTAAATTGTTGATTAATCTAAAAAGCTCCATATTCATTTTGAAATCCTCCTGTAGTGTATTGCTAAAAAGTGCTGCTACATTTGTTATAATCCTGCCTTGAAATAATATATTAGTTACTATGTTTATTATCTATCATCAAGATTAAAATCAAATTAAAATAGCAGGATATTTTTTATGAATTACTTGTAATCTTTATATGAACACCTTATTTGAAAATTAAAAAAGACGCCTCATAGTGTATTATGAGACATCTCATCCTGTTACTTTTATAGCTTGAAGGCTACAGTAATTTTTGTCCATTTTCCTTCTTCACTTTCCACGTCAATGGTTCCCTGATGCATATTAACTATCCACTTTGCGATAGATAGACCGAGACCAGTGCCCCCTAAATCTTTAGACCTTGATTTATCAACAGTATAGAATCTATCAAAGATTTTTTCGATTTCATCTTTAGGAATTCCAATGCCGTTGTCACTTACAGTTATCCTAACTTCCTTATCATCTGCTTCTGAGCTTATGTCAATTGTTCCTTCCTTAGAAGTAAATTTCAAACTGTTTTCAATAAATATTCTAAGCATCTGCTTTATCATCTTGTAGTCAGCCAGAATCTTAACCTTGACATTACTGCTGTTTGTTATATTGTGACTTTCTTCGATAAGTCTGCTTTCTTTCACAACTTCATCTATAAGTTCATTTAGATAAAATTCTTTCTTTTCAACTACCTTTTGGCCGCTCTCTCCCTTAGCAAGGAAAAGCAGTTTTTCAATGAGATTAGCCATATTTCCTGCCTCTAACTTAATGCCGTAGATTGATTTTTCAAGAGCAGTCCTATCATCTTTTCCCCATCTATCCAATAAATTAGCATAACCTTGAATGACAGCTATGGGAGTTCTTAGCTCGTGGGAAGCATCTGACACAAACTGAGTCTGTCTATTAAAGGCATCCTGAAGTCTGTCTATCATTTTATTAAAGGTATTTGCAAGCCTTTTAAGTTCATCATCTGGACCCTTTACCTCTATTCTCTCCTTTAAATTATTTATACTAATGTTCTCTGCAGTTTTAGTTATATAGTCTATAGGCTTTAACATCCTTTTGCTAACCATATAACCAAGTACAATTGCTGCTATAATTCCTATAAAATCAGCCGCGGCCATAACAGCAAACAGTATTTTCAAAAAATCATACTCATTATGCATGTCCTTCACTATCTGCATAAAAACTGTGCCGTAGCTATTATTTTGAACTTGAACATTTTTATAAATCAAATGTCTTTCTTTATCTTCCTGGTGCCTTGCATTATTCTTTAGTTTTTTCCCATTGTCATTAGGAAGTCTAAACCTGTTGTCAAACCCTGATGTTGAATTTAATATTTTCCCATCCTTATCAACTATCCTTATAGATATGCTTTCTCTAGGAGGAACATCAGAAAAAAGCTCTTTACTTTCCAAATCTACCTGCCCATTTTGGGCTGAAAGCTTATTAGACATTATTGTCTGCATATCATCAATTTGTCTATTTGCCTGATTGTAAAGATAATATTTTACACCAAACAAAATTGAAGCATTTAATAAAAGCAAAACCAAAGAAAACATAAATGCATATATTACTGTCAACTTTATAGAAATTCTTGTACTTTTAATACCTTTCAATATATCTTTAATTTTCTTCAATGACATATCCTACACCTCTAACGGTAGTAATAAGCTTATCTTCAAAATCATCGTCAATTTTGCTTCTTAAATACCGTATAAATACATCAACATTTTTAGTATCGCCTATAAAATCGTATCCCCAAACCTTTTCAATAACTTTCTCCCTTGTCAGAACTATATTTTTGTTTATTAGAAATAGTTCAAGAATATCATATTCCTTTTTTGTAAGCTCAATTTCTCTGCCGGCTCTCCATACCTTGTGTGTTTTATTATCCATCACAACATCCCTGACTTTTATTACATCCTTGTCATCTTTTACAGACTTGTTTCTTTCATATACGCGTATTCTTGCAAGCAGCTCCTCTATTGCAAAGGGCTTTGTCAAATAATCATTTGCACCTGCATCCAGACCCAAAACCTTATCATGTATTTCACCTTTTGCTGTGAGCATTATAATAGGTACATCGGAAAACTCCCTTATTCTCTTACATACTTCTACTCCATTTAAATTTGGTATCATTATATCAAGCAGTATTAATTCATATTCCGCGTTTTCCGCTTTTCCAAGTGCTTCCATTCCATCATGTGCAATATCTACCTCATAGCCTTCATGCTCAAGCTCCATCTCTATAACCATTGACATTTGTATTTCGTCTTCCACTAAAAGAATTTTAAAACTCCTCAAGCTTCCACCTCCATATGAAAATAGTGAGCCTTTGCCTACTATAAACTACTATATAATATCTTCCAATAACTTTAAATATATTACTTATTTTTATTATATTATATTATCCAATATTAAGGTTAAAATCTGATTAAATGATATCTTGATTTCGCGATAAGAAGATATCTTCTTATCGCGATGGTAAAAAGATAGCCTGACAAAAACTTCCCTCAAACTAAATCAATCTGAGGGGATTTGGAAATAATAACTTCATATATAATCCATTTCGAGGTGAAATAAATGAAAAAGTCAGTATTAATTATAGGTGCAGGCATAGGTGGTTTATCTACAGCTGTAAGATTACTAAGCAAAGGATATGACGTAAAGGTTTATGAAAAAGAAAAAAATATAGGCGGTAGAACAAATCAATTGGTACATCACCCATTTACTTTTGATTTGACCGCTTCAATTTTATTAAATCGAGAGGCTTACGAGGAAGTTTTTTATGATGCTAATCTAGATTATAGAAATTACGTAGAATTTATAAAAGTTGATCCAATTTATCGCAGCTTTTATCCAGATGGAACTTTTTATGACTTTAATAGGGATCTAGTGTCATTAATAAAAAACCTTGAATCTATATCAAAAGAGGATGCTGTTGGATACATAAAATTTTTATCAGAAGTATATGAAAGGTATATTATAGCAAATGAGCACTTTTTACAGCAGCCCTTTGAAAACCCTCTTGATTTTTTTAACCCCTCAACTATGGTAAATGCACTAAAAACTAAAGCATTCTCTACCCCTCATCAATTGATCTCAGAATATATTAAAGATGAAAAGCTGCAAAATTTCTTAGCCTACCAGTCACTATATGTAGGAATATCTCCCTATGAGGGGCCAAGTATATATACATTAGTTCCTGTAGTATCTCAGTTATACGGTCTATGGCATTTAAAAGGTGGAATGTACTCCTATGTAAAAGCTTTAGAAAAGGCTATATACAAATTGGGAGGATTTATCGAAACCGATTATGATGTGGATGAAATTATAATTTCAGGCAACAAAGCTGTTGGTATAAAATCTAAAGAAAACGAAACAGTTTTTGGTGATATAATTATTTGTAATGCTGACTTTCCTTATACCATGGCTGCCCTTATAAAAAATGATGTCCATAAAGGAAAGTATACAGATGATAAGCTGGAAGCTCTAAAATACTCCTGCTCAACCTTCATTGTTTATTTAGGCTTAAAGAAAAAATATCCTCAGCTTTCTGTACATAATCTATATCTAAATGTGGACTTTAAAGAGAATATTGATTCAGCTTTTACAGGACATTTACCTACTAACCCTTCATTTTATATCTATTGTCCTACTAAAGTAGACGGTAGTATGATAGCAAGTGATGGTGAATGTATAAGTATAGTAGTTAGAGTTCCAAATTTGTTTTTTCAAAGTATAACTTGGAATGAAAATACTGTGAAATTTATGAGAGACAAAACCATATCAGCCCTTAAAAATATACCTGGATTAGGAGATATTGAGGAAAATATTGTTTATGAAGACTACCTTACACCTAATAATTTAAAAGATAGCTTTAACTGCCACGGTGGTACTGCTTTTGGCTTAAGTCCCACGCTGTCACAAACCAATTATTTTCGGCCTCACTTGAAGTCAGATAATGTGGAAAATCTTTATTTTGTTGGCAGTTCCGTTCATCCTGGCCCCGGTGTTTCTATTGTCTTGCTTTCAAGCAAGCTTGTAGTTAAGGAAATATTGAACATCAAGTAGCATTACTAAGGAAGTTGTTATTTTACTTACTAAAAACTACGCAGCTGAAGCCTCTTTATATAATGACCTTGAAACTCAGGCTTTGGAGATGGCTGATATGATAACTCAAGGAATTATTAAGCAGTTTTCAGAAAAACTTAGATAAAATATTAAAAATGACCGTCCCTAACTTTTAGTTAGTACGGCCATTTTTAAGTTAATTATTCTACCTTGCCTTTTTTAAAATCCTTCAGCATTCTTATATAATGATTTGCTTCTCTAACTACATGATCCCCTAAAAGAGGAAAGGCAATGGACTTAATTTGACACTGTACTAATCCTTCAGTACCCTGCCTCTTAAAATCTCGAATATCTACAGTGTTTTTGAGGCTCCTGTCCGTTACGTCAGGAAGCATTCCCATATCATTAGACAAATTTTTTGCTTCAAGAGTAAGTTCATCAAATCTCTTGCCAAAGTCATTGGCAGTATCAAACAATTTCTCTTCAGTAGGATCTAAAAGTCCTCTTATAAACTTAGAGTGCTCAGCCATAATTCTGTTCCAGAAGGTTTCTTGATAAGCAGCTTCTCTTGCTATATCAAATTCTTCTCTTTTTTGAAGCATAGTAAGCATTCTTAAATAGAACTTAGATTCTCTTAAAATATGGTCAATAAGCAGAGGGTAATTAGTTGTAAACATTCTGCAGGATAAAACATTTTGAAGAAGATTGCTCTTAAAGCCTGCTATCTGCTGTGCAGCTCTAATGGCTCTCTTATTTAAATCTTCTACCATCCTTACTGTATTCATAGAAATATGCCCTGGGCTGCTTTCTGCAAGTGCTGCCTCAGCTCTCGTTATATTTGGATCAATTTTTATGTTAGTGTAAAATTGCGTTTCCCTTTCTGCAGCTAAAGTTAAATCCGTTACTAGTTCACCAGAGTTTGCTACTTCCGCACTGATTATGCCCTCTGACATCCTGATAGTTTCTACGAGCAGCTGACTAAATATATTCTTCAGAGTTTCCGATTGCTCAATAAACTGCTGGTCTCTTGTAGTAAATCCTGCCTCTAAAAATATAGAGTGCTCTTTAGCTATTCTCATAAAAAACAAATTTAGTTCTAAGGATTGTCTTACAAATTCATTGTTTGATAACATCCCAAACCCCCGTATATTCAAATATCATAATATAATATGACTATGGGAGCTATTATGTTAATGTAAAATAATCTTTAACCTCTAACAGGCAGCTTAATATGCATTTTTATCACATCACCATCACACTCAGCCCAAATTTGTCCTCCATGGAGCTCAATAATTTTCTTTGATATTGCAAGCCCTAGTCCTGAGCCTTCAATATTACTGGATCTTGAAACATCAACTCTGTAAAATTTATCGAACATTTTATTTAACTTATCCTGTTCTATATGTTCACTCTTATTGGAAATCAAAATGTGAGCAGTGCCCTCTTTGTCTTCTGCCCTAATAACTATATCCGATGGTTTAACACTGTATTTTTCAGCGTTGCTTAAAATATTATCAAAAACCCTAACTATTTTTTCAATATCAATTTTAACAGGAATCTCTTCATCAATATCCGTTACAATTCTTAAACCCTTAGCTTCAAACACCGGAGTATACTCTCCCAGCATTTGAATAAGTATAGTGCTCAAGTTAACTTCTTCAACCTCTAACTTAATACCGCTGCTAGAAAGCTTTGTGTACTCAAATAATTCATCAATAAGCCTTTTTAGCTTTATAGAAAGATTGTAGGTTGAAGTTAAATATTCCTTCTCTTCCTCTCTGCTTTTATATTTTTCACTTTTTAGGATATCCAAGTATCCTATTATTGCAGTAAGAGGGGTTCTTAAATCATGAGAAACATTTGTTATTAACTCGGTTTTTGTATTTTCTATTTCTCTTTCCTGCTCAAATTTATCTTTTAATTGTTTAGACATAGAATTAATGCTTTTGCACAGTTCAGCTAATTCATCACTGCCCCGTACTTTCAGAGATAAACCTAGTTCTTCATTTGCAATTTTACCAACCTGTTCAGAGATATACTTAATATATTTAATTTTATTGTTTACCAGCAATAAAAATATAACTAAAAAAGCCGAAATTCCTATTGCAAACATAATAGTAGCAATAATATTATACTCCATCATTCCTATAGAGTTGGCTCTTGCTAAAACATAAGGTTTAGCAATATATCCAGAAAATAAATATACTGATAAAAATGCAAAAAAGAGAGAAATTACTATTGATAATATAAGTTCAAGGCTGATTTTCCTTGTAAATATAGTTGCTTTCATATCTTATACCCAACTCCCCAAACTGTCTTAATATATACAGGCTTTTTGGGATCTTCCTCAATCTTCTCTCTTATCTTTGTTATATGAACCATTATTGTATTATCCGATTTATAAAACTCCTCTCCCCACACCCTTTCATAAATCTTTTCAATGCTGAATACTATCCCTTTGTTTCTTGCAAGAAGCTCCAGTATATCAAATTCTTTTGGTGTGAGCCTTATTTCTTTATCTCCTACAAGTACCTGTCTCGTATCAGTATTTATAGTTAAATTTCCAACTTCAATTATATTCTTAGCTGCATTTTGAGGGGCCGAATATCTTGTATACCTTCTAAGCTGTGACTTAACTCGCGCAAGAAGCTCCATAGCATTAAAAGGCTTTGTTATATAATCATCAGCACCTGATGCCAAGCCTTGAATTTTATCAAGATCTTCCGATTTTGCAGATAAAAATATAATAGGCATAATATTATCTTCTCTAATTTTCATGCAGGTTTCTATGCCATTCATAACCGGCATCATAATATCTAAAAGAACAAGTTCAATATCATTCTCAGCTATAATTTTAAGTGCCTGTTCTCCATTTTCTGCTTTTAATACCTCATAGCCTTCATTTTCTAAATATATTCCTGTAATTTTCCTTATTTCATTATCATCATCAACTATTAGAATTTTGTTTGGCATAAAGCTATTCCTTCCTTTTATGAATTTAATATCTTCATACTAAGTCTTCCACCTTATTTTATAATTATGAGCAGTTAATGTTGCTCAGCTATTTAAGTATCTTACGGTCTTAGTATACAGATAAAAAATTAATATTTCATCATTAAAATTCTTAAGAATTCTTAAGAATTTTTCTTAGATAATTTCATTCTTCATGGTTAAACTAAGACAAGTATTTATAGAAAGGAGTGAAATTGTTGAAAAGCCTGTCTTTTTTAAAACAGTATATAAGAAATCCTAGAACTGTTGGTGCGGTTCTTCCTAGTTCTGAAAACTTAGCACATGAAATGATTGAAGATATAGATTTTAAGTATACAGATTTTATTGTAGAGTATGGTCCTGGTACTGGAATTTTTACTGAAGAATTATTAAAGCATAGAAACAAACACACAACTATTTTACTTGTTGAAAATAACCGAAACTTTTGCTGCTCACTAAAGGACAAATTTAAAGATGAAGAGAATTTTCATATAATCTGCGGCTCTGCTGAAGATGTAGATAAATATATGAAGAAATATGATATTCCTTATGCAGACTATGTTGTATCAGGTCTTCCCTTTGGAAGTCTTCCTATAAATATATCTAGAACTATTTTAAACAAAACAAAGAAAGTTCTAAAACCAGATGGAAAGTTTATTACCTTTCAATATACCCTTTTAAGAAAAAGACTTATAGGCGATTATTTTAATCATATAAATGTAGCACTGGAACCTATAAATATACCTCCAGCTTTTGTATTTAGCTGCAGCAACAAAGCCTAGGCATATAAAAAAGAAGACATAGATCAGATTAATTGCTGACTATGTCTTCTTTTATTATAAGTATTTTTTAATTTCATAAACCTTATCTAAGCTTTCCCAAGGCAAGTTTATATCAGTTCTTCCAAAATGGCCGTAAGCTGCAGTCTGCCTATATATAGGTCTTCTTAAATCAAGATCTCTAATTATAGCGGCAGGTCTTAAATCAAAAACCTTATTAACTATTTCAACAATCTTATCATCAGATATTTTACCTGTACCAAAAGTGTCTACCTCTATGGAAACTGGTTTTGCTACACCTATTGCGTAGGCTAGTTCTATTTCAAGCTTATCAGAAGCTCCAGCAGCAACAAGATTTTTTGCTACCCATCTTGCAGCATAAGCAGCAGAACGGTCTACCTTTGTTGGGTCTTTACCTGAGAAAGCGCCGCCGCCATGTCTTCCATAGCCACCATAGGTATCAACAATAATCTTTCTTCCTGTTAAGCCTGAATCACCTTGAGGGCCTCCAATAACAAATCTTCCAGTAGGGTTAATTAAATATTTTGTTTTTTCATCCAATAATTCCTTTGGAACAACAGCATTTATAACATGCTTAATTAAATCTCTTTCTATCTTTTCTCTAGTTACCTCAGGCCCATGCTGAGTAGAAATAACTATTGTATCGATTCTTACAGGCTTCTCATTTTCATATTCTACTGTTACTTGTGTCTTACCATCTGGTCTTAAATATGAAAGTTTGCCATTTTTTCTAACCTCGGACAATCTTCTTGAAAGCCTGTGAGCCATTGCAATTGGAAGTGGCATATACTCTTCAGTTTCATTTGTTGCAAACCCAAACATCATTCCTTGGTCTCCAGCACCTATAGCTTCTATATTGTCCATTTCACCTTGTTTAGCTTCCAGTGCTTCATCTACACCCATAGCAATATCAGAAGATTGTTCATCTATAGATGTAAGCACTGAACAGGTATTAGCATCAAAGCCATATTTAGCTCTGACATAACCTATTTCTTCTATAGTTTTCCTAACAACTCTAGGAATATCAACATAACAATTAGTGGATATTTCACCCATTACAAGTACCATACCCGTTGTAACTGCTGTTTCGCAGGCAACTCTTGCAGTTGGGTCTTTTTCTAGAATTGTATCTAGTATTGCATCTGATATTTGATCACAAATTTTATCTGGATGTCCTTCTGTAACTGATTCTGATGTAAATAATCTTTTCATTTTTTCTCCTTTTCTTATTACGAATTTTGACATTTTAAAACATAAGCCGGCGGAACATTAAGAACCACTCTTTCTAAATCTATTTTCTTGAAAAACCCTCCAATAAATTCCTTCTTTAAAAGAGTGTACTGAAAAGTTATAAATAATCCATCTTTCTTTAATATATTTTTTGTTTTTCTTAGTATTTTATTAGAAACATTCTTTGGCAGGCTTGCAAAAGGCAAACCAGAAACTACATAGTCTACTTTATTAATATTATATTCTATTAAATATTTATCTACATTTTCAGCGGAATCATTTATTAGGATAATGCTATCTTGTCCTTTGTATCTTTTTTCTAATTGTGCGCAAAACTCTTTATTATATTCAAAAAGCAGTAATACTGTATCCTGCTTTTTTCCTTCTATAAGCTTGTCTGTAAAAACTCCTGTGCCAGGTCCGTATTCAACTATGCATTTTGCATTTTCAAAATCGATATCCTTTACCATTTTCTCAGCTAATTTTTCCGAGCTAGGTGCTACAGCTCCTACAGTCCTTGGTGACTTAAAATATTCTATTAGAAACTTTATCATTTTCATACTAAGGCTCCCCCTTATTTTTTAAGATATTAATTCTTCCCGCTTATATAAGTTATCTTACGGTCTTAGTATAAAGCTCAAAGCTTAAGAATCTCTGTATAAAGTTCTTAAGAATTCTTAACATTTCTATAAATTAATCTGACTATTCCACTTCTTATAATTCATATAGCTGATTGAAACTATGATGATTAGAGTAATTATGAATACATATAAAGAATATTTCATGCTTATCCCTAAAAAGGTATATAGCAGTATGATCGGTGTATCGGCAATAAATATAGTTAAAGCATACTTCTTGAAAGAAATACCTGTTAATACAGAAAAGAAGCATACAATGTCTGAAGGCACCACAGGAGAGGAAACCCCTAAAGCCAAAATTTTAACATTATTTCTTTGAATTAAATTGTATACCTTAGGATACTTGTTTATTATCTTTTCCTGATAACCCATGCCAATTGTGGCTTTAACAAAAAAGAACAGCAACACTTCGCTCAATAAATTTGCTATTGTAACTAAAATAAATGCCTTCACAGGATTAAATAAAATCCCCGCAATAATTATAAAAACAGTACATGGTACGAGGGTAAAAATTCTAAATGACGCAATGGTTACAAACAGTAAGGTACTGTACCTAGGATAGGTCTGTAAAAATCCTATTATTTTATCTATTCCATTTGAATATAACTGATACTTGAAGAACACAAATAAAATTGCCAGCCAAAATATAAGGACTATACCTTTAAATAACTTATTCATAATGCACCCCTATTCTTGTAATTTAATTTATAGCGAAATCTTTCATATAATGTTGCGCACTTAATCATCACGTATTTTATTGTAGAGGTTACATATTAAATAAAGGTTATGAAAGTTCTTAAGAATTCTTAACATTTTTATAGGTATAAAAAAAGCATGCTAATTTTTTAAATAATTAGCATGCTTTCTTATATATAAATATATAGTTGTTGATGAAGAATATAAACAGCTCTATAACATATGCTTCATCAAATTATCTGTCTGCTCATCTTCACCCAATTTAAAAATATGAGTATCAAACTTTTCAAACCCTTGCTTTTCGTAAAATCTTATTGCAGCTATGTTGTGCTCCCATACACCTAACCAAATGTAGTTGAGATTATTTTCTCTGCCAATTTCTATAGACTTTTGTATAAGCATTTTACGGATATATTTACCCTTATATTCCTGCAATACATAAATTCTTTGAACCTCTAAGGTGTTATCATGTCCTTCTTCAGCTTGTGCTTTATCAAAATTAAGCTTCATATACGCAGTAACTTCTTCATTATCTTCAACTATATAAAATTTTGAATAATCATTTGTTATTTCCCGCTCTAATTTCTCATATGAAAAATTTTCTTTCAGATAATTTTCCATATCTTCTTTTGTATTCTCACCAGAAAAGGTCTCAGAAAGGTTTTTTCGCATATATATTTAACTTCTTCTATATCTTTTAAACTGCATTCTTTGATTACTAAATTATCCATAATCTTTATCTCTCCAATTGCATTAAAATTTCATCAAACCTTTCATCTGATACACCAAGCTTTTTCTTGAATTTTTCATCATCCATTCTTTCAACAATAACCTTGTCCGGACATAATTTATTAATAACATCTTTTATCTTATTAACAGCTTCTTCTGTGTCATTGTAGCCTTTGATAATTGTTACTTCTAAAATAAATTTACCTTTATATTGTTTACTGAATGAAACCATATTTGAAATATACTCTTCTAATGTATAGCCTTCAATTGGTCTTTGTACTTTTTGAAAATCCCCTTCTGAAATTGCTTTTATCTCTCCAATAACCTCATCACACTTATTGGCTATTCGTATATATTCATCCCTACCCAATAAATAGCCATTGGATAAGAGCCTTACAGGTAGTCCCTTGCCTTTAATAAGATCAATAATATCATCAATTCTGTTGTTTACGAAAGCTTCACCCTTTGAATTAATATAAACTAATTCTGCCCTATTATCTTCTATCATATTTTCTAGCTCGTTTAATGAATTATCCATATCATCAAAAGACTGTTGCGCATCCACCTTATTTTGAGATCTTCCAATAGGACAAAATATACAGTCAAAATTACAATACTTTTCAGGCAGAATGTTTACTTCCAACACTCTTTTACCATCCTCAATATAAATATCTTTATAACTAAAACCACCCATCCATCTAACCTCCTAAGTTACTCTATTACTACTTCTTTATTATTAATATCTAAAATTGAAATTTTATTTGTTCCACCTAAATTATGTTGTACTTTTTCTGATAATTCTTTTAATGCATTTTCAAATTCTATCAATCTACTCTCATCTATTAACTCAATGCATAAGAAAGCATTAGTTGTATCTTCAGTGAGCATTGTCCTTACTGCTTCACGCCAGTTCCAGCACCTGCAAATTGCTCCCTCATTATCTTTATATACTATCTCCCCTTCATATGGAGACTCGCTTTTATCCGTTCCTAATGTAACAAAGTCTTCATTTCCAACAGCTTTGGTAAGTCTGATATCACCAGCAAATTTATCTATATTCTCACCACCACATGGCAGTGCATATTTTAATGAAATAGAATTATAAATATCAACAAGTGGATTGATAGTTCCTAAATGATTCCCATTATAAACTCGTTTTAATAATGCCTCTATGGATGATCTTGCACCTTTCTTTGTTTTAAACTTTTGAAAGGCTTCTCTCCATACTTTTATTACAGAGTTGCTGCTAAATTCCTCACTGGGTAAATGCTTTAACGCTTCTTTTTCTGCTTCTAAAATCATTTCTGCATATTGCTCTTTGTCTTTTATAGAATTATCTATGCCTTTACAAACGATAATCCCGATTTTTGCATTGGGAAACAAACTCCAAAAATCATTCTCAATAATAAACTTTTTCATTAGAATTCCTCCTTTTAATCGGAAACACTGAGTAATTTAGAACTCTCGCTCCGCTCGAAAATTACTCGTAAAAGTCCATTTAGGACTTTTACCTCCTTTTAGTCGTGAACACTGAGCAATTTAAGATTACTCGCTCCGCTCGCTAATTGCTCGTAAAAGATCATTTAGACCTTTAACCTCCCCGTATTGCAGTAAGATAGCTGTGATTTTTACTTGAATTACTTCTTTATAGTGTAATTATATAGTTGTTTTTTATTCTATTTAATTAGAGATAATAATTGCTACATCCAAAATAAATAAAATAAAAAAAGCCCAAAGAAATATTATAAAAATATCTCCCAGGCTTTTATCCTTCCGTGTACACAATTCTTTGTGCGTTTTCTCTCGGACCTGCCAGTTGTGACTGCGGAACCCTAGAAAACTAAACTCTATTAAACATTTTATGATTATAAATTGCAATTTATATATGCATTTTAGCATAATGTAACATTTAAATCAATATAAAATCTTACAACATGTAGTCAACTCTGATACACATCAAGCATAACAATCATCTATGAGCAGCTCAAATAATTTTCAACACTTCTCTTTATAATATCTTTAATAAATAACTTATCGCGATATCTTCTTATCATGATAAGAAGATATCGCGACAGGATTTTTTATTATTAATTTTTCATCTAACAGGGTTTTCAGTATACACACGCTCTACCTTTCCACTGTCTGTGTTATTCTTTTTATAGAGCTTGACAGAAAACCAGTATCTTTTATCAACCTCCAGACTGTCAAAATCTTTTTTATTTATATCAAGTCTGCATTCAGTAAGACTAGGGCCTCTATACACCATTAAGTATTGCTCTTTACCATCATTAATTTTAACAGCAAGGTCCTCTCCGCTGTATCCTTCTGATTTTTTTGTTTCTAGGTATCTGTTATCAATAATCTTAGTGTCAGATGTTATGATTCCAGTAATCTTTGTAGGTGCACAAGTATGATATATTACAGAAAATAATATTAATACTGCTACGATTAATATTATAGACATTTTAATATTATCTTTCGTTGCAGACCTCATATCAACATCTCCTTAATATCTCTTTTATTATATATTCATCCATATATTTAAATATAATCCTTCATGCAATATATTTTCTAAAATTAAATCAGGAACTAATATACAGCTTTTGTGCTATAATTACCATACATAAATATATATCTGGAGGTTATAATGAAAATCAAAAAAAGCTTATCATATATATTAATTTTTACACTCGCTTTAAGCTTCACTGCCTGCGATAAGACAAGTTCTGCTTCACTTCTTTCACACAAAATAAAATCAGGCAATGATATGACCTTTTTTGTTACAACAGACATTCATTACTTGTCTCAGGACTTAACTGATAACGGTAAGGCTTTTCAGGAATTTGTAAAAAGCGGTGACGGAAAAGAGCTTGGCTATATAGATCATATAGTTAATGCTTTTACTAATGACATAAAAAAGAAAAAGCCTAATGTTTTGATTATAAGCGGCGATTTAACTACCAATGGAGAAAAGAAAAGTCATCTTTCCTTAGCAGAAAAACTAAAGGCAATTGAAAAGACAGGTACTTCTGTTTATGTTATTCCGGGAAACCATGATATATTTAACCCTTATGCAAGAGCCTTTAAAGGAGAAGACCAGCTAAAGACAGATTATATATCGGATAAGGACTTTAGCAGTATTTATAAGGATTTTGGTTACGGCGAGGCTGTTTCAAGAGATAAAAACACATTAAGCTATCTTGCCGAACCCTCAGATGACGTGTGGCTTTTAATGCTGGACACAGCTCAATACAAGGATAATATAAAGAAAGGCTCTCCACAGCTTGATGGAAGAATAAGCAGCGAAACCTTTGAATGGATAAAAAAATGCAGCGACATGGCTAAGGAAAAAGGTGCAAAAATAATAACAGTTATGCATCACAATATGCTTAACCATAGTGATGTTGTCAGAGAGGGCTTTACCTTAAACGATAATGAAAAAGCTTTAGACAAATTTCACAGCATGGGGATAAATTTATTTTTAAGCGGTCATATTCATATTCAGGATATAAGCTCAACTAAAAAAGATAATGATACTATGTACGATATAGTAACAAGTTCTCTTGCTGTATATCCTCAGCAATATGGAGTTATTAAATATTCAAAGAAATCCGGAATTGACTACAGCACTTGGAAGGTTGATGTGGAAGGCTACGCTAAGGAGTCAGGACTAAAGGATCCCAATCTTTTAAACTTCAGCAGCTATTCGGAAAAATCCTTTGGCGAAAGATCCTACGCAAGAACCTACAGCAATCTTTTAATGGCAGATGCCTACACTGATGAACAAATAAAGTTAATGGCCGAAACCACAAGGCTCCTTAATCTTAGATATTTTTCAGGTACAGAGTATTTAAACTCAAAGGATGTAGTAAATTCAGAAGGCTTCAAGCTTTTAATCTCTGATAACTCGGGCTTTTCAAGCAGATATGCTCTAAGCATAGTTTATGACTATGACACAGATGATAATAAGCTTCATATAGATAAATAAAAATAAAGGGGCTGTTTTGATGCAGCTCCTAAAATTATATTTCAATTACCTTTAGATAAGATAAATAATTCCCATTCATATAACTCAAAAGTATAGAAGTTTCTTTTTATCAAAGGATCATTTTCTGCGATTGCTTTCGCTTCTTTAATATCCTTTGCCTCAAATATTATCATACCGCCCTTTACATTATTGAATCCTCCCCCAACAAAATATCTTTCGCTGGCTATTGTATTTAAATAGTCTACATGCTGTTGAAAATCTTTAGGCGATGAGTTTAAATCCGGATTTTTATAATCAATTCTTACGAATAATTTATCAACTTTTTTCATAGGCTGGCCTTCTTTATTTACGGGATAATATAAGAACATTTGTCATCAATATTACTTATTTAACAATATCTAAGGCCTTCATTCCTCATTTTCTTATTAGATTCATTATTATTTTAAGAACGCCTGCAAACAAAGGTAACAAAGGAATAATTACCATCGGGATTAGGAATATGGCAAACAGCAATACGTCAAGTACCCCCATTCCTGCGAACGGTTTTCCTAATTGTTCTTCCTTAGGCAGCTCATCATAACTTGGATTTTTAATTATCTTCATCACAATTTTCCTTTCTTCTTTTTATCACTAATAGTGAAGTTCATTTATAAAGTATCACTATGTTTTAGGCATAAGAAATTAAATAGTATGTCTGCCAATTAATTTTTATCAGATATAATTGCAAGTATTTGATGGTCTTCCCATTGACCATTTATTTTTACATTCTTCTGTGCTATACCCTCTTTATGAAATCCCACCTTCTCCAAAACTCTCATAGAACCAATGTTTGTTAGCATAACACCAGCCTCAATCCGATGTAATTTTAACTCATCAAATGCAAATCTTACTGCTAAAGAGACAGCCTCCGTTGCATATCCCTTTCCATTATGTTGTTTGTCTAATGAATAACCAATTAAACAACTTTCAAGCGCTCCACGAAATATTTGAAACAAGCTCACATCGCCTATTAGTTCATTTCTGTCTTTTGTAAATATACCAAAGCAATATTGTCTGTCTTTTTCTCTTTGTTCTGCCATATTACTAATAGATTTTCTTTGTGCCTCAAATGTATAAAAGTCATCATTATGAATCGGTGAATATTTTTGAAAAAACTCCATGTTCCTTAAATTCAAATCAAGTAATGCTTGTACATCAGTATCTTTTAAATATCTAAGATATATTTTACTGCCCATAATATCCATACTAATTTGCCTCCTATATGCAAAAATACAATAATGATTTTTTCGTCATAGCTTATCTTTATGTATTTCTATAAACTACAAAATAATTCCTGCATAATTAATATATTCTTCAACTCTTTCTTTTAAAAAACCATTTTGCAGTCTTTTTAATATCTTTCTTGCCTTTTCCTTATCTCCATAATTGTGATAAAGGTGTGCTGCATTAAACATCATCCATCCCTCAGCAAAGCTAGCAGGCTCATCATTATCTATATGCTCTAATAATCTTTCAGCACTTGGAATTGTACTAAAAAACTTGATTATAACATTTTCAATATCAGAAGAGATAATCTCGTTAAATCCTTCCCCGGTCTGCTTATTATACCTCCTATCGAGTTTGTCTTTTAATAACTCTTTCTTCTCATCTTTCTTTGTTTCAGTTAGGGAAACAGGAAGCAACCTACTGTTCCATAAATCTAACATATAGAGAGGATAATGAAAATCACCCAAACCATTCTCCCAACCGATAAGTGAACCAGGCTCTATACTAAATATAGTTGCCTCCCATTTCTTATCATACTTCCTGCATAGCGAATCGTAAAATGATGGTATAGCAATTTCTACTTGTAACCAAAACCTGGCATGAGCTCTGGTATTATCCCTTGAAAATTTAACATAACATACTTCTATAAGGCCATCCCGTTCACGATAAAAGGTCTTTCCATTCTTTCTGAAGCCTCTTCCTTTAAATCCTGGAACAATAACGTTATCAAAGGTTTCATGCAGCATATGTGCATAATGATATTTTTCAGAAAGGCTGTCAAGATAAGGGCTGCCATAAGAAAAGCCATCCATATTTAATCACTCTCCCTTTACTTTATTAACTGAACATTCAAATCCATTGACTAACGTTCCTTTTCTTCATATCGTACTTAAATTGTAAACTAAAAACACCACAGAATTCATCACTAAATAATGCAGTGTTTGAAGTTATTTTTCATTTCTTATTGTCTAGCAAACATAAATGAATATTATATTTATCTTATTGGATTATATCTGTCACCATATTTTTCTTTTGCCTTTTTTGTATATTTCAAAATAAAATCAGATTTAGCGTCTGTATATCCGTCTCTGTCATGCTCATATTTTCCTATCAGTCCCAATTTAAGTTTGCCATATTCATCAGCAGCTTCTTTGTGCTCTATAAGATAATCCCTAAAGTATAATTCATTCCAATCATCATTATAGCGAACATGTAAGTGATACACTTTTTCAGCAACCCCTTCTTTTGTGTATCCTTTATTAAATGAGAGCTGCATATTGGGTTTTTTTCGAGATGACATCAATATCCAACCATTCTCAGTTATTGTATTTGTCAATTGCTCAATATCCGTTTCGTCATCTATTTCTAATAAAATGTCTACTGTCGGTTTAGATATCAACCCTTCAACCGCACTGCTTCCTATATGATTTATACGTATAATATTCTTCTTGTTAATAAAACTTAAAAATCTTTCTTTCTCAATTTCATACCAATCTTTATAATCTTTATTATGTTCTTTTAAAATGATAGGGAATAACTTTCACAGTTCTTCTAGTGTCATTTCTGACAATTCCTTTCCCATATATGCCTCCATCAGATAAAATTGTAAACTAACTTAACTTCATATTATACTTACACCGCAAATTTATGGCTTCCTTGCCAAATATAAAACTATCGTATCATGAAGAGTTATATTGTTACCAAAACTCAAAATAGCATCTCTTATTCCTGCATAAAATTCTGATTTATATGGCTCCTGTAGAGTTATATGATCAGCGTGTGTACTTATCCATGAAACATACTCATCAGCATTAAGTTCTCTTGTTTTGTTATAATGACGGCACTCAAAATCAGTAAAGCCATATTTTTTAGTATTTTTATAATTTAACTTTTTATCATATTTTGTTTCTGGATGAAAGTATTTGGCGTATACTTCCTGTATCTTCATATATAAAGGTTCATTAGCGCTTTTTCCATCTGTCTGAGTGAACATCATTGCAAAGGTTCCATTGCTTTTTAATAAGTTATAAACCTTTGGGAAACCGATTTCTTCCGGTATCCACTGAATTGTCGCAGCTGAATAAACCAAATCGAATTGCTGATCTCCAAAATCATATGTTTCAAAATCAGCATTTACAATATGAAAATTATCATATGAACTAAATTTGTTCTTTGTATATTCTGCAAGATCTTCACCAAGCTCAATGGCTAAATAAGAACATCTTGTTTTCAATATTGGTTCTGTAGCTTGTCCTGTTCCTGGGCCAATCTCAAGAGCCATTTTGCCACAATCGAGCTTTGAGTATTCTATAATATCTGTAAAAACTTCATCACAATAGCGAGTTCTCCATTTGTCAAATTCCTCAGGAATGCTATTAAAAACCTTTCTAAAATCCAAAATAATCCCCCCTAATATAAGAGCTATTTATCATTTAAATACTCTTTATGCTCAGTCATAAAATCGCGCCCCATATTTTTTAAATGCTTTTTTATAAATGCTTCGGATAATTCGTTTGACGTTATTCCATAACAATCCAAGGCATCGCTATAGAACATCATTATATCCACTAATTCCTCCACAAAAGCTTGTCTCACTTCAGAATCATTCATTATATCCTGTTCGCCGCGTTTTTTAATGATTGCTATTGCCTCACCCATTTCTTCAATCATCCACAACAAGCTGCTCCTCCCATTTTCTAAGGAAAGCGGAGCCCATTTACCTTTATATTTCTCCTGTAATTCCTGCTGCATTGACATAATCTCTGATAGTCTTAAATCTGACATAACACACCTCGTATTTCCTAATTATATTACAGCATCAATAAGTCCATGTAATAAAATACATGGAAGTAAAGATTTCGTTTTAAAATAAACTTTACCGAATATGTATCCCATCATTGCCTGGGATGCTGTAAATAGTAAGAATACCCAAGAAGCAGTCCCCCAACTCATAACATGACTAATACCAAATAAGATAGCTTGTACAATATTAGAAGTCTCATCACTAAGTCCCAGTCCTTTTAAACCTGAAATAAGAAATCCTCTATACAATACTTCTTCATAGATTCCTGGATATACAGATTCCACAATTGCACTTATACTGAATTTAAAAATAAAACTCATTTTCAAAATATTATTAATATGAATTGCTCCTTCTAAAATACCATTTAGATTAAGAATGAATTTATAAGCTATGTATAAAATGATTATAAAAGCAAATGATTTTATAGATATATTCCAATTAAATTCTTTAAGACTTATCTTAAAAAAATAACAGATTAACAGGGTCAACGAAATGCCTAACTTTATGAGAAGAAGATATATTTTATTAGCATTTGAACTATTAGAATTATCTATCTTAAATACGGTACTTAAAGTAAATATTAAAATTAGTAGCAATGCCCATAAGATAAGAAATAAAAATAAAGCTCTTTTATTTTCGTAAATACACCTATCCTTGCTCTTAGAATTTGAAAAAAAATAAGTTATTACTATCATAACAGCTATAGCCACTGAAATTAAGATCGGATATAATCTTCCAATAGGATTTGGGCTATATTTATTATAGTTAAACAGACATATATATCCAATTGCCACAAAAACAAGATCAAACAATATTATTTTTAATTTTTTTTGAAATATCCCCCTCATATTTTCCCCCAGTTAAGATAGTTTATTAATTATTTACTATTATATCTCAGTAAAATTAGTAATTCATAAAATTACTGATAATGGCTTGTAGGTTCAGGTAATTTCTTAAATTCATCTTTATTAACTATTATTTTTTCGATTTCATTAAACAGTTTCCTTAGTCGTTCAGCCTCTTTTGTTTCAGATACGCTTTCATCCTTCCAATATATATTTTTTTCTTTACCTTCAACAATAATCTTTAAAGAATAAGTACTAAATGGAGTTTGTTTTTTATTACTTTTAGGCTCAAAGTTATCAGCATAACCTAAAATATTAATATTCTTCATTTCTGAATATATAGTGTTCATTTCATCATCAGATAATTTTAAGTTTGTAGTAACCGATGGTTCTGAAACCATGTCTTTAGTAAACTGTTCCTTAGTAGTATCCAACTGATTTTTAGCATTTACCCCATAATTAAAAACAAAGTTGAAATCCTTTGGTTTGGATTCAGGAAGTTGATTTTTTGTAGTTATTGAACTGCAGCCTATAAGAAAAATACTAGTTATAAATGTAACCATAAATAATATCTTTTTTAATATGTTCATAATAGTCCCCTCACAGTTAATCAATAATATACTAAGAAAACGAACATTAAAATTCCCTTAATTCAACGAAATCAACACCATTTTCAGTTGCCATTCCCGCATACAATTTATTGTCATCTTTACCTAACTTCAGATAATGCTTCAAACATTCTTTAGCAGTAAAAGGCATCTCTCTATCTAAAATTTCATTTATATCAACCCATTCCAGTATACCCTCATCACATTCATTAATATCTATTTCTGTATTATATAATTCAGTAAAATAGTAATAGTTTTGTCTGACCTCATTATTCTTCTTACGAAGCGTAATATATTTCAATTTTAAAGTTCCAATATCCTTTTCTGTAATACCTATTTCTTCAAACAGTTCCCTTAAAACACATGCTTTGGGATTGTTTAATTCATCTTTTTCGAAATGTCCGCCTATACCGCACCATGACGGCTGAACTACTCTTGAACCGACTCTATAAAGCAGCAACATTTTATTATTAACTGTAATATAAACTGTAGTTAAATTTCTTAACATATTTTAAACACCTCAATATATAATCTTTGCCTCATCATATTTTATAACTGCATCATAATAAATATAAAGAGGCTAACCTATCATCAGTCAGCCTTAACAATGTCCCCTTCATTAGCTATAAATTTCACTTTATCTATTCTAATTATATACTATTTTGTTTAATTTTACAGCTTATTTATAAATCTTAGGTTTAGTATGTTTTACTCCTATCCCTCTGTATGAATAGGAACTTTACTTAAAAAAGCATCAATATATTTAATTACATCCTTAGTATTTGACCAATATAGATAATGAGCTGCATTGTCTATGGTTATCTGTTCGCTATTGTCAGACCACTTTGCTAATTTATCCTGTGCTTCTTTCCATGAGCTTCCACTATCAGAGGATAAAAGTAAGATTGGAATATTGCCTAATCGCTTTCCAGACAAAACTTTTTCCGCATTTTCATTAATGTATTTGATATTTTCAAAATTAGAATAACTACCTATGCATTTATAATACATTGCTTTATCAATTTGTCTCACAGGCTCAGGTAGATTTTTATATCGAATACTCTCGCCATACATTGGAAGCAAAACGCCACACTCGCCAAGAAGCCTATCCACTCCTGTAAAGCGAGAGGCAGCCAATGTACGATTAAGAGCAAAAGATTTTAATTCAGAATCCTTGCTATAAAACTCAGGGCTTCCTCCATCTAGAAAAATTATTCCTAATACTCTTTCAGGATTTTTTTGAGTATATCTGATTGCTTCCATTGATCCTAATGAGTGAGCTATCAATATCACTTTATTATCCTTAGCTAATTTGTTAATAATAATTGATAACTCATCTGTGAGATTGTCAATATCTCGTTCTGTATTTGTTTTAGAACTCCATCCAAGACCAGCATGGTCAAAAGATATGGTTTGACCATATTTACTTAATTCATTTTGCAGATAGTAATAATCAGTATAAGCACATGGAGTTCCGGCACCTGATATGAAAACAAAGGTAGTATTCCCACTTCCTTTAGTGTAATAATGAGCATTATAAGCACCAACATCAACAAAGTTACCAACCGCAGTGTATTTATTCTTTTCACTGCTTACCATTAAATTCTGCCAAACAGCTCCAATGCTTGATAAGCTAATCAGAATAAGTAATATAATGAATAGCTTTGATTTTAATATTTTTTTCATAAAATTATCTCCTTAAAAATCTAAAGCTTTCTGATAAGCCTAATCAAATCACTAAAAAGCCCGTAGCCTGTCTGCTCTATTTCAGGATCATTTTCGATTACTGTGACTTCACCCATGAGCTCAGTTTTTATAGACAATATTGAAGAAGTTCCTGTTACGCTGGCGAATACATCATTTTTATCAATAAGTACTGGCTTTACTTCTCCAAGAACCTTATTGTCTTTGTAGCAGCCCTCGCATATAAGTTTTATTACTCTGTTACTTTCAGAGGCTTTTATAATATCTTCTTTAGTAACATTCTGTATTCCTTCCCTTTTTATATCTAACGGAGTTATATTTCCATCCATAAGTACATTTATCAGCGCTGCAGTTTTAGCAGCTGCATCAAAGCCTTCAATATCTAAAGAAGGATCTGCTTCTACAAAACCTCTTTGCTTACCTTCAATGATAGCTTGTTCAAAGCTTTTTTCATTTTCCATTTCTTCCAGCACAAAATTTGTTGTTGTGTTTAGAATTCCTCTAAAACCTTCAATCTTACACATAGGTAGTGTTTCTTCCACCAAATTAAATACAGGAGTTCCATCCATAACGGTTGTTTCATGAAGAAACTTTACACCCTGCTTGTCTGCATAGTTTTTAAGTTCTCTATATGCCCAAGCTATTGGTCCTTTGTTTGCCGTAATTACATGCTTTTTTCTGTTAAATGCAGATCTTATATTATCAATAGCTGGCTGACCTGTGAAAATATTAAGAGGTGTAATCTCAATAAGCACATCATAATCAGCTGTTTTAATTATATCTTCACTACTTAAATTGCTACAGCTTTTATAATCAAAGCGTCCATTAGACTCTATATCCTCTGTCACCTTTTTTAAATCTATACCATCTTTATCTACTAAGTTTCCTCTGGTTGCTGTCACAACAGCAGTCACCTTAATTTCATAATCAAATATTTTCATTATTTCTTCCTGCTTTTTTAAAATAATCTTTGCAAAAGCTCTTCCAGCATTTCCAAAGCCAATCATAGCTATTTTTAATGTTTTCATGAGTTTATCTCCTTTTTGTTTCTATATTTCAAGTATAACTTTTTTTATAAGTGGATATCAATAAGATACAATAATTGAAAATAATAATCATATTATTTATTAAGTAAATAGAAAGCGAGGGATAAAAATGAAAAAAAACATCTGTGTCATATTGCTTACAGCTGTTTTTATGTTAACTAGCGGATGCTCAAGCTTGAAAAATATAACTAATCCTAAGCCAAGCACAGGTTCAGAGCAAAGTCAAAATTCTGATGGAAGCTCTAAAAACACAAAAGAAAACATTTCAGTTTATACTATAAAGGATTACTATCCATTTAAAGAAAATGTAAGATATGAATTTCAAGGCAGCGGAAATGAATATGCTTCTTATTGGACAACTGTAGACTATCTGAAAAATAACCGCATTCAGCTCAGGACTAATAATGGAGGTACTGAAACAGTTCGAGTTCTCGAAAACAAAGACGGCATGCTAAAAAATATCTTTACTAGAGAAGAAACCTATTTTAGAGAGGATTTCACTTCAAAGCAGGCATCTAAAGAAGACATACTTTTAAAGGAGCCCTTAGTTAAGGGAACTGCTTGGACTTCTGCAGAAGGCAAAAAAAGATATATTTCTAATGTGGATTTAGAGGTTAAAACGCCTTCCGGAATATACAAAGTACTTGAGGTAACTACAGAGGGAGATGGCTCCAAGGATATTTCCTACTATGCTTTAAATACAGGTTTAGTCAAAACTCTATATGCCTCAAATGGACTTGAAGTAACCTCAAGTCTAAGTAAGCTTCAAGAAAACTCCCCTCTAACTCAAAACGTAAAATTCTACTATCCTGACAGCACAGGAGATAAGATTTATTATGTTACAAAAAAATTGACCTTTAATACAAATGATATTACTAAAGCACTAATTGAAAAAATCTTAAAGGAAGCTCCAAACAAAAATACTCAAAAGGTTTTAGGCCCAAACGTTAAGATTAAAAGTCTTTATTTAAATAATAATGTTGTATACGTAGATTTTTCAAAGGAACTTGTAAGTGAAATGAATGCAGGCTCAGGCTTTGAAACTATGCTTCTTAAATGTATAACAAATACTTTAGGTGATTATTATAAAGTCGATAAGGTTTATATTACAATAGAAAACAAGCCTTACGGCTCAGGTCATATAGTTATGAAAAAGGGTGAGGCTTTTAAAGTTAGTACGAAAGGAATTACTGAGCTTAAAAAATAAAAAACTAGATATGTTGATTTGATAGATTTATAAAAAGGGTACAAATTTTAAAATGTTTGTACTCTTTTTGCTTAGATTAAAAAATCAGCGTAAAGATTATGAATTTATGGACATATAATATTAACAACTTGACTTAAAAAATATAAGTAGAGGTGTAAAATGAATATTAAAAAGAAAAGTATTATTTATACTTTTGCTGCTGTTGCTATCACTTTATTGTGCTTAATAATATCTATTAGTTCAAAAAGGGTTAAGTCAGCGGATGCTTATCTTAATAATAACTATAAAACAACAAAATTTAGTGAAAAAGATATAAGTTCTGCACTTAAAATAATTAATGATAGCAATAAATACGATATTTTCTTCACTGGAGAATTTCATACAATTCCCGGGAATGAAACAATCAACCTTGAAATGTTAAAATACCTAAACAAAACTGCTGGAGTTAACTATTTAATATGTGAGATGCAGTATAGTGTAATTTCTAAGTTAAATAAATACATTCAAAATGGCGACGAGGCGCTTCTAAAGGATGCCTTTAATTCAGTTAAGCAGCGTAATCCCAAATTTGCCGGAGATGACTACTATAAATTCTGGCAAGGATTATATGAGTATAATAAGGGCTTATCTATGGATAAAAAGATACAAGCCTTTGGTATAGATGTTGATTTCATAGGCGATTATACCATAAAAGAAATGTCTGGTTTAATCCCCTCTAATGCCCCCCCAAAAGATATATCAAACAAATTGGCTGAATTCAAAAAAATAGCTGATGGCGAAATCACTGATGATAATGAAGCAATTAATATTTTTAAAGCTCTAAGCGATAATATAAACTCTAATACACTATCTTACAAATCCTTTTTGGGCAGCAACTTTAATGATTTCAAAAACAGCCTAGACAGTATGATAAATACATCTAAGTATGCGAAAATCCAAGACTCAAATAGAGATGACTTAATTTATGATAATTTTATGAGAATATATAACCAAAATCCAAAAGGAAAATATTACGGTCAATTTGGAGCTGATCATATCTTCAGGGAAGATATTTTAAGCAACGGAAATGCGTTCTATACCCTGGCAAAGATGTTAGTGAAGAATAATAACTTTAAGGTACTATCTATACCTATTGCACCCTCTAACCGCGTGGAACTAATCAGTGAGGCACAAAAGCTAGCTCAAAACAGATTCTCCATATTTAAATTAAACGGCAAAGGTTCGCCTTATATGAAACAAAATGAAGATATTTTTACTAATAGTGTATTTGGAATTATTAATGGAACTATCGTAGATAATTACCAGTATGTGATATACCTTAAAGATAAGTAACCATATTAAGTTCTGAACAGCTCCCCATCAGGCAGGGAGCTGTTCAAACTATTAAGGCCCAATTTTAGTTGCAGACTATTCTTCATACCCGCTGTCATCAGGAATCACACCATCATAATCAGCAAAGGTACCCCAGTTTTCAACCTTATTATACTGAGGAAATGCCGAAAAGAAATAAACAATTATTGGAGCATTATTAAGGGTTGGATGAGCATAGAAGAATTCTCTGTCCCCATACCTTATAGCTTCAAGAGCTAGCGGAAGTTCTCGTCTGAAAACCATGTTTCTAACCGCCGAAGCTGCTGCCCCTCCCATTTCACCATCTACATATAAGTAAATATAGCAGGCATATTGATTGTAATAGATATTCCATCTTCCTAACACTTCATCTCTCATTGATGTTATTTTACTGTAGTCAAAAACAAGCCCTACTGTAAGAAATAAATCTCCTGTTGTGTCTGAGTGAGTTAAAGTATAGCTTCTTCCCATTACAGGCTCTGTACGAGTAACCCCCGGTGCAAAATCTACATATAATTTTTCAGGATTAAGCCTAGCCAAGCAATCCACCTTCTTATATATTAATTATAAAATATTCATAATTAGTATATGAAGGCTTATTAGCTTTTGTTTAATTTATTTTTAAATTTTTTTAATTTAGATATAATATTATTGAAACTAAATTAAAAGATATGGAGCGTGATTACTATGAATGAAACCATGAACACTATATTAAGCAGAAGAAGTATAAGAGCTTACAAAGAAGACCAGCTTAAAGAAGAAGAACTTCAAATTCCAGAAGGCTTCGCACCTTACTGTTCTGCAGCCTTTGGATATAAGGCAGCAGACGGCTCAGCCGCTCCAAGAAAAGAAGGAACAGTTACTATAATTAGATAAAAAACAAAGGAACTGTACAAAACAGCTAAACTCAGCAAGTTTAAACTGTTTTGCATCAGCTTCTTTTTATATTATTCTTCAAATATAAATTCTCTATCTACATATTTGCTTAGTAATTCTACGCAGGCCTCAGTATCCTTCATGTTTACAAAGCAGTTTGGGCCATGAACATATCTTGTTGCTACGGATATTCCGGAGGCCTTTACACCAAAGTAGGATCTATTGATTGCGCCTGCGTCTGTTCCGCCTGCATCAATTATATCACGCTGATATTTTATACTGTTTTCCTCTGCACATTTTATCATTTCATCAACTAAATACTCATCACATAAAACGGATCCATCAGATATTTTTATAGCAGCACCTCCGCCTAAGGTATTGCTTCCTTCTCCTGAGTTCGGATAATCAAAGGCTACAGTAACATCAAGAGCTATTCCTAAATCAGGTTTTACTCTTTCAGCAGCCACAGTTGCACCTCTAAGTCCAACCTCTTCTTGAACTGTAAATACAAAGTACACATCGTTATATGGGTTATTTAGCTTCTTAAGCGCCTCAATTGCTATGTAGCAGCCAATTCTGTCATCTAGAGCCTTAGCTATAACGTTGTTTTCCTTTAACTCAACATATTCTCCATCATAGCAAGCTACGTCTCCAACCTTAACATATTTCTCTGCTTCTTCCTTAGATTGGGCTCCTATATCTATGTATAATTTTTTGATATCATTCTTTATTTCATCAATTTTAACTGTGCTTGAGAAAACACCCATAGTGCCGTTTCTGAATTTAACTCTATTCATAACACTTACACCAACAGGAATTCCTCCAAGACCTCTTACCTTTATGAAACCCTTGTCCTCAATCTTCATAACCTGGAAACCTATTTCGTCCATATGAGCAGCTGCCATTATTTTTTTCTTATTTTCTCCTGTACCTTTTTTAAGAACAATTAAGTTTCCGATAGCATCTACTGTGATCTCATCTGCATAATCCTTTACTGCAGACTTAATAACCTCTCTTATTTCTTTCTCATATCCGCTCACTCCAAAAGCTTGAGTAAGTTCCTTTAGTAGCATACTTATTCCCCCTTTAAGTCAATAATTGAAATTTACACAAATTTCAGTCTTTTTTATATATTAACATCTACTTATTATTTTGGCAAACTACTATTTAGATCTATTATCCAAGCATCATCAATATAATTTTCAATTACTCCTCTTGATAAATTCAGCCAGCTTTCACATTTATCAAGTATTACAGAATCACTTGTAACTACTCTCTCCATGCTCTCCAATATAGGATCAGCATTTTGCACAAGCATGACCTCCACAGGAACTTTCCACTTTTCTGCATAATCTATTATTTTTGATTTTAACCTTCCTGAATTTGAAACAGGAGCGTCCAAATAAAAGCTTACCTTAGGGATATTAAGCTTTTTAAGTTCCATCATAATTAAATCTAAAGCTTTTTCAGTTTTATCAATAATTTTATAGGTTCCCCTAAGCCCTGCCAAATCTCTGATGCAGCCGTCATTTCCAAGTATTAATACACTATTAGACAAAGCAACCTCAAGAGTTATTATTAAGTTAAAACCGTCTATATAAATACAGCCATCCTTAGCTTCTGAAAAACTTATAAGCTTAGACCTTCTTAGAGTGCTTTGACCCTCTGAGGCAGTTCCTCTTAAAAGTGCAGTTCTCTGCCTTGTAGAAAATTGATAATGCCCCCCTACAAGCTCAATTATAGAACTCATTTTATAACCTCTATCTAAAAGCCACTTAACCTCTTCTTGTGCTGTTTTGAGTCTTTTCATCTCATCCTTACTAAACCATTTATAGTCCTCTGCATCAAAGCCTCTTCTGATACTCTTACCGGTTTCCTTAATTTCTTCACTCATAATAAACATAGCTCCTTAAACTACTCATAGTTTCACAACAATATTTTTATTATACTTATGTCCGTAGAAATTATACAAAGTCAGAAAGATACTGCATATAAAACTTTTCTAATATAGAAAACAAAAAGACACGGAAAAGGCCATATATTACATACCTTTCCCGCGTCCTCTTTTTACCCAAGGTTTGATAAGAACTTTAAAAATTTTTGCAAACCTTCGCCTCAATTATTTCTATCCCGCTTTCACCAAAATACAGCTTTATATAATTATTAATATTTGTAGCTGCATTAAAGTTTACTTCTCTTTCAATCACTTTACCGTTAGTTCCATTTATAGTAATAGTTTCGATTATATGATTATTTATAAATATTGATAAAGGCATTTGTGACACTTCACCGGCATCTGATTTCATTTTGAACTTTATACTGTACTCTCCCTTTTGAGGAGTTTTAATATCAAATACAACTGAGCTGCCTTTTTCGGTTTTAATATTAGAAACCTCTAACTCAAGTTGTTCTTTTACTATGCCGCTTTCAATAATATTTTCTATGCTTTCTCTTTCTTTGTATGCATTTAACTCTGACCAATTTTGTTCTTCACCCATAAAGCGTTTCATTGCAGGAGAATTCAAAACAAAGCTGCAAATATTAATTGCATTTCTTACAAGCTGTCCACGAGAAATATTACTCTTTTTAAGCTCTTCTTCTGTATTATCTTGATTACTGTTAGCCTCAGGATTTGCAGTCACCATAAACAGATCATTTTGAGCACGTATCATAGCTGCGGTATTTTGAGAGGATGCAGGACACCCCTCATCATTCATTTTAGCCCACCAGTCAGTCATGACAATTCCATTAAATTTCCACTCATTACGAAGAACAGTATTTAACAAATCAAAGTTTCCTGCTGTCCAAATACCGTTTATAGCCCCATAGGAAGTCATAACACTATATGCCCCTCCCTCTTTTACAGCTATTTCAAAACCTTTTAAGTAAATCTCTCTAAGAGCTCTTTCAGATACAATTGAATCTATTTCTGTACGCTTGAATTCCTGATTGTTGCAGGCAAAGTGCTTTATAGTTCCGGTGACACCATACTTATGCATACCCTTAAGTTCAGCTGCAGCTATCTTTCCTGTAACATATGGGTCTTCTGAAAAATACTCAAAATTTCTTCCATTCAGCACGCAGCGATGTATATTCATTCCCGGTCCTAAAATTGTATCAACCTTATTTTTTCTAAGTTCCATTCCCACCATTTCAAACAGCTTTTCTATTAAATCTACATTGAAGCTGCAGGCAAGATCCGTTCCGTTAGGTAAACTAAAAGCTTTGCTTCCATCGTCCATACGTATGCCTGACGGCCCATCGGCACAGCAAGCAGCCGGAATACCAAAGTACCTTAGCTTATCAGTTATTCCTCCAAAAGCTCCTGCTGTTCCAGGGGTAACCTTTGGAGAACACATACCTTCTCCTCTGCTCATGCAAACTAAATCATGATCAGATAACTGACCTAAAAACTCAGGCAGTGAAACTTTTTCCTCATAAACATCCTTTAATTTGTATCCTTTATCATCTGTAAAAGAATCAAAGCTGCTGCCTTTATAATTTAATCTTTCTTTTAAATTTATTGTTCTTATAGGAACTTCCTCTTCTGTCATATTGTAACTTCCATTGATGTCTTGAGAGGGTTTTAACCTATTAAAGGTACGAGTAGGTGCAAGTGCCTCCTGCAATTCTTCTATAGCCATTAATTTTTCTAAAGTATAACTGCCTGCTAAGGATGAATTTCTTACATCAAAGCCAACATATATTTCATATAGTCCTTCCTCTAATACATAACAGGACTTGTTATTTGTTAATCCCGAATCATCATAGGAGGCAAGCTCTTTTAACATAACCTTAAAAGAAATTGTTTCACTTTCTCCTGGCTCTAATAATTCAGTCTTTGCAAACCTTACAAGATTTCTAACAGGCTTTCCAAGAAGACCCTGCGGAGGACAAACATAAACTTGAATTACTTGTTTTCCTGGAACATTTCCTGTGTTTGTAACAGTAACATTAAAGTTTATTGTATCCCCTATCATTTTGTAAGAGTCAGAAGAATATTCAAAGGTTGTATAGGAAAGTCCGTATCCAAAAGGATATCTAACCTTTTCTTTAGCAGCAGTTTCAAAATATCGATAACCTACATATATATCTTCCTTATAATAATTTCTTTCACTATCTCCAAAGTTATCAATTGCTGGATAATCTAATATATTACATGCAATGGTATCAACTAGCTTTCCCGATGGGTTGCTTTTTCCCGTAAGAATATCGCAAACACCATTTCCTCCCTCGCAGCCACCCTGCCACACATAAAGTACTGCCTGGGGATTATATTTAACGGTCCACTCCATATCTATTACATTTCCTACGTTTAATAAAACTGCAACTCTCGAGAAAGTGCTGCAGACAAGCTCTAGCATTTTATCTTCCTCATCCGAGAGTAAATAGCTTCCTTTCTCAGCACTGTTGTCTTTATCTTCACCTGCAGTTCGTCCGATAATAACTACTGCTATATCAGACTGCTTTGAAGCTTTTTCTACAAGCTCCTTAGTAAGAGGCATTTCTTTTTGGCACCATGGCTCCTGCGCCCAGCCCTTACCCATATCAAAAGGATTTTCCTTAGTCCATGCTTCATATACACTAAGCAGCTCCCGATTTATAGAAATATCCTTGCTGGCTTTTAGAGCATCTAAAATTGAAACTACATAAGGTGGATTCACCATTCCTCCCGAGCCTGTTCCACTATTATAATAATCAAATTGTATTCTTCCAAAGACAGACACAGTTTCGCCTTTATTTATAGGAAGAGTATTATTGTCATTTTTAAGCAATACACATCCCTCTGCTACTGCCTGCCTTGCTATATCTGAGTATTTTTCCCAATCAAATTGATAATGCATAATTTGTCCTCCTTTAACTCGGACCACTGGGTAGTTTAAGAACGCTCTTTCCATTCACAAACTACCCGCTAAAGTCCATTTAGGACTTTAGCCTCCATTGCTACCAGGTATTTATTTAATTAACATAAACTATAACTGTATGCTTATTCGTGAAAACATCGTATAAATTGTCCCTCGCTAACCTCTCTCGCTTCTGGAAATTCTCTTGAACATCTTTCTTCAGCAACAGGACATCGGCTTCTGAAGGGGCATCCTTTGCTTTCCGGAGTCCAGACCGTAACTTCAGATTCTTCATCTTTTAACACAGGAAGTTCTACTGCTTCTTCCCTTTCTGGGTCCGGAGCTGCCGCAATGAGAAGCTTTGTATATGGATGCTTAGGATTAAGAATAACTTTATTTACCTCTCCCCATTCTACCATATGTCCCGCATATAAAACTATAATTCTATCAGCAAAATATCTTGCAGTTGCTATATCGTGAGTAATATAAATAAATGATTTCCCATTTTCAGTTTTTAATTTGTTCATTAGGTTTAAAATACCTAGACGAATTGACACATCAAGCATGGAGGTTGGCTCGTCCGCAAAAATCACTTCAGCACCTACAGCTAAAATTCTTGCAAGGTATGCCCTTTGTCTTTGACCTCCGGAAAGCTGGTACGGGTTCTTGCTTCCCTGTTCCTCAGGCGGAACTAATCCAACCATAGTTAAGTATTCATCCATCTTTTCCTTCATAGTTTTCTTATTAGAGGGATGATACAGTTTAAGCGGTCTCTCCAAATGATAGTAAATATTATGCAAAGGATTAAGCGAGGAAAAAGGATCTTGAAAAATCATTTGAGATTTCTGACGATAGCTTTTTAGTCCATCTCCCTTAAGCTTATGAATATTATTATTTTCAAAGGTCATAGTTCCGGAGGTTGGATTGTAAAATCTCATTGCAACTCTGCAGATGGTTGACTTTCCGCAGCCGGATTCTCCAACAATAGCTAATGCCTCACCTTTATACAAGTCAAAGGATATATCATTTAAGGCACGTAAGGTTTTCTTAGCTGAAAAAAATCCTTTTCCGCCCACTTTAAAGTCCATAACAACATTTTTAACACTGAATATCGGTTGTTTCTCTTCTTTCATATCACACCTCATACTACAATTGTAATGGATTGTGGCAATAGAAGAACGTCTCTTTATTGCGAGTAATTTCAGGTTCATTTACAAAGCATTTCTTACATGTTCTAAAACAGCGCTCCTGAAATCTGCAGCCTTTAGGAATACACTTTAAATCTAGAGGCGTTCCCGGTATTCCTTCCATATACTTAATTTCTCCCTTTAAGGAAGGGAAGGAGTTTTTTAAGCCATAAGTGTATGGATGACTGGGATTGTGCAAAATTTTATAGGAAGGTGCCTGCTCTACAATCTTACCTGCATACATTATGGCTATTGTGTCACAAAACTCCATCATAAGGCTTATATCATGTGTAATAAATAAAATAGAAAACTTAAATTGTTCTTTAAGCTCATAAATACGTTTTAAAATATCTCTCTGTACTACTGTATCAAGAGCAGTAGTAGGCTCATCCAATATTAAAAGCTTTGGTTTAAGTGCCAAGGCCATAGCTATAACCGCACGCTGACGCATTCCTCCCGAAAACTGATGTGGATAATCCCCTAGCCTTTCCGCAGGAATGCCTACAATTGATAAAAGCTCTTCTGCCTTTTTTCGAGCAATCTTTTTATTATCGGTAATACCATGATACTTAAATATTTCAAAAAACTGTTTTTCCATAGAAACTACAGGATTAAGACAATTCATAGCTGACTGAAATACCATGCTTATATCATTCCATCTAAACAGCTGAAGTTCCTGTTCTGACATAGCTAATATATCCTGGCCATCTATACGAATAGAGCCGCCTGATATTAGGGCAGGAGGTCTATGCAGTCTCATAAGGGAGTATGCAATGGTACTCTTGCCGCAGCCAGACTCTCCGGCCAGCCCCAGACTTTGACCTTCTGCTATAGAAAAGCTCACATTATCAACAGCTCTTACATAGCCTCCATCTCCTGTTACATAATCAACACAAAGATTTTCTACTGTAAGCAAATTACCCATATTTACATACTCTTTCCTTCCTGTATTTTTGTATTATCAAGATTTATATTTTTTAGCTTTCGCTGCTTTTTCTTAATTCTATAATAGGCTCTCATAATTCTTTGAGCTCTAAGTTTAGGATTTGAAACTTCATCAATAGAGAAGTTAATAAGAGTAAGGCCTGCTCCGAATATAACAATTCCCGCAATAGGTCCAAGTAATTCCCACCACATGCCAGCTGTCAAAGCTCCTGATTTCTGCGCATTATATAGCATAGTGCCCCAGGTAACTGAAAGCGGATCTCCAAAGCCTATAAACTCTAAGGTAGCTTGAGCCATAATGGCATAAATTAATGTACTAACAAATGCTGAACTTATCATGGAAAGCATATTTGGCATAATCTCTACAAACATGATTCTTAGTTTTGTTTCTCCCATGGTTTCAGCAGAATATATAAATTCTCTGTTGCGTATACTCATTGTCTGAGCACGCAGCACACGTGCATTCCAAGGCCAAGAGGTCAATCCTATGATGATACAGATTAGTACCGGTGATACTCCTCCTAAGAGAGAAGCAATTATTAAAAGCAGTACTATGTTTGGTATAATCATTAAAATATTAATGATTGTAGTCATAATGCTATCATACACTCCTCCGAAGTATCCGGAACTGATACCGAAAAATAAGCCTAAAAAAACTGTAATTGCACCAGCAAAAATGCCAACTGTAATTGATTTTCGTCCACCATATAAGGTTTGGGCAAAAACATCGTTACCTAATTGAGTAGTACCCAAAATGTGAGTAGCTGAAGGTCTGCTGTGATATGCTCCTATATATCTATGTGTTGGATCATGAGTAGTAAACAAACCCGCCCCTATAGTAAGAAACAATATTATTATAATCAGCAAAGCTCCGATGGTTGTCTTAGGGCTGTTTCTAAAAAAGCTCACTAGTTTACTGTTCCATATTCTTTTCATAACTTCCTCCTTATATTCGGAAGCACTGAGCAATTAAAGATTACTCACTCCCGCTCGCTAATTGCTCGTAAAAGTCCATTTAGGACTTTTACCTCCCTTCATTAGTTTTTACCTGCACCCTGTCTTCTAATTCTAGGATCTAAGAAGGTTATACTTATATCCGCAAGAAAATTGGCAGTAAGCATTAATACTGTAGTCATTAGGAGTATTCCCTGCATTAGAGGATAATCCCTTCGATTAATGGCATTTACCATAACTTTTCCCAGACCAGGGTAATTGAAAACCTGCTCTATAATTAGTGAACCTCCTAGTAGGAAGCCTATCTGCATTGCAAGAGACGTAACAACGGGCAGAAGCGCATTTTTAGCACCATAGCCAAACATTATTTTTCTATCAGGCACGCCTTTTGCAATTCCCATGACGATATAATCTTCACCAAGCTGATTTATCATGTTAGCTCTCATGCCCATGATCCCACCAAGTCCAGTAATAAGAATTGAAAGTACAGGAAGAAAAGCATGGTAGGCAACATCCTTTATATATTCAAAATTATTTTGCGGTGTAAATAAGGGAGTAACTGCATAGCTTCTAGGAAATATGCCCGTGAATCCAAGGGCAAAGCTTAAAACAATGGCGACAACCACAGAAGGAATATTGGCCAGTATTTGTCCACCTACAGTTAAGGTTGTATCCATTCTGCTTCCACGTCTCCAAGCAGCAAGAATACCAAGAAGTGTATTTATTATAAATCCGAGAATCATTGCTGTTCCCATAAGGAACACTGTCCATCTTAGTCCACGTTGAACTGAATCTAAAACTGTTTGAGGATAATAGGTAAAAGAAACTCCCCAATCACCCTTAAATATACTAATAATATAATGAAAGAAACTTAAGAGAAGTGGCTCTTTTTGATTGTAACCAAACAATTTCTCTATAGCAGCAATGGTACTAGCATCTATTTTCCCTCCTGATTGATAAAGGGTTGATATATACATTTGAACAGGATTACCCGGCATCATACGAGGGAGAAAAAAGTTCAGAGACACCGCTCCAAAAAAAGCTACTAAATAAAAACCTAATCTTTTTAAAATATACTTCATCACTTTCCTCCAGCTCCCGGTCAACTACCTATTAACGCTCAATTGACCGTTGTTTGTAATAAAGTGTGGCATGAAAGCCATGCCACACCTTTGTAAAAATATATTTCTATTACCTTATTTTTTTTCTACTGGCCTTAAATCCATAAGCTGTAAAAGTTTTGAGTCGTGGTTGCAGTTTGCAGGGTTGAACTTTGGATTTTCCTTTGTTGCCCAGCCAGTAAATCTACTGTCGTTGTAAACAAACCAGTTACCATTGTGAAGTATTGGAATGTTAATCATGTTTTGTGCAAAGAACTGTTCAACTTTGCTAGTTATATCTTTTAACTCTGCGTCAGATGCACTTGGCATTTTAGCAATTAAGTCGCTCATATCCTTGTTAACATAGTTATTTTGGCAAGTTGACCACCAAGTTGAAGTTAGAACTCTGGAGGAATCGCCAATTGTATCAAAGTAGTACTTCCATATATCTGGTGAACTTCCATAAGCAGTATAAAGAACGTCATGGTTTCCTGTTTTCCAAGTTTCAGTAACTAGAGAAAGGTCAAGAGCTTTTGCCTTAGCATTTATGCCTGCTTTTTGAAGTCCTTGTGCAGCAATTGCAGCACCATCATTCCAGTCACTCCAGCCTGCAGGTGATATAATTTCGAAAGCAATCTTTGATCCATCTGGATTTTCTACAAATCCGTCACCATTTACATCCTTGAAGCCTGCTTTAGCAAGTAATGCTTTAGCTCCATCAATGTCAAACTTAGTATACTTATCCATTTCTGCTTGTGCTGCAGCATCCTTATATCCGAATAAAGCTGGTGGTAATCCTGTATTTGTAGGAACTTGTTTTGAAAGATATCCATAAACTGCGGAGTCAATTATAGTACTTCTGTCTACTGCCATGGACATAGCTCTCTTGAAGTCTACGTTTGTAAAAGCCTTAAGGTTATCCTTGTTCTTTGTCATATAGTTGAAGGAAATACGTACGGAGTCGTTCATTCCATACCAGAACTTACGGTGTGGATCACCTTGTACATAGTTCTTTTCAGCATCTGGAATAAATAAGTGAGCCCAGTCAATAGTTCCACCTTGAAGTAGTGCTAGACCAGCATCGTTACCATTGTATTGAGGAATTCTAAGCTCATCAACAAAGAGCTTATCTTTTTGCCAGTAGTTTGGGTTTCTGTCTAAAACAACCATTTCTGATGCAAAAGATTTAACTACTGAGAATGCACCTGTAACAACAGGATCTTGTAATACATAAGTAGCAGGATCAGTTACCTTTGCAAAAATATGTTCTGGTACTATCCATTTTTGGAAGAACACTGAGTTTCTAGCAAAACGATTAGCAACCTTCATTACAATTTGTACAGTGTAATCGTCTACAACCTTAACAGAATCAATTTTTCCTTTATCTCCCCAGTCACCATTTCTATCGATTTCAGGGTGATCCTTTGAATAAGTGAAGGAGAAGGCAACGTCTTTAGCAGTAAGGTCTTGACCATCACTCCACTTTACGCCTTTTCTTACCTTTACAGTAAGTGTTTTGTTGTCTGGCTCTGAAATAATGTCTTCAGCAAGCCACATATGTTCCTTGTTATTGTTGTAGCTGTCGAAAACAACCAGCGGCTCATACATAAAGCCTTGTTCAAATTGATAAACGTTAGTAACAAATGGGTTGAAGTTTCTCACCCAACCGTCATTCATTTCCATAAGAGAAGTAAGAACAGCAGGTTCTTTTTTAGTGTCTGTATTAGCATTGCTTGGCTTTGTCTTGCTGCTGCATCCAGCTAAAGAAGCTGTTAAAGCAATAGCAAGCAAAATTGAAATAGCTTTTTTCATAGATATACCCCCTTTTTATTTTAAAACCTTGCGGTTTTAATACAAATAATAATCATAACCTTCCCCAGTGCATTAATGTGTAAATCAATGATTTTTTAGTTGTCCTACTGACTCACCCGTTAAAAGCTGTCCTTTTACCACAATTGTCTCCGGTAAAGTTGTTTTTGGTTTTTCAATATGACTTATCAATTTTTCTGCTGATTTTTCACCAAGCTCTTTAGTATCTTGTTTATATGTAGTCAATTTAGGACTTAACACCTTTGAAAGAAGTATTCCATCATAACCAGCCACAGAAATATCCTTAGTAATACTTAATCCTCTTTCATGTATCACATTGATACCTCCTATAGCTGAAAAGTCGTCAGGAAATATTATGCATGTCGGCCTGTCCGAAAGATCTAGCAGCTCTTTTGTTATTTTCGCAGTCGCATCAGCTCTATGATATATTCCTTGTCTTACATACTCCTCAGGGATATTTAGCCCATACTCCTCTATAGTTCTATAAAAACTTATAAGACGACTTTGTGTAACAGATGTAAACTCTCCATGAATAAAAGCAATTTTTCTATGTCCCTGGCTGTAAATGTATGAAACAAGATCATGAATTCCTAATATATTATCAGAAATAACAGCTGATCTATTATTAAATTTATGATCTAACGTTACAACAGGAAGCTCACCGCTTACCAATTGCATTACTGCTGGTGAACTAAAATCTACACAGGCAACGAAAACTCCATCAACTCCTCTGTATCTGCAATGCTCCAGGTAACTCATCTTTTTATCGCCAATATTATTATTTATAAAAGTTACATCATATCCTCTTTTTTCTACACCTACTTTAAAGGATTCTAGTATTTCTGAAAAATATTCATGGGTAAGCCCGCTATGCGTACCGTCATTAAAAAGCACGCCGATATTATTGGATTTATTTGTTTTTAACGTTCTTGCTACAGAGTTAGGAAAGTACCCCAGCTCTTCTGCAGCCTTTAATACTTTTTCTTTTGTATCTTTACTTATATCACTATAACCATTTAAAGCTTTGCTCACAGTAGCAGTAGATACACCGCAGCGACTAGCTACGTCCCTTATAGAAATCATTTTTCTCAACTCTCCTAAGTGCAGATTTACTAAATCGATTTAGTAAAATACTAAAAAAAATATTGTTTCCTTGTCTTTTTGTTTATTAATGTAAATATAACTTCAACTCTCTTGATAAACTCTACAATTAAACAACATTCTAATTGTAAGATTATACGAATGAATATTTATTTTTTTCTTAATCTCTTAGCAGCTTAAATGAAATTTACATACATTTACTATATTTTACTATCCTTAGTTCCAATTTATGACAGTACGAACACAATATTTCTTAAACGTTTTCGAAATATTTTTAAGTTCTATTTTTCATTAATTCTCCCAGCAATAACGATTAGTAATTGTATATTAATTACCTTTTCATATTAATAATAACTTATTATTTAATATTTGTAAATAATTATCATAACTTCCATCGAAATATTAATAAACTTTTTATTAATATTCATAAGTCTTCTAGTAACATAGTATGGTTAGGAGTAAACTAAACTTATAATTGAATTTTTTTCCACGCAATATAATTTAAAAAGGCCTAGCAATTGATAATTGTTATGGACCTATGAGAAATACAGGAGGAAAAGTTATGCTCCAATCAATACTCTCAGAGGATAATGAGCTTTACTTTTATACTATAAAACACAAGCTTTTTGAAGAAAGTCTTTGTAAAGCAGAAATGAGGTATCTTTTTAATACTGTTCCTGATAATAAATTCTTTTTCTCAAGAACTTATATAAGTCCATCTAGAAGCGCTTTTTTAAAGCAATGTGTATCAGTAATATATAAAGCTAACAGTTTAGATAATTTAGTACAGCAAATCCTTAATAATAATTTATCTTATGAAAAATTTAAAGTATGCTATATCAACCTTGAAGATAACAGCATACCTTTTGAAGAAAGAAGAAAAATAGAATATCTAATAGGCTATAATATAAATGGCTTTGCTGATATTCATAATCCGGAAGTGCTTTTAGGGATAACTAAGATTGATAATATGTGGATTTTCGGCAAGCTTGAAAATAATAATTCATCTTGGAAGGAACACAACATTAAACCCTACTCTTACTGCAATGCGCTTGATGTCAGACTTGCCAGAAGCTTAGTAAATATAGCAGTTTCAAGTCATCTAAATTCAAAGTTAGTAGATCCCTGCTGCGGAATAGGAACCGTTGTCATTGAAGCTCTTTCGATGGGTTTGAATATTAAGGGCTATGAGCTAAACAAATACATAGCAGAAAATGCAAATAAAAATCTTGAATTTTTTAATTATGAAACTGTTATAGAAAATAAGGATATGCACTCCTTAACAGAAAAGTTCGATTGTGCAATTGTTGATCTACCCTATGGGCTCTTCAGCGCTACAACCTTAGATGACCAGTTATCCATAATTAAAACTACTCGTAAAATAGCTGATAGAGCAATATTTGTAACCCTTGAGGATATGGAAGCTCATATTAAAGACTGCGGCTTTACCTTAGTAGATAAGTTCTGTGCTGCAAAAGGCACCTTTAAGAGAATTATTAATATTTGTGCGTAAATAAAATAGGGGCTGGTGAAAAACGGCTTAAACCTACCACGTGTTATTTGAATTCTATGAAACGTTCGCTTCGCAGATAAGACTAATAATTAATTAAAGTCTTATTGCTGCTTACTCAAATGTTTCTACGTATTCAAATAACATGCTAAGTTTAGCTGTTTTTCACCTACCCCTTATCTTTTACCCAAATAACTGTGATATACCCATTATTATCATTAGAGAGCCGGCAATTATATTGGCCTTTTTCCCGATTTTAAGCTTAGTAAAAAATTTAATGCCATAGTTTCCTAAAAAGAATATTAAAAAGCTAATTACAAAGTAAGGCATGGACACCATAAAGGCATCATAACCTACGAGTCCTGAGCTTATAGAGCTTGGAACATCATCAAGAGCTAAAACTAATCCTACAAGAAAGGCTTCTTTATATCCAATAACTTTTATACTGTTTATTTTACCTTCATCTTCTGAATTATGAAATGCCTCATATATCATTCTAATTCCCATTCCTGCAAGAAGAAACATGCTTATAATAGCTGCAGTGTCGTCTCCAATATATTTTGATACTATAACTCCTGTAAGTGAAGAAACAAAAGAAACAGCAAAGGCCAAGAAGGAAATAAGCATATTTTTTGAAAGCTGTACTCTAACCCCGGCTATACTATAAGCTATTCCTATTCCTATGTTATCAATGCTATTGATAAAAGCTATGAAGAATAAGTATATAAGCTTCATATAATCTACCCTCCCCGTATTATTAAGATAATCTGAAAAACTAAAGTTACTCAGATACTTAAATAATTAAGTACGCTTATTTCTCCGGGGTATAATCTTTTGGTACATTATATGAAGCTTATTTATTTTGGTTCGTTACTCTATAAAATATTATTTAAGTCTTTCAAACCTTTCCCATAAATCAGCATTAGATTTTTTTAAATTCACTATTTTAAAACTTTCGCTGTCTACAAATGCCTGAATTGTCTTACCTTTAGAAATCAGCCTTCCATCATTAACTCTTATAACTTTGTACTCTAAAACAACCTTAATCGGACTTAACTCCTGAAGCGAGGTTTCTATAATAAGCTCATCAGCATATTTAGCTCCTTCAATATATCTGCACTGAGTTTCTACAAGCGGCATCATGATACCTTTGTCTTCAATTTCTTTATAAGAAATTCCTGCACCAAGTATAAAATCTTCTCTTGCTGCTTCAAAGTAAACATAATAATTTGAATGATGTACTATTCCCATCTGATCAGTTTCAGCATATCTAACCTTTAATTCTGTTGTACTTTTATACATTTTAAAGCCTTCTTTCAATCTATTTTTCTGCCCAAGAATCTGCTATAGTTGTCTCTGCTATAACAGGTACCTGCTTTAAATAATATTCTCCTGCTTTCTCCATTACAGCTTTAAGCTTAAGAGCTGCTTCCTCAGCTAAATTTTCTGGTACTTCGAGTAGTATTTCATCGTGAACCGTACAAACAATATGACCTTTTAATTCCCTAGCTGCGGGCACAAGCATTCCTAAAGCCTTCTTTGCAATATCAGCTGCAGTACCTTGAACGGGAGTATTTAAAAGGGTTGTTATTGCAGCCTCACCTTCAAAAGTGCAGCGTCTTCCTGCTAAGGTTCTTACTTCTGTTATATCTGAAGCCCTCTTCATTCTTATATGCCAGTTTGCTATTCCTTTATAAGCATCAAAAAATCTTTCTCTAAATACTTCTGCCTGCTCTAAAGTCATATCAACTCCATAAACTGTTTTGGCATATCCCTGCAGTCCCTTTGCTCCCATAGCGTATATAAGTCCAAAGTTAATAGCTTTTGCAGACTGTCTCTCGGCCTTTGTTACATCCCTTATATCTTTATCAGCGACTAAAGCAGCAGTCAGCGCATGTAAGTCTTCACCGCTTTTATAAGCCTCTATCATAGTCTTATCCTGCGCAATTTCTGCTGCAACTCTAAGCTCTATTTGAGAATAGTCTGCTATAATAAATTTGTATCCATCCTCAGGCACAAAGCATTCTCTAAATTCCTTTCCTCTTGGAATCTGCTGAACATTTGGCTCTCCGCAGGAAAACCTGCCGGAACCGGCACCTATCTGCCTGTAACTTGAGTGAATTCTTCCTGTTGTTTTATTTATATATTGAGTCATAGGAATCAAAAAGCCCTGAAGAGCCTTTGATACTCTCCTATAATCTATAAGCTGCTTTATAACTTCATGCTTATCTTTATATTCTACAAGCTCTGCATGAGAAGTTGAATTTAGCTGTATACCCTTTTTAGCTAAAGCTTTTATAACATGGGATTGGCTGTCTAAATTTATATCCACACTAGTTTCTTCGCCAAACATGCTGGTCTGCATGCCTTGCGAGCCAAGCTCTGCATTAAGCTTTGCTTTAAGTTCCTTTAATTGAGCATCATATTTTTCAAAAAGCTTATTCCACTTTTCTTTATGAAGTTTTATTCCGCTAAGCTCCATATCAGCAACTGCAAATACACAATCAAATTCCAACTTACAAATCTCAATAAGCCTGTATCTTTTTATTTCTTCAATAAGCTTTTCTCTCAAAGGAAGCAGTATAGCCGCATCCTTTGCAGCATATTCTATCTGCTCTTTTCTAAGATTTCCTGTAAAGTCACTCTTTTGCTCTTCCTTTGGAAGATTTATGTCCAAATAATAAGCTGCCAAAGCTCCAAGCCCGTGCCTTTGAAGCTTTCTGTCTCCAATAATCTGAGAAGCCAGCATAGTATCAAAAATAGCCCCGCTGAATTTAAAACCATTAGCTGTAAGAAATTCAACATCAAATTTAGCGTTTTGAAACACCTTAACACTTGGTGAGTCAAACACATCCTTTAGCTTATAAAGCACATCTTCTTTCAGCTTAAACATATCAATAACAACTGCCGGATTATCTGTGCAGGCTATTTGCAATAATCTTATTCTATCATTTATAGGATCAAGACCTGTTGTTTCTGTATCAATCCCAAGTACTTTTGCTTCTCTTATATAGCTCAATACTTCATCAAGCTTTTCTTCATTCTCTGCATATATGTAATCCAAGTTATTTATATCCATTAAATCACCTTTAGTTTAAGTAATATTTATTATCAATTATATCACTTTTATGTTAATTAAACCATTTAATAAAATTGAGAACTAAAATGACCACAGGCTGTGGTGCAAAGACCTTAGAGCCTAGCGTAGAAAATAATATTTTTCTTTATGATAACTTTGCGTATGTTCTAAGGCTTGAAATACTGAAAAGCTAGGAGCCTCTAGAAATTCGCTTTGACTTCTTGTTACTTTAATAGCCGCAGGCTTTGAAACATCTTTAGTAAGCTTAAAATACTTTTAGCTTGCTCAAAAGAGAGGCTCTAAGCTTTTCAGCATCACTTCGCCAAGAACATGAGCAAAGTTATCAATCAAATTAAAATATTATTTTCTACACCTGCTCTCGGTCTTTACACCCAGCATATGTAGCTTTTATACGCAATTATAATTGTCTATCTATACCATTTACTCAATAATTGTTTTTATAATTAAAATTTATGGCCTTATTAAAAGCTAGTAATGGCATTTTTATCATTCATATATTTAAACATAAACCTATAAAAATATTTACTGCAGTCATGCTGGTTTGCAGTTGATTTGCTTTCTACAATATCAAATAACATACTTATATTAACACTATTATTAAACAGCGCCAAATTTTTTAATGTTCAAACTGTATATAATGCAAAAGTATTCTAGGCTTGCTTTAAAGTCTGTAGGGCAGTGTGGAAAATAATATATAAGATTAATTGAGTACTTTACCAACCTTAAAACAGTAGCAAAGTAATCACTAGGATTATATATTATTTTCCACGCAAAGCCCTTCGGACTTTAAAGCATAGCCTGCGGCAATTTATTTGGCAATATACTTATATTATTTATATATTTTACTAATACTATATCCGATATATTAACGAAAGGGGACCTCACTATGCCTTTAACAAACAAAGAAAAGACTTTGATAGAAGATAACTTAAATGCTGAATACCTATGTATAAGAAAGTATGAGCAGTACTCTGCAATGGCTTCTGACCAAAAGATAAAGCAGGTGTTTACTGATCTTGCAGGCAAAGAGCAGCAGCATGCCCAAACTCTTAAAAATATGTTAAGCAGCAATGGAGAAAATACATATAATATGTTTGAAAGCTATGTAAAACCTCAAGGTGATCTGTCCAATATGCAGCCAAACCTTGGTATAACAGATGCACAGCTTCTAAATGATGCACTGTCAACAGAAAAGCATGTATCCGGATCATACAACACTGCAGTATTAGAGTCTGTTGATCCTCAAATTAGAAAACAGCTTCAGCACATTCAGCAGGAAGAGCAGGGGCATGCTGAAACCTTGTTCAAAGAAATGAAGTCTAGAGGCTGGTATAACCCCTCCTAATCAAAAATGGAAGTGCCGCAAAACACCTTGTAAATTTAAGTGTTTTGCGGCACCTCTGCTATTATAAGGCTGGTCTTGGAAATCCATTGCCTTGAACATCAACTGTTTCTATAATTGATACCATTGCAGAAGCATCAATCTGCTGAATTATACTTCTTACTTTATTTATCTGGTTTTCAAGAACTGCGCAATAAATAATCTTTCTTTGAATTCCAGTGTAGGCACCCTCCCCATAAAGATAGGTAGTTCCTCTGCCCAATTGAGTCATTATAGCTTTTGAAACCGCCTCTTCTTCTGAAGTAATAACCATAAGTATCTGTTTTTTATTAAAGGAATTAATAACTTTATTTATAACAATGGACTTAATATACATTAAAATCAGCGTATATACTGTTATGGTCAAACTTGATACAAAAATACCGCATCCAACTATAATGCTGTTTATCATAAAATACAAGGTAGACATTTCTGTACCTTTGTTTCTTCTGATAATAACCGCTATTATGTCTGTTCCTCCTTGGGAAGCACCGATCCTAAAAATTATGCCCATTCCAATGCCGCTTACCACTGCACCAAGCAAAGTAGATATAAATATATCCTCAACCTTTAGAAAACTAAATGCATTTTTCGTCAGTACTAAAAACAAGGACATTGATATCATTCCTATGAAGCTGTAAAAAATAAATTCCTTGTTTACAAGCTTATAGCCTATGATGAATATTGGCAAATTAATAATAAATACCCAATAACCTGATGGAATATTAAAAACATACTGAAGAAGTATTCCTATCCCAGCTGCACCTCCGCTCAATAATCTATGAGGTACTATAAAAGCATTGATTGCTATTGAATAGATTAAGCTTCCAAGCAAAATAATAGTGATTTTTTTGAACCTTTGATAGTTATCTTTAAACATTGTTTTCCTCCAAATCGTTGTTCTAAAATATAACTACCCCCGCTTAGCATAAAATTAAATTCAAGCTATCCTCCTTTTGCAAGACTAAATAAAAAAGGTATCTCTTTTTACGGAGATACCTTATAATTACATAATTGCACGACAAAAATACTGTTTTATTATCAATGCACATCTGTTTAAACTTCCCTCCGAAGTTTTACATACAGTACTAGGCAGGTCTCCTGACTCACGGCTTATAACCTCTGCCATCCTTCCCAGACAAGTCCAGTGGAATTAGCTTCGTTGCCGTCTACAGTAGCGGGGGCTGTAATGGATTTTCACCACTTTCCCTATTATCCCTTTTAGGGCACCTAAACTGTTTATATTCAGTTTCATTATTATTATAATACAATTCTTTTGTTATAGCACTACTTTTTTAAACATTTATAGAAACACTAACGTTTAATAATTCACTATTTTTCTCAAGGACTGGTTTTATTATATTATTTATAAAATCTTCTACCTGTCCCGGAGCTCTCCCAATAAAATTCTCTGCTTCCATAATTGAAAGAATCTCTTCTCTGCTCATAGAAAAAGCGTCATCAGCTATTATTCTATCAAGAAGATCATTACTTAACCCCTGTTCTTTTACCCTTTTAGCAGCCTCCATAGAATGAACCCTTATTCTTTCATGAAGCTCCTGTCTATCTCCGCCTTGCTTAACTGATTCCATTAAGATATTTTCAGTTGCCATAAAAGGAAGTTCGTTATTAACATGTGCTGCTATTACTTTTTCATATACAACAAGATTGCTTGCTACGTTTATATAAAGATTTAAAACTCCATCTAAGACTAAAAATGCCTCTGCCACAGAAAGTCTCTTATTTGCCGAATCATCCAAAGTTCTTTCAAACCACTGAGTAGATGCAGTTATAGCAGGATTTAAGGCATTAACTATTACATGTCTTGCTAAAGCACTTATTCTTTCAGATCTCATTGGATTTCTCTTATAAGCCATAGCTGAGGAACCTATCTGATTTTTTTCAAAAGGTTCTTCTACCTCCTTCATGCTTTGAAGAAGTCTTAAATCATTACTGAATTTATAAGCACTTTGAGCAATTTCAGATAATGTATTCAAAACTATAGAGTCAACCTTTCTTGGATAAGTCTGCCCTGTTACAGCATAGCTTTCTTTAAAGCCCATTTTTTCTGTAACAAACTTATCAAGCTGCTTTATTTTATTTTCATTTCCATCAAATAATTCCATGAAGCTTGCCTGTGTTCCTGTAGTTCCCTTAACTCCTCTAAATCTCAATGTTTCTATAACATAATCTAAGTTTTCAAGATCAAGTACTAAATCCTGCATCCATAAGGTTGCTCTTTTGCCCACTGTAGTAAGCTGTGCAGGCTGAAAATGAGTAAACCCTAATGTTGGAACACTCTTGTACTTTAAAGCAAAAGAAGCTAAAGCATTTATTGTATTAATTAACTTTTTTCTGATAAGAAGAAGACCTTCCTTCATTATTATTAAATCCGTATTGTCTCCTACATAACAGCTTGTGGCTCCAAGATGTATTATTCCTTTAGCCTTAGGACATTGAACTCCGTAAGCATAAACATGGCTCATAACATCATGCCTTGTTTCTTTTTCTCTCTGTTCAGCTGTTTCATAGTTTATGTTATCTACATTAGCCTTTAATTCTTCAAGCTGCTCTTCAGTAATATTAAGCCCAAGCTCTTTTTCACCCTCAGCCAAAGCCACCCAAAGCTTTCTCCAAGTTTTAAACTTCATTTCCTCAGAAAACAAATAAGACATTTCTTTTGAAGCATACCTGCTGTTTAAAGGTGTACTATATAAATCTCTCATTATAACAGCCTCCATTATATTTCATGAACAACTATAGTTTGATCTCTTCTTGGTCCTACTGAAACTATTCCTATCTGCACTCCAGTGAATTCTTCTATCTTCTTTAGGTACTTCTTTGCATTTTCAGGAAGCTCCTCATAGCTTCTTGCATTTGCAACGCTATCGTCCCAACCGTCGAACTCTTCATAAACAGGCTCGCATTTTGCTAAATCTTCAAGGCTTGCTGGGAAGTAATCAATAACTTTATCTTCAAACTTATATCCTGTGCAGACTTTTAACTTATCAAGTCCTGCCAAAGTATCAATCTTAGTTACTACAAAACTTGTAAGTCCTGAAACTCTAGCTGAAGTCTTAAGTATTACAAGATCAAGCCATCCGCAGCGTCTTGCTCTTCCTGTTGTAACCCCAAATTCTTTTCCTTTTTCTCTTATCCATTCACCGGTTGCATCTTCAAGCTCTGTTGGGAATGGTCCTTTACCAACTCTTGTTGTATAGGCTTTTGCAATACCAACAGCACCGGTTATCATTGTAGGTCCTATGCCTGCTCCGGCAGAAGCGCCGCCCGCAATTGTATTTGAAGAAGTTACATAAGGATAAGTTCCATAATCTATATCAAGAAGCATACCTTGTGCTCCTTCAAATAAAACCTTACTGTTATTTTTAATCTCATCATATACTCTAACAGAAGCATCCTGAACAAATGGTCTTAATCTTTCGCCATATGCTATGTATTCATTATAAATCTCGTCAAAGTTTAAAGGTTCTTCTTCATAAACCTTAGTTATAATTTCATTCTTAAGTCTTATATTCTCCTGAAGCTTTTCTTTAAAAACCTCTTTATGCATAAGGTCGCAGACTCTAATCCCACTTCTTTCTGCCTTATCTGTATAGCATGGACCTATGCCTTTTCCTGTTGTTCCTATATCATTTTTGCCTCTTGCCTTTTCCTTTAACTTATCTAAAAGTTTATGATAAGGCATAATAAGCTGTGCTCTATCGCTTACTATTAATTTCTCAGGAGTTATCTTAACGCCCAAATCTTCCAAATACCCTACTTCTTCAAAGAAGGCTTTAGGATCTAGCACTACACCGTTACCTATTACATTAAGTTTATCTTCATACAATACTCCTGAAGGAATCAAGTGAAGCTTATATTGCTTATCACCAACCTCAACAGTATGCCCTGCATTATTACCGCCTTGAAATCTTACAACTACATTAGCTTCTTCAGCAAGAAAATCTGTCATCTTGCCCTTTCCTTCATCTCCCCATTGTGCTCCTAAAACTACGAATGCTGACATATTAATTATCTCCTTTTCCTTCAAATTTATTGGCCACTATTCTTCCCACATAGACTCCGCTTGCTGAAGCCTGAGATAAAGAATGAGTTACTCCTGAGCCATCACCTAAAACATATAAGCCTTTTATTTTAGACTCTAGGTTGTTATCAACTTCAACTTTTGAATTGTATAACTTAACCTCAACTCCATATAAAAGAGTATCTTCATTAGCTGTTCCAGGTGCTATTTTATCTAAAGCATAAATCATTTCTATAATATCGTCTAACTGTCTTTTAGGCAATACCAGGCTTAAATCACCAGGCGTAGCCTTCAAGGTTGGCCTTGTAAAACTCTTAGACATTCTGTGTTCATTAGTTCTTCTGCCGCTTACTAAGTCTCCAAATCTTTGAACCAAAACACCGCCTCCAAGCATGTTGCTGAGCCTTGCTATGGATTCTCCATATTCATTACTGTTCCTAAATGGCTCTGTAAAGTTATTTGAGACCAAAAGTGCAAAGTTTGTATTTTCAGTATGAAGTTCTGGATTTGAGTAGCTGTGTCCATTAACAGTTACTATACCATTAGTGTTCTCACTTACTACTTCTCCATGAGGATTCATACAAAAGGTTCTTACAAAATCAGAGTACTTCTTAGTCCTGTATACTATTTTACTTTCATACACATCACTTGTTATATGTTCAAAAACAGCAGCTGGAAGTTCTACTCTCACGCCTATATCTACTCTGCTGCTTTCTGTCTTTACTCCAAGTTTTTCACAAACTGAAGAAATCCATTTTGATCCTGATCGGCCTGTGGCAAGTATCAGATGATCACTCAAATACTCACTATTTTTTGTGTAAACAATAAATTCATCATTCTTCTTGCTTATATCTTGAACTTCAGTATTAAATACTATATCTATCTTATCCTTTAAAAATTTATATATGTTATCCAAAATAATTAAATTTCTATCTGTTCCTAAGTGTCTTACCTTTGCATCTAATAAGTGTAAATCATATCTTAAAGCTTCACTTTTAAGTTTTGAAGCAGCAGTTGAATACAATTTAGCTTCTGCTCCGCCCATGCTGCACAAAACATCATCCACATAATACATAAGGTTCATAGCTTCTTCATAGCCTACATATTTATATAAATCTCCACCAAAGTTATTTGTTATATTATACTTTCCGTCAGAGAGGCTTCCAGCTCCTCCGTAGCCATTCATTATATTACAGGTTTTGCAGTGTATACAGGTCTTTATATTATTTCCATCTATAGGACATGTCCTTTTCTCAAGAGCATTTCCTTTTTCAATCATAATAATTTTAATGTTCGGATTTAATTTAACCATCTCATAAGCTGCGAATATTCCGCTAGCTCCTGCTCCAACAATAGCCACATCATATTTCATTAAAATCCCCTCCACACCATTAAGTATGTCATTTAACTACTCATTAATATTAACAGAGTAGATTTTACCAGTCAATATAAATACGAATATTAATTTTAAATTAATACTATTGTTCGCACTTTTGCTAAATATTTTTGTATGCTATAAGCTTTGTAAACAGAACTAAATATATTAGACTTGCTTTAGGATAGTAAAAAATTCGAATATACTTTTAAGAATTTTTACAATTAAAAAAGCATGTTAATAGACATGCTTTCTACATACTGTTTTATAGTTTTTTATTAAGCGATATAGAAAAAATGTGTCATATTATCTGCATATCACTGACTGCTGCTAACTCATTTATATCTAACTTCCTAAGCTAAATCTTCCTTCTCCTTTTAAATAGCAGTCAAAAAATTCAAGACATACCTTGTTAATCATCTTGAGGCAGTCCTCAGTGCTTGTTGTTGATTTCTGACCATTTAGTATTCGCGTTAAAAACGGACTTGTAAGCGCTAGATCAGTAAGCGTAAGATGTCCCACGCCTCTAATATGCACATTAAATGCTGTTGGATTGATATTGGAAAGCAAGGCGTAATTTTCAGCATATTGCGGCCAGTCGCCCAAATGATTCCATGAAGCATCCGAATACACATTAAGTACAGGCACAGGATATTTCTCATTTGTAAAAACAAACTCGTTATTCTCAACGCCCTTAATATCATATTGAAATGGTGCTTCCAGCGCAATGACTGCACTGATATCCTTTCTCATCCTTCCCATACCAAGTGCTGCAGATCCCCCAAGAGAATGCCCCATAACTCCTATTTTCTTAGTGTCTACAAGTTTGTACACTTTATCTGCGGTATTTTCGTTCACCTGTCCAAGTATATAATCAATGACAAAATTTATATCATTCGTGCGTACCTTCATCCACTTTTGGTAATACTCATAACTTTGTTGTTTATTTTGATGTGCATCCTCGTTTTTTACTTCACTCATATAACTTTTATCCATAAACGTAGTATTCCCATTCTCATCAGTGGTATATAGACATTGAAAAGTATGATCAATTGAGCATACAATATAACCATGGCTTGCTAGTTCATTATAAAGAGTTTCATTGCTTGTTTTTATGCCATAGGAACCATGAGAAAAAACTATAAGAGGATAGGTATTGTCTGTATTTTTAGGATACCATAGTTCCACGTTCAATTTTCTGTATTCTCCAGTATTAGTATAAGTTTCAATACGCCCTGAATCCGTGTATGTGTATGTTTCAGTCCCAACCTGATACTTGCCTGTTGGTTTTATTGGCACATATTGTGGAAATACGATTGAAGGCAGAGTTGCCACAAAGATAAGCAGTATTATCCCTACTGTTTTCATGATAATGTTCATCGCTTTATATGCTTTTTTGCCCTGTTTTTTATTGAGCAAACTAACTGCTCCTATTACAGCAAGTAAAAATAGCAGGATAGCTAAAGTGTAATAACGCGCCCCCCAGTCTATTACGGACAAAATAGCAAGCAATACAAAGCCACTAAATGCAATAATTCTAATAATGTTTCTTGCTTTCTGTTGATTGGATTTTGTAATGATGCAAAAAACTGCAAATATGATTTCAAAAACAATATCAATTAGTAATATAATAATTCCCACTTTTCTTTACCTCATCTTTATTTCTTTGAGCAAGGTATAATGCTATTTTACAATATTGATAAAAATTCACTAATTCCAAACTCTTCACCAATAAAAAATCTATAAATCAGGCTCTAAATAAATTGTATATTCTCTAAAAGGCACTAGAGTTAAGTTTAAACTTTTATCCTTATAGCCTCGGGATGTAATAAATATTTTATATTTATTAGGAATATGAAGTTTATACACAATAGGTCCTCCTACGTGGGTTCCAGGGCCTGCAATTCAGTTTAAATTCGGCTTTATGTTAATACCAACTCCTTTAATATATTTATTTGAAATTGTATCTTTAATATTTATAGTAACTTCACCTGATGTAAAAATGATTATTGCGCATATACAAAATAAAACACCTGTAGCAGTTATGAATTTATATCTTTTCAATATTCTCCACCTTTTACCTCTAGTATTTAGTCTTTGAATAATAGCTAAGATAATTCATTGTCTATAATTTTTAATAAACTAGTCATTATATTATCATTTGTTTTTATATTCTTTAATTTTGAAGAATATTCATTTTCTCCATAAATCATATCTGTGCCAAAATCAGGGCCTCCTTCAGCACTAATAAGAAAAAAAGATTTTTTGAGCTTTACCGATTCTTTTGGTTCGTTATTTAAATCGAGATTAAAATCTATAGGATTATCATAAATAAGTTCAATACATCGCCATGAATTTTTAGCTTGATTTACTTCTTTTAAAAGTAGTTCTTGATTTTCTGAATTAGATATTTGCTTTTCCTGGTCTGTAGAGTTTAGCCTTTCAGATATTAATCTTAGGATTTTATTATAGCTATTATTACTTTCATTTATTTCTTTATGTCTACCATTATTATAGACGATTATTTTTTCAGGTTTTGGTATGGTTATAGGTTTATTATTTAAACTTATACTTTGAGATATGATAGGAATAAAAAATATAACTATTATAGAAAGAATTAAAATAAGCGTTAATCTTTTTCTTGAGTTCATAAGAACACCCCCAGAAACTATAACCCAATTATATCACAATCATTACATAACTGTTATATTTTTACTTAAATATCGTATTATTTTGAATAAAATCCATACTATGACAGAGGCAGCATAAAATATGGCAATAGTGTTTTAAACAAATCCTGCTGCATTTTTGACTTTTGAGCTGCTATTATATTATCTAAATCAGATAATATAGCATCTCTATCCTTTTTCTTTTGATTTTTCAAAGCTGCTGCCGTACTGTTTCTAAGATTTGTACAATACAAGTTAATATCACTGTTCGCCCTAATATATTCACTATAAGAAAAAGAACTAATATTTACTTGAGCATCCTTAATTCTACTGTTCATATAGCTTGTTACATCTGATTGTGTCTTTGTAATCGTTGGGTTTAGCTTGATGTTTACATCTTGGATTTCTGAAGCAGTTATTTTAGAAAATGTATCTTCTATTAGCTGAATTGTTGTGGTGCTTAAAGAAGATGCATACACTCTGACTGGTTGGTTAAAACAAAATAGTATTATACATAACGCTGTAATTACTCCATATAACTTCCTCAATGTATGCACCCTCCTTTCTATATGTAATGAAAAAAAGAAAGGGATACCCCCTTCTTCTTTATTGTTTTGGCTGTAAATTATCCTTTATACTTTGCTGCAGCTGTGCTTCTATAGCAGACTTAGTTTCTGAAACCTTTGAATTTACCTGATTAGTAACCGAAGTTTTAGCTTTATCTTTTTCTGAATCGATAGCAGTGTCTACCTCATTCTTTACTTCATCAACATATTTATTTATATCGGTTGTACCTCTTTGCACTTCTGATTGATTAAATTGGTTTAATTCATCTAAAGCCTGTCCGGACTTATCTGATACATGTTTATTGATATTCGCCGCAGCAGCACTCTTTGTAGAGTCAATATCTGAAGCAGCTTTGCTTGTATAGCTGTTTGTCAAAGTCCCAAATTGGGTCTTTATAAGATCTATAATATTTGTATTAAGCACACTGGCTGCATATACTTGTCCAGCGCCCAATCCAATCCCAATAAATAAGATTAAAGACATGATTGCAAACTTAAATCTCTTTTTCATCCTTATACGCCTCCTTGTCCATGTATGTGTGGAGAATTAATCTCCCCAAAGATATATTATACACATAAAAATACGAATGTACATTTGTAAATAGAGGGTACTTATAACGCATCTGGTTTATCTGGTTTATTTTTCATTGAAAAGATGCAGAAAGAAATGTTACTGCTCTTGAAGCAAAAAAGTTTTTAAGGGGTACCAGCTGGCACCCCTTATCTATATAAATCTATTTTTTCTTTCCAACAGCAGCTAAATATACTACAAACTCCTCTTCACCATTAAGACCTAGCACCTCATCCATAGCCTTTTGATCATAAATACCTATAGCACAGGTTCCAGCACCTATGGACTCACTTGCTAGGTAAAGATTCTGGCACACATGCCCTACATCTATTAGGATCTTTTTATGCGCTGATATATCATATTTCCACTCGGAACGGTAAGGAATTGTGCTCCATACAAAAGTTACAGCAGCCTTCTTTGCAAAATGAGGAACAAAAGGCTGATCTAATGTTAACTCATCCAGCTTGCTATTTATATCTTCAAGTTCAAACATAAGTAAAAGCTTATGATCTAAAGGAAGATATCTATAAATACCTTGCTTAATGCCTTGCACATTCATAATAAATAAATAGGTTTCAAAGCTGTGGGTTGCTCCACTGCAAGGCACTGTTCTATATACAAGTCCGGTCTTTTCATTTATATTAGTTATACCTTGAGTAGCCCACAATAAATAAGATAACTCTTCAAGACTTATCTTTTCCTCGCTGTAAAGCCTTGTGCTTCTTCTTTCTTTAATGCAGTTAAAAATGCTTTCATTTTTTACCACACTTTCTTCAGCCATTGGAAGACTTATAACTTCAGCTTCTTTGTCATAGGGTTTAACAATATTAGGCTGAGGTATTCCCTTCATCTTGTCTGTCTTTATATTTTTAAACTCGCTGAAATTAGATTTTAAAAAATTTCTTTGTGCTTCATATCTTGCCATAAATAGTACTCCTTATCTATTCAACTTTCCAGATATACTCCCCTTTTTTATCAATATATCTTGTTCTGTTTTCAAATAAAACCTTTGAAGCTCCGCCTATAAACTTAGATACCTCATCAAAAACAGGATTTATAACAAAGTTTTCTTCCATGTCTATAAAGCCCCATTTGCCGCTAATTTCAACAGATATTAAACCATCAGTTACAACATCAACATTATCATATTTTACATCTATAACTTCCTTACCTTCTTTATTAATAAAACCATATTTATCTTCTATAGCAACAGCTGCAAGTCCTTCATAGAAGCTGTCTGCCCAATCGTACTTAAATTCTACAACAGTTTTTCCTGAAGTATTTATATATCCATATTTATTGTTTAATTCAACTGCTGCTAAGCCTTCACTAAAATCATTTACTAAGGAATACTTAGGCTTTATCACCATTTGTCCTTTATTATTTATATAGCCATAATTTCCATTTACCTGAACAGCCGCCATTCCTTCACTGAAGCCATGAGCATAATCATATTCAGGTTCTATAACTATTTTTCCCTTTTTATCTATGTATCCAAGCTTGCCTCCAAGCTGTACTAGAGCTAATCCTTCGCTGAAATCATAAGCCGCTAAATACTCCGGCTCTATAACAATGCTGCCTTCTTTATTTATAAATCCCCACTTATAGCCTATTTGTACTGCAGCCAAATCTTCTGCAAAACCATTAGCCTCATCATATACTGCTTTTATTTTTAGGTTACCCTTTTCATCTACAAAGCCTTTTTTACCGTTAAGCTCAACAACTGTGTAACCTTCACTGTACTCAAATACATCCTGAAATTCCTCTGAACTAACTATGCTGCCTGATTTGTCTGTAAAACCAAAATTGTCTCCAATTCCTATAACAGCCAGTTCTCCATAGAATTCCTCACCATATTCAAACTTTGGTTCTATAACTATTTTCCCTGTGTTATCAATATATCCATATTTTCCATTAAGCTTTATTGGATATAAACTTTTATTCTCTGCCATTTATAAATCTCCTCTTTTGCTATAGATAAACAATAAGTATGTTTGTAATTGAAATTGTCTATCTATGTTATATTTTATAGTATATTTTTAGCATACCTTGCTGTCTCATTTCTTATTCTTTCTATATTTAAGTCCTATGACAATAATACATTATCATTGATTAAAAGGTCAAACTTTTAGCAAAATTAAAGCTGCCCATATTATTTTAAATACAAGCAGCTTTAAAACTAATCTCCCAAGCTAAGCTCACCCACATCCTTAATCTTGTCCTTGCTTGAATAAATTATATAGTAGTAATGAGTCTTAACATCCTGATCCTTTTTATAAGTTCTTTTAAATGCTCTAACCTTGCCTTCAAGATTTTTATACTGAGAATTTTGCGCTTCATCTGTATACACTATATTGAAAAACTTTTTAGTGGCATCAATAGTATCTGAAGTCTGTCCGTCCTTTTCAGCCTGGAACCTTACATGAACTATATTATTCAAAGTGCCTGTTCCTGCATAATAGCCATCTAGATTTACTAAATTAGCTTCCTCCATAAATTCTTCTCCGGTTTGAGTGTAACCTTCTAACGCCTCTACATGTATTACCTTTTGACAACTGGATAACGCACCAACTGAAAACATTGCAATAATAAACAGAAAAAATCCCGCAAAGGCTAATGAGATCTTATTATTATTCTTTTTTACAGTCTTACTTCTTTTTTTAGGACTGTTTTGCTTTAGGGTGTTAGGATAATAATCATTTCTGGGACTACTTTCCTTTAATGCATTAGGATAATAACCATTTCTTGTACCTTTATAATATTTCCCTTTCAAAAAAATCCCCCTCTACTCTATAAATGTAGGAGTATAAATACATAAGTTTTGTGTTACGAACTTACCAAGCCTTGTATATATTCCTGCAAATTCGGTTCCTGTTACATAAGCTCCAAAAATGGGATACAGAACATCCTGAAACTTATCTATATTATCATGGACAGCATAGTCAACATTAAGAGTATGAACTCTTTCCTGATATATATGATTTTCATCAGGCATTTCCTTAAGCTCGAAGGCTAAATCTATGCCTCTTCCCTCTCTTGAAAGTATGGGCTTTACAATATAATCATAGGTTCCAAGCTTTTCTACATCAAGGGAAGTCTTTGGTATATATTTTGTAATAAAACAACTTTCTTCTTCGCTATAAAACCCTTGATTAAAAAGTTCATACATAACTGCAAAGAAAGCCTTTGACTGTGAAATAATAGTATGAGTAGGATTTATGGACAGTGTATTTTTAAGCGCTTCTTTTAAATCCGTCATCCCTTCTAAATCGAACCAATCCAGCGGGTAATATCTATAAACTGCATCCAGTTCTTTATTAAACAATGATATCTTCCCACTATCAGATATTGTGCAATCATATATACTGCCTACCACAAATTCAAAAGGCAGCTCTTTTAAAGTTTTATAGAGAGTATTCGTAGTATACCAGTCTTCGTAGTAGGTACTTGATAAAATACCTATAGTTTTTATGCTGTGTACCTTTGAATAATCTTCTATTATCTTTGTAAATTGCTTTATTATCTTGCTTTTAAGCTCTTCATTTGCACCGGACTTATTTATATTAAGCTCAGCTTTCATAACATTATCAATATAAAGACTTTCAATAAGTCCTGCTGGAGTTTCTGAGTTTATCTCAAGAAGCTTTAAATTTCCGGAGAAATCTATTGCCCAATCCATTCTAGCTAAAAACACAAATTCCTCTGTAAACTTATACTTTAATATTTCCTTTAGATTCTCTATACCTAATATATCTGCAAAATAATCTATATTGTTGTATAAAAGAGATTGTGTCTTATGCATTATAGAAGCCATTTTGCTAGTTGCCTCTTTAATCTCCTCATACTTATTCTTTTCTAAAGTAATATAGTCAAGTCCTACATATTCAAAATTCTTTACATATCTTCCTGTAAAATCAGACTCAAACATAGCCCTTTCAGTAATCTTATTCCAAAGCTTTTTTCGCTGTTTTTCGGCTAAAGCAGCAGAACTTATTATAACTGCATCACTCTTTATGCCTATAGGAGTAATCCAGGTATAGTCATCCGTAGTCAAATAATCGCCGCTCCAGCGTATACAGCATCCTGAAAGTTCATTATCAAATATAAAACAGCCTATATTGGCAAAGGCTTTTGCAGGAATAACAAATTTTCCATCAGGTGTATAGTAGGAATCACTTGGCTTAATTTCACAAAACTCTTGTATTATAAAATCCTTGCCGCTTTCTAAAACATATTGAACACTTTTCTTCCATTCTTCTTCTGTATGAAGAGATCCTATAAAAACATCTATACTGTATCTTCCATACACTGGTTTAAGTACAAGCTCGTTTTTGTGCTCTAATATATAATTTATCTTCGACTTATCAAATAGTTCTGTATGTGGTAAGGTCGCTGCTATGATTTCCATTTCAAGCTCAGTCAGCCTTTTATCCTTTATCTTAACCAGCTGCCAAAGATATGTGTAAAGATTTTTGCATTGGCCAATTATAACTCTAGGATCATTAGCTATATCTACTCTGCCTTTTTCAAAGACCTCAAGTATCTTATCAAAGTCATTTATTTCATAAGAAAACTCTGTAGGAAAAAGTCTTAAAATAATATCTATCTGTCTATTAAAAGCATATACCAACTCATTTTCTACATATAGATTTTTAGGACCTACTCTTACAAACTCTACATTTTCTCTCTTGAGCTCCTTTTCCAAAAGATACATTATATGTGCCTCTTCAGCATGACAAGGATCTGATAGAAGAGCTATAGTATAGTTTTCTTTATAAGGTTGTGCTTCCAGAAGCTTTTCAAAGGCCTTTTTGAATCTGTTTCTATATTCAAGGTTTATATTATCATTAGCCTTCATTTCTCCTGTTGCTAGTATTTCTCTTTGTGCACAGGGCTTATCATAGTTAAACTCACTGTAGAAAACTCCGCCTTTAGCTCTGAGAAAGCTATCATATCTTACCCAAAAGGTATCTCCTAAAGGTCTTTTTAAATTTAGTATTTTATCCTTATATTGAAAGTCAGGTATAAAGCTTTGAAAATCCTTAAATTCATCGGTTATATTAGACATAATCCTATATATAAGCTTATTCAGTATTTCAGAGCTGTCTTTAAACTCCTTGTACTCTTCCTTTGATATATAAAAGGGCACAGTACAATAGATATCTTCTTTTCTAGTTGAATGAATCATATAATAATCAAACAATAACTTGTCTGATAGTTTTTCATACATAATTTAACCCCTTCTTAGCTTGAAGAACTTGATAGGTGAACTCCTGAATATCCACTCTTTGAGCCAGTTGAAGCAGTCCAGCTTTTCCATCCTCCATTAGATATGGATTCATTGGAATTACTGATTGAATAGCTGTGAAATATGAATGGAGTATGGAATCCCCCTCCACCGGACATTATTATTGGGCTGCCGCTGTTTTGCTGTTCCTGTTTTTGCATTTCCTCTTCATCAACTACTACTCTTGGCGGCTTCTTTTCACAGCCAGTTTCAATAAGAGGATTTGCCAGTACCATAGATACTACCATGGCAAGAGCTACTGCCTTGGACTTTCCTTTATTCTCTTTTTCACTCATTTAATATCTCCCCTATATCAATCATGTTTACAGTAAAATCATTTTCTTTTAGGTAATCTAAATAGCACTTTATATCTTCTTTTATATCTTTATCATATAAAAAACTAACTGATTTTTTGCTTAGTTTCCTTAGCATATCGATATCAGGCATCTCTTCTTCAGTTATTTCATACTGATTATTAAAAACCATAGGATTATTTATATCCATACCATTTATATATCTGTTCTTATCAAGTATAAAAGCCCAGCTTATTGGTTTTATAGGCTCAATTACATCCGCTGCTCCAACGAGTGTTTCAATAAGTATATTATCTCCGACTATGCCATAAGGATGAAAAAGGAAGTTATAAGACAGTATAGGACACACCTTAAATTCATTGTTTAATACTACAGCCGTATTAATACCAACTATACCGTCTACATCTGCTATTATTATTCTATCTTCCTCAATATTTTCCTTTAAAACTTTTCTAAGCTCATCTTTTATTTTAAAATCCTTATTTAAGTTTAACTCAAAGTCTTCCATATATTTTGCCGTAACAAAGGGTGAAGACTTAAACAAGTATTCAAACTCTAAAGAATTAGCAATCCATTTTTTATATATTAGGTACCATTCTACATTACTTAATCTCATAGTGTGTTCCGCCCTCATGAACAAAAGCAATTACAGGAAAAGTAGATACTATATGAGTCAGCCCTTCTTCCCCGGAAACTATTATGTTATGCTCATTGATAGACTTAACCACTCCATTAAACTCAATTTCAGGGCTTGAACTGTTATAAGCCTTTTCTGAATAGTATATATACACAGGCTTAAGCATATGATAGCCTCCAGCATAATCTCCATCATAAACTATAGAAACCACATTAGTCATTGGTATGATATGTTCATAGCCCTCATGGTCTTTTACAACAAGATTATGGCCTGTAACCCTTATTATATCTCCCTTTAAAGTCACCTCTGGATTACTGTCATTATAGCTTCTAATTGAATTGTATATATAAATATTGCACATAGAACATCTCTCCTTCAATAAACTTTTACTTTTAAAATGCGTGACATATGCGTCACGCATTTTATCATTTCTTATTCAATTATTTTTCTTCTTTTTTAGTATCCATATTTTCTATCTTTTTATTTAACAGATTCATGATATTAACTCCTGTTAATGCCTCAACAGTTTCTGGAAGCTGTGCCATTATATCAGTTACATAACCCGTAACCTTGGAAGCTCCTTTTCCTTCACCGTTTCCACTGTCAAGAATAACAATTTTTTCAGTTTTAGATAATGGCTCTGCAACTGCTTTTGCAATTTCAGGAAGTTTTTCAATAATCATTTGAGTCATAGCAGCATCGTTGTAAAGCTTAAATGCTTCTGCTTTCTTAGCCATAGCTTCAGCTTCAGCCTTACCTTTTTCTCTTATTATATCAACCTCTGCCATACCTTGAAGTCTTAAAGCTTCGGATTTTGCTTTACCTTCAAGTTCTATTGATCTTGCTCTTGCTTCTGCATCAGCAATTTCCTTATACTTTACAGAGTCTGCAACTTGTACTTGTCTAAACTTATCAGCTTCTGCCTGCTTTTTAACTGTAGCTTCAAGTTCTCTTTCTTTTCTTAAAGCTTCTTTTTCAGCAAGTTCTATTTCTCTTTCCTTTTTTGTTATTTCAACTTGTACTGCAGCGTCAGCAAGTTCCTTTTCTTTAAGCTTTCTAGTGATTTCAACCTGCATTTGAGTTTCAGTAACTTCTCTTTTAACCTTGTTAGATTCAATTTCGTAAGCAAGGTCAGAAGTAGCCTTTGCTATTTCCTGATCTTTTCTATAAGCTTGAACCTTTAATTCTTTTTCCTTATTTGATTCAGCAATTTGAGTTTCTGAAAGAATCTTAGCAGCCTCTCCAAGTCTTACAGCTTCTGCAGTTTTGATTTTTGTTTCCTTGTTTGCTTCTGCTTCAGCAATTAAAGCATCTCTTTTAACTGCAGCTATTCTTGGTTTACCAAGTGCTTCTAAATATCCATTTTTATCTGATATATCTTTAATAGTTAAAACTTTAAGTTCAAGACCCATTTGAGCTAAATCTAGTGCTGCAACCTCTTGAGCATGAGAAGCAAACTTTTCTCTGTCCTTGTATATTTCTTCAACTGTCATTTTAGAAACTATTTCTCTAAGCTTACCTTCAAGAACGTTTTTAGTTGTATGCTCAATAACTTGAAGAGTATGCTGAAGTCCATTTGAAGTATTAAACTGTTCAGCTGCAGATAGAATAGATTCGGTGTCAGATTTTACCTTAACAACAGCAACACCGTCAGCTATAATCCCAACCCCTTGACTGGTTAAAGCACCGTCAATTCTAGTCTCTATCTGCATATTTTCAAGTGAAATTTTATCTGTTCTTTCTAAGAGCGGAACTACAAATCCACCACCGCCTGTTATAACTCTTTTTCTAAGACCTGTTACAACTAAAGCTTTGTCCTGTGGAACTCTCTTCCACATTGAAAATACACTTAGGATTAATAGTATTATGACCCCCACTATTATTCCTGGAATAATAAGATTTGATAAATCCATTTTTTAATCTCCCCTTTTTATAATTAATTTTTATAATTTAATGGTTCAACATAAAATAAGTTATTTTTTATTTCGTATATTATTACATCTTCACCTTGTGATATTTCTTTTTTAGCTATATGCTGTGCAGGAGCATTGTACTTCTTGCCATTTACTACATAGGCTATTGTACCGTACCCTTCTTCAAGTATTGGTGAAATAACCTTTGCCTGCATCCCAATAAGCTGTTTTCTAGAGAAGGCACTTGTATTTTGTGCTTTATAAAGAGGTACAACTATAAATTTATAAAGAATAAATGCTACTATTAATCCAGAAACAACAGCCATAACACATAATATTAACGCATTTAAATTATAATGAGTACCTATCATTCCAATTCCGCCAAAAACGGTAAGGAAGGAAACTATAGTTATAGGCTTTAAAGGAAACACTGCAAAAGTAGGGGAAGTTCCGCTTCCTTCTACATGAGTATCTAAATGTCCATGTCCGCCCAAATGAGCATCAAAATGCGTATGCATATTTGTATCTACATGACCATCTATATGAAGCAGCCCAAAAAGTCCGCCCATCAAAGAAGTAACTACGGTATAAATAACTCCTACCCAGAAAACAATAGTATACAATTGACTCATAAATTCATAAACACCCCTTTCTTCTTGAATTAATTAAAAAAATTGTAAGTCTTCTCTATTTTAGTATAACATACTTTATTAGGTAATTTTTATATGTTTATTACAAAAATTTTAATTTTAACAAAGTATATTACTACTTAGAAATAGTGTCCTCAAAGGCTTTGTAATATAAAACATTGGTTTATATAGTTATTAATAACTTTTTATATGTTATAATTTATTATAACATATATTACATAACTAGCAAATTCTTGAAAGCCTAATTAGGCTGAATTTAAACAATGAATTCTCCTAAGAACAAATTTATTTATTATTATCTTGTTAGGACTTTAATTATCTCTTGTTATCTCTTTAAAACATCATAACCTATTAAATATTTCTATTTAATAAATTATTCCGTCTTTTACTCCAAATCTCCTTAATTACATAGTAAAAAGGGCTGTCCTCAAAACAACTAAACTAAGCGTGTTATTTGAATACGTAGAAACATTTGAGCAAGCAGCAATAAGACTTTAATTAAAAAATTTATAAAGCCGTTAAGAATCCTATATTGTTTGAGCGAAGAGAGTTTATAGGATTTAGGATTTATAAATTTTTTAATTATTAGTCTTATCTGCGAAACGAATGTTTCATAGAATTCAAATAACACGCGATAGATTTAAGTTGTTTTGAGGACAGCCCATATTTTAATAGTGTACACGTACCAGCCAAAACTTTATTTTTTTATCACTCCAGCCTAAATCCCAAGGAACATTATTTCTATCCGTATTATGACAAGTAACTAAAGCGTATCCTTTTGAATCAGAACCAGTTACCATTGAAATATGAGTTATATCACCTTTTTTTTCATAAGCAACAAAATCTCCAGGCAAAAGCTTATAGGAAGCTTTATAAACCTTATCATAATTTCCATAAGCAATTAATGAGGCTCTTCCACTGTATAACATATAACTTTTAAAGCCATCTGCATTTAGCCAAGCTCTTGTAGCACCACTTCCATCATAATTCCAAGCACCATTCTTTTTAAACTTAGCACCTTCAAATAAAATTTGAGAAGCAAAATTAGCACAATCTCCTCCCTGAGGATTATAGTTTCTATACTTTGGATTATACTTAAATCCGTACTGCTCCTCGCTTGCTGCACCACAGTACTTCTGTGCATAGTCTACAGCTTTAAGTCTTCTTTCATTTACTTGTTCTGAAGGTCTGCTTTCTTGAGCTAAAATATGTTGTTTAATATCATCTGCTTTTATATTATCTAAATTTAATGAATCAGCGAAGGGATCATTATACCATTCCTTTTCAATAATCCATGCTCCATCCTTATTTTCGAGATTCATAGTATGATATGTCCCTATTCTTGATGTATTTACAGCTTCAGGCTGATTTTCATAAACATATTTATATTCTGTAGAACATATCAAATATGCGGAAAACCTGTTTCCACTTCCACTTATTTTCCTAATTACGACTTTAGGATTTATTTCAGTAAATTTGACACCCTGTTTTTCTGCCCAATTCCTTACATACTTAACCTTTCTCTGCTCATATTCATATGCCCAGGTTCCATATTTAGTATTTGTGTTATACATAGATTGAATAAATTCTAAGTCTCCATCAATTATAGCCTTGCTTTTCTTTTGGAAGATATCTTCTATTGCCTTTTTAGCTTCTTCCTTATCTGATGCCTTTGCAAAAACCTCGTGTTTTGCCCACATAGTAGTCAATGGTAAAATGATAGCTATTATAATCAAACCTGCAGTGATTTTTTTAAAGTTATTATGCTTAGAAAAGTTCATATATTAATACTCCTTTTCTGATAGATTTGAAATTAATTATAATAATGCTATTATAATGTTTTATTATTCCCTCATTATCCTAAATCACTTGTGTTAATTTAAGGTAATTTATTATTAAAATAGCTGCCCAATTGGGCAGCTATTTTAAAGCTTCTTCAATATTATTTATATAAATTTTTACTTTTTCATCTTCCTTAGGAAAGCCTTCATACCAGTAACTCCCCACTTCATTTTTAAAATACCTTGCCTTCATTATTATCTCTGGTCTGTATTCAAAATGAAGTATATCAAAATGCCCCCACTTTCCGCCCCAAACAAAATTGTTTTTTTCAAACACCTCAACAACTTCCTTGGAGTAAGATAATAGTCTTTGCTGCCCTTGCTCCGGAGATGCCCACTTCCAATAATCTCTCTTATCACTTGCTAAATCTATTGCTATGCCATAAGAATGAGGACTTAATCTTCCCGTGCCTGATATTAATCTATAATTATAAGTACCTTGGCATGGGGATAAAAATCCTCCTATTCTCTTATTTGTTTTTGCAAGTTCTAAAAGCTCTTTAGACGCAGCTTTTAGGCTTTCTGCTGCTTTGTTATTTTTATTGAAGCTATATACTCCATAACCTGTATTAACTGACATCATATTTTTTTCTATCTGCTGCCTTGAGCTGCCATAAACATCATTAATAAGTTCATAATTCCTTGAACGGCCAGGATCAAAATTTTTATCCATAAGTTTTGTAACAGGACCTAATGGATAAATCTGTTCAAGCATATCCTGCAAATCGGGATTATTTAGCTTTTCCTCAAAGCCTTTCTGCTTTTTATCATCATAAAGTATTTTTCTGCCTGATTTCATTACTAAATATATATGTTCCTTATTATCCTTTTGAACTCCCTGCACATATTCAGGATACGCCATCATTAAAACCAATAAGTCCTGCCTCATTGTTGCATTATAATTTTGATTTTCAATTTTATTACTTGCTGCCTTAACAGCGCATACATTGTTTGAAATCAAAAAAACTGAAACTAATAATGCTGCTAACTTTCTCATATTCTCACCTTAATTCCTTTTTTAATTTCACTTTATATGCTTGCCAGGCTTAATAATTTATATGTGCCTAAATTTTAATAAAAATAAATAGAGCCCTATAAATATAGAACTCTATCTTAAACAAAAATATTATTTTTTTATATTTATCTTATCTATTCTCTTCTTAATTTCCTCTATAGCTCCTTCAAATCTCTTAGAAGTTAAATGAGGATATGCTCTTAATAGTTCTCTATGTCTTAAGCTTACTCTCTTTGCAAGCCTGTCCTTAATATCTCCAAGATAATTTATTCTCTGCTGGATTGTTAAAATAGTTTCCTTACTTAATCTTGCTTCTATTAATTTATCTATATTTACTTTTGTTTCTGATATTACATCCTGAATTTCAATAAATAACCTTCTAAAGGTGATTAAGCTATTTATAGTTAGGGCTATATCAACTATTATAATAATTAATAATATATTATATAATACCTGTCCAAAATTATTTAGAATCCAATATGTAAAATTAGAAATTATAGGATTGATAATTTTCATGAAGAAAATAGCTAACAGCCCCCAAAAAAGTGAAAATCTTAAGCATATATATCCCTTAAAATTAAACTTTTCTGTTGAGTAGTCCCACCATTTTGTATGAAAAAACAGCTCCATTAAAAATCCCGTTATCAGCTCTATTAGAGTGGCTGCAACAGCACCACCCATATACACATAAAATATATTGCTGCTTATTGATGTTAAAGTTAAAATTAAAAGTACCGATGTAGCTCCATAAATAGGACAAACAGGTCCATATAAAAAGCCTCTATTTACAAATCTTTTTTCAGTATATATGTGATAAATAACTTCTAGCGTCCATCCTAGAAAGGAATATACTAAAAAAGAGTAAAATATATAGTAATAGTTCATATGTAACCCCACCCATAATTGATATAAAGCATATATATATTAAAACATTAATACTTAAATTTTTCCAGTAATTATTGTTTTGTATTTGTATTTTTATTTTGATTCTTGCTTTGATATTGTTTAATTTCCCAATCAATAACAAAAGTTAATATAATTCTTATTAGTACTACAGCTCCAAGGATATATAAATCCTTCATGGTATGAATAATTACAGTCTTTATGATTTCGCTTGCAAGCTTAAATTCTATTGCAAGAGCTACAGATTCTGCAAAATCAATCTTTATCTGATTTTTATTGGGATTAGTTATAGTTTTAAGATAAATATAAAACGCCTTAATAGTTGCCACAACTATTATAAAAATTCCGATCAATTCAAGTGAATGAATTATATAAGGCACAATAGCTTTAATCAAATATTCAAGTTCCATTTATTTAGCCTCCATTACAATTTTATCTGATTATAATATGTGCCAATTATTTTTCAATTATTAGTATAAAAAATGCTGAGCATATGTATCTCCTATGCCCAGCATTTTTATTAAAAAGCAACTTTAAATATCTTAAGCACGTCTTCAGCTTCTAATGGTCTAAAGTTTCCAAGAGTGCCTCTTCTAACAGCCTGCTTTGCCATTTCTTCAAGCTTTTCCTCACCTATTCCTACTTCTCTAAGTGTCATAGGAATATCCAAAGATTTAAAGAATTCTCTTGTTTTGTTTATAGCTTCTTTAGCTATTTCATATTTATCTTTGCTTGAATCGATGTTCCAAACATTAACTCCGTATTCAACAAATTTGTCTACAGTCTTATCACTTAAAACATATTCCATCCAAGCCGGTGTCAATATTGCAAGCCCAACTCCATGAGTAATATCATAATAAGCACTTAATTCATGCTCCATTGGATGAACGCTCCAGCTTGTTGCTTTGCCATAAGTTAAAAGTCCATTTATTGCAAGACTTGAAGTCCACATAAGGTTTGCTCTTGCTTCATAATTTTCCGGCTCATCCATAGCTTTTCTTCCATAGTTAATGCAGGTTTTAAGCATTGCTTCAGCCATTCTATTTTGAAGGTAAGCACCTTCTGTGAGATTAAAGTAAACTTCGAAAATATGACTCATTATATCTGCTGTTCCTGCTGCTGTTTGATTTTTAGGAACTGTAAAAGTATATGTAGGATCTAATATAGAAAACTTTGGTGCCATATCAGGATGTCCTGTTCCTAGCTTTTCATTGGTTTCTAAATTTGTGATTACTGCTCCGGCATCCATTTCTGAACCTGTAGCTGAAAGTGTTAATATGCTTGCAACCGGTGTTACATTAGTTATTTTTCTAGGGTCAAGTACTAAATCCCAAGCATCACCTTCATAGTTAGCTGCTGCCGCTATAACCTTTGCACAGTCAATAGAGCTTCCTCCGCCTATGGCAAGAACTAAATCTATATTGTGCTCCTTGCAAAGCTCTGCTCCTTTTCTAACGCTTGTTACTCTTGGATTTGGTTCTATCCCCGGAAGCTCCCAGTAGCTTATACTGTTGCTCTTTAAAAGCTCAATAACCTTATCATATAAGCCCATTTTTTTTATACTGCCTCCGCCATAAGCGATAAGTACTCTAGTACCATAATTCTTTATTTGTTCTGGAAGCACCTTTACTTGATCTCTTCCAAAGAAAATTTTAGTTGGAATTGAGTAATTAAAATTTATCATTTTTGCTTTCTCCTCTCAGGTTTTATAAAATATATTATAAAATGGAACTCTCAGCTATTTTCTGCCGAAAGTTCCATTATTATTACTATTACTTATTATACTGCTTCGCTATCTAAATTAGCACCAGTAAACTGACTGTTATATAAATCAGCGTAAAATCCGCCTTTTTCAAGAAGCTCATGGTGATTTCCCTGCTCAATAATTGTTCCGTTATTCATAACAAGTATTAAATCAGCATCACGAATAGTTGAAAGTCTATGTGCTATAACAAAGGAAGTTCTTCCTTGCATTAGGTTATTCATAGCCTTTTGTATCTGCACTTCTGTTCTTGTATCAACTGAAGAAGTAGCTTCATCTAATATTAATATAGCAGGATCTGCAAGTATTGCACGAGCTATTGTTAAAAGCTGCTTTTGACCTTGTGATATATTGGAAGCTTCTTCATCTAATACTGTATTATAGCCTTCAGGAAGAGTTCTTATAAAGTGGTCTGCATGAGCTGCCTTAGCTGCTTTAACAACATCTTCAAAGCTAGCACCCTTACGTCCATAAGCTATATTATCTTTAATAGTTCCATTAAAGGACCAAGTATCTTGAAGTACCATACCAAACATTGTACGTAGATCACCACGTTTCATGTCTCTTATATCTACTCCATCAATAGTAATCCTTCCCCCTTGGATTTCATAGAAACGCATAAGAAGATTTACCATTGTAGTTTTACCTGCTCCAGTTGGCCCAACAATAGCAACAGTTTGACCAGGTTTAACTTCTATATTCATATCTTCCATAAGAGTAACTGTCTCTTTGTAGCCAAATTTAACATGCTCAAATCTAACTTCACCCTTTGGAGCTTTAACTAATTTAGAATTTTCCTTTTCAGGAATTTCTTCAATTTCATCTAAAACTTCAAAAACACGCTCAGCAGCTGCAACAGTTGACTGAAGGATATTTGCTATATTTGCAGTCTGAACTATAGGCTGACCAAACTGTCTTGAATATTGAATAAATGCTTGAATATCACCAACAGTAATTTTTCCTTTAGTAACAAATATACCACCAACTACTGCTACAAGTACATAACCAATATTGTTAACAAAGTTCATCATAGGCATTATAATACCTGAAATAAACTGTGCCTTCCAGCCTACATTATAAAGTCTTTCATTTATATCATTAAATTCGTTTATAGCCTTATCTTCATGTCCAAAAGCTTTTACTATTTTATGTCCGGTATACATTTCTTCTACATGACCATTTAACTGACCAAGAGTCTTTTGCTGCTCTGCAAAAAACTTTTGTGATTTTTTAGCTATTGTCATTGTTATAAAAACAGATACTGGCAAGGTTATAACAGTAACAAGGGTTAAAACTGGACTTATCGTAAGCATCATCACTATTATACCTACAATTGTTACCACAGAAGTTATAAGCTGGGTTAAACTCTGCTGAAGTGTAGATGCAACAGTATCAAGGTCATTTGTAACACGGCTAAGTATTTCACCGTGAGTACGTGCATCAAAATACTTAAGTGGAAGTCTGTTAAGCTTGTCATTTACATCCTTACGCATATCAAATACTGTATTTTGCGCAACACTAGACATAATGTACTGCTGAATATAATTAAATAATGAGCTTATTAAATATAATCCTATTAATATAACTACTATTTTTCCTATATAATCAAAATCCACCTTAGGAACTTCCATTTGCTTTAACTTATTTAATATACTTGGATCTGCTCCCTTTTTTACAGCATCTGCTGCTTTAGAAATCTGTGCAAAATACATATACTTTGCCATTAATCCCTCAAAAAGCTTGGTTGTAGCTTTACCCATAACCTTTGGACTTACAATGCTGAATACTGTACTTATAATAGCAGTTATAAATACCGCCATCAAATTAATCTTACGAGGCAGAAGATACTTCATAAGTCTTCTTATTGTACCTTTAAAATCCTTCGCTTTTTCTACTGCTCTTCCCATTGGAGGTCCGCCGCCCATAGGTCCGCCCATAGGTCCTCTTCCCGCTGGTTTTTGCTGTTTATTCTCACTCATGTTTCAGCCTCCTTCCTATCCTAAGCTAATTCCTCTTCACTAAGCTGTGAAGATACAATTTCACGATAAATTTCATTGTTTGATAAAAGTTCTTTATGTGTTCCAATTCCAGCAATTTTTCCTTCGTCAAGAACTATTATTCTATCCGCATCCATTACTGTACTTACTCTTTGTGCAACTATAATTACTGTAGCCTCTCTAGTTTCATCTTTTAGAGCCCTTCTTAGCTTTGCATCTGTCTTAAAGTCTAAAGCTGAGAAGCTGTCGTCAAATATATACACTTCTGGTTTTCTTACAAGTGCTCTTGCTATTGAAAGTCTCTGTTTTTGTCCTCCAGAGACATTAGTACCGCCTTGTGCGATAACTGAATCGTAGCCTTCCTTCATTTTAGAAACGAAGTCTGCTGCCTGTGAAACTTCCGCTGCATGTTTCACTTCTTCATCTGTAGCATCTTCTTTACCATACTTAATATTTTCAGCTATGGTTCCTGTAAAGAGTACAGCCTTTTGAGGCACAAAACCTATCTTGCTTCTCAAATTCTCTTGTGTCATCTCACGAACATCTACCCCGTCAACTAAAATACTTCCGCTTTGAATATCATAAAAGCGTGGTATCAAACTTATAAGGGTAGATTTACCTGAACCAGTACCGCCAATTATAGCAGTTGTTTCTCCCGGCCTTGCACTAAAGGTTATATCCTCTATAGCTGGCTGCTCTGCACCAGGATAACTAAAGTTAACGTTCTTAAATTCTATATAGCCTCTTTCTTTATCTGCCTTATCAGCACTCTTAGGATCAACAATTTCTGGTTCCATATCAAGTACTTCATTAATTCTTTCAGCTGAAGCTTCAGCACGAGGAATTAATACAAACATCATAGCGAGCATTAAGAAGGAGAACATTATCTGCATAGCATATTGTATAAAAGCCATCATATCTCCAACCTGCATATCACCATTATCAATACGAATACCGCCGAACCAAATAATAGAAACGCTTGTAAGGTTCATTATTATCATCATAATAGGCATGACTACAGCCATCATTTTATTAACCTTAATAGCTGTATTTGTTAAATCAATACTTGCATCTTCAAAACGCACTTTTTCATCTTCCTGACGGTTAAACGCACGTATTACTCTAATTCCTGTAAGATTTTCACGCAATACAAGATTTATTTTATCAATTTTCTTTTGCATAAGCTTAAATAAAGGTATCGCCTTTTTTGCTACAAAGAAAATTACAAGTCCTAAAAGAGGAATAGAAACTGCTAGTACCCAGGTCAACTGCTTGTCTTTTGAAATAGCCATGATAATACCACCCACAGCCATTATAGGAGCATAAATCATCATACGAAGCATCATAACTGTTACCTGTTGAATTTGAGTAACATCGTTTGTGGTTCTTGTTATCATTGAGGAAGTACCTACTTTGTCAAATTCATGCAGTGAAAAACTTTCTGCTTTAGTAAAAATATTTCTTCTTAAGTCATTCGCAAATCCTGTAGCTGTTCTTGAAGAAAGGTAACTAGCAGCAATCTGGCTGATAGCTCCTCCAAGTGCTACAAGAAGCATAAAGCCCCCTATTTTCATGATATATACTGAGTCACCATTAACTACACCGTTATTAATGATATTAGACATTAATGTCGGTAAGTATAAATCTGCCATTGCTTGAAAAAACAAAAGCACTAAAATAGCGCCGATATAACTTGAATACGGCTTTAGAAATCTGAATAGTTTAGCCACAAATAATCATCTCCTTGTCCTTAATATCTAGTTTATACATTTTCTTTTTTATTGCTCGCTTCAATGAGATTGTCACGCATCTGCATGAACATTCTTCGAAGCAGTGCCTTTTCTTCTTCTGTAAAGTTACTGAAGCACTCATCACTTATACAGCCTACAATCTCCATCGACTGCTTGCAAATCTCTCTGCCCTTTTCAGTTATGTAGACCCTGGAAATACGCTGATCCTCAGAATCCTGTTTTCGAGTAATAAGTTCAGCCTTCTCCATTCTTCCAATCATAACTGTAATTGTTGCAGGCTTTATAGCCAGCTTTTCTGCTAACTCCTTCTGGCTTTGACCGTCTTTAAAATTCAGAGCCATAAGAAGCGGCGGCTGACCTGGGTAAATATTTATTTTTTCAAGATATGTATGCATTCTTTTGTGCTGTAACTTGATTACTTGAAAAAATAATGCATACAATGAATCCTTATCCCATGAAATCATTTATCAATCTCTCCTCAATTTAGTTAGTCACCTAAACATGTTATTATATTATCACCACTATATTTTTTAGTCAATAGTTGTCTAATTATCTTTAATATTTATTAATAATATAAGCAAAAGTATTGATACTACTACATTTTTAAAATTTATTACGTCCTAGTTATTCGTTTACATAAATATATTGAATAAAAAATATTTTGTTAGTCAGCTAATTTTATTTACATTGTTGTTCATTCATTTATATTTTTATATAATTATTGTTGTGCTAACCGCAATAATTATACAGAAAGGAACTAATAAATGAAAACTTTATTTGAGGAAACCAAGTTAGGAAATATAGCAATAAAAAATAGATTTATCAGAAGTGCTACATGGGAGAACCTGGCTGATAAAGACGGCCATCTTACAGAGAAGCTTTATGATACTTATAAAGTCTTAGCTTGCAATGAGCTTGGTCTTATTATTACCGGCTATGCTAATATCGTAAAGGAAGAACAGCCTAATCCTGGAATGATGGGCATTTATAATGATTCATTTATTTCTGAATACAAAAAGCTTGCAGATATCATTCATACGAACGGTTCAAAAATAGTTCTTCAAATTGCTTATGGCGGAACCAAAACTACCTATAATGTAGGTGAAAGAATTATTTATGCTCCAAGTGAGGTACCTGAAATAGGAACAAAGGTTACAGGCAAGCCTATGGCTAAGGAAGAAATAGACTATATAGTTAATGCTTTTGCAGAAGCTGGAAGACGTGCAAAAGAATCTGGTTTTGACGGGGTAGAGATACATGGTGCTCATACTTATCTTATAAATCAATTTTTAAGTCCTTATTATAATAGACGAACTGATGAATATGGCGGCAGATTAGAAAATAGAATGAGATTTTTATTAGAAATTTATTATAAAATGAGAGAAAAAGTAGGAAAGGATTTTCCTATTTTAGTTAAGCTTACTGCAACTGAATTTTTTGAAGGCGGACTAAACTTTGAAGAAACTAAGGAAATTTGCAGAAAGCTTGAAGAGGTCGGAGTTAATGCAATAGAGCTTTCAGGAAATGTGCATGGTAAAGCAAGGGATATGGCAGGAGAAATTTATGATAATTACGCCATACAAAAGGAAGGCTACTTCACTGAATATGCAAAAATTATAAGCGATGAGCTTAAAATACCTGTAATCACTGTTGGCGGCTTTAGAGATATTAATTCTATAGAAAAGGTTCTAAATGAAACTAATATTACATATTTCGCTTTATCAAGACCATTGCTTGCTGAACCTGGCTTAGTCAAAAGATGGAAAGCAGGAGATAGAAAAAAAGCTATATGCATAAGCTGCTCAAAATGCAGGACTCCTGAGGGAAATTACTGCACAGTATTTAATAAGTAAGAGAACTCTGCAACAAGATGTATAAATTACACAGCAGATTAATAACTTATATATAGGTAATGGGCTCAACTTATAAATAATAAATATTTCGTAAAAACCTTTGTTAAACCGAACTTTTTGCATTGTTTTATGATATATTTTAACTATATTGATTTTTAGGAGGATTTTAGTATGGACAATAAAATCTTTAGAGCCTACATCGGAACTTATACTAAAGGAGAAAGTAAAGGCATTTATACCTTTTCATTTGATTCTAATACAGGCAAAATTGAAAATATAGCTTTAGCTGCAGAAGCTTCTAATCCTACATATTTAAATATTTCTAAGGATAATAAATATTTATATTCTGTTATCAAAGTAAATGACAAGGGCGGTACAGCTTCATATTCTATTGATGATACTACAGGAAAACTTAATTTCTTAAACTACGAACTAGAGCTAGGCAGCTCGCCTTGCTACGTAAGCTTAGACAGCAAGGGTAATTATGTTTTCTCAGCAAATTATCATATGGGAAATGCAGAAGCTTTTCCAATTAATGAGGATGGAAGTATCCAAGCTTATTCTTGTAAAGTTCAGCATGAAGGATTAGGTCCTAATAAAGACAGGCAGGAAAAGGCTCATGCTCATTTTGCACAGCTTACTCCTGATGACAAATATTTGTGTGTTGTAGATTTGGGTATTGATAAAGTAATGATTTATGATTTCAACGAAGGAAATTTGACAAAGGCTAATGAAATAATCTTTAAACCAGGCTCCGGTCCAAGACATATGGCTTTTCACCCAAATGGAAAGTACGCCTATGTTTTGACAGAGCTTAGTTCTGAAGTTTTAGCTCTTCAATATGATTCTTCAAATGGAAACTTTAAAGAAATTGGATATTTCAATACTTTACCAGAGGATTTTAGCGGAGAAAGTATCGGAGCCGCAATCCATATAGCCCCTGATGGAAATTATTTATATGCCTCAAATCGAGGGCACAACAGTATTGCAGTATTTAAAATAGATGCCGCTTCAGGAAAGCTTTCACTGATTGAACATGTTTCTACAGAAGGAGATCATCCTCGCGACTTTGAAATAGACCCAAGCGGAAACTTCCTGCTTGCTGCAAATATGAATACAAATAATATCATAGTATTCAGAATAGATAAAAACACAGGAAGGCTCAACAAAACCGGACATTCAATTTCAATGCCTAGTCCTGTATGTATAAAATTTTTATTGTAATTATTAAAGGTGCTGTCTTCTAATAGACAGCACCTTTTTCACTTAGTCTTTAATTATAATATAAACTTTTCTATAGCCTTGCCGACTCCTGAGTTATTATTGGTATCAGTTACATAATCAGCCATAGCTTTTAACTCTTCCGTTGCATTTCCCATCGCTATCTTTAGTCCTGCCGCTTTAAACATGGAGATATCATTTTCGCTGTCCCCAATACACATTATCTCTTCCTGATTTATTCCTAATATTCCAGCAAGAGTTCTAATACCAGTACCCTTTGTCATTCCTTTAGTCATTATTTCAAGGTTATCTGCCTTTGAGCTTGATATCTCAAGTCCTCCTAATTCCTCAAGCTCCTTTCTGGCTTTTTTAATTGTTTCTTTATCATCTTTAGAAAACATTAAAACTTTAAGCAAACCTTCCTCATAAATATCATAAATTTCTCTAAGATTTTTATGAACTCCAAACTTAATCTTAAGTTCCTCAGAAACAGTTTTATTTGCCAAAACATGATTATTAGTTGGAGGAAGCTCATAATCTGTAATAACCCTGTCAAAAGTATTAAAATTTATATCTAATTTATATTTTTCAATAACATTACAAATCTTATCAAAGCCTTGCCTATCTAATGGACACTCAAAAATTGCTTTTTCTCCATCTATTTCTCTAATATATGCTCCATTAGAGCCAATAATTGATACATTGACACCTGCCTTACTGGCATGAAGCCTTGCTGAAGTAAACATTCTCCCGGTTGTGAAAGCTATGCGAATACCTTTATCTACTGCTGCTTTTAGAGCTGCCTTGTTTTTTTCTGATATCTGACAATCATTATCCAATAAAGTTCCGTCTAAATCAATGCAGATTAATTTATAGTTCAAAAAAACACCCCCCTTGATAAATTAATAATTAAGGAATTAATAATTAATAATTGAATGAAGAAAATCCCTTTTGGGGATTTTCAAATTAGAGGGTGCTTCGCACCGATATTTAATTTAGCTTTGCTTGCAAAGCATCCTTCATTTTTCATTCTTCATTTCTTAATTTTTCATTATTTTGCGAAGCAAAATCCTACCATTCCGCAATAGTTCCGTCATAGTTTTTCCACTTAGGGTTAGTCCAGTTAAGACCTTCAAGTGCAACCTTTTCAACGAAATCTTCATCAATTTCTAGTCCAAGACCTGGCTTAGTTGGGATATTTACATAACCATCCTTGTATTCAAATATTTCTTTATTCTTAACAAAGTCTAGAAGATCGAAACCTTTATTGTAGTGTATTCCTAAGCTTTGCTCTTGGATAAATACGTTTGGAGTACATACATCCATCTGTAAAGTTGCTGCAAGAGCTATTGGTCCGTATGGTGCATGAGGTGCTACTGCAATATCAAAGGCTTCAGCCATTGCTGCGATTTTTCTTCCCTCAAGTATACCGCCTGTTAAAGCTAAGTCTGGCTGAATTATATCTATAACACCATTCTTAAGAATATTTTTAAATTCCCATCTAGTGTATAATCTTTCCCCTGTTGCAAGAGGAGTTGAAGTATATTTTGCTACTTCAGCAAAAGCTTCTTCATTCTCTGGAAGTACAACCTCTTCAAGGAACATTAATTTATATGGATCAAGTTCTTTTGCAAGAACCTTTGCCATTGGCTTATGAACTCTTCCATGGAAGTCTACACCTATATTTAAGTCATAGCCTACTGCTTCTCTAATTGATGCAACTCTGTCCACAACTGCCTGAACCTTTTTAAAGGAATCTATATAGTGAAGCTCTTCGGTTGCATTCATTTTAATTGCCTGGAAGCCTCTTTCTTTTCTATCAAGAGCTTCTTTTACAACCTCTGATGGCCTGTCCCCACCAATCCAGGAATAAACCATTATTCTGTCTCTAGCTGCTCCCCCTAGGAATTCATACACAGGAATATTGAAAGCCTTACCCTTTATATCCCAAAGTGCCATTTCAATTCCAGAGATTACTGTCATGTTGATTGGACCTCCTCTGAAGAAGGAGCGGTAAAGCTCCTGCCAGAGTCTTTCTATTTCAAAAGGATTTCTTCCTATAAGGTATTTACCCATTTCATTGGCACCAGCAACAACTGTTTCTGTTTTTGTTCCTGATATAAGCTCGCCCCATCCATCTATTCCTTCGTCTGTACTTATTTTTATAAATATCCATCTTGGTTTTATTTTGTATACTTTAACTGCTGTTATTTTCACTTATATCACCTCGAATTTATCTTATACTGCTTCTTCTACTGCTTCGTTTTTAGCTTGTTTTTTCTTCTTTATAACTTCAATGTAAACCCAAATTGCTATAAATGCTGCGAAGAATACTGGTAGAGTTATAATTAGATTTCCTGTGAACACCTTATAAACTATAAAGCTTACTGTTAAGCTTGTTGCTGCAAAGGAAGAAATAAGCGCTCCTCCAGCCATTCCTAAATCTATACCTGTAGATTTTGCAAGGTTTGTTAATACTGGTGCTGTGTTAGTACCCGCAAGAAGTATTGCTCCTGTACATGCAAGACCTATAATAATATTCTTTACAAGATTTCCTTCTGTTAATGCAACAACCATTGCCACTCTGAATGGAACAACTGCCAAGTCAGCGAATGGAAGCATTCTGTTTCCTGGAAGGATAACTGCCATAGCTATTGTTAAAGGTATTACTATTAAAGAAGTTGTTATAACTTCTGGATTTCCTACTACAACCGCTGCGTCTAATCCTATTAAGAATTTTCTTCCCTTGAATTTTTCTTTTGTAAACTTCTTAGCTGCTTCTGATATTGGCATTAAGCCTTCCATGAATAAGGAAGTCATTTTTGGTATAAGAACCATTACTGCTGCCATGTTAACTGCTATATTAAGAACTTTTGTAGTGTTATATTTTGCTAGAGCTCCAATAACTCCTCCAAGGATAAGTCCCATCATCATTGGTTCTCCGAATAACCCTAAATACTTCTTAGCATCTTTAACGCTGAAGTTTAATTTATTCATTCCTGGAATTCTATCTAATAACCAGTTTAATGGTGCTGCAATTACTAAAGATGAAAGCGCAGACATTGTTGGAAGTGATACTCCAGGAAGTCCAAAGTAGTCACTAACAAGGTTTTCTGACCAGTCTGACATTTTAAATGCTATAACTGCCATTGTTATTGCTGCAGCTATACCAAGTATAACGTTCTTTGTTACAAAGTAAGTCATTATACCAACTATAGCCATATGATGATAATTCCATATATCAACATCTAGTGTGTTCGTTTTCTTAAGGACAAGCATTACGATATTAGTTAATAGTATTGCAAAAATTAGTATTGGTATTATTGGTGAGGACCAAGTTACTGCTGCAATCGCTCCCCAACCTATATCTAGTGTATCTAGCTTTATACCGAAGTTTTTAACCATTGCCTGGGCAGCTGGTCCAAGGTTTGAAGAAAGCAAGTTTATAACAAGTTTGATACCTGCAAAACCTATTCCAACTAATAAACCTGATCTAAAAGCCTTTCCTGGCTTAACTCTGAAGATAAGTCCTATAATTAATATGATTACTGGAAGCATTACTGTAGGACCTGCGTCATTTAGCACTACCTGAAATATTTTATAAAGTTCCTGCATTTGTGAATCCCCCTTTTATTATTAAAAATTTATTATTTTAATGCATTAATAATTTCTTCTATTGTTTCCTCTTCACCTATACCAGTTAGTAATGATATAGCTCCTATTACAGGAATATTAACTTCCGCTCCTGTAAACTTTCCTGTAGTAACTAAAAGGTCATAATCTGAAACCTTTGATGATACTTCTAAAAGCTTGCACTGGTTAACGTTTACGCTTATTCCATTATCTTCACAAGCCTCTCTGATTTTCATTGCCACAACTGTTGATGTTGCGATTCCGTTTCCACATGCTACTAATACTTTTTTCATTTTTTATTCCTCCCATATTTTTATATTCTTATCTTGTTTTCTTCTTATCTTCTTAACTTCTTATATTCTTAAGCTATTAAATAAGGTTCCAGCTTATTTATTACTTCATCTGTTGAAGGTGCTTCAACAATTTCTCTTAGTACTTCTGGGTTTTGAATTAATTTAACAACCCTTTGAAGCATTTCAATGTGTCCATGAGGTTCACTTAGTGCAAGCATTATAATTACACTAACATCTAAAGATTTATCTGGGTCCTCCATAGATTTAAATTCTACCGGCTTCCTTAAAACTCCAATGGCCAAGGTCGCCTTGTTTACTAAATTGTGATCCGCATGAGGTATTGCTATTTTTATATCTGCTGATGGAAGTCCTGTTGGATATTCTTCTTCTCTATCTAAAATAGCTTTTTGATATCCTTCCTTAACATATCCTTTTTCCTGAAGTTTTGAGGATAAAAACTTTAATACTTCTGTATTACTTGAAAACTCTAAGTCCTTAAAAACTAAATCTTTTGCAAAATCTATTTCTGCGCTCATGTCTATATCTCCTAGTTTATTTTTTCTTCAAACTCTTTAATGGATTTGATCAATCCTTCAAAGTTTTCACTTTCAATATCTTCTTTATTAAATATTCCTGAACCTATTCCTAAGAAGTCTGCTCCATCTTTAAAGAATTCTTTTGCATTTTCCTTTGAAACGCCCCCTACAGCCATCAACGGAACATTACCTAAAGGAGCCTTAACATCTTTAAAAAACCTTGTTCCACAGCTTATTGCCGGAAATATTTTAACTATGTCTGCACCATCTTCAAAAGACTTATATATTTCTGTTGGGCTCATAGCTCCCGGTACTGTTATAACTGACTTTTCCCTGCAAAGGTCTATTATTTCTTTAGAAAGCATTACTGGAGATAGAATGAATTTTGCACCTGCACTTATTGCTGCCTTGGCCTGTTCCATAGTTGTTACAGTTCCTGCACCAATAAGCATAGTATCTCCAAAATACTTTGAAAGCTTACTAATAGTTTCTAGTGCGCCTTCTGTATTCATTGTTATCTCTACTGCTCTAATACTGCTTTGAGCTAATGCTTTCATAACTGTTCTTGCCTGATTATAATTGTATCCACGCAAAATAATAGTGACCTTTGGGAAGTTTTTGATATCCATTTTATCAACCTCCTTATTGTCACTATTATATATAGCAATTATGATGCCAACCTATTTGGCTGGTATTGTATTTTTAAATAAAATATTTGTTATTTCCTCTTTATCTTTTGCTTCCCTTATCCTTTTAAGTGCGTCAACACTAGATATTATCCTGTATAGCTGTTCAAAGTAATCTTTAGAATCTTCTTTTAGAGCAATCATAAAAATTAAATCTACATTATTAACCCCATCCCAATTTATAGGATTGGCTAGTTTTGTAATAGCAATGGTTGGTTTTGTAACATACTTGCTGTCTCCATGTGGGATAGCTATACCCCCTTTAAGATATGTAGTTCCTAAAGCTTCTCTTCGGTAAACACTTAAAAGGAAACCTTCTTCTACATAACCTTCTTTGATTAAATTCTCTGCTATCTTATCTATAACCTCATCCTTATATTTATAATTTTCTTCAGGAAAAATAGCATCTGGTGGTATTACCTCTGATAATCTGTTGATAAATATGTTTTCATTTCTTATAATCTTTTTAAGCCTGCCAATCAACTTACCTGTTATTAGTCCCTCAACAGATATAAAAGGAATATCCTTAAGCTCTGGATTTATAGTTCCTACTATTGCAAGCACCTGCTTTGTTCTCGAAATTCTCTCAATAGTAGCTGCAATATCATCATTATTCATATATCCTAAAGGTATTATATCAACATCTCTGACACTTTCACCTAAAGAATTCTCAATATATTCCTTAACCTTCGCTGCTGAACCTTCCCCCGTTATACATAAGGTAATTATAGCCTTGCCTTTATCCTGCACATCAACTTTAGAATACCTATAAGGATTGTCTTTATTATCTATTTCATCTGCTATACTGTCTAAAGTATCCTCAGGAAGAATGGCTCTCCTTACACATTCTAATACCATCAGAGTATCTACTCGTCCAATTACTCTGGTTGGAATTCCTGTTTTGGCAGTTATTATGTCTCCAAAGGTTGTTAGGGAACCCATATCTACAAGTATAATGCATCCTTTACCTTGGTTAATCTTTTGAACAAGCTTTGTAGTTCTCTCAAGCATTATATTTGGTGAATCACTAAGGTCCATTTCAAGCCCCACAGCATGATTAACCCCAAGCAGTCTGTTAGCTACCTCTGCCATTCCACAGGCTACCCTTCCATGAGATAAAACTATTACTCCAACTCGTCCTTCCTCTATCCTGCTTTCTTCCTGAAAGTGCTTTAGATACATTGCAATAAAGCCAATTTCATCTTCCGGCAGTTCTATCTTTAGTCTATTGTTAATCAATTCTCCAGCCTTCTCAGAAGCTTTATACTCATTGCTGTACTTATCCTTAACCATATTTAAATTAGGATTTACTATTTCTCTTCTATTCAATATCCTGTCATAGGTTGAACTTAAATGGATTGCAAGAGGATAAATAACTTTTCTTTGTAGGCCATTTATATATTTTTTAGCTACCTTATAAACATCCTCAGTAATTTTAAGCATATCTTCACCGATAATATTCACAATTTCTTGGGTATTTGAAGCAGCTAAATTTATAGAAGATGCAAATCTCATAAGTTCATCCTCTACTTGTTGACCTATTACCTTATTAATATCCTTATCACTATAGCCATCAGATTTAAGCTCTTTGTATTTATCTTCAATAAACTGATATATATTATCCTTTTCAACCGAACTATACTGGTCTTTATATAAAATCTCTACACCTTTAGATGATACTATAATATTCTCTTTAGTAAATCGTTGAAGCTCTTTACTATCTATAGTGGCAGTTAAGACCTGCTCTTTTACATGATCAGGCACATGCTGAAAGTTTACTCTTACATTTTCTTTATTGTTTAAAGTAGACTGCAAGAAACCTCTGGCACAGCAAACCTGAATATCACTTTTAAGCTGTCCTATATTTCCAGGACAGTCATAGGTCATAAATGCTTTAATAACATCTCTTCCTACAAAAATATCTTTGCCAAGCCGTACACTTTCATTTAAAAAGAAATTTTTTACTATATGAAACCTTTCATCATAAGTCCTATCCTTTACAGAAGGTATTTCAATAACCATAGGTATTCTTCTTCTGAAGGTTAAAAGAAGTGAACTTTCCGGACTCTCAGTGGTTGCTGCAATAATCATTAGTCTGCTTTCCCTTGTTACCTCTGTCTCACCAAGCCTTCTGAATTTTCCTCTATCTATTAGATAGAAAAGGATTTCTTGCCCTTCAGAAGGAAGTCTGTGGATTTCATCTAAAAATAGTATTCCACCATTACAAAGCTCAACAATTCCTTTTTTATTTTCATTAGCTCCAGTAAATGCTCCCTTTGCATAACCAAAAAGCTGTGATAATAGCAGCTGAGGATTATCTGCATAATCAGCACAGTTAAATAGCATAAAAGGAGCATCCTCTGAAAAGTTCTTAGTAGTTTTTGCAAACTCATACATAACTTCGGCCATGTAACTTTTCCCCACTCCAGAAGGACCTAGAAGAAGTGTATGAAGTCCATGAGGCGGATATAAAATAGCCGCCTTTGCTTGGTTAATTTGGAGTTTTAAACTACCTTCATGGCCTATTATAACCGAAAAGGGATCATCAGAATTTTTCGCTTCAATCACTTGCTCTGTCTGAAGTTCATTAACATATGAGCTTTTATTTATATCTTCTTTTTCTAGAATATCTATAACTTCCTTTTTAACACTTGCTGCAGCATACCTTGCTAAATTATATCCTTTTTCATTTAGTTCTTTCGCAAATGCTCTATCAGATAGCTTGCAATCTTTTCGTAAGATTTCTAAAGCATCTTTAACTATAAATTCTTTTCTTCTCTGTCTGGAATCAGGAATATCATATTCCTTTCTATATTCCGTTACAGTTTCTCTTAAGGCACCAAGTTTATTTGCTATCTCTTCATCAGTTAATGGATTTTTCTTATCTTCGGCTTTTATTATATCTAGAATGTTGTATTCCACTTTTATCACCTACAATACACTTGAGCTGCTATTATAAACAAATTATAATGCATTAATTATCTCTTGTACCCATCTACATAAGTCTGCTGCAATTCTATTTGCTGTTTCTACTACTCTTTCATGTGAATGTTTTACCTTTTGTATCCCTGTTGCCATATTTGTTATACAGGCTATTCCAAGTACATCTATACCTAAGTAATTAGCTGCAATAGTTTCAGGCACGGTGGACATTCCTACCGCATCAGCTCCCATTCTTCCAATCATAGTTATTTCAGAAGCAGTCTCATAATATGGTCCTGAAAAACCGGCATAAACACCCACAGCGTGCTCAATATTTAATTCTTCAGCTATGCCTTTTGCCTTGTCTATAAAGTTAAGCTTATAAGGCTCTGACATGTCAGGAAATCTTACTCCAAATCTTTCATCATTAGCTCCCATTAAAGGATTATCTCCCATTAAATTTATAAAATCTTTAATAAGCATTAATGTGCCTGGCTTAAAGCTTGTATTTATACCACCGCAGGCATTTGTTACGACAAGCTTTTTAATACCAAGCTTCTGCATTACATAAACAGGATAAGTAACTTCCTTCATTGTATAGCCCTCGTAATAGTGAAATCTTCCCTGCATTATAAGTACTGTTTTTCCTTTAATTGTACCAAATACTAATCTTCCTTCATGACCTGCTACTGTTGACTGTGGAAAATTTGGTATATCCTTATAATCTATGTTTTGCTTGTTTTCTACCACATCAACTAAGTTTCCAAGCCCTGAGCCAAGTATAACAGCTATCTCTGGCTTTAAACTTACTTTACTTTCTATGTATTTAACTGATTCCATGACTTTATCAAACATATTGTTCATATTTTTTCCCTCGCTTTTACTAAAATTAATTTAATATTACTTTATTGCGTTGTATATATATTATAACAAATTAAACACTCTGATAATATTTTCTGAAGTTTTTTCTAGATTTTCTTTCCCTTTCATTAAAGCTTCTTCTAGATTGGTTACACCTTTCATTATTCCAAATACAGCATCAATACCTTTTTCATAGAGAATATCTATGTCATCTGAAACTCTGCCTGCTAAAGCTATTACTGGCTTATTATATTTTTTTGCAGCAGCTGCTACACCTATTGGCACCTTTCCATACTGAGTTTGAAAGTCGATACTTCCTTCACCGGTCCAAACCATATCAGCCTCTTTAATTTTTTCTTCGAGATGTGAATACTCTATTACCATGTCTATTCCCTTTTTTAAATTTCCATTTAAAAAAGCCATAAGTCCTGCTCCAAGACCTCCAGCCGCTCCTGCTCCCGGCACTTCTAGTACATCTTTTCCCAGCTGTTCTTTTATTATACGAGAATAATGATATAGATTATTATCTAGAATTTTAATCATTTCAGGGTCAGCCCCCTTTTGCATTGCAAATACTTTGGCCGCACCTTTTTCCCCGCACAAAGGGTTTGTAACATCGCAAGCTACATCAATTAAAATTTCACTTAGTCTAATATCAAAATCCGATAAATCTATTTTTGAAAGTTTCCTTAGTTCTCCCCCTCCATACCCTATTTTATTGCCAGCTTTATCTAGAAGCTTTCCTCCTAAGGCCTGAATCATACCAGTTCCGCCGTCATTCGTGGCACTTCCTCCTATTCCTATTAAAAGCTTTCTTACTCCTTTATCTAAACAAGCCTTAATTAATTGGCCTGTTCCATAGGTTGTTGTAATAAGTGGATTTCTTTTTTCTAAAGGTACCAGATGAATTCCACTTGCACTTGCCATCTCAAATACACCCGTTTCTTCATCTCCTAGAATACCATATTGTGCTTCAACTTCATTACCTAGAGGGCCAATTACCTTAATGGAATATACTTTCCCGTTAGTTGCATCAACTAATGCCTGCATTGTGCCTTCGCCACCGTCGGCCATTGGAACATGAATACAATTTATTTTATCCGAAGCTTTTTTTATGCCTCTTTCCATAGCTTCACAAGCCTGCTTTGCTGTCATACTCTCTTTGAAGGAATCCGGAGCTAAAACAATAGTTAAATCTTTTTTCATTTATAACCTCCATAATTGGCTGCAAAAATATATCACATACCTTCAATATAATATACTATTTAATGCTTTTCAAAACTTTTTATGAATTTATACAGCGTTGTTGTATGATTATACAAAATTGTAATTTTTTAGAGGATTTCGACAATCGTTTACATAATAATATAGTGGGAAAAATTTTTATATTTTTGACGAAGGAGTTGGTCTTAATGTTTAGTCTTACTAACGCGACTACCTTTGAGATAGTTGCTATCTGGTGTGTTTTACTTATAGCATTTTTAGGCTTAGGTTACGCTTTAATGCTTAGAAGTCAGATTCTCAAGTATGATAAAGGTACCGCTAAAATGCAGGAAGTTTGGGGGGCAATTAAGGAAGGTGCTGATGCTTATCTTAAAAGACAGTTAAGAACTATTGTGCCTCTAATTATTGTACTTACTTTTATTTTATTTCTTTCTGTTTATGTAGTTCCTCCTTCAGAAGAAGCTATGACCCGCTTTGCCGGCAAATCTGAAGCTTCTGTAAAAATCATTATAGGTGTTGGGCGTGCAATCGCTTTTGTTATGGGTGCCTGTTTCTCACTAATGGTTGGCCAGTTTGGTATGAGGATGGCTGTTGAGGGAAATGTACGTGTTGCTTCTGCTTCCACCAGAAATTTTGGTGAAGCTCTTAAAATTGCTTATAGAACTGGTACTATTACAGGGATGCTTACAGATGGTCTTGGCCTTCTGGGTGGAACCTTAATATTTATGGTATTTGGTGTTTCTGCTCCCGACGCTCTCTTAGGCTTTGGCTTTGGCGGAACCCTCCTGGCTCTCTTCATGAGAGTAGGCGGTGGTATTTATACAAAAGCTGCTGATGTAGGTGCAGATCTTGTTGGAAAGGTTGAGGCTGGTATTCCAGAGGATGATGAAAGAAATGCAGCTGTTATAGCTGACCTTGTTGGTGATAACGTTGGCGACTGCGCTGGTATGGCCGCAGATATTTTTGAATCTTATGAAGTAACAATAGTTTCAGGTCTTATACTAGGTCTAGCACTTATGAATCTTAATCACGGCGAGTTAAAATGGATTGTTTTCCCTCTATTAGTTAGAGGTATCGGTGTCCTTTCTTCTATAATTGGTACTTATATTGTAAAAGGTTCTAAGGACTTAAAAAATAATAATGCAATGGATTCTATAAATAAAGGCTTTCATGTGTCTGCAATAATCAGCTTAGCTTCTTTTGCTTTACTGGCACACTTCTACATGAATGAATGGAGAGCTTTTTTCTCAGTTGGTGTAGGTATTGTACTTGCCCTAGTACTTGATGAAATCACAAAGTACTTTACTGATACTCACTACAGACCGGTTAAAGATATTGCAGCTGCTTCAAAAACAGGTTCAGCAACACTTATTTTAAGAGGTCTTGCTGAAGGCTTTGAAAGTGCTGTTTGGCAGACAATAGTTATCGCTATTACAATACTAACTTCACTGCTTATATATAATGGTATGGGAATAACTTATGTCTTATATGGTGTTGCTATGACCGGTATCGGTATGCTCACTCTTACAGGAAATAATGTAGCCATGGACTCTTTTGGACCGATTTCTGACAATGCAAATGGAATAGGTGAACTTGCCGGACTTGATAAAAAAGCAAGAAAGGTTATGGACCATCTTGATGCAACAGGAAATACAACAAAGGCTATTACCAAAGGTGTAGCTATAGGTTCAGCTGTTATTGCCGCAGTTTCACTATTTGGTTCCTTCTTAACCGATGTAACCAAGATTCAAGGTCAAATGAAGGTTAGTGAAGCCTTAAGGCTTGCATCTACCGGAATTCGTGTATCCGAGCCTATAGTATTTATAGGAGTATTAATCGGAGCTTGTATACCTTGGCTATTCTCTTCTTTGATAATTAATGCAGTAACCCGTGCTGCTTCAAAAATTGTTGAGGAAGTTAGAAGACAATTTAAAATACCTGGCCTTATGGAAGGCAAGGTTAAGCCAGATTATCAAAATGCAGTTGATATATGTACAGTTTCAGCTCAAAGAGAGCTTATAGGACTTGCTCTGATAGGTATATTAAGCCCTCTTGTAGTGGGAATTTTGCTTGGCGTTGAATCTCTTGGCGGCTTCTTAGCCGGAGTTATAGTTTCAGGACAGCTACTTGCAGTATTTATGGCTAATACAGGCGGCTCTTGGGATAATGCTAAGAAGACTATAGAGGATGGACTTTATGGAGGTAAAGGCTCAGAAGCACATAAGGCTGCCGTTGTGGGTGACACAGTAGGCGATCCTCTCAAAGATACTGCTGGTCCTGCACTAAACCCTATGATAAAGGTTATGAACCTTGTATCCTTGCTTGCTGCTCCAGTACTTGTACAGTATAAAGCTTCAGATTGGGGAATGATAACTACCTTAGTTATCTGTTCTGTAATAGTTATTGTTTCAGTACTTTACTCTAAAAATGGTGGATTTAAATTTTTTAAGGGTAATACAGTAAATACAAGCGGTAAAACAATAAATAAATAGTTCTAAATACTTTAGTGTCTTCTTAGTAAGGCACTCTATTTTTATGTAAGGTAATTTTATTAAAAAAACAGGTAAAAATAAGGTTGATAAATATAATATTACGAAGGAGAAAACTTATGAGTATAGAAGGATTTTATTTAATGCCCCATCCGCCAATCGTTGTTCCTGAAGTAGGCAAAGGAGAAGAAGAAAAAATATCTGCTACAAGTCAAAGCATGCACGAGCTCGGAAAAGAAATCAAAGAGATAGCTCCAGATACAATTATTGTTGTTACACCTCACGGCACAATGTTTCAAGACGCCATAGCGCTTGCTTATGAAGATAAGCTTCGTGGAAGCCTTATAAACTTTGGAGTGCCTAATGTTTCAATTGAACTGCCTTTAGATAAAAAACTTACTAATAAAATTCACCAAATAGCAGCTGAAAATAATATTCCTGTTGTTATGGCTAATAATGAACTGTTAAACATGTATGAAACTTCAGTTACAATAGACCATGGGGCTTTAGTTCCTTTATATTTTATTAATAAGTATTATAAAGATTTTAAGCTTGTTCATATTACCTACGCACCTTTCAGTGATATTGAACTATACCGATTTGGCATGATGATAAGTAAGGCTGTACAAGAGACGGATGAAAAAGTAGTGTTTATAGCAAGCGGTGATTTGTCTCATAGGTTAAAAGAAGAAGGGCCTTATGATTACAGTCCTTATGGAGAAAAGTTTGATAAGGAGTTTCTTGAGCTTTTAGAAAAAGGTGATGTATTAAAACTATTTGGCATGGATAAAGAAACAGTATGTAATGCAGGAGAGTGCGGAAGGCGTTCTGTATTTATAATGCTTGGAGCTTTAGAAGGCATGAAGTTTAACGGAAAACTCTTAAGCTATGAAGGAACCTTTGGAGTAGGCTATGGTGTAATGAAGTTTAATATTGTATCAGAGGATTTGTCTAAGCTTAAAGATATAGAAAATCTAAGAGAACTTAACTATAAGAGAAAGCTTCAGCAGACTGATCCCTATGTAAGACTTGCACGTGAAAGCCTTACAACTTATTTAACTAAGGGCATAGAGCTTAAAAATTTTCCTGACTATATTACCGAGGAAATGAAAAACATTAAAAGAGGAGTTTTTGTCTCTTTAAAAAAATATGGAGAGCTTAGAGGTTGTATAGGAACAATCCTTCCAACAACAAATTCTGTTATCGAAGAAATTATAAGAAATGCTATTGAAGCCGGAGTAAATGACCCAAGATTCAGTGAGGTTGAAGAAGCTGAACTTTTGGACATAGATTTTTCTGTAGATGTTTTGACTGAGCCTGAACCAGCAAAAAAAGAGGAGCTTAACCCAAAGGAATATGGAGTTATAGTTAGAAGCAGAGGCCGCTCGGGACTTTTACTTCCGGATTTGGAAGGAGTGGATTCTGTAGATGAACAAATTTCCATCGCTCTTAGTAAGGCAGGTATAGATCTTTATGATGATTATACTCTTGAAAAATTCAGAGTTATAAGACACAAAGAAGACTAAGGCCTAAGGATGTGATATCTATGAAAGAAAAAGCTATGTTTTATGAAAAACTAAAAGATAAAATACATTGCTATCTTTGCCCTCATAATTGTGTAATTGAAGATGGGCATGTTGGAAAGTGTCAGGTCAGATTGCATGAAAACGGAGAATTGTTCAGTATAAACTACGGTATGATTACTTCAATGGCGCTAGATCCCATTGAGAAAAAGCCCTTGCATTATTTTAAGCCAAACAGCTATATATTGTCTGTTGGGAGCTTTGGCTGCAACTTCACCTGCAGCTTCTGCCAAAACTATACTATTTCATAATATATCCCTCCGAGCCAGTTTATGTCTAAAGAAGACTTAGTAGAAACTATACTTAATGCAGAGAATAATATAGGAATCGCTTTTACCTATAATGAGCCCAGTATATGGTATGAATATGTCTATGATACTGCAAAATTATTAAAGGAAACTGATAAAAATAAATCTGTCGTCTTAGTCACGAATGGATATATAAGTGAAGAACCTTTGAAGGAGCTTCTTCCCTATGTAGATGCTATGAATATAGACCTTAAGGCTTTCAGCAACAGGTACTATAATGATATATGCGGTGGCAGCCTAAAGCCTGTCCTTAAGACTATAGAGCTTTCCGCAAAGTTATGTCATGTAGAAATAACAACCCTGGTTGTAAGCGGTGAAAATGACAACACAGATGAAACAGAAGAATTATCAAGCTTTCTGAGCAATATAAATAAAGATATCCCTCTTCATCTTACAAGATACTTCCCTAGATATAAGATGAAGAATCCGCCTACAGATATAGACTTTATGTATAAGGCTGAAGAAACAGCTAGAAAGTATCTTAACAGGGTTTCTCTTGGGAATATATAAATGATAGGCCGTATACAAATACGGCCTATCCCTGCATAGCTTCAAATAAGTCTTGAGACTCTTTTGTGGCAGCTTCAACTATTCTATAAAAAAATTCTCTTTGAGTTAAACCTTCTCTTTCAATTGTTTCTTCAATCTTCCCGTCCCTTAATAGTATAAGTTTTTTAGCATAGCTAGCTATCATCGCATCATGAGTAACCATCAATATTGTTATTCCCTCATTTTCGTTAAGTTCCTTTAATATCTTTAACAACTCATGTGAGTTCTTTGTATCAAGGTTTCCTGTAGGCTCATCTGCTACTACCATCTTAGGTTCTGCAACTAATGCCCTAGCAGAAGCAGCCCTCTGTCTTTGGCCGCCTGAGCATTCAATTGGGAACTTATCTAAGATATCAGAAATGCCAAGTTTCTCAGCTATAACAGCAACCCTTTCATTTATCTCTCTTTTAGTCTTTTCTGCTAAAGCCAAAGGTATTCCTATGTTTTCTCTTATGGTAAGTGAATCAATAAGATTAAACTCCTGGAATATAAAACCTAAGTTTTCATATCTGAACTTTCCTAAATCAAACTCATTCATAGATCGTACATTAATATTGTTTATTTTAACTGTTCCGGAGGTAGGCATATCAATTGTTGATAGGTTGTTTAAAAGAGTTGTTTTCCCGGAGCCTGAAGGACCCATAATGCATATATAATCTCCTTCATTTATAGATAAATTTATACCATCTAAGGCCTTAAATTTGTTTTTATCTCCATAAAACTTTATCAAATTTTTAGCAACTACTACTTCGCTCAAATAGTTCTCCTCCTATCAAATAAATTTAAAAATCATATTTTTATAGATTTTATAAGAAGCTAGTGACGTAATAAGTAATACAATTACAAATGCTCCTGCTAGGAATAAAGCTAATGTAATTCCTATAGCCCCTACCTTTAAATGAGTAAAAAGCAGAATAATCACATGAATAAGAGGTACTCCTAAAACAACAGAAAAAAACATAGAATTTTCTTGTTTTATAATCTTTACAATTTGATCTGAAGTATATCCAATCAGCTTTATTTGTTTAAAGCTGGTTTTTCTATTAAAAGCCTCAATTAAAACCTTGTATATCATACTCATAGATATTAAAAACAGTATAACAACATATGAAAATATACAAACCAACTTTACTCTAGGAGAGGAACTGTATCCGCAAATAAAAGATATAAGAATTACTATAGAAACTGCTAACAGCACTATCAAATAATTAGCCTTTCTAAGAGAATAATGCAGATTACTTAGAGCTACTAACTTTATTTTATTGTGTATATATCTTTTCTTTTTCAGTTTAAGCACTAAATTAGGTAAGAAATATCTTATAACTCCCTGTGTTCCATAAGTAGACAAGATTATGGCATAACAAACCGTGAAGGAAGGATTATCTTTACCTAAATCTAAAAAGATTAGAAGTATAGGTAATAAGTAGATAATTAGATATATAACCCTTGGGATTTTTATTGTTCTCCTATCCGGTTCATAAACTTGTTTTTCTATAGTTAGCAGTTCTTTAATTTCTTTTCTATAGGCATAACCGGTGTTTACAAGCAGTAAAAATATAAACTGTATAGCTATGACGCATACAGTACAAACAAAGCCCAGCCCGGAAAACTCCCATAAGCTTCCTTTCATATCTAAAGCCTTATGCATTATAGCTGTAAAAATCGGCATTATAGCTGTACCCAATACCAACCCTATTGGAAATGCTATTAATATGATCATTAAAGTTTGATAGAACAAATACTGTGAAAGCTTATACACATTTATTCCACTCAATGCTGCAATAGCTATCTCTTTAGTTTTTGACATAATAAAATATGTGTTAGCAAAGAATACAAATAATGCCGCTATTACGATTACTACTAACGCTATAATTTCATATATAACAGCATCATTATTTTGCGATGAGGTAAAGTTTTTACTGAAAGTAACGTTAAAAAAATTAAATACTATAGCAGTTGAGAAAACTATGGCTGCTATAAAGAAAATACACTTTCTAAAATCCAACTTAAGCATTTTAAGTGAATGCTTGTAAATCCCCATATATGCCACCCCGATTAAACATTATATGAAAATTATATAATATTTTACAATTAATTACTATGAAATTCATATTATTAGGATACAATATATTATATATAAATTATAGGAGAGTGATATAAATGAAAACTGTAGTTATGCTCATTACTGATTGGTGCCCACACTGTAAAAGAGCCTCCTCATGGATGGAGGAATTAATAAATGAAAATCCGGAATACTCTAAAGTTGAAGTTAGAGTAATAGACGAGGAAAAGGAGCCTGAAGCAGCTAAAAAATATGACTACTACTATGTGCCTACATATTATGTTGGTGAAACAAAGGTTCATGAAGGAGTTCCTACAAAAGAAATAGTTAAAAATGTTTTTGAAAAAGCACTTGAATAAAATAAGAAAACCTCATAATTGAGGTTTTCTTATTTTATAGGTCTTTTGCCATATCTTTAAGCTTTTCAGCCAAACTAAGCAAATTATTATTTATAGAAGAAATATTATTCATAGCCGAAGTCTGTTGTTCAACTGAAGCTGCAACCTGCTCTGTGCTTGCAGCATTTTCCTGAGCAGATGCCGCTAGACTCTGAAGAATATTAATAATATTATCCTTTTTATTATTCATCACTTCTCCGGATTTATTTAAGCCCCCAACTTTTATACGTATATCTTCAACAGCCTTTGCAAGACTGTCAAATATGCTTTGTGTACTCTGTATAGAGTTAGTTTGAGACTCTATAATCTTAGTTGTATTTTCCATACTATTAAAAGCAGACTTCATATTATTTTGAAGTTCTTCAATTATTTCATTTATTTTCTTTGTTGATAAAGCCGATTGCTCCGCAAGCTTTCTTATTTCATCTGCTACTACAGCAAATCCTTTTCCTGATTCGCCAGCTCTTGCAGCTTCAATAGCTGCGTTTAGCGCTAACAAGTTTGTCTGCTCTGCTATTGATACAATTACATTACTTGCAGCATTTATTTCTCCGGCACTAACATTTGTATTCTCTATTATATTTTTAAGTGATTTTATAGCATCATTACTTTCGTTAGTATTATTCATTAAATCTGAGAGTATATTGACTCCCTTATTTTTCAGCTCTTCAGTTTTATCAGTAACATCTCTTAATTCTGCAGAGGATTCAACCAGCACCTCTATATCCTTTGCAATCTGCTCAGAATCTCTAGCCCCTGACTCTGTATCTTCCGCCTGAACCGAAGCACTTTTTGCTATCTCGTCAATTACGTTTGAAACCTCTTCTGAAGAAACAGCTACTTCTTTTGTAGCTTCATTAAGGGTAACTGCAGAACCAGCCAGATCTTCTGCTGTTTTTACTAAAGCCTCTAAAAGCTTTCTGCTGCTTTCCTCGTTTGCTTTTATTTTACTTATATAATCACTGTTTTCTTTATTTGATCTTCCAATGATATAGGTATTTATATACTGAACTATAGCAGTTATCAAAACTACTACTATAGTTACTACTAGCTGAGAATCATGAAGCTTTCCATTTATAACATTAATGCTATTAGACGCTAGAACAACTGCAACAGTAAAGGTAGTAAGCCTAATCTCTCCGTAAATGCCAAACATAACCAAGAGAGGAAATGCGAAAGTAAAAGCAAGTAAATCTTCAGTTGATATGGTTGTAAAAAAGTTAGTGGCCATAAATGTAGCTGCTAAAAAATATTTAATCTTTGTATCATAGGGATTTTTTTTGTATTGTATTATTAAAAATATAAGAGTTACTACTGAAATAGCTATAAAGATATATACTATGTATGGCACATTCTTTACAGTAAAAGCCGTAAAAGCAGAAAATGCACAAAGTACAGAACAAAGTACTAACAGATTTCTATTAGCAGATTTAATAAAATTTTGATTCATGATGCCCCCCTAATTGTTAAAGTATGTTAATTAGTATTTTACTAATTTATCGTTTCATTATAATAATACTTTATATTGCTTATATATATTTTGTAAGCTACTTTAAATTATTTAGTATTTGTTCTTTTTCTCGAAATCAATAAAGCTGCATTTGCAATTACTAAGATACTTCCGAGCATTGCTAAGCACTTGAAGGCTGTAGTTAAGTTAAATTTATCCCCGATAAGCCCAATGAAGGGGAATAAAGTTATCATAAAAAAGCTGAACACCATGCTTGCAAAGGAAAGTATAGTTGCTCTGTTTTCACTCGGAATCATCTTATTTATATAATCACTCATGGAAACATATATAATTTCTTCTGTGAGCATTAAGAGTATAAAAAACACATAATTATATTTACTTAGTGCTACTCCCCATATACATGCAACAGTCAAAAATGGAACTATAAGAAGCAACCCCTGCTCTTTTATCTTTTTTTCTATGCTATGGACCTGGGTTGCCAACAATGCAACAGTCAATGAAGATATCGCATAGATTATTCCTATTGTCCATTCGGTATATCCATTTCCTTTAAGATAATTTTGAAGATAAAAGAAAATACATGTACAAAATGCCATAATTACCTGAGTAAATAAAATTAAAAATCCTACTTTAGGCTTGCTTATAACAACCTTTATACTTTCCTTTAATTGCTTTACAAAAATATTTTCGTTCTCTTCTTTAGTATTAACTCTTCCAACACTTGGCTCCTTAAAAGTTAAAGACTGAACTATAGTTATTATCCCGATAACAACTGTAAGAAGAAAGGCAATATTATAACTCTTTGTTGCTAAGTACCCTCCGACAAAGAAGGATACAATACCTGCTGATTGATAAAAAAGCTCTTTATTCCCGTTGATTTTCATGTATTTTTCTTCTTCACCAATCTCTTTTAAAGAATCATAGATCAGTGCATCTCCTGCTCCAGATTCAAGGTTATAGGATAAGGCTGTAAACACAAAAGAGACAGCAAACCATAAAAAACTATTTGCAGTTAAAAGCAGTATTACACTAATTAACGATAAGACTCTTCCTAATATTCTGCTGATTTTTCTGCCAAACAAATCTGCAACAGCTCCGGTTGGCACTTCCATTAAGAAAGATGTTGTATGAAATATGGTTTCTAAAAGACCAAGCTGTGTAAGACTCATACCTTTACTTGCAAGGTATATCATCCAAATTCCTCTTGTAAAGTCTAAGCTTTGCAGCAGTGTGAATATATAATTTTTATAAACATTTCTCTTCAATCTAATATTATTTTCCATAACTATTCTCCTTTTAAACTGTGATTTCTGATAAATCTCCCACCCACCACAGCGCGTTCAAAAGGCATAAAAATACCCCTAAGCAGAATTTTACTTAGAGGTAAATATTATCTAAAATTATAGGTTTGAAAGTAAATTTCTACATTATCAGGCTAATTATATTTAATTTTGGACGCACTTTCCCCATGTGTCCCAAAATTACCTGTAATAGCATGAGCGTTAGCCATATATTCAAGCATGCTTAACCTGATAACAACTGACATTTACTTAACCCCCTTATCCAAAATATAATATAAATAATTGTACCATAATTTACTATCATAATCAATATATGTCTAATACTTAAGAAAAGTAATAGTAAATTTCGTTCCTAAACCTATTTTGCTTTGTGCTTCTATTAAACCATTGTGTGCTTCCACAATAGATTTAGCTAAAGCTAATCCAATTCCAACAGAATCTGTTTTTCTTGAGGTTTTAGCTTTATAAAATCTTTTAAATATATTAGGCAGATCTTGTTCATCTATACCTTCTCCAGTATCCTCTATTATCACTCTTCTATAAACAGGATTTTCTATTAGCTCTATACTTATTGTTCCCCCGCTAGGAGTATGCTCAATACCATTTTTAATAATATTTATAAGAGCTTCTTCAAGCCATAATCTATCATGTTCTAAATATATATCATAATTACCTTTACAAATTATTTTAACATTATTTTTTGATGCTCTGCTGTCTAATGCATCTACAGCCTCTTCAACAGTTTCATTTAAACTTTGATTCTCTTTGTGCAGTTCTATTGCCTTAGCATCAAGCTTTGCAAGTTTTAACATACTTTGTATAAGCCAATTCATTCTACTGAGCTGATTTTGATTACTTAACAAAAAGGTTTGTCTTTGCTCTTTATCCAGCTCCTTAGTAAGCATAATATCATTGTACACAATCATAGAAGATAAAGGAGTCTTTAGCTGATGAGATATATCGGATAATAAATCAACTAAAAACTGTTTTTCCTTTTTAAGCTGGCTTATATTATTTCTTATTATCTCTCTCATAGAATTAAAGGAAACCGCAAGCTTTGAAAAGTCCCCCTCTTTATTTTCATTAATCACTATATCATAATTCCCATCAACAACCTTTTTCGCAGCTAACGTTAATCTTCTTATTCTGCTATAAAAATATCCATACTGAATATAATTAAACATAAAAAGTATGAATGCCAATATTGTAAAAATACAAATAATAAAGATTTTATTTTGAAAGCTGATTGTATTAATATATGGGAAAAGTTCATTTTCCAGATCCTTTGTTATTCCATATTGTTTTAATGTATCTTCTCCTTTTGCAGCTTCCTCTTTAGAAATCTTTTTTGTAATTAAAGGAACTATTTCTCCTTCTAATTCAGGATTTTTTTCTATAATTCTTGCCGTAACTGCTCCTAAGCTTCTTGTATAATCTCTTTTTAAATCATCAGTGTATGACTTTAGGACAGTGGATGTAATAGCTAGGAATAAAGCAACAGTAAATAAAAGAGTGAATGAGCTTATTTTTAATTCAGGATTACTAAAATATTTATTTGAAATCACTGTGAAGCGACCTCCTTATTCCACTTGTATCCAAGTCCTCTTTGTGTAATTATGTATTCAGGTTCCCTTGGATTATCCTCTAGCTTTTCTCTTATCCTCTTTATATAAACTGACAGGGTATTTTCATCAAAAAACACCTCTTCAGCTTCAATAAGTTCCTTCAATATTTCATCCCTTTTTACGATTTTACAAGGCTTTTTCATAAATATTAATAATAGCTTGTATTCTTGAGCAGTAAGGATAATATCTCTATCATTTTTCTTTACTGACGCATCTGATATATCCACTGTTATATCTCCGCTTTTCAGCTTGCTTCCTGCAGAAGTATTCCTAGAGTTACGTCTTAACAATGCTTTAATCCTTGATAGCAATTCTCTTACTCTAAAAGGCTTTGTAATATAGTCGTCTCCTCCAATCTCCAGTCCAAGCACTACATTAACTTCTTCATCAAGAGCTGTTAAGAACATAACAGGCACATCGCTTTTCTCTCTTATATATTTACAAAGCTCATATCCGCTTCCATCCGGCAAATTTACATCTAATATTACAAGGTCAATGCTTTCTGCTTGGAAAGCTTCTTTTCCTTTTTCTATTGCATTAGTCTTTATAACATCGTATCCTTCATCTTTTAATGTAAACTCTATGCCTAAAGCTAGGGCTTCATCATCTTCTACCAATAATAGCCTACTCATATTTATCACCTTTTTTCACCTATATTATTATGGGTTCAATAAGTATTATACCTATTGAACCCATACAAAACATTAACTTTTAAATTTTAAATATATTAATTGACTCTATCATCTTTTCAGCTTTTCCATTTAGGCCTTGTGATGATGCAGCAACCTCCTGTGAAGAAGCACTCAATTCTTGTATAGATGCTGAAATTTCCTCAGTTGATGCTAAAACCTCTTCAGACATCTGTGTAATACTTCCAACACTTTTTAGTATACTTTCTTTTTCCTTATCTATAATAACAATACTATCACTTATTTTGCTTATTCTTGGGAAAATCTCTTCTATATAAGCAATGATATCTTTAAAGGAATCTAATGAATTCTCAATAGTTGCAGTCTGATTGCTTAGTACATTATTCATATTGCTGGATGTCTCTATAACCAAATTGCTTTCTGTTGAAATACTTTGAATCAAGTTATTAATACTTATAGATGATTCTTTGGATTGTTCTGCAAGCTTTCTTATTTCTTCAGCTACAACAGAAAACCCCCTCCCTGCTTCCCCTGCACTAGCAGCTTCAATAGCCGCATTAAGCGCAAGAAGGTTTGTCTGATCTGATATATCATTTATCAAATTAGTAATTACATTGACTTGAGATAACTGTTTTCCAAGCCCCCTTATTTTTTCACTTACATTATTAAAAGCTAAAACTGTTTCTCTAATAGTATTATCTAAAGCTACCATATCTTCATTACTTGTATTAGCCTTAGATTTAATTAAATCTATTTTTGAATTAACATCTTTAATAGAACCTGTAGCACTATCCAGCTTTTCTCCAAAGCCTTTTAATATACTGCTTATGCTTTCAATTTCCTCAGTCTGGCTGGCAGAACTTATAGCTAAGTCTTGTATGGAGCTTGCAACTACTTCTGAAGATGATGCCATTTCTTCTGATACAGAAGCTAAACAATTTGAATCTATCATTACAGCATTAGAGTTATCTTTTATAATTTCTATAGCACCTTTTAGCTTCTTATTTAAATTATTCATTGAATCAGCTATATCTTCAAATTCATCTTTACTTTTTATATTTAAATCAATAGCTAAATTTCCTTCTGACATATTTTTTAAGACTTCTTTAATTTTTCGCACATTAAAGGTTATTCTTTTTGAAAATGCAATACTGCTCAGCACTGATAATATTATAATAATAACTGCAGCTACAGCCATAGACATTAAAAGCTCACTTCTGATATTAACAAATGCAGCAACATCCTTGTCTACTCCAACAATAGCTATTATCTTGCCTGAAGAATTTTTTATTGGTGCATATGCTGAAATGAACGTCCCATCCTCATCGGCAACAGGTTTATCAGTATATTTAGTCTGACCATCAAAAGCATCTTTCATCTCTTTCTCAAGATTATAGGGGTCGCCAATTTTGCTCTCATTAACCAAAGATCCATCCACCAAAAAATATGCTTTACTATCATTCTCCTTAGCTAAGGTATAAACATATTTTATATCTTTATCATTTTTGAACTTAACCATTGAATCTTGAATTTCTTTATAATCACTCGAATCCATTGATTTACTGTTTATAATTTTCTCAAGCTTATCACCGTCAATAGCTTTAGCCGCATCAACTACCGATTTTCGGGCATCTATTTGCAATTTAGAAAATTGCCTGTTAAAAATAACAATATTTAAAGCTACTAGTATAATCATAGAACCAACAGATATTGAGCCAATTACCTTTAATATTTTCGCTCCTAGCTTACTCATCTTTCGTTACCCCCCAATTCACATTTATAAATACTACAACAATATTATACCCGTTAAGTTTATTCAGGCATAGTATAATTGTATACTTTTTAACAATCAAAATTTAAATTTCTACAAAAAACACTTGCCTTACATTATTAATAAGACAAGTGTATCATAATACTCTTACAACTAATTAAATATTTTCTTAAGTAATTCTTAAAAATCTTCTCTTATAGCTTCAATTAAGTTTTCCTTTTTAATTCTTGAAAGAGGTGAAAGTACAGATAAATATCCAATTATTAATGCTGCAGCTCCGGCTATTGCCACTGCATCCCAAGGTATTTTATAGCCAAGTCCTCTTACTCCGTTTATGCCTCCATAGATAACATAGGATAATCCACAGCCTATGATTGAGCCATAAATAGTTCCCATTATTCCATATAAAAGTCCTTCAAGTACTATCATCTTCCTTAAACCCTTTTGAGTTAACCCTATGGATTTTAATGCTGCAAACTCTCTTTTTCTCAATATAATGTTTGTTGTTAATGTATTTATAATATTAACACTTCCTATTAAGGATACAACTACAACAAAACCGTACATTAATATCTGAACCATAAGCATAGAAGTTTTTGATCTTCTATTTTGATCTATATTATTTATCAGCTCTAAAGATGGATCTGATTTTATAACTCCTTCAATCTCTGATTTTGCCGAATCTTCATTTTTTATATCTTTAATTGCTACATTTAGATTAACAGGCTTTATCTCAGATTTACCTGATATATTTTTAACTACCTGTTCAGTAGTAATCATTTTTATTCCTCTGCTGCTGCCTCTAAAGTTAAAGGGCTCATCTTCAACTATAGCCATGATCTTAACCTTATTAACTTTTCCTTTACCAAATTCCAGCTTTGGTTTTTCTTCATCTAAGGTTTCTTTATATTGAAGTTCTATTTCATCTCCTACCTTTAAATCAGCAACTGGTCCAAAGTATTCTTTTTTAGTCTTTCCATCAAAAATTCTATTTTTTCTTATAAGGATAATTCCATTTTCCTTATTTAAATCATCAACATTTATGTTTCCTGACTCTATATACTTTTTAGCTGCCCCCATAGCTGAATCATCATAAATTACCATTGAGCTTTCAATAATAGTTTTATCGTTCCCACTTACTTTTGCCCTATTATATATATTTCCTATATCCTGCACTTCTTTAATTTCTTTATTTGGATTAATAGCAGTATCAAAGAGATAAGGATCATATATTTTGTATACTTTATCTACTGACTTTAAGGACTTTATATTATTTATAACATTATCTCCAATTGCTAAGTTTTGTTCTGTAGCCTGGTTATCTCTTACAATTGAAAAATGCATATTTTTTGACTCGTTAGGAGCAGTAGTTACATTCAATGACATATCCATAAAAGATTTGAAAGTTACAAAAAGTACTACGCTTATTACTATAGAGAAAACGGTTATCCTGTATCTCTTCCTGTTTCTTTTTATATTTTTAGAAGCCATAGCTCCTTCGAATCCAAACAACTTTTGTACAATTCTATTTTTTCTTCTCTTTATTTTTTCTTTAGTTATTGAGGTTCTGCTGCTTATAGCAACTAATGGAGATATTCTTCCTGCAAAGAAGGCCGGAATTAATGCAGATAAATATATTGATATAAGACCTACCACAACACTTATACCAAGTATTTGAAAATCTACTGATGCCTTCATAGGTATAACTGTATCTCCGCCAATTAATTTAAAAACAAAACTTATTCCGTAAATAGCAACAACGCCAAATAATAATCCTAAAGGTACTGCTATGGCGGCTAAAACCGAAGCCTCTCTCAATACTATTTTTCTAATTTGTTTTGGAGTTGTTCCCACAGCTCTTAAAAGTCCAAACTGTTTGATTCTTTCAACAACACTTATCTGGAAAGAGTTATATATTACTGCTATAGTTGCTACCATAACTATGCCTACTATTATTCCAATAGTTACAAGCAAACCTTTTAATCCATCGTTATTTCCGCTTACTCCTTGTGCAAAAAGTAGGCTTGTATTTTCCTGTACATTATCTTGCGAAGTTAACTGTTTTAGCTCATTTACTGCTGTTCCCAGCTTTGTTTTAGAACTAATTTCTACTAATAATACTGAGTTTTCTTTATTGACATTATTGTTTTTAGTTAACAGCATAACATTATTATTAATTTGATTTTCTATAATATCTTCTAAAATTCCTACAAGTGTATACTGCTTATTATCGAAGTTAATTTTATCTCCAACTTTTGCATTGCTATCTATATATTTTAGCGCCCACTTTTCTATAGAAACTTCATTTTCACTTTGAGGAAGTCTTCCTGTCTTAGCTCTATATGGAAATAAATCTATAGCTTTATCCGTTGCAATCTCTTCAAACGCAGAAAGCTTTCCTGAAAGCTGAACTTCTTTTCCTCTAGTATAAAAACCATATCGAGAAACCTTAGGATTGTTTGCCACTTTAGATAATAAACTACTATCTACCTTCTTGTACATTACGTGCCAAGCACCATAATCATTTTTTGCCTGATCTATTTCAGCAACTTGTATTCCTTTAAAGAAAAGTCCTATAGAGGATATAAGCGCTACTGATAGTATTATTCCTATTATAGTTAATGCACTTCTCTTCTTGTTTGATTTTAAATATCTTCCTGTAAGCTGTTTGTAACTACTTATCATTTTTGCACCTCCATTCTCCATTAATCTTAACTATTCTTCATATGCTTATCCGAAACTATCTCTCCATCTTCTATAGTAATTACTCTATCTGCCATAGAAGCAATATTAACATCATGTGTAATGAGTATAAGTGTCTGATTGTACTTTCTTGCAGTATACTTTAAAAGTTCAATTACCTCTTTTGAATTCTTGCTGTCAAGATTTCCAGTAGGCTCGTCCGCAAGTATTATTGATGGCTTGTTTAGAAGAGCTCTTCCAATTGATACCCTTTGCTGCTGTCCCCCTGAAAGCTCCGAAGGAAGATGATTCTTTCTTTCTTTAAGTCCTAATATTTCAATTATCTCTTCTAAATAAACTTTATCTACTTTATCGTTATCTAGTAATGCAGGCAAAGCTATATTTTCTTCTACATCAAGAACAGGTATCAAGTTAAAAAACTGAAATATAAATCCTATTTTTCTTCTTCTAAAAATAGCAAGCTTTTCTTCTTTATAGTTATAGATGCTCTCTCCATCAATAACTACCTTACCGTTTGTCGGTCTATCCAATCCTCCTAGCAAATGAAGGAGTGTACTTTTTCCTGAACCGGATGCCCCTACTATAGCCACAAACTCTCCTTTATTTATTGATAAGCTTACATCTTTAAGTGCTTCTACCTTGTTATCTCCTTTTCCATAAGTTTTATTTAAATTTTCAACCTTTAATATTTCCATATACTATATCTCCTTTTATCTTCGTAATTACTATGTCTTTATTATAGCCACATATTCTCTTCCACTCCATGTCAGAAGTCTTACAATAAAAAAGCTTATCTTACAAAGCTGTAAGATAAGCCTTTTTATTGTGAATCTAGTAGTTGTATAATCCTAAATAGCTTATAATTTTGCTGTGAAATAATAATATAGCTATTCTAGAACATATAAGGCCTAAAATAATTCCCATCAGAACATCTGTAGGATAATGCACGCTTAAATAAATCCTGGAGAAAGCAATTAATGAAGCGAGTATAAGCATTAAAATACTATATTTACTGCCATACGCAGCAAATATGCCTGCTGCTGCAAAAGAAGACGCCGTATGCCCTGAGGGAAAGGAATACGTTATAGGCTTTGATATTAAAAGCTTGCATTCCAGCATATTGACAAAAGGACGCGTTCTCTTTATTAAATGCTTTATTATACCTTCTCCTATGATTGCAGCAATAACAATTGAGGCAAGTACCATATAACCTTCAGTTCTATTATTTTCACTGCCGATTAAATATATAGATATTGCAAACCACACTATACCTCCATTGCCAAGTGCAGTAACTAAAGGCATAATTTTATCGAGAATTCTGTAGTGAAATTTTTTATTTATCATATTTAGCATTTTTATATCAATATTCTTAAGATAACTTATCATATAATAATCACTTCCGTTCTACATTTTTACTATTATATTCATTATACATTTTAAAGTTTAAAAACCAATTAGAAATATCTTAAGATTATCTTAAGTTTTGTTATTAATTAGTAATTGATTATAAAAAAAACGATTGGTCGAACCGAATCGTTTTTTCATCTTTACTTATTTACAGCAACATATTCAATAACAGTTCAAATATCTATGTTAGCTTAGTCCTTTCTCCAAATCTAAAAGATATTTTTTAATCTCAAGGCCTCCACCATATCCCACTAGCTTTCCGTTTGAACCAATAACTCTATGGCAAGGAATAATAATAGGAATTGGATTTCTATTGTTTGCATTTCCTACAGCCCTGACAGCCTTGGGGTTTCCAATGTTCTGCGCAATATCTTTATAACTAAATGTCTTTCCATAAGGAATTTCACATAAGGCCTTCCAAACACTTCTCATAAACTCTGTTCCTTCAGGCGCAAGCGGAAGTTCAAATGTCCTTAATTCTCCTGCAAAATAACTATTTAGCTGCTTTGCAGCTTCTTTAATAAGATTTGTTTCATTTAATAATATGTCCTTGGGGACACTTTCTCCTTGAAAATATATATTTGTAATCTCCTGACCATTCTCAGCTATTCCTATTTTCCCAATATCTGTTTGATAATAAAATAAATTTTTCATTTTCTAGTCTCCATTAATTATATTTATTATTAAATATTTTTATAAACTTATTTTATCAAATATTTATATCATTTGTCTTTCAAAATTTCATCAAGCAATTTTAAGACAGCTATCTAAAGCTAATTTAAATTCACTTACTTAACAAACTCTATTGACATTATGACTCGCCAGTCATATAATGTGACTATACAGTCACATGACTTATAAATCATAATACATTTAAACCTATACAGTCTGCACTATAATACAAATATCACTACTACAGAAAGGAACTATAGAAATGCCAAAAGAAACTTTTTTAAATCTTAATGAAGAAAAACAAGAGAAGGTAATGAGAGCAGCCATAAGTGAATTTGTAAAGCACGGTTTTGAAAAAGGAAATATTGGAGATATTGCTAAGAATGCAGGAGTTGCAAAAGGAAGTATGTATCAGTATTTCGAGAACAAAAGAGAGCTCTTTTTATATTCCGAACAATGGTGTGTTGAATTGCTTATGAAAAAATACGGCAAATACATGGTGGTTACTAATAAAGATATTAATATTTTTGATTTTTTGTATGAAAGTTCAAAAGAACTATGGATACAAATGAGAGAAGAAAGGGAGTCTATTATCTTCATTCAAGATGTATTCCTAGGTAAATATAACACTTTAACGGATGAATCTATGTCATATATGATGAAAGTTTCGAATGAATATACTCTTCAGCTTATACGTCAAGGTAAAGATAATGGTCATATTAGAAAGGACATAGATGATAATCTTCTATCTCTTTATATTACAGGGACATCCCTAAAATTTAAAGAATACATGATGAACAGAGCAAGAACCCTAGGAGAAGATATTATAGATGAGCCTTTTGAAAGTGTTGAAAAGGAATTAAAAGCTATGATTGAATTAATCAAAAACGGTATGGGAGGAACAAAATAATGTTTTTAAAAGTAGAAAATTTAAAAAAGAGCTATAAAACCGGAGATATTACTACACAGGTTCTAAAAGGCGTTGGTATGGAGTTAGATAAAGGGGAAATTGGAGTTATACTCGGACCTTCAGGCTCTGGGAAATCTACTCTTCTTAATATAATAGGAGGAATTGACAGATGTGATTCAGGCACTGTTTCAGTAGACAATATAGAGATTACAAAATTAGATGACAATAAGCTTACAGACTATAGAAGAGAAAATATAGGCTTCATATTTCAGTTTTATAACTTAATTCCCAATTTAACTGTAGGAGAAAATATTGAAGTTGTTTCAAATATAAGCAGAAATCCTTTAAATACTGATGAAGTTTTAAAAGCTGTAGGAATGCTTGATAAGAAACACAGGTTTCCTAAAGAGTTAAGCGGTGGAGAGCAGCAAAGAGTTTCCATTGCAAGAGCCATAGTAAAAAATCCAAAGCTTTTACTTTGTGATGAACCAACAGGGGCTCTTGACTTTGTAACCTCCAGAGAAATATTAAAGCTTCTTCAGCAGATTAATAAGGATTTTGGTACAACTATATTAATGATAACTCATAATAGCGCAATTAGTGCTATGGCTAATAGGGTTTATAAGGTTAGAAGCGGAGAAATTGTTGAGAGCATAATTAATAGCACAATTATGCCTGCAGAAAGGATTGAATGGTAATGATTATTAATAAAAAAATAAAGCGTACCATGCTGGAAAGCAAGTCTCAATATCTTGGTTCCCTAGTACTCATTATCTTAAGCTGCCTTCTTTATACTATGTTTAATTTGCTTTCAACTAATATGGCTGGATTGTCTTCTTCCTTTGAAAAAAATTATAAGCAGGAAGATGCAAACTTTATACTAGATAAAAAGCTCAATAACATATCCGCTTTAGAACAAAATTTCAATATGAGTATAGAAGAGAGCAAATCAGTTGATTATTCTATATCAAAAGATAAGACCCTAAGGATATTCAGTGAAAATACCAAAGTTAATGTACCTGCGATAATCGAAGGAACCTCCTTGAGAGCTGGTAGCATTATTATTGATCCGAGCTATGCAAAAGCAAATAAGTTAAAAGTTGGAGATAGCATAAAGTTATATGATAAAAACTTTAAAATATCAGGATTTATGTCTCTTCCAAATTATATATACCCACTAAGAACAGAATCAGATTTGATGAATGATCCTAATAACTTTGGAATAGCCGTAATAGGGAAAGAAGACTTTAATGCGCTTAACAAGGGAAATAGTTTTTATGCTATTAGATTTAATGGTGATAGAAGCAATATTGATAATAGTATTACTCAATTTAAAGACTTCTTAAGAAGTAATAATTTTATCATCCTGAGATGGATGAATATTACTGATAATGTTAGAGTTACTTATGTCACTGCTAAGCTTAAAGGAATCGATCAAATGAGTTCTTCTGCGCCTATAGCTATACTTCTTCTTACCTGTATACTGACAGGTATAGTGATGTGGAGAATGCTAAAAAGAGAAGCTGTTATTATAGGAACTCTCTATGCTTTAGGCTATAAAAAAAGAGAGATTGTGAAGCATTATCTTATGTATCCTCTCTCAATTGCTTTGCTTGGAGGTATTGTTGGTACAATTTTGGGTGCGTTAACACTAAAACCTATGCTTAACTTTATGGTGTCCTACTTTAATATGCCTGTTGGTTCAGTAAGTTTCAATATAAACTATATTATAATAAGCGTTCTTCTTCCATTAATATTTTTAGTAATTTGCAGTTACTTTGTAGTAAATAAAGCGCTTAAAAACTCTCCTGTTGAGCTTATGAGAGGCGGCAAAGAAAATAATAAAGTTGGATTCTTAGAGAGAAAGATAAAGCTTGATAAGTTAAAATTCAATACTAAGTTTAAAATAAGGGAGCAGCTAAGAAGCATACCAAGAAGTTTATTCCTTTTGCTTGGCATTATAATAGCTACCATGATGCTATTAATGGGTTTTGCAGCCAAAAACTCTATTGATTATCTAATGAAGGATTCCTTTAGTGAAGCCTTTAAGTATAACTATCAATACGTGTTTAATTCTATTCAGAAGGTCGTTCCAAATGGTGGTGAAGCCTTTTCTGAAATACCGGCAGCATTAAAGTCAGATAACAAAGCAACTTTTACAATATACGGAGTAACCCCTGATTCTAAATATATTACCTTCAAAGATAAATCAGGCAGTACCTTAAAATCAGATAAAATTATTATTACAAGGCCACTTGCTGATAAACTTAATATAAAACAGGGAGACATTATTCAGTTTGTTAATAGGCTTGACTCAAAAGCATACAACGTAACGGTAGATAGTATTGCTGAAACCTATGTAGGTCAGTATGTTTATATACCTCTTGATAAACTAAATAACATGCTTGATTATCCAGCCGGAAGCTACATGGGACTATGGAGCACAGAAAAGCTAGACATTCCTGAAAATAAGCTTTTAGCTTCTGTGACAGTTGATGATATGAAAAAAGCCCTTGATACTATGACTCAGCCTCTACAGACCTCTATAGGAAGTATAGCCTTTATGTCCTTTATAATAGGGCTCATAGTAATATATGTTGTTACCTCACTTACAATAGAGGAAAATAAAGAAAATATATCACTTATGAAGGTATTAGGCTATAGAAAAAAAGAAGTATATTCACTTATTCTAAATAGTTCTTCTTTTATAGTTATAGCAGGCTATATTTTAGGGGTACCTCTGCTTCTAGTATCCCTAAAAGCAATGTTTGCATCAGTAACAAAAGATATGAGTATATCTTTCCCTGTGACTATTGGTTATGGCTATGTTTTTGCAGGGTTTATAATAATATTTTTAACCTATGAACTATCAAAGCTTTTGAGTAGAAAGAAAGTAAATAGGATCTCCATGGTTGAGGCCTTAAAGTCTCGAATGGAATAAAAGCAAAAAAGACAGCAAGCAAAGTTCTAAAGCTTTGTTTACTGTCTTTTATATTTAAAAAAATCATTGTATCATTTCTCTCATAAGCCTTCCATGAAGCTCTTCATCCTTTATGAACAATTATCTAAGAGTCCCTTAACCTGAAGCTCTTTCTCAAATAGTAAACAACCTCCAGCATGTTCTCCTAATAGCATTCCCGTTTCCTTCAACCTTTTGAATAAAGGTGATTGAAGAGCTTCAAGGAGAGTGCAGTCTTTTAAGTTAGTATCCGAATATGGCGAGAACGGGCATGGCTCCGCCCCACCGTTTACACTAATATGGAAAAAGCCTCTTCCCGCAGCAAGACATCCTCCTGTATATTTTTCATCTCCAGGAAATGATATAAAAATAGCATCTTCATATTCTTTCCTAAGCTGTTCTTGGTTATTTTCAAGTATTTCACGTTCTTTATCAGTAGGTGCTAGCCCCTTGGTTGACTCAGTTACCGGAACATACTCTACAAATATTATACCCTTACAGCCCAAACGATACAGCTCATCAAAAAATGCCTTGCTTGTAACTGTCTCAATATTTTCAGTTGTAACTGTTATAGACGCTCCAATTAATATCCCTTTTTCTTTTAAAGTCTTCATAACTTTAACTATAGAATTATAAGTACCCTTTCCTCTCCTTTTATCCGTTTGCTCTTCATTTCCTTCGATACTAATCATTGGTATAAGATTTCTATTGGAATCAAATAAATTCATATAATTATTATCAATGATTGTTCCATTTGTAAAGATAGGAAATATAATATCTTTTACTCTTGCAGCCTCTTCTATTACATCTTTTCTCATTAAAGGCTCTCCCCCAGCAAGTAGTATAAAGGAAACTCCTAAATCTCCAGCTTCTCTAAATATTTCTCCCCATCTTTTTGTTGATAATTGATTTATATCTAAATTTTCACCGCAGGACTTATTTGCTCTTGCATAACAGCCTTTACAAAATAAATTGCACCTGCTTGTTATACTTGAAATTAAAAATGGCGGTATATCTTGTCCTTTATTTGAAAGCAAGTTTCTTTTTCTTTGGGCTTCTTTGCTTTCAAGCATATATTTCATAACAAAAGCTGTTTCTTTAGGATTTTTTAGTGATGCTTTCACTATATTTTTTACTATATTTTCAATTCCGCTGCTCATATATTCTGACAAATCAAATTTTTGTTCCATTACATTATCTCCTTTTTCTAAACTACTCTTATACTATATACTTCTTTTTAGACCTGAACGTGACTAATTTTTATAAATGTATTTTTAAATATTATTTTATTAACTCTAAAACTCAATAAAAATAGCGCAAATATATTTGGAGAAGTCTAAATATATTTGCGCTATTTTTATAGTTCTTTAATCTTACTAATAAGCTTCTCATAAACCTTTTGCATATGCGGTTCACTGCTGTATTCATTAACCTCATCAATAGGCACCCATTTTACACCACTGTTTTCATCTTCTTTTACAATTAAAGCTTCATCTTCGTTTGCTTCTAATAAATAAGCTATAGACAAATGAAGATGAGGGGCTACATAATTGCCTTTTTTTATATGGCCAACCACAGTAAGTATGTCTATGGAAAATATATCTGGAGTTACAGGATATACATTTTTAACTCCTGTTTCTTCCTTAACTTCTCTAATTGCTACAGCCAGAAGATCAGTTTCTCCATCCGCATGTCCTCCTGTCCATGACCAGGAATTATATATATTATGATGAACCATAAGTACTTTATCTCTGTTTTTATTCACTACAAAAGCTGAGCTTGTTATATGAGCTATTTCATTATTTCTAGTTAATACATCATCAAAAATATTAATGCAGTTTAAGATTATTTCTTTATCCTTTTTTTCCTGCTCATTATAGGGCTTGTAGTTTTTTATAGAATTTATCCAATTCACTTTTACTCACATCCCTTAGTTTATTTTAATTTAGATTATAACACATATTATAAACATTCATACAATCTTGACCATTATTTAAAATAACTCTGCTGCTTACCTCAACCAATGCCCTGACTGTATCAATAGAGGTTAATATTTCAATATTATTTTCGATGGCAGTTCTTCTTATAACAAATCCATCCCTATGAGAATCATTACCTTTAGTTGGAGTATTTATAACAATATCTATCTCTCTATTCTTTATTACATCCAGTATATTAGGCTCTCCTTCTTTTAGCTTCATGACTTCTTTAACTTCTAAGCCTTCATTCCTTAAAAATTCAGCGGTACCACCAGTAGCTATAAAAGCATATCCCATTTCACTGAGCTTCTTTGCAATATCTGCAAATTCTTTCTTATCATGATTGTTTAACGTAACAAGTACAGTTTTCTTTTCATTTTTAAACTGCATGCCTGCCGCAACAAAGCCTTTATAAACTGCTTCGTATACATTTTTTCCTACCCCCAAAACCTCACCTGTTGATTTCATCTCAGGTCCTAAGGATACCTCCACATTAGGAAGCTTTTGTGTTGAGAAAACCGGTACCTTTACAGCTACAATATCCAGCTCTTTATATATGTCTATGCCGTAGCCTAGGTTTTCTATTTTTTCTCCCATCATAATTCTTGTCGCAAGCTCAACTATAGGTACTTTGCTTACTTTGCTTATATATGGTACTGTTCTGCTGGCTCTTGGATTAACTTCTATTACATAAAGTTCACCCCGATATTCAATAAATTGAATATTAATCATGCCCTTTATGCCTATATAAGAGGCAAGTTTTTTAGTGTAATCAAGTATCTTGGCCTTTATATCAGCTGATACATTTTGTGTTGGATACAATGTTATACTGTCCCCAGAATGAATTCCTGCCCTTTCAAGGTGCTCCATAACTCCAGGGATAAGCACATTTTCTCCATCACATATAGCATCAACTTCTATTTCTCTTCCCATAAGATACTTATCAATTAGTATAGGATTTTTCTTGTCTTTTTCAAAGGCATTTTCAAGATAATATTTGAGTTCCTCTTCACTATAAGTTATCTCCATGCCCTGTCCACCTAGAACGAAGGAAGGTCTTACTAATACAGGATAGCCTAAAATTTCAGCTTCCTTTAAGCCTTCTTTTAAACTCCATACAGCTTTTCCCTTAGGCCTTTTAATATCAAGCTCTTCAAGAATAGCATCAAATTTTTCTCTATCCTCTGCAGCATCAATTTGTTCAGAAGTTGTTCCTAAAATGTATATATCTTTTTCTTTTAAGAATTTAGCAAGCTTAATAGCTGTCTGTCCACCAAATTGCAGTATTACGCCGTATGGCTTTTCCTTATCTATTATGCTTAAAACATCCTCTTCTGTAAGAGGTTCAAAATAAAGCTTATCCGATATATCAAAATCTGTACTTACTGTTTCAGGATTATTATTTATAATTATTGTTTCTATACCCATTTTTCTTAAAGCTTTAACAGCATGTACAGAAGCATAGTCAAATTCAATTCCCTGCCCAATTCTTATAGGGCCTGAGCCAATAACAATTACTTTCTTTTTATTACTAACCTGTACCTCGTCATAGGTATCATAAGTTGAATAATAATATGGCGATAATGCTTCAAATTCTCCAGCGCAAGTATCAACCATCTTGTATACCGGTGTTATGTCCCACTTTAATCTTAGCTTATAAATTTCATCAGGACTTACCTTTAAAAGATTTCCTATTCCTTTATCTGAAAAACCTTTTTTCTTTAACTCAATTAGTAATTCTCTTGATACATCTTTTAAATCTAATTGCTTTAGTTCTTCCTCTTTATCAACAATGCCTTTAATCTTGTTTACAAAGAAACTGTCTATGCCTGTTATCTGCGATATCATTTCGATTCTATAATTTCTTCTTATCATTTCAGCTAAAGCAAAAATTCGTTCATCATCAGGAGACATTACTCTATGTTTAAGTTCTTCTAGACTTAACTTTTTCATTTTCTTATGCTCTAAAGTAAACTTTCCAAGCTCTAATGAACGTATTGCCTTTAAAAATGCTGCCTCAAAGGTATTGCCAATAGCCATAACTTCTCCGGTAGCCATCATCTTGGTGCCAAGCTGCCTGTTTGCATCATAAAACTTATCAAAAGGCCATTTTGGAATCTTAACTACTACATAGTCAAGTGATGGTTCAAAGCAGGCAAAAGTCTTCTCCGTAACTGCATTTTTTATTTCATCCAAGCCATACCCCAGTGCTATTTTAGCGGCAACCTTTGCTATTGGATATCCGGTGGCTTTAGATGCAAGCGCTGAAGAACGGCTAACCCTAGGATTTATTTCTATTACTGCATATTCAAAGCTATTTGGATTTAGTGCTAATTGTACGTTGCAGCCTCCCTCAATACCTATTGCATTTATTATGTCTATTGATGCACTTCTTAGCATCTGATATTCACTATCTGACAACGTCTGGCTAGGAGCAACTACTATACTATCTCCTGTATGTATGCCTACCGGATCTATATTTTCCATATTGCATACAGTAATACAGTTCCCAAAACTGTCCCTTATAACCTCGTACTCAATTTCCTTCCAGCCCTTAATGCTTTTTTCAATAAGTACCTGTCCAATAGTACTTAATTGCAATCCTTGAGCTAAAATTACTTCAAGTTCTTCCTCATTTTCTGCTATTCCTCCGCCGCTTCCTCCAAGAGTGTAAGCAGGTCTTACTATTACAGGATACCCGATTTTTTTACTAAATTCTTTACCGCTTTCCATATCCATAATTATTTCACTTGCTATACAAGGCTGGCCTATATTTTGCATCTCGTTCCTAAAGAGTTCTCTATCTTCTCCCTTTTTAATAGCTTCTATTGATGTTCCAATAACTTTAACATTGTATTTATCTAGAACACCTTTTTCATAAAGTTCTACTGAAAGATTAAGTCCTGTTTGCCCGCCCATTCCAGCAATTATGCTGTCCGGTCTTTCTTTTGCTATTATTTTTTCGAGAAAATCTACAGTTAAAGGCTCAATATAAATTTTATCTGCCGTATCCTTATCAGTCATAATAGTTGCAGGGTTGCTGTTTACAAGTACAACCTCTATACCTTCTTCTTTAAGCGCTTCACAAGCTTGTGTACCAGAGTAATCAAATTCAGCTGCTTGACCAATAACAATAGGACCAGAACCTATTACTAAAACTTTTTTTATGTCATTATTCTTTGGCATTATGCAATTCCTCCTTATTAGTCGAAACACTTGGTAGCCTGGTCTTGTTCGCTCCCGCTGCAGACTACCCATAAAAGTCCTTATACCTGTAAGAATTTATCAAATACATAATCTGCATCCTTTGGTCCTGGACATGCCTCTGGATGATATTGAACGCTGTATATTGGAAGTGTTTTATGTCTCATTCCCTCTATAGTTCCATCATTCATGCTTATATGTGTAGCTACAACATCCTTTGGAAGCTCTTTAACGTAATATCCATGGTTTTGAGAAGTTATGAAAACTCTATTCTCCTCAAGGTCCTTTACAGGATGATTACAGCCCCTGTGTCCAAATTTCAGCTTTGCAGTAATGCCTCCTAAAGCTAGTGCCAGAAGCTGATGTCCAAGACATATTCCAACTATAGGCTTTTTGTTTATAAGCTTTTTTATATTTTCTATTATCTCAGGTAAATCCTCTGGGTCTCCGGGCCCATTTGATAAAAATATCTTATCAGAATTAACCTTTAAAATATCCTCGTAAGATGTATGAGCCGGAAATACTGTTAGCTTGCAGCCTCTATTTTTAAAGGCCCTAAGTATATTAGACTTAGTTCCAAAATCTAAAACCGCTATATGCTGTCCATTTCCCTCTATATTATAGACCTTATCAGTAGTAACATTTTTAACCGCTTCTACATTACTGAACTCATTAAGCCTTTTATTTATATAGCCTTCACTAAGCTCCTCAGTTGTTATTATTCCTCTCATTGTTCCGTTGTTTCTTAGAACCTTTGTAAGTGCTCTTGTATCAATTCCTTCTAAAGCTATTATCTTATGACTTTTTAAATAATCACTTAGCTTAATCTCGCATCTGAAATTGTTAGGCATGCTTGCGGCTTCTCTAACTATAAATCCCTTAACCTTTATGCACTCCGATTCTCCATCCTCAAGATTAATGCCATAGTTTCCTATAAGAGGATAGGTCATGGTCACGATTTGACCATAATAGGATGGATCTGTTAGGACTTGTTGATACCCGGTCATTCCTGTATTAAAAACAACCTCTCCAACTGTTTCCTTTACATATCCAAAAGCCTTCCCTTCAAATACTATTCCATTTTCTAAAATAAGTTTTGCTCTCATCCGCCCACCTCACAAGTAATAAACATTTATTTAGCTATTTTATGTTTCTGCTTCCTGGCTTTACACAAGGCAATTCTTCTTTGCATAATGGACATTCTTCTTTTTCATAGGTTTCAATTTGAAGCTTTATGGAACTGTATATAGGGTAATCTATTTTGCTGCTTCTATCAACTATACAAGCTATTCCGACCACTTCTCCACCTAGACTTTTTATAACTTCTGCTACTTCTAATGAAGACTTTGCTGTTGTTACTACATCTTCTACTATCAGCACCTTTTGCCCGGGCAATATCTCAAAACCCCTTCTAAGCGTCATTTCGCCATCTACTCTTTCAGTGAATATTGCAGGCTTCTTAAGCTGCCTTGCTAATTCATATGCTGCTACAATCCCTCCCATAGCAGGTCCAACCGCTATATCAAAATCTAAATCTTTAATTTTATCAGCCGCTACCTTTAAAACTTCTTCTGCTTTATCCGGATACATTAAAAGCTTTGCACATTGACAATACCTATTGCTGTGCTTCCCTGATGATAAAAGAAAATGTCCTTCTAAAAGTGCTCCAACTTCTCTTAATATATTTAAAACTCTATTCTCCATATAAGTTTCTCCCTTCATTTTACATTATATATTCCTATAGAATTCCTCTAACTTCATCCAAGCTACTAATCCCGTTTCTTTTCATAAACTTTTCTAATCCTTGTATAATTTCTACAGCAGCATCAGGCTTTATAAAATTGACGGTACCTATTTGCACTGCATGCGCCCCAGCCATTATAAATTCTAGTACATCCTCAGCACTCATAATCCCGCCTATTCCTACAACAGGTATATCAACTGCTTTGCAAACTTCGTACACCATTCTAAGAGCAATAGGCTTTACTGCTGGACCTGATAACCCTGCAAAGATATTATTAAAAACAGGTTTTCTTTTGTTTATGTCAATTGCCATTCCCTTTAGAGTATTTATAAGCGAAAGTGCATCTGCCCCAGCCTCAGTGCACTTGTATGCCATATCAACTATATCTTCTGCATTAGGTGAAAGCTTAACTATTAAAGGCTTTTTACAAATTGCCTTTACTTCTTTAACTATACCGTAAGCAATATTTGACTTAATTCCAAAAGCCATTCCTCCGCATTTTACGTTAGGACAGGATATATTCAGTTCAATCATATCTATATTTGTATGATTAACCTTTTCTATGGCTTCTAAATAATCCTCTAAAGTGCTTCCCCCTATATTGGCAATAATATTTGTATTAAACTTTTTCATCTTAGGCAGTTCTTCTTTAATAAAGCTATCAACCCCTGGGTTTTGAAGACCTACACTATTCATCATGCCTGAGGCTGTTTCATATACTCTTATTCCGCTATTTCCTTCTCTTTTATTAAGAGTTAGACCTTTTGAGCATATTCCTCCAAGTATTCCTACGTCATATAATTTATTAAACTCTTGTCCGAATCCAAAGGTTCCTGAAGCAGCTATTATAGGATTCTTAAAGTTTAATCCACAGAAATTTACGCTAAGCATCTAAAATCAATTCCTCTCCTAGAAATACCGGTCCATCAGTACAAGCTCTCTTATTTCCTTTTATAGTGTTGCAGGTACACACAAGACATGCACCTAATCCGCAAGCCATATATTTTTCCGTAGACACATACACTGGCACGGAAGCTTCTTTGCATTTCTTAACAACCTTGTTCATCATAACTTCCGGCCCGCAGCAAATAACAGTATCATATTTATCCGCTTCAAAAATATCTGTTATAAAGCCTTTATGACCCTTACTCCCATCATCCGTAGCTATATAAGCCTTATTTATATAATTTTCTATAGTATCTATAATATAGGTTTCATCCCTAAAGCCGCTGTAAATATCTGTATAATCACCTTTTAATTCCTTTACTAAATATCTCATAGGTGCAATTCCAATACCGCCTGTTACTACAGCTACTCTTCCCTTAATATTTTCTACATCAAAACCATTTCCAAGAGGCCCTAGTATTTTAATATTTTCTCCTTCACTTAGCTGGCTTAATATTCTTGTTCCTTTTCCTTTAATCTGATATAAAAAGTATATTCCAGCTTTATCTATATCTTCTATGCTTATTGGTCTTGGGAGGAGACTCTGATCCTCCCAAGCACTTAACATAAAAAACTGTCCCGGTTTAGCTTTAAAGTTACCTTCTACATGAAGTCTATATATTCCGCTTGCTACTTCTTTATTACTAAGCACTTTGGCTGATAGATAACTTACATCCATTAATATCTCTCCTTATTGCTAAAACCTCTTCTCTTGCACAAAGATCAAATTCCTTTTCTCTTCCTTCATGATTCCTATATGCTAAAAGAATTCCTCTTGAAGAGTTAACTACGCCTCCGTTTCCATTATTTAAGTAAAGTGCTACATCCTTAGCTGTGCCACCCTGGGCTCCGTAGCCTGGAATAAGAAAGAACATTTTATCAAATCTTTCTCTCAGTTGCCTGCCTTCTTCAACATGAGTACAGCCTACTACAGCTCCTATACTGCTGTAGCCGCAATTGCCTATATATTCTCTTCCTGCATTTTCTATCTTTCTTCCTGTTGTTTCATATACTTTTCTTCCTATACTGTCACTAATATACTGTATGTCCTTTGCTCCTGAATTTGAGGTTCTCATTAATATGAATAATCCTTTTTCATCGGTGTTTACATATTTTAAATAAGGCTCTATACTATCCATTCCCATGTAGGGACTTAAAGTTATAAAGTCACACTCAAAATCTCCTGCAAAATGAGCTTTAGCATACATTTCCGCTGTCTTTGCAATATCACCTCTTTTTATATCACCTATAGCAATACCGCCTAAGCTTTTAATATACTCTAAAGTTCTCTGATAAACCTTTAGTCCAGAAATCCCCAATGCTTCATAATAAGCGATTTGAAGCTTGTAGCAGGCTGCCGTATCAAAAGTAGCATCTATAATTTTCTGATTAAATCTAAATAGTGCCTGATCCTCAAAAGTATATTTATTTAAAAATTGTTTAGGTATATAATCTAAGGAAGTATCAAGTCCAACACAAACCGGTCCCTTTTTATCTACACTTTCATATAATCTATCTATAATCATTTTAATCCCCGCCTTTATTTTATAAGCTATATACAATTCTTCCAGCCTTTATTGTATTCATAATCATTCCTTTAGTACTTACTCCATCAAAAGGAGAATTCTTTCCTTTTGAGCTAAAGTTTTGTGAATCAATTTTGTATTCCTTATTTAAATCAACAAGTACTAAATCCCCATCATAACCTATTTTTATTTCTCCCTTATTAAGCTTCATAAGCTTTGCCGGATTTTTAGACATAAGCTCTGATAGTTTATTTATACTTATGTGACCTTCATCAACAAGTTTCGTGTAGCATACTGAAAAAGCAGTTTCTAGCCCTGAAATTCCATTTGCGCCTTTAAGTTTATCTTCGCTGCTGTGAGGTGCATGGTCTGTAGCTATTGCATCTACCCATCCTTCTTTAATAGCATTAATTAAGCAATCAATATCATAGGCTTCTCTTAAGGGTGGATTAACCTTGTATTCAAGCTTACTTGTTAAAGTCAAATGATGAGGAGTTACCTCACAGGTTACCCTAGCTCCTTCTTTTTTTGCATTTATGATATCCTTTATAGCTTGACAGGTACTTACATGCGCAATATGAAGGTGACAACCTGTAAACTTTGCAAGAGCTATATCTCTCCAAGTCATTGTATTTTCTGCAAGTCTTGTATCTACTGATGACAGTTCTTCGCTTTCAGCATGACTTATAACCATAATATTTTTTTCCTTTGCTTTAAACATAGCCTCAAGCATTATCCTGCTGTCAGAGACTCCACGACCATCGTCTGATATCATCTTTACAGAAGAATCTAGTTTATCTAAATGTGAAGTATCTTCACCCTTTAAGTCTTTTGTTATTGATACTGATTGATGTATGTCTATTAGATTAACTATCTGACCTTTGTTTAAAACATAGTTTACAGTTTCCATATCACTGCAAACGGGTATTGTATTTGCCATAAGATTTACTGCCGTAAAGCCTCCTTTTACAGCTGCAAGACTTCCTGTATAGATGTCTTCTTTATAAGTAAGCCCCGGATCTCTGAAATGACTGTGCAAATCTATAAAAGATGGCATAAGGGCTAATCCTTTTGCATCAATAGCTGGGCAATCCTTTTTTAAATTTAATCCAAGTTCATTAATAACTCCAAACTTTATATAAACATCTCCTTTAAAATCCTGAGATGAGTCTATTATTCTCGCATTCTTTATTAGTAGCTCCATTAAAATCCCCTCCAGCTTGTATTTTATATTCATGGTCACAATAAGAACATCTACATGTGTTCTTTTCACCATTTGAGGTATAAAAGCTCTGAGGAATATTTTCTTCAATTGAGGTTATACATTTTAAGTTATTGCATTTTCTAAATTCATTCTTAATTGCTTTAATCTTTGTACCAGTTCTTTTAACTGTATCTTCATCTTTATCAAACGCAGCTTCTGAAAGATTTAAACCTAGAAGATTAACTATTAGTGCCATTCTCACAAACATGCCGTATTTTGCTTGATCAAAGTAATGTGCTCTTACATCTTCATCAACTTCATAAGCTATCTCATTTACTCTTGGAAGAGGATGAAGTATTATCATGTCTTTCTTAGCACTCTTTAATTTATCTGAATCTAAAATGTAGCTGTCCTTAAGTCTTAAATAATCTTCTACATTTGCGAATCTCTCTCTTTGCACTCTAGTCATATAAAGTATATCAAGCTTATCAATAACATCTTCCAGTCTTTCAGCTTCTTCAAACTCAATATTATGCTTTTCTAATATTTCTTTTTTTATATAATCAGGAATTCTTAATTCTTCTGGGGAAATTAATATGAATTTATTACCTTTATATCTAGATAAAGCTTTGACAAGTGAGTGTGTAGTCCTTCCAAACTTTAAGTCCCCGCACAAGCCTATTGTATGGTTTTCAAAGCTTTTTTTAAGATTTTTGATAGTTAAAAGATCAGTTAGGGTTTGAGTAGGATGCTGATGACCTCCGTCACCTGCATTTATGACAGGAATTGAAGAATACATGGAGGCAACCTTAGGCGCTCCTTCCATTGGGTGTCTTATAACTGCAATATCTGAATAGCAGGCAACTGTTCTTATAGTGTCTGCAACACTTTCTCCCTTTGCTGCTGAGCTGGAATTTGGTTCTGAAAATCCTAATACCTTGCCGCCAAGTCTAAGCATAGCTGCTTCAAAACTGAATCGTGTTCTTGTACTAGGTTCATAGAATAGAGTAGCTAAAAGCTTACCTTCACAAACATGTGAAAAAGCTCCCGGATTTGAAACGATTTGATCTGCAAGTTCAAAAATTTTATCGAATTCCTCCACAGAGAAATCCATTGGGTCAATTAGGTGTTTTCCCTTTAACATAAAAATTTCCTCCTTCTTAACCTCACAGGGTTAAATTTAAAGTAGAGATATTTCATTTTCGTTTTATAAACATTGTGAACACGGAGTATTATTTCTTAGTAAAATCTCCGCGCATTAAAAAATGCCTTCCTTTAAGCAGGAAGGCATAGTTGTACCCTAAAAAAATACAAAACTATTGTCTTTATATCCTTCCTAGCCTCACAGGACTATTCTTAAAGGTTTTATAAAATATTACCACTTTATATACAGATTGTCAATATACTCATTCTAAGTTTCAAACTTTCCTTGCATTCCATTTTATTTCGTCCCTGTTTAATAATAGTATTGATATAAATATGTTATTTGATATTATATAAATCAAATCTACTGGAAACCGGCATAGTTGCAGTAAATATTTATATATTTTTATAGGTTTATATTTGAATATTTTTGTAGACTTTAGAATTTCCATGCAAAAGAAAAATGCAAAGTTTATCATACCAATGTTGTACAGACAACAGATATGATAAACTTTGCACAGGATTTCTACCTACTTGTAGAATGCTTTGCTTTCGAAACTTAATGCTCCTTAAAATACGTTTTTATGCCGCTTAAAAAAATTAATAGTTATTTTAACAAGCAACAATTTCCTTAATCATAAATTCTCTTCCACATAATAGTTCCCAATCCTTACTTTCACACCTAGGACAAGTACTATTATTTTCAATAACATTAAAAACCTTCTTACATTTTTTGCACAAGCCATTGCCTGGCATAACCTCAATTTCTAGTTTCGTATCCTGCAGCATGGTTCCATCTATTGCAGCTGGATAGCAGGCCTCAATATATCTTGGGATCATAGATGATAATTCACCTATTTGAAGAACTACCTTTTCAATTTTGCTTACTCCATTGTCTCTCGCAAAATTTTCAACTACTTTAACAACTTCAATCATAACTCCCACTTCATGCAAATTAATTCACCTCACTTATCAAAGAACGGGAGAACTTCTGCTCTCCCGTATTGCTTAATCCTTACTTTACAAAAAGTCTCTTTACATTTTTCATCGCAATTCTGCCTTGACGTTTAATAACGTGTTTTATAACTATAGGTTTCATATGATCAATATCTGTACCAGCCGCATCATATTTTCTAACCAATGAAATTGCATCAAATTTACATTTCGTAGTACAAACTCCGCAGCCTACACATTGGTATTGATCTACAACTGTAGCACCACAGCCAAGACAACGCTGAGTTTCCTTCTTAACTTGTTCTTCAGTAAATGTAACACGCGTATCCTTAAATGTTTCTTTTGATCTATTTCCTTCTACATGAAGTGCTCTTTGTCTAGGTAAACGATCATATCCAGCCAAACTTAAGTTTTCTTTATCAAGAGCATGGTATTCCCTTTCTCTAACTAAAGTCAAGCTGTCTCCATGAACATAACGATGAATTGAAATATAACCTTGCTTTCCAAGTGCGATTGCATCTATAGCAAACTTTGGTCCAGTCAAAGCATCTCCACCTGCAAATACATCTTCCTCCCCAGTTTGGTAAGTTAATGGGTCAGCTTTTATTGTCTTATTTGGATTTAATTCAATTTTGGAGCCTTCTAATAATTTACCCCAATCCATTCCTTGGCCAACTGATATGAGCACGTGGCTCGCTTTTACTATCTTTGTTGTATTTTCATCGAATTTAGGACTAAATCTCTTATTTTCATCAAAAACAGAAATACACTTTTTAAATTCTACTCCTACAACATGACCATCTTCTACTATAATTCTCTTCGGACCCCATGAATTATTTATAACAATTCCTTCTGCCTCTGCTTCTTCAATTTCCTCATCAAGAGCAGGCATTTCTTCTCTACTCTCTAAGCAGAACATATCTACTGCTGAAGCACCAATTCTCTCAGCAGTTCTAGCAACGTCTATAGCAACGTTTCCTCCACCAATAATAACTGCAGGTCCTTCTAGCTTCAGATTTTCACCTAGGTTTACCCTGCGTAAGAATTCTACACCTGTTATTACACCTTCAGAATCTTCACCTTCAAGTCCTAGCCCTCTACCATCTTGAGCGCCTATTGCTATATAGAACGCATTATAGCCCTGTTCTCTAAGTTTAGGAATTGTCACATCCTTACCAACCTCAACTCCTGTTTTAAATTCTACTCCTAATTCTTTAAGTACATCTATTTCTGACTCTACTACGTCTTTTTCAAGTCTAAAAGAAGGAATCCCAAGTGTTAACATACCTCCAAGCCTCTTTTGCTTTTCAAAAACTGTTACCTCATAACCATCAACAGCTAAGAAATAAGCACAAGAAAGTCCTGCAGGACCTGCACCAATTACAGCAATCTTCCCTGATCTTTTTACCATTTTTTCAGGCACATAGCGATGCTTAGCTTTCATATCTTGATCAGCAATAAATTTTTTAACTTCATCAACAGCTAATGGTTCATCCATATCTCCTCTTGTGCAGGCATCTTCACACTTTCTTGGACAGATACGACCACAAATTGCTGGTAATGGATTTTCTTTCTTTATAAGCTCCAGTGCCTCTCTGTATTTTCCCTGAGAAGCCAGCTTTATATATCCTTGAACTGCTATATGAGCAGGGCATTCAGACTTACAAGGACTTGTTCCACTCTCATCTACAACTTTACGGTGACGATAGTCAAAATTCCATTTATCTTTTCCCCATTTAGTATCATATGGAATGTCTTTCTCTTTAGTAGTTTCAACAGGTTTCTTTGAACATAATTTTTGCCCCAATGTTAACGCATTTGATGGGCAATTCTCAACACACTCTCCGCAAGCAACACATTTATCTTTATCCACTTGTGAAACATAATTTGACCTAGACCAATCAGGATTTCTATAAAGATTTGCATTTCTTAGTCCAAAACAAGAACATCCGCAGCAGTTACAGATAGCAAGAGCATTTCCCGGTCCTGATAAATTAGGTATCTGATGCATAAGTCCTTCTTTTTCAGCCTGCAAACAAATCTCCCTTGCTTCTTCCCTTGTAACTTGTCTGCCTTTTCCTGTACGAATATAGTATTCAGCGGCTGATCCAAGTCTGAGGCATATATCCTCAACTCTATGTCCACAACCTTCTCCGATAATTCTCATTGATGCACGACATGCGCAATCTGTAACAGCAAAAAGATCATGTTTATTAAGAAGATATTCTATTTCCTCATAAGAGGCCTTTCTTGTATCTCCATCAATAGCAGCTTGAACAGGAATAACTCTCATTACACCTAGTCCAATTGGAATGTTTCCTGCCATTAATGCACCTAATTTTCTTGTATATTCTTCAAAGCATTCACCAATTACAGGATACTTTTCTAAATTAGCCTTATTATCAACCATATATTCCATAACACCAGGAACATAAAGTTCAAGACAATACTTAATGGTATCATGCTCTTTTTCTGATTTTATAACTCCATCATCTGCCATCTGATCTAGGATTTTTACTACTTCTTCAACCGATTTACCACAGCGTTTTGCAACTACATCTGCACTTTCTAGCTTTCGAATTTGGAGGCAAAGTGCAACTTCAGCCATTTCATCTGTAACAACCGGCTCAAGGATTCTATATTCCGGATCAGTCGGCTTTACCTTTACTATTCCTCCAGTAATACCAGCAGCGATTTTATTTGCCAATTCAAGTACTTTTTTCTTAACCATATTTGTTATCCCCCTATAAAACTTATTAAGGTATTATTGAGCTTTCCATTGTTTAACTTCAGTACGTATCCATTCAACCCACTCATCAATTCCCTCACCAGTTTTAGCGGATATAGGAATAACTTTAATATTAGGATTTATCTTTTTTATACGTTCTTTAAATTTATCAAAATTAAAATCAAAATTTGCTATTGCATCGATCTTATTAATTAATACAACATCTACTATTGAGAACATTAAAGGATACTTTAGAGGTTTATCGTCCCCCTCCGGTACACTTAAAATCATAGCATTTTTCGAAGCTCCGGTATCAAACTCTGCTGGACACACTAAATTGCCTACATTCTCTAATATTACAAAGTCAATTCCCGTTGTTCCTAATCCCATAAGACCTTGCTTAGTCATATCTGAATCCAAGTGACACATACCGCCTGTATGCAGCTGGATTACTTTTGCACCAGTTTTAGAAACAGTGTCTGCATCCACATCAGAATCAATATCAGCTTCCATAACTCCAATACTCATTTCATTTTTTAGAGCCTCAATAGTTCTCACTATTGTTGTAGTTTTACCTGAGCCCGGTGAGGACATCAGATTAAGTAAGAAGGTTTTATCCCTTTTCAATTCCTTTCTCAATAACTCGGCTTGTCTATCGTTATCATCAAAAACACTTTGCTTAATCTCCAGAACTTTAAATTTATCCATATTATCCTCATCTCCGTTATTATTGTTATATTATATTAAATTGTATCCTTTAAACATTCTTATTACTTAAATAAACTGCAAGCTTCTTATTACAAAACTTAACTTATACATGACTCAAAATAATAAATATAGAGTATTTTTTGAGCATGTATAAGTTATTAGTTGAACTTAAAGGCCTTCATAATCTTTTTAATTTGATATACTATAACCTTTACCTTGGTGTATCGACACTTGATCTGAAAGCGCTTTAATTTCTTTATATTCCTTTAAATCTGTGTAAAGTTCACCAAGATAAGGATTTCTCTTAGTTTTAACAACTTTATAAATCATATAAACAAGAACTGCTATGTTTGCTAATAATGATGCTAGACCAAATATAAATAGCGGTACCTTATTATAGGATGAAGCAACCGCAAAGGCTCCTTTATCAATAAATGACGGGAAGGTCTGAGCAAACATACACCATATAGCCAGAGTTTGCGCACGGTGCTGAAGCCATGCTCCCTTTCCTACTGTAAAAGCACAAAGTGTTGGAGCTAGTAAAAGTGCAAAACCGCAGTACCAGGAATGTCCTGGAAGACAGTTATATGTGTAACTAAAATTCCATAAATCATATGCTATAATCCAAAACCACAACATATCAGGCCACAGCATATCTTTGCTGCCATCTTTATCTGTCTGCTTCTTGATACAAATGCCAAGCCATCCAGTTATAGTTATGATATTTAATATGCCGGCAATACCATTCATAAAATTCCATGGACCACCAAGCACATACATAGCTTCATCAGCTAAAGTTCCTCCGCCAGCGTATTGAACGCCAACCTGAAAATCACGAGTTACTGCCTCTAAAATATTTATAGCAAGAATTAATGGCGGAAAGCAAAGCGCCCATTTTTTATCTGACAGCCTCCATACCTTTCCGGTGGACTTATTCTTCCATGTAACATGTCTAATACACCAAAAGCCTATACATCCGGCAGTAGAAGAATATACCTTTGCTAAATGAAACCAATCTGTGTAAGTTGTATCTCTTAATACAGTAAACCATAATATTGATAATGCTATGGGTAAAACAACAAAACTAAAAAAACCAACATACTTCCATCTGCGAGCCACTTCATTAAACCCAAAGAGCGCTACGAAAATAATTATCCAAACACCCCATACGCCTAATGCTGATGCTCCGCCTGCATAATTGAAAACAAACATAATATACCCCCTAAAATAAATATTTAGTTATATATATATTGTATAATTTTTATCAAACTTTTTTCAATAGACAGAAAAATGAAAGTGTCTATTTTAGACACTTTCACATAATTTTAAAGCTATTCTCTTGTTTCTTCCTTGATAAAAGCATCTACAGAACGTGGAATACTTCCTGTTATCATAATTAAAAGTTTATTAAGAATATATTCCGGTTCCTCCTCCATTCCTTCACTTACCCAATCAATTATTAGTCCATTAAATACATGCCTGTAAAAATTGACTATAAAATTTTTATCTTTATCATTTATAGAAGAATTTGTTCTTTTAATACATTCATCAACCACATCTTCTAACAATATAGTAGAAAGATTTGTAAGATATCTATTTACTTCAGGCCAATAAGACGAATTGTATACATGCAGAATCATCTTTGAATTCTTTTTGAGATAATTCATAGTAGCTAAAAAACCGCCGGTCCAAGTTTGAAAGGTTCTATTTTGTGCAATATCTTTCGATAATTCATCATAAAATACAAATTTAAATACATCCATAATATCTGTGAAATGATTATAAAAAGTTTGCCTGTTTACGTCGCAATGCTCACAAATACCCTTGACTGTAATCTTATCTATAGATTTTTTATTTAATAACTCTTTAAATGAATCAATTATTTCGGTTTTAGCACTGTGCTTCATAAATTTCTCCCTCATTAAAAGCTTGTCTTTATATTAATTGTGAGTTCTATATACCCTTTTCTAAATTCTACCATAGCATTTATACATAATTCAAGGCTGCTTATTTTATATAGAAATTATGGCAGCCATATTAAATTACATAAATAAATTATGGAAATTTAACATAAACTTATTGACAAATAATATAACCGTTATATAATAAGTATTAGATAATAATAATTATTAATTAGCTCGTATATGATATACATATTCTAAAAAGCTAATTGTTATAAAAAATTAAAACAAATCTTAGGAGGTAATTTTATTATGTCATTAATCGGAAGTGAAGTAAAACCATTTAAGGCTGAGGCTTATCAAAACGGAAAGTTTATAGAAGTTACAGAAGCAGATTTCAAAGGTAAGTGGAGTGTAGTTTGCTTTTATCCAGCAGACTTTACATTCGTATGTCCAACTGAATTAGAAGATTTACAAAACAATTATGACGAATTAAAGAAGCTTGGGGTTGAAGTTTACTCTGTTTCAACAGATACTCATTATACTCATAAGGCATGGCACGATAGTTCAGAAGCAATAAGCAAAATTACTTATGTTATGATCGGTGATCCTTCACATACACTATCAAGAAACTTTGATGTTTTAATCGAGGCAGAAGGCGCTGCAGATCGTGGTACATTTATTATTGACCCAGATGGCGTAGTTCAAGCAGTTGAAATCAATGCTGGTGGAATCGGACGTGATGCGAGCATTCTTATAAATAAGATTAAAGCAGCTCAATATGTTAGAAATAATCCTGGTGAAGTTTGCCCAGCTAAGTGGAAAGAAGGCTCAGCTACACTAAAGCCAAGTCTTGATCTTGTAGGAAAAATTTAATAGGTTGAATATCTAAACAACTTACAGCGGGTAGTTTACGAGTGTTAACAGAAGCTCTAAGCTACCCATTGCTTTAAGTAAAAAAGTGAGTACTCTAAACTGCTCAGTGTTTCGAGTGAAAGGAGGTGCAAGGTCCAAATGACCTTGTACGGGTAGTTTGCGAGTGGGAACGAGCGCTTTAAACTACCCAGTGTTTCGAGTGAAAGGAGAAAATTATGCTACTAGATACAGATATAAAACAACAGTTAGCCCAATATCTTCAATTGATTGAGGATGATATATTAATAAAACTTAGTGCTGAATCTGATGATATATCTAAGGACATGGTAGCTCTAGTGGATGAAATAGCTGCCATGTCCCCTAAAATACAAATACAAAATAGTCAATTATCCAGAACTCCAAGCTTTAGTGTAAATCGTATTGGTGAAGATACTGGAGTTACCTTTGCTGGAATACCTTTAGGTCACGAATTCACGTCCTTGGTATTAGCTCTATTGCAGGTCAGCGGAAGAGCCCCAAAGGTTGAACAAAAGCTAATTGACCAAATAAAGAATATTAAAGGTGAATATCATTTTGAATCTTATATAAGCCTAAGCTGCCATAACTGTCCTGAAGTTGTTCAGTCGCTTAACTTAATGAGTATTCTTAATCCTGGTATTACCCATACTATGATTGACGGTGCAGCATTTAAAGAAGAAGTTGAAAGCAAAAATATTATGGCAGTTCCTACAGTTTATTTGAACGGAGATTTTTTTTCCAGCGGTCGTATGACTTTGGAAGAAATTCTTTCAAAGCTTGGAAGCTCAGCAGATATATCAGAGTTTAACGATAAAGAACCTTTTGATGTACTTGTTATTGGAGGCGGCCCAGCTGGATCAAGTGCAGCTATCTACGCAGCACGTAAGGGTATTCGAACAGGAATAGTTGCAGAACGCTTTGGTGGCCAGGTAATGGATACTATGGGCATAGAAAACTTTATCAGTGTGAAATATACTGAAGGTCCTAAACTTGCAGCTAGTCTTGAAGAGCATGTTAGAAATTATAATGTTGATATTATGAGTTCTCAGCGTGTAAAACACTTAGAGAAAAAAGATTTAATTGAAGTTGAACTTGAAAATGGAGCTATTTTAAAGAGTAAAACTATAATACTTTCAACAGGTGCTCGCTGGAGAAATGTTGGTGTTCCTGGTGAAGCTGAATTTAAAACTAAAGGTGTAGCTTACTGTCCTCACTGCGATGGTCCTTTATTTAAAGGAAAAGATGTGGCCGTTATTGGAGGCGGCAATTCCGGAATCGAGGCAGCTATTGATCTTGCTGGTGTCGTAAAGCATGTAACTGTTCTTGAGTTTATGCCTGAGCTTAAGGCTGACGCAGTACTTCAAAAACGTCTTTACAGCCTTCCTAACGTAACTGTATTGAAAAATGTTCAAACAAAAGAAATTACAGGTACTGATAAAGTAAATGGAATTTCCTATATTGATCGTAGTACCGGAGAAGTTAAGCATATTGAACTTCAGGGTGTATTCGTTCAAATAGGACTCGTACCAAATACAGAGTGGCTGGAAGATGCTATTGATCGTAACCGCATGGGTGAGATCATAGTAGATAACCGCGGTGCTACAAATATACCTGGAGTATTTGCTGCAGGAGACTGTACAAATAACCCATTTAAACAAATAATTATCTCTATGGGTTCAGGTGCTAGTGCAGCCTTAGGTGCATTTGATTATTTAATAAGAAATTAATTTAATTAATCCGCTGAAATATCATTCGGATATTTCAGCGGATTTTTTTGTCTATCATAATATTTCTCTTTTATGGCTTTTTCTCTTATAAATATGTTCATTTTTATATTACTAATCTTAAGTACACCTAATAAAGTCTTTAATTAATATAAAAAAAATAATATACTTAATAATGATAATTATTGATCAATATCTGCAAATACAAACAATTAAATTGAGGAGTTTATATATGAGAAAAAAAGATATACTTGAATTAAAAAAGCGTTTAAAGAAAGATTATTGCACCTTCACCAAGATGTGTGGCTGCTACGTTAATGGAGAAAAACATATTATTTTGAAATTTAGAGAAACTTTCCTTAATCTAGATGAGGAAGAATATTTTAAGTTCATGGAAATAGCTAAAAAAGTACTGTCTGGAGCTATTGGTAATAATATTTTAGAGCTTAACTTTCCACTTAATGATGAGCTTATAAATGAAAGCCAAATTTCCCTTATGCAGCTTAAAAGCAGTGGCTTAAAGGATGACTCTCTTTTAGATAGTTTTTATCAATCCATTATAGATAATTATAATTTTACTGGCAACTTTTTAATACTCCTTTTCCATGACGCTTATGATGTTATTACCAAGACTACTGATAATTCAAAAATAGATGAGTCTGAAGAAGTATATGAATATGTGCTGTGTGCAATATGCCCTGTTTCACTTTCAGAGCCTGGTCTTCGATACTTTGAAGAGGAAAATGCAATTAAGGCGCGCATTAGAGACTGGGTGGTTGAAGCACCTGCCAATGGTTTTGTTTTTCCCGCTTTCATTGATCGAAGTACAAATGTGAACTCTATTATGTATTACACTAAAAATCCAAAGGATGCACATCCTGAGTTAATGGAAAATGCTTTAGGCTGCTATTCGAGGCAAACTGCTGCTGTGCAAAAGGAAACCTTTGAATCAATTATTAAAGATTCTCTAGGTGCTGATGAAGACACGGCAGATAAAACCTTTATGGAAATACAGGACAACCTGAATAATATGATAGAGGAATACAATGCTACCTATGAGGATACGGATCGTGAACCTATAACCTTAACAAAGAAGGTTATACAAAATCTTTTAATCGAAAGCGAAGTTCCTGAAGAAATTATTACTAAGATTGAAGAGTCCTATGGGGAAAATTTTGGCGATGATCTTCCCTTAGCAGAAAGCCTAATTGACTCAAAGGTACTTAAGGCAAATACACAAAGAAAAAAGGAGGAACATCTTCAGAGACAGGTAGAATTGCTTCAGACCAGGCTTGAGCAAATCAAGCAAGAGGCTTCTGTAGATAACGATGCAATCCAGCCTGAAGAAGCCGCAGATGATAATATAGTTTTAGAAGAAACTTCAGAAACTGATTTGAAGAAAGTTCAAGATATAGATTCAGAAGATAGTAGCATTGATACCCAATATGATATTATACTTCAAGTAAAACCTGAAAAAATATCTCAAATAAAATCTCAAATAATTGATGGACAAAAATGCATAGTTATTCCCATTGATGAGAATGAGCAAACTACGGTTAATGGTTTAGATAATTTAATTTTATAAACTTTATAGTTTCATTGGCTTTTGCCAATCGATTAATTTTATAATACTATATAACAGCTGGTATACCTGGTTATATAACCATGTGTGATACTGTCATGAATGAAGAATACAAAATTAATTTTTTAAGTGCTGAAGCCTTAGAAAAGACTACGATTATAACTAAAGAAGAAAATTAGTTGAATATAAAAGCATAAAATAAAGGCTTATAACATACCATGTAAGCCTTTGTTTTATCTTCACTGCTATTTATAAACTATACGCAAGCACAACTTATTTTGTGCTTTATCTGTCTTAATTAAATGTACTTAACAAGGTTTAAAATATAGAATAATACGTCATTTAATGAGTTTAAACTGCGATATAGCAAGCTTTATATTTTATTCAATATTTTAAACCTCATTTACCTATGGTAGTCGAGTAGGGAAAGCCCTTACGAACTTTCCCCCTCACAGATTCCGTACATGCCAAATTAAGGCATACGGCTCTTCATATTATTTTACAAAAATCGCTATCTATATATATTTACGTAAATTTTAGGTTTAGGTAATGGATTATACTTCATATACATTTTGAATTTATCTAAATCAACGCTTCGTCTTTGGCTTCTACGATTTAACCACTTGAATAGTGCTTTCTTTATTTCCAAACAAAACTGACTTATCATATATGAATTATCTGTAACCCCATAATATTGATAATGCCCATTAAGTTTTTGTTTTGTCAAATCAAATATATCTCCTATATGAAGCTTGTTTCTAACCAATTTAACCCATTGATTAAATTCTTTTACCTTTAATCTGAATTTCTTTTTACTTGTTTTCCTCTTAACTCTAAACTTTCCATTTCTACTTTTACCACAATAATGAGTGAATCCTAGAAAATCAAATGTTTCTGCTCTTTTATATCCCATCTTCTTTCTGTTTTCTTCTGCAAATCTTCCAAACAATATTAACTTAGATTTACTCTTTTCAATTTCAAGATTAAATTTTCTGAGTCTATACAGAAGAAACCTGCAGAAATTTCTGGCTTCGCCTTCGTATTGAAAGCAGCATACAAAATCATCAGCATATCTTACAATTTCAGTTTCACCCTTAAAGTCTCTCTTTATTACTTTCTCAAACCATAAATCTAGTGCATAATGCAAATATATATTTGCTAAAGTTGGTGAAATTATTGAACCTTGAGGAGTTCCCAGTTCGGTTGCTTCCGCAACACCGTTCTCCATCATTCCTGCTTTCAAGAATTTATTTATAAGCTTAATAATGTTAGGGTCTCCTATCCTTAGTTCTAAGAATTTTATCATCCACTCATGATTCACATTATTAAAGAATTCTTTTATATCTGCAACTACCACGTAGCTTATTTTACCATTCTCAATAATATTGTTTAGTCTCTTAATTGCAGTATGACAATTTCTATTGGGTCTAAACCCATATGAAAACTCCATAAAATCTGCTTCATATATAGCTTGCAGTATTTTATTTAGACCCATTTGCACTATTTTATCTTCATATGAAGGGATACCTAGCGGTCTTTTTGATTTTCCATCAGCTTTAGATATATACACTCTCTTTACAGCTTGTGGTTTGTAGCTATGTTTCTTTAATCTCTCAACTAAACTTTCTATATTATCCTCTAAATTTTCAGCATATTGAGCTTTTGTAACTTCATCTATACCTGTCGCCTTATTTCCAATAATTTCTTTGTGGCATTTTAATAGCATTTCTTTATTTAGATAATGATACAGAGACGTAAATCTTTCTTTTGGTTTTTCCTTAGCAATTTCTGCTATCTTAACTAATTTCGTTTCCATCAATTGTTCTACTCCTGTGCGTAGTTAATGTGTCCTTAGTTAAGGCAATAATATGTAATCTCCTTCCCTCCGTTGGCATTACCCTACTTCATTGGTACTATTAGATTATCCCACTCCCTACTAACCTTTTGACATTCTCCCTTATTATCAGTTGTTTGTCATACTCCTTCGGAGGAGAGCAGTAGGGTCTCATGAGTTGCTGTGTAACTATTGTATAGCATGCTTGGCTCTTTGACCCCGAGGAAGTTATAGCAAACTCGTCATTATTGCTTACTACAATATTGCTTTCCAGAGAACCGACACCGTCAGCCTTCCTAAATTTATACTTATTACGAGGCTCAATCACTTTCAAGCCTACTACCTAACTGTCAACGCTTAATATATAGGATTACTCCCATATATCCATGACTCGCTACTGGCAGTTTGACTTTAACCTTTCCAGAAGGGATTTCCACCCTTTAAATTACACAACCTTGCTAAGCCGCATCGGTTCTACGTAACTACCCTCTTATTCTTGTGTATATATTTAACCCTTCTCACAATGACTCTTAAGGTGCTCGTAAAAGTTCAGTTCACTTACACTATCGCATTATTATTGTATAAAGGAACAGCCACAAAGTAGTTATAAGCTAATTTGTGGCTAATATCTTAATAATAATATTTACTTAAATTACACAGTTTTTAAAATTTTGTTCCAGCTCTCTGGTCTTAATACCCTAGCTAAATGAATTTGATGAATGTTATTTATTAGTATTTTGTTTTTCAATAATATTTCTTTTTCAATACTTAGATTTAGGACTTGCACTCTATTCTCTATTAATGCTTGTATTAAGTATAAACATTGAATACTATTTTCATTATACCATTCAGTTTCTAGTACTTCCTTTAATATTCTCTTAGATACTTGTTTTTGTATTTTGTGTACATTTATTTCTTCATCCCTATATTTACGGTGAAGTATTAATTTATCAGCTATTAATGAAATTATTATACCTATAATAACAAACATTAATCTATTCATTATAATGTAGTTGGGATTAATAACATTTAATGCTGTTGAAGCTATTGAAGTTATTGTAACAAACATTGCTATATTTCTATAGTCAGATACATATCCCATTAAATACCCTGTGGTTAAAATTATTAATGTTCTCATGGTTGTATCCTTTACTACATTAAATAGTATGAATATTATTAAAGAGCCTATTATTGTTCCCTCTATCCTTTTTTTAGATTTGAATCTAGTAAACTCTGCATGTGGCTGAGTTAAGGCAAATACAGTATAAACCATCCAATTTCCGAATTGTAAATTAAAAAAATTTGTTACAAATGTGGTTATAGCTACTACTAACCCTAATCTTATTCCATAAGCTACTCTATTTGATTTAAGCTTAATATTTCTCTTATGAATATTTATATCTTTAAAATCCTCTGGAGTATATATTTTTGAAGCTATATTATGTTTTTCATCTTCCGCTAAGCTTTTAATCTTATCTATTTGTGTATTAAAATTTTCAATTGCATTTATAAATTCATATACACCCATTAGCTTTACATGATTATTTTTATACTTACAAACTATTGCTTCCAAGTCCTCTTTATTAAACTTTTCATCTTTTATATTAATTAATTGCACATTTATATCGTCTAATAAATCCTTATCTATTTGTTTTGTAGTATCTAATAAAATATTTATTTTTTCTAAGCAAGACAATACATTAATAACACCCTTGCCATAATTGGTTATATAAAATTTTTTACCACTATCGAATATAATGATTTTTAACTTGTTTACGTAACTATCTGTATCTATTTCGGTTACCTCTTGATCTTGTTTTAGCAAGCTAATTTTTTCTAAAGTCTTATCATATATAATATTTAATATTTTCTCGCTTGATTTTTTTAGTTTATTTTTGTTAGCTATTAATTGTACCCCCATCATTATGCAGGCACCAAAAACTAAGGCTAACAATCTCATTGGCAATTTTTCTATTTTTATGTGGCTAGTCATAAGTAATATATAATGTAAGCCAAACATCATGTTAATTGGTTTTCTAAGTTCGTAACTAAATATATAACCTATTAAGGCCATTATTCCAAAATTTATAGCTATTCCTATCCATATATTTTGCCAGGCAAAAAAAGCACCTATGCCTAAAATTAGATTAAATATTATTAAATGCACTAAATTTTTAAGAGGCTCGCCTGTTAAATCCCCTTCTAGTAATACTAATGCCAATACTATAGTTGTAACTCCTACAAGTAAATTTTCCGCTCCAAAAACAACCTTGAATCCACTAACGAATAAAACTACAAATATAAATATTATAGTTTTAGATAAAATAGTTGAGATAATTTTATTACTGTGTTTTTTCATTTTTGCCCATCCCTCTTTTATGTTTTTTCGTGCGGTTAATTCTAGCACGCTCAAGAATTTTGTACAACTATTGAGCTTCTGAGCAATTGTAACGATAATCTTGTATTTATCCTTATAATTCGGTTGCTACTTAACATAATATACATAATTATCTTTTATATTACGATACGTCCAGGATATTATATAATTTTAAAAAAATATTATTTTATTTATATCACTGCCATATCTTTATTCAATTTTAGTAAAAACCTCATTTACTTATGATACGGTTCACCGCTATTAATCCTAAACCCTCTATAAACCTGCTCAAGAAGTATAACTCTCATCAACTGATGAGGAAAAGTCATCTTTGAAAAAGACAACTTATAATCTGCTCTATTTAGAACTTCCTTTGATAATCCTAAAGAACCTCCAATAACGAAAGCAATATTACTATCACCTTTTATTCCCAAATCTCTTATAAGACAAGCAAGTTCTTCTGAAGAAAGCATCTTCCCCTCTATAGCTAGCACTATTACATACATATTATCTTTAATATACTTTAAAATAGATTCTCCCTCTTTAGCTTTTATCTGAATCTCTTCTTTTTCCGAAGCGTTGTCAGGGGTTTTTTCATCAGAAACCTCTACTACTTCTAATTTGCAGTATCTCTTTAATCTCTTTGAATACTCATCTATTGCATCTTTTAAGTACTTTTCTTTAATTTTTCCTACAGTTATAAGTGTAATGTTCATTTATTTCTCCTTTTAATAACTTAGTTAATAGTAATTATTACCCAGGAAATACCATATGCTCTAGTTCTTAATTTTATTTTTAAATCATAAAATTATTTTAGCTTATTTTAATTAAAATTAAAACTATGCTTATGAACTATTAAATTAACATGGGGGTGTTACTTTGAATAATAAAGCTGTACTTACAGGCAATGAAGCCGTAAGCAGAGGCTTTTGGGAATGCGGAGGAGTTATAGCTACAAGTTATCCTGGATCTCCTACAGTTGACATCTTAGAATCTTTAAAAAAATATGAGGAAATAGACAGCGAATGGGCAACTAATGAAAAAGTGGCCTTTGAAATTGGTATGGGTGCAAGCTTTGCAGGTGCAAGAACATTAGTTTCAATGAAGCATGTTGGAGTTAATATAGCTTCAGACCCTTTTATGACATTTACTGAAACTGAAACTAACGGGGGTTTTCTTCTTGTTGTTGGGGATGATCCTGGATTAACAAGTTCACAAAACGAGCAGGATAGCAGATTTTGGGGGAAATTTGCTAATATTCCGGTTCTTGATCCTTCCACACCTCAGGAGGTAAAAGACTTTACAAAAACAGGTCTGGAGCTAAGTGAAGAATTTCATACACCAGTACTTTTAAGACTTACAAGCAGACTATGCCACTGCAGAGGGGTTGTTGAACTTTCAGATAGAAATGAATTAAAACCATATGGCTTTAAGGAAGATCAGAAAAAATACTGTATGCTTCCACCCTATTCAAATGCCCAGCAATATTTCATGAAAGAAAGAATGGAAAAGCTTGAAGACTTTAATAATGACTTTTCCTTAAACATCTTTGAAGAAGCTGATGCTGATACTCTTATAATTACAAGCGGTATGCCGTACGAAGTGCTTAAGGAGTTAAGTCCTAAAGCATCTATACTTAAGCTTGCTATGGTATGGCCTCTTCCTATTGATAAAATAAAAAATATAGTTTCTAAATACAAAAATGTGCTTGTTATAGAAGAAATGTTGCCTTTAATTGAAGAAGCCTTAAAAATAAATGGTATTTCTGCCCAAGGCAAAGTCTACTTTCCTTTTACAGGAGAATTTACTGTAGAAATAATTGAAGATGGTTTGTTCAAAGCTGGAGTTATTAAACCTTTAAAAGGTGAATTCTTAAAGAAAACGCCAATTATTCCCAGACCTCCTATTCTTTGTGCTGGATGTCCTCACAGACCGATTTACAGTATACTCAAAACTGCTAAGGCTGTTGTTATGGGAGATATAGGCTGTTATTCTCTAGCAGTTCAAGAACCCTTTGAGGTTCATAAAACAAATATAAGCATGGGTGCTTCTTTAGGTTCAGCACTAGGAATGGCTAAGGTTTATAAAAGAATGGGAATAGATAAACCTATAGTTGCAACCATAGGAGATGGCACTTTTTTTCATTCCGGTATGACTGGCTTTGTGCAACTTGCACAGTCAAAAGAAAACATAACAGTAATTGTACTGGATAATAGGACTACAGCAATGACGGGAGGACAGATAACTCCAACCACAGGAGATTACTTTAAAGAAGAAAACCTATATTCGTTAAATATATCTGAGGTTCTACAATCCTTTGGAATAACAGATATAACGGAAGTCGATCAGTTTAAATATAAAGAAACAAAAGCGGCTATACTTGGTGCTATGAAAAGAGATGGTTTATCTGTAATAATAGCTACAAGACCATGCGCCCTTAATTATAAAATTAGAGAACCTTATTTTTATGTTGATGAGAATATATGCATAGGCTGCAGAAGCTGTATAAAAGTAAATTGTCCTCCAATTTCTATGAAACTTTATGAAGGTAAAAGCAAAAAGAATTCCTTTATAGATCCTGATATGTGCGTAGGCTGTTCTGTTTGTTCTCAAGTTTGTCCTGTAGGAGCTATAAAAAGAAGCTCTGAACGAGCTGAATAAGGGGGGATTATCTTGGATACAACTAATATACTTATATGCGGTGTTGGAGGTCAAGGACTAGTTCTTACAACAAAAATATTAGCAGAAGCAGCCTTTGAAGAAGGTTATGATTTAAAAACCAGCGATGTAATCGGCCTTTCTCAAAGGGGTGGCATGGTTTGGGGAAGCGTGCGTTTTGGCGAAAAAATTTACTCTGCTCTAATACCTGATGGTGAGGTTGATATACTGCTTGCTATGGAAGAACTTGAAGGACTTCGCTGGTCAAGTTGTCTAAAAACAAAAGGAAAAATTATATTAAATGAACATAAAACCTTTCCTAACAGAGTTTTAATAGAAAAAGAAGAATATCCGGAGTCTATTAACGAAATCTTAGCAAATAAAGGCTTTGAGATTTTTTCAGTTAACGCTAATAAAGCTGCTAAAGGATTAAGCAATATAAAAGTAGTAAATTTGGTGTTATTAGGCAAACTTTCAACATTTCTTTCACTTAGTTTAAGTACTTGGGAAAAGGTTATAGAAGGAAATGTTCCTCCTAGCACTGTAGAGTTAAATAAGAAAGCTTTTATGCTAGGAAGAACCTTTTAAATAAAAATCTCAGCTGAAAAATTAGTTTCAGCTGAGATTTTTATTTAAAATTTAAGCATTTACTCCGCAACACTTTTTATACTTCTTTCCACTGCCGCATGGACATGGATCATTTCTTCCAACTCTATTTTCATTTACAATAGTTTTGGTTTCTCTCCAGTTAACTTGGATCTCTCTTCTCTTTTCCTTTGAGAATATACCTTCCCATTGTGGAAGCTCGTATAAATAGTCAGCTTTTGCATCAAGCATATTGAAATATAATTTCTCAAAGTCTATTTTTAATTCTATTTCTGAATTTTCATCCAACTTTTCAAGATCAATAGGTGCTATAAGACTTTCATTTATTCCATCTAAAAATCCCATAAAGAATATACTGCTTGTTCCATACTCTTCACCTAAATTCTTTATAGTACCTTTTACTTCATTTTTATGATTAGCTAAAAGCTTAGTATATATGCTTTTTTCTACAGCTCCATATTCTCTCCAGAAAGCAGCTTCTCCCTTTGTTTTAACATAGTCTACAACCATATCTGTCCATTGTTTGTATAGGCTCATGTTTATTATCTCCTTTTGTAAAATCTTTTCAAATCCTTAATGTTTTATATATATTATAATTGAAATTATAACCATTTTCAATATTTGTAAATTATATCTCTGCTGCAAGTTACTTTTTAATTATTTGCTCTAAATCTTCTTTTCCAAAAGGTTTTGAAATATCAAAATTTCCACCGATTGTTTTAACGTCACTATTATCAATCAGAATTTTTACTTTTGTTATAGAAGGCAGCTGAGTTAAGGAATTTAGAATACTTCTTAAGCATGCTTCCTCCTTTGAAGGAGTCATAGTTATTCTTGCTTCACCGCTTAAGCTGACATAAGCAATTCCATCTTTTATAGAAAAGCTTATAAGTCTTGTTTCCTTTGGCAAAATAGGCTTTAAGTTGCTCGTAGCCTTAGATGGTCCCTTTAAAAGTTCCTGCATAATTATTTCGCCTAAGAGTTCTTCCTTATTAATAAGTCTTTCTTCCTTAGACATTTCAACCTTGTCTTTGCTTTGAGATGAATCAAAGTATAAATCTAAATTTACGCTATTGTCCTTTTCTTTTGGCAATGCAAGGTTTTTTATCTTCTCGTTATTATTAATACTGAGTTTATCTTTTTTTTCACACCCAGTAAAACCTAAAGTTGAAACAACAACTCCACTAATAAGAAAAGCTAATACTGCTTTTTTCATGCTTCTCACCTCTTTATTAAAACTCCACATAATTACTCGGCATGTCCCTTCTAGCTACAGTTAAACCTATATCTTTAGTTAAATCTATTTTATTTTCCTTTAGTATATTAACAACAGTTTGATATGCAAGTTCTGGATAGTTATTTGTTTCACTTAAGTGTCCAAGTATAACCCGCTTCCTTCTAGTTCCATCTACAAGGTTAGCTATGGCTTTTCCACAATCTTCATTAGATAAATGACCTACATCACTTAAAACTCTTCTCTTTAAAGTATATGGATAAGGTCCAAATTTTAGCATCTCAACATCGTGGTTACTTTCCAGCAGTACCACATCAGCATCCTCAATATTTTTTCTAACTTCTTCAGAATAATGCCCCAAATCTGTGGCTATGGATATCTTCTTGTTTCCATTGTATATTGCATACCCCTGAGGTGCTGCAGCATCATGAGGTATTTTATAGCTTAATATATCCAAATCCTTAATTGTTACAGTACCTTCATCTATTAACCTTATATTATGTTCCTTAATGTTTCCAACAATATTCTGCATAGCTTTCCAAGTAAGTTCATTAGTATAAACAGGAACATTGTATTTTCTTGATAAAACTCCAACACCTTTTACATGATCTGAGTGTTCATGAGTTACAAAAATACCATCTAATTCAGCAGGGTTTTGCCCTATATCACTAAGAGCTTTCTCAATGTTTTTACCTGCCATTCCTGCATCTATAAGTATATTAGCATTTCCGGAGGATACAAACATACTGTTACCGCTGCTCCCGCTATATAAAGAACAAAATATCATACCTTAATCCTCCTAAGTCTATAAACAATTAGCAGTCTTCTGTCTTTATCCTTCTTATATCTGCTCCTAACATCTTAAATTTTTCTTCTATATGAGGATATCCTCTATCTACATGATCTATACATGTTACTTCTGTAGTTCCCTCAGCCATAAGACCCGCGATAATCATTGCTGCTCCAGCTCTTAAATCTGTTGCTTTTAAAACAGCTCCTGTAAGCTTTGAAACTCCATCTATAATTGCGGTTCTTCCTTCAACCTTTATGCTGGCTCCCATTTTCTTAAGTTCATCAACAAATTTAAATCTGCTTTCCCAAACACTTTCATTAACTATACTTCTTCCTCTAGATACCGATAGAAGAGTAGTCATCGGCTGCTGAACATCTGTTGGAAAACCAGGATAAGGAAGTGTCTTTATATTAGCTCCTTTTAAATTTCTATCAGATCTAATAAGTAAAGAATCTTCATTTTCAATGACTTCTACTCCCATTTCTATAAGCTTTGCTGATATTGACTCCATATGTTTTGGAATTATATTTCCAACTACAACTTCTCCTCCACAAGCAGCAGTAGCTATCATATATGTACCTGCCTCAATCTGGTCAGGAATTACACTATAGTTACAGCCCTTAAGTTCCTTTACTCCTGTAATTCTAATAACATCAGTTCCAGCACCCTTTATATTGGCACCCATTGAGTTCATAAAATTGGCAACATCTACAACATGAGGTTCCTTTGCTACATTTTCAAGAGTAGTTGTTCCTTCTGCAAGTGTTGCTGCAAGCATTACGTTAATAGTAGCCCCAACGCTGACTACATCAAAAAAAATGTTAGCTCCAATAAGCTTTTCGGCCTTAGCTGTTACCACACCATGTTCAATAGTAACTGTTGCTCCTAACGCTTCAAAGCCTTTAATGTGCTGATCTATAGGCCTTACCCCTATAGCACAGCCTCCTGGAAGGTCTACATGTGCTTCTTTAAATCTTCCAAGAAGAGCCCCAATTAAATAATAAGACGCTCTCATTCTTCTAACATCATCTGTATTTGCAAAAACATTATTTATAGTAGTACTATCTATAGTTACAGTATTATTTCCTTTAATAAGCTTACAATTAAGGCTTTCTATAATTCTTTCTATACATTGAACATCTTCAATATCAGGAATATTATCAATTATAGAAACACCTTGACTCGCCATTACAGCTGCCGGGAGTATAGCTACAGCAGCATTTTTAGCTCCACTTATATCAATTTTTCCAAATAATTTTCTTCCACCATTAATAACTAGCTTTTCCATGCCAGCACCCATCCTTACCAAATTTAATTTATATGTCAACTTCTTGATTTTTATGCTATGTTCAGATTAAATTACAAATTTTATTATATCACAATATAAATAATTTAACATAAAATTTTATACAAAGTCTTCATAGGAATATTTTGCCACATTCAACTAAAAACATACATTTCCATTTTATATTTATATATTATATATTAAAAACAGTTTACTTTCTATGGTAATATATATTTTGCATGGAAATAATAACAATAAAATAAAAATGAAGAATTGAAATATCATAATTTCAATTCTTCATTTTTGCTTTTGCTATCTTATTTCAAAACTTCCACAGTCTGTACATTGAACTGTACTTGCTTGAGGTTCATGTTTAACTACTTGAATTTGTTCAAGTGTACAATAATTATCATCCTTGCAGTGATACTTGCATTCTGTAACTGTGCATCCTATGCTTGCGTTGTGCTCCATTGATTCTAATCTGTGTTTCATATTCTTTCCTCCTGTAACTGTATTATTTTCTATAAAACTTCATATACATTATCTATGCGTACAATGTACACAAGTTTAGTATGAGAAGAAATATGATGTATTATACTTGCCATAAATATGCTATAATAGGTACTGAAAAATAAAAAAATGTAAAATAAAGAATTATAAAAATTTTTATTATAAAATTTTAAATTAAATTCTTAATTTGTTTTGGGTTTACGGGGGATTTATATGAAGTATTATTTAGTTGCTTTATTTGATACAGAATCTTATAACGCTATGGAAGTCATTCAAAAAAGTATCTGCAAAAAGTATAAGACTTATAAAAACATTCCTATGCTCCACATAACTTTAGAAGTAATTGATGATCCAGATATTGAAAAACTATCTAAGGTTATAACAGATATATTAAAACCATATAAGAAGTTTAAAGTTGAAACAAATGGAATCGTTTGTTTTGATCCGCCTTATAAATCAGTTAACTTAAAAATTGAAAATAAAGGCTACATTATAAGGCTTGCCCGAACTATAAATGATACATTAAAGCTGCACGGTTTTAATGTTAGAGAAAATATAGATAACTGGGATCTTCATGTTTCTCTTGCCAATACAAACTATGCTGTACGAGAATGGTCGGGCCGTGAATATGTTGCAGCCTGCAATTCTGCGAAACAGGAAGGTTTTTATAGATTAGCAAAAATAGAAAGAATAGAGCTTTGGAAGCCTATTAACAATAGAAAAGAAATGCTTGTAAAAAGCTTTCCTCTTAGAGACTTTTAAGTCCGGCTGATAATCAGCCGGATTTTTTTACTATTTTTTCAAAACAAAAAACTAACTGCCTTTTATTTACGTCTAATAGTTATAAAAAATAAAACAAAGGCGGTGCACTAAATGTGGGGGAAGAATTAATGTTGGATAACTGTCTAGATAAAAATACATTTTGTATTCTTATCAATGAAAAAAAAGAAGGCCTCTATAGAATGGCTTATATGCATGTTAAAAACAGTGATGATGCTTTAGAGATAGTACAGGAAGCTATATATAAAGCTTATTTATCCTTTGAAAAGCTTAAGGACTTAAAATATTTTAATACCTGGATTACTAGAATAGTAATTAACTGTTCTATTGACTACATAAGGAAAAGAAAGAAGCTTGTATTTCTTGAAGAAAATATTAGCAGCTGGGAAAATAATACTGATAATAAAGAAGAACTTATAGATTTATACAATGCAGTAGATAAACTCAAAGGTAATTCAAAAACTATTGTTATTTTAAAATATTTTGAGGGCTTAACCATAAATAATATAGCTGAAATTTTAGATTACCCTGTAAGTAAGGTAAAGAACAATCTTCATAAAGCATTAAAAGAATTAAGGCTAGAGTTAAAAGAGGAGGATTATTAATGGACGATTTTAAAAAGAACTATGAAAATATACCTATACCTGAAAATTTAGATAATGTTATTGACGAGGCTATAGAAAAAGCAGAAAGAAAAAAGGCGTTAAGATTTACTAAACCTGTTATAGCTGCTGCCTGTATTGCTGTAATTACACTTGGGTTAAACTCATCAGTTATAAATCATTCAAACTTGAGCAATAATAGTTCAGCAAAAAATCCGGCTACAGAAGAAAAAATTTTAGCTGCTGCTGATATTACGCCTCTTCCTTCAATTAACTCTTTTGATAACTTATATAATCTTATTGCTTCTTCAAGTTTACAACAGTTAGGCTACGGAAACTATAATCTTAGAACAAATGATAGATTTTCAACTCAAAAAAATACCAGTGTAAAAAGTGATTCAAACTCTTATTCTAATACTAATAACCAAGTTCAAGGAATTGATGAAGGTGATATAGTTCAAACAGATGGACAGTACATCTACAGCATTAATTTAAATAAGCTTATTATCACTAAAGCATATCCTGCTGATAGCATGGAGGTTGTACAAAATATTGATTTACCGAAAAACTTTTATCCTTCAGAATTATTTGTTGATGATAAGCATTTAGTTCTAGTGGGAGACTCATTGTTACAACAAAATCCTTATATGGATGATGGAACAATGAAACAATATTTACCTCAAGATTTAACATATTCTAATGTTTTTTCCACTAAAATTATAGTTTATGATATTTCTAATAAAAAAGCTGTTAAAGAACTAAAAACTCTAGAGGCTTCAGGAAAATATATTTCGGCAAGAAAAATAGACTCGAAGCTTTACTTAGTATCAAGCCAATATGTATACAAAGAATTATTAAGAAATAATGCTACCCCATATAGTTTTCCGTTTTATAATAATGATTGTAAAAACAATAATTTGATCTACAAAGACTTAAACGATATTAAGTATTTCCCTGACTCAATGTCAAATAGCTTTATAAACGTGTGCTCTCTAGACTTAAATAATATTGAAAGCAGCTTTAATGTAGCCTCCTACTTAGGATCAGCAAATAATATATATGTATCAGAGAATAATCTTTATGTATCTGGTATTGGAAGGGATAAAACCTCTATATATAAATTTTCACTTTATAATGGCAACCCAAAATATCTTGGAAAAGCTGATATAGATGGAACTATATTAAATCAATTTTCTATGGATGAATATAATGGGAACTTCAGAATTACCACTACTAAAAAAGACACAGTTCCAAAAAATAATATTTATATATTAGATAAAAATATGAATACAATTGGAAAGATTGAAGATTTAGCACAGGGTGAATTAATATATTCAACCAGATTTATGGGCGACAGAGCCTATATGGTAACTTTTAAACTAACAGATCCTTTATTTGTTATAGATTTAAAAACTCCTAGTAGCCCTAAAGTTCTTGGTGAACTTAAGATACCAGGCTTTAGTAATTATCTAGAACCTTATGATGAAAATCATATAATCGGTTTTGGAAAAGATGCTGTTGAAGCTAATGGAACAGCTTATCATCAAGGCATGAAGGTTGCATTATTTGATGTATCAGATGTAAATAATCCTAAGGTACAATTTTCAACTACTATAGGAGATAGAGGAACAGATTCAGAACTTCTGAGAAATCACAAAGCCCTTCTATTTTCAAAAGAAAAAAATCTGCTTGCTTTTCCTGTAAATGTGGCAAAGCTTAAAGATCAAATAAAAAATTCTGATGTTCACGCTTATGGAAATATAGTATTTAGCGGTGCTTATGTCTACAGCATAGATCCAGAAAAAGGATTTATATTAAAAGGGCAAATTACTCATGACGAGGCCAACAATAATAAGACCTCCGATAAGAATATGGGATACAATTTTTCAACACAGGTAAACAGAATTCTTTATATAAATAACACTTTATATACTGTGTCAAATTCGTCAATAAAAGCAAATGACCTATCCAGTATGAAAGAACTAAAAAGCGTAAAACTTCCTCAAAGTAAAAACTGAAGCATTAAGCTTCAGTTTTTTTGTTCTTTACCGCATTTAGGACAAAACTCTGCACTTCTATCCATTTCTGCACCGCACTTTTTGCATGCTTTTTTATCTTTAAGCTTCAATAGTTTCTTTCTTAGAGAATTTACATCCTTCTCTATTTCAGATATCTCTTCACATTTATCTTTTAAACTTTTATCTGTAATTTTGTTTTCACTGAAATCCTTATAAACCCTTTGACCAATCTTAATATATATATCTTCAATCATCTTTTCCTCTGAAGAAATAGCCATATTAAGCTTAGAAATTTCAATCAAATTCTCTGACTTATAAGCAACATTTGAAACTCCTTCTTCTATATACTTTCCTATCTTGGATAAGTTATCTTTAAGCGGCATCTTGATCACCTCTATAACTTGTTATAGTTTCAGTATATGAAGAAGATATAGTATTGGAACACTTAAAAAGCACAGCTTACGCTGTGCTTTTTAGTTATATATCTAATAAATTTTTCTTGTAACTAACATAAAGTTCTCTTAATTCTTTCATTTTAGCATCAAGTTCTAGTTGAAGCATGGAAACCTTACTGTAATCCTTAGCTTCAATAGCTTCTTTTATTCTAGTAAACAATCCTTTTGAAGTATAGGTATCCTTCATTAGATAATATCGTATATTATTAATTGCCATCCAGTTTGATACGTCCAAATCTAGAGCCTTATCTAAGGAATGAAGCATTTTATAACTTCTTATTTCATCACTGTAGTTTGGTATTATCCTTCCGGTTATTTCGGTAATCCATCTTTTTGTTACTGCAAGCTTAAAACTTTCTATAAGCTTATCATTTAAAACATCTCCAGCTTTAAATATCTTTAATTTATTCGAGTATTTATCAAAAGCTGAAAGATTTTCATAAACTGTTGCAGGAGCCTTACCAAAATATTTTACTCTTTCTTCGTCATTAAAATCTTCGAATACATCTTCTTCAGTTCTATACGCTCTATCTTTTTCTAAGTAATCTGTCTCTTCGCCAGGTTTTTTAGAAAGCTCGTCTAAAAGAGCATCCTCATCCTTTTCTTTAGTTATTGCATAAGTAATTCCATCTATCATAGCCATGTAAAGAGTAGCCAGGCATAAATAGGTATTAGTATACGGATTTGGTGCTCTAAGTTCAAATCTTGTCGCTAATGGATTCTCTAAGTCTCTTATAAGTCCCATCAGTATTGTTCTATTTCTTGAAGGCATATCTACGCTATGTCCTAATGATGTAACTATACATACTGGTGCTTCAAACCCAGGCTTCAATCTTCTTAGAGAATCATTAGTTGCAGATACAAATGGATTTATAACCTCATAGTTTTTAAGCACACCCATTACAGAAGCATATCCAATAACACTTAGGTAATGTTCCTTTGTTGCTGTGAATAAGTTTATTCTCTTACCATTTTTTAATTTAATAGCCATACCAATATGAGTATGCTCTCCACTTCCTGCTACACCATCTATTGGCTTAGCTTGAAAGGTTACATCAAGACCATTTCGTCTAAAGGTTTCTTTTATTATGGTTCTTGCTAAAAGCTCATTATCTGCTGCTTGGATAGAAGTTGAATATTTCCAATCTATTTCGAGCTGCTCCATTATATGAGTAAGTTTTCCAGACTCATCCATTTTGGCTTTTACTCCTCCAACTTCTTTGTGCCCCATTTCAGGCTCTAAATCATATTCTTCCATCAATAATAAACTTTGTTCCATAGCAGTACGTACTGCTCCTTTAGTTCTTGTCCAATACTGCTCTTGAAGAACCTGTGAAGTTGAGAGTTCTTCTACAACAGCCTTTTCATCCGGGGTTTTTACCCAAAACTCTAATTCTGTTGCTGAAGTTGGAACTATATCATCAATATCCTCATATTTAATTCCATAGGAATCTAAAGATTCCGGATAACTCTTAAATAAATCCAAAAGAGTGTTTTTAAAGTGACTTATTGAGTTCTTTAATATATATCTTGAATCCACAGCTCTCCCTTCATGAAATAAGAAGCTTGGTATTCTTAATGTTCCTACAGGTTTATTTGTAAATGGATCTATAAATTCATAATTATAGTCAACAAACCAATTAACTTCATGGTCCGCAACTATATCTACTTTTGCATTATTTAAGCTTGCAATTCCAGGGAGAACAACGGAAGAGCCATCGGTTTGAACCGCTCCGTTAAGAAATGTATTAATATCTTCTAAGAAAAGTTTGACAGGGATTTTTTCATCAGTATCATTTCCCGAAAGGTCTATACCTACCAGAGAGACAAATTTAATTTCGGGATGTTCTGCAAGTATTTTTTTTAAACTTTCTTCCGAACACTTTTCCTTTGGAATAACATAAACCAAGTCTTTGTACATAAACCTTCCTCCTATACCAATTATTAATTTTCATATTTTCTTAATACTCATATTATAGTAATTAAATCAAGGTATTGTGATTGTTTGATTTGTTAAATTCCATTTAAATATTTATATATTTTTTAAATCATAAATAAAATTTTATTATAGGGGTATGTCTCTGTCAATAACAAAAATGAAAGTTTACAAATTAATAATTTCATTCGCAAATTTATTTCAACGAATTTTATCCTGCATCTTTATATTTATTAATTATTTTTTTAATACACAAAGGAAAATTATTGGAGTATAATATAAAATATATTTATCTATTTTATTGGAGGTGAATTTGCCTTGAGCGATACATTAAGCTTAAATAACCTCCCCATCGGTTTTTTTGATTCCGGTGTTGGCGGATTAAGTGTACTTAAAGAAGCTATTAAGCTTTTACCTAATGAAGACTTTATATATTTCGGGGATTCCAAAAACGCACCCTATGGTACTAAGACTGTTGATGAAGTTGAGGAACTTACTTTTAAGGCAGTTGATTTTTTATTATCCAAAAATGTTAAATCTATTGTTATTGCTTGCAATACTGCAACTAGTGCAGCCATTGAAGATTTAAGAGCTTTCTATAAAAATATTCCTATAATAGGTATAGAGCCTGCTTTAAAGCCAGCTGTTGAACTTGATAAGAATGGAAAAATTATTATAATGGCTACTCCTATGACTCTCATAGAAGCAAAGTTTAACAACTTAATGAGAAGTTATGCCGATACCCGAGCTATAATTCCTCTACCTTGCGCTGGTCTTGTTGAGTTAATTGAAAGAGGGGTAGTTGAAGGTAATATAGTAAATTCTTATCTTAGAGATAAGTTAAAACCTTATTTGAACGAATCTATAAGTTCTGTTGTACTAGGTTGTACTCATTATCCATTTATAAAAAATGAACTTGAAAAAATATTAAGTACAGATACAGCCATAATTGATGGCAGTGCTGGTACTGTAAAGCAGCTTAAAAGGCAGCTTGAAAATATGAATGCATTGAACTCTAGTATAAGCAAAGGTTCGCTGGAAATTATAAATTCACTTAATGATGAAAACATAATAGAACTTTCCTACAAATTATTAAATCTTTAGCCCATAAAGGGCTTTTTTTATTTGTAAGCACTTTCTTAATGAACAGATTTTATATTACTTGAATACATTGAAGTATAACTATACAGTAGAAATAAGGTGATTAATTTGAAGGTTTTTTTGCTAAAAAAGTCAATAGACGAAAGAGAAATTTTTCTTTTTAGAGGGGCTACGGAGATAAAATATGTATCTAAAATAGATATAAAAGAACAATCTCCCTTTAATTACTTATCAATAACAAATCCTAGTGACAGCAACTGTATCTGCACACTGCACAGCCTTCAGCTTAAATCTAATGATAAAAAATCACTTATACTTCTTATGAATGATCAAAAAATAAATTGTAGCAAAGAGATAAAAAATGATATTTTCAAAATAGGTTATGATTTTAAGGATAATATTAATTCTAAATTCATGGAACTTAGTACTATTATAAATAATGATAACTTATTAGCGGATAATTATATTATTCTTGTTCCAGGTGGTACTCTTATACTAAGCTTTCAGGAAAGTGTTAATGAAACACATCTAAGCATTACTTATAACTTGGAAAATTTCTAAAATATTTTATATAATACTCCTAAATAGGGCTAAATAATTAATATATGTTTAGCCCTTAACTTTTTCCCCATTATAGATTTTTTATCCCAGCAAATATTATTTGCTGGGATTGTTCATATTTTAAATTAAATATTGTATAATAATATTTACTATGGTAATAACTACTAAATAGTATAAAGAACTAAACATTAGATTGGAGAGATAAAAATGACAAACCCTATAGTTACTATTAAAATGCAAGATGGCGAAATTATGAAAGCTGAACTCTATCCAGAGATAGCTCCAAATACCGTTAAAAATTTTATAAGTCTTATAAATAAAGGTTTTTATAATGGAGTAATATTTCATAGAGTAATACCGGGCTTTATGATTCAAGGAGGAGATCCTGATGGAAATGGAACAGGAGGACCTGGATATTCTATTAAAGGAGAATTTACTTCAAATAAGTTCAAAAATAATTTAAAGCATACTGAAGGTGTTCTATCTATGGCAAGATCTTCAAACCCAAATTCTGCTGGAAGTCAATTCTTTTTAATGGTGGCTGATGCTCCTCACTTAGATGGCCAATATGCCTCTTTTGGAAAACTAATTGAAGGATTAGATGTTGCAAAAAAGATAGTTAGCGTAAAAAGAGATTTTAGAGATAAACCTTATGAGGATCAAGTAATGGCAGAAGTTACAGTAGATACCTTCGGAGTTGAATATAGCGAACCTGAAAAGGCTTAATACTGTAAATTCTCAAAGGAAGGGAGATGTATGGTATTGGATAATAACAAGCTAATGCTTGTATTCGGTCTTAGTGAAGAAGATACAAATTTTCTAAATAAAATGATTGAAGAGCTTGATCTTCCACACTATAGAGTAATAGAAAAAAACATGGCCAACATGAAAATACGAGACATAATACAAGGTCTTGAAGTGGATACATATGATAAAGCGCTTCCCGATGAAAAAATTATCATGTTCAATAATTTTGCAGACTATGAGCTTGACAAAGCTGTAAGAACTATTAGAACAAATAAAGATATGAAACCAATACTCGCAATAGTTACTCCTACTTCAATAGACTGGGAATTTCACTATCTTGTAAAACACCTAATGGAAGAAAGAGAACAAGCAAAAAAATATAGACAGCAAAAAGCGCAAGCTTAATTATTAAGGAAACCTTTATAGGTTTCCTTTTTTATTACTATTTTCCATATTATCACACATATCGAAAAATTTTAAAAACTGCAAAAAAATATTTTTTTGTAATAGTTTTCACAACTTTTAAAATTCATTAATATTAGGTAAAATATAAAATAGGACAAATTTACTGGTTATACAAAACTCGCAAAAAGAAAGGCGGATCTTTTTTATGAATTTAGAAAGATTATATGAGTTTCAAAAAAAGCTAGATGGAGAAATTAAGGACAAGTTAAGTGACACCGAAAAGTCTCTGCTTCCTAAAAAACTTTTAGCATTTCAAGCTAAAATCGGAGAATTAGCAACAGAAACTCAATGCTTCAAATTTTGGTTACCTAAAAAATCACCAGTTAAAAGAAAAACCTTAGAAAAATATATAGAATGTTTATATCTTGTTCTAAGCATTGGAGTTGAGAAAAACTATACAGAAACTGAATTCGAAATAAAACAGGTTGAGTATAACTTAACAGATCAATTTCTTAATTTATTTATTGACATGAATGACTTTATGGTATATTCCTCTAAGGATTCTTACATTACTTTGATTGAGGATTTACTAAGCTTAAGTCTTACTTTAGGTTTTAGTGAAAGTGATATTGTGAAAAACAGCAAAGAGTTTTATAGCGCTTAATGTAACTGCCACCTTCAATTTATGGATTATAAGGCTTTAATAGCATAAAATATTTTTTGTTTTTATGCTAAAAATAAGATATAAAGCTTTAAAAATTCTATACTTGGAAGGTGATTTTTTATGCTTGGAGTTATTTTATCCATAGTGGCAGGAGTTGCTATGAGCCTTCAAGGTGTATTTAATACAAGACTTGGAGATAAGATAGGAACCTGGGAAACAAATGTAATAGTGCAGGCTACAGGTTTGATATTAAGCTTAATTGCACTTTTTATTGCTGGCAGTGGTAGTTTTAAAAACATAAAGGATGCAAACAAATTATACTTATTGGGTGGAGCACTTGGTGTTATAATAATTATAACAGTTATGACAGGCATAAAATCTCTTGGACCAACTTGTGCCATATCTATTATATTAGTAGCACAACTCACAGCTGCTGCAATAATTGATGCCTTCGGACTATTTGATTCCGCAAAGGTAGCCTTTGGAACAACCAAGATAATAGGGGTAATCATAATGATTGCAGGAATTTTGATTTTTAAATGGAAATGCTAGAATTAATGAAGAATTAATAAATGAAGAATGAAGAATTATTGATAAAAATCCCTTAAGGGATTTTTAAAATTTTATAAATTAAAGAAAGCCCCTAAGGGCTTTCTTCCATAATTATTCATTCTTAATTCTTAATTCTTCATTCCCATTAAAACCGCTCCCCAAGCAGCATCATTTTTCATGCTTGTAACCTTTATGAGAGGATAGTTTTTATTCATAAGTCTCTTAAACTCATTTGATACACATTCATTTTTTTCAATAACGCTTCCGTTAACTGCTAAAAAAGCTTCTTTTCTGTTAAGCTTTAAATAATCAATAACTGCCTTTGCAGTTAAGAAAAGTTCAAAAGCTGCCCTTAAAAGTATTTCTTCTGCAAGAGTGTCTCCTTGCTTATAAGCTTCATCAACCAGTTTTGCCAAAGAGGCAATTTCGCTTTTCCCAGCACCGCTTCTATAAACAAATTCAATTAGCCCTTGAGGACTTTTTAAACTTAAATGTTCTAATATTAAGTCTGTCATTGCAGTCTTTTCTTCTATTCCATCATAACCTTTAGCAATTCGATTAATTGCATTAATTCCTATGTAGTAACCGCTGCCTTCATCACCAATAATATGTCCCCAGCCTCCAGCTCTTTTAGTTTCACCTTCACTGTTTCTTCCAAAGCATATAGAACCCGTTCCTGAAATAAGTATAACTCCTTCAGCTCCGCCAACCCCGCCATAAAGAGCTGTCTCAGCATCATTAGTAATTATAGTTCTTCCACTAAAGCCTGTCCCTCTAATTATATCTTCCATTATTTTTTTATCATCAGGCCTGTCCACTCCGGCTGTTCCTATACAAAGTGTCTTTACATCTTCCATGGATATTTCTGCTTTAGTCAAAGTATCTTCTAAAAGCTCTTTGAGCATTTTTTTAACATATTCTTTACCCATAGAATTAATATTACAAGGTCCGCCTTCATTTGATAATATTAGTTTTCCATCAACATCTGCAAGCTTAAGTGCTGTTTTTGTGCCCCCACCGTCAATACCAATAATATAATTCATATAATTTCATTCCTTTCCAAAATAAATAAAAGCTTTTTATCTTTTATACGGAACTGGAGTAATATTTCCTAAAATAACCCTCTCTTTAGCTCCAGTAGCTCCTAATACATTTCCTGCATTACCATTTATGGTTTCATTAGCTAAAACTGCAAAAGCTATTGCTTCTTTAGCATCAGAAGAATATCCTAAATTCTCCTGTATCATAACCTTACATTCTGGAAGAAGTTCTTTTATCATACTAACTAACGTATTGTTATAGCTTCCTCCACCTCCAAGAATAACTTCCTCAATAGGAAATGAGTTAAACACAAACTCTCTGTAGTTTACAGCAATAGACTTGGCAGTAAACATAGTAACTGTTGCTATAATATCATTAGCTTCTAAATGCCCCCACTTCTCAAGAAGTCTATCTACAAATTGACTGCCAAAAAATTCTCTTCCTGTTGTCTTCGGAGGCTCTGCATTAATATATTCAATGCTCATAAGCTCTTTAAGCATATCCTCGTCTACTTTACCCAAAGAAGCAAAATAGCCGCCTTTATCATATTTTTGCCCTTGAAGCCTTTTAGTTACCTCATCCATAATCATATTACCTGGGCCAGTATCAAAAGCATACATTTGCTCCATACAGCATTTTTTAGGTATAACAGTTACATTGCCTATACCTCCAATATTTTGAAGAGCTCTATTTTTATCACTTCTATATAGAAGATACTCTGTGTAAGGAACTAATGGTGCTCCCTGTCCCCCTGCTGCCATATCCATTGTTCTAAAATTAGAAACTACAGTTACTCCTGTTTCATAAGCTATTACTGCAGGCTCTCCAATTTGAAGTGTAGATTCAATAATATTATCATGACCTTTCGGAACATGATAAACTGTCTGACCATGAGAACCTATTAAATCAAGTTTATTAATATCAAAATTTGCTTTTCTGCAAACCTCCTTCACTGCCTGAGCGAATAGATATCCGAGTTTAAAATTTACGCTGCAAATAAGTTCAACATTAGACTTTATAACACTAAAACAATCCATAATTTCATTTTTAATATCTTCTGGTATTTCTTTGTTTATAAAATCAATAAGCTCTACATTTGTATTTTCTCCTGAACCGCTTATTTTTACTAAAGCAGAGTCTATACCATCTAAAGATGTACCAGACATTAGACCAACTATGTACTTTTCCATAAATCCACCACCTGTAAGTTAATTTTATAATATATTATGTTTTACGAAACAAACTTACATATATTATAGCAAGGTTTTAAACATTTCTCTATAGATATATTACATAAACTGATATAATATATTATATCAGTTTTTAGAGAGGATATGTTTACAATGGACTTTAAACAGATTGAAGCTTTTATCACTGTTGCAAAATATAAAAGCTTTTCAAAGGCAGCAAATACTATATTTTTATCACAGCCTACAATAAGTGCTCAGATTTCAGCTCTTGAAAAAGAACTTGATGTACAGCTTTTTGATAGAACATCTAAAGAAGTTTCTTTAACCTCCTATGGTGAGACTTTTTTGGAATACGCTTTAGACTTAATTAATACAAGAAACACTGCTGTTTCACATCTTTCAAGCTTTAATAACAGTATTTCAGGAAGATTTACCTTAGAAGCAAGCAGTACTCCCTGTAATTCTATAGTACCCTTATTGATTGATAAGTTCTCTTCAAAATACCCTAATGTAAGTTTTAATATAATTGAGCAGCCTTCCGGTGAGATTATTGAAGATATTTTAAAATTTAATTGTGAAATAGGTATAATAGGAAGTTTTATCAAAGATGAAAAAATAGACTGTTATAAGCTTACTGAAGACGAACTAGTACTTATATCAAAGCCTTCTTTAAATCTACCCGATACAATTTCTATAAACAAGCTGTTAAATTACAAATTTATTTTTAGGGAAATAAATTCTGCTACTCGTAAGAATTTTGAAAAAGCTATTTTAGAATCTGAGCTGGATCTTGAGAGCTTAAATATTTGCTGTGAGGTTAATAGCTTAGATGCTCTTCTTCAGCTAGTCAAAAGAGGAGTAGGCGTTTCTATAGTGTCAAAAAGAGTATGTGAAGATTATATACTTTCTGGAAGTATAAAATTCAGTAAAATTGAAGACGTCTCTTTAAAAAGATATATGTATCTAATTACTAGTTCCCGAAGAACTTTAACACCCTCAGCTAAGGCTTTTTTTGATCTTTGCAATGATTATTATAGCTTCAAATAAAAAGTTCAATATAGGTTTTCATAAAAACTTATATTGAACTTTTATTTTATGCAAAAAACGGAACAAAGAAAATTAATGTGACTATAGTATCTAAAAATAGGGCTCCCGAGAAATTAAGTATCATCATGTTATTCTCTATATCCTTGTTAAATCTTAAATACCCATAGATGCAATATACTATACTTAGCAATACACAGAATGCAATACCTACCGGAAAACTTAAAGCATTAGGCATAAAGAATTTAAATTTTCCATAGGATACATTGCTTACAAAATAACATTTTAAGCCTATAGCAATTATATAGCTTAATATGAACCAAAATTTTGATATAATAGGCTTACACTTATACGCAAACAAAAATGATAAAGCATTAAAAATAACAGCAGGCACAAACCACAAAATGCCATAAACAAATATATAGACAAATCCATAAAGCACTTTTTCCAGCGTTTCAAAGAAAGCCGCTTTATACTCATCACTTCTTAAATTATTGTTTGCTTTTATAAAATCAGCATTACTTGAAGTCATATAAATGCTTGTCTTACCATTTCCTATTGCTTGACAGAATACTACTTTATCATCATGAGCCTCTTCATATACAACAGATCCTCTTACTCTAGAAACCGGTGTAACTTTTCTGTCTCCGCTCAAATTTATTGATGCCAGATTTAAATATTCATTCTTTTTTCCTCTGCTTATGTATGTACTTGCCAATATACCTGCATCTTTTCCATTAGGATATGGAATCACATTAGATATAAAAGTTTTTTCGCCATTAATCATAAACTCACCGGTTTCATAGTTCTTATCTGTAAGTGAGAACTTTATTTCTCTTGCCCCACCAAATTCACCACTTACTCTGTACTCTGCCAGAATATACCCGGTAGTCTCATCTACAGAAATTGCTGCATTGAAAAAAGTCACCTTGCTTGTTCCATCTAATTTTCCGGCGAGTTTTGGCACATCTGCCTTCCCATCTCTTAAAAATGAATATAAGTAACTTCCATCCTGCTTGCCATATGCTACTACATATTTGTCATTATATTTAGTTCCCATAAGAAATTTAGTATTTGATTCCTTAATAGTGGCTGTAGAATTATTTCTTATATCTTTAATTTCTATTCTGTCCTCATATGAAATTAACATAACCTTTTCATCTATTTGTACTAAATCAGTTACATTTTTAATTTCACTACTTTTTTCTATATTAAACTTATCATCTAATATCATTGTTTCAATATTTTTTGTACTGTCATATTTTATATAACTTAAATAAAGTTTATTATCATCTGTGATCAAAGTAATATTATATGGTATTTGATTTTCAATCTGAAAGCTTTTCTCGTTTAATTTTTTGCCATAATTATCTATAGTAATTAGCTTTATAGCTTGTCCGTTATTATAAGCAACAACATAATTACTTTTAAATTTTATTATTTTTGGCGCATACTGTATATCTGCTGTATCAAGCAGCACTTCTTTACCCCAAGAGTCCGAAGGAGTTTTTTTAATTTCATTTAGATTTATAACGTAATGCATAGAAATCTCCAAAATTAGAATTATTATCGTAAAAAATATCACTAGTCTCTTTTTCATAATCATATCCCCCAGAAGTTTGTTTTATTTTATTACTATTATACTATATTTTGCTAAAAATAACACAAAGTATATTTACAAAAAAAGCCATCGCCATAACTTCTTATTATTCTATCTTATAAAACTATCATTGCTAAGAGTCCGCTTAGTATACCTAAAACAACAACTGAACAAGCTACAAATACCAAAACCTTCTTTGAAAAAACTCGTTTTACTAAAAGTAATGATGGCAGACTAGTTGATGGTAACGTCATAAGCAGTGCTCCTGCAGGTCCAACCCCTAATCCAAAATGCATTAGTGTCTGAATTATCGGAATCTCAGCAGCAGTAGGAATAACAAATAACGTCCCAGTTATAGCAAACAATATTATAGCTAAAATACTGTTAGACCACGTAGTTCCTATGACTGGAAACAACCAGGCTCTGGCTCTCCAAGAAGCGTAACAACAATGATATAAGCCGGAATTGTATCTATCATTAACTGAAATAAAGCCTTAATCCATCTTATAAAAATATTTCCTTCTTTATCAGATTCATCCAGGCTGCTTATAACATTTTCTTTGATTATATCTTCTTTAGCATATTTCGATGCCAATGTAGAAATACCAAATACCAAAATTAGTCCCATTACATTTCTAAATATAGAAAATTTCCAGCCAAGTACAAAACCCATAAAAATTATTGTTGCTGGATTTAAAGTTGGGTTACCAAGCAAAAATGCAAGTGCAGCACTAATTGAGGCCGAACTTTTTCTAAGTCCTACGGCAACTGGTGATGCACAGCAAGAACACATCATGCCTGGCAGCGATGCTCCTGCAGCCACTGCAGTACTTCCAAATCCATCTCCTCCAAGTACCTTTTTTATCCACTTTCTTGGAATAGCAACCTGAATTAAAGAACCTAATGAATACTCTGTTTAATTATAGCTCAATCCCCTAATGTTTTTTATAGTATCATTAATATCAATGTAATTAATAGTTTGGCCTTTATAAGTTTCACAAAACTTTTATCAAAATTCATTTCGTCTATATAGTTAATATCTATATATCCAATACACTTATCTCCTTTAACAAAAGGCCTAATTGTTTTAACATAAATGATTTTTTAGTATACTCTTTTCTTATATTTCGACACTTCAATGTTTCAAAAAAATGATTTAATCCACAATAATTATTTCATAAAGTAGATTTACTCACATTATTCTGTAGTTGTCCACAGTTTTTAATAATTTATGCACAGTTTTTGTGGATAACTTCAAATCGTTGATTTTGTTAATTTCTTATGAAAAGACATATTTTTTATTAACATTATCCACATTTTCTATGTTAATAACTTGTATAATACCCTGTGGAATAATCATATTTTTTTATATCAGGCTCTGTCAATTTTTATATTTTTCATTTTCTTATATTCCAATTGCTGTAAATAATTTTTTTAAAAATAAATACGAACATTAAATATATATGGCACAATAAAATCTTAGTATTATTATATAATAAACTCTTAAATTTTTAAGAGTTTTGGATTCACAATTATATATTAGAATTTTGAAAATTCTCTTCCTTCCTAACTATCTCATCTAACTTAAACTTTTAACTTCTGAGCTTAAAGAAGCATTTACAATATTGCATCTTTCATTAATTATTGTTATTGATATTTCTTTCAAAATGCAATAAAAGCTTCACTCAAAGCAGAAAACTCATTCTATAATTTTATAACAATTATTAATATCTAATCTGAAAATTTACTTATTTTTTACATTTATATTTGATTTTAATCTAAAAATAATACTTTTTATTTCCGTATAACCATATATAAGATATTATTCCAAATTATGTATAGCTATCTATTTCTTAATTTTTTAACTATTGTAAATTTTCAAACTTATTTTTTGTTGAATTAATAAAACTTATTTATTTGTTCGACATTTTTCTTGAGTAAACCAATTATTTACTATTTTATTTAATATAATTAAATATTAAATTCAGATTGAACTTTATGTATATATATTCAATAAAAATTTTGTCCAAGCTTGAAGGTACAAGCTTTTCAGCTACAGTAAAATTTTGTATTTTCTTATAAAAACATATTGACTTTTGAATAATATGGTAGTATATTAACTTTAGATGGAATTTAGTAAGAAATTTGTAATTTTATTTTAAATTTCAAATAAAATATATTGACTTTTTATGTCATATTTGTTATTATTTAATTGAACAAATGTCGAAAGGTGTAAACATTAGGAGGAGAGATTATGAAATCAACAGGAGTAGTAAGAAGAGTAGACGAATTAGGAAGAATAGTTATTCCAATAGAGCTTAGAAGAACTTTAGATATTGCAGAAAAAGATGCATTAGAAATATATGTTGACGGGGAGCAAATCATCCTTAAGAAATACGAGCCAGCTTGTATTTTCTGTGGAGATGCAAGAGACGTTGTTAACTACAAAGGTAAAAACATTTGTAAGAGCTGCTTAAACGAATTAAAATCAGATAAATAATTATTCGCAATTTAGTTTTCACATATATTAATACACTCTATCCCCAACCCACAGTTTTTACTGTGGGTTTTAATTTTTTATAAATCAGGCAGTTTAATTAATCATCTACTTTATTCCTTATAAAAAAAGTATGCTAAATTCTTAGCATACTTTTTGTTATTTTAATCTTCTAGCTATATAATAATCACTTCTGGTAAGTGATGATACTTTAACTACATCACCTGTCTGAGGAGCATGAATATAAGAGTTATTTCCTACATACATACCAACATGGTGAACTGCTTCTCCGGGTCTTTTAAAGAAAACCAAATCACCAGGCTGAAGCTGATCTCTTGGTACAAAAGTTCCAACCGTAGATTGATCCGCCGCTACTCTTGGAAGGTCAATTCCAAAATGTCTATATACATATTGAACAAAACCCGAGCAATCAAATCCAGCTGGTGTTGTTCCACCCCAAACATAGTTTGTCCCTAAAAAGTTAGCCGCATAGGCTACTACTGCGTCTGTGGAAAATGCAGTCGAACCTCTTGAAGGATCATATTTAGGAACTCTATTTCTAATATCTTGTATCTGCTTTAAAGTGGCATTAACAATGTTCTGAGCTTCAGATGTCTGAGAAGCATATAAATTCTCCTGTGTCTTCAAATCTGCAACGATTTTAGCTTGACTGATTTTACTGTCATTAAGCTTGGCCAATTTTTGCTCATTGTCAGTCTTCATTGCTAAAAGCTTTTTGTTTTGATCGTCTAATGATTGTTTTTTCTTGTTTACTTCATCTTTTTTAGCAGTTAAATCAGCAATAACTTTTTTATCCGCTTCAGCTATACTTCTTACAGCCTCTATTCTGGAAATAAAATCACTTAATCCTTTTGAATCCAAAAGAACATCCAAGTATCCGTCAAGGCCGCTTATATACATAGCCCTCATTCTCTTATTAAACAATTCTTTTTCATCTTTCATATCGTCTTCTGCTTTTTTGATATCATTTTCGGCAGCTTTTATATCTTTTTGTGTTTGATCTATTTTTTTATTAGTATCACTCATCTGTCTCATAAGACCTTCAATTTGAACGTCTAACATTTCTATTTTGCTATCAAGCTCTTCTCTTTTATCTTGAATACCTTTAAGTGAGTTTTTACTGTTTTGAAGCTGGCTTTGCTGCTGTTTTAACTGGCTATTAAGCTCGCTTTCACTTGGCTCAGCAAAAACTTGTACACTTAGTGAAGTAACCATTCCTAGAGCTAGCAAAAGTGCTAATATTTTCTTATTCAAAAGCTACACCCCTTCCCCTTGAATTTATATGTAAATTTTTCACCACTTCATTATAACACTAAAGCATAAAATTCAACAATGGAAATATGTGTTTTTTACATGTTTTATTATAGTTTTTACTAGTACTCCATAATAAACCAACACCCTATATATCAAAAGAGCTTTTATATACCTCAGATTTGGATAAACCTCTGTCCTTGGATACTTTCTTAATAGCATCTTTCTTACTTAACCCATCATCGATATACTTTTTAATATGCTCTTCTACTGTCATATGATCCCATTTAGCTTTTTCCTCTTTTTCTATTTCTTCCTCTTTTTTCCCCTCAACTACAAGTACATATTCTCCTCTAGGAGCTTTTTCATTATAATATTTTATTGCCTCTAAGAGAGTTACTCTTATTATCTCTTCATGAAGTTTTGTGAGCTCTCTGCAAATAGATATTTTTCTGTCTCCCAAATTATCCTTCAAAAATTCTAATGTATCTAGAAGTCTATGTGGCGCTTCATAAAATATTAAGGTTTCTCTTCTATCTTTGAGCTCTTCTATAATAGGTTTTCTATCTTTGTTTTCTCTGGGCAAAAAACCTCTAAATAAAAACTTTGTAGTATCTAATCCTGAGTATACTAATGCTGTAGTTATAGCTGTTGCACCAGGAAGCACTTCAAACTCTATTCCTTCTTCTATGCATCTTTGTGCAATTACACTTCCTGGATCTGATATTCCTGGAGTACCTGCATCAGTAATTATTGCTATACTGATATCTTCTTTTAGTTTGTTAATTATATCTTCACTTCTACCCTGCTCATTATGCTGATGGTAACTTATAAGGGTTTTTTTAATTTCAAAATGATTTAGGAGTTTTAAGCTTTGTCTTGTATCCTCTGCTGCTATAATATCAACCGTTTTTAGGACCTCCAAAGCTCTAAGAGTTATATCCTTTAAATTTCCTATTGGTGTAGGAACTAAATATAGTTTTCCAGACATTGTTAGCACCTCCATTAGATATATATAATGCAATATAGTTCTTACATTAATGATGTCACAAAATATCCAATCTTCAAGGATTTTGGAACATGATTAGTGTATTAGAACTTTTACATTGTAGATATTAATTTGTTCTTCCGTAAATTTTATTTATTTCGTCACTATACCCGCCTTCATCATTGTAAACATAAAGCGGCGGCTGCCATTTTAAGAAGGCTCCTCCATCTCTTTGCCCTTCAATTAACACAATATTAGGTGCTTTATTTGTATTAGGGTGAACCATTCTGATTAGTTTAGGTTCTATTTTATGTTTTCTCATTAAACATAATATATCCGCAAGTCTTTCTGGTCTGTGAACCATATACATTCTACCGTTATCTTTTAATAAAATTCTGCATGCAATAATAACATCTTCCAATGTACAGCATATTTCATGTCTTGCTATTGCATTTTTATCATTAGGATTTATAATTCCTGAATTCTGAAGCTTATATGGCGGATTTACTGTTACTATGTCAGCTTTAGGAATAGATTTTAGAAACTGCAAGTTTTTTAAATCTCCGTTTATAAACTCCATCTTTTCTTGAAGCTTGTTAAATTCTACAGAACGTCTTGCCATTTCTACCATATCTTCTTGAATTTCCACACCAGTAATATATGAGGCTTCAGTCTTTCCAGCTATTAGAAAAGGAATAATTCCAGTACCACTGCATAAATCTATTACTCTCATACCTCTCTTTACTTTCGCAAAATTTCCAAGTAAAACTGCATCTACACCAAATCTAAAAGCTTCTTTCTTTTGTATAACGTGGATTCCTCCAAGCTGAAGATCATCTAAAGTCTCATCATCTTTTAAAAAATACATATAATCACTCTTTCATCTGTAATAAAGCAAAATTTCTATTTCCATACTTTATTTGTCTAGTATATTATATATTTTACTGTAATCATAAACAAGAGACTACCTGTCCATTAAAATTTTATAAAAAAAGAAGCATCTTAAAAAGATGCTTCAAAATAGGAGAAAACCTATATTACAAACATTACTATAAATAATGCTGCAATAACATACATCGGTTTAGGAATTTCCTTTGCCTTACCGGTAAATAACTTAATGAGCACATAGGAAAGGAATCCAAAAGCTAATCCATCTGTTATGGAATAAGTCAATAATGTTAATATCAAAGTAAGAAATACTGGTAATCCTTCAGTAAAATCAGAGAAATTGACTTTTGTTATAGGTTCCATCATTAAAAGTCCCAAAACAATAAGTACTGGAGCTGTAGCAAAAGATGGTATTGCTGTAAGCAATGGAGCAAAGAAAAGTGATAGAAGGAATAGTGCTCCTATAGTTAATCCAGCAAGTCCAGTTCTACCCCCTTCTGCAATACCGGATGCTGATTCAATAAACGCAACTGGTGTTGATGTTCCAAGACAAGCTCCTATTGTAGAACCTATAGCATCTGCTGTAAGAACTTTATCTGCATTTTTAACATTTCCTTTTTCATCAAGATAACCTGCTTTAGAAGCAAGTCCTATTAGTGTTCCAACACTGTCAAATATATCTATAAATAACATAGTTATAATAACAGGTATTATGCCTATTACCATTGCACTCTTAAAATCAAATTGCATAAATATAGGGCTTATAGATGGAGGCATAGAAACTATACCTTTAGGAAGTTTAGCAACTCCAAATATCATACCTAATACATATACAGATAACATTCCTATTATAAAAGATCCTTTTACATTTCTATAATATAATACAGCAATTAATATAATTCCAACTAAAGCTAGCAATACTGTTGGACTGGTTACCTTTCCTAGTCCTACTAATGTTGCTTGATTGCCAACAATAATACCTGCATCTTGAAGTCCAATAAAAGCTATAAAAAATCCAATACCAATACTAATAGCATATTTTAAAGTTTGTGGTACGCTATCCATAATCATTTGTCTTACTTTAAATAAATTAAGAAACAAGAATATAAGTCCTTCTATTAAAGATGCTGCTAAGGCTGTTTTCCACGAAAACTTCATGGTAATACAAATTGTAAAAGTGAAAAAAGCATTTAGTCCCATACCTGGAGCCATTCCAAAAGGATAATTAGCCACAAATGACATAATAACTGTTCCAATAAATGAAGCTAAAGCTGTAGCAGTAAATAATGCTGATTCTGGCATTCCAGTCTTACTTAATATACTTGGATTAACAATTAAAATATATGCCATTGTCATAAAAGTTGTTAAGCCTGCAAGAATTTCTGTTTTAATATTAGTATTGTTTTTCGAAAGATGAAATACTCTCTCAAGTAATCCTTCGCTTGTTGTTTCTTTTGATGAACGTACTGCATTTTCTATCATAGGTATCCCCCTAATATTTAAAATTTTCTTTGGTTTAGTTGGTAATAAACCTAAAGAATTAAGTTTATTAGAAAGTAGTTCATAAATAAATAAAACTCCCCGTTTACCAGGGAGTTTATAAATATGCTAAGATACCTATAAACACCCATAGTCAGACAATTTACGGTAGTCTGGTAGAAACGCTTGGACCATATTACCAAGCATATACGGGTATATTCTTATCGAGAATTATTTATTGTTCGCTTATTTCTTTCTATACATAAATATTATACTATTTATGTATAGAAATCAATATTTATTTTTTAAAAATCCGAATTTTATTATTAATTTTTATCTTATTTTTCGCTATTTTACTTATGGCTATGCTGCTGGTCTTTAACTAGTATATGTTCACTTATCCATTCAGATATAAAATTTAAAAGTTCCATAATATACTCATTTTGACCTTGATCAATACGACTAAAGTCAATATCATCAAACTTTTTAATAAAATCATCATGTTCTACTTTATGTGCAAAAAAACCTTTATATCCTGTTTCTAATAAATATTTTTCCTCAGCACTAAAGTGAAACTCTGTATAATCTTTAAGTTCCTGAATAATATCTACTATTTTATCATACTTGTCAACATAAATGTTGTTTTTCAACAGATCAAAAGCTCTATTTCCTATTTCAAATAACTTTTCATGCTGCTCATCAATAAATGCAACTCCCGTTTCATAATCTGCTTTCCATTTTAACATAAACAAATCCCCCTGCTTCCATTGGTTTATACAGTTCTAAATAAATAATATATCATAAATTCAATATTATTTCAGTAACATTTGCAACTAATATTTTATAAAATTTTTAAAGCAAAAAAGGCAACGAGCTTTATATGCTAGTTGTCTTCTTTGTTTGAAAACCCATTCCAATCACTGCAAGCTGAGCTTTGAGTAGTTCTAATATTGTAAAAACCATCAGAGCATCCACATTTTCCGTCACATTCGTTAGTTTCTATATATTGAAATTCCACATTTCTTTTTCCTCTCCAATATATACAGGTTGCACATCTTTTTTCATCTTTTCCGTAAACAGCCATGTCTATCCCCCAAAATTTTAACTTATATATTTCTGCAATTCATTATATGAAGGGCATAAACAAAAAATTACTGTTCTAATTTGCATTATTTTCAACCTTATTAAACTTTGTATTCATAATACTTATATATTTAAACCTAATATATCTTGCAGTTTATTATGTGTATAAGTAGGACAAGGGTAATAAAAAAGGCATACACATCGCGTTATGCAACATATATGCCTTTAATACTTATTTTTTGTTGTTTTCTACTTCATTAAACTTTGTATTCATAATTAGTATATCTACTCTTCTATTTAAAGCTCTTCCTACTTCTGTATTATTGTCTGACTTAGGTCTAAATTCTCCATATCCGGCTGCCGATACTCTGTCAGGTCTTATGCCTGATTGATTAATTAATAATTGTGAAACGTTACTTGCTCTGATAACAGATAAGTCCCAGTTAGATTTATATAAATAAGTATTAATAGGAATATTATCTGTATGTCCTTCGACTCTTATAAAACTATCATTTATTATAGGCTGATTTAACATTTTGCCTATTTCAACGAGCTTTTTAGCCTGCTCAGATTTTATATCTGCTTTGCCGCTATCAAAGAAAAGAGAATCCTTAAAACTCAAAACCAATCCTCTTGTTTCTATAGTAGTAACTACACTATCGCTAAGACCACTCTCTTTCAGATACTTGTCTACAGCTTGCTTTACTTGCTCCAGCTTTTGTTCTTCAGGCATATCTACTACATTTGTATTTGTCGGAGAAGTATCTTGATTTATAGGTGTACCGCTGTCTTTGCCTATAATAGTAGAACCGCCGCCCCCCATAGCCGAACTAAGTCCTGCCGCAACCTGTTTATATTTTTCTTTATCTATATTACTCATAGAATACATAACTATAAAGAATATCATAAGAAGTGTTATTAGGTCAGAATATGTAAGAAGCCAGCGCTCATGATTTTCATGTGACTCATCATGCTTCTTTTTTCTCATGCTTCCACCTTCTTGTCTAATTCTTCAAGTTTAAGAAGCTCCTGTTTATTTAGGAAACCTTTAAGCTTTTCTGCTAAAGTATTTGGATTAACTCCTTCTTGTATAAACAAGATAGCCTCAATAATAAGATTTTTTTCTGTTTGTTCTTGCTTATCAATATTTTTTAATCTTGCACCTAAAGGAAGGTACAATAAATTAGCTGTTCCAACGCCATACAACGTAGCTATAAAAGCAGTAGCTATGCTCTCACCTAATTGATCCGGACTGCTGCTAGCTAGTCCACCCAAAACGTGAACAAGCCCCATAACAGTACCTATAATACCCATTGTTGGGGCAAAACCTCCTGCTGAATCAAACATAGCGGCCCCAGCCTTATGTCTTTCCGAGGTCATATCTGCTTCCAATTCTAAAATTTCCCTAACTGATTGTGGTTCAACTCCGTCCACTATCATCTGAAGACCCTTTTTAATAAATGGGTCTAATTTGTCATCTGCAGAAATCTCACCTTCTAGGCTTAACAATCCATTTTTTCTCGTTTTAAAAGCTAAATCCTTAAAATACAAAATTAATTGAGATAAATCTTTATCTTTGGCTGTGAAAGCAACTTTTATAACCTTTCCAATTCGCTTAACTGTTCCTATGGGAAAAGAAAGCATAACTGCAGCAATAGTTCCACCAAAAACTATTATAGCTGCCGTAGGCTTTAAAAGAGCCATCAAATGGCCGCCTTCCATTATAAATGCTAATATTAAACTTGCAAATCCAAGTACAATAGCTATAATTCCTGACATTTTTATATCCTCCTCTGTACTCCGAGCCCATAATTTTCGTAATTATTCTATATTTATAATATTCGTGTTTAAAACAAAACTCTTTAGTACCATAAACATTTTATCAAATAATCAATATTATGTATATAAGCACAATATTTCCATAAAAGCTTATACTCGAGTTACATTTTAAAGCAGCCTTGTATTCAATACAGCTGCTTCTTAAAAAGAAGTAAATTTTTACAAATAAGTTGTCACAAAAGTTGAACTATTTTGTATTCTGTGGCATTATATATATAAAGGACCTTATACAGTTTATATACTTCTGTAAACGGTAACATTTATATTTATTATTTTATGGGGTGATTTTGCTAAATACTTTTACAAAATTAGTCAAAATAGGGGGTATTCATATGGTCTATTTGTTACATGGTTATATTGATGTTTTTAACCACGAGATACGTAATGATAACTCAAAAAAGTTAAAATTAGTAACTAAAACTAATGATATTGTTTTCGAACAAAATGGAACGTATCATTATAACTCAAAAGTTTTTGTAGACAAAATAATTCAAAAAGTTGTGACTGATTACAATAGTCAAAATTCAGGTTATGATAAAATACAGCTTAGAAAAAGCTTTCTGAAATTTTCACCAAAAAACAAACCTCATAACGGAGGGTCTTATAATGAGCACTCATTAATATTTAGGGTTAATGCAATGGAGGATACAGCTCATATCACCTTCGAAGAATTCAATATTATAGCTGTTTTTAAGAATGAGTTAACCTGTGTTAGAAGAGATTATATACTAAACAAAAAAGCATCCTTTGAAGAAAATCAAGTTAGACTTATAACTCTACCTCAGCACTGTATTCAACTTTCCATAAACAAATGTAAAAACTATAGAATTTTCAAAGAAAATATATTATCTGCTATATATAAGGATATTTCACGCTTGATGATAGATGAGTTAGAAAAAACAAATCTTTCTAAATGGAATATATCTTTAAAAGAAACAAACCTAGATATAGAAAAAATAATTACTGATAACTTTAAAATATTAATTGCATAGAAATTTCAAGGTGTGCTTATGAGCATACCTTTTTGTATATTGAAACTTTTGTAAATAAATCATACATTTTTTACAATTTTTATTGTATAATACTAAATAAGAAAATATAATTTTGAGTTTATATATTTATTTAATATAAGAATAGAGTGGTGATAACTTGCAGGATAATAGCTATATTGTACAAAAGATCTTTAATAATAATATTATTTTGGTAATTGATAACAATGTTGAAAAAATATTGTTTGGAAAAGGTATTGGTTTTGGAAAACACGCTGGCGACGAAATTGCTTTGAATAAAAGTATTGAAAAAACATTTATTATTCAAGATCCTCAGAATAAAAACAAATTCAATCAATTAATTAATACAGTTGATGAGGATATCATAGTTATCTGTGAAGAAATTATCTCCATGATAAGTGAGGAATTTACAGAAGAACTTGATGAAAGTATACATATTTCTTTGACCGACCATATTTTCTTTACATTAAAGAGGCTAAAGGAAAGTAATGAAATAGTTAATCCTTTTTTAGTTGAGACAGAGGTTTTATTTAAGAAGGAGTATGAAATTGCAAAAAAAGCAGTATCTATCTTAGAGAAACGCACTAATATATCTATCCCTGAGGGTGAAATTGGATTTATAACCTTACATATACATTCTGCTAGAAATAAAGGTACTTTATCAAATACAATAAAGTATGCTTTTCTTGCAAATACTATAACCGAATTTGTTGAAGATAATTTAAATATTGAACTTGATAGGGATTCATTAGATTATGCTAGATTTATTATCCATTTAAGATTTGCAATTGAAAGACTTTTAAAAAGTTCCCCAATTAAAAATGAACTTCTAACTGCCATAAAAAGAAAATATAAAGCTTCCTATAAATTAGCTGAACAAATAGGAAAAATAATAGAAGATAGTCTTGAAGTAAAAGTTGTCCCAGATGAAATTGGGTACATAGCAATTCACTTACAAAAGCTAACGGAAAGCAAATAAAAAGTATATATGAATTAGTAGTTAGCTAATTTATATATACTTTAATTTTGTCTATTTTGCTTTATAAGTTAAAACCTCATCCTGCCCAGCCTTAACTTGTGCTCCAATATTCATTTCAATTTCCTTAAAGTTGTCTGGATTAGTTATTAATACCGGAGTTAATAATGAATATCCTTTTGATATTATTTCATCTCTATTTAATTTTATAATTATGTCTCCTGCTTTAACATCCTGACCTTCCTGAGCTACTCTTTCAAAACCAGCTCCTTCTAAAGCAACTGTATCCAGTCCTATATGAACTAATATCTCAGCCCCATTGCTCAATGTTATTCCAAAGGCATGATTTGTCTTAAATATCATACTCAAATTTCCATCTGCTGGTGCAACTACTGTGTCTCCTGTAGTATCAATAGCAACTCCATCACCAGCCATCTTCTGCGCAAACACTTGATCTGGAACCTCCGAAATATCAATTATCTTTCCATCAATCGGTGCAATCAGCTTAAAACTCTTTTTAAAAAAACCAAACATTTTATATCCTCCTTCATAAATCTATATTATGTATAATTAATTTGCAATATACAACAAAAAAAGCATGAGCCATAAAACTCATGCCTGATTTAACAGTAACACGTTACTTAAATATTATAAAACCTTACATCCTATATGTCAATGTTAACGTGATAGAAAACATTATACAAAATATACTAAAAATCCTGGAATACATTATTTTTTATTGTTGACACAAAAAACAAAAAGTTATAAAATTCTGTAAACAACCATATTTATATCAAAATTTACAATTGAAAGGAATGATACCTAATATGACAAAAAGATTGCTTGATTGCAACAGCTCAGATATTAATACAATGGACAAAAATCAAATACTAGAATCTATAGCTGCCAGTGAAGGCAGAGTCATGGTTACAGAGATTATAGGGGCATTTCAGCCAATACTTTTTAATATAAGCAACGCTGAATTAGCTTGTTCGTTTGGATCTGACATACTTTTACTAAATTATTTTGATGTATATAATCCTGTATTTAACGGAATACCTCAAGTTGAAAATCATAATATAATAAAGGAAATAAAAAGACTAACAGGAAGAATAATAGGAATAAACTTGGAGCCTGTGGATTCTAATGAGCAAACTATAGGCGAAATTAGAGAAATTTCAAATGGAAGAAAGGCTACTATTGAAACTGCAAGAAAAGCTTATGAAATGGGCGTAAATATGATACTTCTTACAGGCAACCCGGGTACTGGAGTATCTAATAAAGAAATAATAAGTACTTTAAAAGAAATAAGCAAATCTTTAGGTGACAAGCTCATACTAGCTGCAGGGAAAATGCACGCTGCTGGTTCTTTACATGAAGCAGGAGAAAATATTATTACCAAAAATGATATTTTAGATTTTATTAATTCAGGAGCTGATATTATACTTCTTCCTGCCCCTGGAACTGTTCCAGGAATAACTGTTGAATATATAAAAGAACTTGTTACCTTTATTCACAGTAAAGGAAAACTTGCTCTTACTGCTATAGGTACCTCCCAAGAAGGAGCAGACAGCCAAACTATACGACAAATTGCCCTCATGTGCAAAATGACTGGTACAGACCTTCATCATATTGGTGATGCTGGGTATACAGGTATCGCAATTCCTGAAAATATCATGGATTACAGTATTTCAATTAAAGGGAAAAGACACACTTATACACGAATGGCTAGATCAGTTAACAGGTAACAAAAATGAGAAATGAATACTTCAAATTCATTTCTCATTTTTTGATATATATATTTGAAGATTTTCGCCCATAAGTCCAACTTTAAACTTATTATTAATTTCAGTATATTCTTCATGTGCTAAAATCCATGTGTTTTTACTTACAAGCATATATTTTTCTATATCTTCAGTTTTTATCAGCCCTTCGGTTCCCTTTATTGATATTATAGCACACCTGAATCCTCCCATCTCCATTTTACATGGTAATGAATGTAACGTTGTACTGAATATTTCAATCGCTACTCCTTCTGGAATAAAATAAGCTTCTACCTTTTTTATATCATATTGGTCTTCTAAAATATCTTGAAATTTTCCAATAAAAATTATTATATCTGTTATAGCAATAATGATCTTATTACTTTTATGATTTGCTAAGTAATTCAATTTAGAATTCATTCCATTACAGTATCCTGCCTGAAGAGGCATCCATCCAAAATATTTGCTTTTTAATCTTTTAAATACTTCTGTGTTCTCTAAAGCTTCAGCTGATGGAACACAGACAACTCCTTCTTCCGGTACTGGGGTTTTTTCTTCAATATATTTAATCATTTCTGTAAAATCATAACCAGTTACTATTTTTCCATATTTTCTAAAGGCTAGATTAGTAATACCTTTAATTTTTATATGCTTATTTATCTTTCTCAATTGATTTAAAGTCATTACACTACCCCTTTGTATTTTTTATTACATTATTATTTCCAAAGAGTAGTCAATTTAATTCAAATAAATACTGCTGCATAAAACTTATATGCAGCAGTTTACCCTATATTTTATATTTTTCTATACCTTCAAGCATATTCTTAGACATATCGGCTAAATCATTAGCTGATATTGTAATCTCTTCCACTGAAGCATTTTGCTCTTCCACTGAAGAGGTTATCTCCTCTGATGAAGCAGAAACCTGTTCAGAAACTAATGCAACATCTTCAACCTTTTTAATAACATTATTTTTAGAAACTACTACACTGCTTAAAGCACCATTAACTTCTTTTATTTGAGGAACAATACTATCCACTTCTCTTATTATTTCCTCGAGAGATATAACAGTTTTACTAACATCTTCACCTTGACTAAGCATTTTATTTGATACAGCCTGTGCAGTAGAGGATGCATCCTTAGCCTCATCAGTTATTCTATCAACCAATTGAGCTATTCCTTTAGAGGAATCCAATACTTGCTCTGCAAGTTTTCTTATCTCATCTGCGACTACAGCAAAGCCCCTTCCAACTTCTCCTGCACGAGCAGCTTCGATAGCGGCATTTAATGCCAATAAATTAGTTTGCTCTGCTACAGCATTTATTACATCTGTTATAGTAGTAATTTGTCCTACACTGCTATCTAATAAAGATAACTTTTCAATAACATATTTAAAACTGCTAGTTACATCATTAATAGACTTTATAAGTAATTCTATTTTATCCGAACCATTATCTGCAGCAATCTTTATTTTAGTTCCTCCATCTGTCACATTTTGAAGCTTATTATTAACTTCATCTAAGGTTATACCAAAGTTTTCTAGCATATTAACTGTATCAGAAATGCTTTCAGACTGCTTTGAAGCCCCAATTGCAACCTCTTCTATTGCTTGAGCCACCCCATTGCTTGAAGCCGCTACTTGTTCTGTAGATGCCGCTAAGTTTTGTGAAACAGAGCTTAACTTGTCAGATGAATCTTTTATATTTGCTACCATATCTCTAATTGAAGCCATAGTTGAATTCATAGCATCAGCTAAAATAGAAATTTCATCTTTAGTATTAACCTTAAAGTTAACACTAAAGTCCCCCTTTGCCACTTGCTGTATTGTTTTAGTCATTATCTTTATTGGCTTTGAAAGTCTATTAGCTTCAATATAAGAAATTGCTATTGCTACTAATAATATAAATATAAGAAATCTTAGAGATTTAAGTAATATTCCTTTTGAATCTAAACTTACTGATATTCCAACAGATAATGCCCCGTTACCAAAACTTTCTCCCTGAACTGGTATTATTACTTGGAGTATATTTTCTTTATTACTATCCGCAGAAAGCTCTGATGTATCTTTCCCCTCCGTAATAACCTTTTTTGTCTTACTATCACCGTCTTGTCCAACTTTTGTTTTGTCACTACTTGCGATTATCTTGTTATCCTTATCAATTACATTGATAAATGCTATTGAATCTTGATGACCTTTAGTTCTTTCCAAAAACTCTTGGACTTTATCATTGCTTGAAGCATTAAAGCCTCTAAGCCCATCTGCTATTTGCATAGCTAATGCGCTGTTTTGTTTCTGAAGCTGCTCTCCCATACTGCCGATAAGCTGACTTGCAATAAGTCCTGTAGTACCGATAATACATAAAAATGCTAATGCCAAATAACTTACTGTCAATTTTCTTCTTATTGTTTTCATTTTCTCTTTTCCTCCGTAAAACTCATGCTTACACCAAATCAAATAAGTTTAATTCTACGCTTATTACAATATAAACTCAATATATAAATATTAAATAATACGTTAATTTAAAAAATAAAAAGACCGTTATATAACGGTCTTTTTAGTAAGATTACTCTTGAACAGGTGCTCCTACTGGGCAAACATTAGCGCAATTTCCACAATCTATGCAGTTATCTGCATCTATTACAAATATGCTATCTCCTTCACTTATACAGCTAACTGGGCATTCAGCAGCACATGCACCGCAGCTTATGCAAGCATCAGTAATTTTGTATGCCATAGTATACTCCTCCTAAATATTTTAATATGGATTGTCCACTCTTATTTTACCACTATTTAAAATATTTTCAAAGATATTTTTATAGAACAGTATACCCTAAATCTTCAAGGCATTGAATAAGCTTATCTTCATTTAAAAAATACTTATCATATACAACATTTACTTCCTGCTTCTCTTTATTAATTTGGCAGGCTATAACTCCTTCATTCATGGATATAGCCTCCCTAATACTATTAACATCTGCTAAGCTTTTCATGTTTGCAATTTTAATTACTGACTTCATTAAGACGGAACCCCCTAGTTTTCCTTAGTTTTCTTTAAATAATTCCTTTATTTCTTTAACATCTACATCTACATCTTGAATTTCTATTTCTATCTCTTCTTCATCGATTATTCCCTCATAACCGCCAGAAACTAAAGTTACCTTTTCAATACTATAATCTCTAATTGTTTCTTCTCCATCTTTTGGCTTTATTCTAACTTTAACTAATTCCTTAACAACACTATTTGAAACAACCTCTCCTCTTCCATCCTCTGTATCCACTATAGAACCTACCCTTGGAAGCCTTTTTCTAATACCTTCGTAGGTCTCCTGCTCATAATTTAAGCAGCACATAAGTCTTCCACAAATACCCGAAATTTTAGTAGGATTCAAAGACAGATTCTGCTCTTTAGCCATTTTTATAGATACAGGAACGAAATCCCCCAAAAAGCTTGAACAGCATAAAGGTCTTCCACAAGGTCCAAGACCTCCAACCATTTTTGACTCATCTCTTACCCCTATTTGTCTTAGTTCAATTCTTGTTCTAAAAATAGTAGCCAAGTCTTTTACAAGCTCTCTAAAGTCAACTCTTCCATCTGCAGTAAAATAAAATATAACTTTATTATTATCAAAAGTATATTCTACATCTATAAGCTTCATAACAAGCTTATGCTCTTGAATCTTTTCAAGACATATCTTAAAAGCTTCCTGTTCCTTTACCTTGTTTTCTTTATGTTGAGTTTCATCCTCTTCTGTAGCTTTTCTAATGACACTCTTAAGAGGTGAAACAATATCTTCGTCATTAATAAATTTAGTGCCAGTTACACACTCACCAAATTCTATACCTCTAGCTGTCTCTACTATTACATTTTCACCCTTTTGAATATTTAAATTGCCGGGATCAAAATAATATATTTTTCCAGCCTTTTTAAAACGAATACCTGCAACTTTTACCATAATGCCTCCTATAATATAAAGAAATAAATTCAACTATTAGCCTGTATAATGTGAAAAAATATTAAATACCCTGTATTTATCCACTATATAAGTTAATTCATCTATTATTTCTTTTAGGTACCAATAAAAATATCTATATATCTAAAAAATTGAGCAGCATAGTGCTGAATGTAAGTGATGGATTAACATTTCTCTCTAACTTCTGCCTTGTTTTATTTACTATTTCTATAATATCATTTAATGAACTAAAAGAAAATAAGGAAGCCAATTCTTTTAGCTCATTAATCTTATCTAAATTTATAATTAACTCTTCTTTACCTGTCTCTTTATAAACTAAAATATCTCTAATAAAGGATAGCATCCAAGTTAGTGTTTCCTGCCAGTTATTTTTATATTTCACAAAGAATTCTTCATATTTTAAAAACTCTCTTGGCTTTTTATTATTCATGCTTAAAAACATGCTAAGTAAAGTATTTCTTATTTCCTTAAAGCTTTCATCTTCAATAAATTTTTCAGCTCTGCCTGGTATTCCATCGCTAAAAGCAGTTACAGCTTTGATTTCATTTGTTGATAAATTGCTATACTTTATCTTTAGAAACTTTTCCATTTCATCTAAGGTGAGTCTTTGAAGCTTGTGAATCTGACATCTTGACTTTATAGTTTCTAAAATATTTTCAAGTTTTTCACATAGTAAAATAATAAAAACCCCCTGAGGTGGTTCTTCTATTGTTTTTAGAAAAGCATTCTGAGCATCCACAGTCATCTTATTTGCTTCATATATTATTATTACTTTCCTATTACCTTCATATGGCTTTTTATTTATTTCATCTATTATTTCTTCAACTAAATATTTTATACCAATAGTTTGTTTATTATCGGGAACCTTAAACTCTATAAGGTCAGCATATTCTCTATCATAAGGTTTACCTAAAAGCTTAAGTCCTATACCTCTTGCAATTAAACTTTTCCCAATTCCATCTTCACCAACAATAAGATGGGCATGTGAAAACATGCCCGAAACTATTGACGTATTTATTTGATTTTTTATATTTTCGTGTCCTATTATTTTCTCAAAGTTCAAGTTTACCGCTCCTTAATAACTTTGCCATATAATCATTTCCTATAGTACAATTTATCATATTTTTATAAACTTATCTACATCTACAACAAATATAGTGGCTCCTCCAACTTCAACCTCAACAGGATATGGAACATATACTCCTGTGGAGCCAGCTACTGGCGATGGTGAAGTAACAACTTGATCTCTTGTCTTGCAAACTTCTTCTATTACACCAAGAACCTTATCAACCTTATCTGCTTCAACACCTATCATTAAGGTAGTATTTCCAGCCTTTAAAAAACCTCCTGTAGTTGCAAGCTTTGTAACTCTAAAGCCATCGTCATTTAAAACATCTATAAGCTCACCTGCATCATCATCCTGAACAATAGCAATTATAAGTTTCATTTTACTCCCTCCATATCACATAGTTTAATTATATCTAATTTACATCTTTTTCTAAATTTTTGCAATACTTAATTGTAAAGATTTCATTGATATTATTTAATATAATTTTATTACATATTAATTCACCAAAAATCTTTTGGAGAATATACTGAAATTAAGGTGCTAAGGATTAAAGTTGAGTCAGACAAAGTATAAAAAGGAGGGTTTCTTATGAACAAAAAATGCTGTGAAAACAATTATGGACTACTAGATGGTTTAGGCCTTGGTTCTAGAAAACCTAGCTTATCTAACCTAATCATACTAATACTTATTATTCTTCAGTTCAATAATGGTACTAACTTGTTAGGAAACGGTAATGCTGGCTATCAAGGAATCGACAATGGTATTCTGTTCATAATTGCATTATTTTACTTAAGCTGCTGCAGCCCATGCAAAGAAAGCTGCTAGACCTGCTAATGATTAATACTTAAAAAGAGCTCCTATAGATGGCTGATTGCTTTCTATAAGAGCTCTTCATTTATATCAAATCATTTATTATCTTTACAATGTCATTATGAATATCCTCTAAAGACCTATTAGCATCTATAGCTGTTATGTAATCTGCTGAATTAATTAAGCTCATATAACCTTTATATACTCTTTCATGAAATTCATCACCACTATTTTCTAGTCTATCTAGAGATTTTTGCTTTGATTTCCTTTTCAATCCTTCTTCAAAAGGAATTGTGAGCAAAAATGTTACATCTGGTTTCAAACCATCAATAGCTGCTTCATTTATATTTTTAATTTTTTCTGCTCCGAGGTTCCTGCCAATACCCTGATATACAATAGAAGATTGTACAAATCTATCACAGATGACTATTTTTCCTTCCTCTAAAGCAGGCTTAATGACTTCATTAACAAGCTGAGCACGAGATGCTGCATATAAAAGCGCTTCACACATATCAGACATTTCTCTATTTTCATTATCAAGTATTATGTTCCTAATCTTTTCACTTATTTTAGTTCCTCCTGGTTCTCTTGTAAAAACTATTTCAAACCCTTTTCTACTTAAATAAGCTTTAAGCAATTCTATTTGGGTAGTCTTCCCTGACCCATCCGGACCTTCAAAAGTAATTAATAATCCTTTTTTCATTTTTATCACTCCACCACAGTAATATGTTCACTATCAATTCCAAGTATAGTTACTTTATTTTCTACATAATATCTTATCATATCTAAAGCAGTTTTATCTATAACTTCTCCAGGATTTACAAGTGGAATACCAGGTGGATATGGAACAACTGCTTTTCCACAAATCCTACCTTCAGCTTCATTTATTAAAACACTTTTCTTATTCATTTCAACAACCTGCCAAGGCATAAGCTCAGCCTTTGGTATATGAAGCTTATGTGTTATTACTTGCTCCTCTTTCAGCAATTCCACATTACATTCGCTAAGCACCCTATACAGGGTTTCAAAGTCTTGCGCTTTATTAAAAGGTGAAAATATTAAAACCACATTTGAAGCATCACTCATTTCAGCTTGTATCTTTCTACTTCTTAGATATTCTAGAAGCTTGTGACCACTGAGTCCTTTATTAAGATTTATCACATATCGACTTAAATCTATGTTATAAATATCTTCACTATCTAAAACATGTAGAAACTTAAGCTTGTTTATTTTATTTCTATATATGTTTGCTATATTTATTAGCTTTTCATAACCTTCCTTGCCATACTCTTCTAGCCAGTACCTTCCGTAATCTATAGACGCCATTAACATATAAGAAGGGCTTGTACTTAAAAAAGCACTGACATAAAAGTCGACTTTTTCTATATCTACATTCTCACCCACATGAAGATATGCTGTTTGAGTAAGACTGGAAAGTGTTTTATGGCAGCTCATAACTACCATATCTGCTCCAAGCTTGACCGGACTTTCAGGCAAGGCATCATGAACACCAAAGTGAGCTCCATGGGCCGAATCCACCAACACCTTCATATTATATTTTTTTGCTTCATTTATAATAAGTTTTAAATCAGGGCACACACCATAATAATTAGGATAAGTAATTATTATACCTTTCGCATCCCTATTTTCTTCAATTAAGCTTAAAAAATGCTCCATATCAACTGACATTGGAGCATTAAACTTGTTACTAATTTTATTTCCTATATATATGGGTTTCAGCTTTCGCATTAGTATTCCATTAAAAATGCTTCTATGACAATTTCTTTCAACTATAACTTTATCACCTTCAGCAAAAGTTGAAAAAATCATTGCAAGATTTCCGCTTGTGCTTCCATTCACTAAGAAATAAGACTTTCTGCTTTTATAGAACCTGCTTAAAAGCTCCTCTGCTTCCTTTATTATTCCATCTGGATTATGGAGATTATCTACCCCATCAACCTCTGTAATATCTATTTTTAGTATATTACTGTATATTTCCTTTCCTATATCTGTACTCAAAAATCCTTGACCGCCTTTATGACCTGGCATAGCGAATGGAATATTATTTTCATTAGTATATTCTAAGAGTCCTTCTACAAGTGGTAATTTAGACAACGAATATCCTCTCCCTTTAGTGTAATTTGCACTATTGTTTTTTTTATACAGTCTTTATAGTAATCATAAAAATCTGTATTCATATCGGAATTTATCAATCTTTCCTCGCAGCATTTGCAAATTCTTTTTCCGTTTATAATTATACCATTATTTAGAGGCTTCCTACATATAATACATGCTTGTTTTTTCATAATTTCCCCCTGTCAATTGCTGTACATGCTTATTTTATTCTAATTTTTGCCTCTTCTAATATATTTTATTCAGTATAACGTCCACTTTTATTTTGTCCACCTAAATATTTAAATTTTGTTCAAATATATTCCAAGCTTTAAGGAAACACTATTATATATAATTTGCATTCTAAAATTACGGAGGTCTATTATGAAACAGGAAATGCTTAGCTACCTTTATACAATTAAAGATGACATATTCAATCTTTCAAAATATTTATATGAAAATCCTGAAGAAAGCTTTTATGAATATAAAGCTTATAATTACATAGTAAAAATACTTAAGGATAATAATTTCAAGGTAACAGAAAATTATTTAGATATACCTACTGCCTTCCACGCAGAGCTTGGAAGCGGTCATCCTAAAATATGTTTTATTTGCGAATATGATGCTGCAACTAAAGAAGGTCATGTAACTGGTCATAACTTAATATCAGCCATGTCTACAGCAGCCGCTCTTTCCTTGTCAAAAGTTCTTAAAAACTTTAATACAGGTACAATAATTTTACTTGGCTGCCCAGGTGAATTTGTAAGCGGAGCTAAAGTTACAATGACAAAGCAGGGTATTTTTAATGATATTGATGTAGTTCTTATGGCCCATCCTGATGTAGAAAACGCTGAAACAGGAACATCTATGGCTCTTCTTCCTGTGCAAATTAGGTTCACTAGCGAAGATCCTCTAGTTAAGTCAGATAATGGGATTTATTCTTCTTTAGATGCCTGCTATTTTATTGTAAACTCTCTTAGCTTTTTAAAAAATGGATTTAATAAAAGCTGCAATATAGATAATGTAAAAATAACTAATGGAGAATCTTGTCATCTAATTCCTACTCAATCAGATTTAAAGTTTTATATAAGAGCTCCCAAAATGACAGAAGCTTGTGAAATTGAAAATAAGATTAAAGAACTTGCGAATACAACTGCTAATATTATGAATCTGAAATATGAGATTACAATGCCTGAACTTCCATATGATGAACTTATACCTAACCATGCTCTATCAAGAATTTTTGCCCATAACCTCAAAGAAATCGGCATTATTGATACCGTAGAACCTAAAAACAGCTATTCCGGCTTAAGTCTTGGAACAGTAAGCCATGTTGTTCCTTGTATACACCCTTATGTTTCAATAGTTGAAGATTCTTCTATAAGATATAACTCGGTAGATTTTGCTCGTGCAACAGTATCTAAATATGCTGAAGATAAAGTTCTTAAAATATCTTCTGCACTCGCTATGACTGCACTTGACCTATTGGAAAAAGAAGACCTTCTTCAGGAAGTTAAAATTGAATTCTATGAAAACATTAAAAATCATCAAGAAACACCTTGCGAAGTATTATAAAATATAGACTTTATTCTCTAATCAGATATAATATAATTAAGAATGAATAACGAGGAATGAAGAATGTTGGATGAAAGTCCAAAGGACTTTCCTAAATTGCATTAGCTTATAATCCTTAATTAACTTTCTTCAACAATTCTTCATTCTTCATTCTTAATTATTCATTTTTTACTTGGAGGATAATCATGATTTCTATATACAAAAATTTTAACGAAACATCTCATGAGCTTCAAAAGCTTGATAACATTGAGCCTGGATGCTGGATTAACATTGTAGCACCCTCTGATCAGGAATTACTTCTAGTTTCAAAAAAAACTGGAGCTCCTTTAGAGTTTTTAAGAGCAGCACTCGATGAAGAGGAAACTTCTCGTATAGATACTGAGGATAATAACATACTCTTTGTTATGGATATTCCTTTCACTGAAATGGAAGCTAACTCTCTAACCTATGACACGTATCCTCTTGCAATAATACATACTGAAAAAGAAATCATAACTGTATGTTTAAAAAACAGCAAGATACTTACGGACTTTATAGAAGGTAAAGTTAAATCTTTCTTTACATTTAAACGCTCAAGATTTATTCTTCAAATACTATTTAAAATTTCAACTTATTATTTACTTCACTTAAGACAAATTGATAAGAAGAGTTTAATGATTGAAAGAAAACTTCATAAATCTATGAAAAATAAAGAGTTAATTCAACTTTTATCCCTTGAAAAATCTCTGGTTTATTTTTCAACTTCATTAAAGTCTAATGAAATTACCCTTGAAAAAATGCTTAAACTAGAAATAATGCAAAAATATCCTGAGGATAAGGATGTTCTTGAAGATGTAATAATAGAAAATAAACAGGCAATTGAAATGGCTACAATCTATAGCAATATCTTGAGTGGAACTATGGACGCATTTGCTTCTGTTATTTCAAATAACTTAAATATGGTAATGAAATTTTTAGCTTCCATAACAATCGTTATGGCCATACCTACTATGATTAGTGGGTTATTTGGTATGAATGTTCTAGTACCATTTGCAAATAATCCTAATGGATTCTATATTATTTTAGCTATAATAGTGTTTATGGCTTTAGTTGCTGCTTTTGTTCTAGGTAAAAAAGATATGTTTTAAAAAATTAAGCACTAATTTAACTATTAGTGCTTAATCTATAATTATATCTAGATATAAAATCAAAAAATAAAAAATGCTAAGCATAAAACTTAGCATTTATAATCTAGCAACTCTCTACTCTTCCACTCAGTCTCCCGAGCAGTACCATCGACATCTCAAAGCTTAACCTTCGTGTTCGGAATGGGAACGGGTGTAACCTTTGCATCATCGCCACTAGATATTAAAGAATAATTAATTATTCTTTCAAAATTGCACAGATTAAATTAATTTGGTCAAGCCCTCGACCTATTAGTATCAGTCAGCTAAACATGTTACCATGCTTACACCTCTGACCTATCAACCTTGTGTTCTTCAAGGGGTCTTACTAGCTTACGCTATGAGAAGTC